>Ga0209810_1000041_pt1 | contig 391251 bp, 320 predicted proteins | sample Coa_R1_7_FD_187159 | JGI IMG/M metagenome (GOLD analysis project Ga0209810, IMG submission 187159) | Surface soil microbial communities from Centralia Pennsylvania, which are recovering from an underground coalmine fire - Coalmine... | ecosystem: Environmental > Terrestrial > Soil >...
GATCAGGAAGGCGTGCCGGGTTTCTGGTGCGTGCAGGAGGTTGCACACTATGACCAGATGCACCACTCGCAGGCCGACACGCTCGATCACGTGGACTGGAAGGACTTGACCGAAGGCGCACAAGTTCTTGCCGTCTTCGCCTACAATGTCGCGGAGCTTCCCGGCCTGCTGCCGCGCAAGCCGCCTAAGGCCGCGCCTGCTGCCGCACGTTAGCGCCATCGCCGCCTCCCCCCGATGTGGTGGTGGCGGATCTCGCATCGGCCCTGAATCGGTGTTTGGAAGTCTGGCGGCGCGCTGCCGGCGAATGTCCCCGGTTGAGCGTCCGGCCCGAGGAGCCGCTCGAGTACGCAATGAGAGCTGTTCTGCAACGCGTTAGCCGCGCTCGCGTCACTGTCGAAGGGCGCGTTACCGGCGAAATCGGCCCCGGTCTGATGATCCTGCTTGGCGTAGGCCACGCGGATACGCTGGCCGTCGCGCAGTCCTTTGCCGCGAAATGCGCCAACCTGCGTATCTTCGAAGATGATCAAGGCAAGATGAACCGCTCGCTGCTGGAAACAAACGGCAGCGCCCTTGTGGTCTCGCAATTCACCCTCTACGGTGACGCCCGAGGACAGCGTCGCCCCAGCTTCATCGCCGCCGCCCCTCCCGGGCAGGCCAAAGCGCTCTACGAGTCTTTCAGCGAAGCCCTTCGCGGCCTCGGTGTCACCGTGGCCAGCGGCGTCTTCCAGGCTATGATGTCCGTCGAGCTGGTCAATGAAGGGCCGGTCACGATTCTCCTCGATTCGGATAAGGCATTTTGAGACCCTCAAAGCCTTCGAGCTTTAAGTGCCGGAGTACTCGCCGCAAGGTTTACTTTCAGCGGACTACACACGCCTCCACGCCATGACCCTCTCCATTGCCAAACCGCCGGTCGTGAAGGTCCGCAGGGCGCGCTCCAGCGATGCCCCGGCCCTGGCTGAACTCTCCGGCCAATTGGGCTATCCCGCCACGGAGAAAGAAATTCGAGAGCGCCTGAAGCGCCTGAGGCCTCCCGCTCTCCATGCTGTTTTTGTGGCGGAAGCGGAAAGCGAAGTCATCGGTTGGCTGCACGTAAGCGTTTCGTGCCTCCTCGAATCTCCGGTGCGGGCTGAAATCAACGGCTTGGTCGTCACGGAAGCTCGCCGGAGCTGCGGCGCGGGCGCAAAACTCCTGGCGGCCGCGGAGGATTGGGCGCGCAAACGCAAATGCACGGGCATGTCGGTCCGTTCCAACGTCATCCGTGAGCGCGCTCACGCCTTCTATGAACGAAACGGCTACGAGCACTACAAAACCCAGAAGGCTTTTCGCAAACCGCTTTAGCAGGCTCCTGGTTCATCCCTTAGTCAAGGCGCGGCCGTAACCAGCACGAAACATTCGGCGCAGCCGATATATCGTGAGGGTTGGCAGATATATCGTAATGCGATATGCTGGAACAAATGCCGAGCATAACGACGGAGGAGTACCGGGCACTGGCGGAGCTGCGCCATCGCATACGCCTGTTTCTCCGTGAAGGCGACGCGAAGTCCCGGAAATCCGGGCTCGAGCCACAGCAATATCTTCTCCTGCTGGCGCTTCGCGGCCTGCCGGATGGAGCGGAAGGCACGATTCGTACCCTGGCCGATCGCCTCGCGCTGAAGCACCATAGCGTCGTCGAGCTGGTTGACCGCATGAGCATGCGAGGCTACGTGAGGCGAAACCGCAGCCGCCACGACCGCCGCAGGGTGCTTGTCTCCATTCTGCCGCGCGGCGAAAAGCTGCTCGAGGACGTCGCCAAGCAGCGGATCAGCGAATTGCGATCGAGCGGTGCGGCGCTCGTACGAGCCATCGAAGCATTGCTCGAAAAAAAGCCAGGGAAGTACAAGGAGGCGAAGCGCTCGCCGCGGCGCCGGGGAGCTCGTGTTGGAAGATAACGGGAACGTGAGAAGCACGGAAGTGGCAGTGGTGGACAGCGGTTCGGGGCATGAGCTTGGCGATTTCACGGCGACGACAAAGGAAATTCTCCCGATTTGCGGGCTGGCCATCGGAATTGGCGTCCTGGCCGCGTTTGTCGCACTCGCGCTCCTGCGCCTGATCGGACTCTTCACCAATCTCTTTTATTACGGACGCTGGAGGACCGACCTGGTTTCGCCAGCAGGAAATCACCTCGGCTTCTACAGCCTGTTCGTACCGATCATCGGTTCGCTCATTGTTGGCTTGATGGCGCGTTACGGCTCGGAACGCATCCGCGGTCATGGCATACCCGAAGCGATCGAAGCGATCCTGATCAATGGCAGCCGCGTCGAGCCGAAAGTTGCCTTCCTCAAGCCGCTCTCCTCCGCCATCGCCATCGGTTCCGGCGGACCGTTCGGAGCGGAAGGCCCCATCATCATGACGGGCGGCGCGTTCGGTTCGATGATCGCTCAGCTCTTTCACCTGACGAGCACGGAGCGCAAGACGCTGCTCGTCGCCGGAGCGGCAGCGGGCATGTCCGCCACCTTTGCCGCTCCCGTCGCGGCGGTGCTGCTTGCCGTCGAGCTGCTCCTTTTCGAGTGGAAGCCGCGCAGCCTCATCCCCGTGGCTTTGGCGAGCGCCGTCGCCGCCATGCTGCGGCGTTATTTACTCGGCTTCGGTCCGCTTTTTCCTGTCCCGGAGCACCCTCTTTTCATCGGTGGCAAGGGCTTGCTGGGCTGCGTTATTGTCGGCTTGCTCGCCGGCGTGCTCTCTTCCTTGCTCAGCCAGTCGATCTACAGCGTCGAGGATTTATTCCACAAGCTGCCTATCCATTGGATGTGGTGGCCGGCCATCGGCGGCCTGGCCATCGGCATTGGCGGCTTGATTTTCCCGCAGGCTCTTGGCGTCGGCTACGACACTATCGGCAATCTCCTGCAAGGCAGCGTCACAAGCCACGTGATCCTGGGAATCCTGCTCGTCAAATGGTTCATCTGGGCCGTGTCGCTCGGCTCAGGAACTTCGGGTGGCGTGCTCGCCCCGTTGCTCATGGTGGGCGGCGCTCTGGGCGGCCTCGAAGCGATGTTTCTTCCAAACGAAGGCTTGGGTTTCTGGCCGCTGATCAGCATGGGCGCAACGCTCGGCGGCACCATGCGCGCTCCGTTCACCAGCATCATCTTCGCGTTCGAGCTGACGCACGACGTCAACGTCTTCTTGCCGCTGCTCGTGGGCAGCCTGATTTCCTACGCGTTCACGGTTCTCGTGATGAAGCGCTCGATCCTCACGGAGAAAGTCGCGCGCCGCGGCTATCACTTGAGCTGCGAATACGCGGTAGACCCGCTCGAAGTGCTCTTTGTGCGCGAGGTGATGCGCAAACAAGTTGTGGCGCTTTCCGCGAACAGCACGCTCGCGGAAGTTCACTCGGTTATCGGTTCCGAACTGAACCGCAAACAGCGCTTGCTGCCCGTTCTGGACAACGAGAGCAGGCTCGCCGGAGTCCTGACGCGCGGCGACATCCGCGAGTACACCGAGAAAGAAGGCGCTGACGCTTACGTCAGGCAACTTGGCGCACTGCCGCTGTCGCGCGCGGTGGAAGCGTATCCCGATGAGCCGCTCCGCGCCGTGGTATACCGCATGGCGGAAAAAGGCTTCACGCGATTACCCGTAGTGGACCGCCGCAGCCGCAAATTCCTTGGCATGGTAGCGCTCGACGACTTGCTCAAGGCTCGCGCACGGGACCTGAAGGAAGAGAAGAACCGCGAGAGACCTCTGAAAGTCGCCTTCTTCTTGCCGGGCGGGCACCTGCGCCGGGAGACCGCCGCAGCGGAAAAAAGCACGCCACCTGCCGTGGGCCGGAATACCTAACGGGTGCCCAAAACTCCGAGGAACTTCGGCAATTGCTTCCACGCCGTCCACGCGCAGGCGAAGGGCCCGGCGCGAAATGCGGTTGAAGCGGGTCGCACCGGCTGTTGCTAGAAGCCGCCGCCACCACCGCCGCCAAAGCCTCCCCCCGAGCCGCCGCCTCCACCAAAGCCGGAGCCTCCGGAGCTGCGCGGGGCCGAGGCCATCACACTGCCGGCAGAGGCAGACATCACGTTCAGGTCATTCACGAACATGGTGGGATGGAAATTGGGTCCGTAGCCGCCCTGGTACCAGGCGGGCGGCTGTGTGTAGATGCCCTGGAACGCCTTGCTCCAGTTTTTTTCTACGCCCAGTGCCATTGCGAAGGGAAGAAATTTCTCGAACATCTCCGGCGTCTTGACCATGCGGTTGAAGCGGTCGGCTTCCACATGGCTCAGAAAGTCCTCGAAGCCGAGCGTGCTTTCGAGCGCACGGGCGCCTTGCTCCGTGTGCGCCGGCATGAACCATCCGAAGGCGCAAATCACGAAACCCGTGAGCACGCCCGCGATAATAAAGGTGAGCGGCGCCATGCCGAGATTCGACCCGATGGCGTTGCCGCCCCAGATGATCAGGAAACCGATGACAAGACCTGCGCCGATATAGCCAGATCGCACGGTATCCGGCCGCCGCTTGTAATAGCCGTCCTCGATCAGCGACCCGAAAATGCCGCTCTTGATCGCGGGTAACGATCGGTAGAAGCGGTTGTGGAGGTCCGAGAGGTTCACGCGATCGTCATCGAGGAAGAACATGCCGGAAAGGAGTTCCTGTTCATGCGGTTTGAGCGCGGCCCACTCGCTCCGCGGTTTCTTGAGATGAAAGACGTAGTCCTTGTCGTGCCAAAGACCCAGCATGTGGTCCTTGCGTTTTTCCTCGATGACGAGATAGCCGCGCACCGCGAGATCGACGATAGTGGCGGTGATGTCGCGCATATCAACCGAATTGTCCACGAGCGTGCCGGCTTCGGCGGGTGTGAGGTGGTTCGGCGGCTCGTATTGGGTGGCAATGGGGCGCAGCCTCGGATCGCGCCCGAATTTCCACCACACATAAAACATGATGAAAAATGCGGCGACGGGAATCAGCAGCGGGAGGTTGCTCCGGAGGGCCAGAAGCCAGCGCTCGGAGGCCGTGGGTTCATGGACGAAGCCCTTGTCAAAGGCGACCGCGACCGTTAGCCCCTCGTGAAAGCCAAGCGGGCCGCGCGTTTGCACATCCACGCCGTTTCCGGCGACCTGGACATCGGCTTCGTGCGCCGTCGAGCGATAGGCGCCGGTGAAGACATTGGCGCGAATGTTCGTCGTGTTTTCAGGAAGGACAATGTGAGCGGAAGCGGACCGGATGGGCACGTCCCACTCATCGCCCGTGATATTCCAATACAGCTCGTCGTGATCCTCGAAAAATTTCAGTCCGTCGGCGACGGTGTACTCAATCACGATGGTCTGCGTGGAATTATCCGCATCCGGAACGTAGATCTTGAGTTTGCGGTACTGCCGCACGCGGCTGGATTCGTACCGCAGCTTGCGGCCGTTGGCGTCTGTAACGCTCTTGACATTGAGAAAGAGCGTGTAGGTCAGCCCTTGCGGCGTGCGGTATTCGACCGGAATGGTGCGATAGAGGCCATGCCACGGCCCGCCGACGAAATGCGCCTGAATGTGCTCGGTTACGCCGATGATGCCGCTGGGCTCGACCACGATTTCGGCATCGAATTTCTGGATGCGAAGTTCCTTCGTGGAAATCGAGAACGCTGGGCCGAAGCCGGAGAGAAAAAAGAATCCGAAACCGAGAACCGCGCGCCACAACGTGCTTGCTGCGCGGAACGAGCCTTTGGCGGCGGGCCGGGACATGCCGTTTTCAGGCCGAGGGCGACTGCGGGGTAAAGCTGACCTTGGGCGCTTCGCGCTCGGCCGGCGCGCTGACTTCAAAGAATTCACGCGGTTTGAAGCCGAGCATGCCGGCGAAGATGTTCGTCGGGAATTGCTGGATTTTGGTGTTCAGGTCGCGGACGACCGCGTTGTAATAGCGCCGCGCGTTCTGCACGGTGTCCTCGATCTGGGAGAGGGAATTCTGCAGGGAAGTGAAGCTTTCGATGGCGCGCAACTGCGGATAGGCCTCGGAAAGAGCGAAGAGGCTCTTGAGCGCGCCAGAGAGCATGTTTTCGGCCTGGGCCCGGTCGGCGGGGCTGGTGGCGGACATGGCGCGGTTGCGCGCGTTGACGACGGCTTCGAGCGTGCCTTTTTCGTGAGCGGCATAACCCTTCACGGTTTCCACGAGATTGGGAATCAGGTCGTAGCGGCGCTTGAGCTGCACATCGATATCGGCCCAGGCGTTGTCGACCTGTATTTTCAGCCGGACCAGGCTGTTGTACATCCCAATCAAAACAAAAACGAGGATGACGAGAATTCCGAGAATGATCCAGCCGATCATAGGCGTGTGACCTCGGGCATTTGACCTCGGGCCATGAACTCGGCTGACAGCTTCGCGCGACCGAGCGGCCGTCCAACGCGTTAATAAGCCCAATATACGTGCCGCGCGGTGCAGTGTAAAGCGAACTCAGGGGCGGTCCGCCGGCGATTCACGATTCTCACTAGCGTTATATTATCCGAGTGGTATATCCTTCACAGGTTTTTCCGTACCGGAGCCATGCTCTTCAAAACGATCAGCGCATCCGTTTACGGCATCGACGCCTACGCCGTCGAGGTGGAAGTTGATGTGGGGTCGGCGCGCATGACGGACTTTAACGTGGTCGGCCTGCCGGACAACGCCGTCAAAGAAAGCCGCGAGCGCATCAAGAGCGCCATGCGCAACTGCAGCTACGAATTTCCGCACGGGCAGGGCGTGACGATCAATCTGGCGCCGGCGGATGTGCGCAAGGAAGGTTCGGGCTTCGATCTGCCGATGGCGCTCGGCCTTTGTGGATGTATCGGGCAGTTCTTCGGCAAGCAGATCGACAAGACGATGTTCCTCGGCGAGCTATCGCTGGATGGGAGCGTGCGCCCGGTGCGCGGCGCTCTCTCGGCGGCCTTGGCGGCGCGGGAGATGGGGCTGAAAGCGGTGGCGGTGCCGGAGGCCAACGCGAAGGAAGCAGCCGTCGTGGAGGGAGTGGATGTCTTCGCGGTGAAGTCGCTGGTGCAGGCGGTGGATCTGGTGAACAGCCCGGAGTCCTTCCGGCCGGTGAAGGTGGACGCGCGGCAAATGCTGAGCGAAGCGGCGCAATATGCCGTGGACTTAAAGGACGTGCACGGACAGCAGGCGGCGAAGCGCGCGCTCGAGGTGGCCTGCGCCGGCGGGCACAACATTCTGTTCATCGGCCCTCCGGGAGCGGGCAAGACCATGCTGGCCAAGCGCATTCCGACGATTCTGCCGCCGATGTCGCTCGACGAAGCGATCGAGACGACGCGCATTCACAGCGTGGCGGGAACGCTCGAGGAGAGCCGCGGGCTGGTGGGCACGCGGCCCTTTCGCTCGCCGCACCACACGATCAGCGATGCGGGCTTGATCGGTGGAGGAGCAGTGCCGCGGCCGGGCGAAGTTTCTCTGGGGCACAACGGGGTGCTTTTTCTGGACGAGTTGCCGGAGTTCCAGCGGAACGTGCTCGAGGTGATGCGGCAGCCGCTCGAGGACGGCGCGGTAACCATTTCGCGCGCGGCCATTTCCGTGACGTTTCCTTCGCGTTTCATGCTGGCGGCCGCCATGAATCCATGTCCCTGCGGCTATTTCGGCGACCCGACGCGGGAATGCCATTGCACGCCGCCGATGATCCAACGTTACGTCTCAAAAATTTCCGGGCCGCTGCTCGACCGGATTGACATTCACATCGAGGTGCCCGCTGTGAAATACAAGGAGTTGCGCGCGGCGGCTTCATCGGAGGATTCCGCCGCGGTGCGCGCGCGAGTGATGGCGGCAAGAGAGAGGCAAACCGAGCGCTTCCGCGGCGAAAAGAAGATCTACGCGAACGCGCAGATGATGCCGAAGATGATCCGAAAATACTGCGCGGTCTCGCCGGAGGGCGAAAAGCTGCTGGAGAATGCCATTACGCGGCTGGGGCTTTCGGCGCGCGCGCACGACCGCATTCTCAAGGTGGCGCGAACGATCGCGGATCTGGACGGCGCCGAAAACGTCGAGCCAAAACACCTGAGCGAGGCCATCCAGTACCGCACGCTCGACCGGTCGTATTGGGCTTGAGGCCGCAGGCCTGGGCTTTCCAGGCAGAACCCCTGCTCCGGCTAGTCCATTGACTCCGTTTCAGGCGCTATGTTACCCATAGTTCGCTCGATTCAGGGACTTGCTGCACGTCAAAACCGCGATGGCGCCGGAAACCACGCACCTCGAGGTTACGCTGGAGACGCAGGTAGAAAGCGTCAATCTGGCCGAGGAGATGTGTCTGCGGGTGGCGGAGTCAGCCGGGTTCGGCGAGGACGATTGCTACCGGATTGGCATGTCGGTGCGTGAGGGCGTGATTAACGCGTTTCACTACGGCAACCAGGAGCGTCCGGAGAAAAAGATTCATTTGGCGGTGGACCTGACACCCGAAAAGATGATCATTCGCGTAATGGATGAAGGCAAAGGCTTCAGCCTGGCGGACGTTCCCGATCCTCTCGCGGAGGAGAACCTGCTGAGCACCTCGGGCCGCGGGATTTTTCTGATGCGCGCGTTCATGGATGAGTTTGACGTGATTACCGCGCCCAATGGCGGGGCGGAGATTGTGATGTCCAAGAGGCTGCCGCCGCCAGCCAGCGCCTCCGGCGGAAGCGGCGGCTGGAACGCGGCGCCGCAGGAGCGGACGTAAACCAGCGATGGTTCTCCATGCGACTTATCGCGACTCCGGGCGCGTGACGGTAATCGACTTCAGCGGGCGCATCACGCTGGGCGAAGGAAGCGCTTTGCTGCGAAAGACGGTACGCGGCCTTCTCGAGGAAAAGCGCAATCTGCTGCTGCTGAATCTGGGCGACGTCGATTACATTGACAGCTCGGGGATTGGGGAACTGGTCAGCGCGTACACGGCGGCGAAAAATCAGGGCGGCGAAATGAAGCTCTTGAACCTGACAAAAAAGGTGAAGGACCTTCTCCAGATCACCAAGCTGTACACCGTTTTCGACGTGCACTCGGAAGAGGGTGCCGCCGTGAGGAGTTTTCGCTGAAGAGCGGGCCGAACCGGCGCTTTGATTCTTCTTGGATTTCACCGTCTGCCTGCCCTTGCTTCACAATTACCCCTGGATGAGTTTGTGTGACGCAGAACGGGTCATTGCGCGCGCGAAAGCGCTGGGCTTCGACTTGTGCGGCATCGCCAAGCCGGACGAATTTCCGGAACTGGCGCGCGCGAAGGATTGGGTCGAGAAGGGTTACGCCGGGGACATGGCCTATCTCGCGGACCCGCGCCGGGAACACCTCGAGCGTGTTCTGCCGGGCGTGCGCAGCATCATCGTTTGCGCGCTCAACTACAACACGTCGCGGCCGCTTTCGATCGAGGCATGTGGCGCGGCTCATGCGGATGGAGAAACGCCGCACGGCTGGGTTTCGCGCTACGCCTGGGGCAACGACTATCACGAGGTTGTGCGGCAAAAGCTGGAACAACTGCGCAGCGCGCTGCATGAATCGTTTTCCAGCCAGTTCGAAACGCGGGTTTACGTGGACACCGGGCCAGTTCCCGAGCGAGTGCTGGCGAAGTACGCGGGCCTCGGTTGGATCGGCAAGAACACGCTGGTGTTAAATCAGCGCCTCGGCTCATTCTTCTTTCTTGGCGTAGTGCTGACCACGCTCGAACTCGAGTCCTATCTCGATAGAGCTGCCTCGCCGCCGCCGGACTTGTGCGGAAGCTGCCGGCGGTGTCTCGAGGCTTGCCCGACCCAAGCGCTCATCGAGCCCTACGTAATGGACGCCCGACGCTGCATCTCCTATCTCACGATCGAACTGCGCGGCAGCATTCCGCAGGAATTTCGCGGGCCGATGGGCCATCATGTCTTCGGCTGCGATATTTGCCAGGATGTTTGTCCGTGGAATCGCAAGGCGCCGGCCAGCGACGAGCCGGCTTTCCAGCCACGCGCGCTGCCACCGGTTGCCGATGTACGCGAACGAGAGACTGGCCCCGCGGCGGATTCCCTGTATCGGCCTCCGCTTGAACGCCTGGCCGCCATGAGTGAAGCAGAGTTTCGAGAGGTTTTTCGGGGCAGCCCCTTGAAGCGCGCGAAGTGGCGCGGTCTGGTGCGCAACGCTTCCATTGCCCTTGGGAACAGCGCCGCTTCCGCGAGTCCCGCGGCACGAGCGAGGATACGCCGCCTGCTCGAGGGGCTGAGCGCATCGCCGGAAAATGTGGTCGCGGAATCCGCCCAATGGGCGCTTTCTCGCATCCAACAGGTCGAGGGCGCCGAATCGTCCGCGAGATCCGCAACGCCGCAGACCACCAGTGCGCGTCAGTTCGGTCAGGGATGGGCCGGGGAACCGGCCACTACAAAGCCATGATGGCTCGCGATATAATTCCGCCGCACGTCAGGCAGCCCCGCCGCGCTAGTTGGGACCGATGTTTCGCCGGCAATTTTTGGCGCTAGCAGCAGGTTTCGGCGCACGATGGCTCGGAGCCGCCTCCGCGGCTTTCGGCTTTCCGAGCGCCAGTACCGGTTTCCATCAGGAAGCTAATTTCACAGGAGGAAGACCCGTGGCATTCACACTGCCCCCGTTACCGTACTCGTTCGACGCACTCGAGCCCCACATTGACGCCCGGACGATGGAAATCCATCACGACAAGCATCACGGCGCCTATGTGACGAACTTGAACAAGGCGCTCGAAGGCCATCCCGATCTCCAGGGCAAATCGCTCGACGACCTGATGAAGAACCTCGACGCCGTGCCCGAGAATATCCGTACCGCCGTCCGCAACAATGGCGGCGGGCATTGGAATCACAGCCTTTTCTGGCCCCTGATGAAGAAGGGAGGCGGAGGCGAGCCGAAGGGAGATCTGGCCAACGCCATCAATGCTTCGTTCGGATCGTTCAGTGGTTTCCAGGAGAAATTCGCAGCCGCCGGACTCGGCCGATTCGGCTCCGGTTGGGCCTGGCTGCTGGTGCGCGACGGCAAACTGGCCATCGAGTCCACGCCGAACCAGGACACCCCGTATCAGCTCGCCGGCGGAGGCAAAGCGGTGCTGGGGCTAGATGTCTGGGAGCATGCCTACTACCTGAAGTATCAGAACGTGCGCGGCGACTACATCAAAGCATGGTGGAACGTGGTGAATTGGGATCGCGCCGCCGAACTCTACGCCGCGGCGAAGAAGTAAGGCCTGGACGCGAAAGATCGCGGCGCCGAAAGCCGTAACGAAAAAACAAAAGGGCCTGCCTCGCGGCAGGCCCTTTTTCCTTACCCTAAACTCTTCGGCCTATGCCGTCAGCGGCCTTCTCGGCGCCAGCGGAAGAATGGAAGCCGTGCGCGGAGCTGCCGCGAAGTCGCCGCCCTCGCGTGCTTCGCGTGTGGCCACCGGCATAGGGGCCGGGATCGCGCCGGGCGTGTGCCGCGCGGCCTCGCGGACCAGCTCCATGCGGCCGCGGACACGGAATTTCGCGAGCAGCGAGGAAACGTGGAACTTCACGGTGCGCTCGGAAAGGTTGAGCGACGCGGCGATTTCCTTGTTGGCCAGGCTGCGCATGACGCCGCCTAGGACTTCTTCCTCGCGGCGCGTCAGCTTGATTTCGCTGTGAACGGACTTGCCGGCTTGCAGGAGCATGGCGGCTTTCTCGTACACGCCGTTCAGCAGATCGCTCTCGGCCTGCACCATCACGACGTAGTCGGTCGGCGACTGCCCGCGCACCATGCAATGCATGGCGAGCAGGCCGGCGGCCTGATCCACGGGGAAGCTGCCATCAGGGCCGGCTTCCACGTGAAAGTGCGCTACCCCTGAGTTCTTCTCGTAAAAGTAATAGTGTTCCCGGGCAAAGACGCGGCTGGGTTCCGTGATTTGATGCGGCTGTTCAGTTCTGCGGATAACCTTCACTTCTCCCTCCGAATACAGCCTCGTTAGAACGCATTCCGAAGCTTGAAATTTGGTGCTTGCCCCTAGGCGCGACGCCAGGGCACTACCGGAGTAAAAGGACGCAGGCCCCAGCCAAGTTTGAGGGCTCGGACTTGGCCAATAACCTTGAACGGCAACGCCGAGGAGAGAAGGAGAAGCTTGAAAATGAGTGCCCCCGGACCTTTGGCCGAACCACGTCTGGGGTCTGCACGAACCCTGCCGAAGGGGTACTACAGAGAATCCCTTAAAAACGTGGAACTTACAGATGGACAAACTGACAGCTGGAGATATTCACAGGTAGTATTTTCACCGCACGCGAAAAATTTGCATACGGTAAGGAGCGTAGGACTGCTTGAATTTGTTTGTTCTCGTCCGTGCAAGACCCTTTATCTCTGCCAGGCAGCAACCGGATGGGGTTCCCCGAGCCGTTTCACGGATACCAGCATGGTCAAACCTGAGCGGCAGTTCCCGCGTTCAGTAAGCCAGGATGCGCGTTTGCTGGGGGGAGACCAATTCGTACTGCACGCCCCGCCAGGAGACTTTCCGGGTGAAGAGCGAATGCGCAAAGTTGTAGAGGTACAAAAAAGGAAGGAAGACGTTCAAGACGATATATATCCAGGATTGCGACATGATTTGTGCGCGCTGGGCGGGCAACGCTTCGGTGACGCCGAGAACGCGCACTGCGCCGCGAATCGCGGAGAGCAGCATCGGAAGAAACGTAAGAAGCGCGAGCTGCATCGAGGGGCGCCCCGCGATGAAGTCGGAGAGTGTCATCCACGCGCCGAGCAGCAGGGTGACGCAATAGAGCAGGTGCGAACCTGCGGCAATGCCCCACATTTTTTCGGAATAAACGCGAGTGATCAGGATTTGCCGGTTCGTGAACTCGATCAGCCCGCCGAAATCGGTATTTACATACGAAACCGTGAGGCAGTCGGGCAGGAAGATGATGGAGCGGCCGGCGTTTTCCAGCGCGCGTGTCATCGAGAAATCGTCGCTCACGGAGTTACGCCATTCCTCCAGCACGCCGGCCTGATCGAAAACCGAGCGGCGAATCGCCGTGCCGCCGCCCCAGCAGAAATTCCTCCCTTTTTCGCTGAGCATGGAAACGAGCGGCGCGTTCCATGCCGCCAAAAGCAGCGTCGCGAAATTATTGCTGTTCGGAATCAGCCAGCGCATGGTCGTGGTGGCGCCGATGCGCGAGTCGCTGAGCGGCGCGACCAGATGGTGCAGCCAGGATTTCCCGGGGCGGCCGTCGGAATCCGCGAAAACCAGCACTTCGAAATCCGCCGGAAGCTGCTCGATGGCCGTGCGCAGGTTATTCACCTTCTCACCGCAGCCTTCCGGCTTTTCCGCCAGGATCAGGTGCGCCTTGACCCGCGAGGCTTCCGCCACTCGCTTTACGACGTTGTAGGCAGGATCGGAGCGCGAGGCGAGAACGAAGAAAATTTCATAGTTCTGGTGATCAAACTCCGTCAGCGCAACTAGATTGCGTTCGAGACCCGGCTCCATGCCCTTGCAGGGGCAGAGCACCGCCGTGCGCGGCGCATAGAATCCGGGGTCCATCGAAGCGCGCCGCCGAACGTACGCCAGCCACTGCAGGGCCTGCCAGACGGCGAAGAGGCCAAGCGTGATCTGCGCCGCGGCCAGAATGTAGAAGAGAGTCTCCACGCTGTTTTTGAGCATAGCAAACACATCGCGCTCGCAAGCGCCGGCCTTACCCGGTAGAATCGCACCGGTAAACCCACCCCCAAAGGAGAACCAGAGATGCCTGGACGTGTGGACGCAGTGATGGTGACTTCCGCCCTGGAATTGCCCGGCTATCGGATTGTGAAAAACATCGGAATCGTTCGCGGCATCATCGTAAGGTCACGCAGCCTGATCGGGAGCCTCGGGGCCGCGCTGCAAACGATTGTCGGCGGCAACATCACGCTGCTGACGAACCTATGCGAGAAGACGAGAGAGGACGCATTTGAATTGATGCTGCAGCATGCTGCCGAGCACGGAGCCAATGCCGTGGTTTCCATGCGCTATGACGCCACCGAGGTCATGCAGGGTGTGACCGAGGTGCTCGCGTACGGCACGGCCGTCGTGGTCGAGCGTATCGCCTAGTTCTGACTTTGTGTTTTGGCGGATTCTGTGCCCCTGATGATAGAATCCGCTTCCCCATGTTCTGCCAGACCTGCGGCTCGAAACTGCTCGAAACGGCGCGATTTTGCAGTGGCTGTGGCACGGCGGTCAATTACGGCTCGGGTGAAACACTGCTCAACCACGGCGGCCAGGAACATGAGGACGCCACGCTGGACGGGGCGGCAGCGCCGGCACGCACGGCCGCAGGTTCCGGTTCGCAGCGCAGAGCACGCACCCCCGCGCCTTCCGGCACGTTATCGAGCTCGGACCCAATTACCGGCGGCCGCTTCGTCCCAGGGCAGATCGTCGCCGAGCGCTACCGCATCGTTGCGCTGGCGGGTCGCGGCGGCATGGGCGAAGTCTATCGCGCCGAAGACCTCAAGCTTGATCAAGCGGTCGCTATCAAATTCCTCCCGGTAACGCTTTCGCAGGACGCTCCCGCGCTTGCTCGCTTCCATTCCGAAGTCCGCATTGCCAGGCAAGTCTCTCACCCCAATGTGTGCCGCGTCTTCGATATTGGCGAAGCGGAAGGCGTTCCCTTCTTGACCATGGAGTATGTGGATGGCGAGGATCTCGCATCCGTCGTGCGCCGCATCGGCAGGCTCTCTCCCGACAAAGCGGTCGAGTTGGCGCGACAAGTATGCGCGGGGCTGGCCGCTGCCCACGAGCGGGGGGTCATCCACCGGGATCTGAAGCCCGCCAACGTGATGCTGGACGGCGCGGGCAAAGCCCGCATCATGGATTTTGGGCTCGCCGGTGTCGCAGCCAGCTTCAAGGGATCGGAAATCCGCGCCGGAACTCCCGCCTACATGGCGCCGGAACAGCTCGCTGGCGCCGAGGTCACCGCCAAGAGCGATCTCTACTCGCTTGGTCTGATTCTCTACGAACTGCTGACAGGAAAGCGCGCGTTCGAGGCGGCGACGCTTCCGGAGCTGATCAAACGCCGCGAAGAGGGAACCCTGACGAGCCCCTCAACGCTCGTGCGCGACCTCGATCCGCTGATCGAGCGCGTGATCTTGCGATGCCTCGAAAAGGATCCATCCGCGCGACCCGCCTCGGCGCTGCAAGTAGCCGCCGCCTTACCTGGAGGCGACCCGCTCGCTGCCGCGCTGGCAGCGGGAGAAACGCCTTCTCCCGAAATGGTCGCTGCCGCCGGAGCCAGCGAAGGCATGAGGCCGCCGTTCGCCGTCGCCCTCCTTGCCACGGTCCTCGTCGGTTTGCTTGCCTACTGCTTCGCCTACAACCGCTTCCGGCTTCAGAATATCGTGCCCGCCGACAAGTCTCCCGATGTATTGATCGCTCGCTCTCAGGAAATCATCCGCCTCCTTGGCTTGCCCGATGCTGCCGCCGATTCGGCGCACGGCTTTCAACACGACGTGGAATACCTCAACTACATCCGGGACCACGACAAAACGGCCACGCGTTGGAATCGCTTTGCTTCCGGCCGTCCCGCTCCGCTGCAATTCTGGTATCGCCAGAGCCCTCTCCAGATGCAACCTCTCGATTTCTTCGGGTTTGGGGAGGCCAGCCCCTCGAACCCTGCGCTTGACGTTACCGGCATGATGAATGTTGTTCTGGACTTACAGGGACGGTTGCTAGAGTTCCGGCGCATACCCCGGCAACATGACACCGCTCCTCCGGCGCAGCCGCCGAACTGGCAAGCGCTTCTCGCCCCATGCGGAATCGACCTGAGCGCCTACACGCCCGCAACTCCGGAATGGACGCCGCTGCTTTTCGCGGATAGCCGCGCGGCTTGGACGCGAACGCTTTCCGACCCGCCGGGAGCGATCGAACGCGTCGAAGCCGCGGCCTATCGAGGCGCGCCCGTTTACATTGACGTCCGCTACCCCTGGAACGCGGCAACCCGTGACCTGCCACTCGAGCAGTCCGCCCAGCAGCGATATGCAACGTGGCTTTTAGTTGCACTCTTCCTGGCGATTTTTGGCGCCAGCGTCGCCGTCGTGCGGCGGAACCGCCGGCTGAAACGCGGCGACGAAGCAGGCGCGACACGGCTCGCCAGCTTCATTACGATCACCGCCTTGCTGGCGTGGCTCCTTCGCTCGCATCACATCGCGGCCATCGGCGAAGTGAATATCACCATGATTGGCGTGGCTTGGGCCACCATGGTTGCGGCTTTGGCCCGGCTGCTCTATCTGGCGCTCGAGCCTTTCGTGCGCCGGCATGATCCGCACACCATTATCTCCTGGACCCGGCTCCTCGCCGGGAAGACTCGCGATCCGCTCGTTGGGCGCGATGTATTGATCGGCGCGACTTACGGCGTGCTTCTCTCGATCTTCGAGTCCGCCGACAACTATATCCTCCCGCTCTTCGGCAAGCTGCCGCCCACGCCGAATACGCCTTTTACGGATTCCCTCTTGGGCATACGGCTGGCTCTGAGCGCCGTTTTTCAGTATGTATGGGTCTTTGTCCTGTACTCGCTGCTTGTTTTTTTCCTCTTGTTCCTATTGCGCCTGGCCGTGCGCAAGGACTGGATCGCCGGTCTCGTCATTGTGTTTCTGGGAGCCATCACGAATACCGGCGGCGAGTATCCGCTATGGACATTTGTTGCCTCAGCCGCGGTTTGGCTGTCCATCTATTTCATGCTGCGGCGGTTTGGGCTGGTCGCGGTCGTGGTTGGCCTGGTCATCCAGAATATTCTCGCGGTGTTCCCAATCACCTCGCATTTTGACCGCTGGTACGCCTCCGGCGCGCTCACTGGCCTGGCCGTCATCGCCGCGATTGCCATCTTTGCCTTTCGGGCCGCGCTCGCCGGCCAGCCGCTCTTCTCGGAGAACGTGCTCGATCACTGATCTCTATCGCTGATTCGGCCGCGACCCAGCCGTGAGCTCCGCGATGGCTGTGGCCAGTTTTTCCAGCTCCGCAAGCGCGCGGCTCGCGGCAAGGCGCGCCTTCTCCAGAAACGAGGAATCCAGCAGGAACGCACAACGGTCCACGAAAGGATGATTCGCCGCTTCGAAGGGCTTGCGCGGCCGGCGCGCCTCGGCGGCGCGCGCGATCAAGTGCTCATACATCTGCAAATCGCTTTGAAAATCCAAAGCGTCACCCGCGGTCCACCGCTGCTGACGCGCCATTGCCGCCAAAAACTTCCGCCGGAAGGCGCCGATCTCGCTTCGCGGCTTGAGCTTGGGTTTCGAGCGCGAATCGCGCGGCTTCTCCCACGAAGATGCCTCGAGCGCCCGGGCGCTCGCCGCCAGTAATGCTTCTCGATGCAGCAGTCCCAGCAAATCGCGATACATCCCCGCGTGTACCTGCAGCGCTTGCCGCCCATGCTCCACCACGTAGGAATCCACAAAGCGCGGAACGATCCGTTCGCGATGCAGACTCTCGACAAGCGCTTGCGCGAGTGCCGCCGCGCGATCCGCCGCTTTTGGCATTTCCGCCGTCATGCCTGGACTCATGGTAGCAGGAGTTCCAGGCACGCCTCTGGCCACAAAAAACCGGGCGATTTGCCCGCCGGGCTTTTGTCAGGTTGCGTTCAGTAACTTAGTGAATCGGGCTCACGCCTCCCGGGCTAACGTGCTTCGGCTTTGGTTGCGGCGGCACCGCAGGCGACACCGCTTCCTTCTGCAAAGCATGCTCGAGCACCTCGTCGAGCGTTCGCACGTACGTGATCTTGATGTCCCCGAGAATTTCCGGCGGCAAGTCCGCCACTGCATTCGGCTCGTTATCTGCCGGCAGGAGCACTTCCTTGATTCCCGCGCGTTTTGCCCCGAGCACCTTCTCCTTCACCCCGCCGATCGGCAGGACAACGCCCGACAGCGTCATCTCGCCTGTCATCGCCAGGCGGTCCTTCACGGGCCTGCCGGTCAGCAAGCTGACGAGCGCCGTGACCATCGCCGCCCCCGCGGAAGGTCCGTCCTTGGGCACCGCGCCCGATGGAACGTGAATGTGCACGTCGTATTTTCGGAAGAAGTCCGGTTCGATTCCGTACCGCTCGGCGTTTGCGCGCGTCCACGTCAGTGCCGCGGTCATCGACTCCTGCATGACCTCGCCCAAATGCCCCGTCATCGTGAACTGTTTCCCGCCGCGCATCCGCGTCGCCTCGATGAAGATGATGTCGCCGCCCACCGGCGTCCACACCAGCCCCACCGCAACGCCCGGCTTCTTGACCCGCTCCTCCACTTCCTTTTCGGTGCGGAATTTCGGCACGCCCAAAAACTGACGGACGATTTCCGGTGTCACCACCATTTTGTCGGTCTGCCCTTCCGCGATGCGCCGCGCCTGCTTCCGCGTGATGGTCGCAATCTCGCGCTCGAGATTGCGCACGCCGGCTTCACGCGTGAAGCTGTGAATGATCTCCTGCAATCCTTCCTCGGTGAACTCGATCTGCTCGCCCACTTTCAGGCCATGTTCCGCCGCCTGCTTCGGAATCAGGTATTTGTGCGCGATGTGGATTTTCTCCTCACCCGTGTACCCGGGCAACTCGATAATTTCCATGCGGTCGCGCAAGGGTTCGGGAATCGGATCCATCCAGTTGGCGGTGGCGATGAAGAGCACCTTGCTCAGGTCGAAGGGCACATCCAGATAATGATCGCGGAACGAGGCGTTCTGCTCCGGATCGAGCACTTCCATCAGCGCCGCGGATGGGTCGCCGCGGAAATCGCGCCCGAGCTTGTCCACTTCGTCCAGCATCATCACCGGGTCGTTCGTCTCCGCTCGCCGCAAGCTCTGGATAATCTGGCCGGGCAGGGCGCCGATGTAGGTGCGGCGATGGCCGCGAATTTCTGCTTCGTCGTGCATGCCGCCCAGAGCAATTCGAACAAATTTGCGTCCGAGCGCGCGGGCAATCGACTTGCCCAGGGAAGTCTTGCCAACACCCGGAGGTCCCACGAAGCACAAGATCGGCCCCTTCATCCCGGGCTGCAGCTTCTTGACCGCCAGGTAATCGAGAATGCGCTCCTTGACCTTGGTCAGGTCGTAGTGATCTTCATCCAGAATCTGCCGGCCCTTGGGAATATCAATCTCCTCCACGCCGGAAGACTTCGCCCACGGGAGCGCCGTCATCCATTCCAGGTACGTCCGCGAAACCATGTATTCGGCGGAAGCCGGAGTCATTTTTGCGAGCCGTTTCAGCTCGCGTTCGCACTCTTTCTTGGCCTCGGCGGGCATGTGGGCTTCTTCCACTTTCTTGCGCAGCTCGTCGATTTCGGCCATGGAGTCGTCGGATTCGCCCAGCTCTTTCTGGATGGCCTTCATCTGCTCGCGCAGCAGGTACTCGCGCTGATTTGCACTCACCTGCTCTTGCACCTGCTCGTGAATCTTCGAACGCAGCTCGAGAACCTCCAGTTCCTTCGAAAGCTCGCGAACAAGCATTTCCAGGCGCTTGCGAACGCTGGGAGTTTCGATCAGTTCCTGCCGCAGGAGGGTTGAAAGAGAAGGGAGAGTGCCGGCAATGAAATCGGCCAGCCTCCCGGGATCGTCAATATTGGTGGCCGCCGTCTGCAAATCATCGGAGAGCTGCGGTGAATGGCTCACGACGTCGCGGAAGAGTTCTTGGGCATTCCGCTGGAGGGCCTCAAGTTCGGCGTCATACTCTCCGATGAAGTCCGGCTGGGCCTCGACCTTGGCGCGAAGAAACGGTCGCAAGCCGATCAGCTCTATGATTTGAATCCGCTGCAGCCCTTCCAGGAAAATGACCACATTTCCGTTGGGCATTTTTACGGTTTTGTGGACCTTGGCCAGTGTTCCGACCTTGTGCAGGTCGGCGGCGGTCGGGTCTTCCACCCGCGGATCAAGCTGGGCCACCACGCCCATCAATTTTTCGTCGCCAGTCAGCGAATTAACGAGCGCCAGCGAACTCTCCCGGCCTACCGTGAGAGGCAGAACCGCGCCCGGAAACAGGACTGTATCCCGAACTGGCAGAACCGGAAGGACCTCCGGTATCGCGAATTTTTTTTCAGCCATGAAATCCCCCAAAGAACCACGCCAAACAGCCTCGATCAGTTAGATGCAACGGACGGGCCTAAGGTGCAAATCCTACGAACGTTTAAGGCAATAAACCTTAGCGTATCATACTAAGATGATGGTTTGCTGTATAAAACTGATAACCTTATTGTTTTCAACGTGAAGCGAGAGTGCTACCGGAGTCTATCGGCACTCTCACTCCGACTTTTTCATGAGATGCTCGACCGGAAACCGCGATTTCACAAATTCCAGAGCCTCCTCTCGGCTGGTGATCTGCCCATCAAGTTGTGCATCCTCGATTTCCCGAAGTATTCCAGAAAACGCCGGACCGGGTTGATACCCTAAGCTGATCAGGTCATCCCCTGTCAATAGGCGCGCCGGCTGAACTTGCTCGCGAGGGGTATCCCGCAGGAAATTTTGCACAAACTGATAGTGATCCAGGTTGCGGTGACTCCCGAGGCAGTCCAGCCGGTGCAGTGCCAAGTGCTCCTCGAATTTTGGCAGCCGCACGAAGCGCTTGAGCGTCGCCTTGCGCATATCCCGCACATCCTTGAACTTCATGTGGTTCGCTACCAGGGCAACAATTTGCTCCGTATCGTTGGTCGAGAAACGCAATCGGCTGCAAATGGCTCTCGCCATCACGGAGCCAACGCTGACGTGGCCGTCGAACCGGATGCGGTCACCGGTTTCCGCCGCTGAACGGAACGTGGGCGGCTTACCGACATCGTGGAGCAGCGTACCCCAGGCGAGTGTAGCCGAGCAGCCGGCCGGCAGCCCGCCAATCATCAGGAGTGTGTGCACCCAGACATCCCCTTCCGGGTGAAATTGCGGTGGTTGCGGCACGCCTTTCATGGCTGCCACTTCGGGCAGGATGATGGGCAACAGCCAGCTCTGGTCCAGCAGTTCGAAAGCGGCGCGCGCCGCGCCCTCCGTGAGGAGCTTGGTTAGCTCTTCCCGAATCCTCTCGGCGGAGATTTGTGGAATCTGGTTCGCGTGGCGCCGGATGGCACGGAAGGTCGCCGGCTCGATGCTGAATCCGAAGCGCGCGGCAAAGCGGACCGCGCGGAGCATCCGCAGCTTGTCCTCGGCAAAGCGCCGTTCCGGCTCACCAATGGCCCGAATCACGCCTTCACGGATGTCCTTTTGACCGTCCACGAAATCCAACACTTCTCCGGTGTCGTGCCGCATCAGCAGGCCGTTAATGGTGAAGTCGCGCCGCTGGACGTCTTCTTGGGGCGTCTTGGCGAATTGCACGTGATCGGGATGACGGCCATCGGTGTAGCCGAGATCCGAGCGAAACGTGGCTACTTCCACCTTGAAGCCGTTTCCTGGCAGAAGCACCACGCCAAAGTGTGCGCCGACAGCGATGGCATTCGGAAAAAGCTGCATCACGCGCTGCGGGCTGGCATCGGTCGTGACATCGTAATCGGCGGGCTTCCTGCCCATGACCAGGTCACGCACGCAGCCTCCCACCAGATAAGCCTGATGGCCCTGACGGCGCAGGCGATCGCAAATGATGTTGGCAAGCTCTCGCGCTTCCATATCCCTTAATTATCCGTCAAACGGTTGCGGGACGCCTGCCGGGCTTGTGCGGGAGTTTCCGGCTTGGGGCCCTGCTAATTGCTACGGAACACCAGGCAGGTGATGTCGTCAGATTGCCGGGTGGCGCCGACGAATTCATCGACGCGGCGCATCAGAAAGCGCAGTGAGTCCTGTGCGGAGCCTGCCGGCAGGGAGCGTATCGCGGCAAGCCAGCGTTCATTGCCGAACTCCTGGCCGCGTTCGTCGAAGGCCTCCACGACGCCATCCGTGAAAAAAATGAGCGCGTCTCCGGGACGCATCTCTTTGCTGCCGCCATCGTACGCGGCGCTTCCTTCGATCCCGAGCGGGAGGCCACCGAGATCGAGCGATTCCAGGTCGCCGTTGGCGCGCCGCAGGATTGGGGCGTTGTGGCCGGCATTAACGTACGCAAGCCGCCGCGTTGCGGAATCATACTCGGCAATGACCGCGGTCGTGAAGCGGCGGCCATCGAGGCTGTGCGCGCAGGCGTAGCGATTCAATCGCAGCACCAGGTCGCTCAGGCTTGCGCCTTCGCCCGCGATGGTGCGCAAGCTGGCTTGCAGAGTCGCCATCAGCAGGGCCGCCGGGACGCTCTTGCCGGCGACATCGGCGATCACCAGCAGCAGCCGCGTGCCGCCCTGCTGCGGGTAAAAGGCGTCGTAGTAGTCTCCGGCGACGGAATTCTGCGGGCGTGTGGCAAAGGCGATGTCTGCGCCGCTCACTTCCGGAGGACTTGAAGGCACCAGCCAAGTCTGAATTTCGCGGGCAATTTCCAGATCGCGCTTCATGGTGACCTTATCCGCGAGTTCGAGAGAGAGCAGCAGCAGGAAGAGCAGTGCGGCGAATATCTCGAAGCGAAAGTCCAGAGCGACGTTGCCGAACTGAACGCGGAATCCCGAGAGCACGAGGAGCACCAGCGCAAACAGCAAGAGTACACGCCGCGCCGGAGTCATCTTCAGCAGCAGGGCCCAGAAAAACTGCCGTGCGACGTGAAATGGCCGGCGCCAGTGCGGCAGCTTCTGGATCTCGTCCCAGTCGACTTCCTTGCCATAGAAGCCATAGCTCGCGCGGGCGTCCGCCGCGAACTGCGACCACAAGTCCTCGATTTGGCGGCCTTCGCTCACGCGGTCCCAAAAGTGGCGCAGCCGTTCGGCCCCGCGGTAGCGGCACGGAGGCGCGGCGAAGGGAGGGGGCGTGCTCATGGAGGCAGTATACGGGAACCGGCGCTTGGCGTTATCAGCCGCGCGGTCTTTCGCTGGGCCCGGAGCGCCGGTGTTCGAATTGGCGCTGCGAGCGGAGCGAACCGCCGAATTGAACTTTGGCGAAGCCGAAGCGGTCACGCAGGCGGTCGGTGGCGCGGGTGAGATTTTCGAGCTTGGCGCGGCGCTCGGAGTCGAGCAGGTCCAATTGCCGTTCGCCGTGCGTGAATCCGCCAAGGCTCACGCCGAGAAGGCGGATTTTGCGCTTGCGGTCACGATGACGCCGAAAGAGTTCCTGAAACGCCGCGAGAATATCGCCGTCTAGCGCGGTGGACTGGGGAAGCGTTTTCGCGCGAGTGCGGGTATCGAAGCCGGCGTAGCGAATCGTGAGGGTCAGAGTCTGCGCGGCGAGACCTGCTTCGCGCAGACGCTTGCATGCTTTCTGGCAAAGATGGCTCAGCATCGCGCCGAGCGTTTCATCATCATCGGTGTCTTCCCCAAATGTGTGATTGTGCGAAATTGACTTCGGCTCGGCATCCATCACGAATTCATAGGAATCGCCGCCGCGCGCCTTGCGGTAGAGCGCATCGCCCCACTGGCCGAAGACGGATTCGAGGGTCTGGCGGGGAGCGGCGGCAAGCTGGCCGACGGTCTCGATGGCCATGGCGCGGAGCGCGCGTTCGGTGACCTTGCCAATTCCCGGAAGTTTGCGCACGGGAAGCTGTTCGAGAAAGCGCTGCTCGCTTCCCGCGGGAACCCAGAGCAAGCCGCGCGGCTTCGCCTGGTCGGAAGCGACTTTGGCGATGAGCCGGGTGGTGCCGAGTCCGCCGGAGCAGGGGAGCCCGGTCGAACGCGTGATGGTGCGCAGGAGTTTGTCGGCGGCGGCAAAAGGCAGGCCGTGCATTCGCGCCGTGCCGGAGAGATCGAGATAGGCTTCGTCAATCGAGACCATTTCGACGACCGGCGAAAAGGCCCCTAGAATTTTCGCCACGCGGTCGCTCCATTCTGAATACTTGTGGTGATGCCCGTCGAGAAAAACCGCGTGCGGGCAGAGCTTGCCCGCCGTTCGCAGGGGCATTGCGGACTGGATTCCGTATTTGCGCGCTTCGTAGCTCGCGGCGGTAACGACGCCGCGCTGATCGGGCCTTCCGCCCACAACGACGGGCTTGCCGCGCAATTCCGGGCGCTCGAGCAACTCCACGGAGACGAAGAACGCGTCCATATCCACGTGCAGAATGCACGCGTTCGTTTCGGCGGAGCGCTGCCCCAGCTCGCCATGTTTCGCTCGAAATCGCGCCAGCTCTGGCATAGCGCTAGCGTACTCCTGGGCCGGGGCATCCGCCACAAGGCGGGAGAGCTTCCCTAGAGGCGCGGGCGAAAAGGATTTGGTTTCGGCGCGGCCCTCAGGCCTCCCAGCGAAGGACGCAAGGCTGTGGACTTCTCCGCTACTCGGTGTAGAGCAGCAGGAGTATGCCGAGCACGATCATCATCATTGGAAAAAGTTTGGCGAAGAGAGACTTGAGGCGCGTGGGAAACTCGGAGAGGCCCGCGAAGAGGCCGATGCCGGCGCCCGTGGCGGCAAAGCTCAGGTGCTCGCTTTGAATATGCTCCATGATGGCCATGTGGCCGGGACCGTGCATGCCGGTGTGGTGTTCATGGAAGAGGAGCAGGATGGACCCAGCCATGGCGAGAACCGGGAAAACGAAGCCGGTCCAGGCCGCCTTGACGATGCCGCGGGCGCGCTGAATTTCGAGGACGCCGAGACCGAGGAGGATGGCGGCGAAGGTTTTGTGCTGGATGATTTCGGGATTGTGGGTGAACCCGTACCACCACGTTTGGGGGCCAAAGGGCCAGAGCTCGGTGTCGCTATAAACGAGGAGAAAAATGCCGGCGGCGAAAAAGCAAAGCGGCCACGCAAAGCGAACGCCGGGCCAGCGGCGGCGGAGAGAGGGTTCGGCGAGCATGAAGATGGCCGCAAGAATGACCAATGCTCCCGCGATGTGGTGATTGCCCTCGCTCTCTTTCTTGTCGGCGAGCAGCTTAGCGCGCTCGGCGGGAGTCATTTCGGCGGAGTGATCCATCGGCATGGACATGTCTCCGTGCATGACGGTGCCATCGGGCATGACGTGGTCCTGGGCACGAAGGAGCGCAGCGGGAGCAAGGGCCGAAAGAGAAAGCAGGAGCATCGCAAGGTGCGGAAGAGACCGAGTGAACGGGGGCAGGTTCATGAGCAGCTCCGAAAAAGTGGTTTCGCCAGAGTGTGGTGCAAGCGGCCGCGGCGTGATGATACGCCTTTCACGTGCGAAAAGACCGGCGGCGATTTTCTCGCAGCCGGCGGGCGACTTTCAAGATGAAATCGGATTCGGGCGATTGGATGGACCGCTCCTGAATGAGCAGGCGCGGCGGCTGCGGCGAAGTCTAGAATAGCGCGCGCTTGGATTCGCGGAAATGACGAAATCGTACGCCAGCGTGACGACCTTGCCTCGAAGGGCTGCCGTCCGAGTAGCTAGGTCCGCGTCCCCTAAAAGGGGATAGAATCGCCAGGTGTTCCGACTTTCGAACCGGAAACCCTGGAGTACCGTCATGAAGAACACTGCGCTGAGGAATATTGCGATGCTCAGAGTGGTTGGCTTGGCGGCGGTGACGATCACCGGAAGCTCGGCAGCGCGTCAGCAGCCGGCGGCTTCGGCCCAAAGGCAACACCCGCATCACGGTGGATTCATGCAGAGCGGGATGCCTCACGCGACGGCGAAAGGTGTGAGACTCGAGCAGCGAGTGGACGAGCTTTCGCATACCGTGACACTCGTAATAGGGCCGATGCATCTGCCGGCGAAAACAAGCCACATGAAAATGCCGCAGCCGCCCGACTTGATCTGGACAATTCCTTTCGACGGGTGGCTGCTGGCCTATCATCCGCGGCTGGTGGACGCGAACGGCGGATCTGTGCCGGGAACGGTGCTGCATCACGTAGCTTTCTGGAACGAGAACCGGCCGGATTTTTTGTGCCCGAATAAAGAAGAGCATATCTTCGGCGCGGGCAGCGAAATGACCGACTGGGCGGAAGTTCCGGGCTTCGGGTATCGCGTGCAGAAGGACGACAAGATTCGCATCGAGACGATGATCCACAACCCGACGAATCGGTCATACGACCAGGCTTATCTGGAGGTGACGATTCCGTATCTGCGGGCAGGAGGAACGACCACGGTGAAAAGCGTGTATCCGGCGTGGATGGACGTCCGGGAGTGCCGGGATTCGGGATACGACTTGAAGCCGGGAAAGAGCGTGCAGACGGGAACGATAGCCGTGAAATACGCCGGTGAGCTGCTGGGAGTAGGGGGGCACCTGCACGACTACGGCAAGGAAGTGAAGCTCGAGAATGCGACGCGCGGCGAGACCATAGCGACCCTGGACGCAAATACGGATAGTGCCGGGCATCTGCTGAGTTTGCCGGTAAAGACATTCTTCGATCGCGGCGGCTACCACATTGCGGCTGGGGACAAGCTGCGGATCACGGCGACCTACGACAATCGGACAGGCAGGCTGCTGCGGGAGGGAGCCATGGGGATCGTGGTCGGATATTTTTTGCCGGCCGATGAAGCGCAGATTGCCGGGCTGCGGCACGCGGAAAGGCCGCCTATGGCGGGGATGGTGCATGAGCACTAAGAGGGCAACCGGGCGGGCGTGATTGGACAGGAAGCGGCTTTTCCGCGCTGGCGGGGTCTGCTAGACTAAAAGCTCTCGAATTTCGAGGTATTCTTCACAACAGGACGCGCTGATGGCACAGAGGTGTGAGATTTGCGGCAAAGGGCCGCAGTATGGGAACGTGGTCAGCCACGCGAACAACACGCGGCGGCGGCGGTGGAATCCGAATCTGCGCCGCGTGCGCGCGGTGGTGGGCGGAGCGAGCAAGCGCGTTCGGGCATGCACGGAATGCATTCGGCTGGGCCGAGTGAAGAAAGCGGCCTGAGCTTTACACCTTGAAGCACTCCCTCTCGTTTTCGGAGCGCAACCGAACGCGGCGGTCTTGGCGTGCGCTGACCTTTGCCGCGCTGGCCTTGTTGGCCGTTCTCGGCGGATGCAAGCAACAAACGGCGCCCTCGCCGGACGTGTGGGCCGTGGTGAACGGCAAGGAGATCAAGCGCGAGGAAGTCGAGAAGTATTACCGCACACCCGCGAACCCCGAAGGCCAGGAGCCTTCGCCGGAAGAGGCGCTTTCGCTCAAGCTGAACGTTCTGGACCAGCTCATCAACAACGAAATCCTGCTGGAACGCGCAAAGAAGCTGAATCTCGAGGCAAGCGACGGCGAGGTGGAAGACAAGTTCACCGAAGTGAAGAGCCCGTACACGGAAGAAGAGTTTCAGCGCCAGCTCAAGGAGCGCGGAGTCACCGCGGACGACCTGAAGAAGGACTTGCGGCAGCAGCTCTCGATCACCAAGCTGCTGAACCGCGAAGTGGTGTCGAAGATCACCATCACGGATCAGGACGTAACCGACTTTTACAACGCGAACAAAGCGCAGTTCAACGTCGCCGAACCCACGTACCATCTCGCGCAAATTTTGGTGACGCCGCGGAAGGAACCACAGGTCCGCAACAGGAAAAATGACGACGCCACAAACGACGCCGAAGCGGCGCGGAAAATCAAAATGCTGATGGACCGGCTGAACAGCGGCGCCGACTTCGCCCAGCTCGCCGCGGATTACTCGGAAGATGCGAATTCCGCGGCCACTGGCGGAGATCTCGGGTACGTGCCGGAATCGGGCTTGAATCCGCCGCAGGTCGATCCGGCCCTGAAGAAAGCCGTGCTGGCGCTCAAAGCGGGACAAGTCAGCCAGCCCATCGAAGTCCGCGACCGCGAGGGCATGAGTTACCGGATTCTCAAGCTGATCAGCCGCGAATCTCCCGGACTGCGCGGCATTTCCGAGCCCCAGGTCCAGCAGAGCATCCGCGACACCCTGCGAAACCGGAAAGAGCAGTTGCTGCGTTCGGCGTATCTGACGGTCGCGCGCGACGAAGCGCACGTGACGAACTATCTGGCGCAGCAGGTCATCGAAAGCTCCGGCAAGCTGCCCGGCGCGGCGAAAGCCCCAGCGGCGCAGCCTGCCGCAGACAAGCCATAGCTTAGCCGCTCCGCCAGCGCCTGTCGCTACAGGCACGGGCGTGCCAGCACCTTGCGATTCGAGCTGCTTCGCAGAACGGGACGCAATACTCTGCCCGGCTGTCAAGGACCAGCACGCAGCACGCGTCCTTCAAGACTCCAATCACGTCACGCCACTTCTTGTTCGGAAATGTGCTGATCCTCCCGCCAATCACACCCAGAGGGCCCCAATGCTGCCGCGCCATCCTCTCGTTCATCGTGATGAGAGCCTTTCGCCGCAGCCCGTTCACCTGGTTATTGAATCGAACTTTCGTCACATTCCGGTTGTTAGGCCCGCGCGCCCTGCGCTAGTCTTTTTGGGCCTTCTCTCAGTCAAGGCACGGAAATCCGGAGAGTCCGCGAGTGGAGTCTGGGGGGAAAGTGAGTCGCAGTTTTCTGGTTGTGCTGCTGGCCGTGTTACTGGCGGGTTCGGGCCTGCTCGGCTACACCTTTCATCTGCGCCTGGTCACCACAGGGGAACTCGATCGGCAAACCGAACTCGCCAGGGAGGACGCGGAGCGCTACCGCAAGGAAGCCGTGGTGCCCACGGAAGAGAAAGTTCCGCGCGGCGGCAATTTTGCGGCCGCCCTCCAGAAATTTGGCTTGACGCCGGAGGAAGCCGCCGGCGCTTCCGCGGCCGCGCAGCGCGCCTTTAATCTGCGTCAAGTGCGCGCCGGAAATACCATTACGGTTGGCCGCTCGATCGAAGGCACCCTTCGTGAAATCGACTACAAAATTGATGCGGAGCGCATGCTCAAGATTGTTCCCGCGGCATCCGGCTGGAATGCCGAAGTGCGGGAAATTCCCGCGCGCACGGAGACGGTTGCCGTTTCCGGCACGCTCGACGACTCTCTCTTCAATGCCGTCGAAGACGCCGGGGAATCACCCGAGCTTGCGATGCGCCTCGCGCAAATCTTCGGATATGACCTCGATTTTTATACCGATCCGCGCAAAGGCGATACCTTCCGTGTCATCCTCGAAAAACGCCGTTATCGCAACGGCCAGACCGCCGGTTACGGCAAGATCTTCGCGGCAGAGTATGACAACGGCGGCAGAAGATATCAGGCTCTTCTTTACCATGATCCTGCTGGACAGTCCGGCTACTACAACGCCGATGGCAAATCGCTGCAGAAAATGTTCCTGCGGTCGCCCCTGAAATTTGGCGCGCCCGTGACCTCGCACTTCAGCCACGCTCGCTTTCATCCCATTCTGAAGATCTATCGCGCTCATCTCGGCACCGACTATGGCGCGCCTGCCGGGACGCCCGTGCAATCCATCGGCTCAGGCCGCGTCGTCTTTGCCGGACGCAAGAGCGGCGAAGGCAACATCGTCCAGATCGCCCATGCCAACGGTTACGAGACGATGTACTTGCATCTGTCCCGCATGTTTGTTCACGCAGGCGAGCGCGTCGAAATCGGGAGAGTGATTGGCCTTGTCGGCAGCACGGGCCTCTCCACCGGCCCGCATCTCGATTTCCGCATTCTGCACAACGGGCAATACAAGAATTTCGAAAGGCTCGGCTTGCCGCCCTCGGATCCGGTTTCCAAGAAGAATTGGCCTGAATTCGCCGCTTTGCGCGAGAAGTTCCTCCCGCTGCTAAGGAATCCCGAGCTATTGCAAGCCGCAGGGGCTTCTCCCGCGGATAGCCCGCAGGGCTCGGGCGGGTTCAATAAATAATCGGCATTTTCGAGAAGTCGGCCGCGGAGTCCTCGGTGACGCGCATCACCACGAGCGTTCGATCATCATAGGCAGCCGCGCCGCGGCCGGCGTATTCATCCGTCGCGGCCAGGATCTTCGCGGCAACCTGCTGCGCCGAATCCTCGGCGGCGAAAGAGATCAGCAATGCGTTCAGCCGCTCCGCGCCGAATGCTTCCTGGCTAGAATTTTCCGCTTCGAGAATGCCGTCCGACGCAAAGAGCACCAGGTCCCCTGGCTGCAATTCCAGCGTGGTTTCGTCGTACGCGGTATCCCTCAGAAGCCCGAGCGGGACGCCTTCCAGGCGGATTTCCTCCACCGCGCCTTCGCGGGCCAGCAACGGATACGGCGCGCCTGCATTCGCCAGGCTCAGCTTCCTCGTGCGGGCGTCGTAGACTCCGAAGAGCATCGCAATGAAACGCGCATCGAGCCGCGGCATATGCAGGCGGCTATTCAGCAGCGCCAGCATCTCGCCGGGCGGGCAGGCGTGCACGACGGCGTGCTCGCGCAACACCCCGATTGCCAGCGAGCCGTAGAGTGCCGCCGCCGTACCTTTCCCGGAAACGTCTCCGAGCGCGAACCCCAGCCGCCCTTCGCCATACGGAAGAAAATCGTAGAAGTCGCCGCCCAGCATCCGGGCCGGCAAATACGCCGCCGCCAAATCCAGACCCGGAACCTCCCGCGCGCCGTTTGGCAGCAACTGCCGCTGGATCTCTCGCGCGGTGTCCAGATCGCTTCTCAGCCGCTCCGCGCTCTCCCGCGCTTCGTGGTAGAGCCGCGAATTTTCAAGCGCCACGGCGATAAACGAGCCGAGCGTTGTCAGCATCCGCTCATGTTCGGCCGTGAAGGCGTGCAACTGCGTGCTCTCCAGATCAAGCACGCCGATCAGCCGCTCTTGCAAAAGCAGCGGAATCACCATCTCCGACCGCACCTGCACGGGCGACCCGCAATCGCCGATGAATCGCGGGTCCCGCGCTGTGTCGCCGATGCGCAGCGCCCGCCGCTCGCCTGCCGCCGTTCCCGTGATGCCTTTGTGCAGCGGCACTCGAAAGCGCGCCGGAATCGAATTCTCATAGTGCATCGCAAAAACGCCTTCGAGCAGTTGCGTCGCTTCGTTCCACAGCATGACCGTGAAGACGTGATAGTTCACGATCTTCTTCACCCGCTGCGCGATCTTTCGCAGCAAGCGTTCACGGTCGAGAATGGCGGTGAGTTCCCGGCTCACGTCGTAGAGCAGCGCCAGCGTCTCAGCCTGCTCCGGGCGCGACTCCCGGAACGTCTCCGGCGCCGGGTCCGCTTCTTCGATCAGATAGCCTCCGAATTGCGCGAACTGGTTCATGCGAAATGCACCTGTAAGGATATTTCCATTGGATGCGCCGGACGGCAATGGGGCAACGCCAACCGGGCTGTCAGAAACCCTCAATTCGCGGGGCCAAAATGGCAGCCAAATACGCGCAACCTCTTGGGTTGCTCCTCGTGGGGTTGCGCGCCGCTTAGTTTTTCCTAGGAGGTGCTGTCCCCGCGCCCGCGCCTGGCGTTGCGTGGGGCGGAGCGAAGCCGATCTCGAGCGGCGTGTCCTTCGGGAAGACCACATCCCGGCCCCGCGAAAGGAAATTCGCATAGATCGAAGCCGATGCCCCGTAGACCCCGAAAATCGCGGAAACCGCCGGCGATTTTGCCGCCAGGCTCACCAAACTCCCTGTCACGCCAAATCCCGAGACGCCCGCTCCCGCCCGCACCGCAGGATCCCCCGCCTGATCCACGCCCCCGTGTTCCGCGTCGGGACGCGACGCCGCGGCCGCCATCAAAATCGCAAGGCCCGTAGAAACGTACCGTGTTTTGCCGTCCGTGGTATGCGCGCCGCCTTCTTCGTCGAGTTTCATATTCGCCGAACGCTCCACCTCCGCTCCTTCGAGGCTGCCTTGCATGGGCTGCAGCATGCCGTCGGGCGTCTCGATATGCTCGAAAATCACGCGCAATTCGCCGTTGTGATGCAATTTGCGCGCTGGTTTTGCCTCCAAGACCTCCCCGATCAGCCGCGTATCTGCCGGCAGAATGAGCCGGTGGTCCGGTGAATAAAGCGGTTCGGTCAGCGCCGCCACAACCGGGTTGCCGCGGTGCGCCGTTGCCGAGCTGACCTCGATCACCAGCCTTGCCCGCAGAAGGCTTGCCGGAGGCGGCTCCGTTCCCACCGCGGCAAGCTGCTCGCTCGTTCGCGTCGTTGCGCCAAAGTTCAGCGGATCCTCAATCGATGCATTGAATTGCGTCCCTGCCTCGATGTACTGCCGGCGGTACGGCAACTGCGCCAGAAGGAACTGCTTGATGCGATGCAGCTTTCCCGGCGCGCGGATTTGGGTCATCGTCTGATGCAGCGCCGCGTCCGCCTCGTGGAGCCGTTCCTGCGCCTCTTGCTTTGCGCGCGCCGTCCCTTGCCCGACCATGCCCCTTTTCTTTTCCTCTCTTGTCGGGTTGCTCACCAGATGCACCACGTCCGCGCTTCCCGGCGAAACCTTCGTGTGAATTGCTACCTGCCTTCCGTCCGGGAGCGTTAACGTATCGAACTCGATCTCGTACTTGCGAAAAGGGGAAAAGTTTCCGTTTGCATACGCGAGGGTGCGCCGGCCAGGGGATACCGGCTCGATTTTCGTCACCCGTCCCGTCACAATCGAACCCGCCGGCACCAGCGGCTGATCGAAGGCGTACACCGTCCGCACCACTTTGCCGTGTATCGGTTCGCCCACGCGAGAAAGCCGCGTCCTCCGGTCAACCGCGATGCGCAGCGGCGTCCCGCTCGGGATGATCAACGGAATCACGGCGACTGGTTCGCCTGTCTCCGCCGAAGCCGTCGCGTCACTCGGCACACACAGCGAGGGCAAGGCATCTCCCCCTGGTGCCTCCGTACAACCGGAGGGCGCTCCAAGTGGCGTACTCGCCGCAACCGGCGAATCCTGGTTTGAATTTTGTGCGGAAAGCGACAGGGCACAAATCAGACAAGCCGCGCCGGTGAAACCGGCAAGAACGATACTGCGCATTGCAACACCCAAAGCGCCGCTGATTCGGCGAGCCGTAAGCCCGCCTGCCGGCGGCACCAGTTTCGAGGATTGGAAGATAACGCGCTGCGGGCGCGTTGTCTACCAGGCTTCAGGCAAACGGCTTGACACCGGCGCCGACGGGAGGCACGCGACGCAACAGGTGTGGAGGAACGATAGGGCCCCCGGGAAACGGCGTTCTGGGACAGCACACCAGAGCTGCCTCGAGCATGAAACTCGGAGGCTGATCGCAAACGCGGCCTTGCGGTTTCAGGGTTGCGCCGCATCCTCGGAGAGCACTTCATTCAGCATCCGCACAAATAAGTCCGCATCGGCACGGCTAAAGATCAGCGGAGGCCGCAGTTTCAGCACGTTGTGATGCGGCCCATCCGTCCCCGCCAGCACTCCCAGCTCTCTCAGCCGGTTCACCACGTAACCTGCCTGCTTCGTCGCCGCTTCCCGGGTTTCCCGGTCGCTCACCAGATCCACGCCGAGGAAGAGCCCCGAGCCGCGCACATCGCCAATCAATTCGTGGCGTTCCTGCAATTCCCTGAGCTTCGTTTTCAGGTGGCTTCCCACCGCAAGGGCGTTCTCCTGCAAACGCTCGTCGCGCAGCACGTCCAGCACGGCGAGTCCGGCCGCGCACGCCACCGGATTCCCTCCAAACGTGCTGAAAAATTCCATTCCGTTCGCAAAGGAATCCGCGATCTCGCGCGTTGTTACCACTGCCGCCAGCGGAAACGCATTCCCAATCGGTTTCCCCAGCACCACGACGTCTGGCACGACGCCCTGCGTCTCAAATCCCCAGAAGTGCGTGCCCAGCCGCCCGAATCCAACCTGCACCTCATCCGCGATGCACACCACGCCTGCCGCTCGCAAATACCCGTACGCGGCCTTCAAATAACCGGACGGGAAAACGATCTGCCCGCCCACGCTCGGGAGCGTCTCCGCCAGAAACGCCGCTGCTCCGCGGTTTTCCCCGCTGAGCTGCTCTAAAATTTTCGCCACGCCCGCGGCATATTTCTCTCCCGCTCGCGGGTCGTCCCGCCGGTACGCGCCGCGATAATCGTCCGCAAGCGGCGCCACGTGCACCCAGGCCTTCCGCCCGGTCCCGCCGGGTCCGTCGAATTTGTACGGACTCACGTCAATCAGGGTATTGGTGTGTCCGTGATAAGCGTGCTCCAGCACGATCATGTCTTCGCGTTTTGTGTGTGCGCGCGCCAGCCGCAGCGCCAGCTCGTTCGCTTCGCTGCCCGAATTGACGAAAAAACACACCCGCAGCGGCTCCGGCATCAGCCTGGTCAGCCGTTCCGCGTACTCGGTGATCTTGTCGTGCAAATAGCGCGTGTTCGTGTTGAGCAGCGCAAGCTGCGCCGCTGCCGCTTCCGCCACCCGCGGATGACTGTGCCCCACCAGCGGCACGTTGTTGTACACATCCAGGTACGCGCGCCCCGTTTCATCGTACAGATACTGCTTCCATCCGCGCACGATTTTCAGCGGCCGTTCGTAGGACAGGCTCAGGTTTTTCCCGAAGAGCCTCGTCCGCGCGGCAAGCGTCTCACCAGCGGACAGATCCTTTCGCGGAAAACGCTTGGCCGGTATCCCCAGCAGCAGATTCGGATCGGGAGAGAGGCTCGTCCACACCTCTCGTTCCGATGCCTTCACCACGCCCGGAAAATCCGTCCCGAGTCCCAACAAATCCAGAATCACCTGAAAGTGCAGGTGCGGCGCCCAGCCGCCGTTTTCACCCGTTTTGCCGAGCTTGGCGAACCTCTTCCCTCGCGCGATTCTCTGTCCAACACGCAGCTTCTTCAGCGAATCGCGCGAGAGGTGTCCGTACAGCGTGTAAAAGGCGGGCTCCTTCGCCTTGCTGCGATGCTCCAGAATCACCACCGGACCGTAATCGAGTGCCGCCGTATTATTCGCGAACGCATGAACCACGCCGTCGAGCGGCGCATGCACTTCCGTTCCCGCCTCCGCAAACAAATCGAGGCCCAGATGAACGGTCCGCCGCTCCGCTACCGGATTCTCATTGCTGCCAAACAGCGGTGAAGAATAGAGGAGCCGCGCTTCATCGTACCGCCCGATAGCCACACTTGCCTTGACGCGCCGCAGCGCCTCCGCAATTCTTCGCTCCAGTTCGTCCGGTTCGGTCGCGCGCGGATCTGCTCCCAAAAACGCGCTTCCTGCGCTGAGATCCAGCACCAGGCCCGGCTCCCGGCGCAAATCCTGCGCCAGTACGGAAGCCGCCTTCAGTACCGTCTTTCGCAGCGCGCCAATCCGCCGTTCCTGATCGGGCAGAGCGGAGAGTCCGCACGCCTGGCGAAATGCGTACGTGGCGAATCGCGGCGGAATCCATGCCCACTTCTCGAGCGCTTCCCACGCCGGCGTTTCGCTCACCGTCACGTATGCGTCGTCCGGTTTCACGCGCTTGCGGTGCGCCGAATTGGTCACGCTCACTGCCAGCCGCATACCAATCAGCGTGTACAGCGCGCTCAATTCTTCCTCGTGCAGCGGAAACGCCGAATGGTATCCGCTCACCAGCGCCGTTGCCGCCGCCAGTGGCTCGCTTTTCCCTAGTATCGCGTACGCCGCGGCAATCGCCGGTTCCGAAACCACCAGCCCGTGGTGCATGTCCCCGAAATCAATCACTCCGGCGATTTCGTTAGTCCTGTCGTTGCCTTCCGACCGGCGCGCGCCGCGAGCGTTGACCAGCACGTTGTAGTCGTTGGCGTCCCCATAGATCACGGACCGCCGCAACTCCGCCATTCGCGGCTGCACCTCCGCCTCGTACCGGGCAAGAAATGTCTCCACCAGAGCGCGCCGCCGCGTTTCGGGGATTTCCCCCAGGTACTCGCGAATCCACAATGCCCGCGAGGAATCCCATTTCAGCTCGCGATGCGCCGCGGGATGCGAAAACGACCTCAGCGCGGTATCGAGTTCGCCGAGATACCGGCCCAATTCCCGCAGCAGGCCCGCGGTATGCGGACGCACCTTCGCCAGCGGCATGCCCGGAAGGAAGCTCAGCATCCACACAAGCCGCGGCGCTCCCCCCAGTTCCACAGCCGCGAACGCTTCATTTTTCTTGGTGGGAATCACGCGAGGCACGGGCAGGTGCGCAGCCTTTTTCGCCAGATGCTCGAGCGCGCTGCACTGGGTTTGGACGAGCGTCCGTTCGCGCGCCGGGTGCATCACTTTCAGGACGAATTGCCGGCCATCGCCCGCGGTCAAATGAAAATTGTCGTCGTATTCGCCGGGCAGCGCCGCTGCCGTGGCCTCGATGCCGTGGATCTCCCGCGCCAGGGCCGCGGCTTCGTCTTCGGAAGTGCGCCGCGCCGGCGGCGTCTCGAGCAGCATGCTGAGAAGTGTAGCCGCAACTCTTCTCGCCCGTCCACGCGTTCGCCGTCAAGCTTGCACTTGGACACGGACCTTCGGTTCCTGCGACTGGCGGTCCCCTACTCCCGTGCGTTTCTCACCGAGACGGGCCCGTTATAGCTGGAGAGGTGAATCACCGGCGGCGCGCTGCCAAATTCAATTCGCTTCCGGTCGTCGTCCCATGTCTTGCGCGATTCGCCGCAGATGCTCGCCGCGCAGCTTACCGGCCCGTTTCCGTTTGATTCCACCAGAAAGCTCGATTGAAAGCCGGCCGGGACCTGCAACGTCACAGGCCCGTTTTCCGCATCCGCCGTCAAGCCCGCGCCGGTCCAGGTCGTGCTGCGCAGAGCTACGGTGATCGGCCCGTTTTCCGTGTGTACACGAAGGTTTCCCGAGCTCCCGAAAATCGAAATGGGCCCGTTCTGCGCGCGCAAGTCGCCGTCGCCGGTGAAGTCCTGGATCGTGATTGGTCCATTCGTCGCCTTTGCATTCAGCTTTCCATCGACGCCGTAGAAGGAAACGGGCCCGTTTCTCGTCTCCAGATCGATCGTCGCCGCGCGCGGCGACCGGATCAGGAAAAACACGCTCCAGCGGTCCCGATGCGCGGGTCCCGAGGCGGAAACCTCGCCGTTCGCGGTCGAAACGTGAATCTGTGAAAGCAGCGCGTCGGCATCCGCGTCGCGCACGTCGGCAAACTTGCACGCCGTCACCAAGTACGCGTCCTTGTCCCAGCCCCATATCTGCACACCGCCGTTCGTTTCGGCCTGTACGCGCAGCGTCGGCGCTTCCGCCTTCGTAAGGGTCTTCTCCTCGGATTTGATCAGCGGCTCGCCATGGTCATACCGGATGTTCAGGTCGGAGCAACTTGCCGCTGGACCTTCGTGGCTCGACCGAGCCGCAGCAGGCGTTCGAACCGCACTTACCCCGCCAGGGGAAGCGGCTCCGGAAACGCCGGTGCTCCTCGCAGAGAGTGTGCTTGCCGCCGAAGCGGCTAAAATCGCGGAACCGAAGATCAGGGATAGCCTTAGAACGAAGCGCATAAGGGGCCTCCTGCCGCTATAGACGAAGCGGCAGGCAAATAGTCACGTCACACGGGGACGTGTGCTCTGAGTTCGGGTTCGGCGACGCGCGGTTCGCCCGAAAAGAGTGTTTGTGCTACTGGTGGCCAAGCTTTGTTTCAAAGAAATGGGACATAAGGTGAAGGGCTTCCGTGGTTTCGGGAAGCTCGAAGTGATACCAGAACGCGTGGGGGAGGGCTTCGTAGACGACAAGTTGGGAATCGACATTGGCGGCGAGCAGCGCGCGATGGAAGCGGGCGGTATCGCTGAGGAGCAAATCGCGTGTACTAGTAACGAGCAAAGTGGACGGCATACCGTGGAGGTCGGCGAAAATCGGCGAAAGGACGGGATCGCGGCGATTGGTGTCGCGCGCGTATTCATCGCCGATGGGCTTGTTCGGGTCCTGCGGCTGGAGGATACCGGGGAAGCCGTTGAGCGTGAAAATCTGGAGGGAGTCCGAGGGGTGCGAGTAGTCCACCAGCACCGAGAACAGGCCAAGCGCGGCAGGCATGGGCAGCTTGAGCTGCTGGAAGCGGACCGCGGACTCAGCCGTCAGAATGGCGCCTGCCGAAGTGCCGAAAATGGCGATGTCGCGCGGTTGGTGCGTCTTGAGCAGTTCCTTGTAGACGCCCACCACGTCGCTAACGGCGGCGGGAAATGGATTTTCAGGCGCGAGCCGGTAGTAGACGGAGACGACTTTCATTTTGGCGAGATTGGCGATGGGAACGCCTTCAATGAGCGAGCCCGAATCGGAGTTGAAGCCGCCGCCGTGAAGATTGATGAGGACGCGATTTCGGTTCGCGGACGGCGTTTCGAGCGGCGTGATGATGGGTCGTTTCCTCGACGTTGACCGGGAAAAGGCGCCTTGCCTCGGCGGATTGCTTTGCGCGCCACTCGTCGGTGCGCTTGCGGCGAACTTCGAGGGTTTCCGCCGCGGCATTCGAGCCTTCGAGCGATTGGAGCCACTTCCGAGCTTCTGGGCTGATGGTCGCAGGCATGGGAACGACGCGCGTGATATGCGCGGTGCCGTCCGAATCAAAGGTTGCGGAGTCGGCCGCAGGGGAACTAGTGGCCGAGGGATTCGTGGCTGCGCATCCCGCGAGGAGGAATGCGAGGAACAGGGACAAAGAAGCTTCTGGCCGTTGCATGGGGACCTCCAAGAGCGGCATTGACGCGCGCAGCTTGCAAAAAACGCCTCCATCTTACTTAGCTAGCGGCAAGCGCGCCACATCCGGCGAATCCATCTCGTTATGTATAATCGATGGAGAGGCAATCCAGCATCGTGGTTCCAGCGCCCATAACGGAAAAAGAACCGGCGAAGGTCCGCGCAAGCGCCGCGGTTCGGCGCGAACGGCGGCGGCGGTTTTGGCAAACGCGCGCGCTCGAGCTCAAGATGATTGCGAAAGCGCTGCTTTCCACGAAACATCCGGTGCTGGCGCACGTGATTCCCATGCGGCGCTGCAATCTGGATTGCGGGTATTGCAACGAATACGACGACGTTTCAAAACCCGTTCCGCTGAAGGAAATGGCGGACCGGCTGAGCATTCTCGCCGGGATGGGAACCTCGATTATTACGATTAGCGGCGGCGAGCCGCTGATGCACCCGCAGCTTGAGGACATTATTCGCGAAATCCGCAAGCACAAGATGATCGCGGGAATGATCACGAACGGATTTTTGCTGAGCCGGGAGCGGATCAAGAGCCTTAACGAAGCGGGTTTGCAGCACCTGCAAATCAGCATCGACAACGTGACGCCGGACGAAGTCTCGAAGAAGAGCCTGAAGACGCTGGACAGCCGCTTGCAGTGGCTGGCGGAGTTGGCTGTCTTTCAGGTGAATATCAATTCGGTTCTGGGCAGCGGGGTGAAAAATCCCGAGGATGCGCTGACCATCGCGCATCGCGCGGTCGAGCTGGGATTCACGAGCACGGTCGGGATCATCCACGACCACAACGGGCAGTTAAAGCCGCTGGCGCCGCGGCAGATCGAGATTTTCGAGGAGATCATGGCGCTCGGGAAGCGCTCGTTTTCGCGCTTCAACGATTTTCAGCACGACGTGGCGCGCGGCCGGGAGCATGACTGGCGATGCCGCTCCGGCTCGCGCTATTTGTACATCTGCGAGGACGGATTGGTGCACTGGTGCTCGCAGCAGCGAGGCTATCCGGGGATCCCGTTGCGCGAGTACACGGATGAAATGAGGCGGCGGGAGTATTACACGGCGAAACCCTGCGCGCCGCGTTGTACGGTATCGTGCGTGCAGCAAAGCGCCATTTTGGATAACTGGCGGGGTCCGCAGAATCTGAAGCCGCTACCGATGGGTCCTCCGGCATCGCCAGCGCAGTCGCAACTCCTGCAAATTGGACGAAGCAACCCGTAAAGCGCGGCGGACTTTCCTATTTTTCGTCAAAAGCATTTTCTCTCTGGAAACACGAGGCGCAACGCGGATTGACGCTCCGGGTGACGCTGCGAAAATAACGACATGCCGGGCCCAGCCATTGAAATCGACGGCTTGACGAAGGTTTACCCATACGGGTTCCTGGACCTGAAAAAACGCGCGGCCATCGAAGGCCTGACGATGCAGGTCGAGTCGAGCGAAGTGTTTGGCTTTCTTGGGCCGAACGGCGCGGGCAAATCCACAACAATCAAGCTGCTGATGGGGCTGATTTTTCCGACATCCGGAAGCGCGCGGATTCTGGGAAAGCCGATCAGCGACGTTTCGATGCATCACGAGATCGGCTATCTGCCGGAGCAGCCTTACTTTTACGACTATCTGACGGCGGCGGAACTGCTCGATTACTTCGCGCGATTCCACAACATTCCCGCCGCGGAGCGCAAAACCCGCGTGCGGGATGTATTGCGGAAGGTCGGCCTGGAAAAAGCCGGCAAAATTCAGCTCCGGAAATATTCCAAGGGGATGCTGCAGCGCGTTGGCCTGGCGCAGGCGATTCTCCACGACCCGAAGCTGCTGATTCTGGATGAGCCGATGTCCGGGCTGGATCCGGTCGGACGAAGGGAAATCCGCGACATCATCCTGGAGCTCAAGCGCGCGGGCAAGACAATCATGTTTTCCACGCACATTCTTTCCGACGCGGAGATGCTGTGCGACCGCGTGGGCGTGGTGGTCGGCGGAAAGCTGCGCGGAGTGGGCGCGCCGGAAGAGATCGTCGGAGTGAAGGCGCATGGGCTGGAGATCCTGTTTGAACTGACGGGCGGATCCGGTCCCCCCGCGGACGCGCCGCTCCTCGCGAAAGCTTCGCGGAGCGGCGCGCGCTACCGGGTGCAGGTCGAGGAGAAGGATTTCTACCAAGCGCTGGCGCAGTTGCAATGCGCGAATGCGCGGGTCTTGCTGGTGACGCAAGTGAAGCCGTCGCTAGAAGAATATTTCATGGATCTGGTTGCGGCGGAGCGCGTACAGCCGGCGGCAGTCGAGGTCAGCGGAAAATGAGAACCATCGGCGTGGTTGCGCTGAACACATTCCGAGAAGCGGTGCGCGACCGCGTGCTCTACAACTTGATCTTTTTTGCTCTGGTGATGATAGCCGCGGCGATTCTTGTCGGACAGATTTCGATCGGGATCGAAGAGACGGTGATCGCCAGCTTGGGACTGAGCGCCATTTCCTTCATTGGCCTGCTGATCGCCATCTTTATCGGCGTGGGGCTGGTCTACAAGGAAATGGACAAGCGCACGCTGTATGCGCTATTGGCCAAGCCGGTGCGGCGCTGGGAATTTTTGCTGGGCAAATTTGGCGGCTTGGTTCTGACGCTGGTGGTCAACACGGCGGCGATGGCGGCTGGGTTGTTCCTCGCCTTGCTGTACGTGAAGCATTCGCTCGAGCGCTCGGATTCGGTGTTGCTTGTGGCCGTTTACTTCATCGCGCTGAAGCTGGCGCTGGTGGTGGCGCTGGCGTTGCTGTTCTCGAGCGCGACCGCGCCGCTGCTCTCCATTCTCTACACGGCTGGACTCTATATTGCCGGGCAGTTCATCCAAGAGATGCGCACGCTTCACTCGAATCACCTGAACCCGGCGGTTGCCACCGTGATGCGGTGGCTTTCCTATATTTTGCCGAATTTCAGCAATTTCGACGTAATCGGCGAGGCGGCGCACGGCCGCGCAATTCCATCGAAGCTGATTTTGCAAAACACGGAATACACCGCGCTCTACTGCGCGATTTTGCTGCTGGCGGCCGCGGCCATTTTTGCGCGGCGAGATCTGAAATGAAATGGCGGGTGTTTCCCCTGGTGCTGGCGGTTGTGCTGCCCGCTGGGTTTGCGGGGCTCTGGCGGTTGCAGCAGCGCATTGATGTGACTCTTGGCGGGTTCGCGCAAGAGGAGGATTCGCTGCTGCTGCGCTCGCCCAAGCTGCTGAAGCTGGCGAGTATGGAATACGCGCCGCTGGTGGCGGAAATTTATTGGACGAGGGCCGTGCAGTACTATGGGGACAAGCGGATGAAGCAGGAGAGAGGCCTGAGTCTGCTGTGGCCGCTCCTCGATATCGCCACCACTCTCGATCCGCAGTTGATTCCGGCGTATCGCTTCGGCGCGACGTTTCTGGCGGAGAGAGAGCCTCAGGGAGCGGGACATCCGGAGCTTGCGGTGCAATTGCTTGAACGCGGCATCAAAGCAAATCCAGACTTCTGGCGGCTGTACCAGGATCTGGGCTACGTGTACTACTTCGATTTGAAGGACTATCCAAAAGCATCGCAAGCCTTTCTGGAAGGCAGCAAGAATCCGAAGGCGATGATCTGGATGAAAGTGATGGCGGCGAAGATCGCGGCCGAAGGCGCATCGCTCGAGACTTCGAAATTTCTGTGGACTGATATCTATCGCACCGCGACGGACCCGCAACTGAAGAAGAACGCCGAGAACCATCTGCGAGATTTGCAAATCGAGGAGGACCAGCAGCAAATCGACGCGCTCTCGGCGGAGTTCGAGAAACGGATGGGCCGCAAGCCGCGGCACATGCGAGAACTGATCGAGGCAGGACTTTTGCGGGGAACCCCGGTCGATCCGGACGGTTATCCCTATGTGCTGGACGATGACGGCCGGGCGCAACTGAACCTGAACAGTCCGCTCCTCGAAGAACGCTTGATGGAGCACCGGAAGTAGCGGAGGCTATTCGGCTGCGCAAAGCAGGGTGAGTTGCGGGTCGATGAGGAGCTTGCGCGGCGCGGCGGGCGCGGGGAGGCGAAAAGGCGTCTCATTTCCATTGGTCACGACCGTTCCGAGGAAAACGGTGCGGCCCGTGACGAGATTTGCATAAATGGGGACCGGCGCGATGAAGGAGCGCGGAACACCGCTCTGGAAAAGTTTGCCATGCACGACGACGCCCTTTTCCGAAGGGCGCGCTGAAAACTCGACTCGATAACGCGGAATGCCCGTTCCGTTGATCCACTGATCGAAGAACCAATCCATCGAGCGGCCGCCTTCCAGGTCCATGGATTTGGTCATGACCGCTTCAACTTCCTTCTGCAGGTCGGCTGTGGAAAAGGACTGGAAGGCATACTTGCGCAGGATAGTTTGCAGCAGCTGGATGAAGCGGTCATCCGGATGTTTCGCTCTTGGCTCGCGGAGCATTTCGCGAATCATGTGGATGACCCAGGCTCCCTTATCGTAGATGAGCGGCTGATAACCATCGGGCGAACGGGAGGAAATGAGGCGTGTGCCGAGCGTAAGGGCGCCGGCGTCGGCAGGCGCCTCGTCAGAATCAATTCCTTTCGTGAGCAGGCGATCACGGAAGCGAGCCAGCCAGACGCGGAGCGTCTGCTCGGGATTTTTCTGCGAGTCCGCAAAAAGCAAGGCAAGGTAATTGGCCATAGCTTCGTCAATCCATTGATCGCGATAGCTGGACCAGCCTACGACATTGCCCCACCACTGATGGGCGACTTCATGGAAGGGCACGAGTTGCGTGAAATGCTCCTGCGTGCTGGTGGCGAGGCCGGCGCGACGCTGAGCCTCAGGCGGCAGATAGGAGAAGGTGGAGAGATACAGAAGACCGGGCCAGCCTTGAGCGGTCGTGCCGGGAATCTGCGAGACGTTGAGGCTCTTGAACGGAAACGGGCCATTGAATGCTTCGTAGAACCGGATGGAGGAATCGATGTCGCGGCCGAGTTGCTTGAGTGTTTCGGCGGGACTTGGCACGGGTGCGGGCGCGCTGGGAAAACGCTGCGCTCCGAGAGTGCCGGGGAGGGGAAGAGGACTCAGGGGAAGGGGCAGGCGTTCGTCTTCTGCGGAGAGTCTGTTGGTGAGAGCCTGCTCGAGCTGGCGATTGGCGTAGACGTCAACCGAGTAGCGCGATTCCGGCACGGAAACAGAGGCGTAGTCGCCGACGTTGAAGCCCACAACGGAGGCAGGCTTTTCCGTGCGCCAGTGGCCGAGGCGAAAGTCGCCATCGTCGCGTTGGTCGAGCTTAACGCCCGTGGCGACGAGTTGCAGGCGGCGGGGCCAGCGAATGGCGAGATCGTAATCGGCGAATTCGGAACTGTCACCGAGCCGCGGGTACCAAGATTCGTGCGCGCCGACATAGAGGACGCCATTGCCGGCATTCTCGATGACGTTGCCCTGATAGCTGATTTTGATGGTGAACTCCCGGCCTTTGACGGGGGCCTGGGGCAGAACGACGTAGAGGAAATCGTTCCCGCGGGCGGTGCGCTCCCGCGAGGTGAGGCCTTCGTTCTGAAAGGTTTCCAATTCATGCCCAGCTTCATCGCTGGCGTGTTGCACGGAAAGCGAACGAGCCAACTGGAGAATGAGCACGCGGGCCAGACCGGCTTCCGGAAGAATGCGAAGAGCTGTGGTGCCTTGCAGGGAATTGCTGGGAAGCAGAGTTGCGTCAATGGAATAGTGAAGGGCGCGAAAATCCGGGCGCGGGGGCGCCAGACCGGGCGGCTCGTAGGAGGCCCAGACATCGTAGTAAGGTTGCCCGGTATTTTTCCGAACTTGCCCGAGGAGCAGCGCTTCCGCCCGATCCATGTCCAGCAGAAAATCAAATGGACCGGTGACGGCTCCTTCGAGCGCGGCGTAGAAATAGGGTCTGGAATCCGTCCTCATGCTGTCGAACAGGAGACGCAAGGAATGAGGCGGGTTGAGCCTGCCGACAGGAGAGTCCCACTCGGCGGTGAAGGCGGGGTCGCCGACCGGCTCGCGCTTGGCCGTGCGCAATTGGCGCAAAAGGTCCTCCGCGGCGCCATCGGTGAAGCGTAAATACGCGGTGGTGAATTCCTGGTCGAGAAGCGGAGCACCTAGGAAACGCGCCATCTGCTGCTTTTCCACAACGTCGCGCGGAAGGGCGAGCGCGTGGCCGCGGCCGGAGAAGACCGCGCCAGTGACGCGTCCCTCGCAGGGAGCAAAAAATGCGAGCTTGCCCTCTTCGAAGGCGAGCTTAACGTCGCTGCGGTGCAGTTCGATGCGGTCCCCTGCCTGAACGGTGTAAACAGCGGAGGAGTCGGGACGCAGGGCGTTAAGGGCAGCGTAGCGCTGATGCGCAGTCTTTTCCGCGGCGGGGCATATCCCTGCGATTGCAAAAAGTAGGACAACAACGGCAGCGGCCCGTGGCCTCATGTCCCCGCCTATGGAGAAAAAGTGTAGTCACTTTCGGCATGGCACTACAAGGCCCGGTGTCACGAAGGCTTGGGGGCGCCTACAATAGGAATATGCGGCGTTCCCTCTTCCAACGCGGTTTGCATGTGCGCATTTTGGTCTTGGCACTGTTCGCGGTGACTGCTTTTGCCGTGCGCGCGAAGGCCGACACCATTGTGCTGAAGAATGGACGCCGGATCACCGGGTATCACGTTGTTGAGGAGGGCGATAAGGTCACCTATCAGACGAGCGCGGGGGAGCTGACCCTGCCAAAATCGATTGTCGACCACGTGGAGCGGGACGACGCGGCCATGCCGGAAGCGCGCGCGGCAGCCGCCGCGAGCCTCGAGATTGCCGCTCCGCTCGTGGATGCGCCGCGCGGCGGGGACTCCAGCGTGAACGCGCAGGCGGTGCATGGCGGCTCGGTGGACCGGGAGTATATCGCGAAGCTGGAGAATGCCGCGAGAAGCGGTGCGCCACAGGCGAACGCGAACGCCGCTCTGGCGCATCACGCGGCGGCCCAATTTGAGCTCACGCAGGGCGACCTCGAGCACGCGTTAAGCGATGAGCGCACGGCCTTGAATTTCGAGCCGGACGAACCGGCGCTGCTGGCGAACGTCGCGTACATGTACTTGCGGCGCAGCGAATACAAGCAGTCGCTCGAATACATTGACCGGGCCAAGCGGAAGGCTCCGCACGACCCGGAAATTTGCAAACTGGCGGGATGGGCCTACTACGGGCTTTCCAAACTGGATCAGGCCGTCGAGGAATGGCAGCGGTCCTACGCGTTGCGGCCCGACCCGGAAACCAAGGCCGCGCTCGATAAGGCGCTGCGGGACAAGAAGCAGGAAGAAAGCTACAAGGAAAACGAGAGCATTCATTTCCGTCTCAAGTACGACGGCTCGGAAGAGCCGGAACTCGCGAAGGACGTTCTGCGCACACTCGAAAGTCATTTTTCCGCGATCGAATCGGAGTTGGGCTACACGCCGCCGGATTCCATCGGCGTGATTTTATATACGCGGCAAGCGTTTATCGACGTGACCCAAGCGCCGGGGTGGTCGGGCGCGTTGAACGACGGGCGGATTCGCGTGCCTGTGCAGGGGCTGAGCGGAATGTCGCCGGAGCTTTCGCGGGTCCTGAAGCACGAGCTGACGCATAGCTTTGTGGACCAGAAGACGCACCAGCGGGCGCCGGCGTGGATTCAGGAAGGTCTGGCGCAATGGATGGAAGGAAAACGCAGCGCCGAAAACGCGCCCACGCTATCGCGGCTTTTCGGGCAAGGGCAGGTGGTGCCGCTCGGAAGCCTGGAAGGTTCATGGATGAGCTTCGACAGAAATCAAGCGGCTTATGCGTATGCCTGGGCGCTGGCCAATGTGGAATACATCGTGGCGACGGGCGGCATGAGCGACGTGGATCGGATTCTGGACCGAATTGGAAGGGGCGAATCCGCTGAATCCGCTGTGCGCGCGGTGCTTCATTCGGACTACGGCGACCTCATGCAATCCACCGCGGCCTATCTGCAGAAAACCTACGGAAACTGACCGGGCAACGTGCCCTGCCGCGCTCCTTCCCTCAACAAGCCAGCAGACTTGCCAGAAGGGCCGCGCGTTCAGGCATGGCACGCGTGATGACGTGTTCGCGCGGCGAGTGGGCGCCGTCGCCCACCGCGCCGAGGCCATCGAGCGTGGGAATACCCAGAGCGGCGGTGAGGTTGCCGTCGGAGCCGCCTCCCGCCATGGTCTCGCCGAGTTCGAGGCCCATTTCGTCCGCGAGGAGCTGTGCCAGCCTGAAGAGAGCCGCGCTGGCCTTGCGCTCGAGCGGCGCTCGATTGAATCCGCCGTGAACTTCGAGCCGCGCGCCGCGATGGACGGGCTTGAGCGCGCGCAGTTTGCGCTCAATCGCACGCATATCGGCGGCGCGGAGGGCACGCAGGTCGATGACCGCGCGGGCGCGTTCCGCAACGACGTTTGCGCGGGTGCCGCCTTCGACCACGTCCGCGTTCACGCTGATGCCGCGCGGCAGGTCGTTCCACCTCTCGATGCGGTTGATTTGCGCCGCGAGCTCGTGCACCGCGTTGACGCCTTCTTCCGGCGCAAGTCCTGCGTGCGAGGCGCGGCCATGGACAATGATTTCGGCTTCGCCGACACCTTTGCGGGAAGTTTTGAGCAGCCCGCGGGGGCCAAGGGAAGGCTCGAGCACAAACACGGCATCGCTGCGGCGGGCCTCGCTTTCGATGAGCCTGCGGGACGAACCGCTGCCGATTTCCTCGTCCGAGGTCCAGAGAAAGACAATCCGTTTGTGTAAGGAGATCTGCAAGCGCTGCAGAGCCTGAAGCGCAAAGAGCGCCTGCACGATGCCTGCTTTCATGTCGAAGGTCCCGGGACCATAGGCTTTCCCACTTCTCACACGAAACGGCGTCTTTTCCAGCGTGCCAGTGGCATAGACCGTGTCATAGTGCCCGAGCACGAAGAGCTGGCCCCGAGGACGCCCGCCGCCGGACCACCAGGTCATCCGAAGATGATCGCCACGATGCTTCTGCGGGATGCGCTCGACGCGGACGCCGTATTTTGCCCACTCCGCCGCGATGGCGGTGCAGCAGCGGTCCGTTGCTTGCTTTTCCAAGCTAGGCGACTCGATCTCGACAAACCGCCGCAGGACCTCGACCATTTCCGGCAGACGAGGTCTAAGCGCTTGCAAGAGTCTCTTCGGGTAATTGGGTGCAGGCATGGCCGGGACATGCTAACAACCGATGGCTAGCCGGGCAACCCGCTTGGCAACTTCGCGCGGAAGCTCGCTTCGCGAAGCGGTGCGGCGTGTATAATTTAGGGTTTGCAGAGTTCCTCACAACAGGCAGGGGCACGGGCTGTTTCGGAGACAACGCGCATGATCTTTGACGTGACACAAATCCAGCAAATCCTGCCCCACCGCTATCCGTTTCTGATGGTTGACGGCATTCTGGAAATGGAGCGGCTGAAGCGCATCGTCGGTATCAAGAATGTCACCATCAACGAATCGCATTTTCAGGGGCACTTTCCAGGCCAGCCGGTCATGCCGGGGGTGCTGATCATCGAGTCCATGGCGCAGACGGGCGGGCTGCTGCTGCTGCTCGAGGTGCCGGAACGCCACAGCAAGCTGCTCTATTTTGTCGCGGTGGACGGGGCGCGTTTTCGCCGGCCGGTAGTACCGGGCGATCAGTTGCGCATCGAAATGGAAGTGCTCTCCTGGCGCGGCGACTTCTGCAAATTGGCCGGCAAGGCGCTGGTGAACGGGCAGCTCGCCGCCGAAGCCACGCTGATGTGCAAGATGATCGACCGGGCGGCGGCGGAGAAGCCGCCGGTTGAAAAACCGGAAGAAATTCGCAAATGAGCCTGGCGCAGTTGCATTCGCAGGCAGTGGTCGCCGGGAGCGCGAAGCTGGCCGCGAGCGTGCAAGTAGGGCCGTACGCCGTGATCGGCGAGGGAGTCGAGCTGGGCGAAGGCTGCATCGTTCACGCGCACGCCACCATCGGCGGCCCTTCCGTTTTCGGGCGCAACAATGTCTTTCATCCCTACTGCGTGATCGGCGGCGATCCCCAGGACTACACCTATCGCGGCGAGCGGACGGAATTGGCCGTCGGGGACGGCAACATTTTCCGCGAACACGTAACCATCAGCCGCGGCACGGCGAAGGGCGGCGGCGTCACGCGAATCGGGAACAATAATTTCTTTTTGGCCGGCTCGCATGTAGGCCACGATTCGCAAATCGGCAGCAACAGTCTCTTCGTAAATGCGGCGACACTTGCGGGGCACGTGATCGTCGAGGACTTCGTGACCCTGGGCGCTTTCAGTCCGGTGCATCAGTTTTGCCGCATCGGCCGGTACGCTTATATCGGCGCTTCGACGGTGATCACACAGGACGTTCCGCCGTTCGCCCTGGTAGTTACCGAACGCGAAACAAGACTCTTCGGTCCGAATACGATCGGACTCGAGCGCAAGGGCTTTTCCCCGGAACGCGTTAGGACGCTGCAGCGCGCCTTCAGGCTGCTTTCGCGCTCAAAACTCAATACCTCGCAGGCACTGGCCGAAATCCGCAGAGTCTCGGGCGGTTCCGAGGATGTCGCGGAACTCATCCGCTTCATCGAGTCCAGCGAGCGCGGGATCATCAAGTAGGGCAATGCCCATGCCCGAGTTCACTGCAAGCACGAAGGGATGGGGACTCATCGCCGGGAACGGCCGCTTCCCGTTTCTGGTACTCGAAGGCGCGCGCAGCCAGGGCATTGACATGGCGGTGATCGCCCTGAAGGAAGAGGCGGAGCCGGAGCTCGAGCGCAGCGCCAGCCGCTTCCACTGGGTCAGCCTCGGCGAACTAAGCAAAGCCATCGATCTGATGCACAAAGAAGGCGTGACGCAAGCGGTGATGGCCGGCCAGGTGAAGCACAACAAAATTTTCAGTGCGATTCGGCCGGATTGGAGACTGGCGAAACTCCTGATTTCGCTGCCGCGCAAGAACACGGATGCGCTGATTGGTGCGGTCGCGCGGGTCCTGGAAGACGAAGGCATTCGGCTGGTGGATTCCACCTTGTTCCTGAAACCGCTCGTGCCGGAGCCGGGCGTGCTTACGCAACGCGCCCCGAATGAACACGAGGCGGCTGATATGACCTACGGGCTCGGCGTAGCGCGTCACATCGCGGCCATGGACATCGGCCAAACCGTGGTGATCGCGGATCGCGCGTGCGTGGCGGTGGAAGCGATGGAGGGTACGGACGAGGCCCTGGCGCGAGCGGCTCGGATCGCGGGGGGCAAACCCCTTGTCGTTGTCAAGGTCAGCAAACCGAAGCAGGATATGCGCTTCGATGTACCCGTGGTCGGTTTGCCCACCATCCTACAAATGAGACGCGCCCACGCAACCGCGCTGGCAGTTGACGCCGGAAAGACGCTCCTCTTCGACCGCGGGCAACTGATCGCGGAAGCCGATGCGGCGGGCATCGCGATTCAGGCGTTTGCGCCCGCCACGGAGGCGATCGCGGCCGCTCTGAAACCAAACGCGCCGCCGAAGGGAATGAACTCCAGATGAGCGCCGGGGCGGCAGAAGCAAAGAAAATTCGTGTGGCCGTAGCCGGCGTTGGGGAGTTTGGGCGTAATCATCTCCGCGTGTATCGCGAAATGGAAGGCGTCGAGGTTGCGGCCGTCTACGACCGGGACGCCGCCAGAGCGGAAAGCCTGGCGAAAGAATTCGGGACGCGGGCGGTACGAAATCTCACGGAACTCCGCGGCCTGGCCGAAGCCGTAAGCGTTGCGGTACCCACGGTGGCGCACGCCGAGGTGGGCTGCCAGCTCATGGATTGCGGGATTGACGTGCTCGTTGAAAAGCCGATGGCCGCGAGCCTTGCGGAAGCGGATGCGCTGCTTGGGACAGCGCGCCGGAATCGCTGCATTCTGCAGGTCGGGCACGTCGAGCGGTTCAATCCCGCCGTGATTGCGGTCGAGCCGGTTCTCAACAGGCCGCTCTTTTTTGAAGTGCACCGGCTCGGCGTTTTCACGCCGCGCAGCCTCGACGTGGATGTGATCTACGATCTCATGATTCATGATCTGGACATTCTGCTGGCTCTGGTGCGGCGGCCCGTTGCGGAAGTGAAGGCCGTGGGAATCCCGGTGCTGACCGATAAGGTGGATATTGCCCATGCCCGGCTGGAATTCGAGGACGGCGCGGTTGCCAATGTAACCGCCAGCCGCGTTTCCACCGAACGCGTCCGCAAGATGCGTTTCTTCCAGCAGCATGAATACATTTCGCTCGATTACGCCCGGCGGGATGCGCTTCGCGTTCGCGTGAAGAAAGCGGGTCCGCAGCCGGAATTTGCCTTCGAGAAATTGGCCGCGCCAGCCACGGAACCATTGCGCGCCGAACTCGAGGCGTTCGTGAGGGCGGTAAGGTCCCGTGTGCCACCCGCAACACACGGGGAAGCTGGGCGTGAAGCGCTGAGCCTGGCCAATCGCGTGATGGCAAGCATCCAGGAGCACGGCGAACGCGTCCATCCTATGAGCAATAGCGGGCCTATGGGTGTGTTTGCGGCAGAGCACAAAGCGGAAGCATGATCCCTCGAACTCTAGTTCCCGTCGGCGCACGGCCTCCCGCCGATCCTGGGGCCACCTCGCGCCGCCGTCCGACCAATCTCGACGAACGGAAGCTTGTTCCGGCCATGCTGCCGGTGATTCCGCTGAATGGGCATTCCTCGATCCCGGCAAATCTGCCGCTGGAATCGATTGCCGCGCGCGTCGTGGTGCCGCGCGACGTGAAGCCGGAAGCGTACGCGCCGGGCAATGAGACGGCGCTTCCGCCGCAGCCAAGCGAACTGGATGAGCGCATCGCTGTTCCTGCAGGCGCGGCACCTCCCGCCGTGATCGAACCGATTAGCGTGCCGCCGCCCGCGGATATCGTCGAACTCGACGTCTTCATGACCGGGGAAGTCAACCTCATCCCCGAGCCTCCGAAAGAAGGCACCGCTTGGAACCAGATTGCAACGCGAGCCTTCTCGATTTCGATGCACCTGCTGCTGGTGCTGCTCATCATTTTTCAGGCGAAGCTCTTTCCACATCGCGAACCGACCCCACAGGAAACGGAATTTGCCAAGAATCAGCTTCGGCTTCTGCTTCCACCGGGAGCATTCGAGCCCGCGCCGCCGCGGCCGCCGCAGCCGCGCGTGCGCGTCGATCCGCGAGTGTTGAAGCGAGTCGCGCCGCCGGAGCCGGCTCCCGCGCCGGTGGTTCCAGCGCCCGCTCCGGTTCCGGAGAAGCCCAAGGAACTGCCAAACGCTCCGACTCCGCAACCAAATGCCTCACCCCCGCCTGCCACCCCAGAACCGAAGACGGAGGCGCTGGCACCTAAACCGAAGCTCGAGACGCCCGACACGCCGCAGCCGCGTTCCCAGCTCATCCTGCCGAAGGACACTTCGCGTTCGCTCCAAGACGTCATTCGTGAGGCGCAGCGCAATCCGAATGCGGGAGGCCGCTCGGGCGGCGTCATCGGACCCATGCCGAAGTCCCAGGCACCCGGCGGTCTGGGCAGCGCCGGGCAAGGTTCGGGCACATACGGCAACGGCTGGCAGATCCTCACGCCGACGGAAGGCGTGGATTTCAGCGATTACATGGCGCGTGTGCTGGCAAGCGTGCGCCGCAACTGGTATGCGGTCATGCCGCAATCCGCGATGATGGGTGAGCAGGGGCGTGTCGCACTGCAGTTCCGCATCATGCGCGACGGTTCGGTTCCAGATGGCGAGCCGGTGCGGCTGCTAGGGTCCGGCAAGGAGCCGCTGGATCGTGCCGCTGTTTCGGCGATTCGCTCGTCGAATCCTTTCGAGCCGCTGCCGGGCGCCTTCAAAGGCCCGTATATCGAACTGCGTTTTTATTTCCTGTACAATTTGCCTCTCGAAGCTGCGTATCAGTGAAGCTCAACCGCCAGCAGGTATTCGGCGCCATTCTTCTTGCGATATTTGCGCTCATTTTTATTTTTGTGCGCGCCCGCCATTTGCTTTTCCGATGAACCATTCCTTGCCGCGCCCGCCCGCCGCTGACCCGCTCATCGCCATTCTCGGACCGACGGCCTCCGGCAAATCAACGCTCGCGGTCTTTCTGGCGCAGCGGCTCGGGGGCGAGGTGATTGCCTGCGATTCCACTCAGCTTTATCGCGGCTTTGATATCGGTACGGCAAAGCCGAGCGAGAGGGAGCGCGGGGGAATTCCTCATCATCTGATCGACGTCCTTGATCCGCCGGAGGCCGCGACGGCGGGGGGATACCGTGACATGGCCATCCGCGTTCTCGAGGACTTGCGCCGTCGCCGGAAGTTGCCGATATTCACCGTTGGCACCGGGCTTTACTTCCGCGCGCTGCTCGATGGCCTTGCCGACGTGCCGCAGCGCTCGGAAGAGCTGCGCGCGCGCCTTCGCCGGTCTGCTTCGGAGCACGAGCCTGGTCATCTGCGCCGGATTCTGCGGCGGCTTGATCCCGAGGCTGCCGAAAAGATAGCCGCTGCCGACGAGCAAAAGCTAATTCGCGCCATCGAAGTCTGCCTGCTGGCGCGCAAACCGATCTCGGAACTCCATCGCTCGGGACGCCGCGCCCTGGAAGGTTGGCACGCGATCAAGATTGCCTTGCAACCGGAGCGCGACAAGCTCTACCAGCGCATTCATCAGCGGGCCGGTAAGATGCTCGATAGCGGCTGGCTCGAAGAGGTTGAGCGCCTGGTGGCGAGCGGTGCGCTCGCGGCTTCCAAGGCCCGGGATTTCATCGGATACCGGGAGCTTCACCGCGTGCTCGACGGCGAAATGGATATCGAACAGGCACGCATGGCAATTCAGCAAGCAACGCGGCGTTACGCGAAGCGCCAAATGACGTGGTTTCGCCGGGAAACCGGTGTTCATCGCTTTGCTGGTTTCGGAGACGATGCGGTTTTGCAGAACGACGTCCTCCAGGTCGTGGCCCGCGAGCTTGCGGATGCCGCTCGCCGGCCCGAAGAGGGAAGCGTATAATTGACAAACGATGGTGAAAGTCCCGCCTGCTCCTCTGTTGCTTTCCCGATGACGCTAGGTTTCTGTTTGTGACCAAGACGCAACACCAGGTTCCCGTGACAGAGCGCGCCCTTTTGGTCGGCGTGGGATGGAAACGTGCGCCCAGGATTCCGGGTATGCCCGCCGGGGAGGGAGGTCGCGAGTCGCTGGCGGAATTGGCCGAACTGGCGCGCAGCGCAGGAGCGGAAGTCGCGGGCACGGTGTTTCAGGTTCGCGATTGCGCGGACCCGGCTACCCTCGTTGGACGAGGTAAGCTGGACGAAATTCACGCGGAAGCCACTGCGCACAAGGCTCCCCTAATCATCTTCGACAGCAATCTCACGCCTGTTCAGCAGCGCAACATCGAGGATGCCACCGGGCGCCGCGTCATAGACCGGACACAGCTCATTCTGGATATTTTCGCGCGACACGCGCGGAGCCGGGAAGGACAGTTGCAGGTCGAATTGGCGCAGCTCGAGTACATGCTGCCGCGGCTGGCCGGAAAAGGCGCGGCAATGTCTCGCCTGGGCGGCAAGAGCGGGGGAGGTGGCGCCGGTGGCGCGGGTGGCGGAGCGGGCCGCATCGGCGTCCGCGGCCCTGGAGAAAAGAAGCTCGAAACCGACCGCCGTCGCATTCGCGAGCGGGTGCGAAAGATAGGAGCGGCGATTGAGGAGGTGCGCAAACAGCGCGCGCTACGGCGCGAGGCCCGCAACGCGGTGCCGCTTGGCACGGTCGCCCTCGTTGGCTACACCAATGCGGGAAAGTCGACCCTCTTCAACGCGCTCAGCCGCGCTGATGTCCTCGTCTCCTCTCGCATGTTTGCCACGCTTGACCCTACCGTGCGCGCCTTGCGCTTGCCTTCGAATCGCCGAATTCTTGTTTCCGATACGGTCGGCTTCATTCGGGATCTGCCGAAAGGGTTGATGACCGCGTTCCGCGCCACGCTCGAGGAGGTACAGGAAGCCGCGCTGATCCTGCATGTCAGCGACGTCTCGAATCCGCGTCGCGATGAACTCGATCACGAAGTTGAAAATATATTGAATGCGCTGGGAGTGGGCGACCGCGCTCGCCTGTACGTGCTCAACAAAATGGACCGGCTATCACCCGACGAGCGGCAGGCCATGGAAGCTACCGCCGCGATAGCCGGCAAGGGAACCGGCGCGAATGGCTACCCGGCTCTCCTCGTTTCCGCAAAGACCGGCGAAGGCATGGAGAACCTCTTGTGCCGAATTGACGCCGCCATTCCCGTGGACCCCATGATCTCCATGTCGCTCCGCTTGCCCTTGGCGCAAGGGCGTACCTTGGCCATGATTCACGCATTGGGCCGGGTTCGGCGTTCGGAAGTTCAGGACTCGACGATGCTCCTCGATGCCGACGTCCCGGAGTCTCTCGTGCGCCGCCTGCGCCTGCAGGAACACGCGGTTCTGTGAACTTTTCGAGTCCGGTAGTCGTATCTTGTCTGCGAAAGGGAGCGGGTCATGGTTGGATTTCTGCTTTGGTGCATCCTGTTTGTGCTCTGCTGGCCTCTGGCGCTGTTCGCGCTAGTAATGTATCCGCTCGTGTGGCTTGTCCTGCTGCCGTTTCGTGTTGTTGGAATTGCCGTCCACGGCGTGCTCGGGTTCCTTGGCGCGCTTTTTTTCTTACCGGTGCGTTTGTTGCGCGGTCCGAGAACGATCTAAGATTCACTCGTATATCCTTCCAGTTACGTCTGGGTAACAGGGCAAGTCTCGTGTTTTGAGCGAGCTAAACGAAGCTCAAGGGCATCACAGTCGCTGGCGTGCGCACGCCTTCGGCGCTGTGGAAAATACTGTGGAAACCGCCGGCTGTGTTTTGGGGCGCTTCCTGGACCGGGCCAGGTCAAGAGGCAATACGACGGCTTGCTACATCGCCTAAGTCCTGTGGATACATGATGTTGCCGGGCTTTCGCGGCAAGCTTCTCCCCGTCGTCCTGGCCGTACGGAGAGCAGGACGCTCCCTGACATTTGCACAGTTTCACTTGTGGGCCGTTGCGAACCCGCGCCGAGACGCCCCGGGCTCTCCGGAATCGCTCGGTTTACTGAAATTATATCTTTCCCTCCCACCCACGCCAATTTCTCCTGGGTCTGGCAGCGTTGACGCTGACTTGGCGTGCGGTCTATAGTGAATTTGCAGTCAGGGAAGCGGTCCGGCGCGTTCACAACTCCCTATTGCCAATGAACCTTCCCAACTCATTGACGCTCCTGCGCATCTTTTTCGTTCCCCTGCTCATTGTGGTTCTGCTCACGCGCAGCCCAAATGTGGAAGCGTTCGGATTTCCCATGCACTTCGAGTTTTGGGGAGTGCTGATTCTCTTGACCGCCGCCGCAACGGATTGGGCCGACGGCTTCTTTGCGCGGCGCCGTTCCCAGGAGACCACGCTGGGCATTCTTCTCGATCCCATCGCCGATAAATTGCTGATTTCGGCGGCGTTCATTTCCCTTGTGGACATGCAGCTGGTGCCGGCGTGGATGGTCGTCATCATCATCGGCCGAGAGTTCATGGTCCTGGGCCTCCGCAACATTGCTTCCGCCGAGGGTGTCACCATCAAGGCATCTCTTTTGGGGAAGACCAAGATGATCTTGCAGGTGTGCGCCGTTGCCGTGCTCATTGCGGCCGCGCCACCTCAGCGGGCCTGGCTCAAGCCGTTCGCGCTCGCTTTGTTGTGGCTCGTGGTCGTAAGTGCCCTGGTCTCCGCCGGCCAGTATTTCCTTCGCTTCTGGAGCCAGCTCGACGACCGCATCAAGCAGCGCCGCAAATTGCGCATGATGGAGCCGCACAAGAAGCCGGAAGAGGCGTAAGCGCGGCCGGAAGTCCTTCCATGAGGCAGATTGCAACCCGCACCACGCTCCCTCAGATATCGGAGGTGGACCGCCGCGCGGCCTTGGCTCTGGCCCGGCGCGCAGTGACGGGGGCGGTTGCCGGAGGATTTGTTAAAGACCTTCCCCGTCACGGCCTGTTCGGCGAACGGCGTGGCGCCTTTGTTACACTTCGCGTCTCGCGCAAACTGCGGGGGTGCATCGGCGTTATCGAACCGGAGTGCAACGTGGCGGAAACGCTGGTGAAATGCGCGAGGAGCGCGGCTCTCGAGGACCCGCGGTTTTCGCCGGTCCGCCCGGAGGAACTGGGAGCCTTGATCATCGAAATATCGCTGCTTTCGCCGATCGTTCCGATTCAGCCCGAGGACATCGAGATCGGCCGCCACGGTTTGTTAGTCGCGCGAGGCGGCAGCCGAGGAGTATTGCTGCCGCAAGTGGCCGTTGAACATGGCCTGGACCGCGAGCAGTTTCTCACGGAAACCTGCCGTAAAGCAGGATTGAACGATGACGCCTGGCGCGATCCGAAAACCGCCGTTTTCGGCTTCACGGCCGAGCATTTTTGCGAAGAAGCACCGGCATAGGACAAGCAGCGACGACTGTGTACAAGGCAATCCTAATAAGAAGGCCCGCCGGAGGAACTCCCCAGCGGGCCCAAAAAAGCCTTGCTTTGCCGCAACTATTCGATTTCGACGTAATCTCCCGCGTACATATCGCCGCTGCTGAAGGTAATCAGCAGCGTGCAGGAGTTCCGGCTGACGCTCAGCACAATTCCTTCACCTAGAATTTCACGGGGCAAATCCTTCCACATGTAGCGCTCCGGGGCGCTGCCGAAACCGTACATTTTGAACTGATAGTCCCGCGTTTGCGGCGCCGTTTCGGCCATGGAGCCTTGGTAACGGAAAATGCGCATGTAGTCGCCGACTTTCACGCCCTGCGCCGCACCGAGATTCACATACACGGTGCTGTTCATTCCGTAAGCCTGTGACCAGTCATAGCCGACCACCAGCATGCCCACGGACTTCCCGCTGACGGGCGCGAAATGATCGAACGTCGCCGCATCCTTAAAGGGAGGAGCTGGCCGGTCCACGTACGGGCGCACGACGTCGCCCCGCTGCATGTAGTCGCAGGAAAAAATCACTTCGGCGATGGAGGTCTTCGGCAGAACGTTGACGACGCGGAGTTGCCCTGCATCGATGTAGGCCTGTCCCATGGCCTTGAGCAGCTTTTCCTGCCACTTGAACCAGGAGACATGAAGCGGATCCTGCGCGGGCCGCACCACCGCGAAGCGGTCGCCAACGCGCACACCCTTATCTTGCCCCTGGTTGATGTACACATAGTCGCCGCGTGCAAAGGTGATCTTGTAGTTCGATTGCTCGCCAGAAATCAGCCGAATCGCATCCGGCACTTTCTGGTCGGTCACGAAGCCAGCGCAGTTCACCGTGGAGTACCCGGGCTGCGTGATGGGCACGGCCGTGGGCATATTGGCGGGCGCAGCTCCCTGCGGAGCGGCTGGCGCGATGCCAACCAGGGCGGCGAGCCCCACTAAGAGACCCAATGCAGCAAATTTTGCTCGCATGCGAAAAACTCCTTCGATGACACGCCCGAATGGGGCCGTGCGGGGACGTTTCTATGCGAAAGTAGCAGGGGCGGCCAGGGGCGTCAATCAAATGCCCGGCGCTGCTTTACACTTTTGATACGGCGTGTTACAAGCTTTGTTTTCAATTATTTGGCGGGCAGAACACGAGAATGGGCGTTTTCGGCAGGGGCGTAAATCGCATCTGCGCCGTAGTTGCAGCTTCAACAGCAACAGAGGCCCGGCAGCAAGTCCGTCGCGCACTCCGGAAAACCCGCACGCTCGAACTGCGGCTCGACTGGCTGCGCAGCGATGCAGAACGCAAGGCACTGCTCGGCTGGCTTCGGCGGAGCGGCGGACATCGTCGCGCGACTTTCCTGGCAACCTGCCGCCGGCGGGAAGGCGGGGGAAAGTTTCGCGGCAGCCCCGAGGCCGAGCTTGCCTGGCTGGTTCGCGCGAAAGAGGCCGGCTGCCGCTGGTGCGATCTCGAAATCGAGACGCTGCGCCGTCTGCCTAAGCGAATGCTTTCCGAAAACGCGGCGCTTCCCAAGGTTTTGCTATCGCTTCATCGGTTTAACCGCACACCGCCGCTTTCGAGACTTACTCTTCGCCGGCCTGCGAATGCCGCCGCCATCAAAATCGCTGCGACTTCGAGGACCATCCGCGATAGTTTGCGCCTTCTCCTTCTGACTCGCGGCTCCAAGAATGTGATCGCCGTCCCCATGGGCGAGGTCGGCCTGCCGGCCCGCCTGCTCGCGCTGCGTGAGGGCAGCGCGCTCGCCTATGCACCGGTTTCGCAGTCCACCGCTCCCGGCCAGGTCTCGCTCAAGCAGGCCATTGGGCTCTACCGCGCCCATCGACTGACACGCCGCACGGGTGTTTATGGCGTCATCGCCAATCCTGTCGCGCACTCGCTTTCGCCGCTCTTTCATAACGCCGGCTTCGCTGCGCGCCGAGTCGACGCTGTCTATCTCCCATTCCTGGTGGAAGATCTGCGTGATTTCATAGATGCCGTTCCCGAACTTGGCATCCGCGGCTTCAGCGTAACCATCCCCCACAAGCAAAATATTCTTCGCTACCTCGCCGAATGCGAGCCGCTCGCGGAACAAATCGGCGCCGTGAATACCGTCGTCGTGCGACGGGATGGCAAGCTCATCGGCAGCAACACGGATTATCTCGGTGTGCTGCGCGCGTTGCGAGGCAAGTTACAGCTTCACGGCAGCCGCGTTCTTCTCTTCGGCGCGGGCGGAGCTGCGCGGGCTGCGGCTTTCGCTCTGGTCCATGCCGGTGCCCGCGTTTTCATCTGCGCGCGCCGCCAAAGCGCGGCCAAAGACCTTGCCCGCGCCGCCGGGGCCGAAACCATCCCCAGAAACCTGCTGAGACGCAGCTCCTTTGACGCCATCGTCAATGCGACTCCAGTCGGCATGGCTCCGCACGAGAGCATCTCTCCTCTCGGCCCCAGTGAGCTGAACTGCCGCGTTGTCCTGGATATGATCGTTCGCCCGCTAGAAACGGAACTTCTCCGCATGGCGTCCCGCAAGGGCATCTTGACCATTCCCGGTATCCGCATGTTCTTCGCGCAAGGTATCGCACAGTGGGAGCTCTGGATGGGACGGCGCGCGCCGGCCAGCGCCATGCAGGCAGCCGTTCTGCGCCAGTTGCGGACGGAGGGCGCCGCCCGAAAGCGCAATGCAACGGGAAATGCGATAATGCCAAGCTCAACTTGAAGCTTGGCGTGATTGACTGATGATTGAGCCCAATTTCCGCGAATTCGAGCGCCTCGAAAAACAAGGCAATCTCATTCCGGTTTACGACGTTTTCTCCGCGGATTTGCTGACCCCCGTGAGCGCCTATCTTCGCATTGCGCAAGGCGCGCGCTGTTCGTTTCTCCTCGAAAGCGTCGAAGGCGGCGAAAAGATCGCGCGCTACACGTTTGCAGGCGCGAATCCCGAGGAAGTCTTTCGTTATGCCAATGGCGCCTGCGTGCTGGAAGGCCGCAATCGCGTGGTCTGGGAAGAGCGCGACCCCATCAGCTTTCTCCGCTCGCATATCGAGCAGTTCCAGCCCGTGCGCCTGCCAGGTTTGCCGCCGCTCATCGCCGGCGCTATCGGCTACTTCAGTTACGACATGGTGCGCCTTATCGAGCGATTGCCCAGGCGGCTCCGCGACGAAATCGGCCTCTATGACGCCATGCTCGCCTTCTATCACGGTCTCCTGGCCTTCGACCACGTGCAGCATCGCGTCTGGGTCGTGCGCAACGTTTACACAAAGGGTGCCGGCTCGCTGAAATCGAAATACGAGGCTGCTGTCCGGGACATCCAACGCACTCGCCGAATGCTCGAGCAGCCCGCTCCCGCCGAGGCCCCGCGGAAACTGTCTGCGGCGCGCGCCCCTTCCCGTTCCGATTCCTTGCAAATCAGCTCCAATTTCGCCCGCCCGGAGTACCTCCAAGCGGTTCGCAAATGCAAGCGTTACATCCGCGCCGGCGACATCTTCCAGGTCGTCATCAGCCAAAGATTTTCCGCCAAGACCGCCGCCGAGCCCTTCGCGATCTATCGCGAGCTTCGCGCCCTCAATCCGTCGCCGTATCTTTTCTTTCTCCAGATGAACGACGTGTCCATCGTCGGTAGCTCGCCGGAAATGCTCGTCAAGGTTCAGGGGCGGGACGTCTTTTACCGTCCGATTGCCGGCACGCAGCCCCGCGGCAAGGACGAAGCCGAGGATCTTCGCAACGAAAAAGCGATGCTCGCCAGCGAAAAGGAACGCGCCGAGCATATTATGCTCGTGGATCTCGGCCGCAACGATCTTGGGCGTGTCTGCGAGTACGGCAGCGTCCGGGTGGATAAGCTCATGGCCGTCGAACGCTACTCCCACGTGATGCATATGGTCTCGAGTCTGCGCGGCCGTTTGCGCGAGGATGTGGATTGCTTCGATGCGCTCATGGCCTGTTTTCCGGCCGGTACGGTTTCCGGCGCGCCGAAGGTTCGCGCCATGGAAATCATCGAAGAGCTCGAGAAAACGCGGCGCGGCATCTACTCCGGCGGAGTGCTCTATCTGGATTTCGCGGGCAATCTCGATTCCTGCATCGCGCTGCGCACCATGGTCCTCAAGAATGGTGTCGCCTACGTGCAGGCTGGTGGCGGAATCGTTGCCGACTCAACGCCTGAAGGGGAATACCAGGAAAGCGTCAATAAAGCGCGAGCGCTTTTCACCGCACTTGCCGCCGCACACGCCAAGGCGCCTCGCCAATCGTCCCGCAGCCGCGCAAGGAATCGCCGATGATCCTCCTGCTCGATAACTACGATTCCTTTACCTACAATCTCGCGCAGTATCTTGGCGAACTTGGCTGTACGGTGGAAGTGCATCGCAACGACAGAATCGCCGTTGACGAAATCATTCGCCGCAAGCCCGAACGCATCGTTATCTCGCCCGGCCCGTGCACGCCGCAGGAAGCCGGCATCTCCGTCGAGCTGGTGCAGCGCCTCGCCGGCAAATTCCCAATTTTAGGCGTGTGCCTTGGGCACCAGGCGATCGGAGCGGCTTTCGGCGGCAAAATCATTCGCGCGCCGAAGCTCTTTCACGGCAAGACCAGCAAAATCCACCACGATGGCAAAACCATCTTCCGCGGCCTCGAGGATCCCTTCATTGCCACGCGCTACCATTCGCTGATCGTGGAGCGAAAAACGCTTCCGCGCGAACTCGCCATCAGCGCGGAGACTGACGACGGCATCATCATGGGTTTTCGTCACCGTCGCTACAGACTCGAAGGCGTTCAGTTCCACCCCGAATCCGTGCTGACCGAGCCCGGAAAGCAACTCCTCCGTAACTTTCTATCTCTGTAGCAGCGCTTGGGAGAGATCTTTCGCTGCCTTGCAACGAGAAGCGGATTGCCAGGGGGTTGGAATCGCGTTTCACCAGTTCAATCCGGCCAGAATAGCGCCGTACGTTTCGATGCCCTGCCACAAATTGCCGAGCCGCAAATTTTCGTCTGAGCTGTGCTGGTGGTTGTCGTAGTTCACGATCGGCACGCCAATCCATGGCAACCCCAAATCCTCGAAAATGTACATCGGCACGCTTCCGCCGAGCTGCGGCGCTACCACGATCTTTCCTCCGGTGGCGTCCTGCAGTAGCTGGATGAGCGCCTGGGAAACCGGCAGCTCCATGGATGTTCGCGACGCCCGGTACCCTCCTTCGTCCACCACTTTCGCGATCTTCGGATGTGTTTGCCGTTCTTCCATCGTCGGTTCGCGGTCAATCACATAAAACCCGCGCCTCTCGATGAACGCCTTGATCTGGTCGAATTTCGCCTTCGGATCCTCGCCTTTCACCAGCCGGGCGTCGAGCGAGGCTTCCGCCGTGTCGGGCACGACGTTCTGCGCCTGCGCCCCAACGTACGCGCTCCTCAGTCCGCGAATATTCAGCGATGGCTCCATGAGCAGCTCGGTCAGCTTCTTTCCTCCTCCCTCCGGCTTTGCGATGCCCAGTTCTTTTTTCAGTTCTGCGTCGTTCGCGGGCATCGCCTCCAGCGCGCGTTTTTCCGATTCGTTCAGCGGCGTCACGTCATCGTAGTAGCCGTTGATGAGCACGCGCCCGTCTTCGTCCTTCATGCCTCCGAGTAGCTGGGCCAGTTCCATGGCCGGATTTGGCGCCCAGTTTCCGTAGTGCCCGCTGTGCAGCGCGCGCACCGGCCCATACACGGTCACCTCCAGCCCGATATCGCCGCGCGCCCCGAAGAAAATCAGCGGCCGTCCGGATGGATGCACCGGACCGTCGCATGTAATCAGCAAATCCGCGCCAAGCAAATTCTTATGCAGTTCAAGCGCCTGTTGCAGATGCGGCGAGCCGGCTTCTTCCTCGCCTTCCAGGATGAATTTCAGATTCACACCCAGCGGAATATGGTTCGCGCGCAACGCGTCGAGCGCCGAGAGAATAGCGACAATCGGGGATTTATCATCCGAGGCTGAGCGCGCATAAATTCGCCAGTCGTCCTGATAGATCGCCACGCCACGAGCATCCGGCGCCGGGAAATCGATCCGCTTGCCGCCCGCTTCAATCGCGCCGCTGCGCAGCACTGGGTCAAAAGGCTTTCCGTCCGTCCAAGCTGCGGCGTCCACTGGCTGGCCGTCATAGTGCGCGTAAAAAATTACGGTGCGCTTGGCGTCGGGCGCTTCGAGTTTGCCAAACACCACGGGTCCGCGCCCGGTGATCGGAAAGAGATGCGTTGCGATTCCGCGAGCCTCCAGCATTTCGACCAGGTGCTCGGCATTTTTCTGAATATTTTCCGTATCGCTCGCCACATTGGGAATCGCCAGCAGCTCCGTCAGCTCCCGCATGATGCGATTCTCGTTCTGCAGGCGGTACTCCCGCACTTGTTGCACGATTTGCTCTGGCGAAGGCGGCGCTTTCTCCGCGGCGCGGGTGGTTGTAGCTTCAAGGCACGCAGCCGCCCAGCAGTACACCGCTATGCCCAACACGAGCATCGCTCGTTTCTGTTTCAAGTCCCTTTCCCGGACGACCCGCGGGCCACCGCCGCAACGGTCTTGCTCGGACATAGCGCTCATCCTCATCCCAGACCTCTCCCTTCCTCCTGCTTTCTCTGCGCCGGGAATCTGTTTCCTGATTAGCGCAACGCTCCGGTGCGCAGAGAGCCGAGCAACCGCGTCTTGCTATGGCCGTCTATCCGAACGTTCCGCGGAGCGGTGCGTGAATTCCGCCAGCGCGCGCAACTTCTCGGCCGCGCCGCCGTCCGCAATCACTCGCGCTGCTATACGCGCCCCTTCGCGAAAATCTTCTGCGGCCTCGCATGCCACGAGCGCCGCTGCTGCGTTTATTGCCACGATATCCCTTGCAGGTCCAGGCTCTCCGTTGAGGACGCGCCGGATGCGTCCGGCATTTTCTACCGGCGTCCCGCCTCGCACCGCCTCCAGCGGTGCGCGCTTGACGCCGAACTCCTCCGGCGTCAGCGTGAAGCGCTTTATCCTTCCGTTCCGCACTTCGGCGGCCAGCGTCTCACCCGCTAGCGAAATCTCATCCAGCCCTCCTTCTCCGTGCACCACCAAAGCGCATTCCACCCCGAGTTCCGCCAGCGCGCCTGCCAGCAAATCAATCAGCTCCGCTGAGGGCACGCCCACCACTTGGAACGCGGCGCCCGCCGGGTTCGTCAGCGGTCCAAGCAAATTGAAAACCGTGCGGACACCGATTTGTTTACGCGCCGGGGCCGCATGCCTCATCGAAGTGTGCGCCACCTGCGCGAACAAGAACCCAATCCCGATTTCGCGAATGGCTGCGCCAAATCGCTCAAGCGGCAAATCAATTCTCACGCCGAGCGCTTCCAGCACGTCCGCCGACCCGCTGCGCGAGCTCATGCCGCGATTGCCGTGCTTTGCCACACGCGCGCCGGCGGCCGATGCCACAATCGCCGCCGCGGTTGAGATGTTGAAGGTGCTGGTCGCCTTTCCGCCTGTGCCGCAGGTATCCACCAGGCCCAGCGATGCTGCGTCTCCATTCGGGAATACCGGCGCGGCGTGCGCGCGCATCACATGCGCAAATCCTGCCAGTTCACAGGCTTGCACGGCGCGACGGTTCATTGCTTCGAGCATCCGCACGATGTCCGCAGTGGGTACCGCGCCGCTCAGCAATTCCTGCATCAATGCCTCGGCTTCCGCTCGTGTCAGGGCCCGCCCCGTCTCCAATTGATCGATCAGATTGATCATCCTCGTTTTTCACCGTGCTCCGCGCGACCTTGCTCCGCTTCCGCGTTCCGAGTACACTCTTATGTTTTGCAAAGACTCAAATTCTAGCACTTGTGCGCCGGCTCGCGGTCGCGCGCCCAAATGGACTCAAAATGAAGATCCACGAGTACCAAGCCAAGGCGATTCTTGCGCGCTACGGCGTCACCACGCCGCGCGGTGAAGTCGCATTCACCAAAGAAGAGGCGCGCGAAGGCGCGGCCCGGCTGCGATCCAATGTTGTCGTGGTCAAAGCCCAGATTCACGCCGGTGGCCGCGGCAAAGCCGGCGGCGTTAAGATCGCGCATTCGCCCGATCAGGCCGCCGAAATCGCGTCGCAAATGCTGGGGATGAATCTCGTCACCGTGCAGACCGGCCCCGCCGGACGCATCGTGAAGCGCCTGCTGATCGAAGAGGGTCTGGACATCAAGCGCGAGTTGTATCTAAGCATTCTCGTGGACCGCTCCGCGGGTAAGGTGGTCTTCATGGCCAGCGCCGCCGGCGGCATGGAAATCGAGGAAGTCGCGAAAACCAATCCCGAAGCCATTATGCGCGAATCGGTCCATCCGGCCGTCGGCCTCCAACCCTATCAAGCGCGCAAAATCGTTTTCGGACTTGGCCTTTCCGGCGAAGTCGCCAGCAACGCCGGGCCTTTCCTCCAGGCCTTACATCGCGCTTTCGTGGATACCGATGCCTCGCTCCTTGAAATCAACCCCGCCGTCGTGACCGGTGACGGCCGCTTGGTCGCGCTCGATGCCAAGATGACTTTTGACGACAACGGTCTGTTCCGGCATAAGGAGCTTCGCGAACTCCGCGATCTCGACGAAGAGGATCCGCTCGAAGTCGAAGCCTCAAAGTACGGCCTCAACTACATCAAGCTCGACGGCAACGTGGCTTGCATGGTCAACGGCGCGGGCCTCGCCATGGCCACCATGGACATCATCAAGTATGCTGGCGGCTCTCCCGCCAACTTCCTCGACGTCGGAGGCGGCGCTTCCGCCGATCAGGTGAAGAACGCCTTTCGCATTCTCATTGGCGATCCCGCCGTGAAGGCCGTCTTCATCAATATTTTCGGCGGGATTCTGCGCTGCGATGTGCTCGCCACCGGCGTCGTCGCCGCTGCCAAGGATTTGCAGCTGAAGGTTCCCGTGGTGATTCGCATGGAGGGCACCAACGTCGAGCTTGGCCAAAAAATCCTGCGCGAGAGCGGGCTCAACTTCACCATCGCCGACGGCATGAAAGACGGCGCCGAGAAGGTCGTTAAGCTGGCAGGAGGTGCGCGATGAGCGTACTCGTGAACGAAAAGACCCGCGTCATCGTGCAAGGATTTACCGGCCGCGAAGGCACGTTCCACGCGCAGCAAATGATCGAATACGGCACCAACGTGGTTGGCGGCGTCACTCCGGGCAAAGGCGGCACCAAGCATCTCGAACGCCCGGTCTTCAATACCGTCTCCGAAGCCGTGAAAGCCACCGGCGCCGATGCTTCGGTCATCTTTGTCCCTCCGCCTTTCGCATCCGACGCCATACTGGAAGCCGCCGACGCACAGCTTCCGCTCATCATCTGCATCACCGAAGGCATTCCGGTGATTGACATGGTACGCGCCACCGCATCGGTGGACTTCACGAAAACTCGTCTCATCGGCCCCAACTGCCCCGGCGTCATTTCTCCCGGCAAATGCAAGATAGGCATCATGCCAGGTCGCATTCACAAGCCGGGTCACGTGGGCGTCGTCAGCCGCAGCGGTACGCTCACCTATGAAGCCGTCGACCAACTCACGCGGCTCGGCATCGGTCAATCCACTTGCATAGGCATCGGCGGTGACCCCATCATCGGCACGTCATTTCTCGACGCCATTAAACTCTTCAACGAGGACCCCGACACCCATGCCATCATCATGATCGGCGAAATCGGCGGCAACGCCGAAGAACGCGCCGCCGCGTGGATCCGCGCGAACGTAAAAAAACCCGTCGTTGGCTTCGTGGCCGGCCAAACCGCCCCGCCGGGCCGCCGCATGGGCCATGCCGGGGCTATCATCAGCGGAGGCCAAGGGACCGCCAAGGACAAGTACGCCGCCATGGCCGCCGCGGGCATTCGCACCGTGGAGACGCCGGCCGACCTCGGCTCGACTGTCGCCGCCGCGCTGAAATGAACAGGACGATAAAGAGAGCCCTCTTGAAGCCGCCGGTTTTTACAAAGCGGACGTGATCAACTTTGCGTCGCCGGTGTCTTGCCGGCGCACTTTTGCAGCCCAAAAGAGAAAGGATTTCTCGTGGCAATCGAGCGCACCTTCGCAATCATCAAGCCGGATGCAGTCGGCCGAAATCTTCAAGGCGAGATCTTGTCTCGCATCCACAAAGCTGGCTTCAAGATTGTAGCCATCAAATCCATGCGCCTCACGAAGGAGGAGGCGGGTGGATTCTACGCCGTTCACCGCGAACGCCCCTTCTTTGGTGAACTCACGGACTTTATGTCTTCGGGCAAGATTTTCGCCATCGTCCTTGAAGCCGAAGGCGCCATTCAAAAGTGGCGCGACACCATGGGTGCAACCGACCCCAAGAAAGCCGCGCCCGGCACCATTCGCAACGATCTCGGTACCAGCATCGGCAACAACTGCACGCATGGCTCCGATGGGCCCGATACCGCCGCCTTCGAGATTGGCTATTTCTTCTCCGGTCTCGAACTGATCTAGGACGCTAACATATTCGTGGTTGTCAGCGTGCGTACAATACTCGCTATCCTATCTATAATGTACAGATGGAGCCGTTGCGCGAACTTGGCCGCGGGCTGATTGCCGTCGGCATTCTCGCCGTCATCCTGGGCGCGCTTCTTTACTTCGGCGGACGTCTGCCATTCCGCCTGGGCCGGCTCCCGGGCGACATTGTTCATCGGGGCGAGCACACGACCTTTTATTTTCCCCTGGCGACCTGCATCGTCGTGAGCATCGTCCTCTCGGTCCTTTTCTGGCTGTTCTCTCATTTCCGCCGCTGACTCCGCGCCCTCGCGTCCCTCTGGCCGTCGCCGGCGCGGCGCAACGATTTTTGGCCCTTCTCTTGACTTCGCGGCGATCCGCGTTACCCTCCATTCGTTCATCACTGCCGCATCAACCTTGGTTCGAGGTTGCGCCATGTCCGCTTTCCATTCTCGCCGCGATTTTCTTTCGGCTCTAGGCGCTGCTGCCGCCGCGTGCCTGGCCGGTTCCCTCACTCCCACGCCCCTTTTCGCGCGAACCTCGCTATACCCACCGATGGACCTTTCGCATTTCGATTCACCAATTCCTCCGGCGCCGGCTGAAATCAAGTTCGGCTACGCCGCCATCACGTGGGGCGGGAACGACCGCCAGGCAATCGAGGATATTGCCGCTCTTGGGTTTCCGGGCATTCAGCTTCGCTCGAATTGCATCGCGGAATTTGCTTCGCCCGCTGCGCTCCGAGATCTTTTGCAAGAGCACGAATTGCACTTTGTCGCCCTGTCGAGCGGGGGCGTCAATATCGACGCGCCGGAATCGGAAGAAATTGCCAAGCACCTTTCGCACGCAAAATTCTTGCGGGAGGCCGGCGGAATTTATCTGCAGGTTACCGACGACCGCCCCAGCCATCGCAGCATTGCCGCCGCAGACCGCCAGAAGCTTGGAAGACTGCTCAGCGAACTCGGCAAGCGCACCGCCGACCTTGGCATTCCACTGGGCTACCACAATCACATGGGTTCGCTCGGCGAGCATCCGGAGGAGGTGGCGCAAATCCTCGAATCGAGCGATCCGCGCTATGTGAAGCTGGAACTCGATATCGCGCACTATTTCCAGGGCGGCGGCGATCCCGCGAAGGCCATCGAGACCTATCGCGACCGCCTCTTGTTTCTCCATTTCAAGGACGTCGAGCCGTTCCTCCTCGGAGACAAACGCACGTACCGTTTCGTCGAGCTTGGCCGCGGCCGCGTGGATGTACCCGCCGCGCTCGCCGCTTTGCGTCGCGTCCATTTCCGCGGCTGGGCCATCGTGGAACTCGACGCCGTCCCCGATTCATCGCGCACTCCAAAAGCATGCGCCGAGATCAACAAGACCTATCTCGAGGACAAGCTGCGGGTGACCCTGTGAACTCGCCATTCCGCGTCGCCGTCATCACCGACGAAATCACGCAGGATTTCGGGCGTGCTTGCGAAATCGCCTCGCGCGAATTCGGCATGGAGTGGGTCGAGCTTCGCGGCATGTGGAACAAGAACCTCCTCAGCCTCGATGCGAAAGAAGTCGGCGAAGCGCGCCGCATCCTCGAAAACTACCAGCTTCGCGTCACCGATATCGCCAGCCCGCTCTTCAAAGTGGACTGGCCCGGCGCGCCGCGCTCGCGCTTCAGCCCTAAACGCGACCAATTCAACGCGGACTTCACCTTCGAGCAGCAGCAGGACGTGCTGGATCGCAGCATCGCGCTCGCCAAGGCCTTCCGAACGGATCGCGTGCGCTGCTTCGATTTCTGGCGCCTGGATGACCAGACTCCCTTTCGCGCCGCCATCAACGAACAGCTCCGCCAAGCCGCCAACAAAGCCGGCGAGCAGGACATCGTTCTTGTCGTCGAAAACGAAATGACCTGCAATACTGCCACCGGCGCGGAGGCCGCTCAGCTTCTTGCCGCAATTCCGTCGCCGCACCTCCTTCTCAATTGGGACCCCGGCAACGCGGCCATGCGCGGCGAACAAGCTTTTCCCGAAGGATACGGTTTGCTGCCCAAGAACCGCATCGGCCATTGCCACTGCAAAAACGTCCAAAAGAAGCCTGGCGGCTCGGGCCTCGATTGGGCCCCCATGGGACGCGGCCTGATTGATTGGACCGGCCAGTTCCGCGCCCTCAAGCGTGACGGCTATCATCTGGCCGTCAGTCTCGAAACGCACTGGCGCGGCGCCGCGACACCGGAAGAAGCCACGCGTGAGGCCTGGGCCGGCATGAAAGCCGAACTCCAGGCCGCCTCCGCCCTGTAAGCGAAAGCTATAGCCTCCGTCATTTCACACGTCCTTTTCCAAAGTTCATCATTTCAGTCATCCGGCGAAAGCTCTTCCGCGCCAGCGATCGGTTGAGCGTCAGCTTAGTCGGCTGAAGAGAAGTCCGCCGGATTTTTCTTGCAGGCATCGTTCCCAAAACGCGTTTGTTGGGGCAGAATACGGGCGCGTTTCAGGGGGATTTATGAAAAGGAGTGCTCTGTTTGTTGCGATTGTGTGTGCCGCTGCGACATTTGCGCCGTTCGGCGGGCATGTGGCCGCCGATGAGCAGCCGCTGTATGGCTATTCCGCCGCGTCTTCGCGCGCGGAGCGCCAGTGGGAAGAAAAAATGCGCGCCATTCCTTCGACCGACAATCTGCGCGAATACATGAAGCATCTTTCCGCGCGGCCGCATCACGTCGGCTCGCCCTACGACAAGGAGAACGCCGAATGGATCCTCGCCAAATTCAAGGAATTCGGACTAGATGCCCACATCGAGCAATTTGATGTGCTCTTCCCCACGCCCAAAGAGCGCGCCGTCGAGTTGGTCGAGGGCGGGCCAAAGTTCACCGCAAAACTGCAGGAACCTCCCGTGAACGGCGATCCAACCTCGGACCAGCAATCCGAGCAGTTGCCGACCTACAACGCCTATTCGAAGGATGGTGACGTAACCGCGCCGCTCGTGTACGTGAACTACGGCATTCCGGAGGACTACGAACAGCTCGACCGCATGGGCATCTCCGTGAAAGGAAAAATCGTCATCGCGCGCTACTATCACTCGTGGCGCGGCATCAAGCCCAAAGTCGCCGCGGAACACGGCGCCGTCGGCTGCCTGATTTTCTCCGACCCGCATGAGGACGGCTTCACCCAAGGCGACGTCTTCCCCCAGGGCGCCTATCGCCCGAGGGACGGTGTGCAGCGCGGCAGCGTGGCGGATATGCCGCTGTACCCCGGCGATCCGCTAACGCCCGGCGTGGGCGCCACAAGAGACGCCAAGCGCCTCAAACTCGAGGACGCCGCAACGATCACCAAAATTCCAGTGCTGCCGATCTCCTACGCCGATGCGCAGCCCCTCCTAGCCGCCCTCACCGGTCCGGTTGCTCCGCCGGAATGGCGCGGCGGACTCGGCATGACTTATCACGTTGGCCCCGGTCCCGCGACAGTGCACCTCAAAGTGACGTCAAACTGGGATGTGAAGCCGGTGTACGACGTCATTGCCAGGATTCCGGGCTCAACGTACGCGGACGAATTGGTCATTCGCGGCAACCACCACGATGGCTGGGTTAACGGCGCGGACGATCCTTCCGCCGGCATGTCCGCCGTACTCGAGGAGGCGCGTTCTCTTGGCGAGCTTATAAAACAGGGCTGGAAGCCGAAGCGCACCATCTTGCTCTGCGCATGGGACGGCGAAGAACCGGGCCTGCTCGGCTCGACCGAATTCGCCGAAGAACACTACGCCGACTTGCGCGCGCACGCCGTGATCTACATCAACTCCGATACGAACGGGCGCGGCTATCTCTTTGTCGGCGGCTCGCACTCGCTCGAAAAATATATCAACGATGTCGCGAAAGACATTTCCGATCCCGAAACAAAACTCTCCGCGTGGAAGCGTCTCCAACTGCGCGAAATTGAGGATGCCCGTTCGCCGGAGCGCCGTCAGGAACTTCGGCAGCGCCCGGACCTCCGCATCGGAGCCATGGGCTCCGGCTCGGACTACACCGCGTTCCTCCAGCATGATGGCGTGCCGTCTCTCAACATCGGCTTCGGAGGCGAGGATGGCGGCGGCGTGTACCATTCCATCTACGACGATTTTTACTGGTACACGCACTTTAGCGACTCCACCTTCGTCTATGGCCGCGCCCTAGCGCAAACCGGCGGTACCGCCGTCATGCGCATGGCGGACGCCGACCTCCTCCCCTTCGAGTTTGGCGATTTCGCCGACACGCTTCAGATGTACCTGAAAGAGCTCAAAACGCTCGCCCAGAAGATGCGCGAGGACGCCATCGAACGGAACCGCGAACTCGAAGAAGGCGTCTTCGCTGCTACCAACGACCCACGGCGCCCCCTCGTCCCCCCGGCGAAGGAGGACGTCCCCCCTCACATCAATTTCGCGCCGCTGGAAAACGCCATCGATGCGGTCAGCGTCGCCGCCGAAGAGTACAAGCACGCTTTGGCCAAAGCCTCTGCTAACGGCGGCGCAGCGCTTGCGGATTCTTCTGTCGCCGATGTTAATCGCATGTTGATTGAGAGCGAACGCAAGCTCACTATGGACGCCGGTTTGCCCGGCCGTCCCTGGTTCAAGCATCAGCTGGACGCTCCCGGTTTCTACACCGGCTATGCGGCAAAAACCATGCCGTACGTCCGCGAAGCGATTGAGCAGAAGGAATGGCAGCAGGCCGAAAAAGGCGTCCAGGTTATCGCCGGCGTCCTTCAGGACGAAGCGCAACTCATCCATGCAGCTGCGGCAAAGCTAAGCGCCGCAAAATAAACTGCACTTCGATAGGGTTCGTTCCCGTGTCTCGCAGGGGCGCAGCACCGCTGTGTCCTCTTTAGGCGGCCCCGTCCGCCGGTTGATGACAGGTCAAAACTGGGATTCTATCGCCGGTAACGCGCGACGTATTCCGGCGTTGGAATTGCGGCATCGCACCGCTCGTCGCGAACCGGCGCCCCCGCCGTCAATTGCACCGGAATCACGCCCGCCCAGATGCGCAGCGCGTAATCTTCTTCATCATCCTGCGGCGGCCCGGCGCGCAGCTTCGCCGAGGCTTCCGTAATGGGCACGCGCAAGATGCTGGTCGCCTTCAGCTCCTTATCATTCGGCTGGCGCGCATCGTTCCAGCGCCCCGGCAAAAGCTTTTCCGTGAACGCCCGCAGCGCCTCGAGCTTTTCTCCCGGCGCATCAATCAGCGTCGCCGTGCCTAGCAGCACCACCGACCGATAGTTGATCGAGTGATTGAAAATTGAGCGTGCCAGCACGATTCCGTCCATCAGTGTCACCGTGAGGCACACCGGAACACCCGCGCCAAGCTGCCGCAGCATCCGGCTCGCCGCCGATCCGTGAAAGTACACCGCTTCTCCGACTCTCGCGCAGAGGGTCGGAATCACGTAGGGTTGCCCGTTCACGCTGAACCCGGCGTGGCACACCATTCCCTCATCCAGGATTTTGTAAATCGTCTCGCGGTCGTATACTCCGCGATGCGGCTCGCGCACCACTCGGGTGCGCTCTGTTGGGGAAAAGTTCTCCGGCACAATCAGCCTCGGAAAAAACGCGGCGCAAAGTTGATAGCCGGCGCCGTCCCGGCATGAGTGAGAGCTAATCCGATGCTATCACGAGCGTATCGCCGCCAAGGCGCTGCGCGGGTTCTTTCGACTCCCCTACAAAGTCTGCTTCGACGTGTGAGACACTAACGGGTCGGAATTTCGCCACCATCGCCGAGGAGCAATGAGCACACCGGTCATGCACGGAACCGAAAATCCCGCGGCCCGCGCCGCACTGGATGTCGCGTGGGTACGCGAACAATTTCCTTCACTAACGCTCCAAGTCAACGGCCGGCCCGCCGCTTTCCTCGATGGCCCTGCCGGCACGCAGGTGCCTCGCCAGGTGATGGACGCCGTCCAAAACTACTATCTCACCGCAAACGCAAACACGTGCGGCGCGTTTGAAACCAGCCGTCGTAATGATGCCATGATCGCTGCCGCGCGCGCCGCGATGGCCGATTTTTTCAATTGCGTGCCCAATGAGGTCGTCTTCGGCCAGAATATGACCACCATCACCTTTGCTCTCGCGCGCTCCATTGGCCGCGAGCTGCGCCCCGGCGACGAAATCATCGTCACCACCCTCGACCACGATGCCAACGTCGCCCCCTGGCGCGCCCTCGAGGAAAACGGCGCGGTTATCCGGCAAGTTGATATCCGCGAGCAGGACTGCACTCTCGATCTTGACGACCTGAAGCGCAAAATCACGCCGCGCACGAAGCTCGTCGCCGTCGGGTACGCTTCGAATATGGTTGGCACGATTAATCCCGTTGCCGAAATCACCAGGCTGGCACATGCCGCCGGCGCACTCATGTTTATTGACGCCGTCCACTACGCGCCCCACGGCCCCATTGACGTCCGGGCGCTCGACACCGATTTTCTCGTTTGCTCGCCGTACAAATTCTTCGGCCCGCATATGGGCGCGCTCTACGGCAAGCCCGAGCACCTGAGGCGCTTCAAGCCTTACAAAGTGCGCCCAGCCTGCGACACACCGCCCGACCGCTGGGAAACCGGCACACAGGTCCAGGAGTTGATTGCGGGCGTCGAAGCCGCCGTCAACTACATTGCGGAGCTTGGCCGCCGCTGTGATCCCGGCGTCAAGTCTCGCCGCGAAGCTCTCCTCGCGGCGTACACCGCCACCGTTCCCCACGAACGGGCCTTGCTCACCCGCTTGCTGGACGGCCTGCGCGCCGTCCCCGCGGCGAAAATCTTCGGCATCACCGATCCCGCTCGCTTTCACGAGCGCTGCTCGACCGTTTCGCTGCGTATCGGCGAACACCATCCCACTGACATCGCCAAGTTCCTGGGTGATCGCGGCCTCTTCACCTGGGATGGCAATTTCTATGCCCTCAGCCTCTCCGAGCGCCTCGGCCTCGAGGAAAAGGGCGGCGTCCTTCGCATCGGCTTCGTTCACTACAACACCTCTGAAGAAGTCGATCGCCTGTTGGCAGCCTTGCGCGAATTCGCGACCCGTTAAAAGTTCCTGGAAGAGTTAAGCATATGACCATACGACCGAAGCCCATCGTGCTGACTGTCCTCGACGGCTGGGGTTATCGCCCTGGCACCGAGGGAAACGCCATCGCTCTCGCGCGCAAGCCTCATTACGACGACTTGCTCCGCCGTTTCCCTAACACGCTCATTCAGACCTCCGGCCCATTCGTCGGCCTTCCTGAAGGCCAGATGGGAAACAGCGAAGTCGGCCACATGAATATCGGCGCTGGGCGCGTCGTGCACATGGATATCACGCGCATTGATCTCCTCATCGCCAATAAGCAGCTCGAGCAGGTGCCTCTATTCCGTCAAGCGATGGAGCGCGGCCGCCAGCGGCAATTGCACTTCCTGGGCCTCCTCAGCGACGGCGGCGTGCACTCCCACATCCAGCACCTCTTTGCCTTGCTCGAAATGGCCCGCCGCGAGAGAGTCGAACGCGTTTTTGTCCACTGCTTCATGGATGGCCGGGACACTCCTCCGCACAGCGGCCGCGATTTCATCCGCCAGTTGCAGCAGAAAATGCGCGAACTCGGCGCCGGCGAAATCGCCACCGTGGTCGGCCGCTACTATGCCATGGATCGCGATAATCGCTGGGAGCGCATCGAGCAGGCCTATCGCGCCATGGTTCACGGCGAAGCGGAGACAAAGACCGGCGATCCCGTCGCCGCGCTCCAGCGCAGCTACGAGCAGGGTGTCACCGACGAATTTGTGAAGCCCATTGTCGTCACGAGCGGAGGAGCCGGCAATGCCGAGCCCGCCGGCCTGATTCGCGATGACGACGCCGTCATATTCTTCAATTTCCGCGCCGACCGCGCCCGCCAGATGACCTATGCGCTCGCCGGTCCCGATTTCGACAAGTTCGCCGATCCCAGGCGCCCGAAGAATCTTTTCTATGTCTCCATGACCCGCTACGACAAGAACTGGCCATGGCTCCAATACGTCATCGCCCCGGAAAAACTCGAGCACATCCTCGCCCAGGTGTTTGCCGACCTGAACTGCAAAAATTTGCGCACGGCGGAAACCGAAAAATACGCGCACGTCACCTATTTCTTCAACGGCGGGATCGAGAAGCCTTTCGCTGGTGAAGAGCGAATTCTCGTTCCATCGCCGAAGGTCGCCACCTACGACTTAAAACCCGAAATGTCCGCCGAAGGCATTACCGACACCGTCGTGAAAGCCATCGAAAAAGGCGAATTTGACGCCATCATCATGAATTACGCCAACGCCGATATGGTTGGCCATTCCGGCAAGCTCGAAGCCGCTATCAAGGCGGTGGAAGCTGTCGACGCAGGTCTTGGCCGCATCTATCAAGCGCTAAAGCCGCGCGGCGGCGCCTGGATCATCACCGCCGACCACGGCAACGCCGAAACCATGATCGACCCCAAAACCGGCGGCCCGCATACCTATCACACGACCAATCCTGTCCCGCTCATTCTCGTTAGCGACGAAGATGGCGTTTCCTTAACCCCTGGCGGAGCGCTCCGCGACATTGCCCCAACCCTTCTCGGCATCCTCGGGCAGCCTAAACCGCCGGACATGACCGGACGCGACCTCCGCGCCAAACGCTAGCGCCGCCATGTCAGCAATCAAACGGCCCGCTCCTGCCGAAACGAAGCTGCTCATTTGCGTCTGGCATCCCTTCTCCCAGTGGCGCCCCCAGCCCATCATGCCGGAGACGATTCGCCGCCGCTGGCCCGAAATGCGCGTCGTCCATCTCCCCAACTACGATCACATCGCTCGCGAGCTGCCGGACACCGATATCTTTGTCGGCTATTCTCTCCGCGCACCACAGCTCAAGGAAGCGCGCAAACTCAAATGGATTCACTCCACCGCCATCGGCGTTTCGCAACTCATGTATCCCGAGCTGCGCGATTCCGGCATCATCGTCACCAACCCCAAAGGCATCTTCTCCATTCCCATGGCCGAGCATTCGATCGGTTTACTGATCGCACTCGCCCGCAATTTCCCCGATTCCGTCCGCGGCCAGGACCGCCGCGAATGGGTTCAGCAGGAATTGTGGGACAAGCCTCAGCATCTCGCGGAGCTTTCCGGCAAGCTCCTGCTCATCATTGGCTATGGCTCCATCGGCCGCGAAGTCGCTCGTCGCGCCAAAGCCTTTGACATGCGCGTCTGGGGCGTCACCCGCTCCGGCCTCGGCGACCCCTCCCTCGTGGAAAAAATCTTCCCTGCTTCGCAACTCGAAAGCGCTCTTCCTGAAGCCGATTACATTCTGATGGCCGCGCCCGAAACGCACGAGACGCGCCATCTCATCGGCCCCGCCCAGTTTGTACGCATCAAGCGCGGCGCCCGCCTGATCAACGTCGGCCGCGGATCTCTGCTCGATGAGGCCGCGCTGGTCTCTGCGCTCGAAACCGGCGCTCTCGCCGGCGCCGCGCTCGACGTCACGCAAACCGAGCCGCTCCCCCACGAAAGCCCGCTCTGGCGTGCTCCCAACCTCTTCATCACTCCGCACACCAGCGCCGTCAGCGACCGCCTCTGGGAACGCGAAACGGCTCTCTTGATGGATTTGCTCGAACTATGGTTCAGCGGAAAGGAACTGCGCAACCTGGTTGACTTCGACAAAGGCTACTAGCCTTGCAGGGGCCGATCTTCAGACCGGCGGCCTCGGCCATCATCCCGCTTCTTTTCCGTAATTCTCCGGCTTTGTTGTTTCTTTGATTTTCCGAGCTTCCACGGCTTTGCTTCTGCCGCTCAGTCTCCCACCGACCCCTTCGGTGCCTGATACCCTTCTCGCGCGTACACAACGTATTTCTGCTTCTTCCCCTTCTGATCCAGCACCGTCAGCGGCCCCCCGTCCGGCGCCACCAGTTCCACCTTCACCTTGTGAAACTTCCCGTCTGTCGCTCCGCTCGATGGCGAATACGAAATGCTGTACTGGTGCCGTAGAAACGCCGCGACTTCCTGCATGATGCCCGGCAGCTCGCCGTCAAACTGCGGAAACCACGCCTTGCCGCCCGTGAGTTGCGCGATCGTTTTCATCTGATTTTCCGCCTGCAAAAAATCCATCGGCGGTCCCGGACGCCCATAGAGCTCCATTTGGTTCGCAAGCGGCCTGTCCACGCCAATCACAAAGACCGTCGTGTCGCTCTGGCGCATGGCTTTCATCGTCTGATCCAATGTGTGCTTCGAGAAGGTATCAATGCCGCTGGCCAGCAAAAGAATGGATTTTTTCCCCTTCACGTCCTTGAGTTGGTCCACCGTCTCGAGCAGCGCGTCGAAGACGTTCGACTCCGAAAACCCCGGAAAGTACAGGTGATACAAGGCGTTCCGCACTTCATCCTTGTTCTGCGTGAAATCCTGTTCAAGCCGCGTCTTCATGTCGAAGGTCTTCAGCGCCACCCAGTCCTTTTGCTGCAACTGCGGGAAAAGCGCGTCCGCCCAATACTTCGCCGTGTAGGAAAACCATCCGTAAAATCGCGCGCTGAATTCCATCAGGATTACCAAGGTAATCGGCGAATCCGTCGGCGCGAAATTCGTGATCGTCTGCGGCACGCCTTCGTCCGTGATTTTGAAATTTTCCCGCTTCAGCCCTGTCAAGATGTCCCCTCGCTGCGTGGTCGCCACCACGTCCAGCGTCACGATCGGCACTTCCACGGAAATCGACGCGCCCCCCTGCTGCGCGTCTGGTTTTAGCGTGGCCGGCTGCTGCGGTGCGCTGCTCTGCGGCTGCTGGCCTCCCTGAGGCCCGGTCGCTGCCTGCGCAAAACTCTCGCTGGGCGCGAGCAACAGCAATGCCGCCAGCGCGCTCAGCACGATCTGACTGGCGCTCCTGCCTCTCATAACGCCTCCTCCCGCGGATTACCGCCCCTCATCTTACGATACTCTTGCTCTCCGCGGATTATGCCCATCGAGGTGTGCGCCTTCCAGCGATTCCGGCTCCGTTGGGACTTTCGCAATCACATGCCTCGGCGCGCGCCGGCCTGCAATCCCGTCATGCTAGTATGAAGCGAAATCACGCAAAAGAGTTGACTCGCTGCCCGGCGGCCTTATGCTCGGCGTTTCAGCCATAGGAGGACGGATTGTTTCGATCACGACCCAGCCCCCGCATCGTGTGCGGCGCGTTATCCGCTTACATGGCCTTTGCCTCGGCCGGAACTGCCATGGCGCAAGGCATTCCCTCGAACACACCGGCGAGCTCTTTGCCGGCGCGCGCCGCGGAACCTTCCGTGCTGGCAAAGGAAGCTCAGGGCTGGCTCGCCGACCTCGTCCGCATCAATACCACCAACCCTCCGGGCAACGAACAAACCGCCGCGAAATACATCTCCGAGCTTCTCGCCAAGGAAGGTATTCCGTCGGAACTGCTTGATCTCGGTCCCGGGCGCAGCGCCGTCGTTGCGCGTTTGCGCAGCGCCGCTCTGGCCGATCCCTCTCGCGCCCTCTTGCTTGTGGCCCACATGGACGTGGTCGGCGTCGATCGTTCCCACTGGACCGTCGATCCCTTTAGCGCGGTGGTGAAGGACGGCTACCTCTATGGCCGCGGCTCGCTCGACGACAAATCCATGCTCGCCGTGAACCTGGCCGCCTTTATCGCCCTCAAACGCTCCGCCGCGCGCCTCAATCGCGACGTGATCTTCCTTGCCACCGCTGACGAGGAGCAAGGCGGAGATGCCAGCATCAAAACCTTGATCAGCAAATATTGGGACAAGTTTGCCGCTGGCTACGCACTTAACGAAGGTGGCCAGGTCGTGCTGAAAGACGGCAAGGTCCAGTACGTCGCCATCCAAGCCAGCGAAAAAGTTCCTGTCAACGTCGCCGTGATTGCGCGCGGGCCTTCTGGTCACGCCTCGCGCCCCACAAAGGACAATGCCATCGTCCATCTCGCCGCAGCCATCGAAAAAATCGGCAACTACTCCGCTCCCGTTCACTTCACCACGATCGTCCGCCGTTATTTCGAGCAGCTTGCTCCGCTCGAGGATCCCGAAATCGCCAAATGGATGCGCTCGCTCGATACTTCCGACCGCGGCGAGCACGCTCAGCGCGTCATTTCCGAAGCCAATCCGCTCTGGGCCTCGATGATGCGCGACTCGATCGCTCCCACCATGCTTTCCGCGGGCATTCGCGCGAACGTGATTCCCTCCGAAGCCCGCGCCAATCTCAATATCCGCCTGCTGCCTGGCAACACCATCACGCTCTTGCTCGCGGACCTCACCAAACTGGTCAATGATCCGCAAATCCGCTTCGAGGTCGAGCCGGACACCGGCCTTGCCGCTCCGCCTTCCTCTCTCGATAACGAGTTTTACGCCCTGATCGCCAAAGCTGCGAGCGAGGAATTTGGCGGCGCCCCCGTCTTGCCGTTCCAGTCCACTGGAGCCACCGATTCTGCCCAGCTTCGCCTTCATAACGTCCAGGCATACGGCCTGAATCCGTTTCCGCTTACCATGGAAGACGCCAGCCGCGCTCACGGCGACGACGAGCGCCTGCCGCTTGCTTCGTTTCCGAAGGGCGTCGATCTGCTGACGCGCATCGTCGCGGAATTTGCCTCCGCGCGCTGACCGGGCTCATGAACTTCCGTCATTCGAAGATCGTTTGCACCATCGGTCCCGCCAGTTGCTCCGCTCGAATGATCGACAGGCTCTTCCGCGCCGGCATGGATGTCGCTCGCCTGAATTTTTCGCACGGCTCGCATGCAGAACACGCCCGGTGCATCGCTCTTCTGCGCTCAGCCGCGGTCAAGCACAAGAAAGCGCTGGCGATTATTGCCGATCTTCAGGGACCCAAAATTCGCACCGGCCCCCTGGCGGGCGGCGGTCCCGTCCAGCTTCGCAGAGGCCAGCAATTCGTCATCACCACGGCGCGTATCCTCGGCGATTCCACGCGGGTTAACACCACGTTCACCCCGCTTCCTCGCGAAGTGCATCGCGGCGATCGCATTCTGCTCTCCGATGGACTTATCGAACTTCGCGTCCGGCAGGTTCGCGGAAATGAAGTCATCTGCGAAGTCATCAACGGCGGCGCGCTCGGCGAACACAAGGGCATCAATCTTCCCGGCGCCAAGCTCCACGTCCCCGCGCTGACTCCAAAAGACCGCCAGGACTTGCGTTTCGCTTTGAAACAGGGCGCCGACTACATCGCCGTCAGTTTCGTCCGCCGCGCCGAGGACGTTGTGCTCGCGAAGCGACTCATCCGCCGCGCGCGCAAGGACACGCCCGTCATCGCCAAGATCGAGAAGCCAGAGGCCATCGAAAATCTCGACGCCATTCTCCGTGCCGCCGATGCCATCATGGTCGCGCGCGGCGATCTCGGCGTTGAAATGAGTCCCGAGCGGGTCCCCGTCGTGCAAAAACTGATCATCTCTCGTGCGCGCGAATTCCGGCGCCCGGTCATTACCGCTACGCAGATGCTCGAATCCATGACGGAAAATCCCCGGCCCACTCGCGCCGAGGCTTCCGATGTCGCCAACGCCATCTTCGACGGTTCCGATGCCGTCATGCTCTCCGCGGAAACCGCCACGGGAGCCTACCCCGTCGAAGCCGTGGCGATGATGGCGCGCATCATCGGGCAAGCGGAACAGAGCATTCGTGAATTTCCCGGGCCTTCCGCTGTGCAAGAGCAGCTCAAGGTTGCGGAAAGCGTCGCCGAGCTCGTCTGCCACGCCTCCCGCGAATTGCACATGAAGCTGATCGCCGTCTTTACGCACAGCGGATTCACCGCGCGCCTCATCTCGCGCTACCGTCCGCTGTTGCCCATCATCGCGTTTTCGCCGGAAGCCGCGACGCGCCGCCGCATGGCATTGATCTGGGGCGTGCGCCCATGCAGCATCCCGGATGTGCGTAAAATCGACGGCCTTGCCGCCATTGCGGAATCGCGGCTGCTCGAGGAGAAGCTTGTGCGCAAAGGCGACGTGATCAGCATCGTGGCGGGCACGCCCATGGGCATCCGCGGGACCACCAACTTCATGAAATTTCACTCGATCGGCGACCCCGCCTGAAGCAGCGGTTAACGTTGGATTTTGTCAGAACCTCAATTGACCCAGTTATCCGGACGCGAGGGCGGATCTTTGCGGTGCTTATCCATGTACACCTGGAAGCGCTTGCGGTTGCGCCGGTATTGCCAGTCGGAAACCGAGTTGCGCACCCCGTAGAAAAACGACCCGCGCCGCACGTACAAATAGCCGACAAGCATTCCGGCCAGATGGCACACGTGCGCCACGTTGTCTCCGCCGGAGCCCAGCGTCATGAAAAATTCAATCGCGCCCATGACCGCGACGTAGGGCCGCATGGGAATGGCCACCGGCAACGGGAAGAGCCAAACGCGCCGGTCGGGAAACAGAATGGCATTCGCAATCAAAATGCCGAAGATAGCTCCCGAAGCACCGACCGTCGGCACGTCCGAGGGCGGGTTGCCCCACGCCATCGGCATGACCTTCACCGCAATTTCGATCAGGCCCGCGCCCACGCCGCACAGGAAAAAGTAATTCAAAAACCTTCTTTGGCCCCACACCAGCTCGAGCTCGCGGCCAAACATCCACAGAAACAACATGTTGATGAGCAGGTGCCAGATGCTTCCGTGGAGAAACAAGTATGTAAAGGGCTGCCAGAAACGTAGTCCGGGGAACGGGCCAAGGGGTACCAGCCCGAAGTAGTGAACGATAAACGAATACGCGCCCACGCCGCCGAACAGCAGCGCCAGAGTCTGCACCAGGAAAACGCCTGAGCAGGCCAGCACGAGCCATTTCACGCCCGGCGTGATAAAGCTTCGCCAGTCAAAGTGGTACCGACGCGAACTGTAGGACGGCATATCCGCAGTGTACGGCCCCCTCCGCCGGGCCGTCAAAGCCGATGAGGTACCTGCTCGTTGGTACCATGGCCTCGTCAGCTTTCGAGGCTCTGGTCAGGCAGCGGGACCGGCGCAGGCCGCTCCGTTCACGGTGTGCTCGCAGAGGGTTCAGTTCAGCTTCTTGCGCGCGAAATAGAACAGCGAAGCCGCCAGCAGCACGAACATCGCCAGGCCAAAGAGGTTGCTGGTCGCGAGCGGCCCCATGATTTTCGGTCCAAACGCGAACAGGTCGGCGCGCCACGGAAGACCGAACTTCGTCGCGACCCAATGCGGCACGCGGCTGCCAATCTCGGGATCTTGCAACAGATTGATGACAATGCCGAGCAGCCCAAAGACGCCGCCCGCGGCGATCAGTCCGCTGGAATAAAGCGCGCCCGGACTCGCCTCGCTGTCCGTCTTCGCTTCCTTCGAGCTGACCTCGACGAGCCAGCGCACCATTCCGCCGGCGAACATCGCCGCCGTCGTGGCAATGGATAAGTAACTTCCCGTGGCGAAAGCGAGAGACCTCACGCCGAGAATTTCCACGGCAATCACGAGCATCACGCCCATCAAAACCAGGCGCCAGGGCAATCGCTGATTCAAGATGCCGTTGATCACCGTCGCCATCAGGCGCGCCTGCGGCGCCGGTGCTTTGTCGCTCCCAATGCCCTGGGCCCAGAGATAGGCAATGTGCTGGGTTCGGGGATCGTACAAGTATTCGCCGTCGGGAATCTGGCTGGCGCCCAGCGCGTTCAGGAGCACATACGTTTTCCCGTCGTGCTCGAATGCCGGCCGCTCCACTTTCAGGCCCTGAGGGAGCGATTGCACATTCACCGGAATGTCCGCCGGCACGTACTTCTCGAGACCCGTATTCATCAGCTTCAGCGTTGAGCCAATGGCAATCGTTGAGATGGTCACGCCGATCAGCAAGCCCATTTGCTGCCAGGAAGGTGTCGCGCCAACCAAAAATCCGGTTTTTAAGTCTTGCGAGGTCGCGCCTGCAATCGCCGCCGCAATGCAGACCACGCCGCCAATCATTAACGCGAGCACGGCATAATTTCCCGCCGTCCAACCGGCCACGAAGAAAATCGCGCAGGTGGCCATCAGCGTCGCGATGCTCATGCCGCTGATGGGATTCGAGGAATTTCCCAGCAGCCCGCTGATGCGTCCAGCGACCGTGACAAACAAAAATCCGAAAACTACGACGAAAACCGCGGCGAACAAATTCTGATACCACTGCGTTCCCGCGCCCTCGATTGGATGGAATGTGAGCAGCACCCACATCATCGCGATAATTAACCCGGAGCCGGCCAGGACCGTTCTCATCGGCACGTCGCGCTCGACGCGGCTGGCTTCGGTGCTCGTGCCGCCCACATCCACGCGCACGTCTTTCAGGCCGGCGCGCAGCGCGGAAATGATCGTCGGCATGGTGCGCAGTAGCGTGATCAATCCCGCCGCAGCCACCGCTCCCGCTCCCATTGGCCGGATGTACGCGCTCCAGATCTGGTCCGGCGTCATCTGCGGAATGGGAATCGTTGAAGGATAAATCGGCGTATTCCCCGCCAGTTGCCCGTAAAACTTGATGGCCGGCATGATCACCAGCCACGACACGATTCCGCCCGCGAACAAGATGCCCGAGACGCGCGGCCCAATGATGTAGCCGACTCCCAGGTACTCCGCCGTAATGGCCATGCGAAAGGATGCGCCGGGAAACCAGTTCGGGCGCGCTTCCGGCTGCCCCGTCCAGGTTCCCACTGTGTTCATCAGAAACGTATAAACTCCGCCGAGTCCCAATCCCCAGAACACGCGCCCCGCGAACGACCCGCCCCGTTCTCCCGCCACCAGCACGTCCGCGCACGCCGTGCCTTCCGGGAATGCCAGTTGCCCGTGCTCCTTTACGATTAGCTGCCGCCTCAGCGGCACCAGCATCAGCACTCCCAGCCAGCCGCCGAGCAGGGCGAGAGGAAAAATCCGCCAGAAGGTAAATTGCGAGCCGAATCCCAGAAAAATCAGCGCCGGAATCGTGAACATCACGCCCGCCGCCAGCGATTCCCCAGCCGAGCCTGTCGTTTGCACGATGTTGTTTTCGAGGATGGTAGGCCGGCCGAAGGGCGGCAAATACACGCCCAGCTTGCGCAGAATGCTGATCGAGAGTACGGCAATGGGGATCGACGCCGAAACGGTCAGCCCCGCGCGCAGTCCCACGTACACGGAAACGGCGCCAAAAAGCAGCCCGAATAACCCGCCCAGCACCACGGCTCGCACGGTAAATTCGAGCGGCGTCTGCGCCGGTGCAACGTAGGGACGGAACTCCTCCACCGCCGTGCTCGTTCCGCTTTGCCCGTCGCTCACTTGACCTCCTTGCGCTCGCGCTAGCCCTAACGCACTTCGTTGGTCCGCCCTCGCGTCGCGGGATTATGCCCCACCTGGTTCCGCTGCGGAAGTCCCTTAGCCACAGGCTGTTTATGCTCTGCCTCTGAAGGGCCGGGCATGTTGCTGGCGCCTGTTGCCACCTCGCGACTGGATATCGGCCGCTCGGGTGGTGGTGACGAAATCGATGTCGAGCTTAACGCGCCTTCCCGGCGAGCAATCTTTCCTGCAGAGGGACTACTGTTGCATCGCGAAGCGGGCGGACCAGCTTGAAAGTAAAGGAGATAAGCCAGTCTGGATCAAACCGACAAGCGACGGCAAAAATGCATTTTCCCCTTTTCCAATTCTCTCGCAGGACCAAAAAACAGCAACCGAAAGCCGCCACGAAACCCAAGTTCCGCCCATAGGGCCCTCGGGGGAGGACGAAGCGAAGCTCTCCCCCGGCACCGCATCCCTGCCGTCTGCTGCTAGAATCAGTGTCCTACTCAGGAGCTAACATGTCGGAAGCCACGCGAACTGCAACGGGTATCCCCACGCGCACCGAATCGGATTCGATGGGCAAAATCGAAGTCCCGGTGGATCGCTACTACGGCGCACAGACCGCCCGTTCGCTGATTCACTTCGCCATCGGCAAGGACACTATGCCGCCCGAGCTGATTCGCGCGTTCGGCATCCTCAAGAAGGCCGCCGCGCTCGTGAATCTTGACCTCGGCAAGCTTTCTGCGGACAAAGCCCGGCTCATCACGCAAGCGGCCGACGAAGTCATCGAAGGCAAGCTCAATGGCCATTTCCCTCTGCGCATTTGGCAAACGGGCAGCGGCACGCAGACCAACATGAACGTGAACGAGGTCATCTCGAACCGCGCGATTGAAATCGCCGGCGGCGAAATGGGCAGCAAGAAGCCCATTCATCCGAATGACGACGTGAACATGTCGCAGTCCTCGAACGACACCTTTCCTGCCGCCATGCATATAGCCGCCGCGACCGAAACCGCGCGCCGCCTGCTGCCCGCGGTGAAGAAGCTGCGCGACGCGCTGGACGCGAAGGCAAAAGAATTCGCCGGAATCGTAAAGATAGGACGCACGCACTTGCAGGATGCTACTCCCCTGACCGTGGAACAGGAGTTTTCCGGCTGGGTGAATCTGCTGGACCGCGATGGTGCGCGCATCGCCATCGCGCTTGACGGCCTCTACGACCTCGCGATTGGCGGCACCGCTGTCGGCACTGGCCTCAACGCGCATCCGGAATTTGCCGAACGCGCCGCGCGCAAAATCGCGGAACTCACCGGGCTGCCCTTCCGTTCGCATCCCAATAAATTCGCGGCCCTCTCCGCGCACGATGAACTCGTCTTTGCTTCCGGCGCGCTGAAGACGCTCGCCGCTTCGCTTATGAAAATTGCGAACGATATTCGCTGGCTCGCTTCCGGACCGCGCTGCGGCCTGGGCGAACTCACGCTCCCCGAGAACGAGCCGGGCTCGAGCATCATGCCCGGCAAGGTGAATCCCACGCAGGCCGAGGCCATGACCATGGTCGCCGTGCAGGTGATGGGCAACGACGCCGCCATTGGCTTCGCCGGCTCGCAAGGCAATTTCGAGCTGAATGTCTTCAAGCCAGTCATCATCTTCAACTATTTGCACTCCGTCGAGCTGCTGGCCGACGCGATGAACAGCTTTGTGGACCACGCCGTCGCGGGCATTGCAGTCAATCGCGAAACCATCGACCGCTATGTGCGCGATTCCCTTATGCTCGTCACCGCGCTGACTCCCAAAATCGGCTATGACGCCGCCGCCCAGGTCGCGAAAGCCGCGCACCACGCCCGCATCTCTCTCCGCGAAGCCGCCTTAAAGCTGGGCTTCCTGACCGCCGAGGAATTTGACGCCGTCGTCAAACCCGAGGACATGACTCACCCATAATGACCTGGGGCTCGGGCGCCGGCTTCTGATCGAGAGCCGGGTTATTCACTCCCAGGGAATCCTGATCATCAGTTGCTGCCTGGCACGATGCGTAAGCGCACACCTTGCTTTTTATTGCTGCGCAACGCTACAGTCTGGCTGCAATTTGCCTTTTGTTGAAAAACCATATCGCCGGAAAGGAACCCTGCCTTGCGATTGCGTCTTCGAGTTGTGCTGCTCTTTGCCTTTGTGGCCACTTTCGTTACGAGGTCGCCGGCGCAGGCGATCTATCACTTGAAGCCGGCGCCAAAGACGGTCGCTTGGGGTTATTACGATGCGAAGGCGGCGCCGGCCCTGCGGATAAAATCAGGCGACACGGTGGAGATTCAGACGCTCCTGACCAACAGTCCGAAGGGGCTGGAGCGTGCGGGGCTGCCTCCGGAGCAAGTCGAGCAATCGCTGCGTGACGTTTTCGACCAGGTCAAGGAAAAAGGTCCCGGCGGGCACATCCTCACTGGCCCCATTTACATTGAGGGCGCGGAACCCGGCGATGTGCTCGAGGTGAAGATTCTGGCCATCAAGCTGGCGATTCCCTATGCCTACAACGCGTTCGGTCCAGGGCGCGGTTATTTGCCGGATGATTTTCCCTATTCGAAGATGAAAATCATCCCGCTGGATGAAGACCGCATGGTGGCGAAATTCGCTCCCGGCATCGAGATTCCGCTGCATCCCTTTTTCGGCAGTATGGGCGTGGCGCCGCCCGAAAGCGCCGGGCATTTCAGCAGCAATCCTCCGTGGATCATGGGCGGCAACATGGACAACAAGGACCTGGTTGCCGGAACCACGCTCTATCTTCCGGTGCACGCCGCGGGAGCGCTCTTTGAGGTGGGCGATGGCCACGCCGGTCAGGGCGACGGCGAAGTGGACATCACCGCGATCGAGACCTCGCTCATCGGCACGTTTCGATTTACGGTGCGCAAGGATATGCACCTGAAATGGCCGCGGGCCGAAACGCCTGCGCAGTACATCACGATGGGGTTCAACGATGATTTGAACGCCGCGACCACGCTTGCGGTGCGCGAGATGATCGACTTCCTCACGAACGAAAAACACCTTTCCCGCGACGACGCGTACATGCTGGCGAGCGTTGCCGCCGATTTGCACATCACGGAACTTGTGGACGGCAACAAAGGCGTGCACATGAGCATCCCAAAATCGATTTTTCTTTCCTCTGAATCCGAAAAGAAGCAATGAAACGCTTCGCTATCTCATTCGCGGCAAGCGCAGCCTTCATGCTGGCTGTTGCAGGGACACGACACCTGGCGCCCCTGCCGGCGCATGCGCAGACGACGGCTTATGCGCCGGAGTGGTGCAAGGCTTTACCGCGCCCCGAGTACAAGGCGCTCGAGCGCGTGCCGGTCAGCGATCCGTGGTTCGAGGTGTATCGCCCCGCGCCGGGCGTCTTTGCGATCTACGAGCCGCACCAATCCGAAGAAACCATCGGATATCTCATAACGGGCGACCACACGGCGATTCTCTTCGACACCGGAATGGGCATCAGCGACGTCAAGAAGGTGACGGCTGAACTCACGAAGCTCCCGATCATCGTCCTGAATTCCCACACACACGATGACCACGTCGGTGGCAACTGGGAGTTCAGCACTATCTACAACCTCGATACGGATTTCACGCGCGCCAACGCAAAAGGCTCAAAACAGGACGCGCAAGCGGAAATCGCGCCAGGCGAAATCTGCGGTGAGCTGCCGAAAGGCTTTGACGCGAAAGCCTATGCGACCCGGCCGTGGAAAATCACGGCCGAAACACGCGATGGCGACCGCATAGACCTCGGCACTCGGTTGATCGAAGTCATCGGCACACCGGGGCACACGCCCGACGCGATTTCGCTGCTTGATCGCGCCAATGGACTGCTCTTTACAGGCGATACGTACTATCCGGGGACGATCTGGCTGTACCGGCCGGAAACGGATCTGGCGGCATACCGCAAGTCGATCCAGAAACTCGCCGATCTCGTGCCGCAGTTGAAACTGGTCCTCGGCGCGCACAACGTTCCGGTGGCCAAGCCGGATGTTCTGTTGAAGCTGGTTGCCGCGTTCGACGAAGTACAAGCGGGGAACGTGAAACCGAAGCCGGTTGGCGAGGGGAAGGTGATTTACAGGGTCGGCGAAATTTCGTTTTTGATGCGGCCGCCGAACTAGCGCGACTCCTCCCCGAGTAACTCGCGCGCCGGGAAAGAGGGCTCGAATCGTACGCGCTATTTCTTGTCGAAGGTATCAAAACTGGCGGCGATGGCGCGGATTTCCTCGAGGGTTTGGTCGCGTTTGAGCACGCCATTCTCCAGCACTGTCTCGAGCTGGTCGGCAGAGCGGTCCGGTCCCGCTTCTTCAAGCGTCCTGGTAACGAATTCGTTGCCTTGTCTGAGCAGCACGAAGCGTCCCGCGCGCGAATCCTTCGTGGGATCGGTCACCGGACGCTTGCAAACGTCATGCCATTTGCCATCTATGTCGATGGCCGAACACTTAAGCGCAAAGCGCAGCGTATCGCGATTGACCTGCTGGAGCAGCGCGCCGCCCATGCCGAAGCTCCAGTTGTCCATAGACCAGCCCTTGCGCGTGAGCTGAAAAATCATGTTCTGAATGGTGTGGTAGTTCACGCCATCGCCCTGGATGAACCGGACGCGCGGCGACAGCACCTTCCAGCCCTTGCGATTCACTTCGTAGCCGAAGATCTCCGCCGCAATGCGGAAGAGTTCCTCGAGGACCGTGACGGCATCTCCGCTGTCCGGCCGGATGACGAGTGTGCCATTCCGCTGGAGCACGCGGTCCTTGAGCTGGCCGCCCCAGAGATTGCGCACCGCGCTGAAAATATCATAGGAGTCACTCACGCAGGCGACGTACCCTTCGGGAACGTTGTCGAGCATGTTGCGGAAAGCATCGACTTCGTGGTCGCGCCCCCAGGAGGTCATGGTGGAGTGCTCGGAAGCGGGAATGCTGATCCCGGCCATTTGCGAAGAGTAAAACTGCTGGAGCAGTTCGATCGCGGGCATGTTATCCGTACCGAGGAAATTGAAAAGGTGAGCCGCGCCGCCGATGGCCGCTGATTCACGGCTGCTGACCCCGCGAAATCCGAAATCGTGGAGTTTCAGCGGAAGCAGCGAAGGGTCCCCCGTGCGGACCAGCGCCTCGCCGATGATTTGCTTGATGGCGCGGCTGAGCGAGCCTACTGTGATCGGATACCAGACTTGCAGGAGCACGGTCTCCGCCCAATTCGTGAGCCAATAAAATTCGGGATCCGTATTCTCAATGGTTACGATGGCATTCTGGGCCGCGACCACCGAACCTTCCTTCACCGCCTTGATGCGCAGCGGCAGAACGCCGCCATATTTCGCGTGAAGCTTCTTCCAACCTTCGTAGTTGAATGTCTTTGGATTGCCGCCGAAATGATCGCGCGCAAACTGAGCCGCCGCGTCAACATCGTCCATGGTGAAAACGCTGCCCGCGAAATTGGATTTGAGGATGTATTGCAAGCCTGCCATTTGTGAATGGTCGAAGAAACCGCCTCGCGAGCAAACATAGGAATAAATGAACCGTGTGTTGGGAGGATATTGCCACCAATGCGTGAGCTTGTAGCTATCGGTATTCAGGATGGGATTGCAGCGGAGCGTCTGAATAGAGCCCTCCCCGGCAGGCTGCTGAAAAACGAGTAGCGCAGGCACTCTTGCCTGTCATTAGTCTACCGCCAATCTTCTCGGCGCCTCGCAACGCCCGAAAATGCTCAACGCTGAGCTAATGAATTTCTCCAGCCGCGCGCTTGAGACGCCCCAACCAACCGAGACACTTGATTATGCCTGTAGGGCGAGTCCGCTGCACGCGCGAAGTCGCGCAGGAGCCGCTGCCGGAAGAGTTACATGGGGAGCGGCTCGCGGTCCTTTTCCTTGCTGCCGCTGAACTCCCTGGCGCTGCCGAAGGTGCGTTCGAGGTAGGCGCGAGCCAGGTCCTTGCCTCCGAGCCCGAAAGCTATGGCCATGCCGAGCATCACGGCCCCGAAAGCGATCGAAAACGCTGCGACAACGGTCGCGCGCGCAAGGCCCAATTCCTCAAAGGCCATAGCGATGGCGAGAATCCAGATGACAAAACGCACCGCGGAGCTGAGGGCGCGAGGAGACGGGTAATCTGCATTCACGCTGGCAAGCAGCACGGCGCGCGAGAGGAAATTGGCGGCAAGCAAGCCCGTGAAAAGAATCAGAATCGCGATGAAAACCGCCGGGAGAAAGCGGAAGAGACGCGAAATCTGGTCCTGCATGCCGGCGACCTGCAGCACGCTGATCCCAATGAGCAAAAAACCGAACCAAGTCACCCAGAAAATAGACCGGCTGAGAAGCTCCGTCATGGAAGGAAGCGTGGCCATGCGAAGGAAGCGGCCGGCGCCGGCGTTTTCGGAGATGCGGTCGAGCTTGGTGAGGCGCAGGAGGGCGCGGACCAGATACTTGAGCGCGAGAGCGACAAGGAGGCCGAAAGCCACGATGATCAGCATGGCGAGGAAGCGCGGGAGAAACGCTCCGAGCATGTGGACCAGGTTTTGAAAAGCCTGATGGGCGGCCTGGACGATGATATCTTTCATGAGGGCACCTCTGGAGTAGCGTTCCACCTTTCCATCAAATAAGGTTTCTGCCGTTCGAATTCGAGGCAGAGCGATTCGCTGCCAGCTTCGATACTCTCCGGCGTGGCATCGCTATTTTCCTCGAAGAAGGCGCCGATCTTGCCGCGATAGAGAGGAACGAGCGCCTGGACCAAGTGGTCGCGGTCAATCACGGAGCGATGATAGGCGGCGGCGAATTCGTAAAGAGCGCGCACCCACAGCTCGGAAGGGAAGACGAGCTTGCCGCGGTCAGACGCGGCGAGAGCGCGAATTTCGGCGTGAGTTTCGGGTGAGAGGATTAAGCTCAAGACTCCTTCCAATTCGGAAACGCCGACGTGGAACATTTCGAAAAGCCGGCTGCGATTTACGCGAACGGGCTCGACAATCAAGTCGTGCTCGGGACCAATGGTGCGCACCGGCGCGGAGCCCGAGGTGGTCTGCCAGAAGGTTTGATGCGTCTCCATGAGAGAAAAGAGCGTGCCAACGGCTTGTCGGATGGCATCCACAATGGCTGCTCCGCTCGCGCTCACGGGATAGTCCTTTTGTCCGAGGAACGCCTGGCAGACGGGCATGCCGGTTTCCAGCGCCTGAACCGCCATCCACGATTCGGTGCGAGAATGAAACGCTTCTTCTTGCTGCCAGAAATCGCGGTCGATGGCGCGAGCGAGCAAGCCGCCGGAGAACGCGAAATCCTCGGAGTACATTTCCCGGATTCGGAAACCGAAGACGGCGCGCGTCATGGGATAAAGCAGGGTGCGGATGAGCAAGCCCTGATTCCAATGGCGGCGATAGAGCGGCGCGACATAGTCGAAATTGTCCCGGCGGACCGGCGACAGCAAGTTGGTGAGCCATTCCTGCGGTAGCTGAACTGTGCTGGGCGAAATCATGGCCACGGCTTTGGCGCGCAGCAGGTCGGCGGTCGAAAAAAGCTGGCGCACCGTGGTGCCGTCCGCGGGATGGATCTTCGAGCCGATGGTCAGTCGGTGAATGGTTCGAAGCGCGCCGGAACGGTATGACGGAGAAGCTGCTTCGCTTGCGACCGCGGGACCGCTGCCGTTGCGGTGGCCGTCAATGCCAATCAGCGCGATGCGGTCGCGCACGAAAGTCCGCAAGCAGATGCTTTCGACTTGCTGAATTACCTGCTCGATCGCGGCGCCGTCGTGGTGCGCGCGGATTCCGACGATCAAGTCCACTTCACCGACGCTCATGAGCTGCCGCAGCAGCTCGTCGGGCAAAAATGCTTCTTCACGCGGCCACATAACTCACAACAAGGTCAAAACGAGGCGGGCCGCAGCGGGCGGCACAACGGTCCGCTCCCCAGCATACCAGTTTCGATGTATTAGATGCGGCGAAGCCTGAACCAAAAAAATTGATATGGGCCAAGCGTCAGCAGGTAGGGAAGCTCGCCGATCCGGGGAAAGAGATTTCTTCCGAACATCTCGATAGGCACGTCTCCCTTGTACTTGCGCAGGTCCAGCTCGACGGCTTGCGCGGAACTCGAGAGATTGTTGACGACGAGCACGCGCTCGCCGTCCAGCTCGCGCAAGTAAGCCAGGACGCGGTGATTCGAGGGATGAAGAAACGTTAAGGCGCCGCGGCTGAAGACGCGAGTCGAATTGCGGACTTGAATTAGCGACCGCATCCAGGAAAGGAGCGAGGCAGGAGAGCGCCGCTGGGATTCCACGTTGACACCCTGATAGCCATAGATGGGATTGGAAATCAATGGCGCGCACAGTTGTTCAGGGTCGGCTGCGGAGAAGCCGGCGTTCCATCCGTGGCTCCACTGCATGGGGGTGCGCACGCCGTTGCGGTCGCCAAGATAAATGTTATCGCCCATTCCGATTTCGTCGCCGTAGTAGATCACCGGAGTGCCCGGCATGGACATGAGCAGGCCGTTGAGCAACTCAATTTTCCGGCGGTCGTTCTCCATCAGGGGCGCGAGGCGGCGGCGAATGCCGGAATAGATTCGCATGGTCTTATCCATGGCGTATTCGTCGTACATATAGTCGCGCTCGATGTCCGTCACCATTTCGAGCGTCAGTTCATCGTGATTGCGAAGAAAGATGCACCACTGGCAGATTTCAGGCAGTTCCGGCGTTTGTTCGAGGATTTCAATGATGGGTTTGCGGTCCTCGAGGCGCAGGGCCATGAACATCCGCGGCATTAGGGGGAAGTGAAACGCCATGTGAAATTCGTCGCCATCGCCGAAATATTTGCGCACGTCGGCGGGCCACTGGTTGGCTTCAGCGAGCAGCATCTTCCCGGAATAGGCGGCGTCGATGCGCTTGCGCAAGTCCTTGATGATCTCGTGCGTTTCCGGCAGGTTCTCGCAGGCTGTGCCTTCTCGCTCGACGAGGTAGGGCACGGCGTCCAGCCGGAAGCCGTCGACGCCGAGGTCCAGCCAGAACTGCATGACCTGCCACATGGCTTCGCGGACGGCGGGATTATCGTAGTTCAAATCCGGCTGGTGGCTGAAGAAACGATGCCAATAGTAGGACTTTGAGACTGGATCCCAAGCCCAGTTGGAAATTTCTGCTTCGCTGAAAATGACACGCACGCCCGCGTAGCGCGTATCGGTCGTGCTCCAGACGTACCAGTCGCGCTTGGGATTTTCCCGGCTATTACGCGCCTCCTGAAACCAGGGATGCTGGTCCGAGGTGTGGTTCATCACCATTTCAATGATGACTCGGATTTTCCGCTCGCGCGCAGCCGCCAGAAACGTCTTGAAGTCGTCGAGCGTACCGTATTTGGGATTGATTGCCGTGTAGTCGGAAATATCATAGCCGTCGTCCCGCAGGGGAGATGGGAAAAACGGCAGGAGCCAAATCGCGCTGATTCCCAGATCCGACAAATAGTCGAGCCGTTTGGTCAGGCCGGGGAAATCGCCTACCCCATCCGCATTGCTGTCACAAAAGGTGCGAACGTGCAGTTGGTAGATGAGCGCATCCTTGTACCACGCTCCGTCATCTTTTTTTGCCGAAGCATGCCCGCTGGCTGGTGGGAATTGCGGCCGCATGATCACCGTGGCAAGCCCTCTTGGGAAATTGTCCTAAATCGATTTCACAATTTCCAGGTCGCCGCGCCTGCGTTCCGCTTCAATCCAAACATCGCGGCCCTGACGGCGGAAGATCAGGTCCGCGCCGGCTTCCCCCACTTGCAGCGATTCAATACGAATTTCATCGAGGTTGGGCGGAAGGAGGGGCGCGGCGAAGGAGACTTTCCTTTCGGGGGCGCGAATCTGGATTCCCAAACACGCTTGCAGCAGCAAGTACACGGATCCTGCGGCCCAGGCCTGCGGAGCGCAAGCCACTGGGTAAAGCGTTGGGCCGGTCGAATCCGGACGGCGGTGGAATCCGCAGAAGAGCTCCGGCAAGCGTCGCAAATCAAATTCGAGGCTCGCTTCGTACATGCCCATGAGAATGCGAACGGTTTCGGCGTGAAGCCCATAGCGTGTCAGGCCGAACCCAATAATGGCGTTATCGTGCGGCCAGACCGAACCGTTGTGGTAGGACATGGGATTGTAGCGGCTCTCATTCGCGCCGATGGTGCGCACGCCCCATCCGGAAAACATGGCTTCGGTGAGCAGGTTGCGCCCCGTTTTTCGCGCGCGTTCGTCGGAAGCGATGCCGCAAAAGAGCGCGTGACCGGCGTTCGAGCTTCGCACTTGGCACTGGCGTTTTTTGCCGTCCAGAGCCAGCACGTACATGCCGAGTTTGTCGCTCCAGAATTTGTCCTCAAAGCGGCCCTGAATCTGCGCCGCTTCGCGCTCGAGCCGGTCTCCGAAATCCTTCATGCCCCGCGCGCGCGCCATGGCGGCAAGCGAGCGTTTTGCGGCATAGACGTAGCCTTGAACCTCGCAGAGCGCGATCGGTGCGTCCGCGAGCCGCCCATCGGCGTGAAAAACGGAATCCTGCGAATCTTTCCACCCTTGGTGACGAAGGCCCTTCTCCGATTTTTGCTCGTATTCAATAAAGCCATCGCCATCCAGGTCGCCGTAGTTGGCAATCCATTGCAGTGCGCGCTCGATATTCGGCCAAATCGAGTCAATGAACTCCAGGTCGTTGGTACGCTGCCAATACTCGCCGGCCAGGAGCAGAAAAAGCGGCGTGGAATCCACACTGCCGTAGTAGCGGCCGAACGGCACCTCCTTCAGAGCGGCCATTTCGCCGCGGCGCAGCTCGTGAATGATTTTTCCAGGCTCGGCATCCTGCTCCGGTATCACTTCAGTTGCTTGCGTTTTCGCGAGATATTCCAGAACGCAGCGCGCCATCCGAGGCGTCATCCACAAGCACTCCAGCGCCGTGATGATGCCATCGCGCCCGAAAACGGTGCTGAACCAGGGCACTCCGGCATAGGGGTAGGGACCCTCGATGTTGCCTCGCGTAAGCATGTCCAGGTCCGCTTCGGAGCGCGTCAGCAGAGCGTTAAAACGCTTGCTGGAGGTCTGCACCGTGCAGCCGTGGAGAGTACTGCCAGGGCTAACAAACGTCAGCTCCTCGAAGGCCTGTGAATACCGCGGCGCTGAGGTGTCCCCCGTGCCGCGTTCGCAAATGATGGTGGCATAAACCGCGCCCTGCTCCTTCGGCGCCAGGCGCACTAGGAAACGCGCTTCGTGCGCCCGGATGAAATCCGGATCCGGAGAAAAGCGCAGCCGCGTGCGCCGCAGAATGCCGTCGAGCCCTTCGTAAGCCAGCACTGCTTCGTGTTCGTTGACTTCCGTCGGCAGCCGGCGGCCCGCGCGCTGGCGAGTTATGCCGCGGACCTCGAAAATATCGGCAAAATCGGCGTCAAATTCAAAGTCAATCACCGCGGAAACGGGTTCGACGCCATAGTTGGAGAAGCGCAGCTGTACATAACAACTCGGGCCATCCAGAAAAATTGACCGGAACAGATGCAGGATGCCTCGTGCCAGGTTTCCATCGTTCTCCGCGGTTGAGTCAAGGTTGGTGAGGTCCACGGAAATCGAGGCGTTGTCGCTTCGAACGGTGGAGTTCAGCAGCAGCGGCGCCCGCTGATTCACGCGCAGGACGAAACGCGAGAGATGCCGGCATTCCGTATAGAAAAGCCCGAACTGCACAGGCCCGAGCGCGGCGATATCTCCATAGCGGTTGAACACGGCGAAGGTGTCGCCGTCCTTGAGGACGCGCGTGCGGTCGTCGGCCAGCGCGGAAGTCGCGCGCACGTAGTATTCGTTTTCAACCCTCAGAATATCCGTCATGCTCGGGGCAGCTAAGGCGACAGGCGACGAAAGCCGGCGCTTGCCGTCGCCTCGAAATGTGAAGGCGAATGCATGCGAATGGTTTGCTCGTAGAGATCCAGGTAATCCTCGGCCATGCGGGTGGCGGTGAAGCGCTCCTCGAAGACGCCGCGGATTTGCGTGCGATCCAATTCCTCGATCCGCTTTACCGCGCGGACGGCTTCATCTTCGGAATCCACGATGTAGCCGGTCACGTCGTGTTCGATCAACTCCGGCACGGACCCGCACCGGAATGCGATCGTCGGCGTCCCGCAGGCCATCGCCTCGATGGTCGTCAAGCCAAAAGGCTCCGGCCAGTCGATCGGAAACAGATATGCGTAGGCGTTGCCGAGAAAATCGCTTTTCTCGGATTCGGTGATCTCGCCGACGAACTCGATACCCGGGTTCGCGAGCAGCGGTTTCACGACGCTTTCGAAGTAAGCGCGATCCGCGCGATCGATCTTTGCCGCCATCTTAAGCGGAATGCCAGTCCGCAGCGCGATGCGAATCGCGCGGTCCGGACGTTTTTCCGGCGAAAAGCGCCCGAGAAAGGCGAGATACCCGCCGCTGCCCTCGCGCAATGAGAGCAGGTCCCGCGGCAAACCGTGGTAGACATTCCCGACCCAGCCGGCAAATTGGAGAGGCCCGCGCTGCGCGAAAGAAATGGAAACCAGGGGCGCGCTGCTGAAATGCCGGTACACGGGTTGCAAGTCCGGAATGTCCAGCCGGCCGTGTAGCGTTGTAATGTTGCTGCACTTTAAGTGACGGAGCAGGGGAAAGTGAATGTAGTCGGTATGAAAGTGTAGAACGTCAAATTCGTCGCACTGCGCGAAAACTTTGTCCAACAGCAAAATGTGATAGGCCAATGAATCCGTAATCTCGTCGCAGAGGCGCAGGGAGCGGTCGCAAGCTGGTACGAGCCGCGCCGAGGATACAGAGTCGCCGCTGGCAAACAGCGTTACGTCGTGGCCAAGACGCACCAGCTCCTCGGTGAGATAGGAAACGACGCGTTCCGTGCCGCCATACAAATAAGGGGGAACGCTTTCATAAAGCGGGGCAATCTGGGCGATTCTCATGCTCCAACCGTTAAAAAACTCAGCTTAGATGAGGTGCCCTATTTCAACTATCAGTACAACCCTTGACAGCGATACTGGAAGCGACCCTATTGAGCCCGAAACGCATTTTCGTTGCGGAGCACCGGAAGAATGGCGAGCAGTCTTGCGTCAACCCCGTGGAGAAGCAGTGTTGCGTAGCCATCGGGCAAGAAAATTGGCGCCCTTGGCCAACGCAGCACTCGCCCTGCCAGCGATACCCCGCCCTCGCGGAAGAATGCGAAAATAGGAGCCGTCGCTCTTGCCAATAGCATGCCGCCGCTGACGACAATCGAGGACCATCGGCTCGAACAATCACGCGCCCGGACAAAACACTGGAAGCGCTGGGGGCCATACCTTTCGGAGCGCCAATGGGGAACCGTCCGCGAGGACTATAGCGCAAACGGTGCCGCATGGGAGTTCTTCCCGCATGATCACGCGCGCTCGCGCGCCTACCGCTGGGGAGAGGATGGACTTGCCGGCATTTCCGATCGGCACCAGATGATCTGCTTCGCTCTCGCGTTGTGGAACGGCAAGGACCCGATCCTGAAAGAGCGGCTCTTCGGCCTGACCGGCAACGAGGGAAATCACGGAGAAGATGTTAAGGAGTACTACTTCTATCTGGATTCCACCCCCACGCACAGCTACATGCGCATGCTCTACAAATATCCCCAGCAAGCTTTCCCCTATGAGTGGCTCGTCGAGGAAAACCGCCGGCGCGGACGCGAACAGCCGGAATTCGAGCTGCTCGACACCGGAATCTTTAACGAGAATCGCTACTTTGACGTGTTTGTGGAATACGCGAAGGCTGACGTCGAAGACATTCTGATTCGCATCACGGCCGTCAATCGAGGCCCCGAGCCTGCGCCGCTGCATTTGCTGCCGTCACTTTGGTTCCGCAATACCTGGTCCTGGGGGCGCGACCTCAGGCGTCCTGTCGTTCGCACCGGCGCGCCCGTGCCGCCGGCCGCTTGCGCGGAAATGGAGCATTTCCAATACGGCAAGCGCTGGCTGCTTTGCGCCGGGCAGCCAGAATTGCTCTTCACGGAAAACGAAACAAACTACGCCAGGCTGTTTGGCGTCGGGAACCGCACTCCGTACGTGAAGGATGCGTTTCACGAGTATGTTGTTGCTGGCGACAAAACTGCCGTGAACCAGGCGCATACCGGAACGAAGATGGCGGCTTACTACCGCGTGCGGATTGAACCCGGTCAATCCGTTACTGTGAAGCTCCGGCTCACCGACCGGGACCCGCTGGCGTCCACGGAATCCAAGCCGGGACCGCTTGTCTCTACGGGGCTGGACACCGAAGCGCCCGCGCTCGCGCCAAATGACTTCGGCGCCGGCTTCGATGCGCTCTTCGCAAAACGCAAGCACGAGGCCGATGAATTCTACGCCTCGCGCATTCCGAAGGAACTGTCGGATGACGCGCGCAACGTTATGCGGCAATCCCTCGCGGGAATGCTATGGTCCAAGCAGTTCTATCACTACGACGTGCGCACATGGCTTGAAGGTGATCCGGCCAGCCCCCCGCCGCCCGCTTCACGCTGGCAAGGGCGCAACAAAGATTGGACCCACCTCTACAACGACGACGTCATTTCGATGCCCGACAAGTGGGAATACCCGTGGTATGCCGCATGGGATCTGGCGTTCCACTGCATTCCGCTCGCGCTCGTGGATTCGGATTTTGCGAAAGAGCAGCTCATCTTGCTCCTCCGCGAGTGGTACATGCATCCGAACGGGCAGCTTCCCGCGTACGAGTGGGCCTTCAGCGACGTGAATCCCCCGGTTCATGCCTGGGCCGCGTGGCGCGTTTATAAAATTGACCGGCGCATCCGCGGCGTGGCGGACCGCGCTTTCCTGGAGAAGGTCTTTCATAAGCTGCTCTTGAACTTCACCTGGTGGGTAAACCGCAAAGATCCCGACGGCATGAATATTTTTCAGGGCGGATTCCTCGGTCTCGATAATATCGGTGTTTTCGACCGCTCCGCGCCGCTCCCGACTGGCGGGCATCTCGAGCAGTCCGACGGTACCAGTTGGATGGGCATGTATTGCCTGAACATGCTCGCGATTGCGCTCGAGCTGGCGAAGGATGACCCGGCGTACGAAGACGTCGCTAGCAAATTCTTCGAGCATTTCGTTTACATCGCGCGCGCCATCAACGACATCGGCAGAAAGGGCCGTTCGCTCTGGGATGAGGTCGACGGCTTCTACTATGACGTACTGCATCTGCCGAATGGCGACGAGCACTTCATTAAAATTCGTTCGATGGTCGGCCTGATCCCCCTGTTTGCGGTGGAGACCCTGGAACCGGAAATTGTGGACTGTTTGCCCGGATTCAAGCGCCGTATGCAATGGTTCATTGAGAATCACTCGGACGTGCCCGAGCATATCGAAATGACCCAGCGATCTTCCCGCGGCGTGCGCCGGCTGCTTTCGCTCGTCAGCCGGAAGCAGCTTCGCCGCGTGCTTTCCCGGATGCTGGACGAAACCGAATTTCTTTCTCCGCATGGCATCCGCGCGCTTTCGCGCTATCACAAGGACCATCCGTACGAGGTCCGCGTCAACGGACAAATCAATCGCGTGGACTACGAGCCTGCCGAATCAACTACGGGAATTTTTGGCGGCAATTCCAATTGGCGCGGACCGGTCTGGTTTCCCGTCAACTACCTCATTGTCGAATCGCTGCAGAAATTTCATCACTATTACGGCGAGGATTTCCGCATCGAATGCCCCACGCGTTCGCGCAACGAGATGAATTTGTGGGCCGTAGCCGCGGACCTCTCGCGCCGGCTGATTCACCTGTTCTTGCGCGGACCGGATGGCCGGCGACCCGTCGCCGGCGGCATCGAAGTGTTTCAGAGCGACCCGCACTGGAAAGACCTCATTCTGTTTCACGAATACTTTCATGGCGACAATGGTGCGGGCATCGGCGCCAATCATCAGACCGGGTGGACCGGATTGGTTGCCAAACTCATCCAGCAATCCGGCGAGTAAAACGTAACCAACTATCCGCCGCGGTGCCATGCTTGCCAACGAACCTGCATCGCTGCCCGTCATGCGCTCTCTGCGAAAGCACCAAGGGTGACGCAGGGCTTTGCGACAAAAGGCAGGCAGCATGAGCAGGCGTAGCTTTCAGCGCACACATTCACACCTGTGCCGATGCATCTGGTTTTTTACCAGGCCCACTCTGATACCATGAGCAAATGCGAAACACAGTTGGCTTGGTGGCGTTTCTCGGTGTGCTCGCCTGGCTGGGTTGCACCGCCCCGCACACGTGCGCGAAAGCGGCTGCTCCCGGACAAAGCGGCGCTTCGACGGCCACAGGTTCGCTCGATTTTGTCGCCAGGATAACGCCGACGGCGGCGCGCCCCGAACCCGTGCGTCAGTTCACCTTCTATATTCTGAGCAAGAGCTATAGCGAAATCGCCAAGGAAGTGGAAGCGCAGGACGCGACGCCCTCGCGCGAGCAATTTATCGACGGGCTGAAGCTTTCGCCCGAGCTGAAAGCGTGGCTCAAGAGCCACGACGCCATGGACCTGACCATGCCCGAAACGGACAAGATGATCACGCCGGAAGACATCATTCGTGTGCCAGAATTTCTCCTCGCATACCAGCGCTCAAACAGCGGCGGGGTCACGCGCGGCATTCCCAAGCCGAAATACGCGGATGCGGACAAGACCGCCAATCCGCAGCGCTATCAAAGGCAATATCAGGAATATCTGACTGCGCTGAAGAGGTTCATCCAAGAGCATCCTGAAACGGTGAGCGGGATCGAGATGGAACTCGACGGCGTAAATCCACAGCGTCAGTGGGCGCGTATCGAAACCGAGCACCGGCGCCGGGTACAGCAGCGCGCCCCGGAGGTTGCTCAAACGAAATATCTGGTGGCCAAGGCCGACACCGATCTCGAAGGGCACTGCACGGTTTCCGGCTTGCCCGCGGGAAATTACTGGATCAGTTCTCTGAATCTCGACGCCAATGCCGGAGACGTGCGGCTGCGCTGGGATGTGCCCGCAACGGTCCGGTCCGGCCAGACACTCCGCCTGGAACTCACGAACCTGAACGGAATGGACGCGCACGCAATCCCCGCTCCATGAGAGACTAGAGGCGGCGATGGGCACGCCTCTTTACTGGGTCGTATTCAACATTTTTGTTCTGGTCGCGATCGTCCTGGATCTCAAAGTGTTTCACCGGCGGCCGCATCGGATGAGTGTCCGCGAGGCCGGCCTTTTCAGCGCCATCTGGATCGCACTCGCGGTTGCATTTGGCCTGCTGATTTATTTCCATTCTGGCGAACAGCCAGCTCTCGAGTTCTTTACCGGCTATGTGATCGAAAAATCCTTGAGCATTGACAACCTGTTTCTTTTTCTAGTGATCTTCTCGACGTTCCATGTGGACGAGCGCGTGCAACACCGGCTGCTGGAATGGGGGATCGTCGGAGCGCTGCTGATGCGCGGAGCGATGATCGGAGCCGGCGCCGCCCTGATCGAGCGTTTTTCGTGGGTTCTGTACCTTTTCGGAGCGTTCCTGATCTACGCGGGCGTTCACATGCTGTTCGCGAAAAAGAAGGAGATGCATCCCGAGCAAAACGCTGTTTTTCGATTCGCGAAAAAACATCTGCGGGTCACGCACGAGTTTCATGGCGAGCGCTTTTTTGTGCGGCGCAAGGATGGCTGGTTCGCCACACCGCTTCTGCTCGTGCTGCTGGTCGTGGAAATCACGGATATCACGCTGGCCGTGGACTCGATTCCGGCAATCTTCGGCATCACACGCGATCCGTTTATCGTTTACACCTCGAACGTGTTTGCGATTCTCGGCTTGCGCGCGCTCTATTTTCTGCTGGCCGGCTTACTGGGCAAATTCCGGTTTCTCACCGCGGGGCTCTCCGGCGTGTTGATCTTTATCGGGGGGAAAATGCTGGCGGAGCACTGGACGGACATTCCCATTTACGTTTCGCTCGCGGTCGTCGCAGCGATCCTGGGTTCGGCCCTCGTGCTCTCGCTCGTGTTTCCGGCGAAAAAACGACCGGACTCCGGACACGGGGAGGAAGCAGAATCAGCCGCCGGTCCGAAAGAAGAGCAGCAGGCCGGAAGCACCATAGCATCCTCGATTGAGTATTTGGCTTCGGCCAACGTATCCATCCGAGAGCGCGCCGCGACGACAATTTTCCGAGCGGCCCGAAGACAAGTGGAAGAGGCAACCCGCCAGTGGTGGCAGGATGCGGAGCTGAGTGGACTGCTTTTCGCGCCAGAGCCGCGAATTACGGCAGGCATCGCGGTCGCGCCGGAGCGGTTCGCGGCGATTCGCGCGGCCAATGCCACACCCCGGCTTAGCGAAGTGCCACCCGATCAAGACGCGCAGGAATTCGAGCTGCACTTTCCCGGCGGCGTTTCGCTTGACGTGCTGACAACGCGTCAGCCTGGCGGCAACGGAGCGATTGCGCGCTACCTCGCGAAGTTCGGCGAGGGCATCCAGCAAGTGGAATTTCGCTGCGCCAGCGTGGACCGCGCCACAGAGATCCTTCGCGAGCGATTTCAGTGCCATCCCGTGTATCCGCAAGCGCGCCCGGGAGCGGACGGAACGCGCATTAATTTCTTTCTGGTGGCTTCGCCGGGTGGTGCGAAGACGCTCATTGAACTCTATGAAGCAGTGGCCAGCCGGAGCTCGCTGCGCTAGCTGACGCTAAACCGCGGTTCGCTTCCGGCCATTGCGGAGTTTAGGGGGCGGGGTGAATCGGCAGGCCGAAGAGAGCTAGCTGGTCGCGGATGACCTTCTCTTCGCCGACGGCGATGATGGCGGTGCGCGAAGCGGGAAAATATTTGCGGGCGGCGGCGTCCACGTCGCCTGCGGTCATGGCGGCGATTTTTTTGCTGTAGGCGCCGATCTCTTCGGGCGGGAGACCTTGAATCCAGAGGCTGGCCAGCTGGCCGGCGACGGCGGAATGGGCTTGCATCTGGATGGCCTCGATTCCGACGAGATAGCGCTTGGCTTGCTCGAGTTCGCGGTCGGTGGGGCTAGTGGTGGCGAGGCGATTCATTTCGTAGAAAATCTCGTTGAGGCTCGGGCCGGTAACGGCGTTGCGAACGTCGGCCTGAGTGCGCAGGGTTCCGGCAGAGCGGAAGGTTTGCAGGAAAGAGCCGGGGGTGTACGTGTAGCCCTTGTCCTCGCGGATGTTGCTGGTGAGACGCGAGCCGAAGGTGCCGCCATAGATGGCATTGGCAACGAGAGCGGCGGTGTAGTCCGGGTCGCTGCGTTTGGGGCCGAAAGCCGCGAGCTCGATCGTGGTCTGCACGGAATCGGGACGCGAGACGAAGTAGATGGCGTGAGAAAGATCGCCGGTTGAAGGCGCGGCCGGCGGAGGCTCGGCGACGGAAGCAGGCACCCGCCAGTTGGCGAATTGCTGTCGGACGAGGGAAAGCATTTGATCGGCGTTGAAATCGCCGACGGCGACGAACAAAGCTTGATCGGGCCGGACACGCCTGGCGTATTCGGCGCGCAATTCCGCGGCGGTAGCCGCCGTGAGAGATTCCTTAGTGGGTGAGATGACGCTGTAAGGGCCGTTGCCGAACATCACTCGGGCGAGCGCGCGATTGGCGAGGAAATGAGGATCGGCTTCCTGGGATTCAAGCGAGTCGAGAAGATTGCGTTTGGCGAGAGCAACCTCGCTATCGGGGAAGGTGGCGTTTTGAAGGACGTCGGCGAGGATGGCAAGGCCTTCGGAGGATTTGGAGGAGAGGACGCCCGCGGAAACCGAGAACGCGTCGCGGCTGGCGCTGGCACTGAGGTCGCCGCCAGCGTCCTGCAATTGCTCGGCGATCTGGCGAGCATTGCGCGATGCAGTGCCCTGATCAATGGTAGCGGCGAGCAGATCGGAAAGACCGGGGCGCTCCTTGGGATCGGCGGCGTAACCCCCGAGGATGACGACATTGTAGGAAACCTTCGGGAAGCCGGGTTCGGAAACAAGCCAGACTGTGAGTCCGTTCTCGAGCTTGGCCTGCTGGACGCGAGGAGTTTGGAAGGGCTTTTCTGGTCCGAAGGGAGGCAGGTCCTTCGGGAGCGGCTTGTCCTTTTGCGCGGAAGCAGGGAGTGCGAGTACGAGCGTGAGAGGGGCGAAGCAAGCGAAGAGAAAGACTTCTTTGACGATTGCCTGCGAAATGAAGCCGGCCATTGATCGCGAGGACGAGCTCATTGGGCACCTCCGGAGACCGGGTCCGGTCCAAAGACCGGCTCTGCATTGAAAGAGACCGAGCTAAAACGCAGCCCAGCGCCGGGGGCCGGAGCCAAATTTGCGCCGGGTTTGGCGGCGGGACTAGGATTCGGGATGCGGTTGATAACGGCGCGATTGGATTTGACCAGATATTTGGAGGCGAAGGCGCGGACTTCGTCGGGAGTGACTTTCGCGAGTTCCTCGGGAATGGCGTAGGCGCGATCAAACGAGCCTTGCAGCAACTGGAAATGAGAGAGGGTTTGCGCGCGCTGCACGGGAATGCCGAGCTGGTCGTACCAATCAGAGCGCATTTTGCTGGTGACGCGTTCGAGCTCCTCTCGCGAAGGCGCTTTCCTTGCCAGTTCGTTGATCACTGCGTCGTAGGCGGCCAGGACCTCGTCCTCGGTTTTGCCGGGCGGGTACACGATAAAAGAGCCGAGAAGGGTCGGGCCTTTATATTCGAAAGGGGTGTAGTTGTTGAAATTGAGGCCGCCGCTGACGGAGAGCGCGACCTGCTTTTCCTTGACGAGCGCTTGATACAGGCGTGAAGCCTGACCGTTGTGGAGAAGTTCGCCGGCCACGGCGCCGACGAGAGCGTCATGCGTTTCAGCGGAAGGGGCGCGATAGCCGATGGCCAGCGCGGGGACTTTGGCGAGATTGTCGGTCTCCTGGTCGCGCCGCTCCTTGGTGAGCAGGCCTTCGGAGACGTCGGGACGAGGCGGAGCAGGCTTTGCGGGAACGGCAGAGAAGTACTTTTCGATCTTCGCGAAGGCTTCGTCGGAGGAAAAGTCGCCGACCAGAGCAAGGACGGCGTTGCCTGGCACGTAGTATTTTTCGTAAAAGGATTCCACGTCCGAGATCGTGGCGGCGTCGAGGTCCTTGAAGTCGCCATAGCCGTTGTGCGCGTTGGGATATTTGTCGAAGGCTTTGCCGGGCAGCTCGAAGGCAAAAAAGAGGCCATACGGCTGGTTGAGGACGTTGACGCGTACTTCTTCTTCCACGACGCTGCGCTGGTTGTCCAGGTTTTTCGTGGAAAAGTCGAGAGTCTTCATGCGGTCGGCTTCAAGCCAGAGGAGGGCGTCGAGGGCGGAGATGGGGGCGCTCTCAAAATACTGGGTGAAGTCGTTGGTGGTCTGGCCGTTGTTGAAGCCGCCGCCGGATTCCGTGACCCGGTCGAAGATGCCTTTTTCTGCAACGGGAGTGCCCTCGAACATCATGTGCTCGAAGAGGTGGGCGAAGCCGCTGCGTCCTTCAGGCTCCAGGCGCGAACCGATCCCGTATGAGATGCAGAGGCCGAAAGTGGGCGCGCTGTGATCCTCGGAGAGGACGACGGTGAGGCCGTTGGGGAGAGTCTTGACGGTCGTGGGCGGACGCCAGGTTTGCGCAAGAGCGGGAGACGCGACGCAAACCAGCAGAAGAGCGGCAAGGCGGCGCGGACTGAAATTTTCCATTTCTGCCTCGGTGCATGCAAAGAATTGCGCCTTCTATTGCACCACAGTTCACCCGGTTTTGACGAATCGGCGGAAGAGGCGGCTGCCGCAGGCAACGAAACCGCGATTCCTCAGGTCCTCGAACGCTGAAAGCTAACTTTGGGACCGGGCCAGCTTCTCACCAAACGCATTTCGAGCGAAGCTCCCACCTCCCCTGGAGAGACGCTTCGCAGGAGCGGCAGGAATGCCGGAGTGCAGCCGCTATCATGGCTCGATGCGCGTGCCGAGAACGCCGAGGAATTTGCCGAGCCAGTTGGCGAGAGCGGGCCAGGCGGGACCGGTGACGAGGTTACCGTCAACGAGCGCGCCGTCCATCGGAAGGCTGACGTAGGTACCGCCAGCGAGAGTGACATCGGGTTCGGAAGCGGGATACGCGCTGCACTTGCGACCCTCGAGGACCCGGGCGGCGGCAAGCAGTTGCGCGGCGTGGCAGATCGCGGCGATGGGCTTCTTTGTGTTGGCGAAGTGGCGAACCATCTCGAGGACGCGAGGGTTCAGGCGGATGTATTCGACGGCGCGACCGCCCGGAATGATGACGGCGTCGTAGTCTTCAGGCTTGATTTGGTCGAAGGTGGCGTTGAGCGCGAAATTGTGGCCGAGCTTTTCGGAGTAGGTCTGGTCGCCCTCAAAATCGTGAATAACCGTGCGGACCATCTGGCCGGCTTTTTTGTCCGGGCAGACAGCGTCAACCGTGTGTCCCACCATGCGCAAAGCCTGGAAGGCCACCATCACTTCGTAATCTTCGACGCAATCTCCGATAAGCATCAAAATTTTTTTCCTAGCCATTGGGCCTCCGATCAGAGGGCCAAAGAATAGCAGAAGAATGAGGCGCACCGGAACAAGAGCCACCAAGCTCCCAGTGACGGGTTGGCTGGCCGTCTTGGAAATCAGGCTCTGCGGGCCAGCGTAGTCAAAGCGCTATTCGGTGGCCAAGCCGAGTTGACGGGCGTTGCCAGGGCCGCCGACAGGCTGCACGCGCGGAAGCCGTTGCTCGACCGGCGGAAGTGGGGGAAACGCGGCATGCGGTTCTGTCTGATACCAATACGCGACGGAATAGAAATTGTCTGAGCGATCGTTGGCATGGCCATGTTCGATGGTCGCGCGGAGCGATTTGGCGAAAGGAATGGGCGAATCTAGGTGAAACCGGTACATGGAATAACGGCTTCCGGCCCGCTCTTCGCCTTTTACGGGAGCACCGAAAAGACGGTAGGAGAAGGGGCCGCTGCCGAAATCGAATGCGCCCAGGAAATAGTCTTCCGTACCGGTGCCATTGATCGAGGGGCGCGACTCGCCGTCGATAAAGAACATGTCGTCGCCTTCACCCCACCAGCCGTCCTGATTCTGGAGAACGGACATGGTTACGCCAAGAAATTGACCGCGGCCCCGGGCTTCAAGCCAGACGTAGTTGTCCTGGCCATCGAGATTCTTGTTCTTTTCGCCTGAGGCGTCTTCATTTTGTTGCCAGGTATGGCGCCACCCATGATTGGGTTGCGCTTGGCGGAACTGCGCGTGGAAATAGAGGATGCCTTCGGGCAGCGGATGAGTATAGGCGCGATAGTCGAGATTGTAGTAGAAGAGCTCGAGCTTCTGGCGGCCTTCGTTGGAGACCGTGATGCGCGCGTGTTTCTGGAAAGGCATAGGGAAGAAGCAGTTGAGCGCGCGGTCGTTGGCAACGGAAAGAAGCTCGGATTGCCAGACGTGGTAGTCGCCGAGGCCAAGGCCGAAAAAATCGCCGAGCGGGGCTTCGACGCTTGGTGTCGGCTCGTTGTCCCAGTACATGCGGAGGACGATGCGCTTGAGATGATACGGTTCCTCACTCAAGAGCGTGAACCAGATGTGGGTCAGCTCGCCGGGTCCATCGGCGTCGAGTATGGTGAGTGATTCACCGGGCGCAATGGCTCGGTAGTCGGCGTTGCCGCCGGTCGGATCTGCGCTGGAAACGCGCTTCACGGTGTAGTCGGGAAAGCGCGTAAGGTCCGTCGAGGCAACCGGAGACGACTGAGCGAACAAAGAGACGCAAGCACTGCAGGACACAATCGTACAGAGTAAGACTCGATCGAGAAGGCGCACGGCAGCTCCTTGAAGTAGAGGACAGTTCAAGTGAGCTGGATTCTCCGCCCAAACGAGCGTCTTGACAACTCCTGGTGCTAGGTGGCGCCGCCGCTCCGCGGCGCGGGGGCGGAGTCGATATACTTCACGAGCAGGACGTCGTTGCCCTTTTCGTTGTAAATGAGTTCGTCCACGAGTTTCTTGGCCAGCATGATGCCAAATCCGCCGGGACGAAGCCCTTTCGCCTCGCGGATGGCCATGTGGTCGAACAGATTGGGCGGAGACGAGCTAGTCGCGGCGTGGCGGAGTTCCGCCAGCGAAAAGCCCTGGCCCGGGTCCTTGACGCGACACGTGACCGCGCGCCTTGAGCGGATGAATGCAAGTTCGACGTATTGGCTGGGGTCGAAGTTGGCGCCATGTTCCATGGCGTTGAGCAAAATTTCATGGAACGCCGTGATGACATCGTCCTTCTCATCTTCTGGCAGAATGGGCTCGCCGACGGCACGCATGAATTGCACGAGGCGGTCGGCGGTGAGGCGGTCGCAGCGCGCCAGCAAGCGGGTCCACTCGAGAGTGGCGGACAGCACTTCGATGCCGTCATCCCATGCGGGCTGCTCCATCGCCGAGCGGAGCATGTCTCGCAACGCGCTGGAATTGAACGGCGCGCAAAAATAGCTAAACGCGCCAGCCCGCATCGCGCCCAGGATGTCCCCGGGAGTCCACTGGTCCACCAGAATGATCATCCGGACATGAGGACGTACCGAGCGGATTTCACGAAGGAGCTTGATATCCTCGGCTCCCGGCGTGTGCTGACCGGTGATGACGATGTCGAAAGATTTGGAGCTGGCCAGCGAAAGCACAGACTTGTTATCCACGGCGCGCTCGATAACCCAGCCATCCTCCGCCAGAACGCGGCTCAACATGGCATGGGTGGCGGGATCGGATTCGGCGATAAGCGCCGTCTTTCTTGGCACCGGCGCGAGTGCAAGTGTTGCGGAAGCAGCGTAAGAAAGCGTCACGAGATATCTCCTCCTGCAAGACATCTGGACGCGGCGGAGGGTAAGTCTACCGCCAGGGTGGCGCAGGCGCTACGCTCCTCGGGCGACTACGCATTCTTTACAGCTGTCGACTTTTCGAGCCCAGAGCCCAGGTGCGGCGGCTAGTGCGCGACGACCTGGGATGCCACTTCCGAGGAGTCTTGAAGTGTGAGCAGGTCAGTGCGCATCTTGTCCCACTCCCTTAGAGTGAGGCCATAGCTGGCGAACATTCGCCGGATTCGGGCGGAATCCCAGCGGAGGAGTTCTTCAAGCACCGGCACGAGTACGCTCATGGCGTTGTCGCTGAGAACGGTGCGGCGGGCGATGCGGGTGATGTATTGCGCTTCGCTGACGGCGATGGTGAGGCCGTCATGCTGATTGACGTGCATCATCACAGGCAGGTCCGAACTGCCGTCGCCCATGTAGATGATGTGATCGTGGCTGATGCCGAGCGACGAGCGCAATTCCTCGAGCGCGGTGATCTTACCCCAGCCGGCCGACGCGCGAATGATGGATTCGACTTCGCCGGTATCCTCGTTATAACGGAAGCGAGTGCCAAAAATATGGTCTGGCGCAACGATGCCTTCGAGCGCGGATTGGATAATTTCCTGCGGAGCGGCCGAAATGACGTAAAAGTGGAATTGGCCGTCGGTCAGCTCACCGAGCGCGCGCGAGAAGAGCCGCACATCGTGCTTCAGGCGAATGCGCTTGCCGGTTTCCGCCAAATGCTCGCGGCGGACGCGCCGAAAATCGGGATCGTGCAAGATCAGATAGCTCAACTCGGCGCCTTGTTGCACGAGATTCATTTCGGCAAGGCCGCGTACCTTTTCATGGAAGCCGTGAAAGCCGATGAGTTCGCTCAGAACGACTCCCGAGTCATTGAAGCTGAGCGTCTGGTCGAAATCGCTGGCCAGTAGATATTGCTGTGCCATTCGAAAGCTCCTTCTTTGTGGCCACCGCCTGGGCAAGCAGCCCCTCTAAACCTTACCGATATCGCCGGCGCGGGACACACAAATTATTTTAATGGGTGCTATGCGTTCCAGCGTGAATGAATTGTCAGTTCTTAGTTAGATGCGAACGCAGAGGAAATGTCGCTCAACCATGGTTTGCAAAAGGGGCCGGTACCAAGCGGGGGTTTTAAGTTTGCTTCTGGGCTGGTTGGCTCCCCGTTAAGACTCGCAAAAACCCTGCGTTGCCGGCCTTGCCTGCTGGACGCTTTGCACTATGGGTAAGGGCAACCGAATGGTGCGGCTGGTCGGAGTCGAACCGACAACGGGGAAAACCCCAGTGGATTTTAAGCCCACCGCGTATGCCAATTTCGCCACAGCCGCACCGGCCACGCGGCGCCTCCAGCATAGCATGATGCTGCTCACCGCCATCCCCTGGAGCTCGCGCCGCACCCCCGGGGCTGCTGCACCGATCGCGAATGCACAGCCGGTGGGTTTCGCTTGACGCGCTTTAGCGCCGGGGACTACCCTTTCTGTTGTCCGCTCGCCCTCACGACTCATGTCTCACGCGCGGCAACGCATACCGTTTCCGGTTTACTTCACACTCCTCGCAATTGCGGTTTTCGCCTGGCTCGCCGCCCCGGCTTTCGCGCAGGACAGCGGCGACGAAGGCACGATTCTTCGCGGCAATCGTCCGGAAATCGCTTTGACCGTTCGCGACAGTTCCGGTCAGGCCATCGCGGCGCCCGCGACCGTCAAGCTTTATCGCAGCGGAGTGCCGGCCGGCCAGCAAGCCACCTTGCATGGTCGCGCTTTTTTCATTCTCTCCTCGCTCGGAGATTATTCCGTTACCGTCGAGGCTACCGGCTACCAAACCGCGACCAAGGAACTGGCCATCAACAACGCCATCCGTTTTGAGATCGAAATCAATCTCATCCGCACTGCCGCGAATGGCGGCGAAACTCCGGTTGCGGCAAAACCCATACTTGCGCCGAAAGCTCAGGAGAGCCTTGCGAAGGCCTTGCAGGCGTTGGCCGAAAACAAGCTGGACGACGCCCAAAAAAACTTGAACGAAGCAAGCAAACTGGCGCCCTCGCACCCGGACGTGCTCTATGCGCAAGGGGTTCTGGAATTAAAACGCAGGAGATGGACGGCTGCTCAGGAAGTCCTCGAGAAGGCGACACAAATCGACCCTAGCCACGCGAGAGCCCTGGCTGCCCTTGGCATGGCTTTCACGGACCAAGGAAAGTATGAAGAAGCGGTCTCGCCGCTTGAGAAGTCGCTGCAACTCGACCCCGCAAGCTGGGAGGCCCGGTGGACCTTGGGTCGCGCGTACTACTACGCGCAGCGGTACGACGAGGCCCTGAAGGAATCCCAGGGTGCGCTTGCCGCGTCCAACGGCAAGGCCCCGGAAATCGCGCTGCTCGTGGCGCAGTCGCTCACAGCGGTCGGCCGCTACGACGATGCGGCGCAGATGCTGCGAGATTACCTGAAGAACCACAACGACCGGCCGGAGGCCGCCACGGCAAAACGCTGGCTCGACCGCCTCTCCGCCGACGGAAAGATCACTCGCAACTGAACGCCTGGCGGACCCGTGACGCCTCGGCCTGGCTCCTCCGCCAGCACATGCGCTCGGCTGTAACGCTAGACTGGCAGACAAATGAATCGTTATCCCGATGACGAATCATCTCGCCGAATTGGTCTCGCTCCATTCAACACAGGCATATTGGAAAAATCTACGTCAGCCACCGGCACCGAGCCTACAATTCTTGCATCAAGAAACTCCTGATGCGTGAACTGGAGGGTTTGTGCCGGATGCCTTCGATCTGGTCGTGATTGGCTGTGGCCCCGCTGGGGAAAAGGCGGCCGCTCAAGCCGCGTACTTCGGCAAGCGCGTCGTGGTCGTCGAGCGGGCCGAACATCCCGGAGGGAGTTGCGTCAATACCGGTACCGTTCCCAGCAAGACGCTTCGCGAATCCGCGCTCTATTTCTCAGGGTTGAAGCAACGCGGTCTCTACGGCATCGACTATTCCTTAAAAGAAAATCTGACCGTCAACGACTTCATGCATCACGAACGCGAAGTCGTCGAGCTCGAGCGCCGCCGCATTCTGAAGAATCTGCAAGCCCATCGTATTGAATTGGTGCGCGGGCAAGCGGCTTTCGAGGACGCGCATACCGTGGCGGTGTCTGGCCCTGAGGGCACCCGGCGTCTGCGCGGCGAAGTCATTCTAATTGCCACCGGTTCGAAACCGCACAGGCCGCCGGAAATCGCGTTCGATGACGTGCACACTTTCGATTCCGACACGTTCTTGCGGATGGATCGCATCCCGAAAAGCCTCGCTGTGATCGGCGGAGGCGTCATCGGTTGCGAATACGCCTCTATTTTTCAGGCCCTTGGCGTCGAGGTCACCCTCGTGGACGGGCGCGATCGTCTGCTGCCGTTTCTCGACGCGGAAATCGCGAGCCGCTTGTGCGACCGGCTGGCGCATCTTGGCATGCGCTTTTGGTTCAACGAGCGTCCGGTAAGCGTCGAAAATTCAGCGCAAGGTGTTTGCCTCCGTATGAAAAGCGGCAAGACCCTGCGGACGGAAGCAGCCCTCTTTGCCGCGGGGCGTCGCGCCGCCGTGGACGGCCTTGCCCTCGAGAAAGCAGGACTCGCGCTGAACGAGCGGGGATACATCCCCGTGGACGCGCATTACCGCACGCATGCGCCACATATCTGCGCGGCCGGCGATGTGATCGGATTCCCGGCGCTGGCCTCGACCTCCATGGAGCAAGGACGCGTGGCTGTCTGCCACGCCTTCGGATTCAAATACAAGCAGCGCGTCGCCTCGATGCTGCCCATGGGCATCTACACCATTCCGGAAATTTCGGCGGCCGGTGAAACGGAAGAATCCTGCAGGGAAAAAGGGATTGACTGCGTAGCAGGACGCGCGCTCTATGCAAACAACGCGCGCGGCCACATCGCGGGGGACACCTCGGGTATGCTCAAATTGCTCTTCGCTCGAGCGGACCGCAAGCTGCTCGGCGTAAGCATCATCGGCGAAAACGCCACCGAGCTCATTCATGTCGGAATGATGGTGCTGGACAATGGGCTGACCATTGACGAATTCATCGAGCAGGTCTTCAACTATCCGACCCTCAGCGAAGCCTACAAATACGCCGCCTACGATGGACTCGGAAATTTAGCGGGACACAAGCTCCGCGAAGGATGAACCGTATCCGCGACATGCTACATAACCTGCGCGACACCAGAATCGCCGTCGCATTTCCCCTGCTCGCAGCGGCCACCCTGCTGGCCTGCCATGCTGCTCCAAAGGACTCGGCAGCCTTGGCGCCGGCAAACGCACCGGATACGCCGCGTTATTTTCTTGGATTCGACCGCAACGATTACCCCGGCGATGCCGCCATGAAACTGCTGCGAAACGATTTTACCTTCACCGGCTTCTGGCTCGGCCCGCCGCCCGGCGAGAAATCGAGTAGCTGGCGTGGCAAGCACAAGCTTTTGCGTTCGCTCGGCTACGGATTCCTGCCGCTGTACCTTGGGCCGGACAGCTCGAAATTAAAGAGCGAACGCACCGCGCAAAAGCAGGGCGAGGACGACGCCAAGAAAGTTGTTGCATCCGCTGTGGCGGAAGACTTTGCGCCGGGCAGCGTGATTTTTCTCGACATCGAAGAAGGCGGCCGCCTCACACCCGGCTATCACGCCTACCTGAGAGCCTGGGCGCAAGAACTGCGCCGTGCCGGGTTCCGACCAGGCGCTTACTGCTCAGGAATGCCGGTTGACGAAGGGGGAGGCGTGGTCATCACAACGGCGGAGGACATCGCGAAAGACGCGCGCACCCCCGCTTTTACCCTGTGGATTTACAACGATCAATGTCCGCCGTCACCGGGATGCGGGTTCCCCTCTGAGCCGCCGAATCCAGCGAAGAGCGGCATCGCCAACGCCGCCGTATGGCAGTTCGCGCAGTCTCCCCGCCGCAAGGAATACACAGCCCGGTGCCGGGCGAAATACGCGCCCGATGGCAACTGCTATGCCCCAAGCGACGCGAAACACGCCTGGTTCCTGGACGTCAATTCCGCCACCACCGCGGACCCCTCGGCTCCGAACCCGCAGCGCTAGCTGGTCTTCTTAGTTTGTCGGATTGCGCGGGAACTTGAAATAAGGCAGCCGCACGCCCTGGACGATCACCTGGTCCGCCCGAATATTTGCCGGAGCTTCAAAACCATTGGCCCCGCCATTCGCCACAAAATCATCCTGGTCCACTCCGTCGCCGCTTACGCCGAGCCCGCCGACCAGCACTCCGTTGCGGAAGAGCCCCGTGCTTCCTGGGAAAAATACAATCCCGCTTTTATTGGCGTTGGGCGCGCCGCCTTGCGCCCCTTGTGTGCAGGGGTTTGCTACGTCCTGAAGGTAAAGGTTGAAAAACGGCCCCGCCGAGGTGCCGTCGATCCCGGGGGGATAGAGCGGCATCGCGCCGAAGCCGATGGTTCGGTTGGTCACCGCGGTTCCCATCGGAACGCCCGGCAAATCGGCGGCGGAGCGAGCCGCGCTATTGAAATAGACCATATTCCGCGCCTTGGTCACCGCGACATCCACGCTGAAAACCGTGCCATCCGCCATCCGGCGCAGGCCAATGATCGTGCCATCGAGATCGGCCACTGCAAGGGACATGCGCGTGCGCGAGCCGGGCGGCAGCCGAATCGAAGCGCGTGTCTGATCGGCGGTGGACTCGGCATTGTCGAGGATTTGCTTCACTTCGGCAGCCGTCAGTCCCCCGAGCGGACCGGCGGTGGGCGCGATCAAATCGCCTTCGGGCGGCTGCCCTTGGCTGCTCGTGGGGGCGACCAGAAAGGAGCCGGCGCCAGATGCTGGCCCGGCCGAAACGCCCGCGGGGAGCGTTGTCTGCGTAACGAACGGAAGCGAAACACCGCCGATGGTCACCACTCCCGGAGCTGCCGGCGTGGGGCCGAAATGGTCTGCTGGTCCTGAGCGCGGCGAAGTCGCTGCCGTGAACGCGATATATTCAGAAAGGTTGAGATTACTCGACGCCGTGACAACGCCAACTCCCCCAAGCACGACATTCTTGTAAAAAATCGGCACTCCGCCGGGATTCACCGCGCTGGGATCACTGTCCATCGTGTCGGCTTTGCCCGTCAGAATGCCGAGCCCAGGTCCTCCGCCAAGGGCAACCGAGGGCGGCAGCTTGGCCTCGAAACCTGGGTCGTTCACCAGCGTGCAACCGCGATTTGTATTCTCGATTCCGTACAAGTCTGCATTCGGCGCGTTCTCGACTCCCGGTGGAAAATGGATCCCACTGATGAACCGCACGGTCCTCGAGGAAAGCGGAGCCTGATCGTTGCTGAAAAAAGCTGCCGTGCGCGCGAGCGCCACCGCCACATCATTCGCGTCCTGCATTTGACCAAAATTGCCGAGCGCCATGGCCGGGGCATTCTGTGTCCGAAACACACCAAGGACAAAACCCGCGCGGTCCACGACGGCAACGACCATATCCACGGCAGCCGCATTCACAGCGGTCTGGATGATGCTCTGCACCTCCCCGGCTTGCAGCGGCTGAACCGTGGGAGGCGGTGGAGGAGTGATGCGCGAAACAGCGCCGCCTCCGCAGCCAACAAGAATCATGAGGAGCACGGCGGCAAGCGCCAGAGCCAGCGCAGACCCGATGGCCAAGGTCTTCTGCCGCTGCTGGTGAACATCGCACGATGCCACCGGCTTGCGCAAAATGTGCGTCGGGTGCATGGATGGAAGCCGAAGGCGTATCACAACATAGGCGGTCGTCGGCGCTCAACGGCTTCCGCCGGGTCTGGCGCGAAACGGTGAATGCACCCGCGCTGGCTCCGCGCTTCCATGGAAGTCCACCGTTATCGAATGTCCGCAACGCGCCCGGAAAAATGTTGCCCCTCTCTGCGCGATGTTGTTAGCTAAGGGCGATCTGCATCCATTTTGCTTTTGCGCCCGGTTTCCTTGCTCCATCGAGGGTGGATTCGCCAAAAACTCCTTGCGCCGCCGCGGGCCGCTCGCTGCGCGCTATGCGCCTGCGTGTTCAGCGCGGCCGCGGTGGCCTGCCCGATACCCGGCTCGAGCTTGGTCCGGGAGACGCTTGCGCAAGATGCGAATGTCCAGGCGTCGTTGCAGCAGCAGTCGGCTCCGCCCATGCGCATCCCGCGCCAGCAGGCATTCACCACCGCGGCGCTCGACGGCACGGTCTCGGAAGTGCAAACCAGCGGCGACCGACGCCCGGTGACCGGCGCCGAACTGCTGCTGAGGAATCTGCAAACTGGCCAGCAAACCCGGGTGACGGCGAACGCCGAAGGCGTGTTTCGCGTGCTGCTTCTCTCGCCCGGACACTACGAAATCCATGTGCTCGCCCAAGGCTACACGGAGGCCCGGCTCCCGGACGTGCTGCTGAACGCAAACGAAGTAACCACGCTCGAACTCAGCTTAACGCGCGAACGCGCCGCCGAATGGCGTGAGCGCTTGCCGCGCTTGCCCGAACTCGGCCCGCCGCAGCCGCCGGTTGCGATCACCACTGAGAGGGAAGGCTTCTACCGCGAGTTTCGTCACCGGCTCGATTCCGATCCCAACTACATCGCCGAACTCGCTCCCGAGCGGCTCCCGCCTCTGCCGGACATTTACAACGTAACGCCGAATCGCTGGGCGCTCGCGCAACCCGATTACCGCCGCTACGCCCAGAAGGGCGAATACATCTACACCAAACCACGCTGGTACGATCCCTTCAACCGGAATCGCTGGAAGGGCGACCAGCCCATTTGGCCGGCCGTGTTCGGCCAGCAGGTCTTTCTCAACTTCACCGGAACCTCCGAAACCCTTTTCGATGAGCGGCGCGTGCCTTCGCCGAGTAACGTCAGCACAGCGCGTCCCGGAAGCGCCGCATTTTTCGGCAATGGCGAGCAGGAATTTGCGGACCAAACTTTGCGTTTCACGCTGGACCTTTTTCATGGCGACGCCTCCTTCAAACCTGTGGACTGGCGTCTTCGCATCACACCCGAGCTAAGTCTCAACGACCTGAACGTGCGCGAACTTGGAATCGTCAAACCCAGTGTCCTAGCCGGAACCAACCGTTTCGATTCGCATCTCGGCTTGCAGGAAGCGTTCGCCGAAGTAAAGTTGCATGACCTGAGCCCCAACTATGATTTCATTTCCGTTCGCGCCGGTATCCAGCAGTTCAATGCCGATTTCCGCGGATTCCTCTTCGTGGATGAGCAGCCGGCCGCCCGCGTTTTCGGCAACCTCCATTCCGGCCGCATCGAATACAATCTCGCCTACTTTCATTTCCTCGAGAAGGACACCAACAGCGGACTGAATACATTCGAGCGGCGGCATCAGCAAGTCGTCCTGGCCAACGTCTATCTGCAGGACTTTTTCTTCCCCGGCTACACCGCGGAATTCGTCGGCGCGTGGAACAAGGACGACCCGTCGCTGCACTACGACGAAAACGGTTTTCTCGTCCGTCCAGCGCCAATCGGCGCCGTAATCAGCCAGAATCCCGGCGCCGGGCCGATTCTTCATGGCGTGCGCGTCGGCTATTTCGGCTGGCTCGGCAGCGGCCACATCCGGCGCCTCAACCTGACTCACGCATTCTACGAAGCCGCGGGCGAGGATACCTTCAATCCCATCGCCGGCAGGCCCGTGACCATCAATGCGCAGATGGCGGCCGCGGAAATCTCCTATGACCGCGACTGGATGCGCTATCGCGTCTCCGCCTTCTACACCTCCGGCGATGCCAACCCGCGCGACGGTCGCGCCCGTGGCTTCGATTCCATTGTCGATTTGCCGAATTTTGCCGGCGGGCTCTTCAGCTTCTGGAATCGCGAGGCCATTCGCCTCTCCGGCACGGGAATCTTGCTTACCTCCCCGGGAAGCCTCCTGCCAAGTCTCCGCTCCAACAAGGAAGAGGGGCAAGCCAACTTTGTGAATCCAGGAATCTTTGTGGCCAATGCCGGCGCCGATTTTGACCTCACGCCCAAACTCAGGGCGTTTGCCAATTTCAACTATCTTCGCTTCGAACGCACCGAAGCACTCGAGCAATTGCTCTTTCAAGCTCCCATCCGCCACTCCATTGGCCAGGACCTCGGACTTGGCATCGAATATCGTCCGCCTCTAACGGAGAATATCGTGCTCACTGGCGGCGCTTCTGCTCTCCAGCCAGGGAACGGGTTTCGCGATATTTACACCGGGCGCACTCTTTTCAGCATATTCGGTTCCGCGAGGTTCACGTTTTGAGAACGGGGGCAAGCAGCGAGACCATTCTCCGCGGTCGCACCATGCGCCGCTCGCATCTCTTTCCGATTCTCTGCCTCGCGGCCGCTATCGCGCTGATCGCAGCCTCCGAACTCGGACGCGTGACCGCTGCGCCGCGCCAGGATACCGCCCCGCTCGCTGCATTGCTCGGGCAATCGCAACAGGACGCGGACCGCAAGTCCGCCGGATGTATCTCCTGCCACACCTCCACCGACGAGCCCACCATGCATCCAACAAAAACGGTCCGGCTCGGTTGCACGGACTGCCACGGCGGCAACGCCGCCGTTGCCGTCGCTCCGGGCGCGGCCATCAATTCACCCGAATACGACGCCGTAAAGGAAAAAGCGCACGTGCAGCCGCGCGATCCCCAACTGCGCCGGCGCGCCGCACGCCAACGCCTCTACACAAAGTGGCTGAAGGAATCCGCGGAGTACGTCAAATTCGTAAACCCGGGTGACCTCCGCGTTGCGCCGGAAACCTGTGGCGCATGCCACGCCGGCGAAGTCCGCGCCGTTTCCACCAGCATGATGACGCACTCGGGCCTGCTCTGGCAGGCGGCGCTCTACAACAATGGCGCCTCGCCTTACAAGAATCCTCATTTCGGCGAAAGCTACAGCCGCGACGGCAAGCCGCAGGCGATTCGCACCCTGCCGCCGCCGAGCGCGGAAGAGACGCGCACAAAGGGTATCCTGGCCGAACTCCTGCCCCTCAATCGCTGGGAAATTTCCCAGCCGGGCAACGTTCTGCGCGTCTTTGAACGCGGTGGCGCAAAGAAGCCGGAGATTGGCAATCCCAGCCGCGCCGAGAATCCCGGCAAGCCTGACGACAAACTCAGCGACCGCGGCTTCGGCACCGAACTGCGAACCGACCCCGTGTTCCTCGGCCTGCAAAAGACCCGCCTTCTCGACCCCGCTCTCTCGCTGCCCGGCACCAACGATCATCCTGGCGACTACCGCGCCAGCGGTTGCTCGGGTTGTCATGTGATTTACGCGAATGACCGCGACCCGGCGCACTCCGGCGACTACGCCCAGTTCGGTCACACCGGCTTCAGTGCATCAATCGATCCGACGACACCCAAAAACGAACCGGGCCATCCCATCAAGCACGTCTTCACACGGTCCATCCCATCGAGCCAATGCATGGTATGCCATGTCCACCCCGGCACGAACATGCTCACCACCTATTTCGGTCTCACCTGGTGGGACAACGAAATCGATGGCGACAAAATGTATCCGAAGCAACAGCACAACCCCACAGAGGAGCAGCGCTACCAGTCCTTCCTGCGCAATCCGGAAGGTGCCGCTGCTCGCGGACTCTGGGGTCAGGAGAAATTCCTCGAGCAGACCGGAAGCCGCGAATTCAACGCGCAGCTCAAAACCACTCAGTTCGCCGACTTCCATGGCCACGGCTGGATTTTTCGCAAGGTCTTCAGCCACGACCGCAAAGGCAATTGGCTCGATAAGGACGGCAAGCCCATCCCGTTCGACGACCCAGACCGCTTCGCGAAAGCCGTTCATCTCGACGATATTCATCTCGAAAAAGGCATGCAGTGCGCCGACTGCCACTTCGCGCAGGATGCCCACGGCAACGGAAAAATCTACGCCGAGCCCCGCGCGGCCGTCGAAATCGATTGCGTGGATTGCCACGGCACCATTCGCCACAGGGCCACCCTCGTGACGTCAGGACCTGCGGCTCCCGATCCGGCGAGCCCCGGCGAACCGCGCGGCCGCCGTTTGGATACTCTCCGCACTCCCTGGGGACTCCGCCGTTTCGAATTTCGCGATGGCAAAGTCTTCCAGCGCTCGATGACCGATCCCGCAAAGGAATGGGAAATCGTTCAGACCCTGGACACGGTCACGCCCGGCAATCCGCACTTCAGCTGGAAGTCCATGCGGGCCAAGCTCATCACCAAAGCCGGTACCCTCGCCGCAAGCGCCGCCGAAGACGATGCCATCCTCGCGCACGCCAACTCCTCCATGACCTGCTACTCCTGTCACACCTCCTGGACTCCAACCTGCTTCGGCTGCCACCTCCAAATGACCGCAAACGCTCGCAAGCCGATGCTCCACAACGAGGGCCTCACCACGCGCAACTACACCAGCTACAATTTTCAAGTCCTGCGCGACGACATTTTCATGCTTGGCGTGGACGGCACGGTAACCGGCCACCGCATCGCGCCCGCGCGCTCCTCTTGCGCCATCCTCGTCAGCTCGCAAAATGCAAACCGCGAATGGCTCTACTACACGCAGCAGACCATCTCCGCTCCTGGATTTTCCGGCCAGGCCTTCAGCACTTTCGTCCCCCATACCGTGCGTGCCCGCGAAACCAAGCGATGCACCGATTGCCACGTCTCCGCGCAAAACGATAACAACGCGTGGATGGCGCAATTGCTCCTTCAGGGCACCAATTTCATGAATTTCATGGGTCGCTACATCTACGTCGCCACCGGCGATAAAGGCCTCGAAGCCGTGGCCGTCGCAGAACACGACGAACCCGAAGCCATCTACGGCAGCGATTTACAGCGCCTGGCGTACCCCTCTGACTACTCGCGCTTCGTCGCGTCCGGCCGCTCTCTGAAAACCGCTTACACGCACGCCGGCCGCGTCCTCGATATTCAGGCGCGCGGCGAGTACGCCTACGCCGCGGCCGGCCCTGGCGGCCTTCGCGTGTACGACGTCGCTAACATTGACAATAAGGGCTTTTCCGAGCGCATCGTCACCGCGCCTGTCTCCCCGCTCGGCCAGCGTCTCTACGTGCCAACCAGGGATGCCGTCGCGGTTGCTTCCCCGGCCACTCTCGGCATAGATCCCCTCCGTGTACAGCTTCCGGAAAACGAAGAGCAACCGATCCATCTGCTCTACGGCTTCCTCTATGTCGCCGATCGCCAGGAAGGTCTCGTCATCATCGGCGACCCGGATCTGAAATCGAAAAGCCCGGGCGTTGGCACGCTTCTCGATGGCAATCCCGCCAATAATTTTCTGAAGCGCGCGCTCGCCTTCAATCCTGAAGGCGCTCTCACAGGAGCGCGCCGCGTCGTCATCGCCGGAACGTACGCTTACGTGCTGACCGAGAAGGCTCTGGTCGTCGTCGATCTCGACAATCCCCTCCAGCCGCGCATCACCGCCACTATCGGAGCGCCGGCGCTCAACGATCCCCGCGGCCTCGCCGTGCAATTTCGCTATGCCTTTGTCGTCGATCGCGATGGCCTCAAAGTCCTCGACGTAACCAATCTCTCCCGGCCAAAGCCCGTTCCAAACGCGCTTGTGCCGCTCGAGGACGCCCGTAACGTCTATATCGCGCGCACTTATGCCTATGTTTCCGCTGGCAGACAGGGAATCGCCATCATTGACGCCGAACGGCCGGAAGCGCCTAGGCTCGACCAGTTCTTCACCGCGAGCGGTCAGCTCAATGATGTCAACGACGTCAAAATCGGCATGGTCGCCGGCAGCGTCTTTGCTTTCGTCGCCGATGGCCGCAACGGACTTCGCGTCCTGCAAATCATCTCTCCGGAAGACGATCCCGCGCATTTCTCCGGCTTCAGTCCCCGCCCCATGCCGAAGCTGATTGCCACGGCGCGCACTCGTGGCCCGGCCCTCGCCATCTCCAAGGGCATCGATCGCGACCGCGCCGTCGATGAGTCCGGCGACCAGCTCGCTGTCTTTGGCCGTCGCGGCGCGCGCCCGCTCAATCGCGCGGAAATGCAGGCTCTGTACATTCATCCCGGCACGGGTGAGTTCTATTCCGTCGAGGATGATGCCGTCGAAGGGCCTCAAGCGTCCGCGCAATCACCTCCCGCCTCTTACATCACGGCCTGGCTCCGGCACGCCCGTCGCTGGATGAAAAATATTCCCTAGCGCGCAGCTTTCGAGCGTGCGCGGATGGTGTCGCACCCCTCGGGAACCCCGGCGTTCTCCGCATAGCGCAGGCAGTCCGCTGCGTGTGCGCAAAGTCCGCGGCCGGCTCGCCTCGCTGCTGTCCCTCTGGAAACTCGCGCCGCTTCTCCGCTTTGGCAATCTCCCCGTTTCTGAAAAAATGCTTATTGTGACTCCCGAGAAAAAACGTCTTCGCGTTGGCATTCTCTTCGGCGGCCGCTCCGGCGAGCATGAAGTCTCGCTCGCTTCCGCCGCTTCCGTGATTCGCGGCCTCGATCCGGATAAGTACGAGCCGGTTCCGATTGGCATCACCAAGGAAGGCCACTGGCTCGTTGGCGCTAGCGCGCAAAAGTTGCTTCCTGAAATTCTGCGCACTGGCCAGCGCGTTACCATGACCGCCGATCCAACCGACGCCGCGCTCGTTCCGCTGGACCGCAGCGGCGGCGGGCATCGCCTGGACGTGGTCTTTCCCGTGATGCACGGCACCTTCGGCGAAGACGGCACCATTCAAGGCTTGCTCGATCTCGCCGGACTCCCTTTCGTCGGCGCCGGCGTGCTCGGCTCCGCGATCGCCATGGACAAAGACGTCGCCAAGCGCCTCCTGCAAGCCGCGAAGATTCCCGTTGTGCCTTGGCTTACCGTGCATCGCCATGACTGGGAGCGCGACCCGAACACGATCCAGCAGGCCATCGAAAAAAAATTCAAATTTCCGGTTTTCGTCAAGCCGGCAACGCTCGGTTCTTCTGTCGGAATGACCAAAGTGCATTCACGCCCGGAACTGGCTCCCGCGATTGCGCTCGCGGCCGAGTACGCGATGAAGATTCTGGTCGAGCGCGCCGTCGCCGCCCGCGAAATTGAAATTTCCGTGCTCGGCAATCACGATCCGAAAGCTTCCGTGCCGGGCGAAGTCGTCCCGCACCGCGAATTTTATGACTACGCCGCGAAGTACCTCGAGGAAGGCACACAGCTGCTAATCCCGGCGAACCTGAAGCCCGCGCAGGTGAAAACCATTCAGAAACACGCTGTCGCGGCGTTTCGCGCGCTCGAGCTCAGCGGCATGGCTCGCGTCGATTTCTTCGTCGAGAAAAAGGGCGGCAAAATTTTCCTCAACGAGGTGAACACCATTCCCGGCTTCACCTCCATCAGCATGTATCCGAAAATGTGGGAAGCCAGCGGCATTCCCTTCCGCGAACTCATCGACACACTGATTGAACTTGCGCTCGAAACCCACGCCGAAAAGGCCCGCACAAAATACGCCATCGAACTTCCCGAAGGCGCAGCCGGCGCCCTCCAAGCCTGAACTGCCGGCGCCTTCTTTTCATGCCTCGCCCCAGGCATTTACTCCGCGGGTTTCTTTCCGTAAAATTTTGGTAACTGGTGCGGTGGTTTCTCGCGCGCCGCTTCAGCCACTCGCTCGCAGGCAGGAGACTGCGAATGACTCTACTCGATCCACCCCCCGCAAAACCCGAAAAATCCCGCGCGATCGCCTTTACCGTCGTGGCCCTGGCGTTTGCCGCCGCGATCGTGCTGTATTTTGTTTTCCGCTATTACCCGGAGAAGCGAGCCGCTGATCAGTTTCTTAGCGCGCTGGTGGCGGGTGACACCGAACGCGCGTATCAGCTCTGGAAGCCCAACCCGAGCTACCACATGAGCGACTTCCTCGCCGACTGGGGACCCAACGGCTACTACGGCCCCGTGAAGAGCTACAAAATCATCAAGGAAAAATCTCCCCTCGGCGTCAGCGCCGTGATTGTGACGGCGGAGATTAGCCCGTACTCGCCCATGCCGGATGTCTCCGACGCGGAGAAAAGCCGCAAAACGCGCGTGGTGGAACTGTGGGTGGATCCCAAGGACAAGAGCTTCAGCTTCCAGCCGTAACGCGGTTTTTCCGCCACGCCGAATCGCGGCCTCTTCCGAACAGGCTCGCCACAACTGTCCCCACCTGCACCTTCGCGATTCAGCGACCGCTTGATCCGAAAGGCCCGCGTTTTTAGGAAGTGCGCGCCGGCTATAGCCGCGCGTCCGCGAGCGCGCGCATCAGCTCCCGCGGCGTGACGGCGGCGGTGCCAAGCTTGCTGACCGCGACACTCGCGGCGACGTTGGCGAGCCGCGCTGCTTCGGGCAGCGTAGCGCCCGCGGCGACAGCCAGCGCCAGCACGCTCAGAACCGTATCGCTCGCCCCGGTCACGTCAAAAACCTGCCGGCCGGTGGCGCCGCGCTCGATTCCAGGCTGGCCGATGCGAGCATAAGTCACTTCCACTCCAATCGCCGGAATGTGCAGATGCTTCGGCGAGGCTTCCTCGAAAACGCTCATGCCCTGCGCTCCCCGCGTGATCACCATTGCCGCGCAGCCAAAGTGCGCGAGCAAGGTGCGGCCCGCTTCCACAATCGACTTTTCCTCCGTAAGCGCGTGCGTGACGAAGCTGCCGGCTTCCTTGAGATTGCAAACCACGGCGCGCGCTCCGCGATGCGCGTAGAGCTTCGACGTTTTCGGGCTGACGAAAACCGGAACATCTTGCTTGTGCGCGAGCGTGAGCACGCGGTCGGCCAGCGATTCCGTGATCAACCCCTTGTTATAGTCCGAGAGAATCAGCGCATCGAGCCTTTGGAGCGAAGCGGAAACGGCGCGCAGCAGCTTCGCTTCGGTTTCCGGGCGCAATGGTTCGCTGCGCTCGCGGTCCACGCGGACGATGTGCTGATGGCGCGCGATGATACGGGTTTTCACCGTCGTGACTCGTCCAGGTCCCGCGAATACGCCCTCCGCCGCGATGGCGGTCGCCGCGAGGCACTTACGCAGCGCGCGGCCCGCGTCGTCATTTCCAATCGCGCCGAACGCTTCGACGCGCGCGCCGAGCGCGGCGAGATTCGCGGCCACATTGCCCGCTCCGCCAAGGCATTCGCTTTCCTCGGCAAACTCCACGACCGGCACGGGCGTTTCGGGCGAGAGGCGCGTGGCGTTGCCCCAAACATAGCGGTCCAGCATCAGATCGCCGAGCACACCGATCCGTTTGCCGCGAAGGCGCGGCACCAGTCGCTCGAGGCTGGGCGCGGGCTTTGGAGTCATGCGCGGGCGTTTACTCCGGCGCGACCGTGGCTTCCTCCGGCAGCATCACGGGAATTTCGTCGCGAATGGGATAGATGCGGCGGCAGCTCTGGCACCTGAGGCCGGTTTGATCGGGCGTGTAGCGAACCGGCGCCTTGCACAAAGGGCAGACCAGGATTTCGAGTAGTTCTTGTGGAATCGGCATGGTGCGTCTCCGATGGGAGCGTAACAGGCAAGCCCGAAAATGGAAAACTGAAAATGGAATCAGTCGCCGCCTCTAAGCGGCCAGGAGACGGGCTGGTTGCGGTGGTAGGCGAGGTTGGCGATGTGGCCGGCGCGGGCGGCGGAAACGCCCGTTTCGACCGGCGCGTTAGGTTCCTTGCGGCTGCGCACGCAGTCGAAGAAATTGGCCATGTGATCGATGGTGCCGTCACGGAAGGTTTCGGCTTTGAGCACCGGATTGTCCTTGCCCGGAACGCCTTCGCGATACACCGCAAAGCCGAGACGATTGAGTTTGAGCGTGGCCTCGGTGCCGCGAAACTCCAGGCCACCGTCGTCGATCGAGGAAGCCATCATGCCTTCGTAGACAACATCGAAACCTGGGTAACGCAGAAGCGCTTGCACGGTGTCGGGACACTCCCACTGCTGAAACATGTATTTGTCGCCCAGCATGTGAACGTCCTTTGGCTGATCCGACTTCATCGCCCAGTGCACGACGTCGATCCAGTGGGTAAAGAGATCGGTCATGGCGCCGCCACCGAAATTCCAATACCAGCGCCAGCGATAAAACTTTTCCTCATCGAAGGGCTGCTCAGGAGCGCTGCCGAGCCACTGCTTCCAGTCGAGAACCTTCGTATCAATGGGCTTGCGCGGCGCGTGCGACTGATAGTTTTGCCACCAGTACGTCCGGACCTGAAGAACACGGCCGATGCTGCCGCCCTGGATCAGTTCCACGGCGTCGCGAAAGTGGCTCCAACTGCGCTGCTGCATGCCGCATTGCAGGATGCGATTGCCGGACCGAACGGCCCGGGTGAGCATGGCGCCTTCCTCCAGCGTGTGCGTCACGGGCTTTTCGAGATAAACGTCCTTGCCGGCGGAGAGCGCGTCGAGAGCCATGCGGACGTGCCAGTGGTCGGGTGCAGCGATGAGGACGGCGTCGAGCGGCTCATCGAGCACCCGGCGATAGTCAGGATATGCGGCAGCCAAGCCGTTGGAGCGAAGCTGAACGGCATCGCGGTGCGGAGCGTAGACGTCGCTCACCGCGGCAATCTGATAGCCTCCGGCAGCATCGGCGGAGGCGAGCAAGCCGCCCATGCGGCCGCCGGCGCCGATCACGCCGACGCGAAGCGTGTCGTTAGCGCCGAGAACACGAGTAGCCGCGAGGGCCGTGAGTCCAGTGGTGACGATGAAGCTGCGACGGTTCAATTCGTGTGACATGGCGGGAGCATCTTAGACCTGTTGCGGCGCGGAGAAAAGCGGGTCCAGACGGCACCAACGAAGTCAGACAGACAGGCAACGCCTGTCGCGGGTGGACAGCCCGAATCGCCTCGATCCCTCCCACGCTCACCATGCAGGCGCCGCCACTGCGGCCGGCAGGACCCCACAATTCCACAAAGCAGGAGCCGTGGCGGATTCCGCAACGGGCGCTGCCGGGCTGGTTGGTCGGGTATGGCGAGGGGTATATAGTGGGAAAGCGTCGCATTCCCACCGAACGGGCGCTCAAGCTCGGCGCCGCCCCGGCGCGGCGCGGTTCCATGAGGCGGTGCGGAATGCCAACGAAGGCAATTCGGACAGAGGCAGATCCGGACTGATGGCTGCAGACGTCAGTAAACATCTGGAGCGCGCGAAAAAGTTTCTGGAAAAGAACCGCGTCGAGGACGCCATACAGGCGTATCTGGCCGCGCTGGACGCCGCTCCTCAGCACCAGGAAGCCACTCAGGCGCTGGGCGATCTCTATACGCGAGCCGACCGGCCCGACCTGGCCGCGATTTACTACGGGAACCTGTTCGATCTGCTGGTGGAACCCCGCGAGGAAGCAAAGGCGCTGGCCATCTACAACCGGTTCTTGCGCAATGGACCGGCGCCGCAGCCTCCCGAGCGCATGGCCCGCTACGCCTTCCTGCAACAAAGGCAAAACCGCGCGGACGAGGCGATCGAGCAGTATTCGAAGGCGGCGGAGCTATTCGCGGAGGCGGGACGGGAAGAGGACGCTCTTTTCTGCTGGGAGCGCGTGGCGCAACTCGATCCAGAAAATCTGGCGCGGCATTTGAAAATGGCGGAGACCGCGGAGCGCATCGGGAAGAATGCGCTGGCGGCGCGCGCGTATTTGCGCGCGGCGCAACTGGCCACCGCGAGCGGAGCGGAGGCGGACGCGTTGCGGCTCCTCGGAAAGGCGCACGCGCTGGCTCCGCACGAGCGCGGCGTGGCGCTGCTCTATGCGGAGGCGAAGCTCAGGAAAGGCGATGCCGCGGAGGCGGCGGCGCTGCTCGAGCCCTTCGCTGCGGCGGAAAACGATGCGGCCTTCCAGGACACCTTCGCGGACGCGCTGATGCAGGCGGGGCAATTGGATCGCGCCCGGCAGATTCTCGAGAAACTCCTGCGCGAGAAAAACGAAGGAGTGGCGCGGCTCTTCGAGCTGGCGGACTTGTACGCCGGGGCGGATTTGGACGCGAAAGCCGTCGAGATACTGCAAACGTTGAAGCGCCGGATGTTCGCGGACAAAAAGCAGAATCAATTCGCGGCCCAGATGGACGCGCTCGGGGCGAAGCATCCGGAATCGGAAACGCTGCTCGAGTTCTGGGCGGCGCTCTACAACGAATTGAACCGGGAATCGCAATACTTCGAGATCTTGATCAAACTCTTCGACGTGTATTTCAACGAGGGAAATTTCGCGAAGGCCTGCGACGCCCTCGAGCGCCTGGTGGATATCGATGCCTACGATCACCGGAACCAGTTGAGGCTCGAGCGCCTTCGCGGCCACGTCGATGAAACCTTCGTGCGGCGAGTGGGCGGCCGGCTGGCGAAATCGGCGACCATGCCGGCGGCGGCCGGAAAAAACCAGGCCGCGCCGGCGAACGCACCCGCGTCGCCGCCGGCAAGCGAGGAAGCGAAGACGCAGCAGGCGCTCGAGGACCTCATCGTCCAAACGGAAATCTTCTTGCAGTATTCGCTGCAGAACAAGGCCATCGAGCGGCTGCAGAAAATCGCGGCGATGTTTCCGGGAGAGGAAGACAAGAACGCGCGGCTCGCCAATCTGTATCAGATGGCGAACTGGTGGCCCAAGGGAGCGCCGAAGCCCAAGGTGACTCCGGCACCTCCCCCGCCCGCATCCGTCCCCGCCGGGCAGGCCGAGGCCCCGGCGCACGTCGTCGAGGCCCAGCCTCTGCACACCGGAAAATCGGGCGTCTATAGCGCGGAAACACTGCGCGATCTTTCGAAGATTTCCGAGATTAACCAGAAAATTTTTCGCCAGCAGACGCCGCGCGCGATGCTGAATACGGCGGTGAACGAAGTCGGCGGCTATCTCCGCGCGACCCGCGCATTCGCGGTCGTGGGAGCGCCGGGGCGGCCTCCGGAAATGGCGGCGGAATTTTGTGCGAACGGCGTGAAGGCGGCGCCGGGAGCGCAAGTCGTGCTCTTGCTCGCGCAGATGGAGAAGGCCGAGCCGGATGAGCTGGGCGGATTGCTCGTGGAGGCCACCGACGGCTCGATTTTGCAGGAACTCGGACTGGCCACGGCGCTCGGCGTGATGATTACGGACAAAGAGACGCAGACGCCGGCGGGCATGCTCATCGTGGGACAAGCGAAACCGCACAAATGGAAGCCCAACGAAGCGTATTTCCTTCAGGCCATCGGCGATCAAATGCTCATGAGCGTGAGCCACACGCGCCTGCGTTCGCTCGTCCGCCGCATGGGGGTTTCCGATGAGCGCAGCGGGCTGCTGAGCCGCAGCTCGTACGTGAGCTGCCTGCTGACCGAAGCGGACCGCGCGCGAACGCAGGGGACCCCGCTGGGGCTGGTGGTGCTGCAAATCGATCGCGGCGGTGAAATTCTGCGGCAGCACGGCGAATCGCCAATGGAGCGATTCCTCGAGCAACTCTCGCGGTCGCTGCAGCCGATTGTGCGGCAGAACGATGTGGCCGTGAAGTACACGTCGTGGTCGCTCGCATTTATCCTGCCGGATACGACACTGGCGGGGGCCCAAAACCTGGCGGAGAAACTCAGGCGAGCGGCAAGCGGGCTCCGGCCCCCCTGGGATTCCACCCAGATCACCCTGAGCGCGGGAATCGTGGAAGCGGTAGCGCGGCCGGATTACGACAGCGAAGACATCGTGACGGATTTGATCAATCGCGTGGAGTTTAGCGTGGAAGAAGCCCGCAAAAAGGGCGGCGACACGATGGTGGTGCTGGAATCGCCAAAGTTCTGACTCACGCCGGAAACCATCTGGCACCCTCGTAAATCTCGTTCACACTTCGGGCGCGAAGCTCCTGTTTACAAGCGCCCTTCTCGTCGGGGCCGGAAAGAGCTGGACTCCTCAGAAGCCGCCCTTGAGTCTGTTCTCGTGGACGGCAACGGCCAAATGAGACGCCACGAGCGGTGTATCTGTATGGCAAAATAACGCCGCCCTGCGGACCCGGGCGAAAATCGGAGACCCTATGAAATCTCAGCCTGCCAAGATTTCGATAGTTGTTGCGCTGCTGTTCTCGGCGCTGCTTGCGGCGCTGCCCTTGCGCGGCCAAAGAGCCGAGGAGCAGCCGAAGGAAGACTACGTCAAGTCGCACTACACGAAGTACGAGTACCGCATTCCGATGCGCGACGGCAAGAAGCTCTTCACCTCCGTGTACGTTCCGAAGGATACGTCGCAAACGTATCCGATTCTCATGGACCGCACGCCATACAGCGTCGCGCCGTATGGCGAGGATGAATACAAGAAGAATCTTGGTCCGTCGGATGAATTCGAGAAAGCCGGGTACATTTTCGTGTATCAGGATGTGCGCGGGCGGTATCTCTCGGAGGGCACCTTCGTGGAGATGCATCCGCATATTGACAACAAGAAGTCGCCGAAGGACGTGGACGACAGTTCCGATACCTACGACACCATCGAGTTTCTGCTGAAGCACGTGGCCAATAACAATGGCAAGGTGGGCATCTGGGGAATATCGTATCCGGGATTTTACACCACGGCGAGCATGATTGATTCGCATCCGGCGCTGAAGGCTGCTTCGCCCCAGGCGCCGATGACCGACCTGTTCTTCACCGACGATGCGTATCACGGCGGGGCGTTCATGCTGGCGGCGAATTTCGGGTTCTATACCTTTTTCAAGCCGTTCGCGGAGCCTTCGCTGCCGCCGAAATATCCGGAGCGGTTCGACTTCGGCACGCCGGACGGCTACGAGTTTTATCTCAACGTGGGCGCGATAGAGAATCTCGACAAACTCTACTTAAAAGGTTCGAATCCGCTTTTCAATGACCAGATGTATCACACAACCTACGACGACTATTGGAAAGCGCGGGACATTTCCCGGCACGTGAACAACATCAAGTGCGCGGTCCTGGTCGTCGGCGGCTGGTTTGACGCCGAAGACCTCTCGGGGCCGTTCAAGACGTTCCACGCCGTTGCGGAGAAAAATCCCGGCACCACGGATCTGATTGCCATCGGTCCGTGGGTTCACGGAGGATGGGCGCGAGGTGACGGCGAGCGGCTCGGCGACATCCAATTCGGCGCGAAGACAAGCGAATATTTTCGCGCGAATATTCAATTTCCATTTTTCGAGTACTACCTCAAAGGCAAAGGGCGCGGCGATTTCGCGACGGCGCGCGTTTTCGAGACCGGCACCAACGTCTGGAGGCAGTACGATACGTGGCCGCCCAAGAATGCGCAGCCGAGGATGCTGTATCTGCACGCGGGAGGCAAACTATCGTTCAATGCGCCGACCGAAGCGGAAAGCGCCGATGAATACGTGAGCGATCCTGCGCATCCCGTTCCCTTTGTAAATTACATGGCTACGGCCGTGCCGCAGCGATACATGGATGACGACCAGCGGTTTGCTTCCAGGCGAACGGACGTGCTCACGTATCAGACCGAGCCTTTGGACGAGGATATAACACTGGCCGGGCCGGTTTCTCCGAAACTCAAGATTTCCTCGACGGGCACGGATTCGGATTTCGTGGTGAAGCTGATTGACGTGTATCCGAATGACTATCCCGATGAAACCGCCGCCAACGAAACCAAGCGCGTGCTCGGCGCGCCGGACGTGCGCATGGGCGGGTATCAGCAACTGGTCCGCGGCGAGCCCATGCGGGCGAAATTCCGGAACAGTTGGGAGAAGCCGGAGCCCCTGACCCCGGGAAAGATGACGGAAGTGGACTCGAGCATGCCGGATGTCAACCACACCTTTCGCAGGGGACACCGGATCATGATTCAGGTGCAGAGTTCGTGGTTCCCGCTGGTTGACCGAAATCCGCAAACGTTTGTGGATATTCCGCACGCGAAGCCGGAGGATTTTCGAAAGGCAACGGAACGCGTCTTTCACCAGAAGGATGCGGCGTCGGGAGTTGAGGTGCTGGTGCTGCCGCAGCCGTAGGGGCTTCTCAACCCGGGGGGCTTCCACTCGTTCGCAAGAAGAGCCCCCTTTTTTCGCCATTCACATCGATACATCATCATGACGTTCCGCATACGGCACGCTTGCCGAAAGTCTTTCCACTGTCAAGACGGACAGAGGAGTACCGGGGGAATGGCGCTGGCGAGCCCCGCGGCAATCAAGCCGCTCGAGGATGCGTTTTTTGCATTCGGCGGTTCGGTTTTTCGATTTGACGCTCCCGAACCTGCGCGATAGGCTTACAGCCCGGTGGCGATCGCCGTCTGGCGTCGGAACTGTCCGCGGTTCACTTTTGAACAATTTTGAGGAGATAGGGAGATTCATGTCGAACGAATTGCGCAATTTCCTGGCTCTCTCGTATGACGAGCTGGAGCAGTTGAACCTGAAGGCGAAGGAACAGCGCCACAATCGCGTGGCGGCGCACAAAATCCAGGAAGAGCGGATCAAGTATCTGACTGACGAAACTCGGATTAAAGCGGTAACCGTGCTTTTCAGCGATCTGGAAGGCCGGCTCCACATGCTTGACTACGACAAGAAGTTTCTGATTAAGAGCTGGGACAACTTGACGTTTGACGGATCGTCGATTCGGGGATTCACGGCGCAGCGGGAAAGCGATTTGCGGCTGGCCATGGACTGGAGCGCGTTCTATTGGGCGCCGGCCGACGTTTTTGGATCAGGCAAGGTTTTGGTATTCGGTCATGTCATTGACAAGGATGGCAGTCCCTATGCGGCCGATATTCGCGGCGTGCTGAAGGCGTACGCGGACAGCTTATTTGAGAAGAAGGGTTACACGCTCAACGCCGCCAACGAAATCGAGGGCTTCCTCTTCAAAGGACCCGACGCCGAGCGCCGGTATCACGAAACCGGAAAATTCGAATATGTAAACACGGGAGGCTACTACCACTCGCTGCCGGGAGATCCGCTCCGCACGTTTATCGACACGACGGCCGAAGTACAACGGGCGATGGGCTTCCAGAACGAGAAGGACCACCCGGAAGTGGCGCCCTCGCAGTTCGAAATCAACTATAGCTACGGCGAAGTGGTGGCGGCCGCGGACCAGATCCAGCTTTACAAGCTGATTTGCCGGCAGGTGGCGACGAACATGGGCTTCACCGCGAGCTTTCTTCCGAAGCCGGTGGTCGGGGTAAACGGCAACGGGATGCATACCAATGTCTCGGTCAGCAAGGATAAGAAGAACCTTTTCTGGGATCCGAAGGGCGAAGAAAAGCTCAGCAAGATGGGCTGGGAGTTTGTGGACCGGATACTCACGCACGGGAATGACATTTGTCTTCTGCTCAATTCCAGCGTGAATGCGTACCGGCGCCTGGATCCGCACTTCGAGGCGCCGAACCAGTTGAAAGCATCGCCGGTGGACCGCGGTGCAATGGTGCGCATCCCAATCGGAAACGAGCGCAGCATGCGGACCGAGGTGCGGTCGGTGGCTCCCGATGCCAACCCCTATATGGTCATGTATTCGATCTTCAAGACCGGTCTCGACGGCGACACCGCGAAAATCAAGAACCTGCGGTCGGCGGAGCGCTATCTGCCGGACAACATCTACACCGCCATCGATAATTTCGAGAAGGCGGACTGGACCACGAAGCTCTTCGGCGCGGACGTGAAGCAGCGCTACGCCGATTTGAAGCGCGCCTCGGCGGACCGCTGCCCGCGCGCGCTGGGCACTTTCGTGAAAGCGCCGGAGGTGCAATACCATCACGAGGTCTACAATCAGTTTCTCTGGAATCTGTTTTAGTCCGGACTTCGTTGCGGCGAAACGCCCGGGCTCGGCGCCGAGCCCGGGCGTTTTCTTTTGCGCGGGCCGCGCCGGCCGCCGAGCGGAACGCACACGGTAAAAACTGCTCCGGTTGCCCGATCGCGGCCGCTAGCTGTGACGAAGCGCGAGCAAGGGATCAACCCTGACGGCGCGACGCACCGGCAGGTACGCCGCAACGACCGCGACACCCACCAGCCCCGCCGCGACGCCGCCGAGCGTCAGCGGATCGCTGGCTGAAACGCCGAAGAGCAAGTGTTCGAGAAGGCGCGAGGCGGCCAGAGCGCCGGGAATCCCCAGGGCAAGTCCAGCCGCGGCCAGCAGGAGCGTTTCGCGAAAGATCATGCCCGAAATGCTGCTCCGCGGCGCGCCAAGAGCGACGCGAACACCGATTTCCCGCGTCCGGCAGGAAACGGAGTAGGAAATCACGCCGAAGATTCCCGTTCCGGCGAGCGCCACGGCGATAGTCGCGAAGAGAATCAGCAGGAAGGCGCGAAAGCGCGCCTGGGCGACGGATGCGTGAACGACATCGGTCATTTTGGCCACGTCGCCGAGCGGCAAATCCCGGTCAATGCTGGCGAGGTCGCGGCGGAGCGCGGCGACAGCGGTGGCCAAATCGAGCCCGCTATTCACGATGATGTCGCCGCCCCAGAACGGCGCTTGCGCGTAAGGCACGTACATGATGGGACCGGGATCGGAATCGAGCGCCCTGTCGCGAACGTCCGCGACGACGCCCACGATCTGGCGAGGCACGGGCGCGTCCGGAGGAAAGCCGAAAACGATTTGCTTGCCGATCGGATCTTCATTCGGGAAATAGATATTTGCCATGGTCTGGCTGATGACCGCGACGCGGGGAGAAGCCAAAACATCGCGCGGTTCGAAAAAGCGGCCGGCCAAGATGGGAATGCCCATGACGCGAAGGTAGTCCGCCGTGACCGAGGCGTAATTCGCCGTTCGCGAGTCCGCCGCGGAAAGAGGCGGTTTTCCAACGATGTCAAAGGCGAGGTTGATGAAGCCGTCGGCGAGGGGCGTGGGAACGGCCAGCGCGGCGCTTCGAACGCCGGGTTCGGCTTGGACACGCGAGAGCAGTTCATCGGAGAAGGCGAGCCATTGCGGCGGAGTGGAATACTGGGATCGCGGCAACGAGACATTCGCCTTGAAGATATGCTCGACATCGAAACCCGGATTGACCGCCGTCAGCTTTGCGAAGCTGCGCAAGAGCAGGCCGGCGGCGACGAGCAGCACCATGGCGAGCGCCACCTCACTGGCGGCCAAGAGGCTACGCATGCGGCGCCCTGCGATGCCCTGGCCGGCGCGCGCGTCTCCGTCCCGCAGGCTCCCTTGCAAATCTGCTTGCGAAACAAAGAGGGCGGGGGCCAGTCCAACGCCGCAAACCGCGAGGAGTGAAATCGCGAGGGCGAAGCCCAGGACGGCTACATCGAGGTGGATGGCGTTGAAACGGGGCAAATCGCGGGGAAGCAAAGAACCGAGCGCGCGGACTCCCCAGCCTCCGAGGAGGATCCCGGCCGCTCCGCCGAGAAGGCCCAGCAGCGCCGATTCACTCATGAGCTGCCGGACGAGGCGAGCGCGTCCGGCTCCGAGAGCGGCGCGCACGGCGAGCTCGCGGGAGCGCGAAATGCCGCGAGCCAGGAACAAGTTGGCGAGATTGGCGCACGCAATCAGCAGGACAAGGCCGACCGCGCCAAGCAAGACCAGCAGCGCGGTACGGACGTCCTCGACGAAGAGCTGTTGCAACGGCTTCATGCGAATGAGCCATCCCGTGTTTTCGGCCGGATATTCCTCGGCAGACCGTGCAGCAATGCCGTCGAGCTCGGCTTGCGCCCGGTCCGCCGTTACTCCGGGTTTGAGCCGGCCGACCACCAGCAACCAGTGGCCTCCGCGACGCGGCATCCAACTGCCGAACATGGGGTCGGAGGGAAGAGGAATCCACACCTGCTGGCCTTCCTGAATTGCGGGAAAGCGAAAACTGGCCGGCATGATGCCGATGACCTGGTAGGAGCGCTTATCCAAGTTGATGGAGCTCCCGATGATGCCGGGTTCGCCGCGCAGGGGGCCTTTCCAAAAGCCTTCACTGACGACAACGGTTGCCGGGGCGCCCGGCTGGGCGTCCTCGGGAAGGAAAACGCGGCCAGCGAGCGGCTTCTGACGAAAAACGGAGAAAAAGTCGGATGTCACTACGGCGGTTTTCACGATGACGGGCTCGCGGGGACCGGTGAGCGTCAGTTCGTGAACGATGACTCCGGCAAGGGAATCGAAGACCTGGTTTTGCTGGCGTAGATCGTCGAGATTCAAATATGACATGCCGGTTTGCGTGCTTTCGTTTTTTTTCTGCTGCTCGAAAACGGAGAAGAGCTGTTCCGCATGGGGATAGGGCAGCGGCTTGAGCAGAACGGCATAGACGACACTGAAAATGGCGGTGTTGGCGCCGATACCCAGGGCGAGCGTCAGGATAGAGACAGCGGAAAATCCCGGACTCTTGCCGAGCGTGCGAAAGGCGTAGCGGAGGTCCTGGAGAAGGGCATCAAACCAGGGCAGCCCGCGGAGTTCCCGATTGATTTCCTTGAGTTGTGCGGCGCCACCGAGGCGAATCCGCGCGGCGCGGACGGCCTCTTCATGGCTCATGCCACGGCGAAGATTTTCTTCTGTGAGCAAATCCAGATGGCTTTCGAGCTCGCTTTCAAATTCCTGGTCCACAAGACGAGGAGAGAACCAGGCGCGAATGCGGGAAGCGAAAGCGAGGATCGAGGCGAGCATGGCGGATTATCCCTTCTCGGCAACGCTGAGCACGCGGCCGATGACGGCGGAAATGCGCTGCCAATTCCGCGCCTGCGCAGCGAGCTGTTTGCGGCCAGCCTTGGTGATGGAGTAGAAGCGGGCCTTGCGATTGTTTTCCGAAACGCCCCATTCAGCGGAGATGCGGCGCTTTTGCAGCAGACGCACAAGCGAGGCGTAGATGGTGCCCTGATTGATTTGGAGGGCGTCTTCGCTGATTTGCTCGATACGGCGGGCGATGCCGTAACCGTGGAGCGGGCCCATGGCATCGAGGGTTTTGAGGACCATAAGGTCGAGCGTGCCCTGGAGGATTTCGGATTTGGTGGCAGCCATTTCGAGCTATTCCTGTGGGATGCACACAGAAGTATGACAAGAGTTCTGTGGGATGTCCACAGGAAAATGGCTGCGCGACCGGGAATAGAGTTGCGGAGAAGAAGGTCAGACCAAAAATGGGGCGGAAAGACGCCGCGCCCAGGCGCGAGCAGCCGGGCAATTTTCGAATGCGGGAAGAAACGGAGCGGCAGGGCGGGCGTCTAAGCCCCTTGGCTGTCCATTCCATTCGGAGAATCGTTCAGAGATGAGACTACAAGCTTTTACCATCTGTCTGCTTGGACTCCTGGGAGCCGCCGCGTCCGCAAAGCCGGGGGTAAAGACACCTTCCGCGGAGGAACACCAGCCGGACGTGATCCGGGTCGGCGCGCCGATGAAGAGATTCCATCTGCTTACGCCCGGAACGCGATTGTACTTGCGGTACAAGATCGGAAAGGACGGAAGCCGTTCGACGATGGACATCTGGCGGCGAACGGTGAGCTTTGAGAACCGGGATGGGCGGCGGCTGGTGCACATTTCGCAGCGGTGGGACGGGGTTGTGCCCCCGGCGTACACGCTGCGGCAAGACTCGTGGTTTGAGCCGGAGACGTTCCGTCCGCTGACGCACGAACGCGAACTGACGAGAGATGGGAAGACGATCAAGCGCGCCTACCAATATTTCGAAGACCACATCGTGCTCGGGCCGGATCCGAACGTGGAAGGAGCGAAGGAGACCATTGTGGCATCGCCCGAGCCTGCCTTCAATTTCGAGACCGACATGGAATTGTTTGAAACGCTTCCGCTGGCGGCGGGCTATGAGGCGAGCTTGAATTTTTACGATCCCGGCCAGGCGCCGCCGAAGCGCTACCGTTTCAAGGTGACCGGCGAAGCAACGATCAAGGCGGCGGACGGCCGCGAGGTGCCCTGCTGGGTGTTGTCGAGCGAACCGGAAAACCCCGCAGTGCCTGCGGCGCGATATTGGTTCGCGAAATCGACGCAAGTGTTGCTGCGGGAACAGGCGAAGCTCCCGGACGGCAGCATTCTGGTCAAGACGCTGTTGACGGACGAGACAGACGATTCGGCGAATTAAAACTCGTATCAGCGGAACGGGATGACCCGAGGAAGCTACTTGGAGAAGGGGCGGGTGGAGGTGATGCCCTTGCCTTCGGTGACGGTAATGGTTTGGCCCGCGGCGACGTTTTGGAGATGGTCGATTTGGCCACTGGGCCAGCGAATTTCGACAGAGTCGGCCTTTTCCTGCTGAGCGAGGCCAAAGGTCAGGACGAGTTCGCTGGCGGAGAGATAGCTCGAGCCGCTGCGGAGCATCTGGTCCTGCGTTTCACCGCCCGAGGAGAGCTTGACCATGGCGCCAATGCCGTCACGGTTCGATTTCGTACCGGCGAGTTTAATGCGCAAGCTGCGATTCGGGCGCGAACCGGGAGCCGGTTCGTTGAGAAAAAGGCAGGCAGGGCCGCCATTGGTGGTGATCGCTATGCTGAGCCGGCCGCTGTTGTTGATATCCGCGTAAGCAGCGCCGCGGGCCACGCGCGGTGAATTGAACGCAGCGCCCATGGACGGCGTGACTTCCTCAAATTTTCCCTTGCCGGCATTTCGAAAGAGATGCGGCGGCATGGCGTATTTCACGTTGGCCTGGACGCGCTGGATATCCGGGTCGATGTGGCCGTTGGCGACGAAAACGTCGGGCCAGCCGTCGAGGTCGTAATCGAAGAAGAAGACGCCGAAGCCGAGAGTGAGGAGCGAATCACGTCCGATTTCGGAGCGCGGAGCTTCATCCACGAAGAGGCCGCGGCCTTCATTGTGGTAGAGCGAGAGCATCTGATTGGCGAAATTGGTGATGATGATGCTGGGCAGGCCGGAGTGATCGTAGTCGGCAGCATCGACACCCATGCCCGCGCGCGCGACGCCGTCTTCGCTGAAGGCGACCCCGGCAACGACGGCCTTTTCGCTGAAGGTGCCGTTGCCGTTGTTGTGGTACAGCTTGTTGGGCTGGGTGTCGTTGGAAAAGAGCAGGTCGGGCCAGCCATGGTTGTCGTAATCCAAAACGGCCACGCCCAGCGTCTTGGAGGTGGAGTCGGCGAGGCCAGCCCTCTGCGTGGCATCCTCGAACGTGCCGTCACCGCGATTGTGCCAAAGGCGCACGGAAGCGCCTTTGTAGGATTCGGGTGTGCAGTACGATTTGCTCTTGCCGTCGAGCGTGCAGTAAAGATCGCTTTGCGGCGACCACTGGACGTAGTTCGCCACGACGAGATCGAGGTGGCCGTCCTTGTCGTAATCGACCCAGGCGGCGCTCGTGCTGAATTCCTTGGGCCCGAGGAGACCCGCTTTCTGAGTCACGTCGGTGAACGTGCCGTTGCCGTTGTTGTGGAAGAGCCGATTCTGGCCGTAGGCCGTCAGGAAGAGATCGTCGAAGCCATCGTTGTCGTAATCGCCGACGGCGACACCGAGGCCGTATAGTTCGACGTCAAGGCCAGCTTTGCGGGTGACGTCAGTGAAGGTGCCGTCGTGATTATTGTGGTAGAGCTTGGGTGTGGAGCGTGCCTTGACGTGACCAGGCCAGTCCATGCCGTTGACCAGGAAGATGTCCGGATAGCCATCGTTGTCGTAGTCGATAAAGGCGACACCCGGACCCATCGTCTCCGGCAGATATTTTTTGCCAAATGCACCGTTGTTGTGGGTGAAGTGAATGCCGGCCGGTTTGGTGATGTCGCGGAAAATGACGGAGGAGCCGGAGCTTGCCGGACGCGCGGCAACAGAGCGATGCAGAAAAAAAAGACTGCAACCCACGGCGACGAGCGACGCGAGGGCGAGGAATTTCACGCGGTCCTCGCCGGCGGGGTAACAGGGGCTGTGACCGGATCGCGGCCAACGCCGAGAGCATCCGCGACGCGATTGATATAGTTGAACCACGCCGCGATGAGGGTGATTTGCAGAATGCCCTTGTCGTCGAAGCCGGCCGAGCGCAGTTTATCGATGTCGGCGGGGCTGCAAAGCGTGGCGTCCTTCGTGACCTTCACAACATAATCCAGCATCGTTTTGTCCTGCTCGCTGATGGGCGCGCTGCGATAGTCGCGTCGCAGCGCTTCCACCATTTTTTCATCCAGTGTGACCCTGCGCAGAAACTCTGCGTGCGATTCGATTCAATAGTGGCACCGGTTGGTGACCGAGACCATCGTAGCGATCATTTCGTGCTGGGCGCGCGTCAGCGGCAGGTCCGGAGCCATCATCGCGCCAAACGCCGAAAAGGAGTGGTAGAGCGCGTCGGGGATCAGGGAGTGCGAAGCCGTGATGCTGTTTTCCTCGCCGCGGTCCACGGCGGGAACCGGCGTGCGGTACTCCTGTGGATAGAATCGGCGCTCGGCTTCGATGGCCCGCTTAACGTTTTCATCCTGATCCATGCGGAAAGTTTTGATCCACGTCATGCGGAGGTCTCCTCGGGAGAATTGGAAAATCCGCGGCGAACGAGGCGCGGCAGAGCCGCCTCGTTGCCAAGCGCGCTGCAACGGCTGACCCTAATCTTTGCCACCGGACGAGGTTCCTTGTGTTGAGGGGACGGCCAGCGGCTTACTTTCACGGAGTGAACCCGCGCGGAGAGCACGAGCACGGGAGCCTTGGGAAGGCGCGCCGGAGGTCAGGCGAGCCGAAGCCTCAGGCGCAGATACGGAGCGCGACGGCGCATGGAGCGCGACACTGACGTGCTCGTGGATAGGCTGGCGCTCGTTATTGTCCTCGGGATGAGTTTGACGATAAGGGCCCGTGATGGCCTGCGAAGCTTCATCGGCCTTGAAGCGCAGATAGCGGACCTTGTGCTCGTTGGCTTTGGCGTCGTCGCCGAGGCCGTTATAGCAAAGCATGAGGTTGTAATTGGCCTGCAGATCTTCGGGGTCGATCGCAAGTGTTTGCTGGAATTCCTTCACCGCGTCGGCATAACGCTTTTGCAGGAACAGGATGCGGCCGAGCTCATTGTGAACAACGCGATCGCGCGGATACTGCGCGAGGACGAGCTTGAGGCGTGACAATGCGCCGTCGTAGTCGCCTTCGTCCTTTAGGACGCGTGCATAGAAATAGTTGGCGCGGGCGAGTTCGGGAGAGATGGCGAGCGCCTTCTCGAGCACTCTGCGGGCGCCAGAGGTATCGCCTTCCTGCAGCAGAACGCGGCCGATGTTGGTCCAGCCGTCGGGATTCTGCGGGTCGGCGTCGGCAATCTTCTGGAACGCAGCGGCAGCAGCCTTGAGATCGCCCTGGAGAAAGAGGCCAATGCCGTAGTCATTCCAACGGGTCCAAATGTCCTTGGTGGCGACGGTTTGCGGCTGGGGAGCAGGCGCGCTGCGCGGCAGAACGCGAAGGGTCTTGGTGTCTTCGGCGAGCACGGTGATGGGAAGGTCGGGTATGGACTTCAGATTCCCCGAAACTTGTGAGGTGTCGCCGGTGAAGGCCCATTTGCGGTCGTCATAAGAGGGCGTGGTTACGGGGACATTGGGGGCTTCTTTATCGGCGGGCTCTTCGACGCCGGCGAACGAAAACTGCGTGTTGAACCAACTGAACTTCCGGTAGTTCAGCTTGGCGTGCAGCGTGATTTTATCCCCGGCGTCTTCGGGGATGTGCAGGCGGAAATGGACGGTATCGGCGGCGCCCGGCGGAATCAAGTGAGCGTAAACGGTCGCGCGGGTAGACCAGGCATTGCGCTTATTGATTTGATTGCCATGCGCATCGATTTGCAGCGAGCGATAGAAGTGGGCGCCGGGCTCGACCGGGCCCTTGCCGTTGTCTTCCACCTTGCCGCTCCAGAAAATGATCTGGCCTTTGTCATCGACGGCCTGCAACTCAAGCCAAACGTCAAAGGCATCCACCGTGCCGCCGGGGAAGAAGTGGCCGACTTTGCGCGTGCGGACTACGACGTCCACCAATGCGTCATCGCCACGACGGACGGCGGCGTTGGTTAGGTCAATTGGGGCAGTGATGGGGCGCTCTTCACCTGCGGGTCCTTTTGGCCCGGAAAGGTCTGCTTCTTCGCCTACGGCGAAAGTAGTCGCGATTTCGGGTCCAGCGGGCTGATTGTGGGCGGCGGAGAATTCCTTGCCCGCAGGCGACACGGCAAAAATATCCACGCTGAGCTGCCCGTCTTTTAGGAAATGCTGCGCGAATTCCAGTTGAGATTGGTCCTGATTGGCCGTGGGAACGGCGGTGTTGGCGCCCGGGAAGCGATGCGAGTGAACGAAGCCGTTGATATTGCCGTCGTCGTTAGAGCGAACCTGGGGCATGTGGCAATCGGCGCAGTTCATAGGCGACTTGGGATAGTAGAACGAGCGCGCGCCCTGGCCGGAGATGCCGCTGCCCTGCCAGTTGTCATATTCGTTGAAGCCGCGCACCCAGCGATACCGGTTCACGGGGATGTCCAGGTGCACTTTGTGGCAGGAAGAGCAAAACTCGGCCGTTTGTGTGCGCATGAACGGCTTGAGGAAGGTGCGACGGTGCGGCTCGGGATTGAGGCGCACCATGAAATCGTGCAGAGAACGCATAAGCGGATTCTTGCTGGCGGCGAGCTGATGCAGCCTGGGATATTCAAGATAAAAGTCGGCCTGGCCCATGGTGCTTTTCACCTGGGCAATGCTGTGACACATCATGCAGCCGAGGCCCGCGCGAGCCGCGGGATGATTGACGATTTGCTTGATCGGCGTATCGAACATGCCGCTGTAGAGCAGAGCCGGGTCGTGGCAGCCGGCGCACCATTTGGAAGAGCGAACTCCGGCGACGTCCTGCATGTACTCGATACTCTTGCGGTACCACTGATTGTTGAACGACGAGAAGTGGTGCATCGAGCTGTCCCACTGCTTGTAGATATCGGCGTGGCAGCGCTGGCAGGCATCGGACTCCATGAAATAGCTGGCCGGGATCTTGCCGTGGTGCTTGGTTTGCGCGGAACTCGGGAAAAAGTCACCGGATGGGCCGTCGCCTTCGCCGTCCATCGCGGCGGGCGCCTCAGGAGGGTTGGCGATGCGGAATGCGCGGTCCCACGCAACGGTGCGCGACCACCAGGCGCCATAGGCGATGGCGGCGGTGAAAAGCGCGAGTAGAACCAAGGCAGTGGCGCGCTGCGGCGCAGCGTTCGCCACCCAACCGCGTTGGTTGAGCCACGCGCCGGCCAAGAACACCATGCCAAGCGCGCAAAGGCCGATATGCGCGTAGAGCCAGCCCCGCAGATGGTTGGGCGTGCCGAGGCGGATGAGAATGAGGCCGAGAATCGTGCCGCCAGACAGGAAGATCCAGCCGATGCGGCCGAGAAGCGCGGCGGAGCCGAAAAGGCGGCGGAATCGCCATGCGAGCAGGACGGCCACCCCGGCGCCGGCAAAAACGTGAAGCAAAACGACCGCTGCGTAGAAGAGAGTAGGTGTTGGCCAGGCGTAGAGGTACACAGCGCTGGCTGCGAGGATAAAAACACCCCGACTCAACCAGCGGTTCGCGCGCGACACGTCGGTCTGGGTCACCATACTCGAGGACCTGAAAGACTTCTATCCTACAAGAACTTGCGGCCGGGTGATGCTGCACCCGGCCGCCATTCTCGTGTTTGGGGTGCTTGCCGCCAGGGGGGCTGGCGGAAGCTGAGGTCCTGTTGTGCGGTTTATACGCAAAGCGCGGATTCGCCACAATAATGCAAAAGAACTAGCCGCGAACGAATGCCAGGGAGGGGCGAAAGGGGGGAGAACAACCGAATGCAGCGATTCAGAAGCGGTCGAGCGGCGAGATGCCCTGGGACTCGACGATGCGATAGGCGCGGCCGGCAGTGAGATTCTTGAATTCCTCAGAGCGTCCCGAAGGCCATTCGATAACTAGCCGATCGACGTTGTTCCGAGGGCCGAGGCCAAACGTAATGGGAAGTTCGGACTGGGAAAGATAGCTGCCGCCGGTATGCACCAGGCGCGATTGCACCTGACTCCCGAGGAAGATGCGCAGGCTTGCGCCAATGCCGTCGCGATTGGATTTGGTGCCCGTGAGGTAGAAGCGGATGCTATGGTTGGCCTCAAGCTGATCATTGCGAAACAGGAACGCAGGGCCACTATTGGTCGTGAGCAGCAGGTCGAGATCGCCGTCGCGGTCGAAATCGGCAACGGCCAATCCGCGAGCCACTTTCGGCGCATCGAAGGCGCCGCCCACTTCGGCCGCAATATCCCGGAACCGCGGACCGCTTCCGCCAGGCCCCAGGTTCAGAAAGAGGTGAGGCGGCTGGGCATAGCCCACGTTGCCCCGAATGTTACGGACGGTCTCGTCGATGTGTCCATTGGCTACGGCCAGATCGAGTAAGCCGTCGAGATTGGCGTCGAAGAAAACGCAGCCGAAACCGAGCGTGCTGCGCGAGGGCGCGCCAATACCGGCGAGGATGGCGATATCGTCGTAGGAGGCTGGGCTCGATCGGCGATACAGGCCGATCATTTCGTTGTCGAAGTTGGTGATGGCGATGCCAGGCTGGCCCGAATTCTCGAAATCGGCGGAAGCCACGCCCATGCCCGCGCGTGCTTTGCCTTCGCTGCTGAAGGCGAGTCCAGCGTCAATGGCAACGTCCTTGAATTTGCCATTGCGCAAATTCCGGTAGAGCTTGTTCGGCTGCGTGTCGTTGGCGACGAGCAGATCGGGCCAGCCATCCTGGTCGTAGTCCAGCATGGCAACACCCAGCGATTTCGAGCTGCTGTCGAAGATGCCGCTGGTAGCGGTAACGTCCTCGAAGGTGCCGTCGCCGCGATTATGGAAAAGCCAGCAAGTATCGCCGCGGTAGGCTTCGGGTGTGCAATACGATTTGTGAGTGCCATCGAGGCTGCAGAACACGTCGTGCTCCGGCGACCAGCGCACGTAATTGCATACGAAAAGATCCAGCAAGCCGTCGCGATCGTAGTCAAACCAAAGCGCCGAGGTGCTGAAGCCAAGATGATGGTGGAGGCCGCTCTTCGCGGTGACATCGACAAACGAGCCCTTGCCGGTGTTGCGGAAGAGGCGGCTTTGCCCGACGCACGAGATGAAAATATCGGAGAAGCCGTCGTTATCGTAATCGCCGACCGCAACGCCCATCCCATACAGCTCGATATCGAGGCCTGCCGCCTTCGTGACATCAGTGAAAGTGCCGTTGCGATTGTTGCGATAGAGGCGCAGGGTGCTGCGCTGGCGCTTGTGGCCGGGCCAGTCCATGCCGTTGATGAGCAGAATGTCCTGCCAGCCGTCGCCGTCGTAATCAAGAAAAGCGCAACCGGAGCCGAGTGTCTCAGGAAGAAGTTTCCCGCCGAATGCGCCGCTATTGTGGCGAAAATCGATGCCGGCCCCCGCGGTGACATCAACCAAGCGGAATCCGAGCGAGGCGTTCGGCATCGCCGCCAAGAGGCGAGGAGAAGAGAGCAAAGAGAGTGCCGCGGCGCCCGAGAGAAAATCGCGACGAGTCAGGAGAGGCCCGCTCATGGCAAACTGACCAGGCCGTTGCGGATGGCATAGACGACAAGCTCCGCGGTTTTGTGAATGCCGAGGCTGTCCATAATGTTGGCGCGATGGACGGCAACCGTGTTGACGCTGAGATTGAGGTCACCGGCAATTTCCTTGTTGGATTTGCCGGCGACGATATGCTGCAGGATTTCCAGTTCCCGCGGTGTAAGCCCGGCTGCGCGCTCCCCCTTTAACGCGGCGGGCTTGGCGAGACTGGGATCGAGCACCCGTTTTCCCGCGGCAATTGCTTTGACCGCGCGAACGAGGTCGAGGTCGGCGGCGTTTTTCAGGATGTAACCCTGGGCGCCGGCATCCAGCGCCTGCCGCACCAGCGTTTCCTCCCCATGCATGCTGAGTATCAGGATTTGGGCTCGCGGCAATTTTTCACGAATGCGGCGCGTGGCCTCAATGCCGCTGATTTCCGGAAGCGCGCAATCCATGACGGTGACCGCTGGCTCGAGTTCAAGCGCGAGCCGCACCGCCTGCTTGCCGTCCCCGGCCTCGCCGACGACGGAAATCTCCGGGTCGTCCTCAAGCAGCCGTCGAAACCCGCGGCGGACCAGCGCGTGATCGTCCACCAGGAGCACGGTGAGTTTACGCGACGCCATGAGCCTCCACCCTTTCCCGTGGAATTCTCAGCGCCAGCAAGGTTCCACCCTGGGGTGGCTGCGAGAGGGAGAGCGCCCCGCCGAGAATTTCGGCGCGCTCGCGCATCGCGACCAGACCGATGCCGCGCTGCCCCTTTTCGGGATGGAAGCCCTTGCCGTGGTCTTCAATTTCGAATTCAAGAGCTTCCGGCGAAAAATTCATGCGGAGCCAGGCTTCGCGAGCGCCGGAGTGGCGGCTGACGTTATTCAGCGCCTCCTGAATGATCCGGTAGATATGAACCCCCGCCGAGGTTTCCACAGCAAACGAAGTTCCGGACTTGACATAGTGAATACGCAAATCGGTCTGGCGCTCCACCGTGGGAATATACCAGTCGAGCGTGCTTTCGAGTCCGGCTTCTTCGAGCAAAACGGGATGAAGAGCCTGGGAGAGGCTGCGAATGTTGTTCAGCGTGGATTGCGCAATATCGCGAACCTCTTGCAAGTCCTCCTGCAGAGGCGAATCTTCCGGGACTTGTTTGCGGGCGCGGGTAAGCATGGAGCCGATGGCCGTCAGGATTTGGCCGAATTCGTCGTGCAGTTCGCGGGAGAGGTGGCGAAGCGTGGACTCCTGCGTGGCAATGAGCTTTTGCGCCAAATCGCTGCGCTGCGCCGAAAGCTCGGCCAGACGGGCGAAAATCAACCGATTGCTGCGGATAAGGTAGAGGCTGGTGAGGACAATGGCAACCAGGGTCGCGCTCAGAAAGAAGTATAGTTGGTGCTGCACGCCGTCGTAGATCTGCGCGATTTTTGCCGCGGCTTGCTGTTCGCCTTCGTTGTTTTCAACGAGCAGCCGCGATACCGCCGTGCTGAGCGCTTGCGCGCGCGACTGCAAGGAGAGGCGAATCTGGTCCCGCGCCTCGGCCTCGCGTCCGCTTCCGGCGTGTGCGAACATCCGGTCCACGGCATCCCAGAATTGCGCGAGCGACTGCGAGAGAAACCGCCGCTGTTCTTGCGTGCGGCTGCTCGCCGCCAACTGCTCTTCCAGCCGGAAGCCGGCGTCGAGGTCCTCCCGAATGCGGTCGAACTGCGCGGTCCACGCGGTGAGCGGGTAAGGCTCCTGGGCGTCGAGCATGTCGCGCATGGCCAGCGAGAGTGAATTCAAATCGTTTTGGATTCGCAAGAGCTGCAGTGAATCGCGGCGGTTGCGTTCGACGAGATCGCTTTGCAAGCGGCGCAGACCGGAAAGCTGCACGGTCATGTATGCCGCGAAGGCGAGCACTGCTCCGAGCGTAATGACGAGTCCGAAGAGCAGCGCCGTCGTCGGACTTTTTTGCAGAGCGGGTCTTGGACCGGAGCCAGGCATAAATCCTCAGAACATCACTCGGCGCCGTAACGCCAGCAAAATGCAGATCATGACGACCGTGCCCAGAAGCGGGATAGTCAGCGCGATCCGCAGGCTGCCGGCAAGCGTGGAGACGGCGCCCACAATGCGCGGAACTGCCGCGGCCCCGATGCTGGCCAGGGAAAACATCAGCGCGCTGAGCGCCTTGGCCCTGACGCCATACCACCGCGAAAACCACGCGATGTAATTCGGATACACCGTCGCGCAGCCGAGGCCGGCAATACAGAATCCCGCCATCGCTACTCCCTGGGTTTTTGCGAAAAGCACAATCGCCGTGCCAAGAGAAATCGTGGCAAGGGCGGTGAAAATCAACCGCGCTTCCTTCACTCGCGGCAGAATCAGCGGCGCCACGGCCCGCCCGCTCATGATCCCGCCATAGAAAAACATCGGCGCGATAGTGGCGAAATTCGCGGGACCATGGGCCAGACGCGCGGTGTGAGCCGCGGACCATCCTCCCAGACTCGTTTCCACGCCGACATAGACAAAGAAGAGAGCGGCCATCGCGATCGTCAGCGTCCCACTCGTTTGGATGGAAGAAGTGGATGCGTTTTGGCGCGGCTGGGCTGCCTGGGCATGGCGGAATCGCGTGAAGAGAAACGCGAAGACCAGCGCGGCGCAAAACGCGGCGCAGGAGTGCAGAAAGGCCGGCAAGAAGTCATGATGCAGCGAGAATGCAATGAGCGGCGCGCACGCGACAGCTCCCGCGCCCCACGCGAAATTGCCGATATTAAGAAGCGCTGCTCCTCCCGTTTCCGCCATCGAAAGGTTCGTTCCAGGGACAACCAAGCCGTAGCCGAGTCCCAAGCCGGCCGTGCCAAGCAATGCCCAGGCATGCGAACCCGCGTAGAGCGACGCGAAGCCCGCGCTCATGGTCAGGTAACCAAGCACGATGGGAAGCTTGTAGCCGCGGGAACTGGTGATCGCGCTCGACGCCAGGACGCCAACGAGCGAGCCGGTGAACTGCACCGTGAAAAAGACGCTGGCTTGCGAATCGGTGAGCGAAAAGCGTGCGATGAAGGTGGGCAGGATAGGGCCGGCAATCACCGTGCCAATGCCCGTAACCACAAAGCCCGCGCACAAAAGCCCGAACAGCGTGGTTTGCGAAGTGCGCGGCTGAGTGGCGGCCATCGGTGAGTTCATGCGTTAATTTGCCATTCTGAAGGACGCACGGCGGCTTAGCAACTCGCGAAGGGCTGCCGTATTTCTTTCTCCAGCGGAAAACTTGGTACCCTCTTCGGCGCAAAAAGGGAGCAGCCATGATTGGTGTGGGTCTGATTGGGTTTGGGCTGGCCGGACGCGCATTTCATGCGCCCGTGATTCGCGCCGTGCCGGGGCTGCGCCTCGCAGCGATTGTGCAACGCGCCGGAAGCCAAGCCGCGGAGCGATACCCGGACGTGCCTCTCCTCCATAGCGTGGACGCACTCTTGGCGAGAGATGATGTGCAACTCGTCGTTGTGGCCACGCCGAATGCCACTCACTATGACTTGGCCCGCCGGGCCTTGGAGGCGGACAAAAACGTCCTCGTTGACAAACCGTTCACGCCAGCGATCGAGCAAGCAATCTCACTCGTGCGCCTGGCGAAGCAACGCGGGCGCCTGCTGACGGTTTACCAGAATCGCCGCTACGACGGAGATTTTCAGGCGATTCGGGAGCTCGTTGGGACCGGCACGCTGGGACGGATTGTGCGCTTCGAGACCAGTTATGACCGGTACCGTCCCACACTAAATCCCGACGGAGTTTGGCGCGAACGTGTTGGGCCTGGATCAGGAGTTTTCTTTGACCTGGCTCCCCACCTTATTGACCACGCTCTGCTGCTCTTCGGATTGCCGGAAGCGGTTACCGCGGATATCCGCATCGAACGCGAGCAAGCCGTGGTGGATGACGCCTTCGATGTAATGTTGCACTATCCTCGAGGATTGCGCGCTGTGCTGCGCTCCACCATGCTGGCAGCGGCGATCCGCCCGAGGTTCGTGTTGCACGGGACGGCGGGCGCCTTCCTCAAGCGCACCTTCGATCCTCAAGAGGACAACCTGCGCCACGGCCGCATTCCCGTCAGCGGCGCATGGGGCCCCGAGCCGGAGGAAGACTGGGGCATTCTGACTCGCGTCGAAGGCGGCGCGCCGAGACAAACGCGAGTCGCCCCCGCCGCGTGTGACTATCGTGACTATTACGCGAATCTGCGAGATGCCTTGCTGGGCCATGCCGAGCCCGCCGTTTCTCCGCAATGGGCGCTCGACGTCATGCAAGTACTGATGCTGGCTCGCGAGAGCAGCGAAGCCCGTAAGACAGTGCCTTGGCGAGCGCCGCTCTGCCCCTAATTCACAAATTCACTGAGTTACGGCGCCGCTCTGCGTATAATCGAAGAAACGACGAAGGAGTTCTGCTTGGCCCCGAGAATCGAGCTTGCGCCTTCCATTTTGTCCGCGAATTTCGCGCAACTGGCCGTGGATGCCAAAGCCGCTCTCGAAGGCGGCGGCTCGCTGCTGCATATCGACATCATGGACGGACACTTTGTGCCGAACATCACCGTCGGACCGCCGGTCGTGAAGTGGCTGCGCAAAGCGATTCCTGACGCGACCTTTGATTGCCACTTGATGATCGAAAATCCGGACGAGTTCATTCCGGCATTCGCCGAAGCCGGCGCGACCTGGATTTCGGTGCACCAGGAAGCCTGCGTGCACCTCGACCGTACCCTGCATCACATCGCCGATCACGGCTGCCGCCCGGCCGTGGTCATTAATCCGGCGACGCCGGTCCGCATGCTTGACGAAGTGCTCGATATCGTTCATCACGTGCTGGTGATGTCCGTGAATCCAGGATTTGGCGGGCAGGAATTCATCCGCGGCTCGCTGAAAAAAATGGAAGAACTGGCGCGCATTCGCGAGTCGCGGCGGCTGGACTTTCGGATCGAGGTGGACGGCGGCGTCGCGCTGGATACCGTTGCGGATGTGGTTCGCGCCGGGGCGGAGATCCTCGTGGCGGGCAACGCCATCTTCGGCCAAGGCGATATTCGCGAAAACGCGCGCAAGCTCTTGCATGCCGCGCGCGAATCGGTTCTCACGCGGACCTGAACCGGCCGCCGGTCGGCGTGCCGCTACTGCTCCGTGTAGTTCCACGTTAAGCCGCCGTCAACGAAGAAAGTGGCGCCGGTAACGTAGCTGGCGTCCGGCGACGCGAGAAAAGCCGCGACTCCCGCCACATCCTCCGGCTTCCCGAGCCGGTTCAACGGAATATTTTTGAGGAGCGGACCAAGCTTCGAAGGATCGTTCAGCAGCGCTTTGTTGATGGGCGTCTCGATGGCGCCGGGCGCGATGTTGTTTACGGTGATCCCCAGCGGTGCGAGCTCGATCGCGAGGTCGCGCGCCAGCATCTTCAGCCCGCCTTTGCTGGCGCAGTACGGCGCGAAGTGCGGAAACGGCAGCTCTTCGTGTACCGAGCTGATGTTGATCACTGCTCCGCCCTGCTTCGCTTCCATCCGGTGCTTTACGAAAGCCTGGGTGACGAAAAAGACCGCTTTCAAATTCACGCTGAGCACCGCATCGAAATCGGCTTCGCACACTTCCCAGAACTCCGCGCGCTTTTCGATTCCGGCGTTGTTCACAAGAATATCGATCGGCCCAAGCGCTTGAATCGTTTCCGCGATGAATCTCCGGCCCTCGCTCACTTTGGACAAATCGCACTGCATCGCGAAGGTGCGGACTCCCATAGCCTTCAGGCCGGTTTGCGCCGCATCGGCTTGCGCCTTGCCCGACAAATAGCAAAACGAAACGGCGGCTCCTTCCTCCGCGAAACGCCGCGCAATGCCTAGCCCTATCCCTTCGTTACCGCCGGTAATGGCCGCGATCTTGCCTTCGAGTCTTTTTGTCACAAGTCCTCCAGTTCCGTCATCCGTTGGATACGGCGGAGAAATTTTGGTTTTATGCAACTTCTTGCGGCAAAGCGGCGCGCTCCGGCCGCCGAACTCGAGGCGCCAATCCCGCGATAGCCAGCGCTCCAAGAACGCAGAGGTTGGGATCGATAGCGTGACGATAGCGGAGCGAGGCGTGAGTGACGTAGTAGATCACGGGATATAGCGTGGGAAACGCCAGCAGCGGTACGCCCAGTTCGCGCCGCCTCAACAGCAAGAAGACCGCGCCCAGCGCAACCAAAGCGGGCAGCAACACGTTGCAAATCAGAAGGAAGCGCTCGAGCGCCGATTCCTGACTCTCGAAAGCGGCGAGCGGTGCGGCTGTTCCCGACCAGAATTCAATCACGCGCTTCCCGATCAACGCGCACGTTACGCGCGGATGGGCCGCGATGAACGCGAGCGCTTTGCGCTTCTCCTCGTCCATGAACGGCATTTCGCCCATATGAATGTAGCGCACGAGTTCGCGTTGATACGTGACCGGCGGAGGCCAGACCACGCGGCGAGGGTCGTAGTTTTCGTTGTTTCCGATATAGAGCTCGAAACCGAAACCGGATCGCAGCGGAATGAAGCGATGGAAGCGGCTGAAGTTGCGGAGGGTCCAGGGAACACAACAGAGAATCGCGACTGCAACCGCAAGAGCGGGCCTGCCGGCCGCCTGCATCGCCGGCCGGTGTGCGCGCGCGGCTCGCCACGCTGCCCAGCCCAGCAATGCCGGAAGCGCCGCGCCCAGCGCGGGATTGGTCATCAGCGCCAATCCCCAAAGCAAGCCATAGAGCGCCCATTCCCGGGCGCGCGCCGAGCCCTCCAGCTTCAGTGTCAACCAAAGCAACGTCGCCGCGAGAAGCGCCGAAAGCGAGGTCTCCCAAATCCATTCGAACGGGATCATCACGCCATTGGGGAATACCGCCCACATCCAGGCGGCCCCGCTTGCTAGGCCGACCCCGCCGAGGTGCTCTCCAACCCGGTAGAGAGGAAGGCACGTCAGCGTGGCAAAAACAATGTTCAAAAGCACCAAGGCACGAAATGCGCCTGCTGTGGCGATGCCGAAGACCCGGAACACTCCGGCGACAAGGAGAGGATAAACCGGCGGCAAAATGGCCGTTGGCCCGGTGTCCCGGGCATAAGGAGAGCTGAATCCCTTTCCAAGCGCGAGGGAACGGCCGATGTTTGCCGCTTCCGTCTGGAAAACGGCAGCGCTCAATTCCTCGCGCGGAATCCTTCGTTCCTCCTCCCAGGCGAACGCGATTCGCACAATGGCCGTGATGGCCATGATCAACAGCAGCGACGTTGCGGCCCTTCGCGCGAAAAGCATCTCCGAGCCTCACCAGTGCCTAAGATCCCAGAGGAGTCTCCGGGGTGGCACGGCCACCAGAAACAAAAAAGAGCGCAGGCTCTTTGCCGGTGCTCGGAAAGTGATCCATCGTTCGCAATCGCCCGCTCAGGCGACGGTGATCTCCGGATTCAGGTACACATCCTGAATCAAATTCAGGAGCTGCACGCCTTCCTTCATGGGACGCTGAAATGCCTTGCGGCCGGAGATGAGTCCCGTTCCGCCGGCGCGCTTGTTGATTACCGCGGTCGTGGCGGCTTCCTCGAAGTCATTCGCGCCAGAAGCCCCTCCGCTGTTGATCAGACCGGCGCGGCCCATGTAGCAGTTCAACACCTGGTAGCGGCAGAGATCGATGGGATGATCGCTGGCAAGATCCGTGTAGATGCGCTTATCGAATTTTCCGTAGCTCGAATCCCCCATATTCAGCGCGGCGTATCCGCCGTTATTCTCCGGCAGTTTCTGCTTGATGATATCCGCTTCAATCGTGACGCCCAGGTGGTTGGCCTGCCCGGTCAGGTCCGCCGAAACGTGATAGTCCTTGTCCTTCTTGAACGCCGAATTCCGCAGATAGCACCACAAAACCGTGGCCATGCCAAGCTCATGCGCATGGGCAAAGGCCTGGCTGATTTCCACGATTTGCCGCGTGCTTTGGTCGGAACCGAAATAAATCGTTGCTCCCACCGCGGCAGCCCCCATGTCGTAGGCCTGCCGCACGGTCCCGAAGAGCACCTGGTCAAAGCGGTTCGGATACGTCAGCAGCTCGTTGTGATTGATCTTCACGATAAACGGGATCTTGTGCGCGTACTTGCGCGCCACGGACCCAAGCACGCCGAAGGTAGAAGCAACCGCGTTGCATCCGCCTTCGATGGCCAGCTTCACGATATTCTCGCCGTCGAAGTATTCGGGGTTTTTTGCAAAGCTTGCTCCCGCCGAGTGCTCGATGCCCTGGTCCACCGGCAGGATCGAGAGATAACCCGTGCCCGCCAGGCGCCCCGTGTGAAAGAGGCGCTGCAAACTCGCCAACACACGAATATTGCGGTCGCTCGCCGCGTAAATGCGGTCGATAAAATCAGGGCCGGGCAAATGAAGTTTGTCCTTAGGAATTTTCGGCGACTTAAACCCCAGCAGCAATTCCGCTTTCGGACCCAGATAGCTTTCAATCTTGCTCGGCGTAACCATCGTAGCCATTTCTCGTCCTCTCCTCTGATCAAACTTCTGTTGTCAGCTACTCTCGAATTCCTGTCGCCAGCATTCTGGCGGCGGCGCGGTCCACCAGCCAAAGCAGTTTCCCATTCCTTGGCTGAATCAGTTGCGCGGGCAACTGTTCCGGCTCCCGAGGCCCTTCCAACACGCCTTTCAAAGCCGGCGCTTTATCCTCACCCGTGACCAGGAACAAGGCCGTCTTGGCATTGTTCGCGACCGCGGCGGTCAAGGTGACCCGTTCAGTGTACAGCTTGCCCACCCAATTGCGCACGACCAGCCTGGTGCTCTCGTGCAAGGCGCTGGTGCCTGGAAACAGCGACAGCGTATGGCCGTCATTGCCCATGCCCAGCAGAATCAGGTCGAAGCGCGGTAGCTCACCCGGAGCCAGACCGAAGGCCCGGCGCAACTCGGCTTCGTACTCGAGCGCTCCGCGTTCCGCATCGGCATACTCTCCCTTGATGCGGTGGATCTGTTCCGGCCGCAGCCCCACTCTCGAGAGCATGGCTTCGTTGGCCATGCGGAAATTGCTTTCCTCCTCTTCCGGCCCGGCGTGGCGCTCATCACCAAAGAAAAAACGCATCTGCGCCCACGGTACTTGCCGCCGCAAATCGGCGTCGCTGGCCAGCAACGTGTAGAGAGCTTTTGGTGTCGAGCCGCCGGCAAGCGCGACGGAGCATAGTCCCCTCTCCCGGACCGCGGCATTCGCACAATCCACGAAAATGCCTGCCGCCCGGAGAGCCGTTGCGGCGGCATCACGGAGAATTCGCACTTCGCCCGGGAACCCGCTTGCAATTGCAGCCATCAGGGAGTGCCTGCCTTCTCTGGGGCTACGCGTCCGCGCCTGTCCACCTCTTCTTCGCCAATCCGGCGCCACGCCCGGCCATCCTTATGCAGCAATTCATCGGCTTCCGCTGGCCCCCAGGAGCCTGCGGCGTAGTTCGGAAATCCGCGAGCGGGCAGCGCCCGCCAGACGTCAATAATCGGCTGGATCACGCTCCACCCCGCCTCCACCATATCCGCGCGCTGAAAGAGCGTCTGGTCTCCGGCCATGCAATCGCGCAAAAGCCGCTCGTATCCGGTGCTGTGCTCGGCGCCAAAGTACGTCGCGTAATCAAAATCCATATTCACGAGGCCGAGCTTCATGATCGAGCCGGGCACCTTTGCGCCAAAGCTCAGCGAGATTCCCTCATCCGGCTGGATATGAATGACCAGCCGGTTCGTCTCCAGATTCCGCACCGATGTATTGCGAAAAAGAACGAAGGGCGTCCGGCGAAATTGGATGACAATTTCGGTCGTGCGTTGCGCCAGGCGCTTCCCGGTCCGCAGATAGAAAGGCACTCCGGCCCACCGCCAGTTGTCGATCAGCAGCTTCAGCGCGACGTACGTTTCCGTGTTCGAGTTATGCCCCACGTCCGGTTCCTGCCTGTATGCGGGAACGCGCTGCCCCTCGATGGTGCCCTCCCCATACTGGCCGCGCACCATGTTCGTCAGCACGTCTTCCGGCCCCAGCGGCTGAATGGCGTGCAGCACTTCCGCCTGTTTGTTGCGCACTTCGTCCGCGTCGAAAGAAATGGGCGGTTCCATGCTGGTCATGGTCAGCAACTGGAAGAGGTGATTCGGCACCATGTCCCGCAAGGCGCCGGTCACGTCGTAAAAGCCGCCGCGGTGCTCGACGCCAACCGTCTCCGCCGCGGTAATCTGCACGTGATCCACATAGTTGCGGTTCCAGAGCGGCTCGATGATGTTGTTCGAGAACCGGAAAACCATCACGTTTTGCACCGTCTCCTTGCCGAGGTAGTGGTCGATCCGGTAGATCTGCTTTTCCGCAAGCACTTTTTTCAGATCGCGGTTGAGCTGCTTGGCGCTATCGAGGTCATGCCCAAAAGGCTTTTCCACCACCACTCGCGCCCACGGCCCGTCTCCGCCTTCCTCTTGCGAAAGGCAGCACTCGCCGAGCTTGTTCACGATCAGAGAAAAGAAACGCGGCGCGACGGCCAGATAGAAAAGCCGGTTGCCAAGCGTATTGTGCTGATCGCCGGCCTCCTTCACTTGCTGTCGCAAACGCTCGAATGCGTTCTTGTCCTCGAAGTCCCCTTTCACGTAATAAATCCGCTCGATAAACCAGCTCCACAACTCCGGATCGATCTGCGCGAATTTAGGAATTTGCTCCGTTAGCATTTGACGGAAGCTCTTCGTGTCGTAGTCGTTGACGGCGAAGCCCACCACCGCGAACTGCGGAGGGAGCAGCTTCTCGCGCGAAAGATTGCAGAGTGCCGGAATCAGCTTGCGTTTGGTCAGGTCTCCCGTCGCGCCAAAGATCACCATAACGCAGGGCGAAGCGGTCGGATTGTCCGCATGGTTCATGAGCGAGCCTGCTTTCGTGCGCGCCGATGCGCGGGAAACTAGCGCGCCGCTTTCTTTTCGATGTGCCCGCCGAATTGAAAGCGCATCGCGGAAAGCAGCTTCGCCGCGAAGTCTCCTTCACCGCGAGAGGCAAAGCGCTCGAAGAGCGCTTCGGTCAGCACCGGCGCCGGAGCGCCGGATTCGATAGCCGCAACGATCGTCCACCGGCCTTCGCCGGAATCCGAAACCCGCCCCGAGAAACTCTCGAGCGTCGGCTGTTGCAAGAGCGAAATCGCCGTCAGGTCAAGCAGCCACGAGGCGATCACGCTGCCGCGCCTCCAGACCTCGGTCACGTCGGCAAGATTGAAATCGTATTGGTAATGTTCGGGATGGCGCAGCGGTGTGGTTTCCGCGTCCACCTCATGGTCTTGCTTGCCTACGCTGGCGTGTTTCAGGATATTCAGGCCTTCCGCGTACGCGGCCATCAATCCGTATTCGATGCCGTTGTGCACCATCTTGACGAAATGGCCCGCGCCCGACGGCCCGCAATGCAGATAACCCTCTTCGGCCGTGCCCTCCACCTTCTCGCGCCCCGGAGTTCGCGGGATGCTCCCGCGTCCAGGCGCCAGCGTCTTGAAGATCGGGTCGAGGTGCTTCACCACCGCGCTTTCGCCTCCGATCATCTGGCAGTAGCCGCGCTCCAGCCCCCAGACCCCGCCGCTCGTGCCCACGTCAACGTAGTGAATCCCTTTTCCCGAAAGCTCCTTCGCGCGCCGGATATCGTCGATGTAATAAGAATTGCCTCCATCGATGATAATATCGCCCGATTCCAGTCTGCTCGAAAGATCGCGCAGGCTGGCGTCCACAACGGCCGCCGGAACCATCAGCCACACCGCTCGCGGCTTCCTCAGCTTGCTCACAAACTCATCGAGCGACCCCGCCCCAGTGGCTCCCTCCGACGCCAACTGCTTCACCGATTCCGGACTCCGGTCATAGACGACGCACTCGTGCCCGCCCTTCTGGAGCCGCCGCACCATGTTGGCGCCCATTCGTCCGAGTCCGATCATCCCCAGCTGCATTGTTCGCTCCTCTGAACCCGTATCGCGGACCTCCGCTCCAGGCTTACGCGAGCGCTTCCCGCATGGCTTTGTTCAGTTTCTCCAGCCCGCTTTTCACGTTCTTCCCCAGATGCACGCGCAGCGCGCGCCGGCCCCGCTCCGCCAGAACCGCGAAATCACCCCGAGCTTGCGCCGCCTTCACCACGCCAAATGTGTACTTCTGCCCCGGCACCGGCAAATCCACCGCGTCATCGCACGTGATTTGGAGAAATACGCCCGTGTTCGGGCCGCCCTTATAGGCTTGTCCGGTGGAATGCAGAAATCGCGGCCCAAAGCCGAGCACCGTCGCGATTTTCTTCTTGTCCCGAACTCCGGTTCGCATGGTCTGCAGCGCCTTTTCGTGCTCCGCATTCATCGGAACGTAGGCAAGCAAACCAAAGTAGTCCCCGGCGCCGGCTCTCCCGAGCTGTGCTCGCAGCACGTCTGCAAGCCTCTCTCCGCCGCCGAGAACAGCCGCATTTTTCTCGTCCGCGAACAGTTGGATTCCCGCCGCGCTAAAAAATGGCGTTTCATCAGGCAATTTCCCGGTCGCTTCGTACTCGCTCGTCAGCTTGCGTGCCTCCACTTTGCTGGCTTCCACGTCCGGCTGATTGAAAGGATTGATTCCGATGAGGGAACCCGCCACCGCCGTCGCCATCTCCCACCGGAAAAATTCCTGCCCCAGGTTATAGAGGGCCGGCAAGGTAATGCGCACAACCGGCTGGCCGGCCTTTTCCAGCGCGGCGACGGCTGCTTCCTGCCGGGCGTTGCCTTTGCCCTTCAGCTTCAAATACACGAATACGCGGTCGTTTCCGTAAACACCCGGCTTGCCCACTGGCTCCCGATCCACTGGGATAATTCCTTTGCCGATTTTTCCCGTTGATTCGGCGATCAGTTGCTCGAGCCACGCGCCTAAATCAAACAACTCCTTTGCCGTGATGATCGTCAGCTTGTCGCGCCCGTGGTTCGCCGCGACTCCGAGAATGGCCCCCAGCAGCACGCCGGGATTTTTCTCCGCTGGAACCGATTCCCCGCATGCTCTTGCCATCTCATCGGCACTCTCCAGGAATTTCCGTACCTGCAAACCCATGACCGCCGCCGGAATGATCCCGAAGTTCGAAAGCGCCGAATACCTGCCGCCGATGCTCGGCACGCCGGCGAAAATGGCCCGGAATTTGTCGCGTTCGGCAACCGCCTGCATTTTCGACCCGGGGTCGGTTATGGCGATGAACCGGCTGCCGGCCTTCGCGTCGCCAACCTTCGCCCTCACGCGCTCAAAGAAATATTGCTTGAAGATATTCGGCTCCAGCGTGCTTCCCGATTTGCTGGAGACGATGCAAATCGTCCTTGCCAAATCCAGTTTCTTCTCAAGCGCCCGAATCTGCGCCGGGTCTGTCGAGTCCAGCACGTGCAGCTCGGGAAACCCGGCGATTTTGCCGAAGGTCATTCGCAGCACTTCCGGGCACAAGCTCGATCCGCCCATGCCCAGCAGCAGCGCGTGTTTGAATTTTTCGCGTTTGATTTCCGCGGCCAGCCGCTCGAAGGTCTCAAGCTGCGCCAGTTGCTGCTCGGCGATGTGCAGCCAGCCCGTCCATTTCCCTTCGTCCTCGCCGGTCCAGAGCGACGCGTCTCCGGCCCAGAGTCGGCGCACCTTGCCGTTCGTTCCCCAGTCCTCGATGGCGGCCTTGACGCCGGCCGCCAGTTCCGCGGGCAGCTTGTATTTGAAATCGCCGAGGCTCACGCATGCACTCCGACCACTCTGCCGGTGGCCTGCAGCAGCTTCGTGAACGCCTCCGCGAAAAGTTTCACGCCGTCAACCACCAGCTTGTCCGTCACTTCCTTCATCGAGATGCCCAGCTCCCCAAGCTGTTTCATCTCCTGAGCAGCCTGGTCCACGTTTTCCGTAAGGCTGGGCCGCAGCCGTCCATGATCGCGGAAGGCGTCGAAGGTTGCGGGCGGAATCGTGTCCACGGTGTCCGCTCCGATCAGCTCCTCGACGTAAATCACATCGCGATACCTCGGATTCTTCGTGCTCGTGCTCGCCCAGAGCAGCCGTTGCGTCTGCGCGCCCTTGGAGGCGAGCGCCTTCCAGCGCGGCGAGGCCGCCAGTTCCTGATATTTTCTGTAGGTCAGCTTCGCATTCGCAATCGCGATCTTGCCTTGCAGGGCGGCGAGCTGCGCGCGCTTGCCCGCATCGGATTCCGTTTTCAGCCTCGCGTCAATCGCGCTGTCCACAAGCGTGTCAATGCGGCTCACAAAGAAGCTCGCCACGCTCGCGATATGGCTTACCTCCTGTCCTTTGGCTGCGCGCGCTTCGAGCGCCGCGAAATACGCCTCCGCCACTTCCTCATAGGCGGACTGCGCGAAGAGCAGCGTAATATTGATGTTCAGCCCATCCTCCACCAATTGCCGGATCGCCGGCACTCCTTCCGCCGTCCCTGGCACTTTGATCATCACATTGGGCCGGTTCACCGCTTTCCAGAGCCGCCGCGCTTCGTCGATCGTTCCGCGCGTGTCGTTCGCCAGCGTGGGCGCCACTTCCAAGCTCACGTAGCCGTCGCGCCTGTTCGTTTCTTCATAAATCGGCTTGAAAATGTCGCAGGCGTCCTGTACGTCGCGTATCGCTATTTTTTCGTACACGCTCTTCGGGTCGAGATCCTTCGCTTCGTTCGATTCCAGGATGTCCGCGTATTCCTTGCTCTCGGCTATGGCTTTCTCGAAAATCGAGGGATTGGAGGTCATGCCGCGCAACCCGTCTTCCTCGATATGCTTGCGCAACTTCCCGCTCGTCAGCAGGTCTCGGCGGATGTAGTCCATCCACGGTGATTGCCCATAGGCCAGCAGCCCTTTCAGTGGGTTGGTGCCTGGTGTCGTTGCCATCGTCCTTGCTCCTTCTCTTCGGGAATCCCCACAAGTGTATTTTACGCCGCGAGAGGCCTTTTACTCGCGCCGCCGGTCAATTGGTTCCATCACGCCTTGGCGGCTTTCGCATACTTGGCTTCGATGGCCTTCACTTTGCCGAGCCGCCGCACATGCCGTTCTTCGTTGCTGAATCTCGCGCTCAGGAATGCCCGCACGCATTCTTCCGCCAGCTTCACGCCGATTACGCGCGAGCCGAGCACCAGCACGTTAATGTCGTCATGCTCGACTCCCTGATGCGCCGAATACGTGTCGTGGCACATTCCCGCGCGGATCCCGGGCAGCTTGTTGGCGGCCACGCTCGCCCCCACTCCGCTCCCGCAAATCAGCACGCCTCGCTCAGCCTTGCCCTCGAGGACAGCGCGCCCCACCGCTTCCGCATAGTCGGGATAGTCCGAAGGATTCTCGTTAAATGCGCCCACGTCCAGCACATCATTTCCCATTGCGCGCAGCACGTCGCCCATCGCCGTCTTTAACGCAAAACCTGCATGGTCCGACCCAATCACCAGTTTCATCCCAGCTCACTTTCCCAACGCTTCCTTTGCCGTTGCCACCACGTTCTCCACCGTAAACCCGAATTTCTTGAGCAAATCCTTCAGCGGAGCCGACGCGCCAAACGTATGCATTCCGATCATTTTTCCTTTCGGCCCTACATAGCGTTCCCAGCCGAGCGTCGAACCCATCTCGACGGAAACCCGTGCCGTCACCTCGGGCGGTAACACGCTGTCTTTGTACGCTGCGCTCTGTTTTTCAAAAAGTTCCCAGCTCGGCATGCTTACCACGCGTGCCTGGATTCCCGCCGCTTGCAATTGCTCGGCTGCCCCCACGCAGAGCGAAAGCTCGCTTCCCGTCCCGATGAGGATCACGTCCGGCTTCCCGCCCGCCGCTTCCGCCAAGACGTAGGCCCCTTTCGCGAGGCCCGTGGCGGGCGCGAATTTCGTTCGGTCCAGGGTAGGCACCGCTTGCCGCGACAAGACCAGCGATACGGGCCCATGCACCGCCTGCGCCGCAATCTTCCACGCCTCCACGGTTTCGTTCGCATCGCCCGGGCGAATCGTAATCATGTTCGGCATGGCGCGCAACGAAGCAAGTTGCTCGATCGGCTGGTGCGTGGGCCCATCCTCGCCAAGCCCGATTGAATCGTGCGTGAACACGAACACCACCGGATCTTCCATCAGCGCCGCCAAACGCAGCGCCGGACGAAGATAATCGCTGAAATTGAAAAAGGTTCCGCCGAAAGGCCGCAACTTGATCAGCGCCATCCCGTTCATCGCCGCGCCCATGGCATGTTCGCGTACCCCGTAGTGGATATTCCGTCCCGCGTATTGCCCGGCGAAAAATTCGCCCGCGCCCGGAAAATCCAGATTCGTCTTGTTCGATTTCGCCAGGTCCGCTGACCCGCCAATCAGCCAGGGAATGTTCCTCGCCAGCGCGTTCACCGTTTTCCCCGAACTCTCGCGCGTCGCCATCCCCTTGGCATCCGCCGGGAACACCGGCAGCCCTTTGTCCCAGCCCTCCGGCAGTTCCCGTTTCTGCATCAACTCGATCTGCTTGGCCTGCTCAGGGAACTGCTTTCCGTACTCCGCATACAGCTTCTGCCAGTTTGCCCGCAGTTCGGCGCCGCGCTTCCCGATTCCAGCCTGAAAATGCTCGCGCACTCCCTCAGGCACCAAGAATTGCTCATTCTCTGGCCACCCGTAGTTTCGCTTCGCCAGCTTCACTTCCTCGACGCCGAGCGGCTCGCCGTGGGCCTCATACGAATCCTGTTTGTGCGGCGACCCATAACCGATGTGACTGTCCACGACGATCAACGTAGGCGCGTCTTTGGTTTTCAGCGCCTTCTCGTATTGCATTCCGAGCATACGAAGATCGTTGGCATCGGCTACGCGCGTCACGTTCCACCCGTAGCCGAGAAATCGCGTCATTACATCCTCGGAAAACGACCATTCCGCCGGCCCGTCCAGCGTCACGCTGTTGTGGTCGTATATCCAGCAGAGGTTGGAGAGTTTCAGGTGGCCTGCGAGCGACGCCGCCTCCGCCGCCACTCCCTCCATGATGTCGCCGTCTCCGCAGATGCACCACACCCGAAAATCGAAAATGTCGAATCCCGGCCGGTTATAGTTCGCCGCCAGCCACTTGCCCGCCATCGCCATTCCCACGCTGTTCCCCGCGCCCTGGCCGAGCGGCCCTGTGGTGGTCTCCACTCCCGTCGTGATGTGCGACTCCGGATGTCCCGGCGTCCGGCTGTCCAGTTGCCGGAATCTCCTGATCTCATCAAGCGATACCGCCAACTCGCTCGAAACACGGTTCTGCGCATCCACGGCCCGCACGCCCGCCAGGAACAGCGTCGAATACAGCAGCATGGAAGCGTGTCCCGCCGATAGCACAAAGCGGTCCCGGTTTGGCCAGGTCGGATCTGCAGGGTCATAACGAAGATAGTTTTGCCACAGCGAGAAGACCACCGGCGCCAGCCCCATCGGCGCGCCGGGATGCCCCGAATTTGCCTTCTGCACCGCATCGATCGAGAGCGTACGAATAGTATTGATGGCTAGCAGGTCAAGATCCTGGCTCACGTGTTCTCCTGGCGCGGTTTGGAGGGCTCCCGCGCTCTCGTTCAGGTTTTAGATGCTCGTTGCGGTGCAGGGATTTTACGGCAACATAAATGCAATAGGACGGCGCTTTCCCGGCTTCGCTCGTTCGCGCTTGGTATCCGGAGAAACGCCGCGACGCCATTCATCGCACTCACGGGCGGAAGCTATCTGCGCGCAAGGCGCTTCGCGCGCGGACACTTGGCCCGGTCTCAAAAAAAATTACTCCGCCCGTCGCCTAATGTCAATTGCATCCATAGCCGCAAAAAACTGCGGCACTGGCGGGGTTCTGCCTGTTTGTTTGATCCTTCGTCGCGCGCTGCAGCGCTAACGAAACTGGCCCGCCAATTGCGTCGGCGGGCCAGTCCAAGAGTGCAATCCAGTTTCAGAACGTCAGGTGGGCGGAAACCAGAATGCTCCTGAACGTGCCGGCGTTGCCCCAGGTTTCACCGAACGTATTCGGCGCGACCGAGGGCGTGCACGTTGCCGGCGTCGAATTGTTCGGGCAGGAAATGCCGCTCGCATTCCGGTTGTTAACGTTCAGACCCGGAACTCCGTAGAACTGGTAGTTAAAGGCATTCAACGCGTCGCCTCTCAAGGTGAGCATCATGCCCTCGCGCACCTTGAAGGCTTTTTGGAGGCTGAGGTCCACTTGGTTGCGCGGGTCGCTGCGGTAGATGTTGCGGCCTACGGCGCAGGCGAATGGGTTGCCTCCGCAAAGGTTATTCACGGCAAATGTGTTGTTAACAATGAAGTGCACGTCCGAGGGACTGATGAGCGGACACAAGGAACTGCCCACGAAGGCCGCTCCAGTATTCGCGCACGTGCTCACGTTGATCAGTTGTGTCGCGCTCAGATATCGGCCCACCGTGTTAAACGGCGCATTAGGATTGCTCAAAATCGGCCGGCACGAATCCAGCGTGCTGCCAATGAAGTTGTTATTGAACGCGGAATCGCAGTACGGATCGCCGTTGTTCGTGTTCTGCACCACGGTCATGGGGACGCCGGATTGATACCGGTGCGTTCCGCTAAACTCCCACCCGCCGAGCACCTTCCCCAGGAAGCCTTGCTGGGATCTCATCCACGGCAACTCATATACCCAGTACGTTGTGACCACGTGGGGGAAGGATTGCGCGGAAACACCACGTTCTCCTTCGTTCGGATCAAAGGGATTCATCGCCAGCGGCGTCGATACGCCTCCGGTGCTCGAAAAAATTTCGCTGGTATTATCCAGCGCCTTGCTGAAGGTGTACGCAACATCCGCGGTCAGCCCGCGGAAGGCGCGAATCTTCACCTCGTTTTGCAGTCCGTTGTAAACCGACCAGGCGCCGTTGTTCCGCAGACGCTCCAGGGTGAAATTGCAGTTGATCCGGCCCAGAGATGTATCCGATCCCGTCGCGCTGTTCGACAAACACGGTGTCACTCCCGCCGGTATTGCTTGCGGAAACTGCACGGCGAGGCCGCCCGTGCATGCGCCTGCCGTCACGGTACAAATTTGCGGATTTGCGTTTATTGTCTGGAAATTCCCAACGCCGTGATTGCCCACGTATCTTGATTCGATCGAAATACGCGACGTGATGGAACGCTCCATGCCAAACGACCACTGTTCCACATACGGGTTGTGAAAGTCCGGGCTGACACGAGTCTGGCTGCGTGCTCCCGGATTGCCACCCAGCGGAATTTGGCTCAGGTAGGCGCTTTGCACCGCCGTCCCTGTCGCGTTGGCCGGAACTCCCACGTTGAAGAGTGTGCCGGCATTTACGACCGGCGCGCTCGTTGCCACGTTTAAGAAGATGTTGTAATAAGCCGGGTCATATGCGATTCGGTATCCACCTCGGAATACCGTTTTGCCATCCCCGAAAATTCCTTTGAAAATGTGCGGCGTCCACGCCAGACCCACGTTAGGACCGAAGTTGTTCAGATCCTCCGGAATATGCGGGATCTCGGTAACATTGGGCGAAAGTCCTGCCGCCCAGAAACCGTTCGCGACGTTCTGGACCGAAATTTGGTGGAGCAGGTTGATCGCCTGCTGATCCCATTCCCATCGCAGCCCGAGGTTCAGGGTCAGACTGCTGGTTACACGAAAATCATCCTGGCCATAGAACGCCAGATCATTCTCTTTGAAGTTGAAATTGAAGGGCCCCTGAGTTAGGGAAAGCTGGCCGCAGGTCACCTTAGTTGGACATCCCGCCCCGTTCTTGATGAAGTTGCTGAACGCGCTGCAAGGCCCGGGCCCGCTTGCGCTTACGCAGTCCGTAGCCGCTGTGGGGCTCGAAAGGAAGGTAAAGCCTCCGTTAATGCTCGGAAGAAAGTGGTTCGGCGAACTTTGGTGATCGAGCTCCCCGCCGAACTTAAACGAATGACGCCCGCGCGTCCAGGACAGGTTGCTCTGATACTGCGTGTTGTGGACCTGCCGATCCTGAGGAAGATTCGTCGCCAGACCAAAGGCGAGATATGCGTTGGTAGCATCGGAAAAGCCAATGTTCGGCGGGCAACTCTGCACGTTTTCAATCGTGCATTGCGGAAACGCTTGCCCTCCGGCGAACTGAAAGAACCCTGTACCGTAACTCACCCGCACCTGCTGCACCACATTTGGCGACCAGGTGCGAGTGTAATCCCACCCATATTGCCGGTCCTTCGCGGGTACAGCTACGAAGGCGCCGCTCGAAATCGTGCCGGCACCCAGTTGCGTATTGCTGTTCTGGAAGATCAAACGGAAGAAGAAGCGATCTTTTGTCGTGATCTGCCAGTCCGCCCGCGCCACCGCCTGCTTGTCATCGAAGTTGTTGCCAACCACCCGGTTTACGAATGCAAAGGGAACGCTAACGAAACTCGTCCCGTTGGAAACCGTAACGTTCTGAATTGTACCAGCAGGCTGTGGATTGCCCACCTTGATTCCGTAGGGCCCGAACTGTTTTAGTGCCGCAACGGCTGGGTTATTCGGGAACGCGCTATCCAAAGCGGTAAGCCCGTCCGGCGTCGGTGTCAGGCTCGTTGACGTCGAGCTGCTTTGCGCGCGCTGCGCCTCCTGCTGATACCCGCCAAAGAACCACAGTCGGTTCTTCAGAACAGGTCCGCCAAACGTTCCTCCGTAGCGATTATCCACGAACCGAGGAATCACCGCGGCCTTGCAGCTTGCTGCAAACAGCGTTTTTGAACCCGGCGCCACACCGGCGGGACAGAAGCCGAGCAAGGGATTCTTCTGGCCGTTTGCCAACGACCGGTCCCAATCTCCCTCGTAAAACTCGTACGCGCTGCCATGGAACGTGTTCGTCCCGGACTTCGTAATGTAGTTGACAACAGTCCCCGAGTTGCGCCCGTATTCGGCGCTGAAGTTATTGCTGACTACTTGAAGCTCCTCCAGCACATCAGGGTTATTGACAAATGTCAGGGGACCTGCCACCGAGTTGTCGTTATTCGCTTGTCCGTCGATTTGGAAGTTGTTCGATCTTCCGCGGAGACCGTTGTTCGCGATGGCAGCCCCGTTCGTATTGCTGAAGTTCGCGGAGCCGTTGTTCGCAACTCCGGGAATGAAGAGCACCAGATTGTCGAACCCTCCTCCCGCATTCGGCAGGGTTTGCACGATCTTGCTGTCAAAATCTCCCCCGATCTGCGAACTTTGACTTTCAATGAGCGGCGGCGCGGCTTCCACGGTTACCGTTTCGGAAGTGCCCCCCAGAACCAATGTCAGCGTCCCTAGCGAGGTCGTTTTACCGGCTTCGATCTCAACCGCTGCCAGTTGCAATGTGCTAAACCCTTTGGCGGCGACGCTCACTTTGTAGGAACCAATGGGGAGCTTCGCCAGCTCAAAATACCCTTGTTCGTTCGAGCTGCCGGTAGATTCGGTCCCTGTCGCGGTGTTGATAGCGCGAACCATGGCGCCCACGACCGCCGCCCCCTGCTGGTCCTGCACCGTCCCAGAAACTGTTCCGGTAACGATGCCCTGTCCAAAGGCTTCGCTAACGGTCACCGCCCATACCGCGGTCAGAAGCAGACCAAAAAGCAGTTTGGTTTTGAATCGACGGGAAATCCGGAACGCATTACAACACACGTGAGCTTGACACACGGTGCGCCTCCGCTGAGTTTTGTATTTATCGAACCACCACAGTTCGATTGTTAGGACTTATTAGTGCAATCAACGCGCCAAAAACCGTCCGACAGGCTTCGACAAGCCCCCATAGGAGCGCCAAGGTTTGTCAATTGTTTACAAGCTGACCTGTGTTGCCGAACTCTTTTCCGAGGCGGCCCGGTATTCCGATTCTGGAATAGCCCTCGATGGACGGCTATGATTCTTGGTATCTACACAGCTAGTACGTATAGACGACATGATGCTCGATAGAATTCGGGAATCCCTTAGCGCTGGCTGGGCCATGTCCGAACGAGATTCGCCTATTCCTTTTTGTGCGCATTTCCGTCCAAGCAGGGAACTGGTGTAGGATGTGGGCCTACGCCTCGGAGGTTCTCATGTCCATCACCTTCACCCTCAACGGAAAGCCCGAAACCGTCGACGTCAGCCCGGAAATGCCATTGCTTTGGGTTTTGCGCGATACCCTCAATCTGACCGGCACAAAATTTGGCTGCGGGATGGCCCTCTGCGGCGCATGCACGGTGCACGTCAACGGCGAAGCAACGCGCTCGTGCATTACCCCGATTTCCTCTGTCTCCGGCAAGAACGTGACAACCATCGAGGGCCTCTCCGCGAATGGCTTGCATCCGGTGCAGCAGGCCTGGATCGAAGAAGATGTGCCGCAGTGCGGCTATTGCCAGTCCGGACAAATCATGTCCGCGGTGGCGCTGCTGGCGAAGAAGCCGCATCCGAGCGACGCCGAAATTGATGATTTCATGAGCGGCAACATCTGCCGCTGCGGAACGTATCAGCGCATTCGCAAAGCGATTCACCGCGCCGCCGGCGCCAAAGCCTGATTCGTATTCGCATCTCCTTGCAAAGTTCGCTTCAGGAGTTCGCCATGTCCTCGAATGCTCTTGTTGATCGCCGCGCATTCTTGAAGACCGCGACGGCCGGCGGCGCCGTATTGTTGATCGGGTGCCATCTTCCGGGCAGCGGGGCACCTGCGGCAGGTTCGCAGGAAAAGCCTGCCGTCAATCCCTTTAACGCCTGGGTGCGAATAACGCCCGACAACCAGATCACGCTGATCCTCGGAAAATCCGAGATGGGCCAGGGTGTGAGCACAGCCCTGCCGATGATTTTGGCGGAAGAGCTGTGCGTCGATTGGGACCAGGTGAAGGTCGAGCAGGCGCCGACGAATCCGAAGATTTACGCCCATGGCACCGGCGGAAGCGGAAGCGTGGCCGGATCGTATCTCCCGTTGCGGCAAGCCGGCGCCGCCGCTCGGGAAATGATGATCACCGCGGCGGCGAAGCACTGGAACGTAGTTCGTGAAACCTGCAAGGCGGAAAAGGGCGGGATCCTGCACGGCGCGCGAAAGAATTTCCTGACCTACGGCGAGTTGGTGGCGGAAGCCTCGAAACTGCCCGTGCCGAATCTGAACCAAGTGCCGCTGAAAAATCCGGATGACTTCACCATCATCGGGCACGATACGCGCCGGCTGGAGGCCCGCGCTAAGGCAACCGGCGCGGCGAAATACGGAATCGATTCGCGCGTTCCCGGGATGCTCTACGCCGTCGTGGCGCGGTGCCCGGTGTTCGGCGGGAAGGTGAAAACCTTCGATGCAACGAGAGCGAAAGCGGTGCCCGGAGTTCGCGAGGTGCTGACGATTGACGGCACCAGCGAAACGCCGTTCACCGCCGGCGGCGTCGCGGTAGTGGCGGAAAATTCCTGGGCCGCCATGCAGGGAAGAAAGGCGCTGGACATTGCGTGGGAAGAAGGGCCGGCGGCCGCGGAATCCTCGGACTCCTTGCGCGCGCAATTTTTGGCGAACGCCGCCAAGCCCGGCAAAGTCGTGCGCAACGACGGCGACGCGGACGCCGCGATTGTGCGCGCGGCGAAAAAAGTCGAGGCGGTGTACGAGTTTCCCTTCGCGGCGCACGCAACCATGGAGCCGATGAATTGCACGGTACACATCCAAAAGGGGCGCGCCGAGGCGTGGGCGCCGACGCAGGCGCCGCAATGGGCCCAGGACATCATCGCCAAAGTGGCCGGTGTGCCGCGCGAATCCGTGGTCGTGCATACGACGCTCATGGGTGGCGGTTTTGGCCGGCGCTATCAAGGCGATTTCGTGCTGGAAGCGGCGCAGATTTCAAAAGCAACGGGCAAGCCGATCATGGTGCTTTGGACCCGCGAAGATGACATGCAGCACGACTTTTATCGGCCGGCTTCTTACCATCGCTTTTCGGGCGCACTGGATGCCCAGGGCAATCTGGCCGCATGGAAGCACTACCAGACTTCGACTTCCATCGGAGCCATGTGGAATCCCAAGGAGCCGCCGGAAAATTCCGAGTTCGCAACGGCGACATTCATTCCGTACAAGACGCCGAACTACCGGATTGAGTATGCCCTGGCGAAGTCCTCCGTGCCGCGGGCCTGGTGGCGATCGGTGGAACATTCAACGGGCGGATTTGTCGTGGAGTCGTTCGTGGACGAACTGGCGCACGCCGCCGGCGCCGACCCCCTGGAGTTCCGGCTGCGGCTGATTGGCGAGGACCGGAAAATTCCGGACTTTACAAATCCGAAAGAGGGCCGGCCGCTCGATACGGCCCGCCTGAAGGGCGTGCTCAAGCTGGCCGCGGAAAAGGCCGGCTGGGGCAAGCCTTTGCCGAAGGGAGTGTACCGCGGGATCGCGGGATACTTTTCGTTCGAGAGCTATACGGCAGCCGTAGCCGAAGTGAGCGTCAAAGACGGAGCGGTGAAGGTGCATCGCATCGTTTATGCCGTGGATTGCGGCCGGCCGATTAACCCGGAAGGAGTGCGCGCGCAGGTGGAAAGCGCGGCCATCTATGGCCTTTCGGCGGCGCTGCACGACGCCATCACCATCAAGGGCGGGCGCGTCGAGCAGGCCAATTTCAACGATTACCAGATGCCGCGCATCGCCGGCACCCCGAAGACGGAAGTGCATGTGGTCATGAGCACCGAAGAGCCCACGGGAATCGGCGAACCCGGCTTGCCGGTGATTGCGCCGGCCGTGTGTAACGCGATTTTCGCGGGAACCGGAAAACGGATCCGGAGACTGCCGATTCGCTCCGAAGACCTGGCCTAAGCGGCGGCTGCCTCGAACCTTGTTGCGCGCCCACCTGATTCAAACTCTATCCATCTCCGGCCACCTGCCCTGGACCTATGTCCCGGATGCGCTGGGCGCCCTCGCGCTGGCCATCTGGGTGTATCTGGTCTTTGCGCGCGGCAATTTCTGGTGGCTGCGCGATTTTGACGACGATATTGCCCCGCATGACCAGTTGAAGCGCTGGCCGCGCGTGGCGGCGATTGTCCCGGCGCGAAACGAAGCGGCGACGATCCGGCGCGCGGTCGAGTCCCTGGCGCGGCAAGCCTATGACGGCGAGTTTTCCGTGGTGGTCGTGGACGACCACAGCGAGGATGGCACGGCAGAGTTTGCACGGCACGCCGCGGTTGAATTGGGCGCGGCGGAACGAATTCAGGTGCGCGAGGCGACTCCGCTCCCGGAAGGATGGACAGGGAAGCTCTGGGCGTTGAATGAGGGCGTCGCGCGGGCGGCGGAAACAAGCGCAGAGTTTTATTGGTTTACCGATGCGGATGTGGAGCACGGACCCGATACGCTGAGGCGGCTGGTCTCGCGCGCGGAGAGAGACGGCCTGGATTTGACCTCGCTGATGGTTCAGCTCCAGGCGCGGACCGCGGCGGAGCGGCTCCTGATTCCGCCATTTCTTTACTTCTTTCTGAAGCTCTATCCGCCGCGGTGGATTGCGGATCCGAAAAAGCGAACTGCGGGCGCAGCTGGCGGCTGCATGTTGCTGCGCAGGGAAGCGCTCGAGCGTATCGGCGGAATCGCCGCGATCCGAAGCGAGGTCATTGACGATTGCGCGCTGGCCCGGGCGGTGAAAGGCCTCGGCGGCCGCATCTGGATGGGCGTGACGCGAACGAGCGCGAGCCTGCGGTCCTATCGCAGCTTTGGAGAGATCCGGGATTTGATTGCGCGGACGGCCTTCACGCAATTGCGCTATTCCTTGGCTGCGCTGATGGCAACCGTGCTGGGAATGCTCCTGACGTACATCGTGCCGGTGGCGCTTGCCTTTGCCCCGGGAAAGGCGGCAGCGGCGGCCGGCATCGCGGCATGGGTGCTGATGACCGTGTCCTTCGTGCCGGCCCTTTGGCATTTCCGGATTTCGCGGTATTGGGCATTGCTGTTGCCCGTGGCGGCGCTGTTCTACACCTATGCGACTTGCGTTTCCGCAGCTCGGTATTGGGCCGGCCGCGGCGGACAGTGGAAGGGGCGGACGCAGGCGCGGCGCGCGGCGTGAAAGGCTTCGATCGCCGGCGGGCGCGACCATTCGGAGACAGCCCGGCCGGGAACTCCCATGGCCGATCCCAGGACCAAGCTCCTACATGGATTCGGCCGAATCAGGCCCGAGAAACGATTTGCGACACGGCTTCGCAGAAGCGGTCGATTTCCGCCGGCGAAGTATAGACGTTGGGGCTGACGCGAATACCGCTCAGCATGGGAGCCACGATAGGCGTCACGAGAATGTTGTGCTTCCCGAGGAGCGTGTCGCTAAGTTTGCCCGGTTCCATGCCGTCGAAGTGAATCGTCCCGAAGGCGCCGGACTGATTCGGCTCCAGGCGAACAAGCATCTTCGCGCCCGGGAGTTTTCCGAGACATTCGGCCCAGCGATTCTTGAGGTAGCGAAGCCGGGCGAACTTCCGCTCGGCTCCAATCTGGTTGTGAAATTCCAGGGCTTGCAGTGTTGCGTTGTGCATGGCGGCGGGATGCGTCCCGATTTCCTCGAATTTGCGGATGTTTTTGTCCATCGATTCGGGAGCGGCCATGAGCGCCCAGTGCTTCTCGATGCGGTCCTTGCGAACGTAGAGAACGCCGGTGCCGATAGGAGCGGAAAGCCACTTGTGGAGACTCGCGCCGTAGAAATCGCAATCGAGCTCGGAGAATTGAAAGGGCACGTGCGCGAAAGCGTGCGCGCCGTCAACGATGCTCGTGATGCCCCGGGAACGCGCAAGCGCGCAGATTTCCTTGACGGGAAAAATCTGGCCGGTCATGAAGACGACCTGCGAAACGTGAATGACCCGAGTGCGCGGCGAAATGGCCTGCTCAAACAGCCGGACCAGATCCGCGGGGTCCTGGACCGGGACCGCGAAGTCGAGCTGCTTCAAAACGATCTTCTCCCGGCGCTCGCGTTGCTGCCATGTGGTAATCATGCGGGGATAGTCCTGGCTGGTCGTCAGCACTTCATCGCCCGGCTGAAGATCCAGGCCGAACTGCGCGATCTGGAGCGATTCACTGGCATTGCGCGTGATGGCGATGCACTCGGGGTCGGCGTTCCAGAGCTGGGCAATTCTCTTGCGAACGTCTTCGATAGTGGGCTCAAGATCGTGCCACATGCGATAGGCGGGGAGCCGATTGCTGTAGCGAATGGCTTCGATTTCGGCCTCGAGAACAGCGGCAGGAGCCGGTGCGACGCCGCCGTTGTTGAGATTGAGAAGTTGCGGATCGGGGACGTAGGCTTTGCGAATTTCCGACCAGAAATCTTCATCCCGGGCGACTGCATCCGGGGCGGCACCGGACGGATAAATTTTGTTTAGGGCAGTTGCGAGGAGAAGGGCCTCGGCTCCCTGCAGAAAATCACGGCGGCTAAATTCGCATGGCATCGGGCCACTCCACTCGCGGCATTCGAGTGTAAGCATACATCAGGAAAACCGAAGCCACGAGAATTCCTCTTGGCGACGGCAATTCCGCGGAGCTGGAGGCAGGGAAGGGAATTTGTTATGCTGAATATAGAACGGTACAGGGCTGTATCTCGCACGAGAACGGCACCGGAGGCCAAAAATGAGCGTTGTTCCTCTTTCGGGCGACGATAAGATCACCGTGCCCGGCCTTTTGCAGCGAAAATCTCCTGACCATTCGACACCGGAAAAAATTGTTTGCCTCACGGCATACGACTACCCCACAGCGCGGCTTGCGGATGAAGCCGGGGTGGATGTGTTGCTTGTCGGCGATTCGCTGGCCATGGTCGTGCTCGGGCACGACAGCACCCTGCCGGTGACCATCGAAGAAATGTTGCACCACACGCGGGCAGTGAGGCGCGGCACCCATCGCGCGCTCGTGGTCGCGGACATGCCTTACGGAACCTATCACTCCGACTCCGCGCAAGCGGTGAGCAACGCTGTCCGCTTCGTGAAGGAAGCCGGCGCTGAAGCCGTGAAAATTGAAGGCGGCGAGCGGCGGCTCGAGCTGATCTCGCGGCTGACAGAAGCGGAAATTCCCGTGATGGGACACGTGGGGCTCACGCCGCAATCCGTCAACGCCCTCGGCGGTTACAAGGTGCAGGGAAAAACCGTGGATGCCGCGGAACAGTTGCTGCGAGACGCGCGCGCGGTGGAAGGAGCGGGTGCGTTCGCGGTGGTTCTCGAGGCCATCCCGCGCGAGCTGGCGGCCCAAATTACGCGCGAGCTGCGAATCCCGACCATCGGAATTGGCGCGGGACCCGAATGCGACGGACAGATTCTCGTGCTGCACGACATGCTCGGGCTGACGTTCGCGCCTCCGCCGAAGTTCGCGCGGCAATACGCGAATGCGGGCGAAATCATATCGGATGCCGTGCGTGAGTATTGCGCGGACGTGCGCAACGGCGCGTTTCCCTCGGATGCCGAGTCCTATCATGGCACCCAAGTCATTCAGCGCAAGAAGCCGGTTTCGATTGTCGGATGCTGAGGAGCTCGCGAAAACAGGCCGCCGCGGCTCTGAGTTGATGGAGGGAGCATGACACCGGAAGAGATGCAAATGTTGTACGACTATAACGCGTGGGCGAACCGGCGGGCGCTGGGGGCGGCCGAAGCGTTGAGTGCGGAGCAGTTCACGCGGCAGATGGGATCGAGCTTTTCCTCGGTGCGAGACACTCTGGCCCACATTTGGGGTGCGGAGTGGATTTGGCTCGAGCGCTTTCAGGGCCGCTCGCCCGCTTCACTGCCCGACGCGAAGCAGTTTGCCGATGTCGCGAGCCTGAAGTCTCGCTGGCTGGAACTGGAAGCTCAGCTCTTGCACTTCGTCGGCGGGCTCTCGCAGGCCGATCTCGGCCGCGAGATGGAATACAAAACGCTCAAATTCGGTGTGTATCGGAATCCGCTTTGGCAATCCATGCAGCACGTGGTGAACCACGGGAGCTATCACCGCGGACAGGTGACCACGATGCTCCGGCAACTGGGTGCGCAACCCGTCTTAACGGACCTCATGCATTTCTACCGCGAGCGCGCGAAAGGCGTGAACGCCTAAAGACGCTTGCCAAAACAATCCCGCGTGGAAATCATTCGCACCGCAAGCTGGATGAAAGAGCGCGCTCGCGAAGCGCGCGCGCAGGGCCGGATTATCGGCTTCGTTCCGACCATGGGCGCGCTGCACGAGGGGCATTTGTCCTTGGTGCGTCAGGCCAGGCGTGATTGTTCCGTTGTCTTTGCGTCCATTTTTGTCAATCCCGCGCAATTCGGCCCCAGCGAAGATCTCGCGAAATATCCGCGCTCCCTCGAGTCTGACACGGAGAAACTCTCCGCCGCCGGAGTCGAAGCCGTCTTCGTGCCCGAACCCGGGGAAATGTACCCGCCGGGATTTTCGACCTATGTGACCGTCGAGGGATTGAGCCAGCGCCTCGAAGGGAAATCCCGGCCCGGACATTTCCGTGGCGTGACGACCGTGGTGCTGAAGCTCCTGCAAATCACTCAGCCCCATTTCGCCTATTTCGGGCGAAAGGACGCGCAGCAGGCCAGGATTCTTCGACAGATGGCAAGCGACCTGAATCTCGACGCCGGAATCGTTCTGAGCCCGATTGTGAGGGAGCGCGACGGCCTGGCCATGTCCTCGCGAAACGTGTACCTGGGTGCGGACGAGCGGAGAGCTGCGACGTCGCTGTATCGCGCGCTCGACGCCGCGCGAAGCGCGATTCAAAAAGGGGAACACGATGCGTCGGAACTGCGAGCCGCCATGCGCCGCACTCTTGACGCTGAGCCGCTGGCGCGCGTGGACTATGCCGAAATTGTCGATGCCGAAACGTTCGAGCCGGTCACTCGCCTAAGCCGCGCCAGTTATGCGCTCCTTGCCGTGTTCATCGGCAAGACCCGATTGATTGACAATATGCTGATCGAAGCCGGCGCGAACGGCCTTTCCGTCCAGCTCTGATACCGGCCGGAAGCGAAACTCAAGCCGGGATGCTCGCCAGGACTTCCGCGGCGTGGCCTTTGGCTTTCACGTTGTCCCACACCCGTTCGATTTTGCCGTCCGCTCCGATCAGGTACGAGCAGCGCACGATGCCCTTGAACGAGCGCCCCATGAATTTCTTCATGCGCCAGGCGCCGTACGCTTCGATCATTTTGTGCTCCGGGTCGCTCAGGAGAGGAAAATTCAGCTTCTGCTTTTCCCGAAAACTTGCGAGCGCTTTCTCGTTGTCCGCGCTCGCGCCAAGAATTGCCACTCCGCGCTTGTCGAGTTCTTGTTTTGCGTCGCGAAACTCGGACGCTTCCGTCGTTCAACCGGGCGTGTTCGCCCTGGGAAAGAAAAAGAGAATCACGCGTTTGCCTTTGAAGTCCTTCAGCGCGATCTCCTCCCCTTTGTCGGATCGCAGGCGGAAGTCCGGCGCTTTTTCTCCGGCCTTTAGCATAGACACCTCGATGCAGTCGGTTGCGAGTACGATCGATTTCAAACGCCCGGAAACAATTGTAGCAGGCGGCCGCTTCCGCGCGCAGGTGCGCGAACTTCAGGACAGCAGCTTGCGAAGAATATCGTTGACGGCTTGCGGGTTCGCCTGGCCGCGCGTTGCTTTCATCACTTGCCCCACGAAAAACTTGAAAACGCCTTCGTTGCCCGACTTGAACTTCGAGACGTTGTCCGGATGGTTCGCAATCACCGCGCGCGCCGCCGCTTCAATGTCCGAATCGCTGACCTGCGCGCCCAGGCCTTCCGCGGCGACAATCTCGCCCGCGCTGCGTCCGGAATCGAACATGCTCGCGAATACTCTCTTGCCCACGGCCGCGGTGATCTTGCCGGATTCCACGAGCGAAACCAGCTCGGCCAGCCCCGCCGGCGAGACCGGGCTGGCTCCGATTTCCTTGCCCGAGTCGTTCAGACGTCTCAGCAGCTCCGTTTGCATCCAGTTCGCTGCGCTTTTGCCGGGCGCCCCGGCTTTCACCACATCCTCGAAATAGTCAGCCAGCGCCCGCGAAGCGGTCAGCACTTCGGCGTCGTAGTCCGTCACTCCGTACTGCCCCGCAAAACGCGCTCGCTTGGCCGCCGGCAGTTCCGGCAGCGAGCGCCGGATTTCTTCGCGCCATGCCGCGCTCACCGCAACCGGAAGCAAATCCGGTTCGGGGAAGTAGCGATAGTCGTGCGCCTTTTCCTTCGAGCGCATGGCCACGGTGTAGCCCCCGGCTTGGTTCCACAAGCGGGTTTCCTGCACGATGCGGCCCCCGGATTCCAGCACGGCCACTTGGCGGGCGATTTCGTGTTCGATGGCTTTTTGCAGAAAGCGGAACGAGTTCAGATTCTTCACTTCGACCTTCGTGCCGAATTCCCCGGAGCCGCGCAGCCGGACGCTGACGTTCGCATCGCACCGCAGCGACCCTTCCTCCATGTTGCAGTCGCTGACGCCCGTGTAGAGCATGATTTGCCGCAGCGTGGCGAGGTAGGCATAGGCTTCTTGCGGTGACCGAATGTCGGGTTCGGAAACGATTTCGCTGAGCGGCGTGCCGCAGCGATTGTAGTCGATATAGGCCTTCTCGGCCGAGTGCGCGAAGCCTTCGTGCAGATTCTTGGCCGCGTCCTCCTCGAGGTGCAGGCGAGTGATGCCGATACGCTTGGTTGCGCCGTCTTCCCCGATCTCGAGGAACCCTCCCGTTGCCAGCGGGAGTTCGTATTGCGAGATTTGGTAGCCCTTCGGCAGGTCCGGATAAAAATAGTTCTTGCGGGCAAAGCGGGAACGCTCGTGCACAGTGCAATTGAGCGCCAGCGCGGCGCGCACCGCCATTTCCACGGCTCGCTTGTTCAGAATCGGAAGCGTGCCGGGCAGACCGAGACACACCGGGCACGTATTGGTGTTTGGCGGATCGCCGAATTGCGTCGAACAGGCGCAAAAGATCTTCGTTTGCGTGAGCAGTTGGACGTGGACCTCGAGCCCGATGACAGGCTCGTATTTCGCCAGGACTTCTGGCGCGACGGTGCCTTCTGCTTCGGTTGCTTTCGCCATGGGGAAACCAAAAGTATAGCATCGGGCTGCGGAACGATCGGCATCGCCCGGGTGCCCCGTCAAGCACTGCAAGCTGATGCAGGGCGCAAGGTATCGTGCTGCCACTCAAGCCGGGAGCTTTCCGACAGCACGCTAGGCGGTGCTCCCGGCTTCCGTTTGCATCCTCCGCGCAAGCAATCGCTCCGCGAGCGCATAGCCGCCAAAGAGGAGCGTGGCGTAAACGGCGTCACCCGCCAGCGTATTCCAGAAGAGCGGCAGCCCGGCGACGTAGCAACTCAGCAGCCCGGCGGCTGTGTGCGGAAAGCCGGTCAGAAACTGCCAGACGCCCCAGTTCGTGATCAGAAAAAATTGCGTGGCTCCGAGAAGCGTGCCCAGCCCGATCCGTGTCACGCTGCGCCGCTCGCCAATCCAGAGGCCGATGGCCACGCTCACGGCAAAGCTCGCGTAAACAACGGCCATCAGCTTGTGAATACCGATAAAGGCGTCTCCCGCTAAGAGCGCCAGCAAGGGAAACAGAAAGGCCAGGCCGCGATTGCGCACCACGGCTCCGGAAAAGAGCGCCATCGCACCCACCGGAGTGAAATTCCATGGATGCGGGGCGATGCGCACCGCGGCGGCCACGGCGATGATCGCGAGTGCCAGCAACGTGCGGAACAGGAACTGCTTCTTTCCATTAGCGATGAGCTGCATTCGTGCCTCCCTCCGTTTCGGGCAAAAGATCACAGAAAACAAAGCGGTCGCGCGTCACGATTTCACCCGCGCGCACCGCGATAGGCGTACGCAAGACGGGACCATCAAATACGAACGTATGAAACTCGCCATTTTCTCCGCACGGGTCGGCGTCCGGCGGAAGTTCCCGGAAAAAGGAATGGTCGAGCTCGCGTCCGGCAAACTCCGGGCCGAGCTTTGTGGAATCAATGCAAACGGTAACGGCGCGAAATCCTTCCGCGAGAAAGTGCGAACTCAGTTCCCGCGTATCGCGCTTCCAAATGGGGAAGACCGCGGTCATGCCCATGCGGGCGAGGTTGCGCTCGCGATATTCGCGGAGGTCCTCGAGGAAAATGTCCCCGAAAGCCACTTTGCGGATGCCTTGATCATAAAAGCCTTGCAGCGCCGCTTCCATGCGCGCTTCGTAGATCGGATTCACGCACTGCGCGGGAATCAGAACTTCATGAAGGGGCAGGCCGATGGATTCGGCCTGCTGATGAACGAGCCTTCGGCGGACTCCGTGCATGCTGACGCGGTCGTAGGTCTCGGTGATGGTCGTAAGGAGCGCGGCCACGCGGAATTCCCGCCGGCTGCGCAAAACGTGCAGCGCCATGGCGCTGTCCTTGCCGCCGCTCCAGCAGAAGAGGATGGGTTCCCCGGTCGTCATGACTGAACCCTTTCAGAAGTTCCGGTCTCCCGGGCAGGAGCACGGTTTGTGCCGCGCCCCTGCGGGAGCATTGCTCTGTTGGTGTGTTGCTGATCGCCGGTCTGGAAGTTTCATCGGGCGCCGATTTGATACCGGACGCCGGCTAGAAAATTTAAGCGCAAGGACGGAAAGCCGAGCACTTCTTCATATTTCTGATTCGCGAAGTTGTTCAAGACACCGTGAATTTCAATCCCGCGCGGGAGCTGATACGCGAAGCCCGCGTTCGCAAGCACGTAGCCGGGATTGCGGAAGAGGCAGGGAAGCCCGAGGACGCAGGCAAACGTGCCGTCGTTTGGCTCGACATCGAGCACCGGGCCGCGGATCGAGGCATTCGTATTCAGCATCAGCCGGCGGTGATGCCACGTGACATTGTATCCGGCGGAGCTGCGCGGCCTGCGGAGAAACGGCTGACCAACTTGCAGAGGCGCGAGGACTTGGTTCGACCCATCAAGGGCAAGGATCGCGGTATGGAGCCAGGTATACTCCGCGGAGACCTCGAGGGAGTGCGCGGGACGAAGCCGCAGGCTCGTCTCCAGGCCTTGCGCGCGAGCGTTCGCGAGATTGTCTGAACTGAACGTGCTTAGATTCGAAAGATTGCCGCCGAGCGTCACGATCTGATCCTTGAAGCGGTTGTAGAAGTACGTCACGTCCACGATCGCGCGGTCGGCAAGAAAACGTTGCTCCACGCCCGAATCAAAGCTGATGTTTTTCTCCGGCTTCAAATGCGGATTGTCCGTGAACGCCAGCTCGAAGCCATTCGGCGGACGGATGCCCGTGCCAAAGCTGCCGTGCAGCCGGGTTGCGCCGAAGCGCCGGTCGCCTCGAGCCTCGCGCAGCGCCAAGGCGCTGGCGATGCGCGGGTTTACCTTGGCCACGGAACTCGCCGGGATGAACGGGCGCGAGAAGCCATCCGGAGGCAATGCCCCGGTGCGCAGGTCGTCGATACGAATGCCTGTCGTCAGGAACCAGCGGCTTGCTGGATTCCAGCGATTCTCCACAAAGTAGGCATAGCTGGCGCGCGGCAAAAGGAAAGCCGTATTGTTGGCGTCGGTGATGAACGTGTCCTGAAACTGCTCGCGCGTGTACTCGAACCCATAGACGAAAACGTCCCTGCGCGAAACGGCGAGCTCGCCGTGAGTATGGGCCACGACGCGCAGGTTCTTCAGGAACGAATCGCCGAACGAGGAAATGAAAAGCGAACGGTCCGGCGAGACGCTCGCGCTGAACACCTGCTTGAGCCGGCTGGTGAATTGCTCGGAGTACTCGGCCTGATAGGCAAAGAGATTCTGATGGTCCCGCGACACGGTGTCGATGCCGGGGAAAAGATGATCCGGATCGGACCCATACGCCCCGGGCGAACCCGCGCTGTTGGCGTCGCCATAAAAATGAAACAGAAACTGGCGGCGCGGACTCCGCGAGTAACCGAGACTCAGGTGAGAGCTTTGATTGCGGTAACCGTCGTTCGCCACGACTCCGTTCGAGTCCAGCCGCGACACGTTGAACGCCCAGCTCAATCCGCCAAAGAGTCCGCTGCCCCCGGCGGCGAGCCGCCGCGTATCATAGCTCCCACCTTCCGCGAGGAAGGAGAGATGGGGCGCGCCCTCGCCCGTTTCGCTGACAATATTCACCACGCCGGAAACCGCATTCGCGCCGAAGAGCGCGCTTTCCGGGCCGCGGGAAATTTCGACGCGCTCGACGCCATCCGTCGCGATCGATGCGAAATCGAAGTCGCCGCCGAAAAGGTTGACCGGCACGCCGTCGATCATCACTAGGTTGTAGTTGGAGTTGCCGCCGCGAAGGAACACGCTGGTGGCGCCTCCATAGCGTCCCGTCTGGCTGACCGAGACCCCAGGAACATCGCGAAGCACGTCGAAGACGCTGTGCGCATCGCGCTCCTCGATTTGCTGCCGCGGTACGATCGTGATTGAGGAGCCGATTTGCGACGCTACGGCTCCGTCGAGCGAAGCGGAAACAGCCACCTGCTCCTCCACCGCGCTCAGAACGAGATGCAGGTTCACGGTCTTCGCCCCGCTGGACGCGAGTGTGATGTCCGCCGGGCGCCCGGAAAATCCCGGTGCGCTTGCCAGCACCGAATACGATCCCGCGCGCAGATGCTCGAAGCGGTACCGGCCGGAGCTATCGGCCACCGCCTCGGCCAGCGGTGATAACCCGAAGAGCAGCGTCACACGGGCCCGGGGAACAGCACGATTTTCCGGATCCAATACGGCGCCTTCGAGCACCGCATTCGAGTCGGTGGATTGCCGGGTCACCGCCGGCGGACCAGCCGGAGCTTGCGCAACAACCGGGCCGGCGGCGAGAGACACCAACATCGAGAAGAGAAGCGAAAAAACGGACAACCAAGAGCTGAAGCGTCGAAGTGTCGGCATGTGGTCCTCCGCTCCCTCACGCGCGGGAGCTTGAAGGTTGCCCTCCCAATCAACGATTGCGGAGGGTGCGGACTTCGCCGGTCTCCTGGCTTGGCGGTGAATCGCATCAGCCTCGCATCCTTCCCGCGGCGGCGCCTCGCGTTTGCGGCGACCGGATCTGGTCAGCGAAACGGCACGCTACAGTGGATGGCAAGCAGGTCTTTTCTCGTGCGATGGCGCCAATGCGCATCGCACTCCGCCTTACAGTCGCGCGGCGGCGACGGCTTTCACGAAAGCAGCCCACTACGCTGTTTTGTGCGCGGCCCGCGGGGCCGCCCGTCTTCCCGAGCACGAAGTCCGCGGTGATTGGTGAGGGGCGCGGGGCCCGCTGTGGCGTTGCGCTTTTGCGCGGTCCACAAACGGCATGGCCGCGCGGTTGAGGTGAACACAAGCACTGCTCTCAGGCATCGCCTTCCGCCGGAACCGGCGTTACACGGGGCCGGCCAGTCGAGCCAAGTTCCACGGTGAGGCGCGTCTGAAAAACTTGTTCAAGCAATTCCCGCTGATACACGCTCGCCGGCGCCCCAACTCGCAAGCAGCGCCCGCGCTGCATCAGCAAAACCTGATCCGCATACTCCGCAACGAGGTTCAGTTCGTGGGTGACCACGATCACCGTGTAGCGGTTTTCCCCGGCCAGCCGCCGGAGAGTGTGCAGAAAATCGACCTGCGCGCCGATGTCCAGGTGCAGCGTCGGCTCGTCGAGCAGCAAGAGAATGGGCTGCTGTGCGAGCGCTCGCGCCAGAATCACGCGCTGTTTCTCGCCTCCGGAAATCTGATCCATCCACCGGTCGCTCAAATGCTCGGCCCCGGTTTGCGCCAGGGCGTTGCGCGCGATGGCCAGGTCGTCGTCGCTTTCAAACCGCAGCACCCGGCCGTAGGGATGACGCCCTTGCAGCACAAATTCCCACGCGCGAGAAGGAAAGAGCAGCGGGCTTTCCTGCTGCACCATGGCGATGCGCCGCGCGCGTTCGCGCGGAGCGAGCGTGTGGCTGACAAAGCCATCCAGCAGCACGCGGCCGGAAAGCGGCTCGATGGCTCCCGAAATCAGCTTTAGCAGAGTGGACTTGCCCGAGGCGTTTGGCCCCAGTACGGCCACGATTTCTCCGGGCCGCGCCTGGAAGCTGGTGGCCTCCAGCGTGAAAAGTGGGGCCTGCGATGGATTCCTTGAATAGGCGTAGCTCACCTGCTCGACGCTGAGCCGCACGTCCGATGCCGACCGCGGAGCCTCGCTGGCCGCGCGGGCGGCAGCGCCGCGCCGGCCAAAGGGACTCACGCGGGCCTCCGCCGCAGCAGGTACATGAAGACCGGCGCGCCGACCATCGCGGAAATCGCGCCGACAGGAACCTCAGCCGGCGCGACCACCGTCCGCGCGAGCGCATCGGCAACCACAACCGCGATGGCGCCGCCGAAGGCGCAAGTCGGGATCAGCATGCGGTGGTCGGACCCAAAGAGCGAGCGCATGGCGTGAGGCACCAGCAAGCCAATGTAGCCAATTGCGCCGCTGACCGAGACCGCCAGTCCCGTCAGTACCGAAGCCGCCACGTAAACAACAACGCGCACCCGCTTCACATCGACGCCCAGATGCATCGCTTCCTTTTCGCCTGCGAGCAGCAAGTTGAGGTCCGGCGCGGTCGTGTAAATCATTCCCGCGGCGACAAAGAATCCCGCGCGCACAATCCACGCCACGGTTTTCTGCATCGGCGTCGAAAGATCGCCCATCAGCCAGAAGGCCGTGCCGTGCAGATCGCGTCCCGCCACGGTCGTGAGCAGAAACATGATCATCGCCGAAAGGAATGAAGCCGTGATGACTCCTCCGAGCAGCAGCGTGCCGCTGTCCATTTGGCCGTTCCGATGGCCGAACAGATACACCACAAGGATCGTGATCAGCGCGCCCGCGAACGCGCCGAGCGGTGTGAGCAGCGCGGAGAGCGCCGCGGGAATCGTCAGATGCGAGATGGCGATTTGCGCAAGAATGGCCCCCAATCCCGCGCCGCCCGAAATTCCGAGTACATAGGGGTCCGCCAGGGGGTTGCGGAGCAGCGCCTGAAAACTGGCGCCGGCGACCGAGAGCGATGCCCCAACAAAAATGGCCAGCAGGATTCGCGGCAAACGAATGTCGAAGATGATCAGTTGATAGTCCGTGGAAAGCTGGCTGGCCTGGTGCAGCGCCACGCGAATCAGGTCTCTCGCCAGCGCGTAAAGGGAAACAGGCACCGCCCCGACTTTTAGAGCAGCCACCACCACCACGAACAAAATCAGCGCAAGGATGCCGCAGCGGCTGAGAACATGACTCAGCCTTAGAGGGCGCATAGTTCCCCCGCTCGTTCGTCGCGGCCGCCCGTCTCGCCAAAAATCACCGATTCCGCCTCGTTTCCAAAGGCCTCCGGATGCAGCCGCCGCGCCAGATCCTCGATCGCCCCCACAATGCGCGGCGAGGGCCGGTTCACCGCTTCGCTGATCACGGCGAAGCGCTTTTCCCGCACCGCTTCGAGACCGCGCCAGCCGGGCCGCTTCGCCAATGCCTGCACATCAACGGCCGGTTTTTCCGAGTGCGTCGCGGCGAACACGAGAAAATCCGGCTGCTGGCGCACCACTTCCTCGAGGTTCACCTGCGGCCAATCCTGCGACGAATCAACGACCGAAACCGCGCCGGCGTAGCGCAACGCATCGGCAATGAACGTGCCTCTCCCAATCGAGATCAGCGGTTCATCCCAGACAACAAAGAGGACACGCTTCGGCGGAACTCCCCGGAGCCGCTCCTGCAACTTCGTGAGACGCCTGCGCAGCGCGGCGGAAACCTCCGCCCCGGCCTCGGGCGCGTCCAGCACCGCGGACAGCCGCTCTATCGAAGAGAGTATTTCGTCAACGGTTTTTGGATTCGTCGTGTACGAAGGAATTTGGAGCGATTGCAGGGCTTCCACCGTTTCCAGGCGGTTCAAGCTTTTGATGGCCAGCACAAGATCCGGATGCAGCTTTGCGATCATTTCAATGTTTGGATTGATGGCGCCGCCAATTTTCTGCTTTTCCCGCGCCTCCGGCGGGTAATCGCAAAAATCCGTATCGCCCACCAGCCGGTCCTGCAAACCCAGCGCGTAAATCGTTTCCGTCAAGCTCGGCGCCAGCGAAACGATCCGCCGGATGTCCCGCGGAATGCGAACAGTGCGGCCGGTCTCGTCCGTGACCTCCCGGAACCCGCGTCCAACCGGCTCCCGCCCTGCCGGAGGAGAGGCTTGTGCGCGCCCGGCGTTTGTCCACGCCAGCAGGCACAGCACCGCCGTCGCCGGCGTCCGTGCCATGCGGCCAATGGTCTTGCACTTTTGCGCAGCAGCCCTCATTCCGTTCTTGTGCCCTTCGCCCTCCGCCGCCCCTCATCTGCACAACAAAAAAGCCCCGCGAGACATCTGGGGGCTTCCGGCTTCGCCCTTTCTCGCGAAGAGCTCCAGCCGCGGCGGCAAGAGTGGGTAGCCTGGCTCGCGGCGCTTTGCCGCTCACAGTGGCGGGACCGCGGCCGATTCTCACGGCCTTCCCCGCAACCCTTGCCTGCAAAATTTTTCGAATCGAGTGTATGCCGCAGGCAAGCGCAGTGTCAATCAAGCACCGATGCACTGCGTCCTCAGCGGTTCTTCCAGTTTGGCTTGCGCTTTTCGACGAGCGCCCGCAGCCCCTCTTGCGAATCTTCCAGGTGATAAAGCTCGTTGAGAAAAATGTTCATCGAGTGCTTCAGCCCTTCCCGCAGCGAAAGCCCCATCCCGCCCAGGATCGCGCGCTTGGCCATCGAAAGCACCGGACCGGAATGGCCGCTTATCTTGGCGACCAAATCGTCCACTGTCCCATTGAGCTGTGCTTCCGGAACGAGCCGGTTCACCAGGCCCAGCTCCAGCGCGCGTTCGGCCGTCACGACTTCTCCCGTCAGTACCAGCTCGAGCGCGGTTTTCGGTCCCACCAGGAACGGAAGGATCGTGGAAGCCAGCGGCGGGAAAACGCCAATGGTAATCTCCGGCTGCGCAAAGCGCGCTTTGGGCGTAGCCACCACCAGATCGCCGAAAGCCGCCAGCTCCGCCCCGCCGCCGATGGCCGGTCCGTTCACCACGCAGATCACCGGCTTGCCGACTTCCAGCATCCCGGCAAACGCTCCGTGAAAAGCGTCCAGCATCTGGAACACGCGCTGCGAGGTATACTCGCCCAGGTCAATGCCTCCGCAAAATACCTTGCACGCTGAATCGATCACGATCAGCTTGATTTCATCACGCTCCCCGGCGACGGCGATGCCGTCCGCCAGTTCGCGCAGCATCCCCTCATTCAGCAGATTGTGCTCGGGACGGTTCAGCGTCATCCGCGCCACGCCCTCCGCCACACGGAACTGGATATGCTGAAAGCTCTCCGGCTTGCGCCGCTCCGGTCCGCTCGCAAAATTTTCCGTGTCCACGCGCTCGATGGCCATGTCGCCCCCTGCTCGAAGGAAAATCGCCTTTTTGTTGTGCTTTTTGTCCATGCTAGCACGCTGCTCTTGCCCGGCGGCGCGCCGCAACACGTACTCGTGCGCAAAGAGTCGGCACCCGCGCCGTTCTTTCTGCCCACCGCCAGCGCTTTTTTGGATAACATCACCGGGACCGGAGGCGCGGTGCGGCGAACAACTCCCGAGGCGCGACACGCCCGACAGTCCAGGTCAGATGAGCGAGTCGCCGTCGCGGTTCGCGCTCCCGCCGGGCCGCCGGCGGGCGGCTTTCCCTCGCATTCCGCCTGGCAGCAAGCGCCGCCCGTGCGGTTTTCCGCGGATTGGCAGGGGAAGAATGCCGATTCCCGCCGCGAAACCGAAGTCCGCTTGCTTTGGACTCCGCAAATCCTCTATTTGCGTTTCGTCGCAAGGTTTCGCTCGATAACCGTCTTTCCTGACGCCGAACCGAATGGCCGGCGGGACCACCTGTGGGATCGCGACGTCGCCGAAGTGTTCTTGCAAGCCGACACCCGGGACCCGTGCCGCTACCAGGAATTTGAAATCAGTCCCAACGGCTTCTGGATTGATCTCGATATCGCCCCGGGTGAAAAGCGCGACTTGCGGAGCGGGTTGTCACGCCGCGTCAATTTGGACGAAGCGGCGAAGGTCTGGACGGCCGAGCTGGCCATCCCCATGCCCAGTCTGGTCCGCCGATTCGATCCCGCAGCCGCGTGGCGCGTCAATTTCTTTCGCATCGAGGGCCCTGCCGAAGCGCGTTTCTATTCCGCGTGGCGGCCCACCGGAACTCCTCAGCCCAATTTTCACGTGCCCGAAGCCTTCGGCACGCTCGTTTTCCAGGATGCGCATTCCCGTGAGTAGTGTCGCTCCGAGCCGCCTGTGGTTCCGCCGCGTTTTCCGCGCATGGCTCGCCGTATTCTTCCTCGCTTCGCTTTCTGCCGCCGGACCCGATTTCGTCGCGGCCGTGCCGCAATCCGCCGAAGTTTCGCCGAATGCGCCACGGATCACTAAAATTGAGCCGCCCAATTGGTGGCTGGGTCTCACGCCCGAAGTGATGCTGCTGCTCTCGGGCCGCAATCTGGCGGCGACTCACGTGCAGTGTAATCTGCCGGCGGTGAAGGTCATGCGCACGCAATCCAGCGCGGAGGGAACCTATCTCTTCATCTGGCTCCGCATCGCTCCCGAAACCCGCTCGGGCACCGCCGTCTGCCGCGTCACCACTCCCGGCGGCACCACTCCGTTTGAATTTCCGCTTGCCGCTCGCCCGCCAACCGCCGGCCGGTTCCAGGGCCTCGCGCCAGGCGAAGTTCTCTACCTGATCATGCCGGACCGTTTTGCGAACGGCGATCCTGCGAATGATGAACCGCCCGAAGCACCCGGCTCGCATGACCGTGCCAACCCGCGCGCCTATCACGGCGGCGATCTGCGCGGCATTCGCCGGCATCTCGGCTATCTCAGGGACCTGGGAGTCACCGCGCTCTGGCTCACGCCCATCGTGAAGAACGGCGCTGCCCAGGATTATCACGGCTACAGCGCCGTGGATCTCTATGATGTGGACCCGCATCTCGGCTCCCTCGCGGACTATCAGGACCTCGTCGCTGCGGCTCACCAGCAGCACATCAAGATTTTCTTCGATGCCGTCCCGAATCATGTTGGCCCGCTGCATCCGTGGGTGGATCATCCGCCGCTCCCCGATTGGTTCCATGGTTCGCGCGCCAATCATCTGGATTCCTTCACGCCCGTGCACGGTCCGTTTTACGCCGGATCCGAAAAGCAGCCGAACGATCTCTTCGAGCTTCTGGCCGATCCGCATGCGCCCGTGAGCCTCCGCAAAAACCTCACCGAAGGCTGGTTTTTCGGCATTTTGCCGGACCTCAATACGGAAAACCCGGTTGTTGCGCAATATCTGCTGCAGAACAGCATCTGGTGGACGGAGAGTTCGGGTCTCGACGGATTTCGCCTGGATACATTCCCCTACGTGGATCGCCACTTCTGGGCCGCATGGCACGCCGCGCTTCGCGGAATTTATCCAAACTTGGCCACCATCGGCGAAGTCTTTCATCCGGATCCTTCCGTCACGTCGTTTTTTGTCGGCGGCCAGCGCCGCTGGGACGGCATCGACTCCGGCCTCACCACCGTTTTCGATTTCCCGCTGTATTTTGCGCTTCGCGATGTCCTACTGAACGGTGCGCCGGCCGCGCGCATCGCGGACGTGCTCCGCCACGATTCGCTCTATCCGCACCCCAGTCTCCTCGTTCCATTCTTTGGCAATCACGATGTCCCGCGTTTCGTCTCCGCGGAAGGCGGTTCGCCCGAGAAACTCAAGCTCGCCTTCGGGCTAACACTCACGCTGCGCGGGATTCCGCAGCTCTGCTACGGCGATGAAATCGGAATGCCCGGCGGCGCGGACCCCGACAACCGCCGCGATTTCCCCGGTGGATGGAACGATGACGCCCGGAATGCCTTCACCGAAGCGGGCCGCACGCCTCAGCAGCAGGCCATTTTCGCCTATGTCCAGGCGCTCTTGCGGTTGCGCCGCGAACATCCCGCGCTCGAATCCGGCAAGCTCTGGCATCTTGCTTCGGATGCCGGCTCATACGTTTTTCTCCGCGAGACCGAGGATGAGCGCATCGTCGTGGCCTTCAACAACGCCGCGCAGTCCAGGGATCTTCGCCTTCCTCTCGCGGACACTCCCGCGAGCGGCGCGGCCGGGGCGGTCGCTCTTTTCGGCGATGCCAGGGCACAGGTCACGCGTTCTGGGCTGCAGCTCGCGCTCCCTCCGCGGTCGCTTTCCGTCTTTCTTCTCGATTGAGCCTTCGCGCCCGCCGCTCGCTGGCTTCCATTTCAAACCAGGCGGCTTCTATGGAACGATGATTCGGGATTCTTCTCGCCGCAATTCCCGCGCTTCCGGGAATTGACCGCGCAGAAATTCGATGAATCGCCGCGACCGCGGCCTGCCGTTCGTCCGCAGCAATGCCATCCGAAAAAGAAACACCAGCAGATGAAAGATGTCCCCGTCCTTGAGCGCCGCAAAACCCGCGCGTTCCGACTGCTCCTTCTTGATCTCCGCGAGCAGGGTCATCACGGCGCCGTACAGCTCCCGCGGCAGCGGCGCTTCCGGCGCCCTCTCGTAAAGGATCCCCGTGGTCAGCGTGCGATAGGTTTCTGCCAGCGATTCCACCGCTTGCAGCACGTCGGGATCGCTCGCCAATGGCTGGCTGGCGCAGAACTTTGCCATCGCAAAGGCCAGTGCGCCCAGAAGCTGCTGGTGCCTGTGAAGCAGGTCCCTCGGGAGCTTCACATCCAGCAGAGGGGTATTTCCCGGAGTCGAGCGCGGATGCTCATCCTCGTACCGGTGCGCCGCGGCGAGATACGTGCAGTCCACAGGACAATCGATGGTCACCTCGCGTTCCCTGCCGCAGCACACCGCGCATATCCTCTCCCCTTTTGCCGGACAGAACCGCGCGGGTTTGCGTTTCTCACAGATCGGGCAGCTCATTCGCACTCCATTTTCGCCTGCATCAGAAGCAAGAAACGAACCTGGTCAATCCCCTGGAAGCCAAGAAGCGTATGGGCAGAACCAACAAAACGGACGCCCTCGACGCTAAAGGCTTGGCCATACTGCCACAAAACGGAGCGTTTCCGGAGTCTTGGATTCCGCGAGCAACGCTGCGCGACCGACACCAACCCCTGCGCGCTCGTGGCCTTGCGTGGTCTGCGCTCTGCTCTCATGCGCCGCGTGTATGCGCGGCTTCAGCTTGCTGCGCATGTCGCGCAGCGCCATCCGCGTGCGCAGCAACTCCCACTGGTCGCGCAACTCCCCCGGCGGTATCCAGCATTCGGGCAGTGTCCCGTTGCGCAGCAGGATCCCCAGCCCTCGGACCAGAACGCCCAATGAATCTCGGGGACATCGTCGTCCTTGACGACGAGGGTGATGTCCTTAAGTTGATCGGCAATGATGCGGGTCTGATAGATTTCATCGTTAACGCGATAGAGAAGGATGCCGCCCTGGACGCGCAGAATCTCGCTGTCTTCCTGCCCCGTGACGATGCGAATCTTCCGGCCGTCCACAAGGTTTTGCAGGGCGAGCACGCCCGGAGACCAGATCCACTTCCCCTGGAAAATGGCATATTGCTGTTGCACATTCGGGAGGATGTCCGTTTCGTACGCTCTTTCGTTCTCTCGCCCAGGGCTGATTTTGTGGTCTGGGTTGCGCATTCCGACCGTGATCGCGAGCCAAGGATCAAAGAGCCGGCAATTGGAGGCGTTTCCTTCCACCCGAACCGTCCTCCAACGATTGCTGGCTCGATCATGAACAAAGATATCCGTGAAATCCGCCAAGTTCGTCGCGTCGCCGACATACTGAACGTCCAGGACCAAATGTTCCTGACTCGCAGCTACGATTGCAGGCGCGACATTGGCCACCGGAAATCGCGGTAGGGATGTCGGCGAGTCAATGGCCACGGGATGACCGAAGACTGTGACTACCAGGCGACCATCCACCAGTGCGCCAACAAGGTAAGGCTGCACTGCCGGGCCACCGTGATGCCCCTCTCGTCGCAGGTCTGCGTACTCGGCCCACGCGTCGGGTCTGACCCGAGCCGCCTTCTTTTCGGTAGCGCCGGATACGCTCACAACATTTTTTTTGGCTTCCGCATAAGAGCTGAGGGGCAAAAGAGCATCAACGGACCGGGGACGCGGCTCCGCCAATGTTGCCCAGGCATCAACCAAAAGCGACGCCGCCGGATTGAAGGTGAGATCATCGCTAGCCATCGGCTCGTTCATGTGAACGATGGCAACGGATGTGGACGTGACGCGAGGATGGACTAGAAATACGACGCCCTCCCACGCAAGCACGAAACGCACACCATCTGCCGACGATACGACTTCGCGGATTAGCTTCAACTTCTTGTCTCCGTTCGCCTGGTAAACCCGCGCGGGATAGGTCTTGTCGATGTGTTCGGTCGGGGTTGCGGCGAGCAGGCAGATTTTTTTCCTGATTGCTGGCGGCCCTTGCGGCTAATCCTTGGCAATCAGGACAGCCAACGCAAATAGCGCACAGCTACAAGGGATTCGTATTACAGACTTGCTGAACATAGCCATTCGTGTCGATGTCCCACCGGTTCGGCCCGCTGCTGTCGGCAGGGTGAAAGAAAATGAAGTAGTTGCCGTTGTAGTAATGAATCCAGTCACCGTTCGCCCGACGCGTGCCGCACGACGGATTGCCGCCGCGCGCGTGCCAAAACGCCCGCTGAACTGCGGCGGTGGCGCGGTGGTGAGGAAGACGCCGCAGGTTTTCCAGATGCGAGTTGAGCGCACGGGCTGCGACGTGCGAGCGAGGCGACAGAGTCAGCTTTGGGCCGCGGCTTTGGAGCGGCTGGCCATTTGGTCCAGCCATTCCTGCTGGCGGCGGGACATTTCATCCGGTGCGACGTCTTCGACGTGGGTGGCGATGCCCCAGGCGTGGCCGAACGGGTCGGTGAACTTGCCGTAGCGGTCGCCCCAGAACATATCTTCGGGCTGCATGGTGGATTGAGCTCCCGCGGCGATGGCGCGCTGGAAGACGGAATCGACGTCTTCGGTATAGACGAACATAGAAACGGAGACCGGGGCGGAGGGCGAAGGGGCGACCGCCATGGGCGGCATCTCATCGTTCAAAAAGATATGAGAATCGCCGATTTTGAGTTCGGCGTGCATGATTTTGCCGCCGGGGCCGCTCATGCGCATGACTTCCGAAGCGCCAAAGACTTGTTTGTAGAAGTCGATGGCGGCGCTGGCGTTACGGCAGGTGAGGGAAGGCGAAACCGAGTGATAGCCTTCCGGTATGGGACGAACGCTGGTGGACATGTCTTCCTCCGGGGGAGAATCGCGCATGGAGCAGAGTGGCGGGGAGCCGATGCGCGTTAGAGTGTCATACTCCGGTTGAGAATGGGAGTCAACGGAAAAGGGCGGGCGGGATGGCGTGTTGCGGATTCCTGCGGGGCTGGGTAGGAGCCGCACCGGCAGGAGGGGCGGCGCTACCGGGGGGATGAGATGAGGTACGAGTTTTTGGTGGAGACCTATGCGACGGAGCGCGTGAAGGTGGTGAGCGTGTGGAGCGAGTTCCGAGACGAGGACATGGAGTTCCGGCCGAATGCGGGGGATGCGCGGGGGCGGAGCGTGCGAGAGCAGATGGTGCATCAGTGCGTGAGCGAGGACTTGTGGTTCCGGAACATGCTGGGAATCGACGTGGGAGCGCCGCCTCTGCCCGGCAGCGAGACGAGGCTCGAGTTTATGCGGCGATACGCGGAAGACAGCGGGAAGCGGCTGGCGGCGCCGAGGAGCAAGGAGGAAGGGTGGTGGGAGGGGGAGACGAGATTTTTTGATGTGACGAGGTCGCGCGCATGGGTGATGACGCGGCGGATTGCGCACACGTCCCACCATCGGGGGCAGCAGATGGCAATGCTGCGCATGCTGGGGCGGGATCTGCACAGCATCTATGGGCCGACGGCGGACACGGGCGGATTGATGCAGAACCATGCGCCGACGATTTATGCGTACGGGAGTTTGCAGGAGCTCTTGGCGGGCGAAAGCGAGGGAGGAAGGAAGGCACGATTGCCGGGAGCTGGCGGGAAGGCGGTCACGGAGCGGGCGGGGAAGTAACAGCGCAAGGGTGGGCGCAGAGGGGCGCGTGGCGCCTCACGCCCACTGCTGACGTCTGTGAGCAAGGCGGATGAGCGAACCGTAGCTCGCGGTTCGCGCCGGCGAGAGGCCGGCGCTATAACGCTATAACCAGAGGCAAGAGATCATTCCGGTCTGGTGATGACGCCGCAGGCGATGCGAGCGGGCGCGTCGCTGCCATTTGTGCCGGAAGAGGCGTGGATGACGATGGAGGTGCCGCCGTTGCTGAAGACGGAGTTGGCGTCGCTGCCCAGGGTTACGTTGGGAGCGATGGTGGTGGCGTGCGCAGTGCCGTCCTGGCCGACGACGAGCGCGAAATCAGGGATATCGCCGGCGGGAGGCATATCGTGGGAATGGCCCATGCCGGAAGGATCGAAATGCGCGCCAGCGGACTTGAAATCGGGGGGCTCGCATTTGGCGAACTGATGAATGTGAATGGAATGGTCGCCGGGCGGGAGGTCCTTGAGGTCGAGTTTGATGCGGACGCCCTGGGGGGCGGGCGTGAGAGTAGCGGTGCCGATATTCTGACCCTGAACGTTCTTGAATTCGACGGTGACGGACTTTACGGCGTGAGAATGGGATTGCTGTGCCGAGGTAACGAAGGCAGGGAGGAGAAACAGGGATACCGAGAGGATCTTTCGCATGAAGTTTCCTTTCGTTGACTTCACTCAGGGCAAAGATTTTTGGGAAACACGCCTTGGAGTTACTTTAGCGCAGAGAAGCAGGCAGAACTGGGAGAAAACAAAGGACGTAACGAAACAGTGAACAGGGACTCTGGAGAGGGAATCAGGCGGGGCGGGCGAAAACTGGAGCGAAACGACAGGAGTCGCGGTAGCATCATACCGGTGGGAAAAACGTCAGGAGCTGGAGAACAAGAATATGTTGCGGAAGATGCGACTGGGATTGGCCATTGGCGCCGCAGTGGCGCTGCCTTTGACAGTGCAGGGACAAGTGACGCACGGGAAGAAGCCGGAACTGCCGGCGCCGTTTGTCTCGAAATCGGTGGGGAACGCGCCGGAATCGGCAAAGCCGCCGGCGGGGTTTCTGCCGACGGCGCCAGCGGGTTTTCGCGTGAATGTATTCGCGGAGAATTTCAACCGGCCGCGGTGGATGGCGGTGGCGCCAAACGGGGACATTTTTGTGGCGGAGATTGGCGCGAACCAAGTTGACGTGCTGCGCGATCCGGAGCATACCGGAGGAGCGCGGGAACGGGAGGTGTTCGCGAGCGGACTGACGCGGCCGTTCGGGATCGCGTTCCACGAGAACTATGTTTACATCGGGAATACCGGGAACATCGTGCGGTTCAAGTACGATCCGAAGACGTCGAAGCGGCTGGGCGAGGCGGAGAAGATATTGGATGTGCCGCCGGGAGGAGGGCACTTCACGCGGAGTGTGGCGTTCTCGAAGGATGGGAAGCATCTGTTCGTGAGCGTCGGCTCGGAGGGGAACATCGAGACTGACGATCCGCCGATGCGGGCGGCGATCACGATTTGCGATCCGGATGGAAAGAACGCGCGCCTGTACGCGACGGGATTGCGGAATCCGGTGGGGCTGGCGATTGAGCCGGTGACGGGAAAAGTGTGGACGGCAGTGAACGAACGCGATGAACTGGGAGACGACTTGCCGCCAGATTACCTGACGAGCGTGAAAGACGGCGGATTTTACGGCTGGCCGTATGCGTACATTGGAAGCAATCCGGATCCGCGGGTCAAGCCGCAAAAGCCGGAGCTGGTGGCGAAGACAATCCTGCCGGACGTGCTGCTGGGTCCGCATGTGGCGCCGCTGCAAATTGCGTTTTATGAGGCGAAGGCGTTTCCGGAGAAGTATCACGGCGGAGTCTTTGTGGCGGAACACGGTTCCTGGAACCGTTCGAAGCGAAACGGGTACCAGGTGGCATTTGTGGGATTCAAGAATGGAGAGGCGGAGTGGGGGCCCGAGCCATTCCTCACCGGTTTTCTGACGGATCCGACGGGCGAGCACGTGAATGGGAGGCCCGTGGGGGTAGCGGTGGCGCCGGATGGAGCGCTGCTGGTTTCCGATGACGGCGCGGGCGTGATCTATCGCGTGTCCGTGGCGAAATAAGACAGACGCGAGGCGCGGAGCGGAGCGCTCAGTTCACCGTTAGCTGCAATTGAACGGGCTGAAGCGGAAGCTGCTTGTTGGCGGCGTTTACCGCCAGGGGCGTGATGGTGATGGTCGAAACGCCCTGCGGAGTGACCACAACGGGAGGCGGGGCAAGCGCCGGGGGCGAAGCGGCTCCTCCGCCACAGCCAGCCGCGCCGAGAGCGCAAAGGAAGAGAACGCAGGCGGGCCATGGAGCAGGCAAGCGCTTCGGCGCTTTGGCGGCTTGCTGGCTCGCGAATAATCCGACGAGCAGCAACAGCAGAATGAAGGGCGGCTCCTGAGGCCAGGACCCGGGAGCGGTCCGCAGACGCGGGATAGCGAGCGCGGCACCCGAGGTTTTCACACTCACGGTAAACGGAACTGGGCCGGATTGCGTCACGCTGATGGGCGGGACCTGGCAAGTGGCGCCGACCGGAACTCCGGTGCAGGCGAAACTCACCGTGCCGATGAACGAGGGATCGGGCGTGAGCAGAAGGCTGAAGGTGGCCGTGGCGCCGGGGGAGACAGTCGCGGAAGTGCTTCCGTTGGGCGCAGCGGAGATCGAGGCGGCGGGAGTGGCATTGCCGCTGACGGCGATCACCTGCGGGGAGGCGGGCGCATCGTCGGAAAGCGTGATGGTTTCGCTGCGCTGGCCGGCGGCAAGCGGGGCGAAGGTGACGGAGATGGCGCAGGAAGCACTTGGCGCGAGAGCGGCGACACAATTGTTGGGGGGATTGGTGAAATCCGCGGGATTATTTCCGCCGACGACCACGGCGGAGATGTGCAGAGTAGCGTTGCCTGAGTTGGTGATGGTGATGGTGACGGGCGCGCTTGCAGTGCCCTGGGGAATGGCGGGGAAGGTGACGGGGTTGGGCGAAAGGGTGATGGCGGGAGCGGGAGGAGGAGCGGCGACGGCGGTGCCGGTCAGGGAGACGGATTGCGGGCTGTCCGGCGCGTTGTCGGTGATGAGGAGAGAAGCCTGCGCGGAGCCGGGCGAAGCTGGGGAAAAGGTGATACTGACGGAGCAAAAGTTTCTGGGCTGCAGGACCGTGGGGGCATGACAGGCATCCATGGCGGCAAATTCGGCAGAGTCGGCTCCGGCGACCTGAATCGAGCTGATGCTGAGTGCTTGAGATCCGGTGCTGGTGATGGTGAGCGTTTGCGAGGAGCTGGAAGAGCCAACCTGAACGCTTCCAAAGGAAAGTGAATTCGCGGACAAGGAGACGGCAGGACCGGAAATGCCTTGCTGGCCCTGAGGAATGCTGAAGGTCAGGGTGCCCTGCCCGCCGGGGACGGTGTAGGGCGATCCCGGCGCTTCCACGAAATACCCGGTCTGAGGATCAGCGGTAAACGCGTGAATCAAATCCGGTTGAGCGTCGCCACCGTATTCGAACGGGCTGGTGGGACTGGTGCTGTAGCTGGGCAACGGAGCGGAATTGGGGAGCGGCGAGCTGGCGGTTTCGGTCAGAGTGAGCGCCTGAGAATCAATCGCGAAAATATGAGTCACGTTACCCTGTGCCCCGTACTGCGCGTAGAGGAAGGATCCGGTGCTATCGACCCAGACCCCGGCAGGCAGAACGCCTTGGGGCAGTTGGAGGCCGAAGCTGGGATAGGAGCCGTCTGTGCCAACCACGTCCAGGCGGCCAACGAGTTCTCCGTGTGACAAGACGATGAAGCGGCCCTGGGGATCGCTGGCATAGCCGCGAGCGGTGGAACCATCGGGAACGAAGGAGATACCGAGCAGGAAACCGGTCTGTGGGTCGATCGAGACGGTGTCGAACTCTTCGCCGGTTGCCTGACTAAGGTTTTGGGGGAAGGAGGGTCCCTGGTAAAGGTAGAACTTCCTGGCATCGGGCGGCTGCGAAGCGCCGATGACGGTTGAAGGAAGCTGTTGAAACGAGCCGACAACGGGGACGAGCGCGGGCGGGTTCGTCTGAATCTGGAAAGTCTCGATGGAACTCTGGCCAGGAAGCTGACTGAGGCGGTTGACGACGGCGATGAACGTACCGCTAGGCTCGACAGCAATGAACATGGGCAAGTTGGTATTGGGAGAGGCGAAGGGCGAGTTTGGAACTTCCTGGTAAGCGCCCGTGGTCGAATCGGTGATCTGGTACATGTGAATGGCATTCAGGCCGGGGACAAAAAGGAAGCGTCCTTTTACATCGAGCGAGATGGCGCCGCCGCTGACAGGGAAGGGAGAGCCGGAGACCGGGACGAGGGCGCCAGTTTGGTCATTGCGGAGAGCAACCGCTCCACCGCTGGAGAAGACGAGAGGTTGTGGAAGCTGGGCCTGTACCAAATAGGAACAGCACAGATCGACGAGAAGGAGTGCGGCGACTCGGAAACCCACTTTGGTGAGCCAGGCTCGGAACCTGGAGAAGGTGCAAAAAGGCGCATAAACAGCGGTGTGCGAGGGCATGGGCAGTCTTCCTCGGCGCCAAACAACGGCTCAGTTGTCAAACAACAGAGAGGGAATCTACGGCGTGGCGAAGATAACGCGGCGAAGAGCAAAGCGTCAATCAAAATTTACGATATGGGAACGTACAGTGTGAGGAATTAGTGGAAGGTGGCGTGCTGTTCCAAAATGGAACGCTGTCGTCGGGTGGTGAAGGTTTAGGCGGATCGGACGGGCAGAGGGAGAGAGGAGCGAAGCTAGCGCGGAGTCCAGACCGGGTGATTGGTGAATAGGCCGTCGACAAAACCGATGTGGTAGGCGAGGAAGAGGCCGAACGCGAGGCTGATCACACCAGAGCTGGCCACGATTCCGCGGTTCAGCCAGGCGAAGCGATAGCCGGCAAATGAGAAGGGAAGGGCGAGAGCGGCGGTGATGAGCATCATGCCGGCGATGGTTCCAATGCCGAAGATGAGGAGATAGGCGACAGCCCAGCGGGGTTCGCGAATGGCACTGAGGATGCCGAGGGCGACAGCGGCCGAGCCGGCGAGGCCGTGGACAATGCCGACCAGCAGCGGGCGGATGGTGTGAAAGAGGCCGAGTTTGCGGAGCGAACGTTCGGCTGCGGCGGGCAGGGGAAGGCTTTCGGCGTGGTGCTCGGAGGCCGGCGAGTGAGAATGGACGTGAAAGTGGAGACGGCCGTGATGCTCGTGGATGTGGGCGTGCTGGCCGGTTACAGGGGGATGCGCGGGCGAAAACTTTTGGCTGAGCCACCTCATCGCGCCGGTCAGATTGAGGATGCCGAGGAGGATGAGCATGAGGCCCACGGAAAATTCCATGGTGAGACCGATGCGCGCGGGAATGACGAGGCCGAGAAGAATGATGGCAGCGCCGACAATGAAAATGGTCAGCGTATGGCCGCAGCCCCAAAGCGCGCCGATCCATCCGGCTTTGGCAATGGAGCGTTCGCGACTGACGATGGTGGAAACGGCGATGACGTGATCGGGGTCTGTGGCGTGGCGCATGCCGAGGACAAATCCGATGGCGATGATTTCGAGCGGAGCAGGCGTCATGGCAGGAGAAGTTTATCCCGAAACCGCAATTTCTCAGTATAGGGAGAGGTTCGGAGAGGTCTCAAGCCTGGCCGGCACGGAGCATGCGGAAGAATTCCGCGGCGGCGTGGGGCAAGCGGGCGCCGCGGCGGGAAACCAGATAGACGTGCCGGGGCATATTGAGCTGGCGAACTTTGACTTCCTTCATCCAGCCGTGCTCAATTTCCCATTGCACGCACATGCGCGGAACGATGGCCACGCCCATGCCCATCTGGACGAAGCGTTTGATGCTTTCGATGGTGGGCATTTCGATGGGCATATTGAGCGCGGTGCGATGGCGGGCAAATAGCTCGATGACGCGGCGGCGAAACGGCGATTCGACGATGTGAGCGACGAAGACTTCGTCGTTGAGCTCCGTGACGTCAACTTCGCGTTTTCTGGCGAGGGCGTGCTTGGGAGGCACGACCAGCGTAAGCTCGTCTTTGAGGATTTCGGTGGCCTGGAGTTGCGGGTCGCGGGGCACGAAGGAGACCGCGCCCAAGTCCAGGCGATAGTTGAGAACCTCGTGCGGGATATCGCGCGAAAACATCCGATGGACGCGGATGAGCACGCCGGGGTGCTGCTGGCGAAATGCGGCGAGAGCGGGGAGGAGGGCATGAATGGAGCTTTCGTTGACGCCGAGGGAGAGTTCGCCGCGGGTTAGGCCGCCAAGCTCGTTGAGGCCTTTTTTGACTTCGTCGCGCAGATTGATGAGGCGCTCGGCGTAATCGCGAAGGAGGTTGCCCGCGTCGGTGAGGCGCACGGGGCGCGAGCCGCGAACGAAGAGCGGCTGGCCGAGACTTTCCTCGAGTTTGCGGATGGCGAGGCTGACGGCCGGCTGGGTGCGGTAGAGCCGTTCGGCGGCGCGAGAGAAGCTGCCCTCGCGGGCGACGGTCAGAAAAACCTGCAATTCACCGAGGTCCATGGCGGCGGGGTGCTCTCCTTGGCCGGGGACTAGTATAAGCGAGGATTATCAAAACCAGAAACACAATAAATTTGACTAGGGACTTGCGCGGCTGCCTTAATGACGCAGGAGACATTCATGGACGCAGTGCGTATTTTCGACACGACGCTCCGGGATGGCGAGCAATCGCCCGGGTTTTCGATGAATGCGGAAGAGAAAATCCGCATGGCGCGGCAGCTCGCGGCGCTCCGGGTGGACGTGATCGAAGCGGGATTTCCGATCGCCTCAAAAGGGGACCTGGAGGGCGTCCAGAGGGTGGCGCGGGAAATCCGTGACGTGCCGATCGCGGCGCTGGCGAGGGCGAAGAAGCACGACGTGGATGCGGCGATCGAGGCGCTGCAACCGGCGGCGGAGGCGCGGCTGCATGTTTTTCTGGCAACTTCCGACCTGCATTTGCGCGTGAAGCTGGGCATGACGCGGGAGCAGGCGCTCGAGGCCATTGGAGCGATGATTCGGTACGGACGGCAGCATGTGGCGGAAGTGGAATTTTCCGCGGAGGATGCCGGGCGCACGGACATCGATTTTTTGTGCACGGTCTGCCGGACCGCGGTGGAAGCGGGCGCGACGGTTTTGAATTTGCCGGACACCGTGGGTTACGCGGTGCCGGAAGAGTACGGCGAGATGTTCCGCAGGGTGCGGGAGTATTTGGACGATGCGCCGGGCGTGACGCTGAGCGCGCATTGCCACGACGACCTGGGGCTGGCGGTGGCAAATTCGCTGGCGGCGGTGCGAGCGGGCGTGCGGCAGATTGAGTGCACGGTGAACGGCATCGGGGAGCGGGCCGGCAACGCTTCGCTGGAGGAAGTGGTAGTGGCGCTGGCCGTGCGAAAAGAGAGCTTCGGCGTGACGACCGGCGTGCGGCTGGATCAGTTGTTCGCGGCGAGCCGGCTGCTGACGGAGATTACGGGCGCGGCGGTGGCGCCGAACAAGGCGGTGGTGGGCGCGAACGCGTTTGCGCACGAAGCGGGCATTCATCAGGACGGGATCATCAAGAATCCGCAGACGTACGAGATCATTTCGCCGGAAATGGTTGGCGTGCCCTCGCGGTCGCTGGTGCTGGGAAAGCATTCGGGCAGGAACGCGCTGAAAGCGAGCCTGCGGGACCTGGGTTACGAACCCAGCGACGCGGAGCTGGCAGAAGTGTACGCGCGAGTGACGGCGCTGGCCGATCAGGCCAAGCAGGTGCGGCCGCGCGATCTGATGGGCATCGCTCACGAAGTGATCCGCCGGAAGCCCGCGGCGGTTGCGGCCGAGGCTTCATCGCTCGCCTAGTTCGCATCCAAGACGCACACGGAGTGAGATCGGCCGCGAAGCTGCTATCGCGGACAGATGATGGAGCACGGGACTGGGATCATGAAGAAGAACATCGTGTTGTTGCCGGGAGACGGGATCGGGCCGGAGGTGACACGCGCGGCGGCGGCGGTGCTGCGCGAATGCGCTCGCGAATTCAGCCATCAATTCGAGTTTCAGGAATTGCCGGTGGGCGGGGCGGCGATTGACGGGAAGGGCGCACCGCTGCCGAATGAGACGCTCGACGCTTGCCGCAAGGCCGATGCGGTATTCCTGGGAGCGGTAGGGGGGCCAAAGTGGGACGGGCTTCCGGTGGGGAAGCGGCCCGAGAGCGGGCTGCTCGATTTGCGCAAAGGGCTTGGGCTATACGTGAATGTGCGGCCGGTGAAGCTGCTGGAGCCGCTGCGCGGAATTTCTCCGCTAAAGCCGGAGCGGCTGGGCGAGCTCGATCTGGAAATCGTGCGTGAACTCGCCGGTGGGATGTACTTCGGGGAGCGCGGGCAAACCGCGGAGAAGGGGGCGGAGCGCGCGTGGGACACGGAATCCTATTCGACGCCGGAAATCGAGCGCATCGCAACGTTCGCTTACGAGCGCGCGGAGCACCGCAGGAGGCGCGTCTGTTCGGTGGACAAGGCCAACGTGCTGGCGAGTTCACAGCTTTGGCGGCGCACCGTGACGGCGCTGAACGCGGTGTATCCGGCAATCCATCTCGAGCACATGTATGTGGACAACGCCGCGATGCAACTCACGCTGCGGCCGTCGCAGTTCGACGTGATGCTCACGACGAATATGTTCGGCGACATTCTGAGCGACGCGGCAGCGGCGTTGGCTGGGTCAATCGGGCTGATTCCCTCGGCGAGTTTTGGAAGCAGCGCGCCGCTTTTTGAGCCGATTCATGGCTCGGCGCCATCGCTTGCGGGCAAGGACAGCGCGAATCCGATCGGGGCGATTCTGAGCGCGGCGATGATGCTGCGCGACGCGTTTGGTCTTGGACTGGAGGCGGATTGGGTCGAGCAGTCCGTCTCGCGCGTGCTGGCGGGCGGCTTCCGTACTCCGGACATCGCCGAATCGAATGGACGAAATATCGGCGCCTCCGGATTCATGGAAATGCTCCACGAAGAGATGCAACGCACGCTGGAGCACGCCGAGCGCTACGGTTGGGGCGTCTAAGACGGCGCATCCGACAGACGGGAAGCGAAACGGGCGCAGTTTAGCTGGGCCACGGCCCTGACCTGGCCGCCGCGCAACCGCCGCCGAGTGGTCGGGCGGCCTGACCGGTTGCGGTGAATTGGCGTCAATGCTACTTTAACGTATCCCCAGGCAGCCTGCGGCTTGCAAGAGCGGGGACACGCGAGAGCGTGGAGCAGACGCCGGCTGAGAGTCCGTTTCAACTCAGGAGTCGAGGATAAGCTCTATCTGGATTGGGTCCCAACCGGGGAAGCGCGTGTCCGCGCGGGTACGCTAGGCACTTTCCCATGCCAAACACGGCCGCCAATTCGAGTAGTGTTCTCGTCGATGCCCAGGAACCTGCGAAGCCTGCGACCTATTGGCGAATCGAAGGCTCTCTGCTGGAGCTAGGCGCGCTGCGGCCCGTCGGATTTTTCACGTGGAATTCGCAAAGCTTTTCGGAACGGTGGGCGCGGCGCGCCGGCATGGCGGCCATGGCGCTGGCTCGACCGTTTGCCTATGGGCTGAGCCGGAACTTCGCCACGCGCTTGCTGCACACGCTGCTGCGCGGAATCAGCCGCGACCGGCTGGACCTGCTGGGCGAGGAATACTTCCACTACGTTTTGAAGCCGCAGTTGAGGCCGAAAGCGGTGCAGGCGGTGAAAGAGGCGCTGGACCGGGGCGAACGGGTGGTGCTGGTGGGGCAGCCGCTCGAGAGTATCTTGCGGCCGATGGCCGCGCATCTTGGGGTCTCGTCATTTGTGGCGAACCGGCTGGAATACCGGGAGGGCCTGGCGACCGGACGACTGGTCGCACCGGTGGTCCGGCCGCGCGGGCCATTGGCCTGGATTGCGGATGGGCCGGCGGATGGGCGAGTGGCTCGCGAGCAGTTGCTCCGGAGCCTGGGCTGGAGCAATCAGCCGGAGGTTTTGGAGGAAGCGGAGCAGTCCGTGGAGAGGCCGCGGCCGGCGGTGAATGTGCCGGTGGCGCTCTTTGGCGAAGCGCCGCGAGTCGAGCGGCTTTCGGTAAGGGAAACACTGGCGGGCCGTCACATTCTGCTGATCGGGGTAACCGGGTTCATCGGCAAAGTATGGCTGGTGAATTTGCTCGAGGACGTGCCGCGGATCGGGAAAATCACGCTGCTGATTCGGCGAAACCGCACGACATCCGCGCAGCGGCGGTTTGAGAAAATTGTCGAGGAATCGCCGGTGCTGGATGCGCTGCATGCGCGGTATGGCCGGCGGCTGGGCGCTTTGCTTGCGGAAAAAGTGGAGGTTGTGGAAGGGGACGTCAGCGCGCCTGGACTGGGATTGAGTGAGGCGGAGCAGGCTCGGCTGGCAGGCACGGTGGACCTAGTCGTGAACAGCGCGGGGCTGACGGACTTTAACCCGGACCTGCGGGACGCGCTCTCCGCGAACGTGGATTCGGCGCTGAACTTGCTTGACTTTTTGCGGCGGTGCGATCACGCGGGGCTGATGCATCTTTCGACGTGCTACGTGGTGGGAATGCGCGACGGGCGCGTGACGGAAGAGCTGAAGGAAAATTACAACCCGCTTGACGACACGGCGTTTGATGTCGAGCAGGAAATTGCCTCGCTGCGGGAAACGATTCGACGGGTGGAAGCGCGCGCGGAGAGTCCGGAACTGGCAAAGGCGCTGCTTCGGCAGGCGCTGGGACGCGGCGGCGATGAGTCCGCGGCGCCGGCAGGGGAGCTTGAAGGCGTTCTGCGGCGGAACCGCGCGCGGTGGGTGAGGAACCGGCTGGTGCGCGTGGGGATGCGCCGGGCGCAACATCTGGGGTGGCCGAACACGTACACTTTTACGAAGAGCTTGGGCGAATCGCTGCTGGCAAAGGGCGGCCGCGATTTGCCGATTGCCATCGTGCGGCCTTCGATCGTGGAAAGCTCGGAGCACTCGCCGTTCACGGGCTGGAACGAAGGCATCAATACGTCAGGTCCGCTTTCGTATCTGCTGGGCACGAATTTCCGGCAACTGCCCTCGAACGAGCGGAAATGCCTGGACATTATTCCCGTGGATATGGTCTGCCGGGGCATGAGTTTGATCGCGGCGGCCGTGGTGGCGCGGCGGAATGCGCGGCTGTATCAGTTGGCCACATCGGAAATCAACCCGGTGAACATGGCGAGAAGCATCGAGCTGACAGGCCTGGCGCACCGCAAGCATTACCGGCAGCAACCGAGCATCGATCACTGGCTGAAGGTAAAGTTCGAGACCATTCCGGTATCCAAGCAGCGCTACGAGCGGCTGTCGATTCCGATGCAGAAGGCGGTGGTTTCGCGGATCAACCGGGCCGCCGCGGCGGTGATGAGAAAAGCGCCGCTGGCGAAGGCGGAACGTGATTTGATTCGCGCGGAAAAACTGATCGAACTCTACGAGCCGTTCATTTTGCACAACGAGCACGTCTTCGAGTGCGAAAATACGCGAATGCTTTCCGCCGCTCTGCCGCCGGAGGAGCGCTCGCGTTTTGCTTTTGAGCCGGAAACGATTGACTGGTGGCACTACTGGATTAACATCCATATTCCGGCGTTGCGGCGATGGTGCTATCCCTTGATGGAAGGGCGTCCGCTGGAGGCTCGGCCTGCCCGCCAGCTGGATTGGCCGGCAGAGGCGGCACGCCCCGCCGCGGTTCCTTCGGCACCGCCGCGCGGTCCCCTATGGCGATCTTCCTAACCGGATCCACGGGATATCTTGGGAGCTATCTGGCAGCCGGACTGCTGACGGGGCACCGCGAGCGGCTGAACCTGCTGGTGCGGGCAAAGTCACCGCAGGAAGCGCGCGAGCGGCTTTGGCAATCGCTGCAGTTGCACCTGGAATTCCCCGAATTTATCGAGTACGTCAACTCGCGCACGCGCATTTTCCTGGGGGATCTGACGAGCGAGCGCTTCGGACTCAGCGATGACGAGTATCACGCGCTTGTGGATACGACGGACTCGATTGTGCATTGCGCCGCGTCGCTAAATCGCAAATCGGAAAAGCAGTGCCTCAACGTGAATTTGCGGGGTTCGCTCGAGGTAATCCAACTGGCCCGGCGGGCGCAAAATCGCAATGGTTTGCGGCGGTACTCGCACGTTTCCACCGTTGCGGTTGCGGGGAAACGGCGGGACGAAGTGGTGACCGAGGACGCGGCCATCGATTGGGCGCGCTCGGATTACGACCCGTACGCGCGCACGAAGAAATTCTGCGAGCACATGGTCCATCAGCTCCTGGCGGATGTGCCGCGCACAATTTTCCGGCCGGCCATCGTGCTGGGAGACAGCACGCGCGCGGAGACTTCGCAGTTTGATATGGCGCAGGCCTTCGATATGCTGGCACGCATGGCGGTGCTGCCGCTGCGGGCGACGGATAAAATTGATATCGTGCCGGCGAATTACGTGAGCAAAGCGATTGTGGCGATACACCAGAAGGATGCGCCCGCGCATTCGACGTATCACCTTTCGTCGGGTGTTGCATCGCAGACGTACGGCGAATTGACGGATGCGCTCGCGGCGCAGGGCGGCTGGCGAAGGCCGGCGTACTGGCCATCGTTAGGCGGAGTGTTCTCTTCCAGCGTGAATTGGCTTTCGAACCGCAGCGGCTCGCTCGGATACAGCGCTTCCTTGCTGAAGGTGTTCTGGCCGTATCTGGACTGGAACACGGTCTTCGATAACTCGCGGGTGGTTGCAGAACTGGGAGGGGAGAAGCCCGCGAAATTCTCGGATTACGCGTTGCCGCTGCTGGAGTTTTGCCGCAAGAACCGATTCCGCTATCCGGCGCGGCCCTGGCCGGCGGATGCCATGACGCAAGGCCGGCTCGCCGCGGGGAGCGCGCGAGTATGACGGATCTCCTGCTGGTCGCCTGGGTGAGCGCGCTGATCGAAATGCGGCGGCTTGGCTGGATGTTTGGCCTCGGCGAACGCTGGAGGCCGAAGGAAAAACTGCGGCTGCTGTTCGCGGGGTATAACGGGACCAGAAACACGGGCGCGGATGTGCGCGTCCACGAAATGATCCGGCAGCTGCGTCACGTGCTGGGGCCGGACAAGGTTGAGTTTAGCGTAATGACGCAGGATTTCAGCCGGACGGAAGGGTACTTTGAAGGAACGCGTCAGGTCCACTTGCCGGACGTCTATCCGCCCTTTTTGTTTCGCGAAGTTCGCCGGAATCATGGAGTGATTGCGTGCGAAGGCTCGATGTTCAAGAGCAAGTTCGCCAACGCGCTGACCACGATGATGATCGGCTCTCTGGGGCTTGCTTCGGCTGAAAACAAGCTGTCGGTGGGTTATGGGGCGGAAGCGGGGCACATGGACCCCGCGATTCAGTGGATGTGCCGGAGGTATGTTCCGGATTCACTGATCATTACCCGGAACATCGAATCGCAGGCGCTGCTGACGCAAATGGATGTGCCGACCGAGCTTGGCACCGACACGGCCTGGACGTTTGAGCCGCATCCGCCGGAATACGCGCGCCAGGTGCTGCGCGAGGCCGGGTGGGACGGGAAGACGCCTGTGCTGGTTCTGTGTCCGATTCACCCGTTTGTATGGCCGGTGAAAGCCTCGATCGCGAAGTATCTCGCCAGGGCAACCACGGGCGCCTACAAGGAGAGTCAGTACCGCACGGTGTATTTCTTTCAATCGGGAAGCGAAGTCAATCGCAAGTACCGGCGCTATATTTCGTCTTTGACGAACGCCACGAAGGCCTTCGCGCAGCGGCAGCGCGTTTTTCCGATTCTCGTGGCCATGGAACGTCTCGACGCCACAGCGTGCCGCGATATCGCGGCACAGATTCCCGGCGTGCCTGTTTTTACTTCGGATGACTACGACATGTTCCAGCTGGTTTCGATCTTGCGGGCCTGCGCGTACATGGTTTCCTCTCGCTATCACGGCATCGTCACCTGCATGCCCAGCCTGGTGGCCTCGGCAGGCGTGACGATGGATGAGCGGATCCGCAACCTGATGCGGGAGCGCGGCCACCAGCACCTGCTGCTGACCGTGGACGATCCCGATCTCGAGCCGAAGCTGCTGCAGATGATGGAGACGCTGGCGGCGGAAGCGGAGTCCGTTCGCGCCGGCATCGGGCAAACCGTCGTGCGGAATCTTAAGGTGATGGCGCGCATGGGCACGTTCCTGGAAGATGCGCTGCGCCGGACCTACCCGGAATTTCCGCTGCGGACGGGCGTGCTTTCCTGGGAAGACTATCTGCCGCCGATGAGCGCGAGCCTGCGTGCTCTCGCCGAGCAATACGAGCCCGCCGCGCAGCAAGTGCTGACTGCCGGACGCACCGCATGAGTCTTGCGGGCAGTTCAGCGGAGCGCGCCGCGGCGGCAGCGAAAAGCCGGGCGAATTTTCTGGAAGATATCTTCGCGGAGCTGCGGCGAGCGGAAGGGCGCGTGGTGCTGCGGGAAATTCGCGGCGAGCAGTTCGCGAGCGTTACCGCGCGCGAGTTGCTCGAACTGATCCAGCGGGCGCGCGCCTGCATCCGGTCGGCCGGCCTGGAAGCGGGAGACCGCTGCGGGCTGCTGGGGCCGAATTCCACGCACTGGGTGGCGTTCGATCTTGCCTTGATGGCAGAACGCGTGATTGTGGTGCCGCTCTACGCGCGCCAGGCGCCGCAAGAGCTGGCCGCGATGCTGAAGGATTGCGGCGCCCGGGCGATGTTCATGAGCGACCGGGAACTCGGCGATGCCGTTGCCGCGGGGTGGAGCGACGCGCCTCCGCGCATGGTGTTTGCCGATGCGCTAGGGAGCGCATCTCAGCCGGTTGCCATGGCGGAGACGCCAAAGCCGCGCGCCGAAGAGGAAATCGCGGCGATCATCTACACGTCCGGAACGTCGGGGGAACCCAAAGGCGTTTGCCTGAGCGTTGCGAACCTGAACCACATGCTGAAGGTCACGACGCGCTGGACCGATTCGCTGATGGGGCAGACCTCCGAGCCGATACGCGTCTTCCAATACTTGCCGTTCAATTTCGCAGCCTCATGGATGGTCTTGCTGTCCTGCCTGAGCCGCGAAACGACGCTGACGCTTTCGGCCGATCTCACGCGCCTGGCCGAGGAAATTCGCCTTGCCGCGCCGAACTATTTTCTGAATGTGCCGACGCTGCTCGAACGAGTGCGGCGCGGCGTGGAAGAGAACATTGCCAGGCAGCCCGGGCCGATCCGCTCGCTTTATGCCAGAGCGCGCGGGGCTTTCGAGCGAAGGGAGCAAGGCTCGGCGCGCGCGTTCGATTCGTTTTGGCTCGAGCTGGGAAGGCGCCTGGTTTTCCGCAAAATTCGGGCGCGCTTCGGCCCCCATCTGCGCGCGCTGGTTTGCGGGTCAGCGCCGCTCGCGCCGGAAACGCAGCGATTTTTTCTGATGCTCGATATTCCTGTTTTGCAAGCTTACGGGCTTACGGAAACGACCGGGATCTGCACGATGGACGACCCGCAGCGTCCCGGGGAGCCCGGCTTTGTGGGCCAGGCCATTCCCGGGATCGAGATGCGTCTTGCGGAGAATCAGGAAATTGTCGTGCGGGGCCCGAACATTTTTCCGGGCTATTGGAACCGTCCGGAAGAGACGGCGAAGCTACTGCGCGATGGCTGGCTGCACACGGGCGATCAGGGCGAAGTCAGCGCGCGCGGCAATTGGCGCATCACTGGGCGTATCAAGAACCTGATCATACTCAATTCCGGCCACAACATCGCGCCGGAGCCGATCGAAGAAAAAATCGCCCAGGAGTTGCCGCTGGCCCAGCAGGTGGTAGTTGTCGGCAATGGCCGAGGCTATTTGTGCGCGTTGGTGACCGGACCCGTTGAGCGCGAAGACGTGCGGCCGGCCATCGAGAAGATCAATCGAGACCTGCCGCATTACCGGCAGGTGCGCGAGTTCACGATTCTTCGCGAGGCCTTCACGCCCGAAAGCGGCCTGCTCACCCCCAATGGCAAGCTCCGCCGCGACGCCATCAACGCGCGGTACGCGTCCGAGATTGCCGCTATGTACCGGCAGGGGGCCACAGCGGGCTCATTGGGAGCGAATCGCGGGGCGGAAACATGAAAGAATTCAAGGGCAAGACGCTTGGCTGGAGCTGGCGCGAGGGCGTCGCCGAGCTCATGCTCGATCACGCGCCGGCGAATGAAATCGGCACGGCCGTGCTCGAGGAGCTGGAGCAGTTCGCGGCAGTGATTTCTTCGCTCGCCGGGGACACGGCTGCGTGCATCATCGCGAGCGCGCGGCCTTCCGGGTTTTCCGCCGGCGGCGACTTGCGCGAGCTGTACCGGCAAGCCGCCGCCGTTCCGGCGAATCGCCGTGCGGCCGGCATCGGCAAGTTTCTGCGCCGGATTCACGCCGTTTTAAACGCAATCGATGCCGCGCCGTTTGTCACGATCGCCGCGGTTCACGGCATTTGTTTCGGCGGAGGGTTCGAGCTGGCGCTCGCGTGCGATCTGATTGTGGCGGACAAAATGGCGCGTTTTGCATTTCCGGAGCTGCGCCTGGGCTTTATTCCCGGCTTTGGCGGGATTCCGCGGCTGAAGCGCGACGCGAGCAACGGGCTCGTGCGGGATTTGCTCTTCACCGGCCGAACCATCAATGCGGCGCGAGCTCATTCGGGCGGAATCGTTTCACAGCTTGCGGGAGAGGGCGAGGCTCTGAGAATCGCCCGCGCGATTGCCGCCCAGATCACGAAGTACGACGCAGCGGCCCGGAAGACCGCGAAAAAATTCGTCAAGCCAATTCCACGCGGCGAGCTAAAGCGGGAGATTGCCCTCTTCTGCCGCTTGTTCAGCCGTCCCGAGACGATGGCCGCGCTGAAGGACTTCATCGAGCGCGACCACGCCCGCGATCCGCTCGCCTACCTTCCTCCGCCGGCATAACTCACCCCGCCGTTTCTCCAGGTGCGAACCTAGCCGAACGGCGGATGTAGTCGCCCTGTGCTCTGCTGCATCTTGTTCATGGAGGTGCAGAAATGTCTGCCTTAGCCGAAATATCCAACGCGCTCGCGCAAGCTACGGAAGAGGCCGCCGGATCGATTGTCGCGGTGCATACGGAAGCCCGCGGCTCCTCGAGCGGCATCATCTGGCGCAACGGGGTCATCGTGACCGCCGAGCACGCGCTTCGCCGAGACGAAGAAATCCAGATCACCCTTCCGGACGGACGAGTGGCCGGCGCCACGCTGGCCGGCCGCGATGCTTCCACGGATATTGCCGTTCTGAAATGCACGGAAGCGGCGACGCCTGCTTCGATCGGGGCGGACTGGGGCGCCCTGAAGCCCGGAAGCTTGGCGCTGGCGGTTGGCCGGACACGGGCGAGCGGAGCGGTCGCGGCGCTCGGGGTTGTGAGCCTGGCTTCGGCTGAACGCCGCGCGTGGACCGGCGTCACGTTCGCTCCCTACATTCGCCTTGACATTGCGTTGCAGCCGACCGCCACTGGCGGCGCCGTGGTGGATTCGAGCGGTAACATTGCGGGTATGGCAACGCCGAGATTCGGGCGGCTCGGTGCCGTGCTTGTGCCCGCCACGCTCATCCACCTGGTTGCCGAGACGCTCCTGCAAAAGGGCCGCATTCCGCGCGGATATCTGGGAGTTGGATTGCAGCCGATCCGGCTGCCGGAAGCACTTCGTGCCTTGCTGCCAGGACAACAGAAGACCGGGGCGATCGTGCTGGAGGTCGAGCCGGACGGCCCCGCGCAGAAAGCGGGCGTGGTGCTGGGCGATATTTTTGTCACGCTGGCCGGTGCTCCAGTCGCGCGACTCGAAGACGTTTACAGCCAGCTCCATCCATCGAGCATCGGCAAGCAGCTTGGCGCGAAGATCGTTCGGGGCGGCGCGCTGCGGGAAATCAGCGTGACGGTGGGCGAGCGCGGGCAGGGGGAATAAATGGACGCTCCAGGATTCGGAGAAATCGCCGAGCAGTTGCGGCGCTCGACGGTGCTGATTCAGCCGAACGGACGCGGCTCGGGTTCCGGCGTAATCTGGACAAGCGATGGAACCATTGTGACGAACGCGCATGTGGCCCGCGGTTCCCGGCCGCGAGTGCAACTCTGGGATGGCCGCGAATTCGCCGCGGCGGTTGTTTCTCGCGATCCGCGGCGCGACCTTGCGAGGCTGCAAATCGGCGCCACGGACTTGCCTGCAGCCATGGCCGCCGATTCGGCGCGCATTCGGCCCGGCGAACTCGCTATCGCGATCGGTAATCCGCTGGGCTTTCTCGGCGCGCTTACAACCGGCGTGATTCACGCAATCGGTCCGCTGCCGGGCGGCGGCTCCCAGCACTGGGTGCAGGCCGATGTGCGGCTCGCGCCCGGGAATTCCGGCGGGCCTTTGGCCGACGCGCGCGGCCGCGTCATCGGCATCAACACCATGGTTGCGGGGCGGCTGGCGCTGGCGGTTCCGAGCAATACGGTTCGCGAGTTTCTCGCGGGGCCAGCGAGCGGATGGCTGGGAGTCACTCTCTATCCGGTTCGCGTGCCGCGTCGCGTCGCGGCGATGTTCGGCCTTGTTGTTCTGGAAGTCGAGCCCGGCAGTCCCGCCGCACGAGCCTCATTGCTTCCCGGCGATATTCTTGTTGGCACGGAGGAGAAGCCATTCTCGGTGCTTGCGGACCTCTCGGACGCGCTTCGCGGCTCTGGTTCGCGCTCGCTCCGGCTGCAATTCTTGCGGGGCGACTACAAGAATTTGCGCCGTGTGACGGTTCAGCTTGGTGATGCGCCGAGCGGCGTCTGGACGAGAAAGGAACCGGCGGCGGCGTGACGCGCGTTGTGATACTCGCCGAATCGCCCCTCGCCCGCGCGGGAATCGAGAATCTGCTGGCCGGCGGCCGGTACGATATTGTCGCGCGAGTCCGTGATGCAGAGGAACTCGAGGAGATTCTTGCCGAGGCCGAGCCCGAGATACTACTTGTGTATCCAGGCCCGGACACTCGTTCCAGCCTTCTTGGCGCTATAGGTTCCTCTGATCTTGCGCGGGAGTCCGCAATCGTGGCGCTTGCGGATCATCCCGCGCCCGGCTGGGCCGCGGAGGCGCTCCGAGCCGGCGCTCGGGCTGTTCTTCCGGCGAGTGTTTCCGCCGCTCAGCTCCATGCGGCCATGGACGCGGTAAGGGCGGGTCTGGCGGTCTTTCCGGCGGAAGAGGCCGGCGCTCTGGCGACTCTGGCTTTGGCGCGCCCGGATGCCTCGCTGAATCGCTCGGGTCGCGGCGACGATCTTGCCGAACCGCTCACGCGCCGCGAACGCGAGGTGCTGCAAATGCTGGCCGGCGGCCTCGCCAACAAGGAAATCGCAGCCAAACTCAACCTTTCCGACCATACGGTCAAGTTTCATGTGGCCTCGATCCTGGGTAAGCTGGGCGCGAGTTCGCGGGCGGAGGCGGTTGCGATGGGCATCCGCCGCGGTCTTATCCTTCTCTAGGATTTACGGACCTACCGAAGGAAGGGCGGTTTTCCTTCTCGGGCCGGCTTTGCTAAATTGATCGTGTCATGCGCACCCTCGAGCAGACCACGAAGGAAGTTCTGGAGCTGGCGTCTCGGCATTTCAAGGTGCCAGCGGACTCGCTTGCGCCCGAGGACGATTTTTTCAAGAAACTCGGGATCGACAGCCTTCAGGCGCTCGATCTCCTCTCGCGACTTGAAAACCATTTCCGCATCGAGTTGCCCGACTACGAGGTTCAGGGCGTCAGCGACTTCCGCACGCTGGCGGAACGCATCCAGTCCCGCTTGTAATGCTCGACCTGTCAAAATATGAGTGCATTGGCGCGGCGCTAAGGGACGCGCTCGATCAATTCGCGGACGAAATCTGTCTGATTGAAGCCGATCGCGAGCGGGAAAATCATCGCTTGACTTACCGGGAGTTTAAGGCTCGGGCCTTGCCGCTTGCGAAGGCGCTGCAGGAGAGCGGATTCTCCGGCGGCGACCGCGCGGCGATAATCATGACCAATCAGTCCAAGTGGCTGATTTCGGCGTATGCGATTTTCCATGCGGGCGGCGTGCTCGTTCCGCTGGACTACAAGCTGACGGCCAACGAGCAGTGGCAACTGCTGAAGCACTCCGGCGCGAGCGTGCTGATAACCGAATACCCCATTTGGCGGCAGCTTTGCGGGTCGGCGCAGCGTGGCGGGGCGGCGAACGTCAGGACCATTCTGGTGACGGAAGCTCCCGCTGCCACTCAGGCAGATCTTGCGGGCGCATGCCCCTGGGAACAAGCGCTGCGCGCGGGTGAGCCGGCGTTCGTTGCCAGAAAGCGCCAAGATGTGGCATGCATAGTGTATTCCTCGGGAACGGGCGGCCAGCCCAAGGGCTGCCTGATGACGCACGAAAACTACCTGGAACAGTGTGTCGCGCTCACGTCGCTTTATCCGTTCTGGCCCGGCATACGGTATCTGAGCATCTTGCCAACGAATCACGCGATCGACTTCATGGTTGGGTTCTTTGGACCGTTCATTTGCGGCGCGACGGTGGTTCACTTGCGCACGCTGAGGCCGGAATACGTTCGCGAGGCATTCCTGAAATACAAGATTGGCTATGTGAGCCTGGTTCCTCTCGTGCTGAAGAATCTGCAGAAGGGTTTGCAAGCGCGCTTGGAGGAACTGTCTCCGGGGAAGCGCAAAGTGTTCAACGCGCTGGTGGCGCTTAACAAAGCTCTAACGAAAGACCGTCCGCGGCTCTGGCTGAGCCGCCGCCTGCTGAAGCAGGTGCACGCCGCATTTGGCGGCGAATTGCGCGCGATTGTCGTGGGAGGGGCATTCAGCGAGCCGCAAACGCTGCAGTTCTTCTATGACTTGGGCATTCCCGTGGCCAACGGTTACGGCCTGACCGAAGCCGGAACCGCGATCACCGTGAACGATCTGAAGCCTTTTCGCGCCGATACCGTGGGCAAGCCGCTGCCCGGAATGGAAGTGCGCATCGTGAAGCCGTCGGCCGATGGCATTGGCGAGGTCGCGGTTCGCAGCAAGACGGTGATGCTGGGCTACCTGGACGCACCGGAGCTGACCGCCGAGGCCATCGTTGACGGCTGGCTGATGACGGGCGATCTTGGGCGCTTCGACTCTTCCGGCCATCTGCAGCTCTTCGGCCGCAAGAAGAACATGATCGTGACGGAAGAGGGCAAGAATATCTATCCAGAGGATATCGAGGCGGTTTTCGAGGGACTGCCCGCGAAGGAGTTTTGCGTTTTCGCCGCCAACTACGTCTGGCCGCGGCGCTCGATGACCGGCGAACAGCTCGTGCTTGTGCTGCGGCTCGATAGCGGACAGTTCCTCACGGAGGAACTCCGGCGCGAAATCGTTGCGCGCAACAACCGCCTGCTAAACTATAAGCGCGTTCACGGAATCGTGCTGGCTGAAGAGGACTTTCCGCGAACGGCGTCTCTCAAGATCAAGCGCAACGCGCTGGCGGAGCGGCTTGCGAGCCGCGAACGCGAGGCAGCGATTCTGCCGCTCTAGTGTTGTTGAATTTGCCGCACGCCGTGGCGGATGGCGGCAACTGAGGATAATCTTCGCGTGATGGAGCGCTTTTTCGCCATCGTGAATCCCGCCGCGGGTGGCGGCCGTTCCGTGACGCTCGCCGGGCCGGCGCTTTCCCGTTTGCGAGAGCGCGGACTCCAAATCGATGTGATCGCCTCGAGCGGGCCGGGCCATGCGGTTCAGCTTTCCCGCGAGGCCTGCGCTCAGGGTTACCGCCGGTTTCTGGCGGTCGGCGGGGACGGCACGGCGCACGAAATTCTCAACGGTCTCTTCGCGGCGGGAACTCCGGCCCGGCGCGTCGCCCTCGGTTTTCTCCCGCTTGGCACCGGCAACTCCTTCCTTCGCGATTTCAGTGAGGACGGCGTGAACGCGTCGATGGAGGCTTTACTGCAAGGACGGACGCGGCCGGTGGACCTGCTGCGCCTTGAGCACGCGGAAGGCCAAGTCATTTCCTTCAACCTTCTCAGCCTGGGCTTCACAGCCGATGTCGCGGCGCTCGCCAATCGCCGCCTGAAGCCGCTCGGCTCGCTTGGCTATTTGCTGGGCGTTTTTTCGCGCGTTGTGCCGCTGCGCCGGCGCTCCTTCCCGCTCCGATGCGACGACGAAAAGGACTGGGACGAACGCCGCGTGCTCTTTCTTGCTTTCAACAATTCCAAGTACACCGGCGGCAAAATGCTGATCGCTCCGGACGCCAACGTCTCGGATGGATTTATCGAGTTCGTTCGCTGGGGTCCGATCGGCCGCCTCAGCCTGCTCCGCAATTTGCCCAAGCTGTATGATGGTTCTCACACGAAACACCCGCTTGCATCGCGCCGCTCCGTTCGGCACGTCGAATTCAACATACCCGATCCTGTGGACGTCATGATTGACGGCGAGGTCGCCACGCTGCGGATCCGGTGCCTCGATATTCTCCCCGGAGCGCTGGACATCTATATATGAAGCGAGCCTGGGGCGTCCTGCGCAGCTTGCTCCTGTGGAGCCTGAGCTGGCTGCATTTCGCGATTTTTGTTCCCATTCTCATTGCGCTGGCGATTTTTCTTGACCCGCGCAAGCACGACTGGCTGCAACGCGGCTTTTGCCGCCGCATCGCGCTGTTCTCCGGCGCGCGCGTCCGCGTGGTGCGATCACCGGGTTTTGATCCAAAGCGCACCTGCTTCTTCATGTGCAACCACGTGAATCTTTTCGATCCATTCATTTTGTACAATGCGATTCCGCAGCTGGTGCGCGGTTGGGAGCTGGAATCGCATTTTCGGATTCCCATTTACGGCTGGCTCATGAAGCGCTTCGGGAATGTGCCGGTTCCTGACGCGCGGCGGCCGTCGGACCTGAAGCGCATGTGGCGTCTTACGCAAGCCGCCATTGATAGCGGCATCAGTCTCATCGTGTTTCCCGAGGCCAAGCGAACTCGCGACGGCAGCGTGGATCAGTTCGAGGACGGCGGTTTCCGCGTCGCGCAGCAGCTTGGAGTGCCCATCGTGCCGGTCAGCCTGGTGGGCTCTTTCCGTCATCTCCGCACCGGCCACTGGGAGCTCACCCCGGCCACCATTACGGTTTATCTGCACGACGTCATCGAAACGAAGGACCTCACCAAGGAAGATATCCCCGCGCTACGCGACCGGGTTCGCGCCACAATTGCGGCGCCGATTGAGGCAACGGCGGCGGCGAAGGATGCCGAGGTGGAGAACGTTCACCTGGCTCGGAATTGAGCGTCCCAATTAGAGAGTGAGTTTGATGCCAGGGAGGGTGCGGCCAGCGCGGGTTTCCTGCCAAGTATAAACGATGCGGTGAATCACGGTCACGGTTGAGACGACCGCGATGACCCACAGCACCGGGCCCATGCGATTGAACAATCCGCCGATGATCAGGAGCACCAGCCGCTCCGGGCGCTCCATGAATCCGACCTTGCATTGCGGGATCAGCGATTCGGCTCGCGCGCGGGAATAGCTCACCATCACGGAACCGGCAGTGGCCACGGCGGCTAGCACGACGTATTCCGTGCGGCCGCTGACGGAGTAATACACGAGCAGACCCATGTAGAGCGCCATGTCCGCGTAACGGTCCAGCGTCGAATCGTAAAATGCGCCGAACGCGGTCACGCGATTCTGCCGGCGCGCCACTTGGCCGTCCAGCATGTCCAAAAAACCCGCGAAGAAGATGATGAAAGCGCCGGTGCGGAAGTTTCCCACGGCAAAATTCGCCGCCGCGGCAAAATTCACGACCAGGCCGAGGAAGGTCAAAAAATTCGGATTCACGCCGGTGGCCGCGAGTGCGCCTACGATTTTGTCCAGCAGCCATTTGCTGCCGCTGCCGATCGCTCCTGTCAGCGTCGCCATATCTCGTCAGGTCAAGCCTTCTGTGTGTCTGGGCGTCGCGGAAAAACGCGCCAATCTCCGGTTCTGCGCATCGTACAACACCCCGAATGCAAGCCGCAAACAGGCCAATCTGGCACATCACATTTTTCTGGCGCGGGGCGATTCCGCTTGACGCGCATTCGCCGGGCGACTTACAGTCGCTCGCGATCGAGGAGCGGTCCCTATTCATGTTTCGCGATTCGAACCGCAGGCAGTTCCTGCTGCAAAGCGTTACCGGGTTTTCCGCCGCCTGGATTTCCGCGCAATGGCCCGCACTGGTCGCGGCCGCCGAGCATGGGCGCCGTGAAGCGCAGCTGGCGGCGCGTCAAAGGCTCGAATTTTTCTCACCCGCAGAAGCGGTTGAAATTGATGCCATTTCCTCGCGGGTGATACCGACGGACGAAACGCCCGGCGCTCACGAAGCCGGCGTCGTTTACTTCATCGACCGCGCTCTGACGACCTTTGCGGCCGATTCGCAGGCGATCTTCCGGGACGGTCTGCCGGAATTGCAGGCTCGCGTGACGGAGATCTTTCCGCAGCTCGCGAAATTTTCCGCCGGCACTCCGGAGCAGCAGGATCAGGTGCTCCATTCTTTCGACGGCCAGGCGCCGAAGCGAGCTGTCCGCGCATTTCGGCCGAGTCCCGGCGCTGCGACGTTCTTTGAAACGGTGCGGACGTTCACCATCGCCGCTTTCCTTCTTGATCCCGACACGGGTGGAAACCCGGAGGGCATCGGGTGGAAGCTCATCGGCCGTGAACGCGAGCACATGTTTCAGCCGCCGTTCGGCTACTACGACAAGGACTATCCGGGATGGCAGCCGGCCGCTACGCAGGAATCCGCAAAGGACGGCGCGAAGAAATGATCGTCGATCAACCGAAGTACAAACCCTCGGACGAAGTGGATTTCGTGATTATCGGCTCCGGCGCAGCCGGCGGCATCCTGGCCAAGGAGCTTTCGACGAACGGATTTCGCGTGGTGGTACTCGAGCAGGGGCCCTACCTGACGGCGGCGGACTTCACGCACGATGAAATCAAGGTCCTCCGGGAAGATTTGCTGACGAACAAACCGAAGCTGCAGCCCAACACGTTCCGCAAGACCCCGGCCGATAAAGCCGTTCGCCAGCGCGTGCTGGTTTATGGGCGCTGCGTAGGCGGAACGAGCGTGCATTTCACGGCGAATTTCTGGCGCTTTCACGAAATCGATTTCATCGAGCGCAGCAAAGTGGGAGCGGTTCCGGGCAGCACGCTGGCCGATTGGCCGATCACCTACGCGGATCTCGAGCCGTATTACACGAAAGTCGAATGGGAAATCGGAGTTTCGGGGCTTGCCGGCGCAAGTCCGTTCGATCCACCGCGCTCGAAGCCCTATCCGATGCCGCCGCTTCCGGTGAAATCCTCCGGGGTGATTTTCGAACGGGCCGCCCGCAAGCTCGGGTGGCACCCTTACCCCGCGCCGATGGCGATTCTTTCGAGGCCGCGCTCCGGACGCAGCGCCTGCGTCAACTGCGGCTTTTGCCTCGGTTTCGGATGCGAAGTGGGCGCGAAATCCAGCACCCTGGCCGCCGCGATTCCCGCTGCGGAAAGGACCGGCCGATGTGAGATCCGGCCGAATTCCTATGTCTTTCGTATCGAGCTGGATTCGCGGGGCCGCGCCATCGGAGCAGCCTATTTCGATGAGCACAAGAACACGCATTTGCAACGAGCCAAAGCAGTGATTTGCTGCGCTAACGGCGCCGAGACTCCTCGCCTGCTGCTGCTTTCCGCGAACAAGCTGTTCCCGGACGGACTTGCGAATTCGAGCGGCTATGTCGGCAAAAACCTGATGCTGAATAGCGGCGGCGTTATCTGTGGATTGTTCGACGAGCCGCTGAACGATTACAAAGGCTACGCGGTCAGCCGCGTCCTGCACGATTTCTATGAGCTCGATCACGAAAAGGTCGGCTTTTATGGCGGCGGAGGGCTGGACGCGCGCTTCGATTTCACGCCCATCGGATTTGCCGTGAGCGGCCCCTTTGGCGGACTGCCTCCCGACACGCCACGCTGGGGCAAAGGGTTTAAGGATGCTATCGCCCATAACTTCACGCGAACCATGGAGGTTTTCTGCCACGGCACATCGCTGCCGGTGGCGGATAACAGCTTCGATATCGATTCGGACGTGAAGGACGCTTGGGGTTTACCCGCGCTGCGCATGACGTACAAGGACCATCCGGACGATCTGAAGCTGAGCAATTGGCTCTTCGACCGGGGCCACGAACTGTTCGATGCGGCCGGCGCGAAAAAACACTGGGGTTATCCGGCGGCCGAGCAGCAATTCGCCGTCCACCTGCTGGGAACGTGCCGGATGGGCAAGGACCCGAAAACTTCCGTCATCAACGCCGATCACCAGACTCATGACGTAAAGAATCTGTTCCTTTGCGATGGCAGCAGCCTGGTAACGTCCGGCCGGGGCCAGCCCACCATGACCATCATGGCGCTTGCGTTCCGCGCAGCCGACCGCATCACAGCGCTGGCGAAGCGCGGCGACCTCGCCTGATCTTGCATTGCTTCGAATTTACGCCGGAACCGTAACGCCCCGGCCTTGCTGTTCGTCTCACAGAGGAATGGAGGGTCCTCAATGCGAGCGGATTTTCGTGTGCCTGCGGCTGTGCTGATTCTTGCCTGTGCTGGCGCTTTGGTCTATTCCGCGGCGCGCGCGCAATCCGCTCCGGCCTCGGCGCCGGCGGCGCACGCTCCGAAACTCACGGAAGAGCAATTCAAAAACATCAAGGTGCTCAAAGGAATCCCCGCGGACGAACTGATTCCCGCCATGCAGTTCATTACGGCTTCTCTCGGTGTGGAATGCGAGTACTGCCACGTCGAACGCGCTTTCGAGAAAGATGACAAAAAGCCCAAGCGCATCGCCCGCGAAATGATGACCATGATGATGAACATCAACAAGGATAATTTCGAGGGGCGTCGCGAAGTGACCTGCTACTCCTGTCACCGCGGCGCGACGAACCCCATCGGCACGCCGCTTGTTGCAACCGAAGAGAGCTTGACGGCGGTCCGGCCGAGGCGAGCGGGAATGCCTGGCGGACCGGAAGGGGCCAACGCCGGCGAAGCGAAACCAGCGCTGCCCGCCGCCGATGCGCTTTTCGAGAAATACCTCGCGGCGGTTGGCGGAGCGGAGGCGCTAAGGAAAATCAGTTCGCGCACGGAGAAAGGCAGCATCTCGTTCAACGGACAAGAGATGCCGATCGAGGTGTTCGCGCAGGCGCCGGACAAGCGGGTTTCCGTGATGCACATGCCCAACGGCGAAAGCATCACCGGGTACAACGGCAGTGTGGGCTGGCAATCCATTCCGAGCAAGCCGCCGCGGGTGCGGATGAACACGGAAGCGGAAAATGCGGCCGCGCGAATTGACGCCGATTTTTATTTTCCGATCAACGTCAAGTCGCTTTACACAACCTATCGCGTGGCGCCCGGCGAGAAGATCGACGGGCACGATACCTATGTGGTTTTTGGCCGCACGGAGGGCAAACCGCCGATGCGTCTCTATTTCGATACGCAGTCAGGCTTGTTGCTGCGGCTGGTGCGCTACGCCGAGACGCCGCTCGGCCGCCTGCCGACGCAGATCGATTACGCGGATTACCGCGAGACGGGTGGCGTAAAAATTCCATTCCAGTGGACCCTGGCCAGGCCGGGCAACGCCTTTACGGTCAAAATCGCGGACGTTCAGCAGAACGTGGCGATCGACGCGGCCAAGTTCACGCCGCCTCCGACGCCTGCTCCCGAGGCGCGTTGAGCCATCTGACCGGGCGGAGACGAGACACTGCTTTCCTCAGATCAGTCCGCGGACGAGGGCGGCGCCGCCGTACCGCGGTGGCGATGAAAGAAGCGTGCCGGGAGTTCACGCCAGGGCAACTGCTCGAATTCGGCTAGGTACGAGTACGCGACAGGGACAACCAATAGCGTGAGCACCAGGCAGAGCGTCTGCCCGCCGATAATGGTTACGGCAATCGAGGCGCGCTGCTCGGAACCGGCGCCAATGCCGATCGCCACGGGAATCAGCCCAGCCACAATCGAGAGCGTCGTCATCAGAATCGGCCGCAAGCGAACGCGATTGGCTTCGAGGATGGCTTCCCGAAGGGGAACGCCCTCGGCGCGAAGGCGATTGGTGTAATCCACCTGCAGAATGCCATTTTTCTTGACGATGCCGAGCAGGAGGAACATGCCCAGCGCGCTCCAGAGACTGAGCGCGCGGCCGGTCATCCACAGCGAGAAGAGCGCGAAGGGGATGCTCAGCGGCAGCGTCAGCATAATGATGAAGGGATAAGAAAAACTGCCGAACTGCGCGGCCAGAACCATGTACATGAAAATGGAAGCGAGCAGCATGGCGAGCACGAGATTCCAGGTGGTCTCCTCGAGAACTTTGACCTGCCCTGTGAACCGATAGGAATAGCCGGCGGGCAACCCGATCTCCTGAATGGACTGCACGGTATGGTTCGCGGCGAGATCGAGGGGGTACCCGGTAGCGACATTCGCGTACACGCTGACCTGAAACTCGCGATTGTAGCGCCACAGTGTGGCTGGACCCGCGCCGCGAACGATGGAAGCAACGTTCTCGAGGCGGACCTGGCCGAGTTTGGCCGAGGGAACCATCATGCGCGCGAGCACGTCCGGGTTGTCTCGCTGTTCCGGAATGAGCTGCATGGTCACGGGATACTGCTCGGAGCCTTCCTTAAAACGCGTGATTTCATCTTCTCCGGAATAGAACAACCGGACCGCGTCGCTGACGTCACTCATGCGCACGCCAATGTCGGCGGCGCGCTGGCGGTCGAGTTTAACCTGCAGCTCAGGCGTGTTCAGATTCAGGCTGGGGTTGACGTCAACCAGATCCGGATACTTCATCATTTTCAGCGCGGCTTGCTGGCTCAGAATGGCGAGCTCGTTCAGGTCCGGCCCGCGAATAATCGCGGAGACAGGGAAATAGATTTCGCCGCCCAGCACGGAGGGCAAGCGCACGTTATAAGTGATATTGCGATAGTCGCCGTACATGTTGCGGACAACCGTGGCGACTTCGGCATGGGATTCCTTGCGCTGGCTGCGCGGCACCAGGCCGATGAAGATATGCGAGTGATTCGTGGGCCCGTGGGTATAGGCCTGCACGAACTTGACCTCGGGTAGGGCGGTGATACGCCGGGCCAGGTCACTGGCCATTTCCGAAGTCTTCCGCAGCGAGGTGCCTTCCGGAAGCGTGAAGGAGCTGATGAGCTCGGCTTGGTCGTCGGCGGGAATCCAATCGCGGCCCACCAGGTGATACAGGCCGAAAGTGGAAAGGAACGTCCCCAGGCAGATCAGCAGGATGGCCCCACGGTGAGCAAGCGACCAGCGCAGCATGCCGAGATACCAGCCGTCCACACGGTGCAGGAAGCCGTGGTGGTGATGGGTCCTTTCCCGCGGGCCCAGCTTCAGAAGACGCGAGCTCATCATCGGCGTAAGCGTGAAGCTGACCAGCAACGAGACCATGATCGCCATGGCCATGGTCCAGCCGAAGGAGTTCACGTACTTGCGGGCGTAGCCGTTCATGAAGGCAATCGGCAGAAAGATGATCACCAGGGAGAGCGTGGTGGCCATCACGGCGAGGCCGATTTCGCGGGTCGCGTCGATGGCCGCCTTGCGGCGATCCACGCCCTTCTCTTCCATGAAGCGCACGATATTTTCGAGCACGATGATGGCGTCATCGATGACGATGCCCACGGCGAGGGTCAGCGCCAGCAGGGTCATGTTGTTGAGGGAGAAGTCCATGCCCTTCATCAGCGTGAAGGTGGCGATCACGGAAGCCGGAATGGCGATCGCCGCAATCAGCACGGCGCGGAAATTGCGCATGAAGAGCCACACGATCGCGCTGGCAAGGATGCTGCCGAGAATCAGGTGCTCGAGCAGCGAGTGAACGGAAGCTTTGATGAAATCGGAGATGTCGTGAACCACCGTGAGCTGAACGCCGGGCGGCATCTGCGCCCGCAAGTCGTCGATTTTTCGCTTGACGTTGTCCGCGACTTCCACGGTGTTGACGCCGGACTGGCGGCGGACGTCGATCGAGACAACGTCCTGGCCGGGAAGTCCCTTGCGGAACAGGGCGGACCAAGTCAGCAGTTCCTGAGCTCCGTCCTCCACGCGCGCGACGTCGCGCACGCGGACAAGCGCGCCGCCGCGCGTGCCGATGACGATATCGCCGAACTGGTCCGCGGTGGTCACCCGTCCGAGCGTTCGCAGCCCGAGCTGCTGCGGGCCGGTAATCATCTTTCCGCCGGGCGCTTCGATGTTTTCGCGCTGCAGCGCATCGCGGACGTCCAGCACGGTGAAGTTGTGCGACGTGAGTTTCTCCGCGTCAATCAGTACGCGCACCTGGCGCGCCTGCCCGCCGTTGATGTCAACGCTGCCGACGCCATCCACGGTTTGAATCGCGCGGCGCACCTGCTTGTCCGCGATCTCCGTTAATTCGCGGCGGCTCATGGAGCCGCTGACCAGCAGCGTGAGGATCGGATCCGACTGCGGGTCCTCCTTGGTGATGACGGGCGGCAGCGTGTCGCGCGGAAGCCGGTTGATCGCCGCGGAAACTTTCTCGCGGATATCCTGCGCGGCGCCTTCGATATCGCGCTCGAGCACAAAGGTGCAGGTGATGTCCGCTCGGCCTTCGCTCGAGTAGACCGTAATCTCGTCGATACCGCTGACCGAAGAAATCGCGTCTTCCAGAGGAAGCACCACGCCGGTGACCACTTCCTCGGGAGTCGCTCCGGGAAGCTGCACATCCACGTTGACGGTCGCCGGGTCGGCTTTGGGGAAGAGATCCACGGCGAGGCCGCGATACGAGAAAATGCCGAGCGTCACCAGAAAGGCGATCAGCATCACGGTAAAGACGGGATACTTGACGCAGATTTCAGCGAGCTTCATGGCGGCAGCCGGGGGATGGGATCAGAAAGGGCGAGCCCTCGAGACGCGAACACACGCGGGCGCTCATGATCAGCGGGAGACCGGTCGCGGAGCAGAAGTGCCGCCGGGAGCCGCCAGGGGCGTCGCCGGTTCGGCGGCGGTTTCGGGTTCCGCCTGGACGGAAGCGCCATCGCGCAGATCGCCGGAAACGGCCACGGCGACGCGGTCGCCGGGCTTCAGGCCGTCCGCAATTTCAAAACGGCGGCCGCGCTCGTCTTCCGTCTGCCCCGCGGGACGAATCTGGTGTTCGGATACCCGATTGCCATTCAAGAGAAAGACTTTGTAAACGCCGTAGCGATAATTCACCGCCGTGTAAGGGAGGAAAATGGTCTTCTCCTCTTTTTCACTCGGGATCGAGGCTTGCACAAAAAAACCGGGCTTAAGCTTGCCATCCGGATTTTCCAGCAGCGCTTCGGCTTCAAAGGTGCGGGAATCCTGCGCCACAGAAGGATTGATCCGCGAAATGCGGCCATGGAAGGTCTGATTGGGGAATGCCTCCACCTGAATGTCCACCGGTGCGCCATCGCGAATCCATCCGGCCCAGCGTTCAGGAACGGCCAGGCGCGCGCGCAGTTTATCTGTGCGCACCACGACCATTACCGGACTCTGCAGGCGAAGGTACTCTCCTGGATGAACGTCGCGGGCCTTCACTGCGCCGGGATACGGCGATCGAATCGTTGCATCGCGCAGCTTCTTCTCGGCAAGCTCCTCGGCGGCCTTGCTGGAAACCAGCAGAGCCTTCAGGCGATTCACTTCCTGGAGCGCGACGTCGTATGCGGCTTGCGTGCTCTGGAAGCGGCTGGCGGCCTCATCGAGCTGCTGCTGGGAAATGAGCTTGTCCGCGAACATTTCCTTTGCGCGGCGATACTTCTGGCCGGCGTCGAAGAGATCAGCTTCAGCGCGTTGCACCGAAGCGATTTTTTGAGGGTTGCTCGGCACGGGATCGCCGGGGGCCATGCCTAGCTGCGCGCGCACTTGCGCCACAATTCCGCGCTGCCGCTCGACCTCGAACTGGAGTTCCTGGGAGTCCAGTACAATGAGCGGCTGGCCTTCCTTGACGGTATCCCCGACATCCGCGAGGACTTGCGAGACGCGCGCCTCCACCTCGGCGCTAAGAGTGCTCTCTTCGAACGCGTACAGAGAGCCGACTGCCTGAATGCGCCGCCGGGCGGTCTCCTCGGCCACGGTGTAGAGATGAACGGGCATCGGGCGGCTCGGGTCGCCCAGAGCGGGGCGGCTGGCTTGCGATTTCGAGCAGCCCGATACAACCGTGGCGGCGCTCAGAGCCGAAAGAGCCAAATGGCGGAACCAACGGTTTGGAGACGATCCGGCGGACAATGGCGACACAACCCTAAATCCCCTGAGCGCTTTAGCGACTCTTTAGACGGATGACATCTTACAACGTTTGTTGCGGCTTTTGCGCGGCTTCATTCGAGCCTTCCTCGGAGCACCGTGACCGAGGCTCTGGGCAAGACGATGCCTTCCGCCGAGGCTGGATGCGAAACCGCCGGCGGTCCGTCGGGATCGGCGTGGCTCGCGCGTCCCTCCGGATGCCAAACGTATTGCTCGGCTCCGAAAGTCACCATCGTGAGCGGGGAAGCCAGCCGCATCGCCGTCTTTCCGTCGTTCGATGTGAACTCCAGCTTCACCGCATGGGCGTTACTCGGGTCCTTGTTGATGAGGAGCACCGACCAGGAGCCGTCAGGGAGCTTCACGGGATATGCCGTAATCAGCTCGTGCCCGGCATCATCCCGGACGTCCGAAGACGCCGGAAAGAGCTGGTGGACGCCTTGGCCGTGCCGCACCCATTCGAGATTAATGAGCCGGCTGGCGAAATACTGCGAAGTGTACTGTTGGATATCGAGGTGTTCGTTGGCTACGAAGTTGCCATATGTCGAATAGCCATGGCAGCCGGGCCGCAGCGGCTCCGGTTGAATCGGCGAGTGATAATACGCAGCGCCGCCATTCGCCAGAAACGCTCCCACGCTGTCCGCCAGCCAAAGGGCCGAGAAGATGCCGGCCATCGGCTCGGTGAGCGCCCAAGAGACGTTGCTCTCCGTGTTCATCAGCGGAACATCGCCCGGGACGCCGTCCTCGCGCCACATTTCGATGACGTGCTTTTCAATCGCCGGTTCGCGATAAAGGTCGGACCAGGTGATCTCGCACGGCGGAAACGGGTAGTGCTCAAAAGACACGAAACTCAGATCGCTCAGGCGATTGTGGCTCTTGAGGTAAACAATGAAGCGCGCGAGCCACGAGGTGCGACCCAGCGAGTCCGGCCACACTTTCAGGTCCTCGTTCATGCCTTCAAAGACGGGCCCGCCGAGGCGCAGTTTGGGATCCACGGCGTGCAGCGCGGCCGCGAATTGAAGGTACAGCGCGCCATAGTCCTCCGGCGAAAAATTCTTGCCGTCCGGCTCCTCGCCCATTTCGATGTAGGACACAGGATAGGCGCGCTTCTGGATATACCGGAGTTCCGCGGCGGCATCCTCGGGCGTGGAATAAATCATCGCAATCGGAATCATGGCCGGCAGGTGATTGGTGATGCCGCTGGTGAAAAAAAGATCGAAGCCGGTCTGAATCCGGCTCGCCTCGAGATCCGCCGCGGTGTGCCACGGGTCCGTCGAGGAGACGTATGTGGCGGTCTGGTTCTGGCCGGGCGCATGAGAGACCAGATCAATGAACTCGCCGCTGGCGGTAAAATTCCCGGCGTAAAGTTCCCTAACCGCGTAACCGACGCAATTGCGGGGATCGCCGCTTCCGTGCGAATCGCACGTGTTCGAGGATTGCGTCATCCAAATGCGCACAAATCGCGCGCGAACCGGTTCGTTCGCCAGCTTCAGGAACGCGATGCCACCCTTACCCTCGGTCACTTCGCCTCGCGGGAATGCTGTCCAGACGCCTGCCGTTGGCCGCGTCAGCGCTTCATCGCCCGTCCAGTACTGCACGACATATTTGCGCGCGTATGGCTCCCCCCAGGCGATACGGACCGCGGAAATCTCCTGCGGCGCATCGAAGTCCATCACAATCCACTGCGGATGCAGGGAATCGTCCTCGCCCGTGAAGCGCTGCGCCAGATAAGGATTGCTCTTCCAATAGGTCGAAGCATCGCCATCGGTCAGCCGCGAAAACTTGTTTTGCGAAGCGTCCGTGCGCGTCATCCCGCGATGGGGCAGGGAATAGCCAAAACTTTGGCGGATGAAATCCTTCGGCTCGGCGCTGCCTACGAAATAGCCGCTTTGAGTCGCAGGGTCGCTCCAGGTGCCGTTCGGATTCCAGTGCCACGCCGCAATGGTCAGCTCGGTATTTTGCCGGTACGTAATCGGTCCCCAGCCGGCGGAGAGAGACTCCTTGAGAATTTCGGGCGAGTACACGCGCTCGAATTGATTGGCCTGCAGAATATCAATCGAGGTGCCCAGCGCTTTGTCCGGATCGAATGCGCGCGCGCGCGAAGGGGAGGCATCGACACGGATCGTTTGCGCGACGCTGTCCGCGGGCGCCAGGCATGCCCATGCCACGAAGGCGAGCGCCGCAAGCCTTGCGGAGCGCGCCCCAGCGAGGAACGAGCCACACATCGAACCCTCCACACCCGCAAGTGGCGGGCAGCGGTTGGCATTATATCGGTTTAATGCTGCGATTTCGCGCTTTACGTTGCCTCGCGAAAGCGCTTCCTGTTACCGTTGCCGCTGGAGCTTCCATGGAGCGAATATGTCCACCTTTGGATTGATCGAATACAAGGATGCGAGCCCCGAAGTCCGCGCAGTTTACGACGACATCATGGCCACGCGAAAGACGGACTGGATCAATAATTTCTGGAAGGCCATAGCGCACGATCCCGCTCTGCTCAAGCGCACCTGGGAGAGCATCAAGCAGATCATGTCACCGGGCGCCCTCGATCCACTCACCAAGGAGCTCATCTACATCGCGGTCAGCGTGACCAACAATTGCCACTACTGCATCGCGTCGCACACGGCTTCCGCGTTTGCAAAAGGCATGACTCCTGAAATGTTCAAGGAATTGCAGGCCGTCATCGGCATGGCCAACGAGACCAACAAGCTCGTCACCGGCTATCAGGTCGCCATCGACGAACGCTTTCAGCCGCCGCTCTCTCGCTAAACGCCGCGGCCCGGAGCTGCATCCACCCTGTTCGCAAGTACAGTGTTTCCGCGGTAGTACGTACGTACCATAGCTGGGCCTTCCCGCGAGAATCAGTATATAGAGGTTGCGCGCCGGGATGAGCCGCGCGTGCAAGACTTCTTTATTTCGAGTGAGCTTCCCATGGCGCCCATTGCCAAAGAGAACGACACCCTGACCCTTCCCAGCGAGCCGTCCCTTGCGCGCCCCGGCGCCGGACCGGCTGAAGCCAGCGCGAAACCTCAGCCGGTTGCGCTCGAGGTGCCTGTCACGGTGAACGGGGCGCGAAGCGTGGACGGCAGCGACAAGCGCGAGCCCTTCTCCGAAACCACGAAAACGATTTTGGTGTTCGGCACCGGTGCGGTGATTCGCCTGGAATCTTCCGTTGCGCCCGGACAACTGCTCTTTCTTACCAATGAGAAGACCAAGAAGGAAGTTGTCTGCCAGGTGGTGAAGTCAAAGAACTATCGCAACATGAGCGGCTATGTGGAACTCGAATTCACCGAGCCGGTCGTTGGCTTCTGGGGCATGCGTTTTCCGGGTGACCGGATTGCTCCCCAGGCGCCCGCGCCGGCGAGCGGGGCGAAGTTACCCGAACCGAAGCCCGCGCCGATTGCAACGAAAACGGGGGCCACGCCGCCTGTGCAAAAGCCCGTTGGAGCCGCCAATCCGGACGCAACCGCAAATTTCAACGCGCTCAAGTTGCTGATCTCGCCACCTGCCGCGCCGGCTTCAGATGCAAGCAAGTCGCTCGCGCCAAAGTCTCAACTCGCGCCATCCACGCAATCACCTAACCCCGTCGGACCTGCTCTCGCGCGGAACCCGGCCCCGGCTGTTCCTGCTCTGAGTGATCCCGCAACCGACGCGCTCAAGCAGCAGACTGCCCGCCTGCAGGAGCAGCTCTCCTCCATGTTGTTTCAGGAGGCTCCCGCGTCCAACTCCCTGTCCGGCTCCGAGAGAGAGACAAAGAGCGCGGACTCACAGCGTGTAAGCGACACTCCGAAAGTCTTTGAATTCGCAAAAGCCGAGCCTGCCGCAGCCGAGCCGCAAAAACACTCGATGGAATCCCCAGCGCCTCCCGCCCGCAAGAACGTCACGCCGGCGAGCGGTCCCGCCCTCGCTGAAGATGACTTGAAGATTCCCTCCTGGCTAGCGCCGCTCGCTCAGAATGCGGCAAACGCTTCCGCCGTCAGCGAAGCTGCCGCAAAACCCGGCGTTTTGAGCGAGGCTCCGATCTTTGAGGAGCACATCGCCTCCGAGTTGCCCGCTTCTCCCCACAGCGGAGCGGCCGAGATGCCATCTTTCAGCGGCGGATTGCTCTCGCAGGATTCGTCCTCGAGTGTGCCGGCGGCTTCCGCGGGTGCGAGCAAAGGACTGAAGCTGTTAGCTGTTGCCGCGGGCGTCCTGGTGGCGGCTGCAGTGGGCACCTGGTACGTACGCACCGGCCAGCCGGCCGCGCCGGCTGCCCTTGCTGCCTCCTCCGCGCCGCAACCCACAACCAGAGTTAACGACTCCGCCAGCTCGACACCTTCCAGAAGCGTAGCCGAGCCAGTTACGGTGCCGCCGGCCGCCACCGCTGCCGCAAGGGAGGAAAGCTCCATTGCCGAACCTACGCCGGCCGCAAGCCACACCGTGACTCCAGCACAACCGAGCCATGCAGGGGCAAGCTTGAAAGCCGCTGTTCCAGAACGAGTGCGCACTGAGGAGTCCAAGAAGCTCTCGCTAGGCGAAGTGCACCTTGCAGCACCAACGGCTGCCCCGGGTGTTCGCGACGGAAGGGCATCCGACCCCGTGCCCGCAGTGGATCTCGGTGCCAGCGAACCGGTCTCCGAGAATGGTCTTGTCGCCGTTCTGCCTTCCGGCAGAAAACAGCCCGCCGCTCCTCCTGCTCCAATTCCCGTTGGCGGTGACGTCAAGCCGGCCCGGCTGATCTCCTCCACGCCTCCGCTTTATCCGACGCTCGCGAAGACCCAGCGCGTTTCCGGCAACGTCGTGATTGACGCGCTGATTGACGCGACCGGCCGCGTCACGACGATGAAAATTGTTTCTGGTCCCACTCTGTTGCATCAGGCGGCGATGGACGCGCTGCGCCAGTGGAAATATCAGCCGGCCACGCTGGACGGCAAGCCCGTCCCGATGCACCTGACCGTGAGCATTCAATTCCGCCTGGAATAAGGGCAACGTTCATTCAGTCGCGGCGACGCACCGGCGGCTCATGCTGCCGAAAAGGGTCACGCTTTCTCTTGCACATCGCGCATCATTGCTTCGCGCTCCGCTTGCGAGACACTGCGCGGCATTCGTATACTGGCGGTCCCGGCCTAACGCTGGGTTTCGCGGGCGGGGTAGCCTGCGAATCTTCACCTGCTTCAACTGAGCCCGCAAAAGAGAAGGGCCGGTTTGTGTTTGGACAGCCGCTCGATGACGCGCGGCTCGCGCCCGCGGCCGGCTAATCGAGAAGGAGAGTTCGCATGTCGCAAGCGCCCACGCCGGAAGAAATGAACGTCTACCAGAACGCCGAAGCGCGTTTCGAGGTAGCTGCGAAAAAGCTGGGATTGGAGCAAGGCCTGTACCGCTACCTGAAATATCCGAGCAAGGAAATCACGCTCTACATCCCGGTCGGCATGGACAACGGGACCCTCGAAGTCTTCACCGGCTATCGGGTGCTCCACTCGACCGTCCGCGGCCCCGGCAAGGGGGGCATCCGCTTTGCTCCGGACGTCACGATAGACGAAGTGCGCGCCCTGGCCACTTGGATGACCTGGAAATGCGCGCTCGTGAACATTCCTTTCGGCGGAGCCAAAGGCGGCATCATTTGTGATCCGCGCAAAATGTCCCGCGGTGAACTCGAGCGAATGACCCGCCGCTACACCGCTGAACTGAGCAACTGGTTCGGACCAGAGCGCGACGTCCCCGCGCCGGATGTTGGCACTGGCGAGCAGACCATGGCCTGGGTCATGGACACCTACTCCATGCACGTGGGGCAGGCCACCACTGCCGTCGTCACGGGCAAGCCCATTGAACTCGGCGGCTCGCGCGGCCGCCGCGAAGCGACCGGCCGCGGCGTCATGATCAGCGTAGACAAAGCGATGGCGAAGCTGGGCCTGAAGAAGCAAGGCGCGCGGGTCGTCATTCAGGGCTTCGGCAATGTCGGCTCCATGGCCGCCAGCCTGATGCAGCAGGCCGGCTACAAGATCGTCGGACTCGCGGATATCGGCGGGGGTCTTTACAACGAAAACGGCTTCGATGTTCCCAAAGTCATCGACTGGGTTTACACGCAAAAGCGCAATTTGCAGGATTTTCCTGGCGGCGGAACGAAGATGTCGGCCAAAGACGTCCTCTTCCAGCCGTGCGAAATCGTCATCCCTGCCGCCGTCGAAAACCAGATCACCGAAAAGAATGCTTCTCAGGTGCAGGCAAAAATCCTCTGCGAAGGAGCCAACGGTCCCACGACCTGGCAAGCGGACGCGATCATCGAAAGCAAGGGCATCTTTACGGTGCCCGATATTCTGGGCAATGCGGGTGGCGTAACCGTGAGTTACTTCGAATGGGTGCAGGACCGCCAGGGCTTCTTCTGGCGCGAAAGCGAAGTCAACGAGCGCCTTCTGGACATCATGGAAAATGCCTTCGACAACGTGGTCCGCTACGCCGAAGCGCATAAGGTCAATACCCGGATCGCAGCCTACATGGTTGCGATCGACCGCGTTGCGGGTGCACTGAAACTGCGCGGCATCTACGCCTGACCAGCGCGGGCGCAAGGACCCCTGCGGCTTTGTATATTCGGGGGGGCAGCTTGCCTCCGGCAGTTTTAAGGTTTTTACCTGTGGCGCGGCTCCAGGGAAGCGTGTATCCTCGCCCAGCACAGCGTGGGAGCTCCCGACAGCGGCGTGCGCACTATGCCTGAGAATATCGTTTTTCCCAGCCCTGCTGAGCCCGGTCACGCCAAGACCGAGGAACAGCACCGTCGCGAAATTTGTGCCGTCGGCTGTTTACTGTCCGAGCGCGGCCACATCGTAGCTTGTGAGGGGAACATCTCCGTCCGGCTGGACTCCGGCCGCATCCTGACGACGCCCACCTGCATGAGCAAGGGCTGGCTCCGCCCGGAAGACCTCGTTGTCACCGATCTGCAAGGCCGGCAAATCGCCGGAGAGCGCAAGGCTTCCTCCGAACTGGCCATGCACGTGCTGATCTATCGCGAGCGCGAGGATGTCAACGCGATCTGTCACGCGCATCCGCCAACCGCCACGGGGTTCGCCGTTTCCGGCCGCGCCCTTGACCGCGCCCTGCTTCCGGAAGTGATCGTTGGCCTGGGGCTGATTCCTCTCGCGCGCTACGGCACACCGGGCACGCCCGAGCTTGGCGCCGCCATCGAGCCTCTCATTCCCCACTATGATGCCATTCTGCTGGCTAATCATGGCGCCGTCACGTGCGGCCCGGACCTTCTCACGGCATTTCAACGCATGGAAACCGTCGAGCACTGCGCCAAGATTACCCTTGCCGCCGAATTGGCTGGCGTGCCAAATCTGCTCTCCAGCCGCGAAGTGGCCAAGCTCATGGCGGCTCGGGCACGCTATTTTGTCTCGATGCCCCCCGGCGGAGGCGCCGAGCTGCCCATCACGTCCGACGGCGATGAACGCAATGAACGCGTGACGCTCACTCGCTCGGAACTCGAAGCCCTCATTGATGACGCGGTGAAAAAAGACCGCGCGCGCCGCTGAAGCACATTCCGCCGCATCGGTCCGCTGCCGAAGGGACTCTTATCGGCGCAACTAAGAAGGCGCCGAGACTTGTCCGCGGCGCTTGCCAGGCGCGGCCAGTGTTGGATGGTTTTCCCGCAAGCTCCGGAAACCGCCGCGCTACTTCCGCGTCATTCGCAGCTCGATCATCATTCGCTCCCGCCCGTTCTCATCAATCAGGAAATGGCGGTGGAGCAGCACGCGGCCGTCTTCCTCGAGATGCGCCCGGGCCACGGTCTTGCGTCCCGGATGCTCGGTATCGAGCGGAGTCGCCCATAAGACGATGTTCTTGCCGTCGAACGTGCCGTCGCTCTGGCGAATGGACATGGTCGTCTGGCGGGAGTCGAACCACACCGTGGTGAAGCGATTTGTTTTGCTGTCAAAGCCCGAAATTCCCGTTCCGGTGCTCTGCGTCCCGTCGGCATTGAAAAAAGTGAAGTCCGATTGCAAAAACTTGCCGCCCTGAATCATGTACTGCTTGCAAACGCCCTTTGTAACGATGGGTTTGCCGTTCGCGGGAAAGAACGTCTTCACCACGTCCCATTCGCCCGCAAACTGTGCCAGCAGCTTTTGGCCCGCCCCGGGCGCGTTCTGCGGTTCATATTGATTGTGGGTCTGCTGCGCCAGCGCGGCGCCGGCCATCAGGAATATCGCGGCTATGGCTTTTCTCATGGCCCGCGATGATAAGCGAAACCAGCACTTTTTGCACACCGCCCGCCCGTTTGCGCGGCCCAACGGGGCCGCACGTTGACAGGCGAAACTAAGGCGGCAATACTGGCACGCCGAAGGGACACTCATCACAGGACGGATGAGAATCGCGAGAACCACCGTGGGCAGACCATGATCGGACAACTTCGCGGAAGCCTGGCCGACAAGCGGCCCAATCAAGTGCTGGTGGATGTCGGCGGAGTGGGCTATCTCGTCGCCGTTCCGCTCTCCACCTACGCTGCTCTGGGCGAGCTGCACACGCAAGTCACGCTTCTGATCCACACGCACGTCCGCGAGGATGCGCTGTCGCTGTATGGTTTTCTTTCCGCGCGCGAAAAGCATCTCTTCGAGCTGCTGATTTCCGCATCCGGCGTCGGCCCTTCGCTCGCGCTGAAAATTCTCTCGGGGATGAGCGTGGAAGAACTTGTTCCGGCGATTCGCGGCGGCCATCTCGAGCGCCTCACGCGTATACCCGGCGTGGGGCGGAAGACGGCCGAGCGCATGGTTCTCGAGCTGAAAGACAAGCTCGACATGGTGGCCGTCGCCGAGCAGAAACCGGCGCCGGCATCGCCGGCGGGCGTCGAAGCCGATGTCGCTTCCGCGCTTGTGAATCTCGGTTACGAGCAGCGCGCGGCGGAGGGCGCCGTCGCCGATGCCAGGCGCGAAGCCGCAACCGGAAGAGATAATTTCGAGGCGCTGTTGCGAGCCGCCCTGCAAGTGCTCAGCGCGCCGAAGGGACGGGCGAAAGCCGTCTGAGAGCTCTCTGACTGTAGTGGCCGCTCTTCCGGCCGGCCCGCGTTACACGCGAGCAGGACCGTGAAAATGAGGCGCGACGAGGGTCAAATGGCAGAGGCCAGCACAAAACGCATGTCCTACCGACCCGACAAACGCGAAGCGCAGCGCATTGTCTCCGGCGCCGCCTATGATGAGGACGCGCGGCTCGACGCCAGCGTCCGTCCCAAACGCTTTGAAGAATATATCGGGCAAAAGCGCGTGAAGGAAAATATCGCCATCGCGGTCGAGGCGGCGCGCAGCCGCGGCGAAGCCCTCGATCACGTTTTGCTCTACGGTCCGCCCGGTCTTGGCAAAACCACGCTCGCGCAAATCATCGCCAACGAATTGAACGTTCCGATCAAGACCAGCGCCGGTCCGCTTCTCGAACGCAAAGGCGACCTCACCGCCGTCCTGACTTCCCTTGAACCGAAGGAAGTGTTCTTCCTGGATGAGATTCACCGCTTGCAGCCGGCCGTCGAGGAAATTCTGTATCCGGCGATGGAGGATTTTCGCGTGGATCTCATCGTCGGACAGGGGCCCGGCGCGCGCATTCATCCTTTTCCGCTCAGCCATTTCACGCTGGTCGGCGCGACGACGCGCGCGGGCCTGATCACGGCGCCGCTTCGCTCGCGATTCGGCATCGTGCATCGGCTCGATTTTTACGAGCCGGAAGATTTGCTCATCATCATTCGCCGCTCGGCGAAGATCCTGAATATCGAAATGGAAGAGGCCGGCGCCGAGGAAATCGCCCGCCGCTGCCGCGGAACGCCGCGCATCGCCAACCGGCTGCTCCGGCGCGCGCGCGACTTTGCCGAAGTCCGCGCCGACGGCCGCATCACGCAAGCCGTGGCGCAAGAGGCGCTGCACATGCTTGGCGTGGATGAAAATGGGCTCGATGAAGTGGACCGCAACCTGATGCTCGCGCTGCTGGATAAGTATGGAGGCGGCCCGGTTGGCGTTGGCACGCTGGCTGCCGCGCTCAGCGAGGAAGAGGACGCCATCGAGGAAATGTACGAGCCCTACTTGATGCAAATCGGCATGATTGACCGCACGCCGCGGGGCCGCGTCGCCACGCAGCGCGCCTACGAATACTTTGGCCGCGATTTGCCCCGCCGCCAGCCGCGCCTCTTCTGAACCTTGCGCGGGGCCCGCCACGCCTCAACCGGAGTGACAACGCGCAATGACCGGCGAAAGAATTTATGTGGCGCTCGGCTCCAATGTTGGAGACCGCGAAGCCAATCTGCGGCAGGCCGTCGCGCTTCTGCCGCATGTCGGCGTGAGCGTCCGCCGCGCCTCCTCGTTCTACGAGACCGAGCCGCTCGATTATCTCGATCAGCCCTGGTTCCTGAACTGCGTCCTCGAAGCGGAAACCGAGCTTACGCCGCCGCAACTGCTCGGCGCGCTGCAATCCATTGAAAAGGAGATGCACAGCCAGAAGGCCTTCGCCAAAGGCCCGCGAAAGATCGATCTGGACATTTTGCTCTATGGCGACGCTACGCTCGACACACCGGGGCTAAAAATTCCCCATCCGCGCATGGCCGAGCGGCGCTTCGTCCTTGTGCCGCTCGCGGAAATTGCGCCCAGCCTTGCACATCCTTCCTGGCGCGCCACTGCGTCGCAACTCCTGGATCGTACGGCTGACCGCGGCATTGTCCGCAAACTCATCCGCAAGGGCGAACGACCATGAGGCTGGCGGACGCCTCACGAAGTCCGGCGCAAGAACAGACGGTGCAGCATCAGGGGTTGCGGTTCGAGCGCATCCAGCTCGATTTGCGCAAGCCGTCCGTCGGTGACCTCGCGCCAGCGGTAGACTCCGGGGTCCGTCTCTTGCGTTTCGCGTCCCGTCAAGCCTTGCAGGAATTCGCCAGCCTCCTCGCGGGAGGCCGTTTCGCGCAGCCGCGGCCGAGCCAGCGCCTCCACGGAATAGCTCCGCAGCAGCTTGCCCCAGTAGTGGTCGAATAGGACGGAGGAGGCAAAGATATCGCTCCAGGCCACCTCGCCGCCATAAGCGACCACGACCCCCACGACGCGCTCGCCTTTCCGTCCCGCAGTGGCGCGCGCAAAACGCCGCTGCACCTCCGCGGCAAATTCCTCGACCGAGCCGCCCACGCGGCCGCTTTCGTAGATCTTCGCGTAGGATTGCGTCGGCGCGGAAGTTGCGATCGTTTCGTCCAGCACTTGGGGGCTCAGCGTAGCGCTGGGCGCGGCCCCGGCCGCTCGAGCCGAGGTCGTCCCGCCGCGCACTGCATTCCATACGCTGTTCTGGTCCTGTTTGACGGCCGCCTGTTCCCTCACGCTCGGATGCACAATCGTGCTTGCCGCCACGAATGAGAATCCCGGCGACCATCGCCCGTGCTCCACGCAGAATACATCGAGCGGCAGCGGCGGCGCCCCTGCCGGCACGATGCGATCCTTGCCAATGATCCGGTCTTGTTTGCCGCCGCTCACCATCTCGCCCGCGAGCAAGAGCAGCGGCCGTTTGCTGCGGTTGATCAGCACGAGCTGATTCACGGATGCACCGCCGCGGTTGTAGTCAGGAAGCATCACGGGCCGGTTGCCGCGAGAACGCACCATGGCGTCGCTGCCTTGCTCGGTCACCAGCACCTCGCCGGATGCCAGCCCCTCATCTAGGGTCAGAAACTCGCTCGTGTCCGCGCCGGCGGAGCTAACGACCGGAAACACCGTGATGTTTTCGTAGGTGACCGGCTCGAGAAGCCGCCAGTCCCTTTCACCTTTGCCCGGCGGAGAAGCCGGCGCCGAGGCGGAAGCGGCAAACGCCAAGCCGCCCAGCGTGGCGATGCCGAGCAATCCACTGAAACGAGCCGCGATGGAAATTCGATCCATAGAACCTCCTGAGCGCCAATGCAGACCAGCCCACTCAGGGATTGAACGGCCCTGTTTCAGGAACTTGCAGCCTGCGAGTGAAAAAAAGCGAGCCTACTGGCTCGAGCCGCCAAGGTTCGTTCGCGGCTTGTTCCGTTTGGCGCGAAGCGCTTCGGATTCCTGACGTTCGTATTCCGCCAGTTCCTCGTCGGTGTAGCTGAAGGCGTCGCGCGCCGCGAACATCGAATTGGACCGGGCGGCTTGCTTCTTTTTCTTGCGCGCCACGCCAAACTCGTGCCGCACCTGACGGATTGGCCCCTCGATGGCCTTCACTTCCACCAGTAAATCACTGACTTTTTCGAGGAAGTCATGCAAATGGTAGGGTCGAACCACGTAGGGGAGTCTCGCGGCCTCGAGGGGGCCAACATATTGGCTCCCGGCGAGCTCTGGAATGAGGAAGAGCACACGCAGCCGGCCGCCTTCCTCCGCCGGCACGGTGCCAATTTCCCGCAGCGTATGAAACAGCGGCGTATCTATTCCAGTGACAGCGGCATTTGCGATCAACAGCGACCATTCGCCCGTCTTCAGCTCGGCCAGCAACATTTTTACATCGTCGACGGCGCGAACACGCCAGCCTTCCGAGTCCAATACCTGGCGGACGGCGGATGCGCCTTGCGCGTTGTCGTCCAGAACCAGGATGGCTACTTGGCCGCCACCCACGGGGAGGGTAGGGGTACTCATGCCCGAAGTATAGAGACGCGCGCGGCTGCTGAACCGGCCGGCGCAAGGGGAAGAGGCTTATCGGCCACTGACCGAGAGTACAGGCGGCACGCCCCGGCTCGTCATGCGAATAAAAGGCAAAAGAAAATACTTGACAATATAGCGAAGAAAAGGCGAATATACTCGCGGAGCTACGAGGTGGGCTATGTCCCCAGTTCTCACCAAACCGGTGCCTGCCGTTCGCAGTTGGCAGCGCCGCGCTTTACCTCCTCCAGCAAGTCTCTTCCCCGATGGCCCTGTTGTGCATAGCCCTGAACAAAGGACCCCGGGGCCTGCCCCGCTCCGCGGTCCCAGCGAAGCCGATTCGGCAAAAGGTTCGGCGGATTGCCCCCTGCCGGACCCGGAATCGGGAGGCGGCCCACGCCGACCCGGCCTCCGGCAGCCGAATCCGCCCGCTGCGCCGCTGGTTGGCATTGCCCGCCTCGCCGCCTCTTCTCCGCCGGCTGAAACACGGCGGCAGTCCGCGAGACGCCCGGAATATTTCGTCCTGCCGGTGAAATCGCTTCTCAATCGGTGCGATTCGCAGCGGGTGCCGTTCGAATGGACGATCAATCCTTACCGCGGATGCGAATTCGGTTGCAAGTATTGCTACGCCCGGTACACGCACGAATACATGGAAATTGATGGCGGAGAATTTGAGCAGAAGATTTTCGTGAAGAAGGGCGCACCTGCGCTGCTCGCTCATGAAGTGGCCCGCAAATACTCTTTTGCTTCCGCGAATTCAGGCGGGGCGAGGCCCGAGCACATAGCTATTGGCACAGCCACCGACCCTTATCAGCCCGCCGAACAGGAATTCGGCGTGACGCGCGCGTGCCTGGAGGAACTGGCGAAGCGCGAGGGGTTGAGCATCTCGATCACGACGAAGTCCAATCAGATTGTGCGCGATATAGAGCTGCTCAAGCGCATCGCGGAACGATCCGATCTTTCTCTGAATATCACGGTAACCACGCTGCGGACGCGGCTCGCGCGTCTGCTTGAGCCACGCGCCCCGCGGCCGGACCTGCGCCTTGCTGCGGTGCGCCAATTAAGCGAGGCCGGGTTGCCCGTGGGCGTCTCCGCTTCGCCGCTGCTGCCGGGAATTACCGACCGCGAAGGAGAGATTGAAGAGCTGGCCGCCGCCGCGAAGCACGCCGGAGCGCAGTGGATCTGGGCAGGCGTGCTGTTCTTGATGCCATCTTCGGCAAAACAATTTCTGCCATTCCTCCGCGAGAAGTTTCCGCGGCTGGCCGAACAATACGAACAATGGTATGGCCGAACTGGCTACGCGCCGGAGGACTATCGCCGCCGGATTTCGGAACGCTTCGCGCGCGTGAAGAAGGAACTCGGGTTTTCGCGCAAGCCGTACCCGGAAATGCGCCAGAAGCCTCCGATTTGCGCGCAGCTCGCCCTGCCGCTCGGCGGCATCCAGGCGGGGAGCGCCCCGCTCTGGGCCGCGGGCTGATTCTGAATATCGAATGCGCCTTCTCGAGAGCGGCTCCGCGGAATCGAGTGCCGCACCTTGAACCGCGGGCTTTCTCCGCACGCTTTCTCCGCTCGCGGTAAACTGAATGAGGCGCTTCCAGCCTTTCGCATGCCCATTCTTTCGCTTCGCAGCGTGACGAAGGACTACATCTCGGACGGTCAGCCGGTTCGCGCGCTTGACGGAGTTTCAATCGAAGTGGAGCGAGGCGAATTCGTGGCGCTTGTCGGTCGCAGCGGCTGCGGGAAGTCCACGCTGCTCAACCTGGCCGGCGCGATGGATTTCCCCACCTCCGGCGAAGTGCGCATCGGCGGACTCAGCACCTCCGCACTGAAAGAATCGGCGCTTACGCTGCTCCGCCGCAAACATGTCGGCTTCATCTTCCAGTCCTTCCAGCTTATCCACACCTTGACCGTGCTCGAAAACGTCGAGCTTCCGCTTCTTCTTGCCAGCGATGGAAAAGCGCGGGAGAGCGCGCGCGAGTGCCTCGGCTGGGTAGAGCTCGATGGCCTGGGCGACCGCCTGCCGCATCAACTCTCCGGCGGTCAGATGCAGCGGGTGGCTATCGCCCGCGCTCTCGTGCATTCTCCGAGCATTGTTCTGGCGGACGAACCGACGGGCAACCTCGACACGGCGACCGGGAACGCAATTCTGGCGCTGCTGCAAAGGCTCACGGAGGAGCGGAAGACAGCGACACTCCTGGCGACGCACAGCGCGGAAGCCGCAGCGCTCGCCTCGGTCGTTGTGCATCTCCGGGACGGAAGGGTGCAGGAGATCACTCGACGGTGATGCCGTACCTTCGACTATTTTACCGGCTGATCCTCCGGCCGCTGTTACGGGAACGTAATCGGACGGCGCTCACGGTTTTCGCTGTTGCTCTCGGAGTTGCGGTTGTGCTGGCGATCGATCTCGCGGGCAATGCCGCCGCGGGCTCGTTCCACTCGTCGCTGGAAGCGCTCGCGGGAGACAACAATCTCGAAGTCAGCGCGGCGGGAGGCATTCCGGAAGGTTTGGCCGGCACGCTAGCCTCACTCCCCTATGCCATTCGAATCTCGCCCCGCATCGAGGACTACGCCGTTCTTCAGGAGACGAAGCAAACAGTGCCGCTTATTGGCCTTGATTTGGTCGCCGAAGCCGGCCAGTTTACGCGCGGCGCAGGCTCCTCCCGCGGCGCGGCCATGTTTGACTGCGCCGCAGCGGCTGCCGCGCAGAACCAGACTGCCGAGGAGCCTCGGGGCCCTTCGGACGATCCTCTCTCCTGTCTCACCGATCCCGCCAGCATTTGGATACCTGCTTCGCTCCATCACCGAGCCGGCGACCAACTGCAGCTTCTCTTGAACGACCAGCTTCAAACCTTCACGGTACGGGGCGTATATGCCGATTCCGCGGCCTCTGGCTCGGCCATCGTGATGGATATTGCCGCCGCGCAGCGCGCTCTCGCTCGCAGGGGCCGTATCGACCGCATTCTGATCAAGACTCCGAGTGATGCGAATGCTGGGAGCGCCATGCAAAGTCAAGATGAATGGCAGCGAAGGCTGCAAGCCGCGCTCCCGCCTGGCGTATCCGTTCGCCCGGAAGGCAGTGGCACGGCTGAGAATCGCCGGATGCTCTCCGCCTTTCGCTGGAATCTTCGCCTCCTAAGCTACATTGCGCTGATCGTTGGGGCTTTTCTGATTTACAACACGATTTCCGTCTCGGTCGTTCGCCGCCGTTCGGAAATCGGCATCGTGCGAGCGCTTGGAGGCGGACGCGGCGCGGTCGTGTGCGCGTTTCTCAGCGAAGCCGCCACGCTGGGCCTTGCCGGCGCGCTGCTGGGATTGCCTCTGGGACGCTTCATGGCCGCCGGGGCGGTGGATCTAATGTCCGCAACCGTGCGATCGCTTTACACCAGCAGCCGTCCCGGGGAGATCGGACTCACCTGGTCGTCGGTTATGGTTGCTTTGCTCGCCGGGGCTGGGGTTGCTCTCGTTTCCGCTTATTGGCCGGCTCGCGAAGCCGCCTATGTTGCTCCCGTGCAAGCGATGGCGCGCGCGCGCCGCGAGTACGAGGTGTCGGTTCGCCGGTCGCGTGACCTGCTCTTCGTGGCGGCCTTCGCCCTGGCTGCGGCAGCGGCTTCGCGGATGCCGCCGGTCGCCGGCAAACCCTTCTTCGGCTATATGGCCGCGATTCTTCTCATCACTGGCGCATCGCTGGCGATTCCGGCTTTCGTCGCGACGACCATGCGCGGCGCTTCACGCCGGCTGGGCCGCTGGCTGGGCGCGGAGGTTTTGCTGGCCTCGCGGAGCCTTGCTGCATCGCTTCGGCGGACGTCGGTGCTGGTAGCAGCGCTTGCCACCGCAGTGGCCATGATGGTTTCCGTGGGCATTATGGTCGGCAGCTTCCGGGAGACGGTTATCACCTGGACGGAGCAGACACTGCCCGCGGATCTCTACATTCGCCCAGCCGGGGAAACGGCTGCTGACCGGCATCCCACACTTTCGGCGGGGCTTGCGGATTCTATCGCGCAACTGCCGGGGGTTGCGGCGATGGACCGGCTGCGCGCGTATGAGATTACTTATGAGAACGCGCCGGTATTCCTGGGCGGCGCGGATTTTTCCGCTTACCGCGCACACCGGGCTTCGGATTTTTTCTCGGGCCGGCCCGCGCCCCAGGTCTGTGCGGAGCTGCGGGGTGCGAATGCCGTGCTGGTCAGCGAGCCGTTCACATACAAGCATCACGCGAAAATCGGAGACATCATTACGCTGCCGCTCGGGGCCGCTCGTGCCGAGTTTCGCATCGCGGACGTTTACAGCGACTACTCGAACGAGCGCGGCGAAATCATCATGGATTGGGCAACGCTGCTCCGCTATCTGCCTGACCCCGCACCGAGCAATCTCGCCGTTTATGTTGCGCCTGGCGCGAGGATCGAGACTGTGCGCGCGGAGATTTCGCAAGTCGCCGCGGGACATCGCATCCTCGTTTTCTCGGACCGCGAAATCCGCGCCGAAGCGATCCGCATTTTCGATCGCACGTTCGCCATTACCTACGCGCTGGAGGCCGTTGCGGTCCTGGTTGCGGTTATGGGTGTCGCCGGCGCCTTTGTTGCTCTGGTGATCGACCGCCGGCGCGAACTCGGGCTGCTTCGGTTTCTCGGGGCTGCTTCGGGCCAAATTCGCAAGCTTATCCTCGCCGAGGCTGCTCTTCTGGGCTTGCTGGCCAGCGCGGCGGGAGCGGCGCTTGGCTATTTGCTCTCGCTCGTGCTGATCTTTGTGATCAACAAGCAGTCATTCGGCTGGACGATTCGCTTCCATTGGCCGGTCGCGATCCTCGCGGCCGCGCTCAGTTTCGTTTGGGCCTCCACGGTTCTCGCCAGCCTTTATCCCGCGAAGATCGCCTTGCGGTTGAATCCGCTTGAGGTCCTGCATGAAGACTGACCACCGGCCTTTATTCCCGCGGCGCCGGGCGAAACGAGAGTCCCGTTTCTCGTTCCGTTTCCTATCTGCTTTGTGGTGTTTCTGGCTGTTCGTTGCTCCTCGAGGCGCTGCGCAAACCTACCGCGTCGCGCTTCCCAATTATCATTACGCGTTCCCCCGCGACCATTTCTCTCATCCCGCGTACCAAACCGAGTGGTGGTATTACACCGGGAATCTCACCGCTTTGGATGGCCGCCGCTTCGGCTTCGAGCTTACTTTCTTCCGCCAGGGCGTCAGCCGCGAGCCGGCCGCCTCTCCCTGGGACCTTCGCGACGTTTACGTCGCGCATCTCGCGCTTAGCGATCTTTCGAACGGGCACTTCTATCACCTCGAGCGCGTTAACCGCGCGGGCCCCGGCCTTGCCGGAGCGGAGGAATCCGCATCGCGCATCTGGAACGGCAATTGGCAAATTCTTTGGAAAGGTTCAGAACAGCAGTTGCAGGCCATCGCGGAAAACTTCGAGCTGCACTTCACGCTGCATTCGGAAAAACCACCGGTTATTCACGGCGAAAATGGCGTTAGCCAGAAAGCCGCCGGCCCGGGGCAGGCTTCGCATTACTATTCTCTGACGCGGCTCGATGCGCAGGGAACCATTCTTCTCGGCGGGAGATCCTTTCCGGTCTCCGGGTTGGCCTGGATGGACCACGAATTCTTCACCCACCAGATGACCGCCGAACAAACCGGCTGGGATTGGTTCAGCCTTCAGCTCGACAACCGCAGCGAGCTGATGCTCTTCCGCATTCGGCGCAAGGACGGATCCATCGATCCCTTCTCGGCCGGCACTTACGTTGACGCCCAAGGCCGTGCCACTCCGCTCTACCGCGACGATTTCGACCTCGAGCCGCTCGCCGAAAACTGGCACAGCCCCGTTTCCGGCGCCACCTATCCCATCCGCTGGCGCATCGGCATTCCCAAGCTCGGCATGCGACTCGAAGCCACCACACTGCTCCCGCAACAAGAGCTTGCCCCATCGCGCGCGGACGCGCTGGCCAACTCGTCCGCGAGGCCATCGTCCGCCCGCTCCGCCATCATTCCAACCTACTGGGAAGGCGCCATCAGCGTCTCAGGTTCCCGTGAATCCTCCGTCACGGCGCCGGCAACTCCGCTCCACGGCGTTGGCTACCTCGAAATGACCGGCTACTCCGCCTCTGTTTCAAGTGTCATGTGAACGGAAGCGACGAGGTCGTCCCGCTCGCTGCAAGTGATGAACGCACCATGTCGTGACCGGCTTGGCGCCCGAAAGCGCCCCTTGTTCCATTCCGCCTTGTCGCGGGTCTCACAAGTCGCCAAGCTCGCGCGGCAGAAACCAAGAAAGGCGTCAGTTCGTCGCCGCTGCCGCCACTTCTTTTTCGATCGGCGCGCCGATCAGGTTGCCCCATTCCGTCCAGGAGCCGTCGTAGTTGCGCACGTCTTTCAGGCCGAGCAGATACTTGAGGACAAACCAAGTGTGCGAGCTCCGCTCTCCAATCCGGCAGTACGCGATCACCGGCTGGTCGCCCGTGATTCCCTTCGATGCGTAGAGCTGCTTCAGCGCGTCGGCCGACTTGAACGTGCCGTCTTCGTTCACGGCCTGCGCCCACGGGATATTCGCGGCACCGGGAATGTGTCCCGCGCGCTGCGCCGTTTCCGTCATACCCGGCGGCGCGATGATCTTGCCGGTGAATTCGTCCACGGACCGCACGTCCACCAACTGCGCCGCGGATTTGCGCTCGACCGCCGCAAACACGTCCTCGCGCTTCGCGCGAATCGCGGTGTTCGGCGACTTGGTCTTGTAAGTCGTTGCCGAAATTACCGGCTTCTCGGTCGTCAGCGGACGCTTCTCCTCAAGCCACTTTTTTCGCCCGCCATTCATGATCAGGACTTTCTCGTGTCCGTAGTATTTCAGTTGCCAGAAAGCCCAGGCGGCGAACCAGTTGTTATTGTCTCCGTAGAGCACAATCGTCGTGTCCGGGGAAACACCCGCCTTGCCAAGCAATTCCTCAAAAGCCTTCGGCTCCGCCAGGTCGCGCCTCAGGGCATCCTGCAGTTCGGTTTGCCAGTTCCAGGCGATTGCGCCCTCAATATGACCCTGGTTGTAGCTGGTCGTATCCACATCCACTTCCACCAGCCGGATGCCGGGGTCCTTTCCGTGAGTGGCTACCCATTCGGTCGAAACGAGAACTTCGGGGTGCGCGTATTCGGCCATGATCGTGTTCCTTCCTCGCTAGAGATAGACAATGAGACTACCGCAGAAACGAAGGGAAATCACCCTATTTTTTATAGGGATTCGCCCGCGGCTTGTTGGAAGGCAGGCCGGTGGTTCGCCATGTTCACCTGCGAATGTCCCTAGTCCGCGACCTCCAGCTTGCCTTCCACCATCTCCCATTCGATGCGCACGACCCAGTCATAGTGCATACCCTCGGCGCTTAGCCAGGCTTCGAGTACCTCACGGGATTCGGCGCGGAACTCCGCGAACATTTTTCCTTCCACCATGTTCACCAGAACGCGTTCCGCGCGAGCGGGTCCGCCGCCCTGCATGCGGATCGCGAGAGTTTCCGCTCCCTGACGTGTCAGACAGGCGAGTGTGTGTTGCGAGAGATAGCGTGGCATTGGTCTCCTCGAAAGCTAACGAGTCTAAGCTCTTCGGCGCTGGGCGTCCAACGGCGAAGCTCTGGCTTCGGCCGGCTTCGCCCCGTGCTTCTGGAATCCACATTTCAGGGCGCTTTGGTTGTGCCTCCGCGGGGCTGCCTGTACGAGCAGGCAGGTTCCGGTTGCGGCACAAATTTTGCGTGCGACACCGGCGGCCATGCTCGATGCGTACACTAGTCGCTGAGAGGACGGAGGTTCCTGCCCATGAAACGCGGACTAATCTTCCTCAGTATCTTCGTGCTGGCCCTTTGCGCGGTAACGGCGGTTGACGGAACAGCGCAGTCCTCAGCCAAGAACAAGGGCAAAGCATCCATCAGCGGCGTGGTGATCGGGCCGGACGACAAACCCGTGCCCCACGCCAGCATTACGTACCAATCTTCGGGAGGCAGCGCTCCGCATGCGGTGCGCGCCGATGCCCATGGCAAATTTGTGATTGCCGGGCTGCGCCCCGACAACTACGACCTGCGCGCGACTTCTCACGGCATCTTTTCCGAGTGGGAAAAGAACGTGAATGTCCGCCGGGGCCAATCGAAATCCATCACGCTAACCCTGATCTACGCCAAGGAAATGCCAAAGGCACTCTCGGCAACGGCAAAGCAGCAGCACTGACGGGTCTAGTGCGGATACCGCGCCCGGGGGACGAAATTCGCCGCGATTTTTCCGGCTTCCCCGGTTGCTCCCGGCTATTGATTGAAGAGCTGAGCCAGTTCGTGCAAATCGGAAGTTGAAATATCCGACATGGCGCAGAACTCCATGCCATTATGGCGCCAATGCACCCAGTTGAAGCCTCGGCGCGAACCGGGCGGATGAATCGGCGTATCCGCGTCGGTCGTCGGCCAGACAAACACGTTGATGTAATGCTTTCTCCGCTGGTAAACGAGAGCCGCTACATTCTGGCCGTTCAGGGCGTCAAGACGGCCGCCAATCAGCGTGAATCCCTCGTCGGAGTAATCCTTGACCGGCGGAATGAAATCGAGCTTGCCGTCGAACCAGGGCTTCACGGTGTGCTGATCGGTTGAAGCCACATCGGTGAGATGGCCGGGCTGCAGCGAGCGCACGTGCGCATCCACGAGTTCCGCGGCGGTGACCGTCGAAGGCGTAGTTTTGTTCAGGGAAGGCATGGCGAGCCAGGCCATTCCAGTGACAAGCAAGATTGCGGCAGCCACTGCCAGCCAGCGCCAGGCCGAAGCGGTGTTCTTGGCCGCCTCGGCGCGCGTCGCAACCTTGATTTCCGAGCGGATTTTCTCGCGCAGGGCGGAAGGAGCACGCTCATACAGGCCTCCGCGCTGCAACGACGCGCGCAGGGATTCCTCGATATCGAGAGCCGCCGTGCATTCCCGGCAGGACTCGAGATGGCGCTCGAAATCGGAGGCGCGGGCGGCGTCCAATTCGTTGTCCAGATAACCGTGCAAAACCGTGCTCGACTGTTCACAGCTCACGGGGAGCCTCCTGGGGTGAAGGATGCGTGAGCGACCGCTGCAGGCGCTGCCGCGCACGCGCGAGCGCGGACATCACCGTGCCGATGGGAATGGAGGTGATGGCGGCAATCTCCTTATAAGAGCACCCTTCGAGTTCGCGCAAGACAAGCACCTCGCGAAAACGCGGCGGGAGCGTCTCGAGCGCTCGCGCCAGCCGTTCGCGATTGTCTCCCGCGATCGCCAGAGCTTCCGGATTAGCGGAAACCTGGGGATGGAGCTCCTCGTCGAATTCCGTCATCAGTTCCACAGGGCGATTCTTCTCCAGCCAGGTGTAGCAGGTGTTGCGGACAATCTGCAGGAGCCACGCGCGGGCGTCGCCTCCGTGAAATCCGCGAAAGAATTTGAACGCTCGAAGCATTGCTTCCTGCGCCACGTCTTCCGCGTCCGCGCGGCTCCGGAGGAGCCAGCGCGAGAGGTTGAAAGCGGCGTCGAGATGCGGCAGCACCAACTGCTCAAACCGCACTCGCTCCTGCGAATCCAACACGTCCGGACCTTCTCCCTGGATGGCCAAGCTCATGGATGGGACTATCCCGCTCCAGATTTTATTCCCTTTGGCTGTTGTCGTACAGGAAACACGCGATGGCGCAGCCACAGGGAATATTGGGCGGGGGCAAGCGGTCTGCACGGATGAAACACGTCCCATGGCGGCGCGGGCTCCCTGGACTCTCTCGCCCGCGCCGCTCCACACCCGGACGAAAACCCGACGAAAAAACAGTGGTTTTCGAACGCCAAGCCGAAGCTCGGAATGCGAAATTGGCGGCGCCTTTTGCGCAGGCCCAACGGAAAGGCTAACGCCTGCGGTGGCCGCAAATTCGCACGCGCGAGCACCGCTAGTTGGCGCTATTAGACGCGGTGCCCGGGGCTGGGGCCGGTTCGCGGATGAGAATGGGGAATCGCGGGAACGCGAAGCTGGCCGCGACGTCGTCGATGACGTTGACTTGGCAGAGATAGAGACCGGGTTTGAGGGATTGCAGAGGCAAATCCATCTGGAAGACCACGGCTTTGCGGTCCGGCGCGTTGATTTCGGAGGCCACGACCGGTTTCGATTCGAACACTTTCGAGGAACCTTGCAGCAGCTCGATGCTGGTAAGAACACGAACGCCTTCGCGCGTCTTCGGAGCTTCAGCGGATTTCGCGCTTTGGCCTGGACTTGGTCCTTGTCCTTGCGATGTGGAAGCCGTAGCGGCCGGCTCCGCGGCCGCGATTTTGCCTTTTGCCGGTTCGTAGATTTCGTATTGCAAATACATGTGTTGATCCGGCGTAAAGACGTGCGTGATGTTCGGCACGAGTTCCACCTGGTCGCGCACAAGCGGATTCACGCCGGCCTTTTTGCCGCTGACGGGAGCGCGGAGACTGCTCAGCACGACGGAGCTCATTTTGAGCGGAGCATGGCGGAGATCGGGAATGCGCACGTCGGTTTCAAATGAGCCCATGCGCCCGGTCTGGTTCTCGCGAACGACAAACTTCAGGTGGTAGTTGCCGGGGGCGAGGACGAAACCGGTGTTGTACTGCACGTTTTTGCGGCGAACCTGGCGGGTGCTTTCGAGAGCGAGCTTGACGGTGTCCCGCAGGTGGCCGACGGGGAATTTTCCGCTCTCGAGCGCTTCGCCGATGATGTCAATCGTGGCGTTGTCCTTATCTTTTTCGGTCACGAAGGGAATTTGCGATCCCGGAACGACGAGCGAAACCGCGAGGTAATAGTGCGAATCATCCTTGCGGAAATAAGAAGCGCCGGCATAGAGCGGAACGTCCACGCGCGGGAGCTGCGCGGCCAATTCGTCCTCCAGTTGCTGTTCGCGGTCGGCGCGATTCAGGTGCTCGAAATCGCGGCCGGCGTAATAGCCGGAGCGGTAATCGAGCTTGACGTCCTTCATCTCAGGGCGGTTGAGCACGACTTTAAGGTGGCGGAAGCGGCCATCCTTGACGGGATTGTTGCTGGTGAAGCCGAGGACGTAATAGACAGAGCTATCCTTCTGCACCTGATTGAAGACGCCGCTGAAATCGTTGGAATCAAAGAAGGCTTTGCCGCCCGTATCCGCGGAAAGCGTGGCCAGGGTGTCCTGCGAGGAAGCATTGTTGCCCAGATCGTTGAGCACGGAGGCGCCGGTGTACGCGGACTGGCCGTGCAAGCTGGCGTTCTGCGCTTCGCCGCCGCCGGGGAGGGCTTCGAGTCCGCGCACATCCAGCGAATAGATGGAGGCGTTGGCTTTCACCGCGGCCGCCGTAGCCGCCCGGAGCGCGGAGAGATTATCGAGTCCGGTCTGCTGGATGCCGTTGCTGAAGTAGATGACGCTTTTTTTCTGCGGGAGCTTTCCGAGCGCATTCATGAGCGATTGCAGAGCCAGGAGCTTGCGATCGGCGGTGAAGGTGTTGAGGTCGGTATCGTCCTCGGTGAAGGAACCGCCGGTTTCAGCCTGGCCCTCGGCGGAGCCGGTGGCGCCCATATCGAAGCCCTGGCCCGCGCCGGAATTGTAGGCGCTGAGCGCGGCGAGAATTTTGTCGCGGTCATCGGTGAAGTCGAGATCCACGTGCATGTTGGTGGCCAGCGAGACAAGCGCGAGGAGATCGGCGGGCTGCATCTTTTCCCGCACGAATTTTTGAGCCGCGTCCACGGAGCGCTCGATTTGTTCGGGTTCCATCGCCGAGAAGTCGAAGAAGAGCAAAATCAGGCGGCGGTCGCGTGCGTCGAGCGTCGGGGGATTTCTCTTGCTCGAATGCAGCAGAGTGCCGCCGGCTTCCGCTGCTCCGCTGACGGTGGCGGCAAGGCCAGGCGGCGGCTGGTCCACGCTTTCAAAATCAAAGGATGAAATTTCCTGCTTTTTCCCGTCCTCGTAAAGGGTGAAATCCTCCTTCTTTAGATCGCGAACCAGATTGCCCTTTTTGTCGCGGGCAACCACGTTGACGAGCACGAGTTCGGTCGTGACGCGGATGCGCGCCTGGCTTTCGAGCGCATCGCCCGGCTGCTGGCCCCGCAACGGCGGCGCAGCGCCGAAAATGAGCGCGGCGGCAGCGGCCATGGCGAATGCCTTTTGGAACGGCGCGAACGATGGGCGAGTGAGCATCATCCTTCGAAACCTCAGAAGCGGAAACGCGCCTGCAGAGTGAGGCGGCGCATGCCGCCGGCGGAAGTGACTTGGCCGTAGGTGAGCGAATTCACGACGGTGTTGATGCTTGCATAGTTGACGTGATTGAAGACGTTGTTCGCGGCGACGCGCAAATCGAGGGAGCGTGACTCCCGGATGGGAATGGTGCGATTGAGCGACATATCGAAGGTGATTGCGCCGGGGCCCTCGATGATATTGCGCCCGGCATCGCCGAAAGCGGAGCCTGAGGGATTCACGCAGTTGATGCCGGGCGCGCAGAACGCGGCGGTATTGAACCATTCGAGGGCGCTTCGATTGGCGACGCCGATGGCCTGGCCGGGAACGACGTTGGCGCGCAGCGAACCGCTGACGCCGCGGCCGATATCCAGCGCGCCGCCAAGGACGTGCGGGCTGTAGTAGAAGCCGGACGAAATGCTGAAGTCGCCGCTCCACTGCCAATTGCCGAGAGCGTGCGACCAAAAACCTTTTTTCGCAAGTGCGCGATCTTCGCCAAAGGGCAGATCGAAGATCCAGTTTCCGGTGAGCTTGTGCGTCTGATCGAAATTCGAAAGGCCTCGGTCAGCCGAAATATCGAAGGGATTCTGTGCGACCAGCGTCGCGCCGCCTCCGATGGACGAAGCATCGTCGAGCGACTTCGAAAAAATGTACTGCGCGCCGGCGCCGAAGCCCCGCGACATCCGTTTGCGGATGCGAACAGAAGCGGCGTGGAGTACGGAATTCCCTTCCGAGGACTCATAGATAAACGGCTGGCCACCCGCGACAAGAGCGCGTTCGGTATCGAGGCGGGTTCCCTTGGCGCCGTTGTACCCGGCGTTCAGCACGACGTTTCCGGGCAGTTCGCGCTGCAAGTCCAGATTCCAGATCTGCACGTAGCCGAGAGCGTAATTCGGATCGACGGCGAAGTTGTTGGTTACGGTTCCGGCTGCGACCGAGGGAAAACCGTTCACCAGGGTAAGCGGAGCCGTCGCAAGCGCCGCGATATCGGTGGTGTTCGTCGAGGTTTGGGCGAAGGGCGGCTGGAACGCGAAGTTCTGAACCATGATGCTGTACTGCGCGAGGTTGTAGTTGATGCCGTAGCCCGCGCGAACGACGGTACGGGAGAGCGGACGCCAGGCGATGCCGATGCGAGGGGCGAAATCGTTGCGGTCCGGATTCAAGAGCGAGGGATTCGGCGAAGTCAGAAAGGTCCCCGCATTCGGCGGCAAAACCGCGCCCGCCGGGACAATCGGCACCGCGCTTGAAAAGCCGGGTCCCACCACCAGGTTCGAGATGCGGTCCTGAGCCTCCGTAAACGGGCCGTTATATTCGTAGCGCACTCCGATATTCAGAGTGAGTTTCGCGGCGATGCGCCAGTCGTCTTGCGCGAAGAGATCGAAGGAGTTTTCGCGGAAGTCGTAGGAATTTGCCCCAAATTGCAAGGAAGTCTGCTGCGGAAAGCCCAGAAGGAAATCGGCGAAGTCGTACCCCGTGTCGGGAACAGCGAGCGAACTGCCGCTCGTGTACTGCGACGTGGCGAATCCGGTGAAGATGAAGCTGCCCTCGGCATTGCGAGCGGAATGGAAACTTTGCAGGATGCGCCGGTAGTCTCCCCCGAACCGGAAGTTGTGCTTCTTATGGTTCCAGGAGATGGTGTCGGAAATCGTGTAGGTCTGGTCGAGTTCGCGGCGCGGCGTGGGGTTGGCGAGCGCGCCGAAGGAAGTGAAGTTGATTTGCGGAAGCCCCCAGTCAAACGGCGCGCTCGAGATCCCGGTGATTCCGGCGGCGCCCGCAACGTTCAGGACATCGGAATAGAGGTTGGTCGTCGAGACGTGATTGTGGTTGTAGCCGAAGCGGAGATTGTTGGTCACACGGTTTTTGCCGTAGACCCATCCCGCGCTGGCGTTCAACCCTTGCGTGCCGGTGCCGCCGGCCAGCGAAGGGAAGGCGCCGGGAATATTGACGGAGGTGCGGCTCCAATTGAGGCCGAAGTTGAGGTTATTGGAACGGCGCGCTCCGCCTCGTCCGCCGCCGCCAAACGGTCCGAAGCCGGGGCCCGTTGAGCTGAAATTGTGCACCAGGCGGAGAATCACCGCGTCGGAGCTGCTGGCGGTGTTGGTCAGGTACTCGAAATTCTGGCCCGAAGCGGTCGAAGGAATATTCGGCAGGGGAATGTACTGCAGCAGCGATTTCGCGGCGGGACTGATGCTGGAAGGATCGATGACATTCAGCACGCCGCCAAATTGGAACTGTTGCCCGGTAGCGGGATTGAAAATTTGCACGGGCGAACCGTTGTTGTACGTGGCCGCCGAGAAATTGCCATTGCGTTCGTCGGCAGTAGGAACGGTGGAGAAGGATTCGTACGGCGAGCTGCCGCGCGAGCCGTTCCATCCGGCGAAGAAGAACCATTTGGCGCCGCCGTTGAAGATTTTGGGGATGTTGAGGGGCCCGCCGACGTTGACGCCGAAGCGTGCCTGGTTGTACTGGGTTTTTGCGCTGGGAGCGCCGGTTAGCGAAAAGGGAGCGGCGTCGAAGAGGGCATTGTCATTCGAGTAGTAAAGGACGCCGTGCGGCTGATTGATGTTGAAGCCACCGCGGCCACCAAAACGGCCGATGACGATGGGCATGGCACCACCGACGCCACCCGGCCCGCTGCCCCCGCCAGCGCCACCGCCGCGCCCTTGGCCCTGGCCGCCGAGAGCGACGCCTTCGCGCTGCATGCGATCACGGAACTCCTGGATGCGCTCCTGCAAGTCTTCTTCGCTGCCGGCGCCGAAATCCTGTGTGCGCCCTTGCGCGCCGGTGATGCTGACGGACTCAGTCGGCCCTTCGGCACCCGCACCATTCAGAGGGAGGCTGGAAAGATCCGCGTTTTGACCGGTGGCTCCGCTGAACGAAGCGGTTCCGCCGAGGCCGGCATTGCCTCCGGCAAGCGAGGAAAGCGCACTATCAACGGCAATATTCTGGAAGCCGCGGCCCGCGGCCGCGATGAGCGCGCCGGCGTCGCTGGCCTGCTGTTGCTGGCGCGAGGCCAGAAGCAACTCGGCATCAAGTTTTGCGGCGGGATTTTCAGGATTGAGGACGACATCCTGGCTGAAGAGTGCAAAGCCGATGAATTCGATGCGGACGACGTAGCGGCCGCGCGGAATTCCAGAGAGCTCGAATTTGCCTTCGAGGTTGGTAACCGCGGCGTATTTCTTCCCGGTAAGCGTGTTCGAGGCAGTGACCGTGGCGCCCGGCAGGGGTGTTTTCCCGCTGCGAGCCGAGCCGGTGATCTGGTAGGTGGGTGTGGCCGCGGTAGCTGCCGCGCCTGGCGGAGCATCGGGCGCGCTCGAGGCCGGAGGCGCGGGTTGTTGCGCCGGCGGTTTGCTTTGCGAAAACGCAGGAGCGGCGATCACGAGGGCAAGCGCAAAGAAAGACATAAAGCTACGAACAATGGACGTCAAACCAAGCTCCTGAGGACTCACTCGCGAATCATGGCTGCGGCGGATTCGGTTTGGGTGCGTTCGGAGGCGAAGCGCCCGTACGCACGCCATTCTCCATGCCCATTTCCTGCATGCGCTGCCATTGTTCGGCGGTCAGCACGAAGAGGCTTTTGGGAACGAAAACATTGTTCTGCACGCCGCCGCGCGCAATGAGGTGGTCGCCCGGCTGAATATCGGCCATGGTAATGCTGTCGCGCCCCTTACGAAGAGCCGTGTCTTCTGTAAGCTCCAGGGTTTGCGTTACGTTATCGGGCCGGAGCACGGTAATGTTCGGTGCCTCAATGGACTTCACTTCGCCCACCACCAGGTCCTTGCCCAATTCACCCCGGAAACCGTTCGAGAACAGCCGGTCACCTTGCGGGCCGCTCCCGGTGCGGCCGGCGACGATTTGCGCCGCATAGCTATGGTCGGCGTTTTCGTCGCCCCGAACGAAAATGTATTCGCCGGCTTTAAAGTCGCTGAGCTTGGCGGGCTGGCGGTCCTTGCGAAATTCGGTGTGCTCGTTGAGCCTGACGGTTGCGGTCGAGCCGTCCGGGCGGGTCACCTCGATGGAGTCTTTTCCGATCGAGGTAATCTTGCCGATAACGCCGTGGCCATCCATCGGTCCGCCCCGGCCAAAGCCGCGACGCGCGCCTTGTGCTGCCGGCTGCTGTTCTCCTTGCTGTTGACTGCCGTCCTGATTCTGCAGCGAAGGGGCGGCGGGCGAATGGGCCACAGCCGCAAGAGCCAGCCCTGGAGCGAGGCCGAGGAGCAAGAGAAGCTTTCTTTGCATGGACGTTCCTCAGTGAACCTGCTTACAGCGTAAGACGCAAGTTCGGCTGCGAAAGTAACACAGCCGAAGCGCCCGAAAATATGACGCTATCTCCTATCGTTCCGGCGAACAGGGAGAAAAGTTCCCGGTCGGCGAGAAATGATGGCGAGGCTTTAGTGCTCCCGGCGCGAGGCGGGCGCGCGGTCCTTATGCGGGCTGAAGATGAGATCGAGGATGATCAGGATCGCGCCGATGGTGATGGCGGAATCGGCCACGTTGAAAGCCGGCCAGGCGTAGGAACCGAGCAGAACCTCGAAAAAGTCCGTTACCGCTCCATGAGCGATACGGTCCGCCAGATTGCCCGCCGCCCCGCCGATCAGGAAAGCGATTCCCGCGAGAGTCAGCGCGCCGCCCCGCAGCGACACGAGTAGCCAGGCGAGGACGACAATCACGGCAACCGATCCTCCGATCAAGACGACGCGCGTCCAAACAGATGCCGAGTCTGAGAGCACGCCAAACGCGATTCCCGGATTCCGGCTGTGGACCAGGTAAACAAAGTTCGAGATCACTTCATGGCGCCAGCCGAGCGGCGTCTGCGATTCGAACCATGCTTTCGTGGCGCGGTCCAGCACAACCACCGCGAGCGTGATCCAGAGATAGCGCAGCCGCGAAGCGAGCAGGCTCATGCCGCGCCGGCTTCGATTTCCGCAAGAGCCGCGGAGCAGCGCTCGCAAACCGTGGGATAGCGCGAATTCTCGCCGACGCGCACGGAATAGTTCCAGCAGCGCTCGCATTTTTTGCCGTCGGCGCGCTCGACCAGCACTTCAAGGGAGGGCACAGCCTCCGATTTGTACCCGGCCGCGCTGGCGCTGAAAAATTCCACTTGTGACACGATGAAGAGGGCCGGCAATCGTTCGAGGTAGTGCTTCAGCTTCGTCTTCAGCTCGGGGTCTGCATTCAGCAGCACCTTGGACTCGAGATTGGCATTAATTTTCTTTTCGTTGCGGGCGGCTTCGAGGGCCTTGAGCACTTCGCCGCGCACTCTGGCCAGCAGCTCCCAGTTGTTCCTTTGCGCCGCCGCGAGACCGGTGCGGAGTTCGCTTTCGCGCGGGAAGAGAGACATGTGGACGCTCGCTGGATCGGCGGCGAGCTTCGGCAAGAACTTCCAGATTTCTTCGGCCGTAAACGCCAGAATCGGCGCGGCGAGCCGCACAAGCGCGCTGGTGATTTTGTAAACCGCTGTTTGCGCCGAACGCCGCGACTTATTGTCCGGCGCCTTCGTATAGAGGCGGTCCTTGAGGACGTCGTAGTAAAACGCGCTCAAGTCCACGACGCAGTAATCGTGAATGGCGTGATAGACGCGGTGAAATTCATAGGCGGCATACCAGTCGCAAATGCGCTTCACCAGGTCCGCCGTGCGCTCGAGCATCCACCGGTCAATCTCTTCCATCTCGCCGGCGGCGACCATGTGGCATGCCGGATCGAAATCCGCAAGATTGCCGAGCGCGAAGCGGAAGGTGTTGCGGATTTTCCGGTAAGCTTCGCTAAGCTGCGCCATCACGCGGTCGCTCATTTTCACATCGGCCTGATATTCGACCGACGAAACCCACAGCCGCAGCAAATCCGCGCCCCACTTTTCGCAAATCTCGGCCGGCAGCACCACGTTGCCGAGCGATTTCGACATCGGCCGCCCATGCTCGTCGAGGGTCCATCCGTGCGTCACAACACCACGATAGGGCGGATGCCGGCGTGTGCCGATACCGATGAGCAGCGAACTGTGGAACCATCCGCGATACTGGTCAGGTCCTTCAAGATAGACGTCGGCGGGCCACTGCGGCCCCTGGAGCACGGCCAGATGCGAAGAGCCGGAATCAAACCACACATCCAAAATGTCGTTTTCCTTGCGCCATTTCGCCGCGCCGCACTCGCAGGTAACTCCTGCGGGCAGCAACTCCTCGGGCGGATGCTTGTACCAGGCATCCGCGCCTTCCTTTTCGAACCACTTCACGACGTTGCGCAGCGCCGGATAATTTTCGAGCCGCTTTCCGCATGCGTCGCAATAGAACACGATGATGGGCACGCCCCAGAAGCGCTGGCGCGAAACGCACCAATCGGGGCGGCCATTGATCATTTCGGCCATGCGATCCTCGCCCCACGCGGGAATCCACTTCACCGTTGGAATTTCCGCGAGCGTCTGAGCGCGCAGCGGTGTGGGCCGGTCCTTCGGCAAGGCATCCATGCTGATGAACCATTGTTCGGTGGCGCGAAAGATAACCGGATTATGGCACCGCCAGCAGTGGGGATAGCTGTGCTTATACGGATGGTGCGCCAGGAGCGCGCCGCGCTCCGCAAGCAGCTTCACGATAATTGGATTCGCGGTGAAAACGTCCTTGCCTTTGTATTCCGGCAGGCCTTCGAGGTAGGCGCCGCAGTCGTCGAGCGGAGCGTAAGTTTCCAAGCCGTATTTCTGCCCTGAATAGAAGTCGTCAACGCCGTGACCTGGGGCGGTGTGCACGATGCCGCTGCCTTGATCGAGCGTCACATAGTCCGCGAGCAGCCCGGGGACCTGAACGGGCAAGAACGGGTGCTGGAATTTCATCCCTTCGAAATCGCGCCCGCGATAAGTGGCGAGGACATCGGCTTGCTTGATTCCGGCTTCGGCTTGCAGCGCCGCGACTCGCTCCGCCGCGAGCAGCAGTTTACCGCGCTCGGTTTCCACGACGGCATATGTAAAATCCGGATGGAAGGCCAGAGCACGGTTGTGAGGAAGGGTCCACGGCGTGGTTGTCCAGATGACGGCGCGGACATCGCTTCCGAACTTGGCGGCAATTGCCGCCGCGTCCCCTCGGCCGCCGCCCGCCACACCGAAGGTGACCCAGATCGAAGGGCTCGAGTGATCCTCGTACTCGACTTCCGCTTCGGCCAGCGCGGTATTGTCGTAGATGCACCAATACACCGGCTTGCGCCCGCGATAGACGTAACCCTTCTCCATGAAGTCGAGGAACGCGCTTGCAATCGTGGCTTCGTACCCGAAATCCATGGTGAGGTATGGCGCTTCCCATTGCCCAAAAACGCCCAGCCGCTTGAAGTCCCGCCGGTGCTGCTCGACGTAGCGGGCGGCAAACTCGCGGCACCGTTTGCGGAACTCCGCCGGAGGCACTTTGCCTTTTCCGCCAAGCTCTTTTTCGACCTGCGTTTCGATGGGAAGCCCGTGGCAATCCCAGCCTGGGATATAGGGGGCATAATGCCCGGCCATGCTCTTGGACTTGACGATCAAATCTTTCAGAATCTTGTTGAGTCCGGTGCCGAGGTGAATGGTCCCGGTCGGATACGGCGGCCCGTCGTGGAGCACGAAGAGCGGCAGCCCCTTGCGGCTTTCGAGAATCCGCCAGTAGATTTTGTCCGCATCCCAGGCTGCCAGTTGCTTCGGCTCGTTCTGGGGAAGACTCGCCTTCATCGGAAAGTCCGTCTTCGGCAGGTTCAGCGTTTTTTTGAGTTCAAGTGGTTCCGCCATCGAAACGCCCATGGAATGAGTGCTGTGCTGGCCGATGTTCAGATCGGCCAGGGCTGAGTGGAGCCAGCGGCCCGTCAGCCATCCCCTTCTGCGCCCCCGGCGCTAATCTTGCGAGCCGTACGGAAGTCCAGGTATACGGCGGGAAACATCGGAAAGCAGTGTAATTGCGTATGTTACAATGAAATCGGAGATTGTGTCAGCCGAAGTACGGCACAACCTTTCCCCGAGCGTCAGAATCATACGGTCACGGACACCAAGGCAGGGTAGTTGCGTCTAAGAGTCGAGGGGCTTACGTGGCGGGCACTTTCATCGATTTGATTCCTCCCGAATTGAAAAGAGCGCCGGGAAACGGAGAAGGCCAAGCGGCGATTCCGGTGCCCGCGAAGGCCGTGCCCCGGTTTGGGCGGCCACCGATGCTCGGCCACGACGATTTTTGGTCCAATTTGAAGCAGTTTCTCTTCGAGCGCCCCGTCAAGATTCACAGCGATTACAAGTCGCCGCTTATGCCCGCCGAATACGGCGGCAGCCTGCTGGATAATCTGAAGGAATACTTCAGCGCAAAGCCGGTGCCCAAGGGACCGGTCAATAGCCGCCTCGCGGTTTCCTGGGGTTCGAACTTTGGCGGTTTTGGCGAGCGCGTTCGCGATTTTTTCTCGCCGCCGAAGCCTGCGGCGTTGCCCCCGGGCATCAAGCCTGTCAAGGTCAAGGACATCTGGTCCAAGGACGAGAATTTCGGCTGGACGCAGGTGGTCTCGATCAGCGTACACGCTGCGCTGATTGTCCTTCTGCTTCTGCCGATCATCTGGAGGCTGCCGTCGGCCGCGGAAGCCAAGCCGCAGGTTGATGTCACGCCATTGGATATTTCGCCCTACATGGCCAAACTGCCTGCGGGAGCGCAAAAGGCAGGGGGCGGTGGCGGCGCGAATGACCACACTCCCGCGCCGGTCAACAAGGGCCGCATTCCCAAGTTTAAGATGACCCAGTTCACACCGCCGCAGATCCATCCGCAGCCCCAACCCAAGCTGCCCATGGATCCATCGCTCCTGGGTCCGCCCGATTTGAAAATCGCTTCGAATCTGCCGGCCATCGGCGATCCGCTGGCCAACACCGCTGGCGAATCGCTTGGCCATGGCGAAGGCACTGGAATCGGCAGCGGTACGGGCGGCGGTCTCGGACCCGGCTCTGGTGGCGGCACCGGTGGCGGCGAGTTTCGCGCCGGCGTCAATGGCGTCGGCACGCCTTCCTGCATCTACTGCCCCGATCCGCAGTACTCCGATGAAGCGCGGAAAGCCAAGTGGCAGGGAACTGTCGTGCTGGACGTTGTGATCAGCGCGGATGGCAGGGCCATCCGAATTACGCCGATCAAAGGCCCGGGACTGGGTCTTGAGGAAAAGGCCATTGAAGCCGTGCGTCAGTGGCGCTTCCGTCCGGCGCTGGGCCCCAACGGCAAACCCGTCAACGTCCGCATCCCGATCGAAGTCACGTTCCGCCTTTTCTAGTTTTCCGGCCCGTCCGGGCTAGACGAATCTGACGACGGGTGAGGTCCCGGCGAGAGCGAGCGGGTGTGCGCGAAGATTTTCATTTGCCGGGAAGAAGCGTAGAGTGAAGAGACTGTTTCCTCTGAGCACTTCGCAAGCGTGGTGAAGAAGGCATGAACCTGGTGCTTATCGGTTTGCTTATCCTTGTTGCGGCTTTGCTGGGCTGGATCGCGTTCGAGAACTCGCGCCGGCAGCAGCGCGAAGCAGTTGCGGAGTCGCAGTTCGGCGACCTGCGCCGTGAAATGCAAACCGCGCTGCAAACGCTCTCCGCCGCGCAGGCGCAAAACGCGGGGCAGATCGCTGCGATCGGCCAGACCGTTGGTCAGCGGCTCGAGAGCGTCACCAGGGCCTTACAGGAAGGCGTCACAAGCTCCGCGCAGATTGCCGCCAGCGCGCAATCCGCCATGGCCGGCGAACTGAAAAACACGCGCGAGCAGATCGGCGAAATCCAGAAGCAGCTTGGAGCCGTTCAGCAGGCCGGCGAGCAGATGTCACAAACGGTGCGGACGCTCGAAGGCATTCTCGGCGGCGCGAAATCGCGCGGCTCGCTGGGGGAAGTGACCCTGGAGAATCTTCTCGCGGACTCCCTGCCGCCTTCGCAATACTCGACGCAGTATCGTTTTGCGAGCGGCGAAGCGGCGGACGCGGTGATCTTTTTGCGCGATAAAAAATTGCTCGCCGTGGACTCGAAGTTTCCGCTAGATGCGTTCCGCCGTATCGCCACGGAGGGCGACGATGCGCGCAAGGCGTTCGCCTCCGCGGTGAAATTGCAGGCCGACGCCATCGCGAAAAAGTACATCCGGCCCGCGGAGAATACGCTGGATCTCGCGCTGATGTTTGTGCCCTCAGAATCCGTTTACTACGAACTGCTGATGACGGAGGACAGCAAGGGCCAGCCTGTCGATGCTTATTGCCGGGACCGCCGCGTCATTCCCGTTTCGCCGAACACGCTTTACGCACACCTCTGCGTTATTGCCATGGGTTTGCGCGGCATGCAGATCGAGGAAAACGCCCGCCGGCTCGGAGCCGGCCTTTCCGGCCTGCAGAAACAACTCGGTATTCTCCACGAGGTATTCGACAGGCTGGGCACGCACTTGAGGAACGTCCAGCAGACTTATTCTGACGCCGACAAGCGCCTGGAAAAGACGCAAAACACTCTGGAGAATTTGCTCACAAGCGCGCCGCCGGACTCGCTCGCGGACTCGGCCGAGCCTGCGGCCGAGGCGCTGAAAATTCCGGACGAGCCGAAGCAGGCGCCGCCGTCGGGGAACTCATCGCTTGCCAGCCGCCCGAGCCAGCAGGCTTTTTTTCTGACGAGCTCGGATCCGTAGCGTGTGGTTTATTTCCGCGCCGGATTCTTCACGGCTGGCTTAGGCCGGCGGTTTTCGGGGAGCGGGACGTTTCCGCCGGGCGCGGCGGCCCGCTCGCTGGAAGCAGGCGAATGGAAACCAGGAAACTGCCGTTCTGTTTTCCCACGACTTCAAATTTCGCGGCGTTGTCCGGTCCGCCGGAACTCGTTGCGCGCACAGAGTTGCCGCCAAGGAGCTCGGCAATCGTTGGATCGAGATTGCGCGCTTCAAGCAGCAGCTTTCCGCGCGTGCCCGTCGCATGCACGGTCAAGACACGGTGCTCCCCGGGCTTGATGGGGGCTGTATCGGCATCAAGCTGCAATCCAACGAATACAAGCGAAAACGGCGGAGCGCTCTTGCGTTTGCACGCCATTTGAATGGCAGCCGCGCCGGGTTCAAGGTTTTCCGGCGGCAGCGCGATCACCGAGACGGGCGAGGACGCCAGCACCAGCGCGCGCCGGCCATTCACTGTCACCTGATTCGCGTCGGCGTCGCCGCAAAATCCTTTGCCGGAAATCTCGAAGCGGTCCGTCAGCGAAGCGGCGCGGGGCGTTCGTGTGACCATCATCGCGTCTGACGAAGCTTCCGCGGGGGCAAGGATAACCGCCGGCACGCGGCCTTCGCGGCCCGCAATGGCGGCGAAAATGACGCCGGGATTAAGCGGCGCGACGAACATCGCGCGGCCGGTAGCGTCGGTCACCACGCGGTCGCCGTTCGAGAAGTCCACGGTGACGCCGGGTGTCAGGCGGCCGTTTACGTCGAGTACAGCGAGCGTGGCGCGTTCTCCGGAAACAATTCTTCGCGGCACAATCAGCATGCGCGCGGCGGAAGGATGCGGCGCGGGTTGCGCTTGGGCAACGGCGGAAAGCACCGAGTACACGCCGCCAGTCAGAAACAGGAACGCGGCAATGCGCGGCCGTGGCATGGTTCGATTGTAGCGAACGAGGGGGAGCGGATAAACCGGACGCAAACCGACGAAAAGGCCGGCACGGCTGGCGCTCTCGCGGCCGAGGCGAGCTCGAGGCGCGGGTTTGGGCCAGCCCCCTGCTGTTTCGAGAATGCTGGTAATCACTTGGATTCATGGGCTGTTGCGGCGAAGGAGGCTTTGCTAGGGTGAAAGCAGGAGCCTGGTGTCCGGGTGGCTGAAGTGTTTTCTGAGCGGCAGACAGCAGACAGGGGAAGCGCGTGCGTATCGCGAGTGGCGGCCTGACGGATGTTGGGCGGGTCCGCACCAACAACGAGGATTGCTTTCAGATTGTGAAGCCGCTCGAGCTCTACGTGCTCTCCGATGGCATGGGCGGCGAGGCGCATGGAGAAGTAGCGAGCGCCATGGCGGTGGAAACCGTGGTGAAGCATTGCCTCGAGGCGGAGGCCAACCCGGCGGCGCCATTTTTCGGGCAGCCGCAGCGAAACTGGAGCGAGCGCACGAAGCGGCTTTCGAGCGCGGTGTATCTCGCGAACCGGGAGATATTCGAATCGGCAAAGCAAAATGCCGAGCGGCGCGGCATGGGGGCCACGCTGACGGCCGCGTGGATTGATGGATCAAGATTGAGCATTGCGCACGTCGGCGATAGCCGGGCGTATCTGCTGCGCGGCGGCGCCTTGCAGCAATTGACGAATGACCATTCACTCGTGGCCGAGCAAGTGCGGAAGGGCATTTTGACGCCGGCCGAAGCCGAACAAAGCGAAATGCAGAGCGTGCTGACGCGCGCGCTGGGTTCGCAAGCTCAAGTCGAGATTGACGCGGAAGAGCTTGGTCTCTTCAAGGGCGATCTGGTTCTGCTGTGCTCGGATGGTCTGACGCGCATGGTGACCGAACCGGAGATCGCCGGGACGCTGCAAGCGGAAACGGACCCGGAACGGGCCGCTGCCAAGCTGGTGGCCCTGGCGAATGAAAACGGCGGCGCGGACAACGTCACGGTGCTGGTGATTCGCCTCGAATCCGGATTCGGCAACTGGTTTTCCCGCCTGCGCAGGGCGCGCAAGCACGCAAACGGCAACGGATCCATCGGAGGAAATTGAAGATGGCAAAGCTCAGCCTGATGTTTGAAGACAAGCTCGTGCGGGAGGTGCCGGTGGGCAACCGGCCGGTCGGCATTGGCCGCTCGCCCGATAACGACCTGACCGTGGACAACCTGGCGGTATCCAACTATCACGCGCGGGTCTATTTCGAGGGCGGCCGCCTGGTGGTGGAAGACCTTGACAGTCTGAACGGCACGTTCGTGAACGATCTGCGCGTCGAGCGCGCCACGCTGCACGATGGTGATTCGATTCACGTCGGCAAGCACTGCATCAAGGTGGACGCCACAGGGGACGCTCCTGTGCCGTGGGATTCCGGACGCAAGGCGAGCGCGCCGCGCATCAACGAGACGATGGTGCTGGACACAAAGGTTCGCCGAGAGATGCTGCAGCAGGCGGCGGCCATGGGTGAGCGCACGCAATTCGCCTCGGGGCGGCTAAAGGTGCCGACGCTGATCGTTCTCAGCGGAAAGGCGGAACAGAAGGAATACGTCCTGACGAACAAGCTGACCACCATCGGCAAATCCAGCATGGCGACGGTCCGGCTGAAAGGCTGGTTCAAGCCGCAGATGGCCGCGCAGATCAACCAGCGCGACGACGGCTACTATCTGGGACCGGGCGACAAGGTGCCCACCGTCAACGGCACGCCCATTCGCGGGCCGGTGCGGTTGAATGACGGCGACGTGATTGAAGTTTCCGGTTTGCGCCTGAATTTCATCTTCCGCGAGTAGCGTGCCCCCGGGTTCAACAGAGCTGTCGCTGCAAGAACGGCTGCGCCGCTCCGGCTTCGGCCTTTACGAACTGTGCCTGCGCTGGTGGGGCAGGCGCGTCTCGTTTCTCATCAGCGTGGCGGTTACGCTGGCTGCTCTCTCGCTCTACTACTTCACTTTTCTTGGCGACCGGCCCACTCCGATTTTTGAATTTTTGAAGCGGCTCGAATACGACTCGCTGGACACGCGATTCCGCTACCGTCCCGCGAACGCCGTACCCATTGATTCGCGCATCGCGATTGTGGATATCGACCAGCATTCGCAGGAAGTGCTGGGCAAATGGCCGTTTTCGCGCACACAGTTTGCCCGGCTGCTGGACGTGCTGCGAGAGGATGGCGCGCGCGTCGCGGCCTTCGATGTGACGTTCAGCAAGCCGGATCAGACGGCTGCGCCGGTTCAGGCGCTTTGGTCGGATCTCGAAGCGCAGCAGCGCGAAGGCAAGACGATCGACCCCAAGTTAATGGAGGAAGTGAAATCGCTGGCAGCGCGTTACGACGCGGACAAGCAATTCGCTGCGGCCATCCAGCGCTTCGGCGGCGTGGTGCTGGGGAACTTTTTCCTGCACACGGAGGCGGACCTTCGCGGTATTGACGACAAGACGCTGGAGAACTACGCAAACCAGATTGCCTTCTATTCGTTTCCAAGCGTTCGGCCGCTCTCCGCAAGCACGGGAAAGCAGGATCGTATCCGGTTGATCGAGAGTTATGAGCCTGACCATCTGCTGCCCAAAGGGACCGAGGCAAACCTCGAGACGCTGACCAGCGCGCTGGGCGACGAGGCCTCGTCAACCGGATTCTTCAACGTGTACCCGGACGCGGACGGAGTGGTGCGGCAGAGCAATCTGGTGATTCCGTATGGGCGCTCGAAGGATTTTGCCGATTGGGACCTGTACGCGTCACTCGACGTCCAGACCGTGCGCTCGTATCTGCGGTTGCCGAACGAGCAGGTGGTGCTGGAATACGGGCCGGTCGGCATTGTGCGGATCGCCTTTGGGCAAGCCGCGCAGGTTCGAACGGATGCGCTCGGCCGCGTGCTGGTGAACTATCACGGGCCGGCGTACACGTATCCGCACTATTCGATGGCGGACGTCGTCGAGCGAAAAGTCGCGGCGCAACGGTTCGAAGGCAAGATCGTGCTCATCGGCGCGACGGCAACAGGAATCGGGGATTTGCGGACGACGCCTTACGGCGGGCTGAACTATCCCGGGGTGGAAATTCACGCGAATGTAATAGACAACATTCTGCACCAGAATTTTCTCGAGCGTGGCGCAAAGCAGCAACTGGCCGATGTGCTTCTGATTTTGGCGCTGGGGCTGCCGCTCGGAATCTGGATGGCGCTGGTGGCGCCGCGCTGGATGTGGTCTGGAATTTTTCTGCTGTTGCCGCTGGTGGCCGCCGAATACCTGGCGTTTCTCCGAGGGTGGTGGCTGAACTTCACGCTCCCGGCGCTGACGCTAAGCGCCAACGTGCTGGTGATCTCGCTTTATCGCGCGCTGGTCGAGGAAAAGGAGAAGAAGCGCGTGCGCAGCGCCTTCGGGCAATACCTGAGCCCGGAAGTGATCCGCCGGCTGCTGGTGAATCCGCGGCTGGTGGAACCGAAAAAGACGGAAGTCACGGTCATGTTCAGCGATATTCGGGGGTTTACGACGATTTCGGAACGGCTCGATGCGCAGGAGCTCGCTCTGTTCCTCAATCAATACCTCGGGGAAATGACAGAAATCGTTTTCGAGCATCAGGGAACGCTGGATAAGTACATCGGCGACGCTGTGATGGCTTTTTGGGGCGCGCCCTTCGAAGAGGCCGGGCACGCGCAGCGGGCGTGCGATGCGGCTCTGGAAATGATGGCCCGGGTGCGCGAATTGCAGAAGCAGTGGGAAGCGGAAGGCAAGCCGCATCTGGACATCGGCATCGGTTTGAACACCGGCGTGGCCAGCATCGGCAACATGGGCTCGAAACTGCGCTACGGCTATACGGCTTTGGGTGACGCCGTGAACCTCTCGTCGCGGCTGGAAGGGCTGAACAAGGATTACGGCACGCACATTCTCGTTTCCGAGACAACCTACCGCGGGGCGGTCAACGCGGGGTTTGCGTTTCGCGAACTGGATGTGATTCGCGTGAAGGGCAAGCTCGAACCGGTGACGATCTACGAATTGATCGGCCGCGCGGGAAAAGCCAGTGTTTACGGCTCCCCGCAGGAATTGTGCGCGAGGCTAGAAGCTTTCGAGAATGCTCGAGCACTCTATCGCGAGCGGCGCTGGGAAGAAGGGCAGCGAGCCTTCCAGGCGCTCCTGGAGCGGTGGCCGGATGACGGCCCGGCGCGCCTGTACTGGAAACGCTGTCAGGAGTACCTCTTCGATGAGCCTTCCTCGAATTGGGACGGTGTTTTCACAATGACTCACAAGTAGCCGCTTCCCTTGCTCGCCGCCGGCTCCGGCGGGATGTTACGCTGGCACCCATGCCGGCATCCAAGAGGTGTGGCTGGATTCGCGCGGAGCATCACCGGCACGAGCACATCGCTTACAATTCCATAGCTTGCCGGAGATGCGGAGGTGAAAGCCGGCGCGGGCGAGCGTACCCGCGGCTTCCGTCCGGCGAATCTAACGCGAAGTGGAGACCGGGGCTTGGCCGCTGATTCCGAGGGGCCCTGAGGCGGTCAAGAGCGCCGTTTAAGAAAGAAACTCGCGAACCATGTGGATTGTTCGACTCGCGCTTTCGAGGCCGTACACGTTTATCGTGATGGCGCTGGCCGTGGTGCTGCTTGCGCCGGTCGCGCTGCAGCGCACGCCCACGGACATTTTTCCGGACATCAACATTCCGGTCATCAGTCTGGTGTGGAAGTACAACGGCTTCGAGCCGCAGGAAATGGAACGGCGGATCACGGCGAACGTCGAGCGCGGCCTGAGCACGCTGGTCAACGATATCGAGCACATTGAATCGCAATCCTTGCCGAGCGTCGCGGTCATCCACATTTATTTTCAGCCGAACGCGAACATTCAGACCGCGCTAGCGCAGACGGCCGCGATTTCTCAGACGTTCCTGGGGTTCCTGCCGCCGGGAACCACTCCGCCGCTGGTCATCATCTATTCCGCATCCACGGTGCCGGTGCTGCAGCTTGGCTTGACCAGCGACACGCTGAGCGAGCAAGAGCTTTTCGATTACGGGAACACCTTCATTCGCGTGCAACTGGCGACGATTCAGGGAGCCGCGACGCCTTTCCCCTATGGCGGAAAACAGCGGTATATCTCGGTGGACATCGATTCGGCGGCGCTGCAGGCCAAGGGGCTTTCGCCGGTGGATATCGTCAACGCGGTGAACGCGCAGAACCTGATTTTGCCCACGGGAACCGCGAAGCTGGGTTCGCTCGAATACAACGTGGAGCTCAATGGCAGCCCGCAGAGCATAGCCGAGCTAAACGATCTGCCGGTAAAGACGCAAAACGGCGCGACGATTTACCTGAAAGATGTGGCCCACGTGCGCGACGGTTTCTCTCCGCAGACCAACATCGTCATGAACAACGGCCAGCGCGGCGTTCTGATGAGCATCTACAAAACCGGCAACGCTTCAACACTCGATATCGTAGACCGTGTAAAGGCGATGCTGGCCGACTATCAGTCCTCGCTGCCGGAAGGACTGCGCATTACCCAGTTCTTCGACCAGTCTCTTTTCGTGCGGGCGGCCATCCAGGGAGTCCTGCGCGAGGCCGTTATCGCCGCGTGCCTGACGGCTGTGATGATTCTGCTTTTCCTCGGCAACTGGAAGAGCACGCTGATCATCGCCATTTCGATTCCGCTTTCCATTCTCGTCAGCGTGCTCTGTTTGAGCGCACTCGGGGAGACCATCAACATCATGACGCTCGGCGGGCTGGCGCTGGCGGTGGGGATCCTCGTCGACGACGCGACCGTCGAGATCGAAAACATCAACCGCAATCTGGCCATGGGCAAAGACACCGTCCAAGCCATCCTGGATGGCGCTCAGCAAATCGCCGTGCCCGCGCTGGTTTCGACGCTGTGCATCTGCATCGTGTTTATTCCGATGTTCTTTCTTTCCGGCGTAGCGAAGTACCTTTTTGTGCCGCTCGCGGAGGCCGTGATCTTCGCGATGCTGGCGTCTTATCTTTGGTCGCGCACGATCGTCCCGACTCTGGCGATGTATCTTCTGAGCGCCGAAGACGAATATCATGCCGACGAGCACATCGGCGAGCGGCAAGGGTTCTTCCGGCGGTATCAGCAGATGTTTGAACGGGCCTTCGAGCGCTTTCGCGAAGCTTATCACGGTGCGCTCGATGCAACGCTGGCGCGCCCCAAGCTGTTCTCCGCCTGCTTTCTCGCCTTCTGCGTGCTCTCCGCCGGGCTTTCCCTGGTGCTGGGCCGGGACTTCTTCCCGCAAGTGGATGCCGGGCAGATCCGGCTGCACATGCGCGCGCGGACGGGGTTGCGCATCGAGGAAACGGCGCGGCTCGCAGATGAAGTAAACCAAGCCTTGCGCCGCACCATCCCGAAAGAGGAACTGACGACGGTCCTCGACAATATTGGCATTCCGTACAGCGGAATTAACTTGAGCTATAGCAACTCGGGTGTCATCGGAACGTCCGACGCCGAGATTTTGATTCAACTGAAGCGGGAGCGGCGGAAACCGACCAGCGAGTACGTGCGGGAACTGCGTGAAAAATTGCCCCAGGAATTTCCCGGCGTGCTCTTCTCCTTTCAGCCCGCCGATATCGTCACGCAAATCCTGAATTTCGGCACGCCCGCTCCCATCGATATCGAAGTGACGGGCATGAATCAGCTCGGGAACTACGGCGTCGCGCAAAAACTTGCAGCGGAGATCCGGCACATTCCGGGCGCTACCGACGTGCACGTGCATCAGGCCTTCGATTCACCGACGCTGCTCATGAACGTGGACCGTACCCGCGCGCAGTCGGTTGGGTTGCAAACGCGCGACATCGCGCAGAATCTGCTGGTTTCGCTGAGTTCGAGCTTCCAGACGGCCCCTTCGTTCTGGCTCGATCCGCGCAACGGCGTGGAATACCAGGTCGCGGTGCAGTCGCCCCAATACCGCATTGACAGCTATCAGGCGCTGCAGAATATTCCCATTTCCGGGAGCCTCCCCGATTCGCCTCCGCAAATCCTGCAGAATCTGGTCCAAACGCAGCCTGCTACGCGCCCGGCGGAGATTTCGCATTACAATGTTCAGCCCATGATCAACCTTTATGCTTCCGTGGACGGGCGCGATCTCGGCAGCGTGTCGGATGAAGTGTTCAAGCGCGTGCGCGAGGCCGAGAAGCATCTTCCCCGGGGCAGCCACATCGTGGTGCGGGGACAGGTGCAGACTATGCGCGATTCGTTCCGAGGCCTGGCGTACGGCCTTGCGGGCGCCATCGTTCTGGCCTATCTGCTCATTGTCGTGAATTTCCAGTCCTGGCTCGATCCCTTCATCATCATCACGGCGCTGCCCGGCGCGCTTGCGGGGATCTGCTGGATGCTGCTGATCACGCACACGACACTCAACGTGCCCTCGCTGACCGGTTCGATCATGTGCATGGGCGTGGCCACGGCGAACAGCATTTTGCTGGTATCCTTCGCGCGCGAGCAGATGGAGGAGGGCAAGACCGCACGCGACGCGGCTCTCGCGGCCGGCTTCGTGCGTATCCGGCCCGTCATCATGACCGCGCTGGCCATGATTATTGGCATGATGCCCATGGCCATCGGTTTTGGCGAGGGTGGCGAGCAGAATGCGCCGCTTGGGCGCGCGGTGATCGGCGGCTTGCTTTTTGCGACATTCGCGACGCTCTTTTTCGTCCCATGCATTTTTTCCATCATTCATGGACGGCGGGAGCGGGCCAAGCGAAGCATGCAGGCGGAGCTTCCGGCCTGAACGGCAGCTTCGCGGATCGAGGATGCACGAGATGGAAGTGACCAGGGAAAGTCCAGTGGAACGCGAACAGCAGCAGCAGCTCGCGCCGCGAAGGGGCAGCAGGCTCTTTGTGTTTTTGGCCATGATCGTCGTGGCGTTGTTGCTCCTGGGCGGGTTCACGCTGCTGCAGCGCAGGACGCAGTACGCCGCGCTCGCGCAGGAAACCGAGCGGATGGCGGTTCCGACGGTTTCGGTTTTTCATCCCGCGCTCGAAAGTTCCCAGGAAGACCTCGTCCTGCCCGGAACCCTGCAAGCCTATGTGGAATCGCCGATTTATGCGCGAACCAACGGCTACGTGAAGCGGTGGTACCACGATATCGGCAGCCGCGTGAAAGAGGGCGACCTGCTTGCAGATATTGATACGCCGGAGGTGGATCAGCAGTTGGCGCAAGCGCGCTCGGACTTGAACACGGCGGAGGCTAACGCGAACCTTTCGCGGATTACGGCGAACCGGTACACGGAGCTAATCAAGACGGATGGCGTTTCCAAGCAGGAAGTGGATAACGCCACCGGCGACTACGCTGCAAAGGAGGCCATTGTGGCATCGGCCCAGGCCAATGTGCGGCGGCTCGAGCAGTTGGAATCGTTCAAGCACATTTACGCGCCATTTAGCGGCGTGGTCACTCGGCGGAATGTGGATATCGGCAACCTGATCAACGCCGGCAACGGCGGGGCTTCACAACAGCTCTTTTATCTGGCACAAACCGATCCGATGCGCGTGTATGTGAATGTTCCGGAAATGTACGCGCCCGCCGCAAAAGCCGGCCTGCAAGCCTATCTCGAGTTGACGCAATATCCCGGCCGGCGCTTCGAAGGCAAGGTCGTCCGGACCGCGGACGCGATTGATCCCGCCACGCGCACGCTGCTGACCGAAGTGGATGTCCCCAACCGCGCTGGCGAGCTGCTGCCCGGCGGCTATTCGCAGGTGCATCTCGCGGTCAAGGTCACTGGCGCCCGCTTGCAGGTTCCCGTCAACGCGCTACTTTTCCGTTCGGAAGGCTTGCGCGCCGTGAAAATTGACGCCAACCATCGCGCCCACCTGCAACCGCTGACCATCGGCCGCGATTACGGCACCTCGCTCGAAGTTCTGCAAGGCCTGAGCGCTGATGATTGGATTGTCCTAAATCCGCCGGACTCGATTGAGGAAGGCGATCAGGTTCAGGTCCGCGAGACAACGGTGAAAACGGAAGAGGCGGGCGCTCCTGGCGGCGGGCGGAAGGCCGGAGCCGCGGCACAGCGCGGGGAAATGCCGCAACCCGGGACCGGCGGAAAATCGGCGAAATGAGCAGCCCCGCGCGGATCGGCCGCGTTTCCATGCGCGGAATCACCCCTGCGCTATCAGCCGCTCTGCTCTTTGCCGGCTGTACGGTCGGTCCCAATTACCACCGGCCGCCGGCTCCCGTGCCGGCCAAATGGGACGTTACCGAGCCATGGCGCGAAGCCGCGCCGAAAGATGGTATCCCTAAAGGCGAGTGGTGGAGCGTCTTCCGAGACGATCAGCTCAGCAGGCTCGAACAAGCGGCGCTGAAAGCAAATCCGACGATCCAGATTTCGGCTGCGCGATTGCAGCAGGCCCGCGCGCTTGCGGCCATTCAAGTGTCAACGCTCTTTCCGCTTGTCAATACAACACCGAGCGCTGAGCGGCAGCGGCTCTCCGGCACGCGCGCCGCGCTGCCTGGAGCGCCTCCGGTTGTCGCCGCGACACAGAGCAGCGTTACACTTCCGTTTCAGGTCAGCTACGAAGTGGACCTCTTCGGGCGCCGCCGCCGCAGCATCGAATCGGCGCAGGCCAGCTATCAGGCGAGCGCGGCAGACCTCGAGAACGTCCGGCTGCTGGTCACAACGGAGGTGGCGGGAGACTATTTCACACTGCAGCAGCTTGATGCCGAACTTGGCATTCTGAACCGCACGGTAGAAACGCTGCAGCGCGGCTTGCAACTCGTCCAGCAGCGCCATGCCGGCGGCGTTGCTTCCGGCCTGGACGTTGCGCAGGAAGAGACGCTGCTGAATACGACGCGCACGCAAGCCACTCTGCTCGTTCAGCAGCGCAAGCAAGTCGAGGATGCGCTGGCAACGCTAGTGGGCCAGCCCGCTCCGGACTTTCATCTGGCCACGAAGGAGCTGACCGCGGAACCGCCGGCTCTCTATGCCGGACTGCCTTCGGATTTGCTCGAGCGCCGGCCCGACATAGCCGAGGCGGAGCGTTTGATGGCCGCGCAGAATGCGCAAATCGGAGTCGCCAAAGCCGCCTATTATCCTTCGCTGAATCTTTTTGGCGCCGCGGGCTGGGAAACCGCGAACATCAGCAAGCTGTTCAGCGCTTCAAGCGGTTTCTGGGCGCTGGGCGCCAACGTGGCGGAAGCTATCTTTACTGGGGGCGCGCGCCGCGCCCAGGTGCAGTTTGCCGCAGCGGGCTACGAGGCAAACGTGGCCAGCTATCGGCAGACGGTTCTCGCCGCATTCCAGGAAACCCAGGACGACCTGACCGGGTTGATGGTGCTCGAGCAGGCCTTGAAATCTCAGCAGCAAGCCGTGAATGCGGCGCGGCGCGCTCTCGAGATTTCAACCAGCCGTTACACGGGTGGCCTCGTCAGCTATCTGGACGTCGTGACCGCGCAGCAGAATCTTTTGACGAACGAGCAGCAGCTAGCGGTGATTCGGGGCCAGCGGCTGGTCACAAGCGCGCTGCTCATAAAGGCGCTGGGCGGGGGCTGGGACGCTTCGAGTCTGGCTGCTGTGCGCGTAAAGCCGAAAGCAAGCGATGCGATGGCACCCTGAATGCGTTTGGGTTCGGGCACGCGGCCGGCCGCGGAGGCGACAAAAACAAAACGGAGTTGGTAGCGCTAACGGGAATCGAACCCGTATTTCGGCCTTGAGAGGGCCGCGTGCTAACCGTTGCACCATAGCGCCAAACGGCAAACCATCATTCTACCTTGTCGCCGGCTCCTTCCGCCACCTGGCTGCGCTCCAGACGCAGGTGCTCGTGCGCGGCCTCCGATGGCGCCGGCGCCGCCTCGCGAAATGTCTTCAGACCCAGCATCTCGAGTGCAACGAGCGCGGTGAAGCGCGCGCCTCCGAGAAGATAGCGGCGCCAGAGTCGCAGCGGATCCTGCGTTAGGCGGAAAAACCACTCGAGGCCGTTTTCGCGCATCCACTGCGGAGCCTGCGCGACGCGCCCGGTATGAAAATCAAACGCGGCGCCCACTCCAACCAGTACCGGCGCGTTGAGCTTGCTTTTGTGCTCAAACATCCAGCGTTCTTGCTTCGGCGTGCTCAAGCCCACCCACACGATATCGGCGCCGGAAGCGTTAATGCGGCCAACGATTTCCTCGTCTTCGCTCGCGGTGAGTGGCCGGAAGGGCGGAGTAAAGCTGCCCACGGCGAGCACGCCGAAGCGCTGCGCGAACGTCGCGGCCAGCCTCTCGGCCACGCCAGGCGCCCCGCCGTAGAAAAAGTGACGATACCGCCGGCTCGAGGTTTGCTCGCAGAAAGCGGTCATCAATTCGGGTCCATACACGCGGCGCCGCAGCGGGCGCCCCTGCCGCCGCGCCAGCCACACCAGCGGCATCCCATCGGGCACGACCAGATCCGCCGCGCTCAGAACGGATCCGACGTAAGCATCCCGGTGCGCTTCCGTAACGCCGTGCATCCCGGTGACCGCGATGAAGCGCGTTGCGCCTCGCGCCTCGATCCACTCCTGCATACGCGAGATGACATCGGGAATCTGCACGGCATCGATGCGCACGCCGAGTACGCGGAACGGTGGCAGGCGGGCGGTAGCGCCCGCAGTGCAAGTAGCCAGGGACAAGCTGCCGTTTCGAATTTGAGGCACAGCCACCCCTGCTGGTTCCAGCGCGTCTTGCGCCCGCTCTTTTTAGACACGTGCCGAGCCAACTCAGGGTGCCACGCAACACTGCCGATCAGGCGGGGTACGGAGTTAGGGTCTGAGGATTCTACGCAGCGAGGCTTCCGGCTCCGGTCGCTTTGTTCGGCGGCAGGGTTGGGCGGACCGAAAAAAAGTTATTTCGGCAAGGGACACACCGCAAGGCCGCGAACCCCAGCGCCCGCCAGAAAAGCGCAATCGCACCCGGCACGCAATCCGGAGCCACTCGCTGTAAATCGAAGTTCCCGCACGTCTCGCAGTGCGCGTACAACAAAAAGCGCACGGGAATGGGCCTTCCGCGAAATCGCGTTTGGCATCGATTGCATCGCCACGGCAGGACACCCGTCATCGCGAGTAAATAGTCGGCCAGGCTCCGCCGCCTTGATCGGCGGAAGCTGGGAGACGCACAAACAGGGCATTCCATAGGCTGGATCTCCGTCCTCGGCCCCTCTCGGCAGACTAGGAATACTACAAATTTACGCAAAGAGAAAGCTGTGTCCAACCAAGGTACAATAATCGGTCAAGACCCCGTTCCGGAGAACTCATGCCCGACTACACGGAAGAGCACGCCCGCTCAGGCATCCACGCCAAGCTTCCTCCTCTCGAAACCTGGCCGAACCAGTTTCCCGGCTACGTGATCACCACGCGTTTCCCCGAGTACTCTTCGGTCTGCCCTAAAACCGGCCTTCCGGACTATGGCGTCATCACCATTCGCTACATGCCGCGAAAGCGCTGCCTGGAGCTCAAAGCCCTGAAGATGTATCTGCTGGCTTACCGCAACCTCGGTATCTTCTACGAAAACGCCGTCAATCGTATGCTGCGCGACATTGTTGAGGCGGTCCATCCCGAGTGGTGCTTCGTCCGCGGAGAATTCACCCCGCGCGGCGGCCTGACCACGTCTATTTTCGCCCGCTGGCCCGCCGTTCGCATGTTGCCGCGGGCTGCCAAGCAGCCACCTCGCTACGCCGCACATCCATGAGGAGTGCAACACGCCGCGGTCGCAGTGGACACGCCGCCGCGGGACAGGTAATAATTTCCTTGAGCCATCGCACAGGGTGGTTTCCGTTTTTCGAGGAGGTTGAATGAGCATTTCGCCAAACGTTCCGACTCCGCAGGAGTCCTACCATTACGAATCCGCTGCGGGCACACCGCGGTGGATCATCGTTCTGTTTGGCTTATTGTTTGCCGCGCTGGCCGCGCTGGCTTACACCGGGTATACCGCTCAGAACCGCCTTCAGCAGGACCTCGCGAAGCAGCAGGAGCAGAACAAAATCCTTTCCGCCGAACTCGAGCAGGCTAACGCCCGCTTTGCCGAACTAAAAGGCCATGTCGAAGTCACGGAGCAGAAAGTCGGCATGACCCAATCCGAAATCGCCCAGGCCAAAAGCCGCGCCGAAGCCATTCGCAAGGAGCAGCAGGCTTCGGATCAAAAGCTGGCCGCCCAGCTTTCCGACGTGCAGAAAGCCAGCGACGAAAAAATCGGCGCGGTTGCGACGGACCTCGGCGGCGCAAAGAAGGACCTCGAGGCAACCAAGACGGATCTCGAGGCCACCAAGAGCAAGCTCGAGCGCACCGTCGGCGACCAAGGTGTCATGAGCGGCCTTATCGCGCGCAATCACGATGATCTCGAAGAACTCAAGCGCCGCGGCGAACGCAACTATTACGAATTTACGCTGACGAAGACCAAGACGCCGCAGCGTGTCGGCCCCATTCAGCTCAACCTGACCAAGACCGACGCGAAAAAATCCAGGTACACGATGAACGTTTTCGCCGACGATCGCCAGATCGAAAAGAAAGACCGCACCGCCGGCGAGCCGGTGCAGTTCTATGTAGGCAACTCCCGGATGGCGCCCTACGAAATCGTCGTCTTCAACGTGGGCAAGAACCAAGTGACCGGCTATCTCTCAACGCCGAAGGAAGGCGCAGCCCCGGCTGCAGCGCCCGCCGCAGCCCCGGCGGCTGGCGCACCAGCCAAGCCCGGCCTCTAATCCGGCAGCGTGCCGCTTGCCGCTAGCATGCGAGCGTCCGGCATCGGGCAATCTCCTGCGCAAGAGCCGGTCCTCCGGCGGATGTAGTGGCCGATCTTCCCATCGGCATTCGCAAGCCCGGCCTCCGCAGCAGCAGCGTTCGGGTGTTCGCTTGCGTCTGGAATCCGCCTCACCGTCCCCGGCCCTTTACACCTTTCTCCTCCTTTCCATACTCATTCCTCTTTCGACCGCTTTCCCCTATCGCGCGTCAGCAGCGCCCCAAGACTCTCCTATTCGTGTCGAGGTAAATCGTGTCGAAGTCGGCGTTACCGTCACCGATGCGAGCGGCCGGTTCGTCCGCGGCCTGGGCCGCTCCAATTTCCAGATCTTCGACAATGGCGCCGAGCAGCCGCTCACCGACTTTGCCACGGATTTCGAGCCTGCCCATGTTCTCGTTCTTATCGAGTCCGGCCCTGCCGTCTATCTGCTCGAATCCGGCCATCTCGCCGCGGCGCATCGCTTCCTCGACGGTCTTTCGCGCGACGATCAAGTTGCCGTCGCGCGCTATTCCGCTTCCGCCGAGCTTCTTCAGAACTTCACGGTCGATAAGCGGGCGGCGGCTTACGCGCTCGAGAACTTGCAGTTCAATCTCGGTTTCGGTTCTCTGAATCTTTCTGCAAGCGTCGCGCAGGCGCTCGCGTGGCTCCGCGCGATCCCCGGCAAAAAATCCATCGTCCTGCTCTCGACGGGCGTCGATACCACTCCGCCGGACAGCGCAAAGGCCCTCCTTGATCACTTGCCAACCAGCGGCGTCCGCATTCTTGCCGTCTCCTTGAGTGGCGGCTTGCGCGCTCCCATCAGGCAGGGCAGAAGGACGAAAGCGGCTGACTCCGAAAAGCTTTCACTCACTGAGCAGCGATTCGAAGCCGCGGACGGTGTTCTGCGAAGGCTCGCGCAAGCCTCCGGTGGCCGCGGCTATTTTCCCGGGAACGCCGCGCAGTTCTCCGCCGCTTGCGCAGAAATCGCGGAAATCATCCGCCACGAATACAGCCTGGCCTTCGCTCCACCCGTTCGCGATGGCCGGGTCCACTCGATTGAGGTTCGCTTGATCTCTTCGGATCCAGGGACTTCCGCGTCCCTCTCCGTTGACAAACTGGATTATCGGCGCGCCTATGTCGCTCCCGTCCCGCCCGGACCCTAGGCGCCGCTACTCAAATTCTTTCATCGTCTTCGCCATTTCGCTCAGGCGTTCATCAATCATAGCGAAGACCGTGCCCTTCGCGAATGTTCCGTCGCCGTTTTTGTGCCCTGCCGGCCGTCCCGTCAGAATCTCGATCCCCTGTTCCACTTTTTCAATGGGCCAGATGTGAAATTTCCCCTCGGCAACGGCATCGAGCACGTCGTCGCGCAGCATCAAATCTTCCACGTTGGATGCCGGAATCAGCACTCCTTGCGTTCCCGTCAATCCCTTGATCCGGCACACATCGAAGAATCCTTCCACTTTTTCGTTCACGCCGCCGATTGCCTGAATATCTCCCTGTTGGTTCATTGAGCCGGTGACCGCAATATCCTGTCGCAGCGGCAATCCGGAAAGCGCGGAAATCAGGGCGTAAATTTCGGTGGAGCTCGCGCTGTCGCCGTCTACGCCTGAATACGACTGCTCGAAACAAATGCTGGCCGCCAGCGAGAGCGGCTTGTTCTGCGCAAAGCGGCTCCGCAGATATCCCGCGATGATGTGCACGCCCTTGTCGTGAAATTTTCCGCTCAGGTTCGCTTCGCGCTCAATGTTGATGAGCCCGGCTTTGCCCAGCGCCGCCGTTGCCGTGATCCGCACCGGCTTGCCGAAGGAATATCCGCCGATCTCCAGCACGCTCAATCCGTTCACTTGACCCACACGCTTATTGTTCACATCCACGAGCAGCGTGCCTTCCTGAATCATTTCTCGGATGCGCGTCTCGATCAGATTGTGCCGCTCGATCTTCGATGCCAGCGCGCTCCGGACGTGGGCGGCCCGCACCACCGATTCGCCCGCCGCCGCCGCGGCATAGTGGGCCTCACGGGCCAGGTCCGCGATGTCCACAAACCGCGCGGTCACCTTGTTGCGCCGGCCCGCTTGCCGAACGCCATACTCCAGCATCGCCGCAAACGCTCCACGGTCGAAAGGCGCAAGCCCCTCCTTCTCCGAAAGCGCCCTCAGCCTCCCCGCGTACTCGGCGATGACTTCGTCGCTCATCGCCATCTCTTCGTCAAACTCCACCCGCACCTTGAAAATTTTCCTGAAATCCTCTTCGTAGTTGTACAGCAGTTCGTACAGCTCGCGGTCGCCGATCAGAATGACCTTCACGTTGATGGCGATCGCTTCCGGCTTCAGCGCGCTCCCCCCAAACGGATAAAACATCTCGAGCGGCTGAATCTCGAGCCGGTTGTGGTTCAGCGTGCGTTTCAGCGCCCGCCAGACGCCCGCCTCGGAGAGCGCCTCCACCGAATACATGATCAGAAAGCCGCCGTCCGCCCGCAGCAGCGACCCGGCGCGCAAATCCATGAAGTCGCTCGTCCATCCGCCACGCTGATCATAGGCTCGCTGGATCGTCCCGAACAAATTCGCGTACGTCGGCGTCGTTTCGAAGATCACCGGCGAGGCATCCTCGTCGTTGTGCGCCAAAATCACGTTCACGCCGTACACGCGAAACGGGTCGCGCTCCGCCTGTCCCCCCGGTGGCTTTGGAACTCCGTCCGGCGTTGTCCCTTCGCCTTCCTGCTCGCCCTCTCCCTCACGCTCCTTGAAAGGATCCAGGTTGTCCAGCAGGTGATGCCGCACTTCCTCCAGATACTCCGAAACGCTGGACCCCGGATATTTTTCCTTTAGCTCCTCGATTACTCCGTCCACCAGCACGGACGCCGCTTCCTGCTCCAGGTAGCTCAATTCGCTTGCCAGCTCACGCGAGAGCGTTAGCGTCTTTCGGTAGACCACCGTGAATTCCTGCCGGAATTGCTCGTACTTTCGCTCGATCTCCTCCGCGGCCGTCCCTTCCAGCTTTCCTTCGTGTACCATCTTGGAGATGTCCTCGATGGGCACCATCTGCCCCTCGAGAACGGGAAATATTTCCGGCAGCGCCACCGCGCCCACTTGCATGTGCCCCAGCGCAAACTGCTCCCGCGCGATACGCCGCGTGAAGTCGTCCATCAGCTCCTTCTCGCGAACCGTGAACCGCTCGACGATCCTTCCTTTCTGCCTTTGGAACGGCTCGCCCTCGAAGACCTGCGGAATCCGCCGCCGCAAAAAATCAATCCCTGCCTGCATGTCCTTTTTGAAGGAATTCGCCTGTCCCCGCGCCAGGGTCAGCAGCCGGGGCCGGTCCGGCAGCTTGAAATTGTTCACATAACAGCGGTCAAGCGAGGGCTTCGTTTTTGGGTGGAGCTCCTCGATCATCTTCGCGATGGTTCCGCCGCGGCTCGTTCCCGCCAGCCCGCAGACGAAGACGTTGTACCCCGGTGCGGACATCTCCACGCCCATCTTCAGCGCCTTCAGTGCCCGGTCCTGTCCGATGAATCCTTCCCGCGGCTCCGCTTGCGCGGTCGTCTCAAACGGAATCCTCGAAAGGTCGCACCGCCACCGCAGCTTCGCAGCCGGGAGTTCCTCGTGCCCGTGTGCTCCGTTTGTATTCACCGAACTCACCCGCGTTGCGGTACTCTAGCACAGCGCTCCGAAGGCGGTGCGTCATTTCAAATTTGCTGTTTCGGATAGCTCACAGTTACCGTTCCGGGTGGGCTTTCCCCGTTTGCCTTCCGGGGCGAACGTCCTTCGAAGTCGGACGACAGACGAGGTTGAGGAAGTTGTTGACGATAGCAACTTTCAGCTGCACGCCTGCCCGATTACCTCACCATGCGCACCTTCCATTACCGCCTTCCCAAAACGGAAACGGCACGGCGCTGCCGCGCACCTGCCGCCGCGTCTGCCATCTCAGGAGGCCTCTGCGCCGCCCAAAAGTCCTTGGGACGCAGCCGAGCTCGAGGAATCGGCCAGACCTTTTGCATTCGCGTTTACGTTGTGCCAGGCGCCTGAATATACTTGGGCGGCTTGAAGACGAGATCCATCGAGAGGCGGCGGTATGACAGGCGAAGCAATCGAGCGGCGTGAATTTCTCAAGACGGCCGGCAGGGCCGTCACGGCGGGGGCAACGGTGCTCGCACTCGGCGGAAAGGTGCTCGGCGCGAATGATCGAGTGCGCGTCGCGGTTTGCGGAGTGCGCGGCCGGGGCAACGATCACATTCATGGCTTCGAAAAAATTCCGGGCGTGGAGCTCGCGGCGCTCTGCGACGTGGATGAGAACGTGCTGAATCAGCGGCTCAATGAAATCGCAGGCCGCGGCTTGGCAAGACCGAAAGGCTACGTGGATGTCCGGAAGCTTCTGGAGGACAAGGAAATCGACGCCATTTCGATTGCCACGCCGAATCACTGGCACGCGCTCATTGGTATTTGGGCCTGTCAGGCGGGAAAAGATATTTACATCGAGAAGCCGTGCTCGCACAACACGTTTGAGGGCCGACAACTTGTTCGTGCGGTGAAAAAGTACAACCGCATTTGCCAGCACGGCAGCCAATCGCGCTCGAATCCCGGAATGATCGAGGCCATCGGCCACGTCGGCGATGGAACAATCGGAGAGGTCTATCTGGCGCGCGCTCTTTGTTACAAATGGCGCGGCAGCATCGGCCACGCGAAGGAAGAACCGGTTCCTGCCGGCGTACACTACGATCTTTGGACCGGACCTGCTCCGCTGAAGCCGTTCACGCGAAACCGTTTTCATTACAACTGGCACTGGATCTGGGATACGGGCAACGGCGAAGTCGGAAACCAGGCGATCCATGAAATTGACATCGCGCGCTGGGGACTGGGCGCCGGCTTTCCAAGTTCGGTTTCCGCAATGGGCGGGCATTTTATGTTCGACGACGATCAGGAGACGCCAAATACGCTGAGCGCCACGTTCTCCTTCGAGAGCGCCGGCGGCAAGCGCAAACTGATGGAGCTGGAAGTCCGCCACTGGATTACGAATCACGAAGCAGAGATCGGGACGGGAGCCTATGGCACAAGCGCGGTTCCGCCCGCGGGTTTGACCTCCGCGCCAGAGAAGAAAGCGGCGCCGCAGCCGCTCGGACCGCGCGACGCCAAGACCAACACGATTGGCAATATTTTTTACGGTTCGAACGGCTATTTGGCGATCGACGGCTACGACGCTTACAAAACGTGGCTGACCGAGGAAGTTACGCCGGGACCTCACGGCAAGGCCTCGGCGGACCACTACGCAAACTTCATCGCTTGTGTGCGCAGCCGCCGCGAGCAAGACATTCATTCGCCGATTGAAGAGGCGCACATTTCGACGACCCTCGTGCATCTGGCGAACGCTTCCTACCGGCTGGGGCGCACGCTGCGCTTTGATCCGGCAACGGAGCAAGTGATCGGCGACGAAGAAGCGAATACGATGCTGCGCGGAACGTACCGCGCTCCGTACGTGGTACCGGAAAACGTGTAGTCGCGGACGGGGATCCCGCGCGCCGTCACGTTCCGGACACGCGTGGTCTTGGTTTCCACTCCGGCCGGGAAACGGCATGCTAACTTTTCCTGGATGAGCGAAGAACGCCGCGGACTGCGATTCCCGTTTGAAGCCGATGCCGAAGTGGCCCCGGAGGCCGCGCCGAGCGCGACCATTTCGGCGAAGGTGCGGCAAGTCGGGCTGCACGGCTGCTTTGTGGAGACGGCTTCGCCGTTTGCGCCGCAGACGGCCGTGGTGCTGAAGATTTTCAAGCCCGGCGAATACTTCGAGGCGAAGGCCACGGTCATTCACATCCAGCCTCCCAACGGCATGGGACTGGCCTTCCGCGAACTGAAACCGAGCTTTCGCGGAGTCCTGCAGAAGTGGCTGCTGGCAGCCATGCGCTCCGATACCGCCAAAACGGCTTGAGCCAGAGCTGCCGAACGGAATCCGCATTCCCTCCCGCGCAATTTCGGCACACCGCTTTGGCAAAATCCGCATCCTACTTGCGTGAGACAACCTGCATTCGCGCAAGGAGGCGGGGCATGCAACTGAAGCAGGCAGGCGGTTCCAAGTCCCTGGCGGTTCTCGAAGTGGCGACGATTGCGACGGCCATCGGCGCGCTCGGTGCAGTCGCGGTTGGCGTCTTTGCCATTGGCACGCTGGCAATTGGACGGCTGGCGCTTCGGCGATTCGTCGCGCGAAGGACGAAGCTCGATTCGCTCGAGGTGGAGGAACTTACGGTGCACCGGCTTCGCGCTTCGGAGTTGACGGTGAGCGATACCCTGGATTTGCCGCGCGAACTCGAGCGCGCCTCGCGCTGACGGGTTGGAGCCGAGTACGAGGCTTACGTTGCGGCGGACTGCCAAAAGCGGAACGTGGCGGCGGAAATTGCGGGATGCGCGGCGGCGGATTCCTCACGATAGATTTCCGCAAGTGCGCGGAAGAATGCGGCGGCTTCGGGTTCGAGCCCCAGCAGGCGAAGAGATTTGAGAATGCGCGTGATGCGGAGATGGTTGTGATTGGCCGGAGTGAGCCAACTTCTCGATCGTTCGGCGAAATTGGCGGCGCGCGCCACGGCAAGCGCGCCTGAAGAATTGTCCAGACGAAAGCCGTAGAAGGCGAGCATGCGAAGAAATGCCGCGCGCAGTCGCTCACGGAGTTCGGCGCGGGCGCGGAAGGCTGAGATCACGGCGTCATCCAGAATAGGAGCGTCCGGGTTGACGCTGCTGCGTTCCGCCAGCGGAAACAGCCACTGAATGTAGTCATGCGTAAGTTCGAGCTCGTCATCGGGCCAGCGCAGGATTCCGTCGAGTGAGCGGCCGTGATCGTCGCAAGACGTGCCGGAGTAGAACGCGAGCAATCGGGAATCGCGTGGCTTGAAGGAGCGTGACCCCATGGGCGAGCACTTCTTCGTGCTAAAGCAGCTTCGCGCGCTTCTGTTGTTCGAGGAGCTTGACCAGTGCAGCGACGTCCTGCGCGCGGTGGCGCGGGACGATGAGCAGCGCATCCGGCGTATCCACGACGACCAGGTCCCTGACGCCAATGGCGGCGACGAACTTTTTGGGGCTGTAGAAGAAATTACCGGCGGCGTCGATGGTCTGGCCGGGACCTGCAAGCACGTTTTCGGCGGGCGTCTTGGCGAGAAGTTCGTAAACGGCGGCCCAGGAGCCGATATCGCTCCAGCCGACTTCCGCGGGAATGACGAAAACACTTGCCTTCTCGATGGCGGATTTCGTGCCGGCCGGGCCGGAATCCGCTGTTTGACGTGTGGCCGGTTCGAGAATCGCGTAGTCCACGGAAATATTTTCTAGCTGGGGATAGATCGCGCGGAGCCTGCGGCCGTAGTTTCGCTTGCCGATGAATGCCGCGAGAGATTCCAGAGCGGCGCGCGTTTTGGGGAGAAAGCGCTCGAGATTTTGGAGGTAGGTCGAGGCGCGCCAGAAGAACATGCCGGCGTTCCAGTAGTGATTGCCGGAGGCGGCGTAACGTTCGGCAACGTCGTATTTCGGTTTTTCCGTGAAGCGCCGCACGGCGAATACAGGGAAGCCGAGTTCAGGAAACGGCTGTTCGATCGGAGGCTCCTGCGCGCCGGCGAGGCGCTCGACATAGCCAAATCCGGTTTCGGGTCGTGTGGGGGGAATCCCGAGGACGACCATGCGGCCCGGATCGGCAGCGACAGTCAGCGCGGCGCGGACAATGCGGCGATACTTCTCAGCATCCCCGATGAAGTGATCGGAGGGTAGGACGGCCATCAGGGCATCGCTTCCCGCCGCTTCTCGGATGTGAACGGCGGCGAGACCGATGGCTGCCGCTGTATTCACGCCGACCGGCTCAACCAGAACGCGTTTGCGCGCGGCAGGAGGAAGCTGTTTGCGGACCGCCGCGGCTTGCTCCGTGTTTGTGACCGTCCAGATGCGCCCGGCGGGAATGAGCGGCAGGAGGCGGGCTACGGTCTGTTCGAGCATGGTGGTGTCGCCGACGATATTGAGGAGCTGCTTCGGCGTACGAGTGCGGCTCCTCGGCCAGAAGCGCGTGCCCCGGCCCCCGGCCAGGATTACCGCGTGCTTTGTAAGTTTTTCGCTCGGCATGAAAGGCAATCTAACACAGGTACCGAACGTCAGCTTAGGACGGAGCGCGAGATGGCATTCGCCGAGATGCCGGCGGCGTGAAGTTGCGAGCGGAGCGCGGTGAGATCGGGGACATAGGCGCGGAGGATTGCGGTGGGCTGGAGCGGGTGAAGAGCGGCGAGATCAAGCGAGGCCGGAAGGAACCAGCATTCGCCCGCGCTATAGCGGGCGGCGCTGGATGGCCAGCCGAGATTCCCGCGACCCGCGAGAATGACCAGCAACTGAAAATGGCCATCACCGGCGGAAAACTCGCAGCGGCTAGAAAACTCGATACGCTCGGCGGCGAAGTAGCGGCAGGCGCAGAGGAGCTTTGCCCTTTGATGGGGATCGAGAAAGAGAGGCGCGACTCGAGCGGCGCCGGTATAGCCGAAACGAAGCACGTCCAGCGCCTTGGCAATGTGCAGTTCGCGCGGATGGCCTTGAGCATCGGTGCGGCCATAGTCGTAGACGCGATAGGTGAGGTCCGAATATTGCTGGACCTCGCAAAGGACCATGCCCGGGCCAATGGTGTGCGGCGTACCAGCGGGAATGAAAAAGGTGTCACCCGCGCGGACGGAATGGCGTTCGAAGAGATCCTCGAGCGTGTGCGCGGAGAGAGCTTCGAGAAAAGCCTCTTTGCTGACGCCAGGTTTGAGCCCGATGAGCACCTGCGCGCCGGGCTGGGCGGAGACGGCGTGCCACATCTCCGTCTTGCCTGTGCCGCCTGCGCTCTGTTCGTGAGCAGCGGCGTAGGAGTCATCGGGATGAACCTGGATCGAAAGCTTATCCATCGGGAAAATGAACTTGAGGAGAAGGGGAAAATCGCGGGCAGCGCTGAGATGGCTGCCGCGCCAATCCGGCGGCATTTCGTGCCAGGCTTCGCGCAGGGTCTTTCCCGCGAAGTGGCCGGCGGCAATGCGGCAGTCGAGTCCGGTGAGCCAGGCTTCGCCGACAGGTTCCGCGAGATTGGTTTTCTGCGGGAAAAGCGGCGCGAGGGAACGCGCGCCCCAGATGCGCGGGGAGAAAATGGGTTCGATGCGAAATGGCTCGGGATTCATCGGCTCCATCGAGTGTGCCAGAGCACGGCGAAAAGGCAATTTCCGCGCCGATGGAGGGCGCGTTTCGAGCAAGAGCGGCTAGCGGAAGCTAAACGGCGGCTTCGGCGCGCGTGAAGAAACGCTCCATGCGGCGGAGGCCTTCGTCAATACGGTCAATCGAGGTGGCGTAGGAAAGGCGGAGATATCCGGGGGCGCCGAAGGCTTCGCCGGGCACGAGCGCGACTTGTACTTTCTCGAGCAGCAAGCGGGAAATTTCCGTGCAGCTTTTGCCGAGCGCCTGGTGCGCGGAGCCGTTGGCGAGGTGCGCCGAGATATTCGGGAAGGCGTAGAAGGCGCCGCCGGGCCATTCGCAGGTGACGCCATCGATAGCGCGCAAGCCCTCGACGATGCGTTTGCGGCGCCTGGCGTACTCGGCAAGCATGACCGGAACGGAATCCATCGGGCCCGTCATGGCCGCGAGAGCGGCGTACTGCGCGATGGATGTGGGATTCGAGGTAGATTGGCTTTGCAGCTTGATCAGGGCTTGGACCAGCGGCTCGGGCGCGAGCGTGTAGCCGATGCGCCAGCCGGTCATGGCAAACGTTTTGGAAACCGAACCGATGATAATCACGCTGGGCTTGGAACCGGCGACACTAGCAATCGAGAACGGCTTGTTCGGCTCATAGACGAAGTGCGAGTAGCACTCGTCGCCCATAAGCCAGACGTTATGCTTTTTGCAAACGGCGAGAATGCGCTCGTATTCCTCCGGAGGGACGACAGCTCCGGAAGGATTGCTGGGTGAATTGAGAATCAGCAATTTTGTTTTCGCCGTAATGGCTTTCTCGATGGCCGCCGCTTTCACGCTGAAGCCGTCTTCCGGCCGCGTTGGAACGGCAACCGGAGTGCCGCCGGCGTACTTGACGATATCCGGGAAGCTGACCCAGTACGGCGCGGGGATGAGGACTTCGTCGCCCTGCTGCACGAGCACGCTGACGACCTGGAAAATAGCGTGTTTGCCGCCAACGTTCACGACGCATTCCTTCGGCTCATAGTTCGAGCCCAGTTCGCGCTTGTGCCACGCGCAAATGGCTTCGCGCAGGGGCATGATTCCGGCGGTGGAGGTGTACTTGGTCTTGTTCTCTTCAATCGCCTTGATCGCCGCGCGCTTGATGTGGTCCGGCGTGGGGAAATCGGGTTCGCCGGGGCCGAAGTCCGCGACGTCCACGCCGCGCGACTTGAGTCTTTCGGCTTCGGCGATGACCGCCGAAGTGGGCGAGACTTGAATGCGGTTGATGCGCTCGGTGAGTTGCACTGCTGCTCCTATCTACAGTCTTGGCCGCTGCTGCGGTGTTTCCGCGGACAAACGTTGGTATGGAAGAAGAATACAACACCGCGGCAGGGAACTTAACGCCCAATTTGGCGGCACAGCCGCGGCGGAGGGTCCGGTTATGAAACTTTGGCGCGCAGCCGTTGCTCGACGATTTCAGGAACCAGCCCGGTCAGCGGACCGCCGAGTTGAGCGATTTCGCGGACCAGCTTCGAGCTGAGGTAGCTGTAAGGCTCGCCAGGGAGCATAAAGACGGTCTCGAGGCGCGGCTCGAGTTTCCGATTCATGAGCGCCATCTGCAACTCGTATTCATAGTCGGAAACGGCACGGATGCCGCGCAGGATCACTCCGGCGCCACGTTTGCGAGCATAGTCCACAAGCAAGCCATCGAAGACATCGATTTCAACCCCGGGCCACTGCCTGGTCACCTCGCGCAACATTTCAACGCGTTCGGCCACGGTGAAAAGGGGAGCCTTTTCCGCGTTGCGCAGCACGGCGACAATCAACAGGTCAAACATCTTTCCACCGCGCGCGATGAGATCGAGGTGGCCGTTCGTAACCGGATCAAACGAGCCTGGGTAGATGGCAACGGAGGTCTTCATGGCCGGGCACAGGATGCCCTATTTTCTGCGCCGGGGAAAGAGGGCCGGGACTGGAAAGGGTGTTGGAGTCCGGCGCGGGATGTGACAGTATGCGGACTGCTGCTATGTAGCAGCTCCAGGCGAGCGAATCCAGACGAGAGAGCGAGGGCAGGTGATGAGGGAAATGCGTTCGGCAGTGTGTGCGGCCATGCTGGCGATTACCGGAGCGTTCGCGGCGGGAGGAGCTGTGGGGCAGGAGCAAACAATACCGAACCTGATGCCGATGCCCGCCAATGTGCAAATGGGAAGCGGAAACCTGGCCATTGATGCGGGCTTCACGGCGCAGTTGACCGGGCACACGGAACCGCGGCTGGAACGCGCTGTAGCGCGCTTCATGCAGCAATTGGGGAAGCGGACCGCGATCCCGCGGTTTGCCGGGACAGCGCCTGGCGGAGCGCCTGCAACGCTCGTGATTGTAACGGATCATCCCAGTAAGCCGGTGCAAGAACTCGGCGAGGATGAGTCTTACAAGCTCGAAGTGACGCCAAACGGCGCGAAACTCAGCGCGGCAACCCCGCTTGGCACGATGCACGGCTTGCAGACCTTTCTGCAGCTCGTGGATGTTTCGCCGAGCGGCTTTGCCGTCCCGGTCGTGACCATCCAGGATCAGCCGCGCTTTCCCTGGCGCGGGTTGATGATCGACTCGGCCCGGCACTTCATGCCAATCGAGGTCCTGAAGCGCAACATCGACGGCATGGAAGCCGTGAAAATGAACGTGTTCCACTGGCATCTTTCAGAAAACCAGGGCTTTCGAGCGGAAAGCAAGAAATTTCCGAAGCTGACGGGATTAGGCTCCGATGGGCTTTTCTACACGCAAGCGGAAATGCGTGAGATTGTCGAGTATGCGCGGGACCGGGGAATTCGCGTTGTGCCGGAATTTGATATGCCGGGTCACAGCACCGCCTGGTTCGTGGGCTATCCGGAGCTGGCAAGCGGCAAGGGCCCCTACGTAATCGAGCGGCGCTGGGGCGTTTTCGACCCGGCAATGGACCCGACCAACGAGAAGGTCTACAGGTTTCTCGACCAATTCATCGGGGAAATGGCGAAGATTTTCCCGGACCACTACTTTCATATCGGCGGCGATGAGGTCAACGGAAAAGAATGGAGCGCGAACCCGAGGATTCAGGCGTACATGAAGGAGCACGGCATCGCCAACAACGAAGCGTTGCAAGCGTACTTCAGCGGGCGCGTGCAAAAGCTGGTGGTGAAGCACGGGAAGGCGGTGATTGGCTGGGACGAAGTGCTGGTACCAGGAGTTCCGAAGGATATTGTGATTCAGTCCTGGCGGGGATCGGCTTCGCTGGCGAAAGCGGCGCAGCTAGGCTACCGCGGGATTCTATCGAACGGCTATTACCTGGATCTCGGCTGGAGCGCGGCGCGGCACTATGCGGTGGACCCGATGAGCGGAGATGCCGCGAAGCTGACGCCGGAGCAGGAACGGCTGGTTCTTGGCGGCGAGTCGTGTATGTGGGCGGAGTACGTTGATGCGGAAAATGTGGATTCGCGTATTTGGCCGCGGAACGCCGCCATTGCCGAGCGGCTGTGGTCGCCGCAGAGCGTCACGGACGTTGCTTCAATGTACCGGCGGATGGCGGCGGAAAGCCAGCGGCTCGAGTGGCTGGGGTTGACCCATCGCTCCTACTATCACCTGATGCTGCAACGAATTGCGGGCGCGAATGCCACACCGGAGGAGTTCGCAGCCTTGAAAACCCTGGCGGACCTGGTCGAGCCGGTGAAAGACTACACAAGGCATCGAACCGCACCTGCCGAGCCAACGAGCGCCACCCCACTGAATCGAGTTGTGGACGCAATCCCGCTCGAAAGCGACGAAGGGCGGCGCTTTAACGATTTGGTTGATCAGTATGTTGCCGGAAGCTGTAGGGACGCAGCCCTCAAAGCCAGCCTGCTGGCGCAATTCGGTGTCTGGAAAGAGAACGACGCCAAACTGCGGCCGCTTTTTGACAAGTCGTTCTTGGCGAAAGAGGTGGCCGGGAATTCGGCGGACCTCGCGACGCTGGGAGCGATCGGCGCGGACGCGCTCGGGCAAGGCGGACATGGCTCGGCAGGCTGGAAGGCCGACCGGGAAGACTCACTCAGCAAGGTCGGGACAAGCAATCCCACGTCGCAACTGCTCCTAATTCCCGCAACCGGGGTGCGCAAGCTGGTGGAGGCCGTAGCGGGGGGCTCCTGCGCATCTCAATAAAATCTTGTTTCCATATAAGTATTTGAAAAGAATGGGGTTTCAAGACAGCTTGGCGGCTTACGGTTGACTTCCCGCGAAAAGGGACTACAATAAAATCCGACTGATTCAGTCGCATATGCCTTGGGGGAAGTGGCAGTAGATGTTCAAGCTTTCCAAGAAGGCGGATTACGGGCTGATTGCCGTGAAGCATTTGGCGATGCATCGGCATCAGCACGCATGCAGCGCAAACGAAATTGCCGAGGATTACGGCATTTCGGTCACGCTGATGGCCAAGGTGCTGCAAAAGCTCGCTAAGCAAGATTTGGTGATCGCCAAGCACGGCTCAAGCGGCGGCTATCAACTGGCCAAGGAGCCGTCGCAAATCAGCGCTCTGGATGTCATTACGGCGATTGACGGGCCGGTGCTGATTACCTCTTGCGTGACCAGCCACGGACCATGCGACGCAACGGAGAAATGCTCGGTGCGCGAGCCACTCCGTCGGGTGAATGAGAGCATCCTGCAGGTGCTGGGCACGGTGACGATTTCGCAGATGAGCGACGAGCCGCATGAGCCGGCTCTGGTGGAATTGAGGTAGGCGAGCAGGAATGGCCGTAAAACTGCCAATTTACATGGATCACCACGCGACCACGCCCGTTGATCCGCGCGTGCTCGAAGCCATGCTGCCCTACTTTGCCGAGAAGTTTGGGAACGCAGCGAGCCGGAATCATGCCTTTGGCTGGGCGGCGGAAGAGGCGGTGGAGACGGCGCGTCAGCGCATAGCAGCGCTGATCGGCGCGACCCCGAAAGAGATCATCTTCACCAGCGGCGCAACGGAATCCGACAACCTGATGATCAAGGGTATAGCGGAAATGTACCGCGAGAAGGGCAGGCACGTCATCACGCAGGTCACGGAACATAAAGCCGTCCTGGATACGTGCAAGCGGCTGGAAAAACAAGGGTATGAGGTGACGTATTTACCCGTGCAGAGCGATGGCTGCGTGAATCCTGACGAAGTCCGCGCTGCCATCCGGCCGACAACCATTTTGATCACGGTGATGTACGCGAACAACGAGATTGGGACGATTCAGCCGATTCGCGAAATTGGATGCATCGCGAAAGACCATGGAGTCTTTTTTGCCGTGGACGGCGTGCAAGCCGCAGGAAAGATCCCGGTGGATGTTCAACGGGACAATATTGACCTGCTGGCTCTCAGCGCGCACAAGATGTATGGACCCAAGGGAGTCGGCGCACTGTATGTGCGGCGCGGGAATCCGCGAGTGCAGCTATCCCCGATGGTCGAGGGCGGTGGCCACGAGCGGGGGATGCGTTCGGGCACGCTGAACATTCCCGGCATTGTGGGGTTGGGGAAGGCTTGTGAGGTTGCCCGGCAGGAGATGGAAACAGAGTCCAAAAGATTGCTGGCGCTGCGGGAGCGGCTGCGGCAAGGCTTACAAGACCGTCTGGATGGAGTAACGGTAAACGGCTCGCTCGAACGCCGCCTGCCCGGTAACCTGAACGTCAGCTTTGCCAATACGGACGGCGAGAGCTTGCTTATGGGCCTGAACGATATTGCAGTTTCGAGCGGCTCCGCCTGTAGTACGGCAACCCTGGAAGGCAGCTATGTCCTCAAAGCTTTAGGCGTGGGCAATGACCTGGCCCATACCGCGATTCGCTTCGGTCTAGGCCGCTTCAATACCGAGGAAGAGGTCGACTACGCGGTCGAGAAAACCGCGCAGGTAGTCACGAAGCTCAGGGAGCTATCCCCGATCCCGGAGAAGGCCAAAGAAGGAATCGAGATTGAAAAGGTCAGATGGCAGACAGCCTGATCTACAGCCCTGGAAAGGCAAGGAAGTAATCAATGGCAACGACAGCGACCAGTGAAGGAACGATTCAGATTCACCGCTCGATTGCGGGTACCGGCGCGCCGTTTCGCGTGGCCTTCGTTCCCTACGACGACAGCGACGACGCCCGGCCCGCAGGCCAGCGCTCGTTCTATCAACTGCAGGAAGTGCGGGCGTTTTTGAAGCTCCTCGGAATTGGAACGGACTACATCAAAGATGCGCTCCGGCAATTGACGGCGGGGCGCTCGGCATGGCTGCCAAACGTTTCCATTTCGGAAAAGGCGCTCCGCAACGCGGGATTTGTCAATATGAATAATCTCGCGAGGAGCAACGGCTAGGCCCAGCCGAAGCGAGCCGACGGCGCGGCAGGAACGCTTCGCCGCAGGCTGACGCAGATGCGAGGGATCATGGCAACGACGCCCACAACCGGGACGAAGAGCGAGCCGGTACGCCTGACGGAACCTGCCGCGCGCAAAATTCGCGCGCTGCTCGAGAAGGAAGGCTTTTCGCTCGATGTCGGCGGTTTGCGGCTCGGCGTCCAGGGTGGTGGATGCTCGGGGCTTTCCTACGCCATGCGTCTGGAAGCGCAACCGCGGGACCGAGACCAGATTTTCGAGGCCTTTGGTGCGCGGATTTTCGTTGACCCGAAAAGCTTTGCCTACCTAAGCGGAACCACGCTGGATTTTGAAGACACGCTAATGCGCCAGGGCTTCATCTTCCAGAATCCCAACGCGACGCGCAGTTGCGGTTGCGGCAGCTCGTTCACTGTTTAGCCTGCGGATGGCGGACCGGGCGCCCGGAAGGCGCGCTTGGCATGCAAATCCCGGCTTTGGTTAGGCAAGTCCCTCCGGCTGCCTCTGCCGCTTCGACTATAGTCTTGGGTGCTCGCGGTGGAAGCCCGTAGCTTCCTGGTAAGCACGAGCGAAAGCCAACAGCTTTGCTTCCCCATACAACTGGCCGAGAAACGTGAGGCTTGTGGGCGTCCCTGGCCCGGCGACGTTGTCATCCGAGCCGTCCTCGGAGGAAATCGGCGGGGGAGCGTCGGCGCCCCGAAGGCCATTTGGCAGAATGAGCGCGGGATGGCCGGTGAGATTCGTGATGACCAGTTGCTGGCTCTGCGTGGGAGCGACGATGACGTCAATGTTCTCGAAGGTTTTCGCGACCGCCTCCATGGCCAGGAGACGCGCGCGGCTGGCCTGAATGTATTCGACCGCGGGGATGAACCGCGCGGCGCGAAAAGTGTTGGGCCAATCGCTGGGCTTTTGCTGGGTCAGCAGCTTATCGCGGCCGGATCGCGTCAGCTCATCGAAAGCGGCGGCGGATTCCGCAAGCAGCATGGGGACCATGGCGTCGTAAGGAAACTTCGGCATTTCCACGGGGATTAGCCGCACGCCCATTTCGCGAAGCTTCGCGAGGGCGGCTTCGTTGAAGCGGCGGTCGTATTCGGCGCGAGCGATGCCCGCTTCGCGGCGCTTCCGGGCTTCCTCGCGCCGTTTCTGTTCTTCAGGAGTAGCCGCCGGCTCTTCCTTTTCAGCGGCAGGCTGCGGCGCGGCCGGTTTGCGCTCGAAGTCGGCTTGCAAATAGCCGACGCGGAGCCTGCGCCAGTCGAGCTCGGCGTCCCAATGGAAAGCGGCGTCATGCACGGTGCGGTCGTGGCCGTCGGGACCGTAGATGGCATCGAGCACGAGGGCGCAATCCTCGACGCTGCGGCAGATGGGTCCCAGCTTATCCATGCTCCAGGAAAGCGCCATCGCGCCGGTGCGCGGGACGAAGCCAAAGGTCGGACGCAGCCCGGTGCAGCCGCAGCGCGTGGAAGGCGAAGAGATCGAACCCAGCGTTTCCGAGCCGATACTAAAAGCCACGCAGCCCGCGGCGGTGGCCGAAGCGGGACCAGCCGAAGAACCGCTCGAGCCTTGCTTCGGATTCCAAGGATTGCGCGTCTTGCCGCCGAACCAGTTGTCCCCCTGTGCAAGCGCGCCGAGAGTCAGCTTTGCGACGAGCACGGCGCCGGCTTCATCGAGGCGCTGCACCACGGTCGCGTCTTCGTCGATCTTTTGATCCTCGAAACCTCCGGCGCCCCAGGTAGTCCGATAGCCCTTCGTCGCGAGCAAATCCTTGGCGCCCCAGGCCAGCCCATGCAGCGGCCCTCGGTATTTTCCCGCGGCGATTTCACGGTCGGCCTCTTTGGCCTTGGCGAGAGCGCGATCTTCGGTGAGCGTCACCGTGAATTTCAGCAGCGGGTCGTAGCGCTTCAGGCGCTCGAGATACATTTGCGTCAGCGCCAGGGAAGAGACCTTTTTCGTGCGCAGCAGCTCGGCTTGTTCCCGGCACGTGGAGAAAGCGAGGTCTTCGAGATTTTTCGGGACGCCGCTCAAGGCAATGGCCGGGGCCTTTGACATGCGCATTGGCTTGCGCTGCGTTTCAAATTTCATGCCGGGAAGCACGGGGTCGAAGATGAGGGCCGGCGCGACGGAGTTGGGCATGTGCAGCGCGTAGATGGACTCGTAGCCTTTGGCCGCGTTGTTGAGATCGTCGAGCATCATTTCCTTGTACTCGTCGGCGATCTTTACGTCGGCGATTTCCGCCGCGGCGTCGATCATGTCTTTCGTGATTTTCGGCTTGCCTTGCGCTTGCGCCCACAGGACGCCGGGGAAAAGCGTCGCGCCAAGTCCCATCCCCGAACACACCCTCATGAAATCCCGCCGGTCAAGCATGGTTGGTCTCCCTTTGGTTGTTCTTGAGCGCGCGGGAACTATATCACTTGATGCCATCGCTTTATGCCCGAGCGTGTTTTGCGTGGCGCAGCAGCGCTGTCAGAGCCAAGCGTGCAAAAGCGCAGCGGTGCACAGACGCGAGCTTGCAAACGCGCCGGGACCCGGGCACCAGTTGGGGCGTAGCGGGCCCTGAAGGGAACCCCATAAACTTCAGTGAGGAGGCGCGGGAAGCGACTTCAGGTACGCCAAGATCGCTTTCGCGTCCTCGGGATGCATGTGGTAGATGTGCATCGGGGGACGCAGGGTCTCGCCTTGCGGCCCGATACCTTGCTCCAGGACGCGCTCGAACTGTTCGTCGGTGAAGCTGGGCATTCCCGCCAGCGCCGGAACGTGATCCGCCCAGTTCGGAATCGGCTTAACCGGCATGATCCAGACAGGCGCGCCTTGCAGCCAGGCGCTATGGTCCAATTCGCCGTTGGCTTTGCGAGGCGAATGGCACTCCCCGCACATGGCGACTTCTTCGACCAGATAGCGGCCGCGCTCGATGGCGCTTTGATCCGGGGTTCTCTTCTGCGCGCGTGCTACTTCCCGGGACGGAACCAGCAATCCCGCCCCAACTGCCACGCCCAAAATGGCAAAGACCAGCAAAGTACGGAAAATGATCGTAGATAGACGCAATGCAATCTCCCGAAACAAGCGCGAGGATGATACCACAGCACGCGCGAAGAACCGGCGCGGGAGACCCGCCAGAGATTCGTTTTGTCGACTAGGAGGGGATGCCGGTGATCAAGATTTCATTTGGCCGTGCTGGAACGTTCCTGTCGCGGACCGCCAGTAAGATCAACGAACTCGATCTGCCACGGCCTGGTGCTCAGGTTCAGCCGTGCGAGTGAAATTGGAAGATGGAAGCGGCGGGGGCCGGCGCTGCCTGGATTCAAATAAAGAACGCCATTGCGCTCAATGCGCTCGGGTTTATGAGAGTGGCCGCTCACCACGATGTGAAAGCCGGCCGCGGCGGGATTGAGATCCAGCTGCTTTGCATCGTGCCGCATGTAAATGGTGGCGGACTCGGTTTCGATGATTTGGGTTTCAGGCAGAGCGTTGCACCATGGCGCCGTATCGATGTTGCCTCGCACCGCGAAAACCGGCGCGAGTTCGCCGAGCCGCGTAAGGATTTGCTGATCGCCCACGTCTCCGGCGTGCAAGATTAACTCAGACCCGCGCAGGGCGGCCAAAGCCTCCTCGCGCAGAAGGCCGTGCGTATCTGAGATCACGCCGATGCGATGGGCAAGAAACACGCCCGCATTGTAGCGCTAACCGCCGCGCCAGCTCAGAATCGCCTCATGCGACAAATGTCCTACGCGGAAGCCGAATTTTTCGTTGGAAACACGCGGCGAAGAGGCCGCGAGCCGGGCACCGGGAAAACCATGTGCCAGAAATTGCTTTCGGCGGAGGCAAATTCAACGCCAACATAGGTCTTGCCGTCGCGAGCACGGCGTATCGAGACGACTCGGCATTCAATGGATTGCGCGGTAATGTCATTCACCAGCAGCAGCGACTGCCCGAGGACCACTACCGGTTCCAGAGCGAAAAGCGCCCCGTGGCGATTTATCGATTGCGATACGGATTGCGCGCAGAACTTTTCTCCCGTGTCGGTTTTCCCGTGTATGGTCAGCGGCACGGCCAGAGTGACCCTAAGTGTGCGCCGCCGCTCTTTATAACGAAAATGCAGAAGGGACATTTCTACCGACACCTCTTGCTCAAATCGAAAGACCGCAAGGTACTTGCTGGCTTCTCAGACCAACCTCAGCGAATGCTTAACGCTTGGGCGGCCCGGGCGACAAGGACGGAAACCACTTCGGCATTGTCGACACACCCGGATTCTGGCGGCCCTCACGCAAAAAGACAATGGCGAGACGGTACCATATTTTCGCCGGCCTGGACAGTACCCTTGGCCTATCGGGCTTTCTTACCCGCCTAAGAGTTACTCCCGGAGCGACCTGAGCCGTCATCCCTGCATGAGCTGGTGTCGCAAAGACCTGAAGCGTTTCAAAAATGTGGAAGGAATCACAAGCCAAGCGGCCCTTAGGGTCGCACCGACATCGCCGGCCCCCCCCGTAATTAGCTGATTCCAAGCAGCTTAACGATTTGCAGCGCGTTGACCCGCTCCCGGTCAACGGTCAGCCCCCAGTGCAGATGCGGACCGGTAACGCGCCCCGTTGCACCGACTTTGCCGAGCTCCTCCCCTGCTTTTACCATCTCCCCCGCTTTCACTGTGAACGCCGAGAGGTGGCCATAGAAGGTGTAGACGCCAAAGCCGTGGTCAACCACAACCGTGTTCCCCGAAAAGAATAGCGGCTCGGCCAGAACCACCCGCCCGGCCTGTGCCGCGTGGATTGGCGTACCTGTGGGAGCCGGAAAATCGACTCCCGAGTGGGGTGAACCGGGCTGACCGTTAAGAACGCGTCGTCGGCCGAAATTCCCGCCAGTGGTTACGCCGTCCAGCGGGACCCGGAACGCCCCCTGCCAGAGCCGCTCGGGCGTAATTGTGCTGAAAATCGCTCGGAGTTTCTCCGTTTCAGCTTTGGCGCGTGCCAGCTGCTCCGGGTCTGGTTCAACGAACTGCTTCTCGACCTTCAGGTTCTCGGTTGGAAACTTACCCGCGCGCACCAGGATGGGGACTGCACAACGGAATACTTCGGCGCCAGTGGCTTGGCCAGTGATTTTGGCTTGGTATCGCCCGGGCGCTTTCTCGAGGTCCACGCCGAGCAAGCCGGCCCAGATGTGGCCGTTCCCGCTCTCCTGCCAAAGGGGAACATCGCGGCCATCCCACTCCGCCTTGGCGTTGGTGATCGGGGCTTTGGCCAAGAGATGGGCGACAATTAGGCTGCCCTGCGGAACGGCCGAAGAACTTAGAGCAAGGGAAATGCCTTGGTCGCACGGGAAGTGGCGAGTTCCAATGCTGGCTCGCGCTATGTCCCGCGGCTGGCGCATGCCCGCCCGGTTGCCCGCAGCCAGAACGGAAGCTACCGCGGCGGTTAGGGCCAGAGCTAGAGCCGCAACCGCCATTCTCCAGCCTCGTAACGGTCCCTTCAAAAGGCCTCACCAACGAGCTGCGTATTGCGAGAAGTATTCTACCGAAGCATTCGTCGTGTTTGTGGGCGATTCACAGGTTTACTGCGTGTCGCAGGCACGAAGGCTGGTGGACCTAACTACGAGCCGGGTCGAAGGTACCGTTCTGAGTGGCAAAGGAAGGAAGCGTCCATTTTCCGGCGGTAGCGGATAGCTCGAGGCCCACCGCAAACGCATTCGTGGCGACTTGCTGGCAGTAGACCACGCGCGCCCGGGAGCGCAGACTCCCGAGCATCGAGCGCACGTACAGGCGGGCGTTCGGCGGCACCGGATGGCTGGTGATGACGCGAGCGCCATGAGAACTTACGTTTTCCGTCACGCCTTCTTGCGCGCGGACCCGCACGTCAACGCTCGAAAGATCGACGGTCACCTTCATGGGCATACGTTCTTCCACACGGCGCGAGGTCGCGGCCATAGCACACCAATGCGTTGGAATGGAGCTGGGCGAAGGCCCGGGTGGGTGAGCGGCGGCATCATACTCTCCATACCCCGGAGCGCGTCAAGGAAGATTGGTCATTCTCGGGGAAGATGTCCGCGTATGCGACAGCCCTTCCCACGACCGAACGCCCGCGCTGCCGTTGCGCGTCCCAGGTAAGGCTTAACTGTTTATCTCACAAGGAGTTGCGCGATATCGCCATCCGGCTTTTGAATTGCCACTGCCACGCTGCTAGTCTCTGTTTCTGTGCCGCCAGATTTCGCCAGGAGGCTCTAGATGAGAAAACTGGAGTGGTTCCGCGAATCGGTTTCCGAGTTGCCGAGCGAGCAAGCGCTATTGGAGCGGCAGGCGAAAGGGTGGCGCCCGGTGGCCATCGAGTGGGAGCGAGAAGTCGAATACCAATTCCCCGCAACGGCTTCACCTGCAGCCCAGAGCGGTGCCGAGTTACCTTACGGCTTGCGAATCGCAGCTGATTGCCGCCACCTCGAGGAGAATCCCGCGGAAATGGACGTACTGCGCTTTCTCGCCGAAATGGTCGTGCAGGACCTGTCGTTCCCGCGCATGGCCGATATGCTGAACCTGCGCGGCCTGCACACGCGTGATGGCCGGCCTTGGACCGCCGTCGATGTCTTTCAGCTTACGCCCCGGCTGATTGACGCCACACCGCGCATCCTCGCGACCTCCGATTGGGTCGAGCGCAAGAAGCAACTCTCCCAGGTGCCGTGGAACTCCTAACCACGAACCGGCGCGAGGCGAAGACTCGGAAGATGTCGCGCTTCGCCCTCGTACCGCCGCGCGCAGTCCGCTGTCTACTTTCGGGCCGGATTACGCATTCCGATTTTTTCTGCCGCCGCGGTCACCAGGGCGTCACACCCATTCAGACACGCATCGCGGAAATCGCTGGCCAATTTCTCGTGATCGCTTGCCGGAGGCCTTAGCAGCGCCGTGCCATGGACGAGCGCGATGATTCCCAGCGCAAGCTGCTTATGATCTTCCGGCTTGCCGCCTAACCGCTTCGCGAGGAGCGCCTTAAGCAAGTCATAGGACGGCGTGGGGCCGTCCTGCGCCAGGCGGACTCCCCAGTCCGTGGTCAAAAGCCGGTACTGCGCTCCATGTTCGGAAACGAACTCGAAGGCTCTGCGGCAGGCCTCGTCGATGCTCTGTGACGGCCGCAGCGCCTCGAAGAGTTCCCGGCGCGCTCGCTCACGCATGCCGTTCAGGAGCTTCTCTTTATCCGCGTACCGCTCGTACATCGAAGTCGTTGTCGTTTTCGCCGCTCTTGCCACCGCTCTCATGGTCAATCCGTGCTCGCCCTTCTTGCTCCACAAACGGTAAGCGGCATCCATGATGCGGCCTTCCAGTCCTGCGTCTGCTTTCCGGGGCATGGGCCCTCCCCAAACCGGCCGGCCATCGCCGGCAATTATATCCTTTACAGCGTTACAGAAACAATGTATAAGTTATTTGGGCCGCCGAAATCAAGCTTTCTCCGCTGTTAAACCCTTTTAATCAGCGCTCGAGAATGTCAGGAGCAAGGAAGTGTTTCGCTTTCAATATACGATTGTGACCAAGGCCGCGCGCAAACTGGCCTGGGAAGTCTTCTCGGATCACCGCTGCTGGAATTCCTTCGCCAGCATTTACGGGGAAATTCGCTGGCGCGAAGGACGTCCCTGGCAAGCCGGCAGCCGCATGGAAATTGAACTTTTGCATCCATTTCGAGGCGTCATCGAGCATGTGGTAACCAGTTGCACTCCCGGCCACCGGGTTGGCTGGATTGACCATGCCATGGGAGCAGCCATGGCCCAGTGGGTGCACTTTGAAGAGCACATCTCCGGAGGGACCCGTGTGCATACCTGGGGCGATCTGGTGCATTCCGGCCTGGTGATCGCCGGAAAATCCGCGGAGCAGCTCATCACCGGCTTTATCGAAACCTGGTATGAAAACTACCGGGCCTATTGCGACCAACTCGCGGGTGCTCTGCGGCAGGCTCATCGCCTCGATGCGTCTCCCGAAAACCCCTGAGTCGCTGCGTATCGGAATGAGTTGGGCAACGGAAGAACCAAGTCTGTCACTTTCCCTTAGGAAGAATCTTCGCGGCGGCGCAATTTTTTCGCCGCCGCTCTTGCCTGTGCTCCAGACGGGATAGGCAAAGACAAGCGCTTCCTTCCGCGCCGTAGTGGCCAGCCGATTGCACCTCGGCGCAGCCGGTGATCCAGTCGGCTCGGTCCGCGGGAGGTGAACGCATGTCCCGTTCTGTTTCTCCATTCTCTTGTTTGTGGGCAATCGCCACGCTCACGCTGACAGCGCCCTTGCCGAGCGGCGCGTTTCCATCGCCAGGCACCATCGTCCCGCAGCAACCCGCCCCTGAGGCAAAACAGCCGCCCATCACGCAGCCGCTCGCCTTCGTCTACTACGCGGGAAAGATCCGAAAGCACGGCGGCCGGTACATTCTGCAAGACAGCACCATGCCGATTCCTTTCTACCTGGACGATCAGAAAGCCGCCAAAACGTTCGCGGGGCAAGACGTTGTCATCATGGGCGTGATCGTGGAAAGCGAGCCGAGCCACGTAAGTCTTCAGGTTCGTCAGATCGAACCCGTTGCCCCGCGCTAGCCTGCGCTGCGTTTTACGATCATCCTCCGAGTACTGCTCGTTCTCCTCGGGATTTTTGGCTGGCTTTATCAGGATTTCAGTCTGGACGCAGCGCGAGAAAGTCGCCGCCCAGGCGTTCGCCAACGCGTGCCCGGTTTCCCATCATCGGCAGGATTGTAGCGGGCCGCCGCAAGCCGCAAGAGCCGGGTAACGAGCACGGATCGAGTCTCCGAGAGCCGGGGTTCCTGGTCCCCTTGACCGCGCTCAATCGCCCGCGGCTTCGGTTCTCTCACGAACGCAAATCAGGTGTGGTCGATCAGGCGGTGGTGAATCGCGTAAAGAGCAAGCTCAAGCCGGTCGGAAACGCCGAGCTTATCGAAGATGTTGTGAAGGTGATTCTTGACGGTCTGTTCGGAGATGAAGAGCTTTTCGCCGATTTCCTTGTTGCGGAAGCCTTGCGCGACGAGCTGGACGATTTCTTTTTCACGGTCGGAGAGCAGGGGCTTTTCGCGCCGAGGCCCGGACTCCGAGGATTTCGAGAAGGCCTTCATGACTTCGGCGGTCATGCGATTGTCGAGCCAAATCTCGCCCGCAAAGACGCGATGGATGCTCTTGACGAGCAAGTCGGTGGCGGATTGCTTCAGCACCACGCCGCGCGCTCCGAGGCGCATCGCGCGGACGACATCGCGGTCGTCCTCGGCGGCGGTGAGGACGATAACGCGGGTCGGCAGCGTATCGAAATTGACTTCCTCAAGAACGGCCAGGCCGTCCTTATCGGGCATGCGCAGGTCCAGAAGCAGAATATCGGGCTTCAGCTTCGAGATAAGCTTGATGGCTTCCGCGCCGTTCTGCGCTTCACCGACGATCGAGATCTCGTCGTCGGAATCAAGGAGCTTGCGCAGGCCGTCGCGAAAAATAGCGTGATCATCGGCCAGCAGGACGCGGATTTGTTGTTTGGTTTTGGCCATGTCAACCGAGGGGGACCTCTACGGTCAAACGAGCACCATGGCCGGGGTTCGACTCGACAGTCAACACACCCCCGACAGTGCGCGCACGCTCCTTTATGGAAATCGGACCCAGCCTGAGACGGTCGAGTTCGTCACCTGTGAAACGGCCCGCGAAGCTGAACCCTTCGCCGTTGTCGTCGACAACCAAGACGAGCCGACTGTCATCCTGCGACAGTTTTACCACGACATGGGAAGCCCTCGCATGCTTTTTTATGTTGTTGAGTGCTTCACGGTAAATCTGGAACAGCTCGCGGCAAACGCGGTCCGGAGCGCGCAATTCGGCGGAATCGATGAGCAAGTCCAGCGCGAGAGCCGACTCGTTGCGGAAGCGCTCGGCGAAGCCCCGCATGAGGTCCACCAGGTCGGCGGACTGCACGCGTACAGGACGCAAGTCGGTGACGAAAGCGCGGAGATCCGCTCCTTCATTGCGCACCGTTTGCTGAAGATCGGAAAGGCCGGCGGCGACTTGCTCGGGCGCGGTGGCAACGCGGCGCCGGAGGACATCCAGCTGGATTTCGATGCTCAGGAGCGTCTGCAGAATCCCGTCGTGCAGATCGCGCGAAATGCGCGAGCGCTCCGCTTCAATGGCTCGAGCGCGCAGATGCCGCAAGAGGAAGAGATTCTCGAGAGCGGGCGAAACGTGCCGGGCGATGCGTTCGAGCCAGGCCAGGTCGTTCTTGTCGAAGGGACGGCTGCCGTTCTTCCGGCTGTTGAGAAGGAAGATGCGTCCGACGGGCTGGCCGCCTTGTTCAAATGCCGCGGTGATCAGCGAGCGGACTCTGAATTCCTGAACGGCGGGGCCGGGGAGGCGCGGAACATTTTTCAGCGGGCGGCCGTCGCGCCGGTCCCAGCCGAAACCGGAGCCTTGTGCGGCAAGCGAATTCCAGCAGAGGGTGGCATCGAGATCGTCGAGGAGCAGGCCGTCGGTGCGCGCCAAGGGCAAATTCTCCGGAATCAGGCGCTCGCTTTCGCCCTGCTTGAGCCGCCAAAGAAAGATGCGCTCGAGATCCGCGTCGCGATAGGCGAGCATGGCTTCCTCGACCTGGAACGCGGAGGCAAGCTCATCGAGCAGAAGGCGAAGGGATTCGGCAAGACCCTGATCCACCTGGAGCGTCGCCGAAATACGGGAGAAAAATTCGTTTTCCGCGGCGAAGCGGCGGCTGCGGTCGCCGAGGAACGCGAGGCCGGCGCCGCCGGCGAAAGTGCCCGCGGTAAGGCCGACCCAAGAGAGAATGCGCATCCACTGAATTTCGCCGGCGTGAACGGTGAAAAGCACCATGGCAAGGGAGAGCGCGCCCGCAAGGGGAAGCGCGGCGTCGAGCCCCCAGCGGATGCCGGCCGCGAAGCAAACGAAGGCGTAAGGGAACCAGACGGCAACGGACGACGGGGAGATATACATGAAGAAAACGAGAGCGAGGAGGTCGCAAAGGAGCGGCAGGTGCCAGTCGCGGGTCCGCAGAAGGTGCTGGAGGGGAATGGCCGCCAGCGCCAAGGCCATATAGGCGAGAAGCAGCGTAAGGCTGGGCCGAGCTTCCCGAGCGGAGGCGCGCTCGAGCAGGGCCAGAATCGAAAGCAAAATGAGGAACGGGCGGCCATAGAGAATTTGCCGCTCGAAATGGAGACGGTCGCTCTGCTGAAAGCTCATGCGCGGGGAAGCGTTTCCAGGATTAGTGTAGCAAGGGGGCTATACGCGGCTTTACAGCCAATCGCCGGCGTTTCCAGTCAGCAACGGCGGCCGCGCAAGCCAGACGCCAGCGCGCTCTGCAGCGCCATCGCTTCGGCGGCGCACGCATGTGGCTCGCCCTCGCAATCGCCGGCAATGCCGCGGTCCTTTGTGAGCCCCGCAAAATGTCGTAAACTATGGTCGCGGTGTCTCTGGTGGGAGTAGCTCAGCTGGTAGAGCGTCGGACTGTGGCTCCGAATGTCGCGGGTTCAAATCCCGTCTCCCACCCCAATCGTTTCAAATCTGAGGAAAAAGGCGGCCGTTTGCTGGCCTATGCGGATTGAGTGCCGGGGTGTGTTGTTTGACTTGGACGGAGTGCTCGTGGATTCCACGCCGGCTGTGGAGCGAGTGTGGACGCGCTGGGCCGAGGAGCATCAGCTCGACGCAAGATCCGTGGTGAAGCAGGCGCACGGCCGGCCGAGCATTGCGACTATTCGCGAATTGCTGCCGCACGCCGATCACGCGGCGGAAGACCGTAAAGTAGAACGCTGGGAAATCGAGGACATTGCGGACGTGGTGGCGCTGCCGGGCGCAGCCGAACTGCTCCGAACTCTGCCGGAGAGCAGATGGGCGGTGGTGACCTCCGGCACACGGGCGCTGGCAACCGCGCGGCTCAGAGCCGCAGGGCTGCCGGTGCCGCAAGGATTTGTGACAGCGAACGACATTCAGAATGGGAAGCCGCACCCGGAGCCGTATTTGCTCGGGGCGAAGCGCCTCGCGTTGCGAGCGGAGGAGTGCGTTGCGATTGAGGATGCGCCCGCAGGTATCCGGGCGGCAAGGGCGGCAGGAACACGAGTGATTGCGGTTCGCACGACCACGGAAGCCGCTGAACTGCGCGAATCGGGCGCGGATTGGATTTTGGCGGATCTTTCCCGCGTCTCGGCACATCCGAACGGCGGGTGCCTGGCGCTGACGTTCACGGAAGAATAGAACACGCAACGCGGATTCCGCGCTTGGCTTGCCAGGAAAGGGCGCCGCGAGCGCGGAGAAACGAAAACCGGCGGAGAGCCGGAAGTTTTGACTTGCTCTCAAGCGCCACATAGAATGGCGCCGCTTGCCTGCCTTTTTGGATTCAACGCGCGAAGGAGGATGTGAATGAGCCGCAACAGTGGTGTGCTGAATGCCGTGAGCTTTTCAGATCTGCGGGTTTCGCGTCTGGGGATCTCCTGTGCGCTGGCTTACGCGATGTTCTTCTGCGCGCCGCTCTTCGCACAAGATAAGGAGAAGGACAAAGACAAGGCGGCGGAGACAGCCATTGCGGCCGCGAAGGAAGAGTCCTCCGTCACCGAGCACAGCGTCAGGATTGGCGGGCAGACGATTCCCTACAAAGCCACGGCTTCGACCACGCTCCTGAAAAACGAGAAGGACGAGCCGGTCGCGCTGCTCTATTCGACGGCTTACACGCGCAGCGACATCAAGGACGCGAACCAGCGGCCGCTGGCGTTTCTCTATAACGGCGGGCCGGGCGCCTCTTCCATCTGGGTGCACATGGGCGCCTACGGGCCGCGCCGCGTGGCCTCGGTGGACGTTGGCGGCGGCATCGCCCCTCCTTACAAGCTGGTGGACAACGCGGAGTCGCTGCTCGATCGCGCGGACCTCGTTTTCATCGATCCCGTCGGCACCGGCTTCAGCCACGCGGTGGGCAAGGCCCAGGACAAGGACTTCTGGGGCGTGGATCAGGATGTAAAATCGCTCGCACAGTTCATCCATTTATATGTCAGCCGGAATAATCGCTGGAATTCGCCAAAGTTTCTTATCGGCGAGAGCTACGGAACGTTTCGCTCCGCCGCGCTCGGCAACTATCTGCAGTCCCATGAAAGCATCTATCTGAACGGCATCGTGCTGATGTCCTCGGTGCTGGATTTGGGCACGATTTCCTTCAACCAGGGCGAGGACATGACTTACGTCTTCTACCTGCCGAGCTATGCTGCGAGCGCTTGGTATCACAAGCTGCTGAAGGACCGGCCCGAAAACGAAAGCGCGTTTCTGCAGGAAGCGCGCCATTTCGCGCAAACGGAGTATGCGCTGGCCCTGCTCAAAGGCGACCAGATCAGCGACGCCGAAAAAGCGGATATTGCGAAGAAGCTCGCGCGCTTCACGGGGCTCAGCGAAGACTACCTGCTGAAAGCCAACTTGCGCGTGAATCTTCCGCAATTCATGAAGGAGTTGCAGCGGGCGAAAGGGCTCACCACGGGCCGCTTCGACGCCCGCTATAGCGGAGCCGGCTACGACGCGCTTGGTGAGTACGCGGAGTACGACCCGCAGGACGCGGCAATTGGCGGCGCCTTCGTTTCCGTTTTCAATTCCTATGTGCGCGAGGAACTCAAATTCGGGCAAGACAAGATTTACCATCCGCAAGCCGACGCCGGCGATTGGGATTGGAAGCACCGCGGCCCCGGCGAGAATTTCGGCTTTCCCGGCTCTCCGAACGTCGAGGCCGATCTGATTCAGGCACTCATGACCAATCCGCGGCTGCAGGTGGAAGTGGAAAACGGGCTGTATGATCTGGCGACACCCTTTTTCGAGACCGAATATACGATGCACCACCTGCTGCTGCCCGAAAAGCTGCGCGGAAACATCCATCTGCAATATTACGAAGCTGGGCACATGATGTACGTTCGCGACGACGACCGCGCGAAGCTGAAGAATAATGTGGGGAGCTTCATCGAGAGGGCTTCCCAACCTGAATGAATTTGTTCGAAAGCCTGGCCGAGCACGGCTGGATTGTTGATGTCCTTCTCTTTCTTCTCGTCTGCCTGTTATCGGTCCGGATGAAACTGCTGAATCGACTGGAGTCGTGGCTGGCCAGGTTCGCGGAGCGGCGGCGAACGGCGCTGGTCATTCTCTTCCTGGGACCCATCGCATTGCGTCTGGCGCTGCTGCCGCAGCTTCCGGCACCGAAGCCCGCCATCCATGACGAGTTCAGCTATCTGCTGATGGCAGATACCTTTGCGCACGGACGGTTGTCGAACCCGCCACACCCAATGTGGAAAAGCTTCGAGACGTTTCACGTCCTGTGGTTTCCATCCTATGCGTCAAAGTATCCGCCCGCGCAAGGAGCTGTGCTGGCCCTTGGCGAGATTTTTGGCAGTCCATGGATCGGCGTCATTCTGAGCGCTGGAGCCATGTGCGCCGCCATCGCGTGGGCTTTGCAGGCATGGATGCCGGCGCGGTGGGCGGGGCTTGCCGCATTCCTTGCCGCGGTGAAGCTATGCGTGGCGACTTACTGGATGAACAGTTATTGGGGCGGAACGGTAGCGGCGGCGGGAGGCGCGCTCATCCTCGGCGCGGCAGGAAGACTGCTCAAAGGGGCAAAGGCGCGCGATGCGCTGCTGCTGGGGATTGGCGTGGCTATCGTTGCGAATAGCCGGCCCTTCGAGGGTTTGCTGCTCTGCCTTCCGGTCTTCTGCTTGCTGCTTTGGCGGCTGATCAGCAAGGCCAAGAGCCGCGAGGTCCTCCGAAGCCGCGCGGCCACCATATTGCTTCCGGCTGGGTCGGTCTTGGTGGCCGCCGCGATATTCATGGGCTACTACAACTGGCGTGTAACGGGGAAGGCGACACTCCCGCCCTATTTTCTGGCCGCTGAGACCGACCCTTCGGCGCTATTCATTTGGCAACACGCAAAGGCGCCCGTCCAGACGCAGGTGAAAGCGTTCGACGAATTTTTCAATGGTTGGGAGCGCCGCCACTATGACCGAACCTGGAGCGATCTAAAACGCGTTTCGCTGGAGAAGCTCGAGTTGTCGGGAGGGCTCTTTGGATGGCCCGAAGCGCTGCTCATCGCAGCGGGAACTTTATTAGTGTTTCGGGATCGGCGGACGCGGTTTTTACTGGCGGTGTTCTTCATCGTTATCGCGGGCCATTTTGCGAGCGCATGGTCGAATCCGCACTACATCGCGCCGATCACTTGCGTCATCTACGGCCTGATGGCGCAGTCAATTCGACATCTGCGGACGATGAGGTGGGCAGGAGTGCCCGCGGGCGCGATTGCCGCAAGGTTCGCGATCGTTGCGCTGGTGGTCAGCACCGGAATGCTGGTGAAATTCCGCGTCAGCGACGCCCGGGGGTGGGGGGGCCAGGGCCTTCCCGGGCGCGCGCAAATTGAGGAGCAACTTGAGCGCATGCCTGGAAAGCAACTGGTTCTCGTGCGATACCTGAAAAACCACAGCATGCACCAAGAGTGGGTTTACAACGGCGCCGATATCGACGGGTCGAAAATTGTCTGGGCACGGGAGCTTGATGCAGAGCAAAACGCAAGGCTGGCAGAGTACTTCAGCGACCGCAAGATATGGCTCGTAAGGGTGAGCTTTTTTGGCGCGCTTCTGGAACCGTACTCGCCCGAAGGCATCCATTCCGCTCCAGAGACCGGGGAATAGCGCGGCGCACAGGGGCGAGATGGAGGTTGAATCCGCCGGGCGGGTCAAAGGTCGTAGTCGCCAATGTAGGTTTCGCGGCTGATGCCGAGCATGCTGAGGAAGAACGAAGAAAAAATCACCTGAAGCCCGAGAAAGAGCCACATCGACCAGAACAAGACCTGCCGAATTTCCGCGAGTGGGCCGAATCCGCTGGACGCCCAGCGCCAGGTAATCCAGGCGCAGCCCGCGAATCCAGCGAGGAAGAGAGCAGCGCCACAGAGCAACCCCGTTTCAAGCGTGATGCGCTTGAGAAGGCGGCGAAGCGAGACGGTGCCGCGATCGAACCGTGCCGCATAGCTGAAAAGCTTCGCGAATGCTCCAATGGAAATGATCTGCGCGCCAAGAAGCGTGAAGATGACGCCAAAGATCATGGTGTGGATGTCGAGGACGACGCGCGGAGTTACATGGCGCGGACCTGGAAGCAGCCAGAACACGAGGAAAAGGCCAAGCAGGAGAAAAAAGCCGCCCGGCAGCAGGAAGAGCTGATTCGGCGCATACATCAGCATGAAGCGCAGGCTGCGCCAGCCGTCGCGGAAACTGCGCAGGTGGGGAGGACGCCCGCGCTTGTCGGGCCACAGGACGATGGGTATCTCCGAGATTCGCGCGCCAATTTGCGCGGCCTTGATCACGAACTCGAGCGCGAATTCCATGCCCGTGCTGCGCACATCCAAGCGGTCGTATATCGCTCGAGAGAAGCCTCGCATCCCGCAATAACTGTCTCCGACGCCCGCGCGGAACAGCGCATTCAGGAGCGCCGTCAATCCGGGGTTGCCGAGATATCGGTGCAGGAGCGGCATCGCGCCGGGCTTGATACCCCCAAGGAAGCGATTACCCATCACCAGGTCATAGCCTTGGCGAAGCTTCTCGACGAAATTCGGCACTTCGCCGAAGTCGTAGCTGTCATCGGCATCGCCCATGATGATGTAGGTTCCGCGGCAAGCTGTAATTCCCGCCTTCAGCGCGGCGCCATAGCCGCGCGGCTCGACTCGAATCACCCGGGCTCCGTGAGCTTCCGCGATTTCAATCGAGCCGTCGGTCGAGCCGTTGTCAGCGACGACGACCTCGCCGCGCAGCCCGGATTTCTGGAACGCCGCGCTGGCCTTATCAATGCAAAAAGCCAGCGAATTTGCCTCGTTTAGACAGGGAATCACAACGGAAACATCGAGCGGCTCCGAGGTGCCCGAAGGTGACGAGACGATCCGGTGTGCCGAGATAGCGGAGTCCATCGGAAAAAATTCCATTCTGCCACGGCCAAGCCACGAAACGGCCAGATGTTCCCACAGGTTGAGCGCCTCGTAAACTCCTCCGTAATGTGGGACACTCTCTTCGTCGAAGCGAGGACGTCAGGCCCGAAATGGATACCGCAACAACACGGCGCGCCTCCTTTTCTCGGGAAACCACGGCCCCTCAGGGCGTCACTGCGTGGGAAGCGGCCTATCTGCGGTTCGAAACTCCCGAAGAAGAGATCCAGAAATTCATCAAACGGCTGAAGCGGCTCGGAGCAGCCCAATGGCCGCGCGATTCCCGAATCGTCGAACTCTTCTGCGGCCGGGGAAACGGATTGCACGCGCTGAGCCGGCTGGGATTTCGCAATCTCGAGGCCGTCGATCTTTCTCCCAGGCTCATTTCGCAATATCAAGGGCCGGCGATTCGGTATGTCGCGGACTGCCGGCGTCTCCCGTTCTCGAACAGGAGCAAAGACGCCGTTATCGTGCAGGGCGGGTTGCATCATCTGCCGCTGCTGCCGGACGATTTGGAGCAGACATTTGCCGAAATTCATCGCGTGCTGAAACCCGAGGGCCGCGTGATGTTCGTGGAGCCGTGGCGGACTCCATTTCTCACATTCGCCCATTTCGTATCGGATAATCCGCTGGCGCGCCGGCTTTCGAACAAACTCGACGCGCTTGCCACCATGACCGAGCACGAACGCCCCACCTACGAACGCTGGCTCGGCGCGCCCGAAATGATTGTCAGACTCGCGCATTCGCACTTCGAGCCGCTTCAGGAAGCGTTCGCCTGGGGCAAATGGAACTTTGTGGCAAAGCCCCGCCCGAGCCAACCTTGACTGCTTCCGTCAGAACAAGCTTGCATTTTGCGCTTCCCCGAATATCATGGCGCGACCGCTTCTCGGATCCATGCGAACGAATTGAGCGCCGTCCTTGCTTAGCGACACGACAGCAGCTTCCAAAGCGCGCAGCCGCGGACGCTTGCTGCAGGTCCTGGGCGTGTGGTTTGGCATCGCTGTTGCCGTCGGCAATGCCATCGCCGCCGGAATCGTCCGTACCCCCGGCGACATTGCCCGCATGTTGCCGAATGCCTGGCTCTTTATCGGCATCTGGATTGTCGGCGGTCTGTACGCTTTCTTCGGTGCATCCTCGCTTGCCGAACTTGGCGCCGCCATTCCGCGAAGCGGCGGCCAGTATAATTTCTCCCGCCGAGCGATTGGCGAGTACGCCGGCTTCATCGTGGGCTGGAGCGACTGGCTTTCCACTTGCGGCACTGCCGCTGCCGTTTCCATTGTGATCGCGGACTATAGCGCCAATCTCCTGCCATTCCTCCGGCACTTTGAGCTTCCCTTCGCTGTCGCCGTCATCCTCTTCTTCTTTGTTTTGCAGTGGCGTGGCATCCGCTGGGGCAGCGGCACGCAGTTGCTCACTTCCGCGCTAAAGACGGCGGCATTCCTGCTCTTGGTGGCCGCATGCTTTTTCATCGGGGCGCCCCGCACCGCGCCCGGCGCGCAAGAGACGGGCCTTGCGATGCCGGCTGGCTGGGAGCTTCTCGCCGCGCTCATCCTCAGCCTGCAGGCTGTCGTGTACACCATCGACGGCTGGGACGGCGTCGTGTACGTTGGCGGCGAAGTTCGCGATCCCGGCCGCGACGTGCCCCGCGCCATTTTCGGCAGCGTATTTTCGGTCATGGCCATCTATCTGCTGCTGAACCTTGCGGTCCTCTACCTCCTGCCCATGAACGAGATCGCCGGAAATAATTTTGCCCTGGGCTCCGTCGCGGTACGCATTTTCGGCCGCTATGGCGACCCGATCATACGCTCCATCATGGTCATCTCGATGCTCAGCTCCATGAACGCGAATCAGATCTTTTGCACGCGGACGCTCTACGCCATGAGCTGCGACGGACTCTTTTTCCGCGCCGCCGCGAGCGTGAACAAAGGCGGCACGCCGGTCGTGGCGCTTCTGCTGAGCACCATCGCCGGCGTTCTCTTCCTGCTGACTGGCACCTTCGAGCGCGTCATCGCCATGCTCTCGTTCTTCTTCGTGGCCAACTACACCCTCTCCTACGCGTCGCTCTTTCTGCTGCGCAAGCGCGAGCCAGGAATGCCGCGCCCCTATCGCGCCTGGGGCTACCCCTGGACTACCGGCATCGCGCTCGTCGCCTCGGTGGCGTTTCTGGTTGCCTCGGTTGTGACGGACCTCAGCAGCGCTGTTTCGACCGGCAAACTCTGGCCGCCGAGCCCCGCCTTGCTCGCGCTTGGCATCCTGATCTTGAGTTATCCGGTTTTTCGCGTCTCAAAGCTGGTTTCGGTGCGTCCTTCGCGTCGGCCCTGAGCCTCGCGCTTGCTCTCGATCTTTCGCTGCCTTGCTCGCCGGCAGCCAGCCACGCTTCTAGCTGATTTTTTCCGCGATCGATTTGCCCTGCAGGAAGTGCAGCAGATAATCCGGCCCGCCTGTCTTCGAATCCGTCCCCGACATATTGAATCCCCCGAAAGGATGCGCGCCCACCATCGCTCCCGTGCATTTCCGATTGAGATAAAGATTGCCGACGTGGAAGGACTCCTCCGCCTTCCGCAGCTTTTCTTTGTTTCGTGAATAGACCGCGCCCGTGAGCCCGAACTCCGTGTTGTTCGCGATTTCCAGCGCCTCTTCGAAATTCTTCGCTTTAATTACCGCCAGCACCGGGCCAAAAATCTCCTCCTGCGCGATCCGCGCCTTCGGATCTACATCCGCGATAATCGTCGGTTGCACAAAATAGCCCTCGCCCGGCGCGCGGCCCCCGCCCATCATGAGCTTGCCTTCCTTTTTTCCGATCTCAATGTAGCCAAGGATGCCTTTCATCGCCGCTTCGCTCACAACCGGCCCCATGGTATTGCCGGGATCATCGCTCGGCCCCACGGTCACCTTCTTCGTGCGATCAACGAGCTTCTGCAAAAACGTGTCGTAGATCTTCTCCGACACAATGGCCCGGGAACACGCCGAGCACTTCTGGCCCTGATAGCCGAAGGCGGCTTGCACCACGCCTTCCACAGCGGCATCGAGATCCGCTTCCTCGTCCACGATTGTCGCATCCTTCCCGCCCATCTCGAGTATCGCCCGTTTGATCCAGAGCTGGCCCGGCGCGCGCTTTCCCGCCGCTTCGCTGATCAGCAGCCCCACTTCTTTTGATCCGGTAAACGCGATGAAGCGCGTCTTCGGGTTCTTCACGAGCGCGTCTCCGGCGACCTCCCCGGCTCCTGTGATGAAGTTCAGGGCGTCCCTCGGGATGCCCGCTTCGTACAGGATCTCCACCATCTTTGCGGCAATAATGGGAGATTCCTCGGAAGGCTTCAGCACCACCGTGTTCCCCGTCACCAGCGCGGCCACGCTCATGCCCGTCGCAATCGCGGCGGGAAAATTCCATGGCGGAATTACCGCGCCGGCACCCAGCGGAATGTAAACGAGAAAGTTCTTCTCGCCCTTCATCGGCGTCACCGGTTGAGGACCTGCCAGCCGCAGCATCTCCCGCGCATAGAATTCGCAGAAATCAATCGTTTCTGCTGTGTCGGCGTCTGCTTCCACCCAGGACTTGCCCACTTCATGGCAAATCCACGCGGAAATCTCGAATTTCCTCTCACGAACAATTTGCGCCGCCCGGAAAAGGCATTCGGCCCGCTGTTCCGCGGGCACCCGCTTCCAGCTCTCAAACGCCTTGGCTGCCGCCTCGACCGCTTGATTTGCATCTTCCGCCGACGCGGACTGCACCACTCCCAATACTTGTGACGGCCGTGACGGATTCGTCGAAGTCATTTTCGCCGTCGTGGTCACCTTCCGTCCCCCGATGTACATGGGGTACTCACGCCCGAATTCCGAGGCCGCTTTCTTCAGTGCCTCTTCCATCGCCCGCTGGTTTTCAGGCCTCGAGAAGTCAACAAACGGCTCATTCCTGAATTCGCCGTGCTTCAGCCGGGTCTCGGTGGTGGCCATGCTCTTCTCCTTGAAGTGGAATGTTCCCGATGTGGAAAGCGCCCGCCTTCCCGCATCCCGGCAAAGCGCCAGTAATCCAATCTATTGATTCATGCCGGTATTTCAGATGTTGCGCTCTGCAAGTGTATTGCTTCCGCAACTTCGGCGGCAAGCCGGACCTGGATGATACGCGCGGCCAACAAGAGTCAAGACCATCTCTCTCGCCGGCGGGCGCCCCGCTTTGGCGGCGCTACAGTCCCTTCTCGATGGCGTATCCTTTGCCTGCCCAATCCGCGGCGAAACTCGTTGGCAAAACCAGCACACGTACTTTACGGAACCCCATATCGTGCAGCGCCGTATAGGCAGGCCGGATGTTGGGGCAGCGGTCGAAGGGGCAACAGCCGCAATACAGCACCACGCTTGCCGTTCGCGGCTGGCTGCTCGCCCAGTTTCTCAGTTCTTCGAGCCCTTCGGGTTTCGAAGCCGTCCCGTGAAACGCCGCGCCGGGGATATGGCCGCCCGCAAACAGCGTGCGAAATCCGACGTACACAATCTCCAACCGCTGCCCTTTCTCGCCCGTCAATTCGCGATGCAGCTCTTCCGCGCTGACCGTCTCTGCCGCACTCCATGGCTCGGCTCGTTTCGCTTCATCCCCTCCGGTGCGCGCTTGTCGCTCCTGCGCCAGCGCGGCGGCCCATAGCACGCAAAGCGCCGCCACCCAGAAACCGCCGAATCGAGTCACGCCGCTTCTCATGCGCAGTCTCCTTGCCCATTCTATTTCAAGTCGGTTTTCGGAACGAAGCCCTCGATCCGGCTCGGATGGCTACTTCTTTTGCTCGGTGCGAGTCCGCTGCAGCTTCATTGCTGTCGTCCGCAGCGTCTCCGGAATATTCTTGTTGGTGGTCAGTTTCTTGAGATCAATCGCATTCACCATCGGCAGCATGTGCAGCGAGACATCCAGCGGCGTCTTCGGATTGTTCATCAGGTTGCGCACCACCGCGTAGTTCTTCCGGAAATTCCGGTTATTTGCAATCAGCCGCAGAATCTCATCGGTCAGGTTGGACATCGCCGCGAACGCTTCCACTTCCTGGTCCGTCAGCCGCGGTGATTGCAGCACAGCGCGCTGCACCACCTTGTTCGTGTCCCGGATCAGTGTGCGCCGCGCTTCCGAGCCGCCCTTGATCGCAAATTGCACGCGCTGCGATACCGTCATTTTGGATATGCGTTGCAGCAGCGTCTGCCGCTTGCCCTCATCCGGCTCCGCCGCGGCCGCTGCCTCGGCAAGCGCTGGCTCCTCGCCCGGGACGCTTTCGCTGCGCAGCTCGTGCAGTTGATTTTTCTGATCCGCGGTCAGAGCCGTCGAATGCTCCAGGGCCGCCGCCAGCGCCGGCGATTCGCTCACGCGGTCCAGCTCCTCCATCAACGCCTGAATACCCAGCGCGGAGAGATGCCGCACCACCGGCACCAGGTGTTCCGCCGGGCAATTCTTGTTCTGCACCAGCGCTTCGCCGATTCCCGGCTTGTCCGCAAGGTTCTTAGCCGCGTAGGAAAAGAGCGCCGCCGGCGGATGCTCGCGCCTTAGCGCCGCCAGGAAAGATTCCAGCGGTTGCGAGAGCAGCGCCTCGCTCGCGCGTTCTGCGATCATCTCGTCAGCGTCCCCCGCGAGCACCGCGAGCACTTCCGCGCGGTCCGCCGGTTCTAGATGCGCCGCGCCCGCGCAGACAGCCAGCTTGCGCTCGCGTGTCGCGCGTCCGTGCCTCAAGTCTTCGATGATTTCAGGGCTGAGCGTTTCCACCGGACGCCGGCCTCAAGTCTTTTTCGGTCAGCACCATTTTACCGGAGGAGCCCGGCGTCCCGAGCGCCGGCATTGTTTGTCCGTTCAATTCCAGCAACACCGCTGAGGAATCCGCCGCGCTCACCTCGAACTCCTTCTTTGCCGCAAAATGCCGGGTCTCGCCAGCGGGCAATTCCGCGTCGAGCAGCACCGCCCCGTCCGCGACAATGCGAATCCGCGTAGCCGCCGAAGTCGAAACCGCCAGGTCCAGCGCGCGCTCTCCCTCGGTCGCCAAGGGAATCGCCGCTTGCGAGCTTGCCGGTTTCAGCGGCGCTTCCGGCCCTTCGCTCTTGCTGCTGGGCGCCGTTGTCGCCGGCCCGGCCAGCGGCGGCGGCCGGTGACCGTGGTAGCGTTGCCACGCATACCGGCCAAGGAGCACGAGTCCCGCGATCAGCAGCACGATCGCGACAGCCACAGCGATGGCTATCCATTTCGGCGGACGCGGAATCCCGTCCTGATGCCTGCCTGGAGTGGCCGCCTGCGCCGCATCACCCCGCGCCGCATCGTATTCCGCCAGCAAATTTTCTTCGTTGAGTCCCAGATACCGCGCAATGCTTCGTACAAATCCCCTGCCAAAAACCCCGCCGGGCAGTTTTTCCCAGTCTTCATTCTCGAGGGCTTCCAGAAAGCGCTGGCTGATCCGCGTTGCCTTCACCAGTTCTTCGGCGGACACTTCTCGCAGCTCGCGCTCGCGCTTCAGCCGTTCGCCAAACGTCCCTTTGGCCATTCGCTCGAACTCTTTCGTTACGATAGCAGATGCAGCCGTGCGCGGCCGCTTCGGCGGGCTTCTTCGTTCTCGCGCGCCGAGCAAACCGGCGCGCCGTCTGGCTCGAAGACCCTCCCCTGGAGGACCGTCCCTGGTTCAGCGGAAGGCGGCTGAACTCTCCTCTGCGGCAATATAGGCGCTGCCCCAGAGCCTGTCAAACCCGTTGCTTCCGGGAGGCCGAAGCTTCAGCGCTGATAGAACATCGCCGACAGGAGCCGGGAGCAACTCTTGTCTTTCCCGCCCGTCACCAACACGCCACGCCTGTACCACGTCTTCCTTGCGTGAGTTTTTGTCAGGCTCCTATACTGGCCGGAGATTCGCGCTCTGTACGAGCGATTGCTCTGCCGGTCTTCGCCGGGAAGCCCGAGGCGCAGCGGCAAATTTCCATGTCAGGACCGTCCAGCGTGGAAGAAGTCAAGTTTCCCGCCATAGAACGCCGCCGTAACGCCGGCGCCCCCGGCGAGCAGCGCGAAGCGGGCGAAGTTGCCGTTTTTCAAGAACTCGGCAAGGCCCTGACCTCCTCGCTCCAGCTCGATCAGGTTCTGCGCACGATCATGGAAAAAATCGACGAGTTTCTCCGGCCGGATAATTGGTCGCTGCTTCTGCTGGACGAAGCCAAGCAGGAACTCTACTTCGAGCTGGCCGTGGGCAAAGCCTCGCAAGCTCTCAAGGATGTTCGCATCAAGCTCGGCCAGGGCATTGCCGGCTGGGTTGCGCAACGCGGCGAAACCGTCGTCGTGCCAGATACTTCCAAGGACACGCGCTTCTTCGCCAAGGTCGACGAAAAAACCAAAAGCGAAACGCGATCCATCGTCGCCGTTCCCGTGCGTTTTCGCGATACCTGCCTTGGCGTCATCGAACTCATCAACTGCATCGGTCCGGAAGGATTCGATCCGCGCGATTTGCGCCTGCTTGAAGCGCTCGCGGACTTTGCCGCCATCGCTCTCGAGAACGCGCGCCACGTCAAGCGCATCCACGAGCTCACCATCACCGACGATTGCACCACCCTCTATAACGCGCGGCACATGAGCGTCATTCTCGAGACCGAGCTCTACCGCTCGCAGCGCTACAACTACGAGTTTTCGCTCGTCTTCATCGACCTCGACCACTTCAAGCAGGTCAACGACACGCACGGCCATCTCGTCGGCTCGCGCTTGCTCGCGGAAATCGGCAATTCGCTCAAGACCCATTGCCGGCTGATCGATTTTGCGTTTCGCTACGGCGGCGATGAATTTGTCATCCTGCTCCCGCAAACCTCCAAGGACAACGCGCTGAACGTCGCGCGCCGCCTGCACAAATTGATTCGCGAAACGGTGTGGCTGCAATCCGACGGCTTGAACATCCACGTGACGCCGAGCGTCGGCGTCGCATCCTATCCCGTCGATTCCAAAACCAAGGAAGGCTTGCTGCATCTCGCCGACGAAGCCATGTATCTCGTCAAGAACACGAAGCGCGACAGCGTCGCCGCCGCGAACATCGGCATCTTGCCCGCCGCCGCTGCCGAATCCGCGGGTTAGCTCGGGGCGCAGGTCGAATCCGAGGGAACACGACGCGCCCGTATGGCATCGTAAATGAACAGTACCGAGGTCGAAATGGATAGCGGAAGATACAATGGATGCTTCGCTATCGGAAAAAATGAAGCGATGTTTGGGCCGGCGCGGTCTTCATCTCTGACAGCCCATAACCCAACCTGAAGATCTAAGGGCGCTCCTCGACACTGGTTTCTCGGAGCGCGGATTCCGCTTACACTGGGGGCATGCGAAGAAGCGAAGCGGCTCGCTATGCGCGCTGGTCCGCCTCGGTGGCTCTCCTGCTCGCGCTGTTCACCGCCGGCGTTTACCTCGACCGGCGCTGGACCGCGCACCTCGACCGCAGGAACGCTCCGCCTCCCGCTCCCGGAGGCGTGAAGGAGCGCCTGAGCCACGGCGTGACTTTTTCCAAAGAGGAAGGCAACCGCCGGATTTTCACGGTGGAAGCTTCCAACTCGACGGAATTCAAGGACCGCGATTCGACCGTGCTCGAATCCGTGAAAATCACCATCTTCGGAAATAGCGGCGAGCGCCACGACGTGATTCGCACGCAGAGCTGCCAGTACGCGAGAGACAGCGGCAGCATCGAATGCAGCGGCGAAGTGCAAATGGATTTGCAGAGCGCCGCCGACGCGCAGCGCATCGCGAGCGATCCCCGGAGCGGCGCGCCACAGATCGTGCATGTGGCCACGCGCGCGGTGACGTTCGACCGGACCAAAGGCGAGGCCATCTCGGATCAGCCCGTGACGTTCAGCTTCCCGGAAGGGCAAGGCCGCGCCATCGGCGTGCAGTACAACTCCGATGAAGGCACGATGCGTCTGCTCAGAAACGTGCAGTTCACGCTCACGCCCGCGACGGCTTCCGCTCGGTTTGGAGTGCGGAGTCCTGTCAACGTGACCGGCAGCAGCATGGATTTCGACCGCGACTCCCGGCGCTTGGTGCTGCACGGTCCCGCCGAAGCGAAATCAGAGAATGCGAACCTGACCGCGCCGGAAATGACTCTCAATCTCGATGCGGAATTTCACGCGCAGACGTTTCGCGCGGAGAAGACGCAAGGCCAGCGGCCGAAGCTGGAGTTGCGCGCGGCGCGGAGCGTAAGCGAATTGACGGCGGACACGGTCATCGCAAAGCTGGCGAGCGAAGGATGGCTGGAAAGGGTGGATGCGAGCGGGGGCGTCCGCGGCTGGCACGAAGCGGAGGGGCAGCGCGACGATTTTGCTTCGGCGGCCGCGAGCTTGCAATTGTGGCCGCGACTAACGCAGCCAAGGGAAGTAAGCCTGACCGGCGCCGTGACGGTGAAATCGCAAGCGCGAGGCGCGACGGAATTGCGAACGCTGCGGACGGAAAGTTTGCGGCTCGAGTTTGGCGGCGGGGAGCCAAAGACGCCCGGCCGGTTGCAACTGGCGCAAACGCTTGCCCCGGGAAGCCTGGAGTGGACGGAAGCGGCGGGAGCCGGAGCCGGAGCCGGAGTGCTCACCCGATTGAAGGCGGACCGGCTGCGGTTGGAGTTTGCCGACACAGGAAAGGCAAGCCGGTTGGCGGCGGACGGAAATGTGCAAACGGAGCGAGCCCTTGCGGGCCGTCCGGCGCAAACCGCGACGGCTGAACAGGCGACCGCGCAACTGGAAGCAAGCGGCGGATGGACGCAAATGGAATTGCACGGTGACGTGCGGCTGGAAGAAGGAGAGCGAAACGCTCAGGCGGAGCACGCCGTTTTCCGGAGGGCCGAGCAGAGCGCGGTGCTTGCGGGAAGTCCCGTGCTCCGGGATGTCAGCACGCAGACTACGGCGGCGCGAATTACGTTCCGGCAGGGGACGGGAGAGATTTTCGCGGAAGGCGGCGTCAGGTCCAGCGATATTTCCGCGAAAGGGAGCCAGGCGCAAGTGGACGCGGCGCCGCTGAACATCACAGCGGAGAGGATGCAGGCGAACTCGAAAAGCGGGAGAGCCTTGTACTCGAAACAGGCGCGATTGTGGCAAGGCCAATCCGTAATGGAGGCGGATTCGATCGAGATCGAGCGAAGCAGACGGGTTCTGACGGCGACGCACCATGTGCGCGCCGTATTCGTGCAAATGGGGGCGAAGACGGCCGCGCGGCAAACGGCGGAGCCGCAGAACTCGAAGCGCATTGCCGCTACGCCGGCGAGCGTACCGGGCTCCGAGAGCAAGGCGCCGAACTTGTGGCATGTGACGGCGGATAAGCTCACCTACTACGACGCGGAGAATCGCGCGCATCTGGAAGGCCAGGTCACGGCACAATCGGCGGAGGAGAAAATCAGCGCGCCGGTGATGGAGTTATACTTCGCGCGGGCGAGCGCAGCGACGGAAAGAGCCGCGGGCCGTGCGGAGCCGGCAGGCTTGGAACTTGGCGCTCAGCAGGTGAGTCGCGCCGTGGGAAGCGGGGGAGTGACGGTGGAGGAAGGCACCCGAAAGGCGACGGCGGAACGCGGGGAATACACGGCGGCGAACGGCCAATTCGTGATGAGCGGAGGGAATCCGACGATATACGACGGTTCGGCGGGCACAACAACGGGGCGCAAATTGACCTTCTTTTTAGCGGATGATACGATCATCGTCGATTCTCCCGATGGTTCGCGGACGTTGACGAAGCACCGAGTTGAGTAGTGACATGAGCGCTTCGAAGTGGCACCCTTTGAAGTATGCTGAAGCTTCAGGCCGCCGAGCTGAGTAAGTCGTATCGGGGTCGCAGGGTCGTTGACGACGTCGAACTGGAAATCGGTCAAGGCGAAGTCGTAGGGCTGCTCGGGCCCAACGGCGCCGGGAAGACCACCACATTTTATATTCTGGTGGGATTGACGCGACCCGATTCGGGCCGCGTGCTGCTCAATGGCGACGAAATAACGGATTTACCGATGTATCTTCGGGCCCGCAGTGGAATCAGCTACCTTCCGCAGGAACCTTCGGTTTTCCGCCAACTGACGAGTGAAGAAAATTTGCTTGCCGTGCTGGAGACCCTGCCGCTGACGCCGGAACAGCAGCGGGACCGGCTTGAGGAATTGCTGGCGCAGATGGGGCTCGAGACGGTGCGGACGAGCAAGGCGTACACGCTCTCGGGCGGCGAACGGCGAAGGCTTGAAATCGCCAGGTCGCTTACGCTGCAACCTTCGTTTATTCTGCTGGACGAACCTTTTTCCGGAATCGACCCTCTCACCGTCAAGGACCTGCAGGAGATTATCCGCGATCTGGCGCGCTCCGGAATCGGCGTTTTGATCACCGATCACAACGTCCGGGAAACATTGAGCGTGACGGATCGCGCGTACATTCTAAAAAGTGGCAAAATATTCCGTAAGGGCCGCCCAGAGGAATTGAGCAATGATCCGGAAGTGCGCCGCGTGTATCTTGGCGATCATTTCCGGCTCAACTGAGCAAGCAAATCGCCCGGCTGTGAAGAGTTAAGGAAGGGAAACCGGCAGCAGCATGGCTTGGCAGGGACTCAAACTGAATCTCAAGGTGGCGCAGAAACAGATTCTGACGCCCGGCCTGGTGCAGATGGTCAGCGTGCTGGCCCTGAATCGTCTCGAATTGAAGGAGATGATCAACCAGGAGATGATCGCGAATCCGGTGCTGGAAGAGCAGAGCGAAGAGCCCACGCAAACCGACAACTACAGCGACGAAAATTTTCTGAAGAATGAGACGGAAAAGCTGCCGGAAAAGCCGGAGCCGAATCCGTTTGATGAGTTCGACGTCGGCACTTTTTTCAATCAGTATCTCGATACGGGCGGCGATGGCGGCCAGTCGCAAGAGCGCGAGATTTCCGAGCGTCCCTCCTTCGAGAAGTTCCTCTCCTCCTCCTCCGGACTCACCGACCATCTGATGTGGCAATTGAGCGTGACGATTTGCACCGAGACGGTGAAGGAAATCGCGGAAAATATCATCGGCAACCTGGACGAAAACGGTTACCTGACGGCCTCGATGGAAGAGATCGCGCAGGGCGGGAAGTATTCGCAGGACGACCTGGACGATGCGCTGGCGGTGGTGCAGGATTTTGATCCCATCGGAGTGGGCGCGCGGGATTTGCGCGAGTGCCTGCTGCTGCAATTGAAAGCCTTCGATCCGCAAAATGCGCTGGCGGCGCAGATCGTTTCCGATCATCTGAAACAGGTGCAAGCGAACCAGTTGAAGGAAGTGGCGCGGGCGCTAAACCGTCCCGTGGAACTCGTCAAACGTGCGCTGGAGACCATCAAGAAACTGGATCCCCGTCCAGGGCTGCGCTACAACAAGACCGAGCCGCGCCTGGTCGAGCCGGATGTGTACTTCCGCAAGGTGGACGGTGTTTGGCAGGCGTTCTTGAACGAGGACGATATGCCGCAACTGCGGCTGAGTCCGACCTACCGGCGATTGCTGACGCGCGACGCGGCGGACAAAGACGTTCGGAATTACGTCAAGGAGCGCTTCACGGCGGCGATCCAGCTGATGAAGAACATCGAGCAGCGGAAGCACACGATTCTGCGAGTGTGCCAGTCCATCATCGCGCGGCAAGGCGAATTTCTGGATCAAGGACCGGATGCGCTGAAGCCCATGATGATCAAAGAAGTGGCGGAAGAAGTCGGCGTGCATCCCTCCACGGTGAGCCGCGCTGTGGCGAGCAAGTATGCGCACACACCGCAGGGAGTGCTGGAACTGCGGTCCTTTTTCAGCGAGGCGGTGAATGGCCCGGAAGGCGGCGGAATGTCGCTGCAAACACTCAAGCGGCTGGTGAAGAAGATGATTGAGGAGGAGGACCCTCAGAAGCCGCTGACCGACGAACAGATCGCGAAGAAGCTCGACGACGCGGGTATTCACGTGACGCGAAGAACGGTGGCAAAATACCGCGAAGACATGCGCATACCCAGCACCCACCAGCGCCGGGTAAAGAACTAGGCCGCCGTGAAGCCGCGGCGCAGTCACGCAAGACAACTCGTTATCCTGACGGGTCTCTCCGGATCGGGGAAGAGCACGGTCCTGCGCGCGTTCGAGGATATGGGCTTTTATTGCGTGGACAACCTGCCCGTCGAGCTGATTCCGATTTTTGCGGAGCTGCACGCCGCAGGGGAAGGCGATTTCGCGCGCGCAGCGCTGCTGGTGGATGCGCGGGAGGGCTCGCATCTCGAGAAATTGCCCGCGCTGCTGAAACATTTGAAGAAGGACCATCCCATCACGCTGGTATACATCGAAGCGAGCGAAGACGCGCTGCTGCGACGGTACAGCGAGACGCGCCGGCCGCATCCGCTGGGAAAAAATAGTCCGGTGCGCGAAAGCCTGGCGCGCGAGCGCGCCCTGATGGAGCCGATCCGCGATCTGGCGGACGTGGTAATCGATTCGAGCAAATTCAATGTGCACGAGCTGCGGCAATTCATCACGGAGCGGTTCAAGAATCCAGATAACCGTCCGATGCTGCTTTCGCTTGTGAGCTTCGGATACAAGTACGGGATTCCGACGGATGCGGACCTGGTGTTTGACGTGCGATTCTTGCCGAATCCGCATTTTGTGCCGGAGCTGCGCGAGTTCACCGGGCAGGACAAGGAGGTGCAGCGATATGTCAACTCCTTTCCTCAGACGAAGGAATTTTTGCGGCGACTCGAAGGCATGCTGACGTATTTGATTCCGCATTACATCCAGGAAGGGAAGAGTTATCTGACGATTGCCATCGGGTGCACGGGGGGGAAGCATCGCTCGGTGATGCTGGGGGAGAGGATCGCGAAGGATTTGAAGAAGAAAGGATTCGCGACGAAAGTCGTGCACCGGGATATACAGAAATAGAAGAGGGGGTTTGCGAAAGCTCCGGCGTTTGCCGGGCGGAACGATGCGGTTTCGGACGGAGCGGACTTGCCGGACCGGGCAGCGACCCGGCGAGTGAGGCAAGGCCAGGGCGCAAAGCTGGGCAAAGACGAATGTGTGCGATGCTGCAAGGCGGGAAACTTGACAGGGCGCGGATGCGGCGACTAGCGTAACGTGGAGAACCGAAGCCGGAGAATCCGGCGAAGATAGCTGAGCGAGAATTGGCGGCGAGAACCGGGGGAGCCTGAGTGGCTTCGTTGCTTTCACCACAATTGAAACGGCTGTTGCAATACGCCCGGCCGTACCGGATTTGGATCGGGTTCGGGGTGGTGTTGCTGGCGGTCGTGGCGCTTGCGGAAGGCACGGTAGCGCTGATGATCGTGCCCATCGTGGACCGCGTGCTGAATCCGGCGAGCGTGGACTCGAACGTGGCCCTCTTCCGTGTGCCCTTCGGCGGACCCACCATTTACCTGAACCATTTGTTCCCGCGCAGCATTCACAACGTCTGGCCGGTGGTTTCGATCTCCCTGCTGGTGCTCTTTGGCATCAAGTCGCTGTGCGAATTCTGCGGGGTGACGCTGATCCAGTATGTTGGCCTGCGGGCAATCACGGATCTGCGGAACGCGGTGTACGCGAAAATCATCCGGCAGCCGATCGGATTTTTTCAGCAGCAATCAGCGGGGCGTATCTTTTCGACGGTCATTAACGACGTGGAGCGCGCGCGCTTGGCGCTTTCGGAATATCTGGCGGACCTTTTCCGGCAGGCGTTCCTGCTGCCGGTGTTTCTCTTCATTTTGTTGCGGATTGATTGGCGAATGACCCTGGCGTGCGGAGTGCTGCTGCCCATGGTGGTCTGGCCGGTCGGCAAGCTGGGAAGGCGCATCCGGCATTCGGTCGAGAGCAGTCAGACGCGGTTGGGCGAGCTGACGCAAATTTTGCAGGAGACGGTGAACGGAAACCGCGTGGTGAAAGCCTTCGGGATGGAAGATTCGGAGATCCGCAAATTCCAGGTCGCGGCAAAGCGGCTGCTGCGAGACACGATGCGGTGGGTGAGCGCGCAGGTGGTGACTTCTCCGCTGATGGATTTGCTGCAGCCGGTGGTGATTGCCCTTCTGCTGCTCTACGCGCGCGACCGAATCAAGCTGAACCTGATGACCGTGGGCATGTTCATTGCGTTCTTGTACGCTTTGTTCAAGTCGTATGAACCGATCAAGCGGATCGGGGCCGTGTACAGCCAATTTCAGCAGGCGGAGGGCGCGACGACCCAAGTATTCGCGTTTCTGGACATGGCCGAAGAGGAGCGCGATGCGCCCGGTGCGGTGGATCTGCCGGCGTTTGCGCGGGAAATCGAGTATGACAACGTAAGCTTCTCTTATGATGCAACGCCCGTGCTCAAGAACGTGGCGTTCACGGCGCGGATGGGCGAAGTCATCGCGTTTGTAGGATCGAGCGGAGCGGGCAAGACGACGCTCGTGAATTTGCTGCCGAGATTTTACGAAGTGAGTTCGGGCGCAATTCGAGTGGACGGGCTGGACCTTCGAAGGGCGACGATTCGTTCCCTGCGGAGCCAGATTGCGCTTGTCTCGCAGGAAAATATTTTGTTTCACGATACGGTGTGGAACAACATCTGCTACGGCGTGACGGACGTGCCGAGGGAACGCGTGATCGCGGCGGCACAGGCGGCGCTGGCCCACGATTTCATCCAGGAACTGCCGAAAGGCTACGACACGCTGATTGGCGAGCGGGGCACGCGCTTGAGCGGCGGGCAGCGGCAGCGCATCGCCATTGCCCGGGCGATTCTGAAGGATTCGGCGATCCTAATTCTGGACGAAGCGACTTCGGAACTCGACGCGGAATCAGAGCGGCTGGTGCAGAAGGCGCTGGCGAATCTGATGGCCGGGCGGACGACGTTCGTGATCGCGCACCGGCTGGCCACGATCCGGCGGGCAGACAAGATTCTGGTGCTCGAGGACGGGCAGATTCGCGAGAGCGGCACGCACGCGGAGCTGCTGGCGCGCGGCGGAATCTATGCGCGGCTGCACAGCATTCAATTCGCGGATGACTCGGTGATGGAAGCGGCGCCGGCGGCTGCGCCGGTTCTGGCCACGGAAACAGGGCTCGCATGAGCGAGAAGAGCGCGGTGGCCGTGAAACACGCGGAATGCCTTTCGATGACGGGCTACGCGCAGGCGCGAGCCGAGCTGGACGGCTGGTCGCTGCGCGTGAGCGTGAAGAGCGTGAATCACCGCTTTCTGGATTTGAAGATGCGGCTGCCGGAAGGATTCGATTTCTACGAGATGCGGCTGCGGCAGGTCGTGCGCGAACGAATTGTGCGCGGCCACATCGAACTGAAGCTGAGCATCGAGCCGGATGCCTCGAAAGCGGTGCAGGTGAACCGCGAGTTGTTGCGCGCGTATTTGCATGCGGCGCAGGAGCTGCGGAGTGAAGCAGGCATCACGAGCGAAGTGGACATTGTAGGACTGCTCAGGCTGCCGGGAGTAGCAGGCGGACTGGCTCCCACGGTACCCGAATCCGAAGAAGAGCAGGAGGCGCTCGGGCAAGCCATTGACCGCTGCTTGCGCGAGGCGCTCGCCAAACTGGACGAGATGCGCCGCGCAGAGGGACGGCACCTTTCCGAGGAGTTGCGCGAGCGCCTGCAAAGAATTACCAGGATGGCGGAACAAGTGCGGGAGCTGGTGGCGACGCTGCGTCCCGCATTCGCGCGCCGGCTCGAATCGCGGCTAAAGGAATTGCTGAGCGCGGTGGCGATCGAACCCGCGCGCCTGGCGCAGGAAGCCGCACTGCTTGCGGAGCGCAGCGATATCAGTGAAGAATTAGACCGGCTGCGCAGCCACTTGCAACAGTTCGGGAAGCTGCTGGACGGCTCCGGCGAACTTGGGAAAAAGCTGGACTTTCTGTTGCAGGAAATGCACCGCGAGGCGAACACGATGCTTTCAAAGACGCCGGGCGTGGAAAGCGAGGCGCTCGCAATCACGGGACTGGCACTGGAGATCAAGGCGGAAATCGAAAAATTGCGCGAGCAGGTGCAGAACATCGAATGACGCCGCCTGCGGAAGCATCGCCCCTCGTGTTTATTGTCTCCGGGCCGTCGGGTTCGGGAAAATCCACGCTCGTGCAGAAATTGCTGGAATTGCCAGGGACGATGTCGTCGGTTTCGTGTACCACAAGGCCGCGGCGGGCGACCGAGTCCTCGGGGAAATGCTATGATTTCGTGACGGAGAGGGAATTTGACGCGATGGTCCGGCGCGGCGAGTTCCTGGAGTACGCGAAGGTTTTCGGAAAACACTCCTATGGAACGCCGAAGAAATGGCTGGACGAATCGCGGAAGCGCGGTCTGGACCTGGTGCTGGAAATTGACGTGCAAGGCGCCGCGCAGGTAAAAGAGAAGCTTCCGGAATCGGTGGCGATTTTCATCGTGCCGCCCTCGCGGGCGGAGCTGGAACGGCGGCTCAGGAGTCGCGGCACGGATTCAGACGAAGAGATCAAACGCCGGCTGGCAAAGGCGCGGGACGAGATTTCCATGTTCGCGAAGTACTATGATTATTGCGTGGTGAACGAAGAAGTGGAGAGTGCGGGGCGCGCAGTGCAGTCGGTCGTGCTGGCAAGGCGCTGCTCGGCGGCGCGGCAAAGGGCCCGGGTGGAAGAGTTACTGGCATCGTTTGGAGGGAAAGACTGACATGACCGTGCAAACAAAGGCTCCGGAGAGCCAGTTTGCCTACGTGGTACTGGCGGCGCGGCGCGCGCGCCAGCTCATGGCCGGCGCGCCTCCTTTCTTGGAAAATCCACGAACCCAAAAGCCCACGCGCCTGGCGTGCGAAGAGCTCGACCAGGGCCTGCTCGAGTATGACTTCACCGAACCCGCCTCCATCGACGAGGATAAAGACGGCAAGCGGCGGAAATAGCGCGCCGCAGAACTGGCCATGCGCATCACACTGGGCGTAACGGGCGGAGTGGCGGCGTACAAAGCCGCGGAGTTGGTGCGCCTTCTGCAACAGGAAGGTTTTTCGGTGCAGGCGGTGATGACGCGCGCAGCCTGTGAGTTCATCACGCCGCTCACGTTTGCCGCACTGACCGGTCAGAGGGTGATCACCGGCCTATTCGGCGCCGCGGAGGGCGAAGCGGGCCGCGCCAATCTCGAGAGCGCCATCGAGCATATCGCCGTGGCGCAGCGGACGGACCTGCTCTTGGTTGCGCCCGCAACCGCGGACATTTTGGCGAAATTCGCCCGGGGAATCGCCGACGATTTTCTTTCGACGCTGTACCTGGCGACGACCGCCCCGGTGGTGGTCGCGCCGGCGATGAACGTGAACATGTGGAATCACGCGGCGACGCAGGCGAATATCGAAGTTCTGCGCGGGCGCGGCGTACACGTGGTGCAGCCGGACGAAGGCTATCTGGCGTGCGGGATGACCGGCGCGGGACGGCTCGCTGGCCAGGAAGCGATTGTAGCGGCGGTGCGCGAAGCGCTGCACGCGAAGCGCGACCTCGAAAGTGAAGCGATTCTGGTAACGGCGGGACCGACCTGCGAGGATCTCGATCCGGTTCGCTACATCACGAATCGCTCGTCGGGAAAGATGGGCTACGCCGTGGCGCAGGCGGCGGCTTTGCGCGGAGCGAAGGTCACGCTCATCAGCGGACCGACGGCACTCGAACCGCCGGCGGGAGTCGAGCGCGTAAATGTACGATCAGCGGAAGAAATGAGAAGCGCGGTGCAGAGCCGCTTTGCCGCATGTTCAGTGGCCATTCTTGCGGCAGCGGTGGCGGACTATCGTCCTGCGCGGCCATCAGCGATCAAGATCAAGAAGGAAGATGCGCCTCGGCAAATCGAACTTGAGCCCACGACCGATATTCTCGCGGAATTGGGCAGGAACAAAGGCGGCAGGCTGCTGGTGGGATTTGCCGCCGAGACGGATCACGTCGCTGAAAATGCCAGGAAGAAACTGGCGGCCAAGAACGCGGATTTGATCGTGGCAAACGATGTGGCCGCGGAAGGCGCGGGCTTCGATCACGATACGAATATTGTGACCCTGTTAGCCCGCGATGGGCGCGATCTGGCCCTGCCCAAACTGACCAAGAAGGAAGTGGCACACCGAATCCTCGATGAAGTGCTCCGCTTGCGCGGAGTATGGCACCATCAACCCGCGGCGCCAGGGCGGCCCGCTCTGTGAGCCCCATGCCCGGCCTCCCGGAGTCCTCGTATTCGAAGATCGCCGAGCGGCTGAGTTTCTATCGGGAAATCGGCATCGAGTTGTTTTATCGCAACCGCGCATCCTCGCGAATCGCCGCAGCCGAAACGATTGCCGCGCAGGAGCAAACGCGGGCAGCAGAGAGTCCAGGGGAAGGAGCGAGTGTGGCCAAAACTGTCGCGAAGCCGGCTCCCCCCGAGTTGCCGCGTCCCGCTTGGCGCCCCATGGCGGCCGGGGCCGGGAAGCTGAGTACACCAGCCGCGCCCATTCTGCCGAAAGCCGCCAGCCCGTCGCTTTTCGATGCGGCAAGCAGGATTTCGGGAGACACGCTGCTGAAAATTCGCGAGGACTTGGGCGATTGCACGCGCTGCAAGCTGCACAAGACCCGCAAAAATATTGTGTTCGCCGATGGAAATCCGAAAGCGCGGCTCGTGTTCGTCGGGGAAGGGCCGGGCGCGGATGAAGACGCGCAGGGGTTGCCGTTCGTGGGGCGCGCGGGCAAGTTGCTCACGCAAATGATCGAAGCCATGGGCCTGAAACGGCAGGACGTGTACATCTGCAACGTCGTGAAGTGCCGCCCGCCGGAAAACCGCCTTCCGGAAAAAGATGAAATCGCCGCGTGCTCGCCATTTCTTTTGCGGCAGCTCGATACCATTGCGCCGCAGGTGATCGTTTGCCTCGGCGCATGCGCGGCGCAGACGCTTCTCGAAACCAATCGTGGCATCTCGCAATTCCGCGGGCAATGGCTGGACTTCCGCGGAAGCAAGCTGATGGCCACGTATCACCCCGCGTATCTGCTGCGGAATCCCAGCGCCAAAGGCGAAGTCTGGAAGGACCTGCAGAAAGTGATGGCCGTGCTTGGGCTCGAAGTGAAAAAAGGCAAGCCGGCCTGATCCCGCGATGGGCGTTTTGCTCGGGTTGCTCACCGCGGTTAGCTGGGGCAGTTCGGATTTTCTGGCGCGCTTCGCGACGCGGCGAATCGGCACGCTTCGCGCCACTCTCTACATGCAGTTGCTTGGCTTTCTGCTGCTCAGCGCGGCCCTGCCTTATCTTGGCGGGTGGCAGCACCTGGCGGATGGCTCGGGGTGGCGCCCCTGGGCCTGGGGCATTTCGGCCGGTGTCTTGAACACCTTTGCTACGCTTACGCTGTATCGTTCCTTTGAAATCGGGAGGATGGCCGTAGTCGCGCCGGTTTCGGCTGCGTATCCGGTAGTCACCGTGCTGCTTTCGCTGCTGACGGGCGAGCGGCTGACGCTCGCCAGAGTGCTCGGAATCGTGAGCGCGCTCGCCGGTGCTGTTCTTGTGGCCCGCGCCGAGACTTCCGCCGAGCGCCAAACAGACGCCGAGACCGCGGCGCGGCAGCGCGCGGGGCTCGCTTGGGCCGCGGTCTCCCTATGCGCAATGGGAGTTATGTTCTGGCTGCTGGGCGTTCGCATTATCCCGGCTGTCGGGGCGCTGCCAACGGTCTGGCTCATTCGAATGGTGAGTGGCGCCCTCACTCTGGCCGTTATTCTGCTAACGAAGCAGCCCGCCGCGTTTCCGGGCCGCGGCTCGCTGCCCTTCATCGCCGGAATGGCGGCCCTGGATACGACAGCGTACGCACTAAACAACAAGGGCATGCAACTCGAGCAAGTCAGCATCGTCAGCGTGCTTGCGTCGCTCTACGGAGCGGTGACGGTTGCGTACGCCGCTTTGCTGTTGCGCGAAAGCATTTCGCGCTGGCAATGGCTCGGCATCGGCGCGGTGTTCGCCGGAATCATCCTGATTTCAAGCTAGGATCGCTGCGGGGAGCCTCATTTCTATGCCGGACAGGGGCAAGCAGCTTCAGTGGGCAAGGCGGTGGTTAGCCGCCTTAGGGGTTGGTTAAAGCGGCTGACTTGGCGGCGAGTTGGTACTCAGGGTCTTGCGGGTCGAGCTTGGCCGCCTGTTCGAATGCGGTTCGCGCGGCGTTTCGGTCGCCCTGCCGCAGGCGGATTTTGCCAATCTCGAAGAATGCGTCCGCTTCCTTCGGGTTCACTCGAGTGACTTCCTCGAAAGCGGCAAGAGCTTCGGCGTCATTGCCGTCGTGCTCGGCGATGACGCCCTTCACGTAGAGGAAATCCGGCTGGTACGGCTGGATCGCGAGGGCCTGCGCGATCGCGGCCCGGGCGTGATCAAACGCATGCTCTGAGAAGAAAATCTTGGCTTGTTGCGAAAAGGCGAACGCGTTGCGCGGATTCCTCTGAATGGCGTCGTCAAGCAAGGCAAGCGCTTCGGGGAATCGGTTCTGCTGGGCCAGCGCGCCCGCTTGTTCCACGAGATGCTTCGATTGCGTTTCTCGCTCGGAGCGTTCGCGGTCGGCATTGGAAGCGCGCGCGAAGTCTTCGCGAACGGCCGCGGCACTATGCGCTTGGCCGGCGCACTCATAGGCGTTCGCCAGCAGAAAAAGCGCCTGCGTGTCCAGGTCTGGAGGCGGGCCCGTGCTTTCCGGAGAAGGATTTGGCGAGGGGCGCAGAACCTGCACGGCGCGGGCGCACTGCCTCTCGCGGATCAGAACCTTCGCGAGCAGAGCGCGCGCCGGCAAGTAGTTCGCGCGCTCGTGAAGGACGGCTTGCGCGTCCGCGAGCGCTTTCGCATTCTGGTTCAAGTCGGCTTCGCACTGGGCGCGCATAAACCGAGCAAGACGGTCTTGTGGATGTTCCGCAAGCACGCGATCAAGTTGTTCGATGGCGGCGGCGAGGTCGCCTTTGCCTTGCAACGCGGATGCGAGAAAATTGCGCGCTTCCGCATCGCGAGGAGCAAGCGCCACGGCCTGCTGGAGGGCGGCAATGGCGGCATCCCAGGATTGCGCTTCGATTTCGAGACTGCCCAGCGCTTTCAAGACGGCGGCGCTCCTCGGGCGCAAGCGTCGCGCGGAAACCAGAACGCTTCGCGCCTCCTCGAGATTGTGAACGCTGCGATACGCATCGGCGAGACCGATAGCCGCGGCTTCGCTCGGCGGCTGCTGGCGCAGAATGGACTGAAACGCCGCGATTGCTTCCGGGTAGTTCCCGGACGCCAGCAAAGCACGAGCCGCCGCAAGGTCGCTCGCAGAGGGGAATCCTTTTTGCCCCGTTGGCTGCGCGCGTAACCGGGAGAGGCCCGGAGCGTATGCTGCCGCGAAGAGCAGCGAAAAGAGCAAAATCGCGTTTCGCCTTGACACGTTTGAAGGCCACGATTATAAGCGGCGGGGGAAAATCCTTCACGTATTTTGCAGCAACGACAATCTGTACGTCAGAGGGGCGGCTAGGCCATGGCGCAGAGTGTGGACGTTGTCGGAATTGGGAGCTGTGGGATCGACTACTTTGCGATTGTGCCGCGCCTGCTCGGCCCGGACGAAAAGATCAATGCCAGCCGGCTCGAGATCCATGCGGGCGGCGTGACCGGCAACAATCTCACGCAAGTAGGGCGGCTCGGCGCCAGCGCAGGCTGGCTCGGGCTGATCGGAGACGACGACAGCGGACGGCTGATCGTAAAAGCGTTTCAAGATGACGGCCTCGACGTGTCGGGAATCGAGACCATTCCCGGTGAGCAGTCCACCTTCGTGTGGATTCCCGTGGACGCGCAGGGAGAGCGCTGCATCTACATGTTCCCGAACGTGAACGGGAAAATCACGCCGGCGCAGGTCCGTTCGCGCTTCGCTCCGCACATTCGTGAGGCAAAGCATTTTCATACGGAAGCATCGCAGTTGCCGCTCGCTCCGGTGAAAGAAGGGATGCAGGTGGCGCGCGAGGCGGGCGTGCGGGTGATCTTCGATTTGGATGTGGCGCCGAGCTACTTCGCGCAGGCGCGGCTCGGCGGCGAAGCGGAGCTGATTGAGTCCTTGAAGCTGGTGGATGTGCTGAAGCCTTGCAAGGCGGCTGCGCGGGAAATCACCGGCGAAAGCGACTACGAGCGGATGGCAAAGAAGCTGCTCGCGCTGGGGCCGAAAATTGTGGCGGTTACGATGGGCGCGGAAGGATGCCTCATCGCCGGCGCGGGTGCAATGGTCCAGGTGAAGCCGTTCCGTGTGAAGGTGGTGGATTCCACGGGAGCGGGCGACGCCTTCATGGGAGGACTGTCGTACGGATTGCTGCAAGGTTGGGATCTGCAACGCGTGGGTACGTTTGCGAACGCGTGCGCGGCAATTTGCTGCACCAAGGTGGGAGCGAGGTCCATGGGAAGACGCGATGAAGTGATGGGCTTGATTCGGGAGCAACGAGCCGCCGAGGCGTTCTAGGAGAGAGACCACAGACGGCACGGAGAACACAGGAGAGCGAGAAGCACGGAAGAAAGGCGAAACCCAAGAAGCAAGAAGGAAAGAAGCAAATCAGCAGATAAGAGAGGCGGCATGTACACACCGCATTCGTTCGGGATTGCATTGCTGATGATGGTGGTGAGCACGATCTGCTGGGGATCGTGGGCGAACACCTACAAGGGCGTGAAGAACTATCGCTTCGAACTGTTCTATTGGGACTACGCCATCGGGATTTTCGTCGTTTCGCTGATTTACGCGCATACGATGGGCAACACGGCACCGCTTGATCCTTCGAGCATCGTGAACAACGTACACGCGACGGGAATCAGCAACGTCGCATATACGCTGATCGCGGGGGCCATCTTTAATCTCGCGAACCTCCTGCTCGTGGCCGCCATTGATATGGCGGGGCTGGCGGTGGCCTTCCCGATCTCGATCGGCATTGCGCTGGTCGTAGGCGTGGTATCGAGCTACATCTTGCAGCCCAGGGGGAATGCCGTGTTGCTCGCGGCGGGCGTAGCGTGCGCAGTCGCGGCCGTGATCCTGGATGGCAAGGCTTACGGCAGCCTCGGAGCAAGCAAGACGCTTTCGCGGAAGAGCATCGCGACGTGCATCGTATCCGGCGTGCTCATGGGCATTTGGGCGCCATTTGTGACGCGCGCGATGACGGAGGGGAATGCGCTCGGGCCGTATGCCGCGGCGGTGTTCCTCACTCTTGGCGCGCTGCTTTCCTGTTTCCTCTGGAATATCTACTTCATGAGAAAGCCGCTGGCCGGCGAGCCGGTGAAATTTAGCGACTTCTTTCGCGGACCGGCTTCAGGGCACGCTCTCGGATTGGCTGGCGGTTTCATCTGGGGCACAGGAATGGTGTTCAATCTGGTGGCAGCGCATTTCACGGGAGTGGCGATTTCGTATGCCATCGGCCAATCGGCGCCCATGGTGGCGGCGCTTTGGGGCGTGCTGGCGTGGAAGGAATTTCGCGGGGCCAGCGGGAAAGCGTACGCCTATCTGGCGCTCATGTTCGTGTTCTACGTCGTTGCCATTGCGCTCGTTGCGCGCGCCATCAGTTGAGAAGGCACCGGGCAGGAGAACGAACGCTCGAAGCCGAAGGGCCAATCGGCAAAACGAAGCGCTTCCCCGTCGAGTGGCGCCGCATGAGGCGGGATCGTCCCCGCACGCCGACCGAGAGCGAGCGACCGGCCATTCATGCACACTTGCTGCGCCCGCCTGCGGAGCAAGAGAAAGCGCTCGCTTGTCTGAAGAGCCGCCATCCCGGACAATATGATGCTCGGTGTTGCATAATTTTTATGCTGCCGAGTGTGACTCGGGGTGATCTGCGAACGAGATGACGAACGGAAATAACTCACACCGCCGGCTGGTGGCGTATTTTTCAATGGAAATTGCCCTCGAGAACGCCATGCCGACCTACAGCGGAGGCCTGGGCGTTTTGGCGGGAGACACGATTCGCGCTGCAGCCGATCTGCGCCTGCCCATGGTGGCGGTTTCCCTCCTTTACAGAAAGGGATATTTCCGTCAGCGGCTGCTCGACGACGGAACACAGGTGGAAGAGCCCGTCGAATGGCGGGTTGAGGATTTTTTGCAAGAAGAACAGGCGCGCGTGAGCGTGCCGCTCGAAAACCGTCGAGTGGAGCTGCGTTGCTGGCGATATCAAGTGAAGGGCGTGCGCGGATTTGAGGTCCCGGTCTATTTCCTCGATGCGGATATGGAATGCAATGCGGAATGCGACCGGAACCTGACCGGCACGCTCTACGGCGGAGATGCGTATTACCGGCTCTGCCAGGAAGTGCTGCTGGGGATTGGCGGCGTGCGAATGCTGCGCGAACTCGGCTACAACGAACTGACGCGCTATCACATGAACGAGGGGCACGCGGCCCTGCTTTCGCTGGAATTGCTCGGCGAGGAAGCGGAGAAGGCGGGGCGCACCTCGATTCGCGGCGAGGACATCGCCAAGGTGCGAGAGAAGTGCGTCTTCACTACGCACACGCCGGTGCCGGCGGGGCACGATCGGTTTCCCGTCGAGTTTCTGACCCGGGCGTTTCCCGAACAGGAGGATTTCCTGGACCTGCAGGACGCTTCTTCGGCGGACCTGCTGAAGCGCGTACTGCAAGCCGAACAAAATTTTCCGGACTTGCAGGAAGCTGCGAAGCGCGGCGCTTCGCTGAACATGACTTATCTTGCGCTGAGTCTGAGCACCTACGTCAACGGCGTGGCGAAGCTGCATGGCGAGACTTCGCGAAAGATGTTTCCGGAAGTCGAGATCGAGGCCATTACCAACGGCGTGCACGCGGCGACCTGGACTTCGCCGGCGTTCCAGCAAATGTTCGACCGCTACATTCCGGCCTGGCGCGAGGACAATTACACGCTGCGCGGGGCGCTCGGGTTGCCGCGGGAAGAAGTATGGGCTTCGCACTTGATCGCGAAGCATGACTTGCTCGAACTGGTGCGCCAGAAGACCGGTCTGCAACTGGACCCGGAAGCCTTCACCATCGGCTTTGCCCGGCGCGCGACGGCCTACAAGCGCGCGGACCTCATCCTTTCGGACCTGGACCGGCTGCGGCAGATCGCGAAGAACGCCGGAAAATTCCAGATTGTCTACGCAGGGAAAGCGCATCCGAATGATGGCGCCGGAAAGGAAATTATCAAGCACATTTTTCAGGCGAAAAGAGCCCTCAGAAAAAACGTGCCGATTGTGTTTCTCGACGACTACAACATGGAAGTCGGCGGCAAGATAACGGCGGGCGTGGACTTGTGGCTGAATACTCCCCAGTATCCGCTCGAGGCGAGCGGAACAAGCGGGATGAAAGCCGCGCTGAACGGGGTTCCCAGCTTGAGCATTCTTGACGGCTGGTGGGTCGAAGGCCACATCGAAGGGGTGACCGGCTGGGCAATTGGGGATTCGCGGCGAGGCGGCGGTGGCCGTGAGATGGAGCAACGTGAAGAAGCCGAGTCGCTCTATGAGAAGCTGGAAACGGTGATTTTACCCATGTACTACAACGAGCGGCAGAAATTTTTGGAAATCATGCAGCACGCCATCGCGATCAACGGTTCGTTCTTCAATACTCAGCGGATGGTGCAGCAGTACATTACCGATGCCTATTTGCGGTGAACCGCTGAAGCGCTACGGAACCGGCTGGGGAACGCGCTTCGAGCCGCGAAGTTCGGCGGCGGTATCGAGGATGTTCGGTTTGGCGAAGTATTTGAAGAAATTCCACTGGCCGTATTTTTCCTGGAGCTGAGGCAGGATGGACGCGACCAGTTCGTCGTCCGATTTGCCGGACTGCACGGGCCCGCTCAGGATTTCCCGCAGATTTTTGAGATAGTCCCGAAACGCCGCGACGTTTTGCGCATTGCCGGTATCGCCATGTCCCGGGACAAAGGTTGTGTCCGCGGGCTGCGATTTCAGGAGCGAGTCGAGCGTGGCAATCCAGGGGACGGTGGAAGCGTCGATGAGATTCGGAAGCGTGGTGTTCCAGAAAAGGTCGCCGCAGAAGACAACGTTTGCCGCAGGTATGAAAACAACGGAATCGCCGCCCGTATGGCCAGGGAAGTAGCGAACGTTAACGGCAACGGAACCGAGAGACAGGTCGAGGCTGTCGGTGTAGGTGCGGTCGGGGGCGCCGAGCGCTTCGACCAGGGACTTCAGCTCGGGCTTGATGTTCTTGCCGAAAAATTTGAGATTTTCCGTGTGAATCCAGCCCGGAACGTTGCGCTGCGCGATGATCGTGGCTCCGGCTTGCTGAAATACCCGATTACCCGCGACGTGATCGAGGTGATAGTGCGTATTGACGACGTATTTGACCGGAAGCGGTGTCCGTTTATGAATTTCCGCGAGAAGCTGCTGTGCCGCGGGCTCGTGCTCGAACGTATCCACAACGAGAACAGAGTCGGAGCCGATGACGAAGCCAGCATTGGCTCCCGCTTTGCCGTTCGCGTCTATGGCAGCGTAAACGTCGTGGCCGAGCGGTTTGAGGGTGAAGGCGGGAGCATCGGCGGGCGGGGCTGCGGTTTGCGCAAGGGCCGTGACGAGAGCGAACGCCAGGAGAAGGAGTGCCGTGAGAGAGCGAAGAGTGGTGGACATAGCGCAGTATGGTACCGCAGAAGAACCGGCTTTATTCCCGTGGATGGTCATTCCGGGCGAGCCGCCCGGTTTGGGAGCGGCGGCGGTCGGACTGCAACATTCACAGCCTCCAGCGCGGACTGGACACTGTGAACCGGGACGACGATGTCAGCGCAGGCGGTTTTTGTAGAGGGCCATACCCACGGCCGCATCCATCCCGATCCTCGCGAGAGCGCGAATCTCGCGGTGACTGCTGATTCCCCCGGCCGCAATCACCGGAAGGCGAGTCGCATCCCTTAGAGCACGGAAATAGGCGAGATTGGCGCCGGACATGGTTCCTTCGCGATCCACGTCGGTGCAGAGAAATCCGCTGCACAGCGGCTCGAAAGCGGGCATGACGTCCTCTGGACGCAGCGTGAGGGAACGGCGCCAGCCATCCACGGCGATTCGGCCCTTAACGGCGTCGAGGGCCACGACGACGCGGGCGCGGCCGAGTTTGGCGCCCAGAGCGCGAAGGAAGCGCGCGTGAGGCTTGCCGCCCCGGAACGCGGCACTCCCAATGATGACTTGGTCGGCCCCAAGTTCGGCAAGCTGCGCCGCACGACGAACCGTGCGGATGCCGCCGCCCGCGCGCACACGGAAACCGTGATTTCTGGAAGCGCCCCGGATGAGTTCGCGGAGGAGCGCATCATTGGAACGCTTGCCCATGGCGGCGTCAAGATCGATCACATGCAGCCAGCGGTGACCTTTGAACTTTTCCAGCAGGCCAAAGACATCAGCGACGGCTAGCTCACGTTTGCGGCCGTGGACAAGTTGCACGGCTTGGCCGCTCTGCAGGTCGATGCAAGGAATCAGCATACAGGCCTTACGGGGACGCCCTGCAGCGCGAGGAACTGCTTGAGCGCGTTGATCGATTGCGAGCCGTCGTGAAAGACGGATGCGGCAAGCGCGGCGTCGGCACAGCCCTCGCGAAAGACCGCCGCGAAATGCTCGGGGACCTTGGCGCCACCGCTGGCGATGACCGGAACGGAAACGGCGCGAGAAACAGCGCAAGTAAGAGGGATGTCGAAGCCCGATTGCGTGCCGTCGCGGTCAATGGAAGTTAGCAGAATTTCGCCGGCGCCAAGAGCGACTGCTTGCCGCGCCCAGGCAACGGCGTCGAGGCTGGTCGCCGTGCGGCCGCCACGCGTGCGGACTTGCCAGCCGCTCTGGTGCCATGCGGCGTCGATGGCCAGGACAACGGCTTGCGCGCCAAATGCAGCGGAGAGAGCGGAGATGAGATCAGGGTGCTCCACCGCCGCCGTATTCACGGTGACCTTGTCCGCACCGGCATCTATGACAGCGCGAGCATCTTCCAGCGAACGGATTCCGCCGCCGGCAGTCAGCGGAATCGCAATTTCACTCGCGACACGGCGAATGGTTTCCAGAAACGTGGGACGTCGGTCCCGCGAAGCCGCGATATCGAGCACGACGAGTTCGTCGGCTCCCTCGGCGTTATAACGGGAGGCGAGCGCGGCTGGATCGCCGGCATAGCGCAGGCTTTCAAAGTGCACGCCCTTTACGGTTCGCTCGCCGTCGGTATCGAGGCAAGGAATAATGCGGCGCGCGAGGCTCATAAGGGCGGGCTGGCCGGCGCGGCAGCATGAGCGAGAAAATTTTTCAGAACACGCGAACCGGCCTCGGCGCTTTTTTCCGGATGGAACTGCACGGCGAAGATGTTTTCGTGTTCCAGGACCGCCGCGAACCGCGCCGCATGAAAAGAGGTCGCGACAATGGCTTCCTGCGCGGCAAGGAGCGCGTAAGAATGCGCAAAATAGAAAAAGGAGTTCTCCGGCAATCCGCAGAGGAGGCGGGAAGGCTTGCACACGGAGACTTGGTTCCAACCCATGTGCGGGAGTTTGGCGGTCGCCGGAAGGCGCTCGGCGCGCGCAGTAAAAAGGCCCAGGCCGGGGATGTCCGCGGCTTCGTCACTTCCGGCGCAGATGGCTTGCAAACCGAGGCAGATGCCAAGGAACGGAACGCCGCGCGCGATGGCCTCAAGGAGCGGTTGGCGCAATTGACATCGATCCAGCGCGCCCATCAGCGCGGAGAAATGGCCGACACCCGGAAGCAGAATTGCTTCGGCGGAGGCGAGATCGCGCGCGCAGTTGGTGCGAAGAGTGCTGGCGCCGAGGCGGGCGAAGGCATGCTCGATGGACTTTACGTTGCCCGCGCCGTAATCAAGCAAGACGAGCTTCATAGCAGGCCCTTGGTGCTGGGGAGCACGCCGCGGAGTTGCAGGTCTCGCGACGCCGCGAAACGCAAGGCGCGCGCGAAGGCCTTGAACATGGCCTCGAGCTGATGATGCGAGGAACGGCCGTACAGCACCCGCAAGTGCACGCTGGCGCGCGCCGCTTGCGCGAACCCCTGAAAAAAATCCTCGGCGAGTTCGGATTGAAAGTCTCCTACTGTTCGCGCGGGAATTTTGGCGTTGACCACGCAATGCGGACGGCCGCTGAGGTCAATGGCGGCCACCGCCAGCGTTTCGTCCATGGGCATCACAAAGTAGCCGGCGCGAAGAATGCCCCGCCTGGAGCCGAGCGCTTTCGTGACCGCCTGGCCGAGGACGATGCCGGTGTCTTCGACGGTGTGATGCTGGTCCACGTCAAGATCGCCTCTTGCGTGCAGAGCAAGATCGAAGGCCGCATGACGAGCGACAAGCTCGAGCATGTGGTCGAAAAAACGAATGCCGCTCGAGATTTTGGCGGTGCCGCTGCCATCCAGGCGGAGCCGAATGCGAATGTCCGTCTCGTTCGTGGTGCGCCGGAGAGAAGCGCTTCGGGCAACGGACCGTCGGTTTCCAAATCCGGCGTGAGACATCAGCGCTCCCCCTGCCACCTGCCGCGTATGGCGGCGAGAAGCTTGCGCATTTCCGCCGGTGTGCCAATGGTGATGCGGACGAAGCCGGGACCCATGTCTCGGCTGCGATCGCGAAGCAATATGCCGTTGCGCTCGAGAGCGGCGAAGAGTTTCGGTCCGCCAGGACCAAAATTCGCCAGCAGAAAATTCCCGGCGCTGGGGTATGTGACGATGCCGAGCCGATTCAGTTCGGCGGCGAACCATTCGCGGAGACAAACTGTCCGGCGAACGTAAGCGCGAATGCTGCGCCCTTCGCGGATAGCGGCTTCCGCCGCGACCATCGCGGCGATATTCACAGGAAACGGCGGCATGGCGCGGCGAAGGAGGGCAAGCGACCTAGCGTTCGCGATAACGGCGCCCAAGCGCAGACCCGCCAGACCCGCGGCCTTCGAGAATGTGCGCGCGACAAAGAGTTGCGGATAGCGGCTGATCCACGGAACGGCGCTTGCGCCGGAAAATTCAGCGTACGCTTCATCCAGCACGACCGCGGTACGCGGCGCCGCCCGAAGAATCCGCGCAATTTCGGCTTGGGAAAGAAGCGTTCCCGTCGGATTGTTTGGATTCGCGATGAACATCAGCCTTGGCCCCCGGCGAAGGGCGGCGAGCGCGGCCGGGAGCGGAAACTGCATGCGCGAATCGTAGCGCAGAGTTTCAATGCGAGCGCCGTAGATCTCGGCGTAATAGCGATACATGGGAAACGTTGGCTCGCAGATCAGAACGCGCGAGCCGGCGTCAACAAACGTATCGAAGAAGACGCGGAGCGCGTCATCGCCGCCATTTGCAAGAAGCAGTTCCTCGCGACGGACTCCGAAGTAGCGCGCGAGCCGCCTGGCGCTCGCCTCGTATTCGGGGTACATCGCGATCTGCTTGGCGCCGAGCGCGCGCAACGCGCGCAGCGAAGCAGCCGGGCAGCCCGCGGTATTTTCATTGAAGTCGAGCCGGATTTTCCCGGCCCGGCCTTCCGCCGGGGCTTCGTATGTGCGGCGATCGAGAATGGCTTGACGGAAGGGCAATTGCACCTTCATCGGCGAACCTCGATGGCCTTCGCGTGAGCGAGCAGGCCTTCCGCGCGGGCGAGCGTTCGTGCCGAGCCGGCAAGACGCGCGAAGCCACGGCGGCTGATGGACTGTATGCTGATACATTTCACGAAGTCTGCCGCCGAGAGTCCGCCGCGAGCGCGCGCCCAAGCGGCTGTCGGCAGCACGTGATTGCTGCCGGAGGCGTAGTCGCCCAGTGGCTGCGCCGCATGCGCGCCAACAAAAATCGTTCCGGCCGCTTCCAGGCGCCTGAGCCATGCGCTGGCGAAGGGGGGGCCGCCGGCGATACTCAGATGCTCCGGTGCGAAGCGATTGGCAAACGCGCAAGCTGCGGAACGTGACGGCGCGATCAGAATGAGGCCGGCTCTGCGAGTTGAATAACGCGCCGGGTTGTCCGCTTGCAGCGTTTGGAGCTGTGCCGCGACTTCAGCCTGCACACGACGCGCAAGCGCGAGCGACGTGGTCACCAAAATGGAGATGGCATCGGGTGCGTGCTCGGCTTGCGCAAGCAGGTCCGCTGCGATCCACCGGGGATTGCCGCGCGACGCCAGAATGAGCGCCTCCGTCGGGCCGGCGGGCAAGTCAATGGCGCAATCCGCGCTCACCAGCCGCTTTGCCGCGGTTACGAACCGGTTGCCGGGCCCGACAATTTTGCTCACGCTTGGAAGCGAGCGCGTGCCGTAGGCAAGCGCCGCAATCGCCTGCGCGCCGCCTGCGCGGGCGACTTCGGTGACTCCGAGCGCCGCTGCTGCCGCCAGGATTTGCGGACCGGGATTCGGCGAGGCCACCACAATGCGGCGAACCCCCGCGACTTGCGCCGGAACCACGGTCATCACCAGGGTCGAGACGAGTGGGAAGCGCCCGCCCGGCACGTAGCAGCCAACCGAATCCAGCGGGCAGACACGCTGAGAGATCGTCACGCCGCGCTCGACTTCCAGCGACCACGGTTTGGGCAGTTGCCGTTCCGCAACGCGGCGGACATTCCGGGCGGCGTGCTCAATGGCTCGGAGAAACGCCCGGCCAACGCGGGATTTTGCAGTTGCAAACTCCGCGGCCGAAGCCCACAAGTTCTCCGAACGAAGCTCCGCCTGGTCGAGCTTCTTGCTCCAGGCGAAGAGCGCCGCATCCCCCCGTTCGCGCACGTCGCGCACAATTCGCTCCGCAATTCGCTCCGCTCGATGGTCGCGTGCGCGGCGAGCGCCAAGCAGTTTGCGTTCCACCGTTGGTGTGAGGCGGCAAATTCGCATCAGAGCACGATTTTATTCAAGGGATATTCAACGATGCCTTGCGCGTTCGCTGCCTTCAGACGCGGGAGAATCTGGCGCACCACTGATTCCTCGATAATGGTGTTGACCGCGACCCACTCCGGATCGCTCAGTTGTGCGACCGTCGGCTTCTTGAGTGCCGGCAGAATGCCGAGGATGCCGGCCAAATCGTCGCGGCGAACATTGAGAAGCAGCCCCACTTTATTCGCGGCGGCGATCGCCCCTTGCAGCATCAGGATGAGGCTATCTGCCTTTTCGCGTTTCCATCTGTCCGCGGCGGCGGCGCGATTCATCACGAAAACCGTCGCGGATTCAAGCACCGTATCGACGATCCGCAAGCGATTGGCCCGCAGCGAAGAGCCGGTTTCCGTGACCTCGACGATAGCATCGGCGAGTTGCGGCACCTTGACCTCCGTAGCGCCCCAGGAAAACTCGACACGTGCGGCCACTCCATGGCGCCGCAGGTATGCTTCCGTGATGCGCACAACCTCGGTGGCGATCACTTTGCCCGCGAGGTCCTGCGGTCCGCGCACCGGCGAATCTTCCGGGACCGCAAGCACCCATCTCACACGTCCAAGGCGCTGCTTCGCGTACACCAGTTCGGCCAATTCCTCGACCGCGGACCCGGTTTCCACAACCCAGTCGTGGCCCGTGATCCCCCCGTCGAGAGCGCCGGTCTCGACGTAGCGCGCCATCTCTTGTGCGCGCACGAGCAGGCATTCGATCTCGGGGTCATCGATCGCGGGGACGTAGCTGCGCGAACCCAGGGTAATGCGCCACCCGGCGCGTGCGAAAAGATCCAGCGTGGCCTCTTGCAAGCTGCCCTTGGGAATGCCAAGCTTCAGGCGACTCATCTTGCTCGCTCCGGGCCATAAACCGCCTCCGGCGCGAAACTTGGATCATCGCTGACGCGAACAGCGCCATCGGCCTCGATGCGGCGAAAAAAGCACGACCGGTAGCCTTCATGGCAGACGCCCAGGCCCATTGCCTCGACGCGAAGCAAAATGGCATCCGCGTCGCAGTCGACGCGCATCTCGCGAACCCTCAGCACATGGCCGCTGGTTTCCCCTTTCTTCCAGAGCTGTCCGCGCGACCGGCTGAAGAAAACAACTTCGCCCGTTGCGCGTGTAGCCTCCAGCGCTTCCCGATTCATGAAGCCGAGCATCAACACGTGGCTTGTCGAGTGGTCTTGAATAATGGCCGGGACCAAGCCTCCGCTCTTCTCGAAATCTATGCCGAACATTTCTCCTCCAAAAACTCGCGCCGGAAATAAAAAAACCGCTGGGGCGTTCGCGCCAGCGGGAGGATGAGTGCTCTTGGATTCTTGCTACGCAGCACACCTCGCCGGGCGCGGCATATGGCCGTGATGATGATGCCGACGACGATGCGCCCGAATTGTGCCCGCGAAAGACATGCGAGTGCTAAGGTACGGGAACCGCGGAAAACTGTCAACCAGCAATTTCTTTCGCGACAGAAAAACGTTGGGCGCGGAAGCGGGCGGATTTAGAAGCGCGTGACTGACCCTGGCGAGGCGGGCTTGCTGTAATTCATGGTCATCTTGAGATGAACGGCTACGCCTGTTTTTGAGTTCGGCAAGCTTTCCACGCGAACCACCTCAGCGACGTACTCGCAGTTCATCGGATCGTGCGCTGAGGTGAAGGGAAACGTCACAAAAACGCGCATTCCCTTATAATACGTATTGCGCCGTGTCGTGAAGTAAATTCCTTCTTTTGAGGCGTTTACACTGACCGGCGTGTCCTCAAAATGGTCGTCGTTCGGGTCCGAGGGACGCACCCGCACCGGTTTTGCAATCTTCACCCGGCGGCTCCGGCGCTGCTCGGTATAGGCTTTCGGCGCGTCGGAAACGGCGGCTTTTGATGGGTCTTGCGGCATAATCAACTTTCTAGCGATCCACGCTGAAACCTAGCAGGAACGCTCACAATCAGATGAAGCACGAAACGGACCAATCTGGGAATTGACTCTGGAGGCGTTATGAAAGAGAAATTACGAATGGACGACGCGGCTTGGAGGAAACAACTCACGCCGAATCAATACTATGTGACCCGTCAGAAGGGAACCGAACCGCCCTTTACCGGGGAGTACGAAAGCACGGAAACCCCCGGAACGTATACATGCGTCTGTTGCGGTCAGCCGTTGTTTCGTTCTGAAACAAAATATCACTCAGGCTCTGGCTGGCCGAGTTTCTATGCCCCTGCCAGCCAGGAAGCGATCGAAACCGAAACCGACCTGAGCCATGGCATGAGGCGAACCGAAGTGAGGTGTAGCCGATGCGAAGCACACCTGGGACACGTCTTCGACGATGGTCCACAGCCGACCGGCCAGCGTTATTGCATCAACTCCGCGGCTCTGAAACTGAATAAGGATGGAAGAAGCTAACCGGACCGTGCCACAAAAGCCCAATAGCAAGAAGCGCCCGACTCGGCCAAGACGCTTCTTGCTACAAAGTCACTCTTCAGGCGGCGGGGCAGGAACAGGCAACCAGCTCCGCAACCGGATCGCGTTCCCAGGCACCTAAGAGAAGCACCTTGCTCCCATTGGGATACCTGAAAACGTAATACACGCTCGCTTGTCCTTCGATTTCGAAGAAGCCGGGACGCCTCGGATCAGGCCGCGCGGGCGCGCCGCTGCTCAGCAGAAAACGCAGCTCCGCCATCTGCTCCTGCGAATGGTTGCGCAGATCCTCGATCACCGGCGGTTGTTTCGCGAGCGTTATCATGGGTTTGCTTCGCCACATTCAGCTTATCGTGTCCCTCACAGGTAAAGACGAAAGAAAACGAAAAATGTTTCGTGAAGCACAATTTTTGTGCCTAGGCCGGCCGCAACGAGCCCGCGAGCCGGATCGCACGCGCCGGGGGAATCCCGTCTGATTTTAGATGCGAGAGTTGCGCGGACGTTGCGTGAGGGGGCCGTCCGCCCGCTTGGACCCGGCAGATCACGACGTCTTTTCCTCTCGCGATCGCTGCTCGTTTCCCGCTTGGCCGCTCACTCAGAGGCTGCCCTCGTTTGCCAGACCGGGCGATGACCAGCGAGGGAGGCTCCGTTGCCCGGCGCTTTCCAACCGCCCGCAACTCGGGACAACTTTTGATAGAATGTGTCGCGTTTAAGGCAGCGACCGTGGTTATAATGAAGTGTTACCAAGTCGTACGTTATCTGTAGGACCGCGTTCGGCTCAGGGAACCGGGAGTACCCACCTCATAACGGAAAGATACGGAAGGCTCCTGTGAACAAGACAGCGAAGAAAACTCCCAAAACGGAAGACAAGGATTTCAGCAGAGACCGGCGCAGAAAGCACCACCACTATTTGGTTACCGTGTCCTATGCGGATGGCGAGAGGTTCGGACGCGTCTATACGGACAAGGAAAAGGCGATGCGCTTCGCCGAGCGCCAGCGGCGTTCGCCGATCGTCAAGTCGGCGCGCGTCAGCCAAGTATCCTGATTTCCCGCGGCAGAGCGGGCAGTGGCGTTCCCTGTTTTGATGTTCCCGAAAACCGCGCGGGCGCTTGTTCGCGGCCCGGCCGGCGTGTTATAACCGTTTTGTTGCGAAGCGGCCTTAGTATAGTGGTAGTACGGAACCTTGCCAAGGTTCAGGTGTCGGTTCGATTCCGATAGGCCGCTCCATTCTTTCCCGCGTGCTCTCCTTTCTTTGCGCGAATTTTCCTCAGCTTGCTTTCGCGAGTGAATTTTTCCGGTGAATTTCGTCGCGCTGCGCGTTTAGAATCTGCGCGCGTTCCGGAAGTAATCGCATGACCAGATTCATTGTCGCCGTTGGCAGTACGCGCCGTCCCAAGTTGAATGCGGTGCGCGACGCGCTCGATGCCTTTGCGCCGCTGCTCGCGCCTTCCGCCGTGTTTGAGGTTACCGGCGCGGAAGTTCCGAGTGGAGTGAGCCACACGCCGGCTTCCCGTGAAGAATTGATGCTAGGCGCCAGGCGCCGTGTTGAGGCGCTCATGGAAGTGGCGGCGAAGCAGTCCGAAAACTGGAGCTACTTCGTCGGCCTGGAGGGCGGACTGGAGGTGGCGCTCGAGCGCGATTTCCACGCCGGCGAGAGTCACAGGCGAGTTTTTCTCGAGAGCTGGGCCTACGTCAGCGACGGCGCGCGCGGGTTTTACGGCCGGTCAGGCGCCGTGGAAATGCCGCAAACACTTGCCGCGGAGGTGCTGGATTGCGGCGTCGAGCTCTCGGTTGCCATTGACCGCTTCGCTGGCGAAGCCGGCATTCGCGATGCGCAGGGCGCATGGGGCGTACTTTCGCGCAATCTGATCAGCCGGCAAGAAGCGTTTCGTGTTGCTGTAATTGCTGCGTTCGCGCCTTTCTACAACGCAAAGGCGTATCACAGGACCGCCGCTTCGGCGGGGATGTAGAGGAAGGCGGCCCGGCGGCGCAACCGCCGGAATCCGGCCGAACTATACTAGGAAAGAGAAGGAGCGCTCATGGACATCGTGAAAGGCAACATGGGCTGGATCGAAGTGGTGGTCGGGCCGATGTTTTCGGGGAAAAGCGAGGAACTCATCCGGCGGCTCCGTCGGGCGGAAATCGCGCGCCAGCGTGTGCAAATTTTCAAACCCGCCATTGACGAACGCTATTCGGTAAATGAAATCGTTTCGCACTCCGGGCTCGGGATTCCCTCCGACCTCGTCTCCAAAGCGAACGAAATCATGGACAAGGTGCAGCCGCGCACGGAAGTCATTGGCGTCGATGAAGCACAGTTTCTCGGCGAGGAAGTTGTGGACGTTTGTACCAAGCTGGCGAACCTCGGGAAGCGCGTGATTGTCGCGGGTTTGGATACGGACTATCGCGGCCGGCCCTTCGAGCCCATGCCCCGGCTCCTGGCCGTCGCGGAAGAGATCACCAAGCTGCTCGCGATTTGCGTGCGCTGCGGGAACCCGGCCGTCCATACCCAGCGCCTCGTCGAAAGCGAAGAGTTGGTGGTGGTTGGCGGAGGCGGCATCTACGAAGCGCGCTGCCGCCGCTGTTTCGAGCCTAACCCGGCCCTGGCAAAGAAGGAGGGGCCGCTGGTGATTCGCAATCGGGCGGCCTCGGCGGGAAGCTGAAATCTGAAATCTGAAATCTTCTTCGCACCGGCGCTGCAAAGCCGGTATTGTCTCTCTGCTGTCATCCGCAGGAACACCTTCTTGAGCCGCTGACGGTCTTCGGTCACACTTACCCCGCTTCACCAAAATCCAGTTAATCGAGATTCATGATCATCGAATCGAAAGCGCCGACTCGCGTCGACCTCGCCGGCGGAACACTCGACATCTGGCCGCTGTATCTCTTTCATCCCGGCGCGCTCACCATTAACGCCGCAATCACGCGCTACGCTTCCTGCCTGATTGAGACCAACGGAGCGAAGAGCATCCGGCTCGTCTCACGCGACACAAGAAAGGAAGAATCCTTCAGCTCATTTCGTGCTCTGGTGCAGGCGAAGCGTTACCGCCTGCCCCTGCTTGCCGAAATCGTGAAGTTCTTTGAGCCCCGGGGCGGCTTCCAACTCACGACGGATTCCGAAGCCCCCGCTGGCGCGGGGATTGGCGGCTCCAGTGCCATGGCCGTTGCCATCTGTGCCGCGCTCGATCGCTTCACGGGAGCGGGCAAGAGCAAAGTCGATTGGATTCACATCAGCCGCGATGCCGAGGCCATTGTCATTCGTGTGCCAACCGGAACCCAGGATCACTATCCGCCGGCCTTCGGAGGCGCCGCCGCGATCGAATTGCCTCCCGGCGGCGAGCATCGCGTCGAACTGCGCGTCAACCTCGATGAACTCGAGCGGCGGCTCGTTGTTTGCTACACCGGCAAGCCGCGCCAATCCGGCATCAACAACTGGGAAGTCTTCAAGGCGCACACCGACGGCAACCAGGCCGTTCGCGGCAACCTCGAGCGCATCTCCGAAATCGCTCAGGAGATGCGCAAGGCCCTCGAGGCCGCGGACTGGCGCCATGCAGGCCGCCTCATGCACGCCGAATGGACCTTCCGCAAACGCAATCTGCCCACGATTTCGACAAAGACCATCGACCGCATTATTGCCGAAGCGCGCCGCAAGGGTGCGCTGGCTGGCAAAGTCTGCGGCGCGGGCGGCGGCGGCTGCGTCGTGCTGCTGATCGAACCGGATCGGCGCCCCCAGGTGGAAGAAGCGATTGTGCGCTCTGGCGGCACGCTCCTGCCCATGGCAATCGACCGCCACGGCGTGCAGGTCGTTTCGCGATAGGCTCTGCTTCAAGGTCCGCAGCCGTCTCCAGCAACTTTTTGGCCCGTTTGCTCTGCTTTCCGGAATGACCTGCCAAATCCTTCGGGGTATCTGTTCACGGGCGTTTCCGCATCATAGAATACGGGCAGGCGCCGGGTTCTCCCGGCCCGCGTACGTATGCCGAACTGGCCGGCCATTTCGATTGCCGTGCTGCTCCTGGGTGCAGCCGACGTCCCGCTGGCAAACAGCTTGCGAACGGGCAGCGCCTCGAAATCTACGCCAGCCTTTACGCCTGACGACCATATCGCCCTTTTTCCGCTCGGCAATTCTGGCAGCGGGGACGATGCCGGCCAGTCCGCCACCACTGCGGCCGGCCCTGCCGCACGGAAAAAGGCGGCTCTTGACGATGAAGAAAAGCTCCAACTCATTCGCTATGTCTCCGGCGAATTTGCCCGCGCCTTGAAGAATCTGCCTGCCGGAAAAGATGGCTTCGTTCTCAAAATTGGTCAGCCAATCAATGAAGAGCTGCTCCAGCGTGCCGTTGCCACTCACGGCACCGCCGTCCACAGCGGAGACAACGTCCAGATCACCAAGCTCGATTTCCACGACAAGCAAATCATCGTGGACCTGAACGGCGGCGGCCGTGGCAAAAAACGCTGGCGCGACCGCATTCACCTCGATGTGGGCGGCCTTCCCACGGTGACCAGCACGACTACACAGCAAGAAGCGGGTCCTCCAGGCATGCAGCCCGGACAGGGCAGCACGCTTTATCTCGATTTCAACGACTCTGTTCCAGACCTTTCTCCCGACGAATTGAAGCAGTTGCTTTCGCCTCTCTTGGATTTTCGTAAGCAGCGCTCTGCTTCCGTGCAGTGGTTCGATACCTTGCCGCCGGAAATGAAGAAAGCCATCACAGAGCGCAAACCCGTTGTTGGCATGGATCGCGAAATGGTGGTTGCCGCCGTGGGCAAGCCGGACCATAAAGTCCGCGAGCGGGACGCCGATGGCAACGACATCGAGGATTGGATCTACGGCCAGCCGCCGTCGAAGACCGTTTTCGTGCGCTTCACCGGCGACCGCGTCACCAGCATCAAGCAGTTCCCGCAGTAAGCTTCCTCCGCCATTCAGCCTGCACCTATTCCTGCGGCGTGGGAAGCGCCGCAGGCAGTTGCACCGCCGTGAATCCTCCCTCTGCATTCCTCTCCAGCACGGGCGCGTAAAGCCCGAGCATCTGCCGGCGCCACCACAGTCCGCTCTGCTTTCGCTGCTCCTTCGTTGTGAACCAATATTCCCAAATCACCGCGCGTATTCTCAGCGGTGGTGCCTTCGGAAACGGATTGCCCGCGAAGAGTTCCAGCACATCCCGGTCATTCGCCAGCAGCCGCTCCTCGGTTCGCACCGTAATCGGATCGGAGCGCCACGAACCGAGCGACGCGAACCATAGATTCCAGTCGAATCGCGGTTGATACGGCGCATAAATTCCCGGCGCTTTTGCCGGGTCTTGCGGCTTGTAGCGAAAGGGATACGGCGTCCACGTCTGGCCGTCATTCGAGCCTTGAAATTCAATTTCATAGCGGCCCAGCGTCATGCTGGCGAAGAGTCCGTACCGGTCCGCGATGCGAAAAGGTTGCAAAGCTGCCACCGGAGTCGCCGGGAAGGGGATCGGCTCGAGCATCCAGATCAGCTCGGTCGCGCTGGCATAGAACATCCACGAGAGAATGACCGCCTTTAGCGCCAACTTCACCGGCGCGGCTTGAGCGCGCAGAAACCCAAGGACGCCGCGCCTTGCCCCGCTCTCCGCTGGCGCTCCCGTGCCACCGCTCGAGCCTTCCGCCGCTACTGCCAATCGGGCTTGCTCACGCTTTTGCCGCCGTGCCGGTACAAACCGCGACAGAAAATCGTCATCCAGCAGAACGATCCCCAGCGATAAGACCAGATAATTCAGAAACGCATAGTTTGCGGTGAGGGCAATCCCAGCCTGCAATGCGGAAACGATAAAGAAAATCGCGATGCGCAGCGGGCGCCACAGGAGCATCATCCACACCAGGACCAATTCGAGCGCCAGCGTGAAGAACGCCGTCGCTGCGTGCCACCAGTGCGGAAGTTGTTGCGCATACCAGCCGATCCACGTCGGCAGCGGCCCATTCTGGTAATACTCGTCCATGGCCGTCAGGTGCCGCCACTGCGGATCGCCGCTGATCATCTTGGCAACGCCCGACTCGAAATAGATGCGGAAGCATTCCCAAACCAGCAGCATGCGGCTCGCTCGAGAAGGCGGATGTTCCGCTCCGAGCCTTGGCCGGAGGCCCGGCGGCGCAAAAAACAAGGAGAGAAAGCCGGCTTCCAGCAACATGCTATCCGATTGGTAGCCGGAAAATTCGCCTGCTGCCGCCACAAAGGAAAGAAAGCAGACGAAACAAACCCCCAGCATGCCGCGCGGCCAGAGATTGAGTACCAACAGGCCCGACGCGAGCAGGCCCGCCCAGCATAGCGCCATCAGCATGTGTGGTCCGCTCGAGATCCACAGCAAGCTCGGCGCGAACCAATACCGCGCCGCTCCCGCTTGCACTGCCACGGAATGCAAATACTCGCTTGCCGGAAGGATGCCGCGCGGTCCGATCAGCCCGCGAATCTGAAACGCAAGCGAATAGAACGCCGAAAAATAAATCAGCCCGAGCGCACGCAGGAAAATCCAGCGCGAATAGAGGTGGCCGCGGCCGCCGCGCTCCGCGCCAAAAAGCCAGCGCAAAATCGAGGCCGGTTTCCAATCCATGAGCGCAGCATTATACGAGCGAATGGCTCCGCGAAAGACGCTTAGTGCTTCCTTGCCGGCTCGCTGGAGAAAATTGCAAGTGCGGCGCTGCAAAACTAGCAGTCTTGCCCTGCAAGTCTTTACCTTCGCGGTACGAACACGGCCTTTTGCGCTTCAAGTAATTGCTTGATGGCGGCCCTTTCCTTGCCGCCTATCATGGTTTCCTGAAGCCGCGGACATTCGTCTTAGGTTTTTCAGTCCAGGCCGGCGACGTTTGCCGGCTTGCGTCGCTTCCGTCAACTCCCCGCAATTCCGCTCGGGATACGGCGCAGCGGCGAGGTACGGGTGTGGACGCAAGAGTCCCAATAGGTCAGGTTTCCGCCGAGCATGGTGGAACGCGGCACACCGGAGCAATTCTGCCGCTCTCTCACTCTCAGGAGATGATGCTCTTCTGGAATGCGCTTGCGCCCAACTCGTCTCTCTATAACGTCCCCATTGCATTCCGAATCGAGGGCCCGGTCAATGTCACCGCCCTCGAGGACGCTCTCACGCTGGTGCGCTCAAGGCACCAGATTTTGCGCACCAACTACACTGTCGTCAATGGCGAGCAGGTTCCATGCATCCGCAGCGCCGGCCGGCTCAAGATCCCGGTCGTCGATTGCTGCTGCCGGCGCGCCAAGCCCACGGCTCCAGATGCGAGCATACTCGTGAATCGGGAGGCCCAGCGGCCCTTCGATTTGCGCTCGGATTCCATGTTGCGAGCCGCCCTCGTCCGTTCTGAACCGGAAAACCATGTGCTGATCATGACCATGCACCACATCGCCGCTGACGGCTGGTCGCTCGGCATCCTCGTTCATGAACTGATACCGGCTTATGACGCTTTCTCCCGCGGCGCCATTCCGCAATTGCCGGACCTGCCCATGCAATACTCGGACTACGCCCTCTGGGAAAAAGAAAATTTCCAGAAACCGGCGTTTCAGGAAACGATTGCCTTCTGGAAGGAGCAGATGTCCGGCTGCCCGGATACCTGCGAAGTCGTTCCCATCGAGCGTCCCAGGCCCGCTCAGCAGAGCTTCCGCGGATCCACCCAAAAAATCACGCTCCCGCTCGAGTTCTTTCAGCAACTCACCGATCTCGGACAGCAGCACCGCGCTTCTGTCTTCATGGTTGCCGTTGCCGCGCTCGACATTATGCTCAGCCGCTACAGCGGACAGACCGACATCATCCTGGGTGTTCCCATGGCCAATCGCAGCCGCGAGGAATTTCTCTCCCTTATCGGCTGCTTCATGAACCAGATCACTCTTCGCTGTGATCTCTCCGGTAACCCCACGGTTGCGAATCTGCTCGAGCACGTTCGCGAACAAGTGCTCAAGGCCTTCTTCCACCAAACGCTGCCTTTTACCGAGCTGGTTCGTCTGCTGAAGCCGAAACGCAGTTCTAACCAGAACCCGCTATTCCAAGTCGAGTTCCTCTACCAGAGCTATGACCTGCCGCTGCCCGACTGGCAGGGCCTTAAGGTCAGCAGAGCCGATTTCGAAACCAACGCCTCGAAGTTCGACCTCAGCGTGATTATCGAGACCAGGGAAGAGTTCGAGATTAAGTTCGAATACAACACCGACCTCTTTGAAGCCGGCACCATCCGGGCCATGCTTCGCCACTACCACTGGGTCCTCCAGAACGTCCTGCACCATCCTCAAGCTCATCTTTCCGACTTCCCAACCGGTTTCCCGTGCCCAATCGAGAGTTCCGCTGTTTCCGCGGCCACGAGACCTGTGGTCTGAATCTCAGGCTGCCGCAGCGGGCTCGGTCAATCACAAAGGACTCCTTGTATGCGGGCTCCCGGGCTTTTCGGCGGTACCAATGCACAGACTTCGCGGACGTTGCTCGAAAGCGAAAACCGCGAGAAGGGAGGTGCAACAGCGGCAGCGCCGTTCGACCGGAACGCGTTGGTGCCGCGGATGATCGCAGCGCGGGCTGAAACCCGTCCGGATGCCGTCGCTGTGGGCGGAGAAACTCCGCTGACGTACGGCGCGCTGGAGAAGCATTCGAACCGCCTCGCCCGTTATCTCGAGGCGCAGGGATGCCGGCGCGAGACTGTCGTCGGCGTCGCCGCTGGGCGTTCGCCTGAGCTGATCATCGCGGCCTTAGCCGTCATGAAAGCTGGCGGCGCATACCTTCCCATTGACTCCTCCTGGCCTTTCGATCGCGTACGCCATGTGCTCGATGACGCTCGCGCACCGATCGTCATCATCCGTTCCCAGCCGAATCTGCCGATGGCCGCCGAAAACCAGTTGGTTGTGGCGCTCAGCGATCTCGACCCGGTTCTTGAATGGTATTCCGATGCGCCAGTCTCCCCCGCCCTGGAATCCTCACAGTTAGCCTACGTCATCTACACCTCCGGCTCCACCGGTGCGCCCAAGGGCGTTGAAATTACCCACGGCAACCTGCTGAATCTTGTCGAATGGCACAACGCCACTTTCGGCGTCACTTCAGCCGACCGCGCAACCCTGCTGGCCAGTCCTGGTTTCGACGCCTCGGTCTGGGAAATTTGGCCGAATCTCTGTGCGGGAGCCAGCCTGTTCATCCCCGGCGAGAGAACGCGTCTGTCGCCTGAAGCTCTCCGCGACTGGCTCGTCTCCGAGCACATTACTGTCACCTTCGCGCCAACTCCCATCGCCCAGCGCCTGATGTTCCTCGATTGGCCCCGGGAAACTCGATTGCGCCTTCTGCTTACGGGAGCCGACGTCCTTCAGAAGCATCCTCCTTCCGGTTTGCCCTTTGCCGTCATCAACAACTACGGCCCCACCGAATGCACCGTCGTCGCCACGTCCGGCCCGCTCCGCGCGGGCGAGTCCGAGACTCCGCCCTCCATTGGCAAACCTATCCGCAAAACCGAAATTCACATCCTGGATGAAAATCTACAGGAAGTCCCGCCGGGAAGCGCCGGCGAACTCTGTATTGGAGGCGCTTCCGTTGGACGCGGATATCGTGGCGATCCCGCGCTCACTCGACTCAAGTTTGTTCCAGACACCTTCCGCAGTGAGCCTTCGGCCAGGCTCTATCGCACCGGAGACCGCGCGCGAATGCTTCCGGACGGTTCCATCGAGTTTATTGGCCGGCTGGACGACCAGATTAAGCTGCACGGTTACCGGATCGATCCAAACGAGGTCGCCCGGCACCTCAGCGCCCACCCTGGCGTTCACTCTTGTGTGGTTCGCAAGCATGTGGATTCGGCTGGGAGCGAGGCACTCCTCGCCTACATCGTTCCCGCGCAAGACGTCAATTTAACGGCTGCCCATTTGCGCGAACACTTGCGCGCCCTCGTTCCGGACTACATGATTCCCGGCGCCTTTGTCCGCATCGATGCACTCCCTCTCAACTCCAGCGGAAAAGTCGATCGCGATGCGCTGCCCTGGCCTCACCACACGAACCTTCTGCCGGAAGCCGCATCTCCGCCGTCTTCTGCCCCGCCCTCATTGAACGAGACCGAAGCAGCCCTAAGCACAATGATCTCCAAGCTGCTGTCGCGTGCTCACATCGGCCCGCACGACAATTTCTTTCTCGCCGGCGGGCATTCTCTTCTTGGCGCTCAACTCCTGATTCAAATCCGTGCCCGCTTCGGCGTGGACCTTCCGCTGCGCGCCATCTTTGATCATCCGACCATTGCGGGCATCGCTCTGGAAATTGAAAAGCGCCTCCCCATTGGGAATAGCGCCGCACGCGCCGCAGCCTCGGGCGCTTAAGGAGCAACTCCATGCTGGACGCCTTGGGCTCCGACCTGGAGCCATACGGTTCCGCGGCTACGCGTGATCCCGAACTGAGCCTGTTCCGCCTGCTCGATCCGGAGGTTCTGGCCAATCCGTATCCCCTTTTTGCGCGCTTGCGAACCGAGGATCCCGTTCACTGGGACCCCTTTCTCCACGCGTGGGTCGTCACGCGCTATGCCGATGTCATCACGGTCCTGCGCGACTTCTCCGCCGCGCGCACTCCCACGCCCGAACATCTCGATGCCAAGGGCCTCGCCTGCCTCGACCCCCTCGCGCAAGTCATGGTCAAGCAGATGCTCTTCCTCGACCCGCCCGCCCACGCGCGCATCCGCAATCTCGCCGCTTGCGCCTTCACTCCCCAGCGCGTCGCGGAACTCCGCGACCGCATCGAGCAGCTCACCAACGAACTGCTCGATGCCGTCGAGCCGCGCGGCTGTATGGAAGTCATGCAAGATCTTGCCGAGCCGCTGCCCGCCATCATCACCTCCGAATTGCTCGGCCTGCCCAGTGCCGAGCACCGCCAGTTCAAGAAGTGGTCCGCGGACTTCGCGGAAATCATCGGCAATTTTCAGCATAATCCCGACCGCGCTCCGAAAATGCTCGACACTGTCGAAAACCTTGTCCGCTACTTCCGTAAGATTATCCGCGATCAGGGCGGACATTCGCGCGCGGGCCTGGTCGGCTCCTTGCTGGCTGCTGAAGTCACGGGTGACCGCCTTTCCGAAGACGAGGTCATCGCCAACGGCATCATTACACTTGTCGGTGGCCTGGAAACCACCACCAATCTCATCGGCAATGGCATTCTCACACTGCTCCGCCACCCCGCCGAATTGCAGCGCCTCCGCGACGACGATTCGCTCATTCCCGCCGCCGTCGAGGAGCTGTTGCGTTTCGAGCCTCCCACGCAGCACACCGCTCGCATGGCTCCAGCGGACGTGATGCTCGGCGGCAAGCTCATTCGCCACCGCCAGGCAGTCATGGCCATCTTGGCCGCGGGCAATCGCGATCCCGAGCGTTTCCCCGAGCCCGACCGCCTGGATCTCGCACGCGAGGACAACCGCCACCTGGCCTTCGGCTGGGCCGCTCACTACTGTTTCGGCGCTCCTCTCGCCCGTCTCGAGGGCCAGATCGTCTTCTCTTCCGTCCTCAAGCGCTTTCCTCGGCTAACCCTTGAGCCTGGCCCTATCCTTTGGCGCAGCAATCTTGCGCTTCGGGGCCTTACGGCGCTCCATGTCCGCTTCGATACAACCCGGTCAGGCCCAACATCCAGCCTCACGAATGCTTGACTCTTCTCTGCGTTTACGCAATATCTAGGTTCGCTTTCTCCGAGGAGCCAGCAGCGCCATGCCCGAACAGTACTTGCTCAAAACCGAACCAACCGAATATTCCTTCGCCGATTTGCAGCGCGACGGCCAAACCCTCTGGGACGGCGTCTCTAATCCCGTGGCCCTAAAGAACTTGCGCGAAATGAAGCCGGGTACCCGCCTCATCATCTATGAAACCGGCGACCACAAGTGCGCCGTCGGCACCGCCACGGTGGTTTCTGTGGATACCTCCAATCCCAAAAACCCCGCCGTTGAAATCAAAGCCGGCAACCCTCTCCCGAAGGCCATCTCCCTCGCCGAAATCAAATCCAAAGCCCTCTTCGCCGATTCCCCCCTCGTCCGCCAAGGCCGCCTCTCCGTCGTTCCCTTAACCAAAGCCCAATATAGAGCCCTGGCGGGCGCCTGAGTCCGGCCCACTGTCGTCTCGCCCAAAATGCCCTTTCCGATACGGGGGTACATCTGAGCACAGCGGTACCCCCAAGCCGTTGACTGTGTCCGACCTGCCTCTGAGAATGCGGTATGGGGAGAGTGCGTTCCCTTCGCCCCGCTACCGAAATGGCACAGGAACCCAACGCTGTCGAGCAGGCCGTCTCACGCGCATTGCGCGAAAATCTCGAACGCATTCAAGTCACTGCCAACGACCTGCACCACGCCATCAACGACGTGGTAGCCGCCTGCGGCAGTAACAAACCCACTCACGCCCTGCCGCCCATGCTCCGCGCCCAAGCCTCCGCGGCGTCACTTTCTGCCGCGCTGGACGTGCTGGCTCGGTTCGTCGCCACATCGCTCCAGGTCGGCCCGCGCTCTCCCCTCGAAGCGCAGATTTCCAGCCTTGTCACCGCCGCGGTCCCCGCCCTCTCCACGCCCGAACCCGTCACCCACTCTGCGCCTGCGCGTCCCGCGCCTCCGCCCGTCCAGGCAGCCCCGCTTCCTCCTCCGCCGTCTCATGTAGACGAGGTTCTCGAGGAGTCCGAATTCGCTCCTGAGCCTATGACCGCTGCCAAACCGGCGGCTCGTATCGAAATTTCGGCTGAACCCGAACCGGAACGCGAAGCCGGCTTCGACGTCAACCAGTTATCTCCTGAGGAACAGGAACTGCACAGGCGCGCAAATCGGGTGGCGAAAGTTTCGATGCAAGATATTAAAATGCTTCGGCCGGAACAAGTTCGCCTCGGCCGCGAAAAAAAAGATATCTGCATTCGGTTGAAAGAAGACATTGAGAAAGCGCACAAGGAATACGACCGCCGTTTCAAGCCCATCATGGATCACCCGGTGGACTATTTTTATCGCTGGCTGGTCGAAATTCTTGCCGATGGCGATCCCAGCGCGCTTGGCGAATATCCTTACGCCACTCCGTCCGTTTCCGCGCGTCACCGCTGAGCGCTTTCAGAGCTTTTCTTCCCTGCGCCTCGCCCTCGCTCCCTCTTCTGCGCGTTACCGAAAATATGCCGGAGCCGCGCTTGCGTTCTTGGTGCTGATCGTTCCCGTCAAGTCCTCCACCCGCTCCGTGACGCACACAAAAAAGCGCAGAAAGCCTCAGCCCATCGCTTGCCGTGAGGGCTGCCGCCCGGATACCTCCGCGCCGCGGCTTGCCACTTCCACTCCCGAAGACGCCGCGCTCCAGACCGAGCTTGCTTCCCTCGCGCTCGCGCTCCACACCGCCCAGCCGCGCGCGTACGAAAATCTTTCCGCTTTCGCCGGCAGAAATTCCTCCAACGTTTGGGGCGCCCGCGCCGCTCTCGCGCTCGGCTACGAGGACTACGCGAAGAATCGCAATCCGCAGGCCCTCGCCTGGCTAAAGAAGGCCCAAGCCGACCCGCTCCTCCGCCAATACGCTTTGTTCTGGTTTGCCCAAGCCAATCACGCCGCGAAGCGCACTTCCGATGCCTTCGTTGCACTCGAAACGCTTCAGCGTGACTACCCCAATATCGCTTTCCAGGAACAGTTCCTGGAGGTCTTCGGCCCCGTCGCCATCGAAGCCGGCCATCCGCTCGACGCCATCGAAGCCCTCAACGGCTACGCCGCCACTTCATCCAAGCCGCCTTTGCTTCTCGAACGCGCCCACGCCTATCAGGCAGCGCATCAACTCGCCCGCGCGGCAAAGGATTACCAGCTTCTTTTCTACAAATCTCCCCTCAGCGACGAAGCCAAGGCCGCCGGCTCCGCTTTGCCCGGCATCATGCACGCCCTCGGCAAGGAATATCCCTATCCCGGCGTCGAACTGCAGCAAGCCCGCGCGCAAGCCTTCTTCGACGCCCGCAAGTGGCGCGAAGCTCGCGGCGAATTTGAAAAGCTCCTCGCCATGCTCCGCGATCCGGAAAATCCCGTGCGCCAGCGTGCCCTGCTCCGCATCGCGCAGTGCCGCGTACAACTAAAAGGTTCCTCTCGCCTCATCGCCTCGCTCAAGACTTCCTCGCCGGAAGTGGATGCCGAGCGCCTCTACGCACTCTCGCAAGCTCTCCGCGGCGAGAAAAAAGAATCCGAAATGCTCGCCACCATCAGCGAGCTCGCCCAGAAATATCCAGAAAGCAAATGGACCGACGACGGCTTGATGGCCGCCGGCAACTACTATTGGGTCAATCTAGACCGCGACCGCGCCGCCGCCTGGTATCAGCGCGTCCTCGACGCCTTCCCCGCTGGCCGCAACGCCTATAACGCGGAATGGCGCGTCGCCTGGGTCGCTTACCTCAACCGCAAGTCCGATGCCGATGACCGCCTGCGCGAATTTCTGTTGAAGTATCCCACTTCATCCAATGCCGTCGACGCTCTCTACTGGATGGGCCGCGACGCCGAACGCGCAGGCAATCCCGATCACGCCCGCAGTTTCTACAACAAAGCGGTGGATCGCTTCCCGCGCACGTATTTCGGGCACGCTGCCGCTGAGCGCCTCGCTCAGCTCGGCCGCGGACCGGAAAATCCCGCCGATTTCTTGAGCCGCATTCCGCCAGCTCCCGCCTTGCGTCCTTTCGATGAGCCCATTCCCGAATCCGCCTCCGACCGCTGGGAGCGTGCCCAGGCCCTCCGCATGCTCGGCATGAATTTTTCCGCCGAGCTGGAACTCAAGGCCGGCTACTTTGCCACGGCCTCCCCGCGCTTCCTCCTCGAGGCAGCGCAGGCTGCCTTCGACCAGGGCCACTTCGCGGTGGGCATGGCCTATGCCCGCATCATCGTCCCCAATTCCGAAGCGCGCCAGCTCGAGGACGTTCCCCGCGATGTCTGGAAAGCCTTGTACCCGCTCCCTTACGAAGCCGCTCTCCGCCGCGAGGCCGCTCGCAACGGTTTCGATCCCATGCTCGCCGCCGGCCTCATCCGCCAGGAATCCACTTTCCAGGCCGATGCCATCTCTCACGCCAACGCCATCGGCCTCATGCAAGTCCTCCCCAAAACAGGCCGTCTCCTTGCACGCCAGCTTCGCGTACGCTACGCCAAAACCAAGCTCATGGACCCGGATTACAACATCGAGCTTGGCATGCTTTATATCTCCGGCCTGCTTCGCTCCACCGGCGAACCCGAATACGCTCTTGCCGCTTTCAATGCCGGTGAAGACCGCATCGCCGCTTGGCGCGCCGAACGCCACTACGACGAAGTCGCCGAACTTGTCGAATCCATCCCGTTCAGTGAAACGCGCGAATACGTTCAGGTCGTGCTTCGCAACGCCGAGGCTTACCGCCTGATCTACGGCGCAGGCAATCCCCCGGGCAGCGCTCCCGTCAGCCAGGGCCGCTTGACCGCCGCTCCAGCCTCCTCCCAATCCGCCCGCTAGCACGACGAAGGATCCCTTCCCTCGATAACATCTGGCTCCTTGCCTGGATTCGCTCCATGTTCCCATTTGCATCGTTACACTCCTTCACAAAACCTGCCTGTTTCTCATCTTCCGGAGTACCACAATGAATTTGGCGACGCATGGCGAACCATAAAACAAGCGCACGACTGGCGGCGAACGCCCCGCCAGTAGCGCGGGCATTCTTGCCTGCGCAGCTTCAAACCCAGCGAAGGCGCATCGGAATAGTCTTGTCTTCGTTGTATGAGGGGTGCCGCGACTATGCCGTCAGACACGAATCATTCCGTCACGCGAAAGAATTCACGCCATGAAGTCCGGTCATCGATGAGCAAGTCGACGCGATAGATACCAGGGGACATAATGCCGACAGGTAGTTCCCAGTTCGTTGCCGCGTATCGGCCGGGCACTAGCGCGATTTCTTGTGGTTTCGAGGCGCTGATCATTTTGTTGTCGGCTGTGAAGAGTCGAAGCATGTAGCCTATCTTTTGCTTGGTGGAGCTCCGCCAATTCACATACACCGCCGCTTTGCCCTCCCGCCTCGAAAAGACCCCTTTTGAATCTTGCGGAAGCAGAACGCCACCAGGCTGCTTCGTCACGGCGCTGCTAACCGTCACGTACTCAATCACGCTCGACTTGCTTACTAGCGGCGCAAACTCTCCGCGCTTGGCAAGTTCGGCCAGCGACGTGGGAGTCGCCATCCCAACAGGGTTGTACCCGGCACCGCTCTGCTTGCCAGACCTCCGCACCTCCAAACCTCCCACGTTCCGAAACGTTCTCATATTCCGCTACACTGTTTCCGCTGACTTCAATCTAAGGACCCTGCTGACCGTTATGACCGCCACCGACTCCGCCGCCACCACCCAAGTCGCGCAAGCCGCTCGCCGCATGCTCTCCGCCAAAGCCGAGCAGTTCACCGAGTCCGTCATCCGCGAGATGACTCGCCTCGCCCTTAAGCACAACGCCGTCAATCTCTCCCAGGGCTTTCCGGATTTCGCTGCCCCTGCCGAAATCAAGGAAGCCGCGCGCCAGGCCATTGCCGACGACATCAACCAGTACGCCATCACCTGGGGCGCCAAGCCCCTGCGCGACGCCATCGTCGAAAAATTCGAGCGCACCCAGGGCATCCGCGTCGACCCCGAGCGCGAAGTCACCATCTGCTGTGGCTCGACCGAGGCGATGATGTCTTCCATGATGGCCATCATCAATCCCGGCGACGAAATCGTCGTCTTCGAGCCCTTCTACGAAAATTACGGACCCGACGCGATTCTCTCCGGCGCCACGCCGCGCTTCGTCAAGCTTCATCCGCCCGATTGGACCTACGATGAAAGGGAACTGGCCGCCGCGTTCGGTCCGCACACCAAAGCCATCATTCTCAATACGCCGAATAATCCCACCGGCAAAGTTTTCACGCGCGCCGAACTCGAGTTCATTCGCGACCTGTGTGTTCAATGGAACGCTTACTGCATCACCGATGAAATCTACGAACACATTCTCTACGACGGCGCCGAGCACATCTCCATGGCGCGCATCGACGGCATGCGCGAGCGCACCATCGTCATCAACGGCATGTCGAAAACCTACAGCGTCACGGGCTGGCGTGTCGGCTGGGCCATCGCTCCCCCCGCGGCCACGCAGTCCATCCGAAAAGTACATGACTTTCTTACCGTCGGCGCCGCCGCCCCGCTCCAGCAAGCGGGAGCTGCGGCGCTGCGCTCGCCGCAGTCCTACTACGACAAGCTCGCCTCGGCCTACGCGCAAAAACGCGCGCGTCTGCTGAAAATTCTTGGAGACTCCGGCTTCACCGTTTACAAGCCGCGCGGCGCTTACTACATCATGACCGATATCTCCGGTTTCGATTTTCCGCGCGCCGCCCGCTTCGGCTCCGCCGCTTCCGATCCGCGTTTCGCCGCTCCCACCAACGATGTGTCCTTCGCCAAATATCTCGTCGAGGAAATCGGCGTCGCCGTCGTCCCCGGCTCCAGTTTCTATAACGACGGCCGGGACGGCGCCACCCAGGTCCGCTTCACCTTCTGCAAGAAAGAAGAAACCCTCGCCGCCGCCGAATCCCGCCTCGCGCGTCTGCGCGGCCCGGACCGCCGATAGCTCGGAGAACCGAACGCCCTACTTCTTCATCAGTTCGAGCACCGCTGCGGTCATCGCTTCGACGGCGGTACGAATCGTCGCTTCCGGCGCGGGATAGAAAAGGCTCGAGTGCAGCGAAGGCAGCGGGGTCCCGCTCTTGCGGCTCGCCTCCATGCGTTCGGCGTCAATCGCGCCGGCCATGAACATCACCGAGGGAATCGCGTGGTCCTCGCCGCCAAAGTAGCCGAAGTCCTCGCTTGCCATGACCGGCGGCGCTTCAATTGCATTCCCGGCGCCCAGTTCGCGCTTCAGCGCGGCGGCTACACGCGCCGTCATTTCGGGATTGTTGTAGGTCGCCATGGTGCTCTCGCTGACTTCGACGATCGGCATCCGATCCGCGGGAACGCCGGCCGCTTCCGCGAGTCCGTTCGCGATGCGCTTCAGCGATGCGAGGATCTGCTGGCGGACCTCTTCTTTGTAGGTGCGCACCGTCAGTTGCAGGTGCACATCGTCCGGTATGATGTTGTGCTTCGTGCCGCCGTGAATCGAGCCGACGGTCACCACGGCGGGATCAAAAGGCGAGCGCTCGCGGCTCACGATGGTTTGGATCGCCAGGATGTATTCGGCGGCAAGAACGATGGGATCCTTGCTGGCTTGCGGCGCGGAGCCATGCGCGCCGCGTCCCCGAATGGTTACGTCCACCGACGTGGCGCTCGAAAGGGCATAGCCGGGAGTGTAGAAAACGGTGCCCGCGAGACTTGGCCCGTCGTGCAGTGCTATGGCGTAATCCGGTTTGCCGAATCGCGCATAGAGTCCGTCGGCCAGCATGGCTTTCGCGCCGGCGACTTTCTCCTCTGCGGGCTGGCCCACCAGCATCAGCGTGCCGTGCCAGCGGTCCTTTAGCCCGGCAAGGACCCCGGCATAGCCGATCATGGCCGTGACGTGGATATCGTGACCGCAAGCGTGCATCACCGGAACGTCCACTCCGGCGTCGTCCTTGGTGCGCACTTTACTGGCGTAGGGCAGTCCGGTCTTCTCCTCGACGGGAAGCGCGTCCATATCCGCGCGAACCAGCACCGTCGGACCGGACCCGTTCTTCAGAATGGCAACGACGCCATAACCCTTCCAGTCCGAGTTTTCGTATTTTCCAATATGGTCGGTAACGTCGTAGCCTAGCGCGCGCAGCCGCTCCGCAAGCAGCGCCGAGGTCTTTTCCTCGTGGCCGGAAAGCTCCGGCGCGGCGTGCAGCGCCTTGTAGGTGCTCACCAGGCCAGGCAGCTCTTGTCCTACCATGCTGTTCAACTTGGCGTCCTGTGCCGCGCAGGACAGACAGGCGAACCCGCCAGCGAGCAACAGCAACATCTGTTTCATGGAAGACTCCTGGAGCGGATCTGACGCAAAGGCGGCGGGAATTATACTTCAGGGCGAAAGGAAAGCCGCTATCGGTTTCGGCGATGCGAGCGATCGCGAAAAATCGCTTGTAAATCCTTTCTCAATTTAGGAATATCCGCAGCTAGCAAGGTTTAGGGGTAGGAGACTGACGGTCGGTTGCCCTGTGGTGGTTAGTCCCCTACCCCGCGAGTGGTCTTGCCTCTATAGACGAGGCCACCCTCAAAATAGTTTCCTCGCTCCGCAAAAATATTTTGCAGTTGTGCAGAGCGGGCCCGTTTGTGCGGTTCCGGTACAGCGGGAACCCCATTTTGACCGCTGTTGGAAGTGGAAGTTTTTTGCCTGTGGAAGTTTCCTGCCGTTGTTTGCCTAGTGCGATTCGGGGCGAGTCGCTGCTGACCTTCAAATTTCTATCGTTTCCATGTAACGAGCAACCGTTGCCGGCCATCTAAACTGTTCTCGAATTGCGCCTTGCAGAGATTGGGCGGCGGCCGGTTCGCCGTGCGTCAGATACACTTGTTTCGGCGGCGCGGGCAAGCCGCTGAGCCAGCGCAGAAGCTCGCTTTTTCCCGCGTGGGCGGAAAGCTGGCCCATCTCCAGAATTTCCGCGCAGACCGGAACCTCCTGCCCAAACAGCCGCAGCATTTTCGCGCCTTCTTGCAAGGCGCGTCCGCGCGTGCCTTCGGCTTGAAAGCCGGCGAGAATGACCGCGTTGCGCGGGTCGGGCAAACGCTGCGCCAGGTGATGCACAACCCGCCCGCCATTGGCCATGCCGCTGGCGGAAACGATGATGCATGGCGTCTTCACGTTGTTGATGGCCTTGGATTCCTCGGCGGTCCGCGTCAGGTGAAATTGATGGACGTTGAGCGGGTCGCCTCCGTTGCTTTCCTCGCGTGAAAAATCGAGATCATGGTCCTCGCGGTGACGCACGTACAGGTCCGTCGCGCTGAGCGCCATCGGACTATCGATATAGACGGGAACGCGCGGGATGCGCTGCTGATTTTCAAGCTGCCGCAGATAAAACATAAAGGTTTGCGTGCGGCCGATGGCGAAAGCGGGAATGACGATGGAGCCGCCGCGCTTGACCACGCGATTCACGATTTGGGCCAGCTCTTCGGCGGGATCGCCGGGAGTGTGTTCGCGGTCGCCATACGTGGATTCGCAGAGCAGCAGATCGGCCGTGGCTTGCGGAGTCTGCGGGTCGTTCAGGATGGGCTGATCATAGCGGCCGACATCCCCGGAAAAGACAACAATTTTTTTCCGGGCGGCTTCGGTAATCGTGAGTGTGATGCTGGTGGAACCGAGAATGTGGCCGGCGTCAACGGTTTCCACGTGAAATTCCGGGCTGATGTCGAAGGCGCCCTTGCGCGGGATGGTCTTCATGCGTTGGATCACGGGGTCCACATCTTCCGGGCCGTAGAGCGGCTCCTGCTCGGTGCGCTGATGATGATTGGGGTGCCGCGCGGCCTGCTGGCTGTCTTCCTGCTGCAGGTGCGCTGAATCTTTCAGCAGGATTTCGGTGAGCTCGATGGTGGCCTGGTCCGCATAGATCGGGCCGGAGTAGCCGGATTTGACGAGGCGCGGGAGCCAGCCGGTGTGATCGAGGTGTGCATGGGTGAGGACGGCGTAATCGATGGATTTTGGATCGACAGGAAGCGGCTGATAGTTGCGATCACAGAGGTCCTGCACGCCTTGAAACAGCCCGCAATCGACAAGCAGCCGCTTGCCCGCCGCTTCGACGAGATATTTCGAACCGGTCACGCACCCGGCCGCGCCAAGAAACGTGAGTTTTGCCATAGGGGCCGTATTGTAACGCGGAGAGCTGAACCAGCGTAGCTCAAGCCAGCCGAAAGGCGCCGCGATGAGCGAAGAGGCGTACTCGCAGCTGCGGAACGGCAGAAACGCTGCGCGAGCCGAAGTGGACAGGGCACTGACCTACTATCACAGTCGGGAGCGGCGCGCGGTGGGCCGGTGCGGCGCAAGCGTGGCGCGCGTTTTGACCGGATCACGGTGTGACGACCTGAAGACTGACCACTTGCTTGGGTATTTGCCTATTGCACGAACGCGATGAGAGTCTAGCCGGCATCATCTTCAGTACACTACGAATACGGAACGCGCAAACCGCGCTGGGGCGCGAAGCACGAGGCCTGAACGCTGGAGCGCGAATTGTTAGACTGATGACGGGGCCAAGTGAACGGGCATTTGCTCATTTTTCGGGAAGTGGCGATGATTTTCGCCGGCGCGTTCCTGGGCGGAGCCATCGCGCACCGCCTGCGCCAGCCGGTGATCATCGGTTATGTGCTGGCCGGGCTAGCGTTAAGTCCCTTTACGCCGGGACCGAGCGTGCACGATGTGCATTCCTTCGAAATGATGGCCGAAGTCGGCGTGATTCTCTTGATGTTTTCGGTGGGCGTCGAGTTTTCGGTCCCGGACCTGCTGAGCGTGAAGTGGGTCGCGCTGCTCGGCGCTCCCCTGGGAATCGGACTGTTTGCGGCGCTTGGGATGGGCGTGGCCTGGATTCTGCGCTGGCCGCCAACGCAGGGTCTTGCCATCGGGTTCATGATTTGCGTGGCCAGCACGATGGTCGTGCTGCGGCTTCTGATGGAACGCGGCGAACTGCTGACCCCTTCGGGCAGGGTGATGATGGGGATCACCCTGATGGAAGATCTGGCCGTCGTGATCTTGACGATTGTCTTGCCGGCGCTTTCTTCATTCGAACCTTCGAAGCTGCTGGCGGTCGCTTGGGAAATCGGCAAAGCATTCCTGATTCTTGCGCCCATCCTTCTCGCGGCGTGGAAGGTTGTCCCGAAGCTGCTGGCGCGCATCAACCGAATTGGAAGCATGGAACTCACGCTCTTGTTCGCTCTGACGGTCTGCCTCGCGACGGCGGCCGTCACCGAAGCCGTGGGGCTTTCGCTGGCCCTTGGCGCGTTTCTGGCCGGCCTGCTGGTCGGAAGCTCGGAGCTGGCTCACACCACGGTGCAAAGCACGCTGTCCTTGCGCGACGCGTTCGTGGCGCTCTTTTTCGTCACGGTGGGTTTGCTGATCAATCCTCGAGCCCTGGCGCAGGATTGGCCCTTGCTGCTGCTCATGGTGGGGCTGGTTCTCGTGGGCAAATTCGTCATCTGGGCGAGCGTGGTGCGGCTGTTCCGCTATTCCTGGGAAACGTCCTGGCGCACGGCGATGGGCCTGACGCAAATCGGAGAGTTTTCGTTCATTCTGGCGCAGACCTCCCGGCAAGCGGGGCTGATCACGCCGGAACTTTACAACGTGGTTCTCGCGGCATCCCTCGTGACGATCCTCGTCAACGCGGCGTTGTTTCGCGCGTTCGGCGGAGCGGGCGCCAAGGCAACTTTATTGAGCGCTGCGCAGGTGGTGAGCGGAAGCTAGCTCCCCGGCGGGGCGAGTCCTGCGCCAGCGCGAGCGGCCAGGCGCGCGAAGTTCATCGGGGCTTCATGGGGATGGTCGTCGCGAATCCCGCGTACGGAAGCGTTATGAAACAGTGAAATTGCGGAATAGGACCGCGTTCCGGGTGTTTGCCTCGATTGTGATAAGCTAATAGCGGCTCTCCGGTGGGGCCGTGGCGCAGTTGGGAGCGCGCCTCGATGGCATCGAGGAGGTCGTGGGTTCGAATCCCATCGGCTCCACCAGTTACTTCATTTTGTCTCCCGGCAGAAATGCCATGCGTTCCTCAAACGGAGCCTTGTTTCCGGCTGGTCTCCGTTCATCCCACTCGTACCGATACGGTCACCGCATTTCCTAATGGCACAAGTCGCCTTGCGCGGCTTGCGGGCTCGAGTCGGAGCCGGCTGCCGGCCGTGCAAGGGTGTCCTCCGAAATATCAGCGGCACCGGATTCGGGATCGTCGGCCTCTGCCCGGCACGGCAAGGTCGCCGTCACCACGGTGCCAGTTGCATCCGACTGAATATCGAATTGGCCGCCTTGCTCGCGAACACGCTCGCGCATGCCGGCGAGGCCGACGCCCGAGTGTGCGCCGGTCGCCAGGAAGCGCTGCAACTCTTCGGACGAAATGCCTTTGCCGTAGTCGCGTATGCGCAAAACGGCCTGATCAGCAAGCCGCCGGAGCGTGACGTCCGCGCGCGTGCTCTTCGAATGGCGATGAATATTCGTCAAACCCTCCTGCAGCACTCGGAACAGCGCGAGCTCCGTGGCCCGCGGAATGCGCTCGAGATTCGATGGAATGTTCGTTGTGACCTGCAAGCCGCTGCGCTTGGCGAATCCATCCACATACCAGCGCGCGGCGGAGGCAAAGCCGACTTCATCGAGCAGCGGAGGGTGAAGAAGATGCGAAATGGTGCGCGTCTCGGTGATGCACTGTTCCAGATAGGTCAAGGCATCCGAGATTTGCGGGTCGGGCGGATGCGTGCGCGCAAAGGAGTCCAGATTCATCTTCACCACCGCAAGGTATTGCCCAAGGCTGTCGTGCAATTCGCGAGAGAAGCGGCGCCGTTCTTCGTCCTGGAGACGGAGCAGCCGTCCGCTCAGATTCCGCAGCGTCTCCTGCGTGGCAAGCGCGCGTTGTTCGGCCAGCAGGCGCTCATTGAGTTCGAGCGTCAGCCGGCGATAGTGCCACCATAGCAAGCCGAGCGATGCCGCGAAGACCGCGGCCAGAATCCCCAGCATCGCCGAGAAAAGGCCCGAGAAGGCGCTGCGGCGCTGCAGCAGCACGATTTGCTCGCTCGCGCGCATCTCCCGGACTCTGTTCCCCAGCTCCGGCGTTTCCAGTTCGAGTTCCCGCACAACCGCGGAATTCACGGCCGCGCCCGAATGCATTTGCCGCAGCATCTCGTTGGTCAGAGAAATATAGCTGGCCGAGAGGAGCTTCAGCTTCTGGAACGCCTCGGCGTTCTCCGGGCTGGTTTGCAATGCTTCCAGGTGACGCAAGCGGTCTTCGAGCCGCGCGTTGGCGGAGCGCAACTCCGATTCGTCCTGGGCATCCCCCGTCGCGAGATAACCTATCCGCGCATAGGCGGCGCGAACCACGCACGATTCCATGTCGGCCAGGGTGAGCTGCACATCGTCATTGCGCGCAATGCGGCGACTGGCGCGCGACATGCGCAGGATCAGCGCCGTGACGCATACGCCGCTGGCGGCGAGCAGGATGAGCGTGGCTACGAACGCGAACCGGGGATTCCGCCTAGGGGTCATGGGACGTACCTAAGATTGACTTAGGCGCGATGGACTCAGGCGGCGGCTGCCGGTGTCCGCAGTGGATACTACCGCAGTCCGCCAATCGTTGTCGAGCAAGCCTGCGAAAGTATCCTATTTCGCAAGTTCCGGCTGCCGCGCGCACCTATCACATCGGAACTGGCTGTGAAATCTTGCGCTGCACATACCAGCAGGGACCGTGGCCGGCGTGGGGAAACAGCGAATGGACGCAAGTTCGGCTCTCTTCGGGATGGAGTTGGTCGATCTGGTACTCCGTCTTCCCGTTGTTTTACGGAATGGCAAGGATGCGTGGCACGGTCAGGGTTTCGTAGGGACTCGTGGCCGTCGGATGAAGCGCGCGAACGCTGACCACCGCCCAATCGAGCAAATACACAAGCGCCAGCGCGATGAGAAGCCAGATCGTGGCGTACTTAAGAACGGTTCGCGGCGCTGGCATGCCAGTTCCGTTTACAGATTCCCCCGCTTCAGCTCGCCCATCAGATAATCGCAGGACCGGACCGCCAGCGTCATGATCGTGAGTGTGGGGTTTTGGCAGGGATTCGACGGAAAGCTCGAGGCGTCCATGACGAAGAGATTCGTGACGTCGTGCGATTGCTGAAATTGGTTCAGGACGGACTTCTTCGGATCCTTGCCCATGCGCGCCATTCCAGCCTCATGCATCGCCCACCGTGGCGCCGACGGATGCGCATACGTCCTGATATTCTTTGCGCCCGCCGCTTCCAGCATTTCCCCCGCGCTCTCGCCCATGTCCTTGATCATCGCGCGTTCGTTTTCCGCGTCGGAGAAATGAATCCGCAGGACGGGAATGCCGAAAACGTCCTTCACCTCGGGATCAAGTTCCACGAAATTCTCCCACCGCGGCAGCACTTCGCCGAAGCCGGTGATTTCGAAACGGGCGCGCGGCTCGCGCAGCGCCGCTTTGTACGCCTGCCCGAAACCCGGCGCGTCCCAGCGAAAATCGACCGCCGACTCGCCTTCATAGCCGTAGCCGCGCAGGAAATCCTTCGAAGGCGGCTCATTCTTCAGGTTACGAAACCGCGCCACGTAGATGCCGGCGGGCTTTTGCGGCGCGCCAAGGGAAGCCTTCGCGCCCAAGCCCGGCATTTCGCCGCTGCCGCCGCCGCTTCGCACGTGCGCCGTCATGTAATGACCCAGCACGCCGCTGGAATTGGCGAGCCCGTTCGGATACTGCGCATTTGCGGAATTCAGCAGGATCCGCACGGATTCCTGCGCCTGCGCGCAGAGCACCACCACGCGCCCAAAAATTTCGCGCGGCTGTTTCGTTTGCCGGTCAATGTACAGGACCCCGCGCGCCCGCTTGCCGTCCGCGTCCATCAGCACCTTGTACGCCATCGCGTGCGAGATGAGCGTGCAGTTCCCGGTCGCGAGCGCATCCGGCACCGTGGTGAACGCGGCATTGAAATACGAGTGCGTCACGCAGCCGCGTTCGCACGGACCGCAGTAGTGGCAAGGCGCGCGGACGCCGGCCTTGGTGCTGAGCGGCCGCGTCAAATTGGCCGAACGCGCCAGCGTAACCGTCCGGCCCATTTTTTCCTTCACGCGCTCGCGGAAGAGCTGCTCCTGACAGGTGAGCGGCATCGGTGGTTGAAATTGTCCGTCGGGCAGGTGCTCGAGTCCTTCCGCCATGCCAGTCACGCCCACGTACCTTTCGACGAGGTCGTAGTACGGCGCGAGGTCGGCATAACTCAGGGGCCAGTCTTCGCCGTGGCCGTCGTGCGATGCGGCCTTCAAGTCCCAATCGCTGTAGCGCAGCGAAACCCGGCCCCAAACATTGGTCCGCCCGCCGGTAACGCGCAACCGGCCCATCCAGAGAAACGGATGATCCGCCGGCGTGGTGTACGGCTCCTCGTGATCGTTCACGAACCAGTCCTGGTTGTATTCGCTGCAAGCCATCACGGATTGCACCGGCCGCGTTCGGCGCAGTAATTCGAGCGCTCTATCGCGGTACTTGAGTTCAAACGGCGCCTTGTGTTCGGAGAAGTTTGCGTCTGACTGTGGCTTTCCCGCTTCCAGGATGACGACCTTCAGTCCCGCTTCGCTCAGCCGCTTGGCTGCCCACCCGCCCGATGCGCCCGACCCCACGACGATCACGTCGTAAGCCGCCCCGGATTTCCCCGCCGTGCTGTGTGCTCGCAAATCCACGCGACGCATGATAGCAGAAGTGACCGCCGCCGATTTCCGTTCGCGAAGCAACGAATCGCCTTGCGCCACAAACAGGGCTACAATGCCGCCATTTCTTCCAAGGAGCATTCATGCCAAGCCAAACGCTTTCGCCTTCCCGCTTGCAATCCTTCATGCCATCAGCGTCTTTTTCCGTTCGCCTCGCTGCCGTCCTTCTCTTCGTACTGGTTGCGATGGCTCCGGCGCCGATTCGGATACATGCGCAACCCCAGCCCCAAACGGAGGAACAAGTCACGGCGAAAGCGCGCGCCCTGCTCGGCAAAATGACTCTCGAAGAAAAAGTCGCGCAGCTTTCCCAACTGCCCGGCTTTCCGGTTCCCGAATTTCAGCAACTCCTTGGCCTCTCGCCGCAGGAGGTTCTCCGGAAGTATGGAGCCGGCTCCGTACTGTGGGTTTCCGATCCCAAGGAAATCAACCGCTGGCAGCACATCGCCGTGGATGAATCGCGCCTGCATATTCCCATTCTTTTTGGGCTGGACGTGATTTCCGGCTATCACACCATTTTTCCGGCGCCAATTGCGATGGCGTCCTCCTGGGATCCCGCGCTGATCGAATCGTCGCAGCGCATTGCCGCCAAGGAAGCGCGTGCGGCCGGAATCGCCTGGACCTTCGCTCCGATGGTGGATATCGCTCGCGATTCTCGATGGGGCCGCATGGTGGAGGGCGCTGGCGAGGACCCCTATCTCGGCGCGGCAGTCGCCCGGGCACAGGTTCTCGGCTTTCAAGGAGCGCGCCGGGGATCACCCGATAGTGTGCTGGCCACTGCCAAGCACTTTGCCGGCTACGGCGCGGCGGAAGGCGGGCGCGATTATGACGCCTCCTACATCCCCGAGGAATTGCTTTGGAACGTTTATCTGCCACCCTTCAAAGCGGCCGCCGACGCCGGTGTCGCCTCCTTCATGAGCGCCTATATGGACCTGAATGACGTTCCCGCAACCGGAAACCGCTGGCTGCTCCACGATGTCCTGCGCGGCGCTTGGAATTACAAGGGTTTCGTGGTGAGCGACGCTTTCGCCGTGCGCAGCCTCGTTACGCACGGCTATGCGCGTGATGTCCGCGACGCGGCCCTGAAGGCCTTTTCCGCCGGAGTAAATATGGACATGGCCAGCGGCACGTTTCTCAAGTATTTGCCCGAAGCCGTCAAGCGCGGCGAAATTTCCACTCGAGAAATCGATGCCGCGGTAATGCCCATTCTGGCAGCCAAACTTCGTCTCGGCCTCTTCGAGCACCCATTCGTGGACGAAGCCAAGCTCGATTCCGTCCTCAATGCGCCGGCAAGCCGTGAGCACGCGCGGCTGGCGGCGGATAAATCCATCGTCCTGCTGAGGAATGAAGCCGGTTTGCTTCCGCTGGACAAATCCGGGCAGCGCTTCAAGTCCATTGCGGTCGTCGGCCCGCTCGCCGATTCGCCGGCCGACCTCCTGTCCATGTGGGGCGCCATCACCAAGCCCGGACCGGTTGTTAGCATCCTGCAAGGCATTCGGGAGAAGGCCGGGAGCGCCATTCACGTGGAATTTGCCCGCGGTCCGAATATCCGGCGCGATTTGCCATCGCCCTTCGAAAATATCCCCCTGATCACCGCCAAGCAGCAGCCCCTCCAAACACCCGAGGAAGCGCAACAGGCAACCGCGGAAGCAGTCGCGCTCGCGAATCGCAGCGATCTCTTCATTCTCGTGCTCGGCGAAAATGACTTCATGAGCGGCGAGGCCGCTTCGCGTTCTTCGATGCGTCTATCTTCGCATCAGGAGGAATTGCTGGAAGCGGTCGCGGCCACCGGCAAGCCGGTCGTTCTTGTGCTTGTCAGTGGTCGCCCGCTCGATATCTCCTGGGCAGCCGCCCACGTTCCGGCGATTCTCGAAGCCTGGTATCCCGGCGAGGAAGGCGGAAACGCCGTCGCCGATATTCTTTTCGGCGATGCGAATCCCGGCGCGCATCTCCCGGTAAGCTGGCCCCGTGGCAGCGGCCAGACGCCGCTCTACTACAATCACAATCTGACTCAGGCTCCGGAGGATGCCCCTGGCTTTACCTCGCGCTATTGGGATACCTACAGCAAGCCGCTTTATCCCTTCGGCTACGGGTTGAGCTATACAAATTTCTCCTTCGGCCATCTCCGCCTTAGCCAATCCGAGGCCAAAGTGGGCGAGCAGATCGAAGTCTCCGTGGATGTAACCAACACCGGCTCGCGGACCGGCGATGCCGTCGTCCAGCTTTACATCCATCAGCGGGCCGGCAGCGCCTCGCGGCCGGTTCGGGAACTGAAAGGCTTCCGCCGTGTTTCCCTTGCTGCCGGAGCCACGCAAACTCTGCATTTCACGCTGGGGCCGAAGGAACTCCAGTTTTGGAGTCCGGCCACAAAAACCTGGGTCGTCGAGCCGGAGGTCTTCGACGTCTGGGTTGGCGGCGATTCAGCCGCTACTCTGCACTCGGAATTTCGTCTGACCAAGTAGTCGTCAGGATGCGCGTGGCGCCCCTGGGAGAGCGGTAAACCTTCGCGAACTCAGCCGGCCGTTGCCGCTATCGCCTTTGTCGAAGTCAGCGGCACTCGTGCCTCAATGCGCGTGCCGTAGTTCGGCCGCGAGTCAATGCGCATCTCCCCGTTCACCAGCCGCAAGCGCTCGCGCATGCTGATCAGCCCGATTCCGTGCCCCTTCATCGCCGCCTCCGGATCGAACCCCCGGCCTGCGTCGCTCACCGCCATCCGGATCTCCTTCGTAGATCCGTAAAGCTCCACGCTGAACTTCCGCGCTCCGCTGCTCTTGATCGCGTTTTGCAGCGCCTCTTGCAGGACGCGGAAAAGGCACAGCCCGATTTCGCGCGGCACATTCGCCGGAACTCCGCTTTCCTTGAATTCAATCTCCACCTTCTTCTGCTCCATCAGCTCCTGGCAGAAGCCTCGGGCCGCGGCCACGATCCCCAGGTATTCGAGCTTCGAGGAATGGAACCGGTGCGAAATCTGCTGAATGTCGTTGGTGATTTCCAAAACGCGGCCCCAGATGGAGCTCAGGCTGTGTCGCGCCCCATCCGCGGGTGGCAGACTCTGCATCAGTTGCTCCAATTCAATGGCCAGCAGCGCGAGGCGCTGGTTGATGTCGTCATGCAGCTCCCGTGCGATCCACGTTCGCTCCTCTTCGTGCGCCTCGATCAGTCTCCGGCTCACGCTCGCCAGCGCCTCCTCGGCTGCTTTGCGTTCCGTGATATCCGCGACCATGCCCACCACTCGCGCTAGGTTGCCATGTTCATCGAAGAATGCATGTGCCGTCTTCTCCATCCACATCCAGCCGCCGTCCTCCCGCTTCACTCGGAAGCGCGCCCGCACTCCGGGATCCTCGGGGCTAAGCCTCGCCGAATCACATGCCTCCCGGTCCTCCGGATGAATGCGCCTTAGAACCTCGGTCCGTGTGGTTCGCAGCGGCGTCCCTGGCCCCAGCAACTCGGCGCATTCCGGCGAACGGATCAATTCGTCGGTTGCTTTCTCCCACTGAAATGCATACATCCGTCCGGCGCGGGTCGCCATGCGCAGCCGCTCTTCGCTGTCTCGCAGCGCTTTTTCGGCCCTCTTTTGTTCCGTCAGGTCCATCGCGATGCCCACCGCCCCGCGCGGCCGGCCGTCCTCACCCCACAGAGGCGCGGTGTTCATCAGCACGTGACGCTCGCTCCCATCCGCCAGCCGGAAGGTAAAAGGCACTCCGGAGGCCGATCCTCCCGTCGCGGCCGCCACCTGCATCGGCAAATCGCTTGGCGAAACCTCGCGGCCGTCTCGCAGCACCCTCAAACGCGGCTGCTCGTCCCGTGGCGTGCTCTTGGAAACACTTGTGCCGGGCTGCGCCTTCAGCAGTTCATAGCCCGCTCGGTTTGAAGTCATTTGCGTGCACGCCCGGTCCGTGGCGATAAATATGGCCACCGGCGCCGTATCCAGAACGGTTTCGAGTTCCTTCGCGCGTGTGCGTTCTCGCGCCTCGGAGGCTCGCAAGGCGCTTGCCGCTTCGTGATGCTGCTCGACCAGAACCGCGAGCACCAGAAAGGGCGCCGTGACCGACAGCAGAAACATCTGGAGCGGACCCACGTCGTACAAAGGGCCCGGCGGCCCCCCAAAAGGGCCGTGATCGTGGATCGCTCCCCAGATCGCGAACGACGCGACGATGCAGCATGCGCTGGCAACTCCAGTCGACCCGAAGCGCAGCGCTGCCCAGACGAGAAACGGCGCCAGCGAATACAGCAGCACCGGCGCCGATGCCCGAGGCCCGCCAGCGAAAATGAAATAGCTCAGCACAACCGCCGCCAGCAGCATCGAGCCCATTTCCGCGTACCATCCCCTCGATCTGCGCGCCCGCAATTGCCGGGCCCAGCCGAGCACCGCTGGCGTCAGCGTCAGGAAGGCCAGCGCTTCGGCAAGGAATGCAACTCCCCATCGGAGTGCATACGCTCCAGGTACGATGATGGCCACGAAAACGGCGACGATCGAAGCCGCTAGAAAAACCGTGAAGAAGCAATACACGGCCAGTGCTCGCAGGCTGTCGAGCCGGGGATGTCCGAGGAATGCGCGTACACCGAAGACGGCCACCAGAATGGCCGCGGCCTCCCCCGCCAGCAAAATGACGATCATCCGCGAAGGAAAACCGATCAACAAATCCGCCAATGCAAAGCCCGCGATTCCTGCGGGAATCAATGCCCGCCAGGCCTTGCGCGGAAGCAGCAACAGAATCGCCACCAGCGCTGCGCACCCCGGCCAGAGTGGCCACGCCTCCGGCCCGCTCGAAAGCAGTGTCTTGCCGAGGGACGCCGCCCCGAAGGTGACGACCGCCGCCAAGCCCGCCAGCAGTACCATGCCCAAAGCCGAGAACCGGCCCGCCGTTTTCTGAATCAATCGGGTGAGAACCGCCCCCATTGCGCACCTCCAAAAGCGGGAAGTAAAGCAGCGCCTGGCAAAAACAGTCCCCGACCGCACGGTACGGCGGCGATGAACAGGAGGAGACTGCCTGTTCCACCTTCAGTCTATACCACCGTCATCTGCTGGGAATCCGTAATTAGCAAGCGTGCCCTTATTCCGCCGTTTGCCCTGTCCTTCCTGGCGGCGCTGGCGGCCCTTTCGCTTCCGCGCAACCCTCGCGCCGCCAATCGGGCCTCTCACGTCCGGTTGGCGCACGCTGACCTTCCCTTTGTCCGCCGCCTCTGTTGTCGCGCGGAATCACAGGTGGTACGATGCCGCCCGGCTCGCGTTTCGATTCGCCGTAACGCGCAGCCCGCGCGAATGATGCAGACGAGCAAACTCAGCCGAAGAGAAGCCATGCGCCGTCTGGCAGCAGGCGCTGCCGCCGGTTTCGTTTGGCCGGCGGCGAACGCGGCGCACCCTGTTTACGCTCGCTCTTTGCGCGATGCGTCTCCGGTTCCATCCGGTCTCCCCATGGAAGCCCCGGTATCCGGCCCACCCCAATGGCTCTTCCTGAACGTGGCTCAGGCAGCCGCATTCGTCCCGCTCGCGGAGGCAATCCTTCCCGGTTCCACGGCAGCGCAAGTCGGCCCATTCGTGGATCTGCTGCTCAGTGTTGAAAGCAAGGAGCATCAGCGCGCTTTTCTTGCTTCGCTCAAAGCCATGGACGCGGAGGCAAGCCGCGAATTCGGCGCCGGCTTCGCAAGGCTCGGCGACGCGCAGCGCACGGCATTGCTCGCGCGCGTATCGGAATCGGCGCCGGCCGCCGCTGGCGCGCAGCCCGGACTGCGCGAACACTTCCAGAATCTTAAGGAGTGGGTCGTCGGCGCGTACTATTCGTCGGAAATTGGCATGCGCGAGCTAGGCTGGACCGGCAACCGCGTCTTCGACAAGTTTCCCGAGTGCGAGCATTCTTCGCAGGATCGGGCCGGATTTTGACCGGAAAAACGGAGGGTCCATGAATCGCAATCGCAGGGAATTTCTGCGGGACGCCGCGGTGGCCGGCGCGGCGCTCACGCTCGGCGGCCGGCGGCTTGTGGGTCAGCAGCGGAAGTCCGTTCTCGTGTTCACCAAATCCTCTGGATTCGAGCATCAGGTCGTCAAGCGCGTGAACGGCCAGCAAAGCATCATGGAAGCGGCTGTGCGCGAGCTTGGCAACAAGAACGGTTTCGGCGTTGACACCTCGAAGGACGGGCGCGTCTTCAACTCCAGGGAGTTTCTCAAGTACGCCGCCGTGATCTTCTTCACCACCGGCGACCTGACCAAAGAAGGCACGGACAAGAATCCGCCGATGAGCCCCGCCGGCAAGGAGGCTTTGCTTAGCGCCATCCACGCGGGCAAAATCGGTTTCGTCGGCGTGCACGCGGCCAGCGATACCTTCCACACCGAGCCGGACACGCCCGACAACGCCAACCGTTACATCGCTCATGGCGAAAAATCCGATCCTTACATCCGCATGCTTGGCGGCGAGTTCATCACCCACGGATCCAACCCGCGCTTGCAAACCGCGGATGTCATCGTCAATGATCCCAGCTTCCCCGGCCTCTCCGGCGTTACTTCGCCCGTCAGCTTTACCGAGGAGTGGTATTCGCTAAAGGACTTTCGCGACGATTTGCACGTGATTCTCACGCTCGATACCAAGGGCATGCGCGGCGCTTGCTACGACCGGCCGCCCTATCCCGTCGCCTGGACTCGCATGGAAGGCAAAGGCCGCGTCTTTTTCACCGCGCTTGGCGATCGTCCCGAAAACTGGCAGAGCGAATTCATGCTCAACCTCCTCGCCGGCGGCATTCGCTGGGCGATTCGCGACGTGGATGCCAGCAGCGAAGTCAACCTCAAGGAAGCCGCCCCCGGCTATGCCACGATTCCGCCGAAAGAGACGAGGAACTAGCGCGGTTTGTTCCGGCGTGATGGACGCCGCGCCCTCGCGTTCTCGGGTCACGGGCCGCTGAAGCCTTTCTTTAGAACAGCAATACGGCGATTTTGTACCGCGCGAACGCGTCCCTGGCGGACGCGCGGCAAGCGCCTACGGCCGCCGCTGAGTAGTGGTAGTGCTTGATGGTGTTTTCAACGCTCTCCGGCAGGGTGCTGAGGTCGCTTGTCTCAAAGCGCACAATAGCCATGGAGGCGCCCAAGCGTGGATCGGCGCCCCCTTCGCAGGCGCGGCGCGCTTCCCGCTGGTTATCGCTGATGCGCAGGCCGTAGGCGCCGATAAGCGCGCTCACGCGCTTTTCCTGCTCGTCCAGAGTGAGATTCGGAACTTGCCGCGCGAAATCCTCGACGGCGTAGATCCGGTTGCCTTCGGAGACCACGGCGATGCCGGCCGCTGTCATTTCGGGGTCGAGAATGTTTGCGCGATGGCCGGGCGAGTGCATCCAACTGGACTGAATCTCCTCCACGTCCTGGCCGGCGGCGATATTCTCCGCAACGCGCGAAAACCGCGCGCCCGCCTCGTTGGCGCGCTGCTGTAAAGGCGCTTCGCCGGGCAATTGATGCTCAAGTGTTTTGTGCTCCGCCATCTGTTCCGCATGGCGCAGAGCCGCGAGCGCGAGCGAATCGTCCCAGGCGAGCGGCCGCAAGCCGCGCGAAGCACGTTCCTGGTTTGCGGCTTTGAAGAGGATGCGTGCGTCGCCCGAGGGGCCGGAGGCAGAGGCAACCCCCGCCCGCGATGGCTGCGCTTCGCCGACACACGCCAAGAGATCCGGCAGCGCGACAAGCGCAAACCCGAAGACCCCGAGCGCGACGCCAGCCCACGCCGCTTCCAAAATCCGGGGCCTGTGCATGAGGACCTTATCCGCGGATATGCACTGCGCTGAAGCTGAGAATGACGTGCCCTCCGGAAGTCGGCCGCCCGAAGCTCATCATCGGACGGAAGCGCGAGAAGAGCAGCATCTGATCGAGCTGACGGCGGAGGTCCGGGCTATCCGGTCCCGCGATAATCTGGTAATTGGCCATCTGGCCGTGGGCGTCGACTGTCACATCGACCATAAGGCCGTGGGGTAAGGAGAGCTCCGCTTCCTGCTGTTCCGGCCAGGCTTGCGGATAATCCGAGAGCTCGACGAGCTCGGCGGGGACCAGAAGGTTGAGCGGCACATCGTTTTCGACGGCGCGAACGGTCATACCGGGCGCGATCATTTGAAAAACGAGAACAAAAACCAGAAGCGCGGAAAGCAAGCCGCCGGTTGCGGGCAGCGTGAGCGGACGGAAAACGTTATCGAGGAGAATTTCCGCGCGGTCGCGCATGCGCTGGATGCGGCTTCGCAAATCCTGCGGGCTTCTGGTCTGGGCCGCGGCTACCTTGATGCGGATCGCCAGGTCGCGGGGAGGTACCGCATGGGGCAAATGCGAAAGCAGAGCTCCCAGCTTCCGGTAACATTGCAGTTCTGCACGGCACACCGCGCAGGCTTCCAGATGGGCGCGAATTTCTCGTCGCTCTTCAGTGCCCGCTTCGCCCGCCATCGCTCCGTCCAAGTAGCCGGCCAATTTCGTTGTTACGGTGTTGCACTTCATGGGTGCCCCTCGCCTGCGTCGCTGCACAGGGAAAAACCATCCGCCGTTCGCTGCTGCGGCAATACGTAGGTTGCTTCCAACTCTCCCTTCGATTCAGATAGAGGATGCTGCCGCGCAGCGGCCTTTCCGCACGCGGGCTGCTCGCGTTCGGTCAGTAGCGGCTCGAGCAGATCGCGGAGAGCGCGGCGCCCGCGCAGGATGCGCGACTTGACCGTGCCGACGCTGCAATCCAGCACTTCGGCGACTTCCTCGTAGCTCAAACCTTCGAGGTCCCGCAGGATCACCGCGGTCCGGAAGAGTTGCGGAACCTGCTGTAACGCCGCCTGCACCGCGACCTTTATTTCCAGGCTCGCGAGCTGATCGAAAGGCGTCGCGCCGAGGTCTTCGATTTCGATGTGCGGCTGGCCTTCCTCGATCTCTGCGTCAATCGAGACATTCTTTTGTAAATGCCGCTTGAACCACCGGCGATGGTTCAGCGCCTCGCGTATGGCGATGCGGTAGAGCCAAGTCTTCAGCGAGCTGCCTCGGCGAAATTGCCGGATTCCGCGAAATGCTTTCAAGAAGACTTCCTGTGTGCTGTCGGCGGCGTCCGCGGGGTCGCCCAGCATACTGAGAATGAGGTTATAGACAGGCCCGTGGTAATGCGTCACGAGCCAGTCAAACGCCGCTTCCGAGCCAGCTTGCAACTCGGTGACGAGTTCGGCTTCTCCGCGACCCCAGGAAAGGGCGCTGGCCCAATCGGACACTTTGGCCTCCTGCTGCTACAGGCCCGACCGGGAACGGTGGCGTCCAGGAGCCGTACCCGATGTCCATTAGACACCGGGCCCGCTGGCGCAGTTCCCGCCAGAGTCGCCTGCCAAAAAGGACAGGCCAGCCTGCTGAAACGATCATGGCACCATGGTGCCCGCGGCGCAACAGTACCTTTGGCGAATCCAAGTCAGCGCCGGGAAGCCGCTGGTTCGGGTGTGCCGCAGGTCCCCCTTCGCGCAGCGTGCTCAATCGTCATGGAGCGCCCAATTGCGGAACCGCTTCGTTATAAATCAGATACGAGTGACTGGGCGGCGCGGCGGGCCGTTATTTTTGAGGTTTTGGTTGAGAAGATGGCGTCTGCGGTGGCCGGGGACGGCTGGCTGGCGGAACGATGCCGTTCATGCGGAGATATTCCACCATCTGGCCGTAGTGATCCATGGGATGCCAGGTACCGATACTCGCGATAGCCAGGCGCGTTGAGAGAAACGGGAAGACCGGCTTGGCCAAAGGAGTCACCTGATTCTCGGCGGTGATCTCGGAGAGAGCGCGATGGCCCAGCGCGAAAGAGTCCTTCAAATACTGGACAATTTCGGCCTTGGTCTTGAGCGCGGCCGGCCCATTGGCATTTTCTTCGATGGATTTCGCGTCGATCGTTTCGCCCAGGAGCGGCCCAAAAAAGATGTGATTGGCATAAGCGATATGCTTCACTTCCTCACCGAAAGTGCGCACGCCCTTGAATTCGCCATTGGTGGGGGCGAAACCGTATTTTTCCTCGGGCATCGCTTCGGCGGCGGAAACGACTTCGCGCTCGACGATGCTGTAGTGCGCATCGAGAACGGAGGAAACGGTTGGCGGCTGCTGGGCCGGAGCGCCTTGCGCCCGGGCAAGCGGCGCCGTTGCGGCTATTGCCATTGCGGCGAAAAGTAGCAGGAGGCTCTTCATTGGATTCATTTCTCCTTGAACCTGGCGACTGCCGGCCAAACCGCGGGAAGGGAAGCCGCACCCGATCAGTATGGCGCGCCCTGAGAGATTCGAACTCCCGACCTTCTGGTTCGTAGCCAGACGCTCTATCCAGCTGAGCTAAGGGCGCGCGGGAAAACGCGAAGCAAAAATAGTAGCACAGTGACCCGGAGCCCTTCCAGCGGACCGCCACCATCCCGCGAGCTCGCCCAACGTCATCTCCCCGCGAGCGGCTCATCCGCCGAGGATAATTTCTTTCCGTGCGCTTCGGGGCCGAACCAAAGCAAAGTCGCGAGTGTCAGGATCGTCACAATCTCGAATCCGGCCATGGCCCACGGATAGCCGACGCGGTCGCGCAACGCATACTGAATCGAATTGGTCGGCGCCGCCAGCAATATCCCGAGCTGATATGCCAGCCCGGGCATCAAGCCGCGCGCCGCGTCCGCCGCCAGTTCGTTCAAATGCACAGGGATCACCCCCCACGCGCCTTGCACGCCGGCTTGCATGGCGAACGCCGCCATGGTGATGACGGCAAAGCCGCCGCCGAAGGCCCAAAGAGGAATCAGCGCGAGCGAAAGAGCCAGAGCCATCATCATGCTCTTGCGGCGCCCGGCTGCTTGCGAAAGCTGGCCGAAAACAACCGCGCCCGCCAGCGCCCCGAAGTTGTACACCATCGCCACATTGGCCCGCACGGCCGCCGTCGCGCGGTGCACTTCCGAGAGAAAGTCCGGATACAGATCCTGTGTGCCGTGTGAGAGAAACATCATAAAGGTCATGAGCACGACGAGATAGGCGAAACGCCGCCAATTCTTCGCCACGATCCCGAGCACCTGGCCCGTCGTCGCCGCCCGATGCTCCTTCCACGCTTGCGATTCCGGCACTTTCGTTCGGATGTAAAGTGCCAGCAGCGCCGGGAGCGCGCCGATCCAGAACATCGCCCGCCATCCCCACATCGGCAGCAAAAAGCGCGCGGCCACCGCCGCGAGCAGATAGCCTGCCGGGTAGCCGCTCTGCAAAATCCCGCTCAGAATCCCGCGCAGCCGCGGCGGAGCCGCTTCCATGGCCAGAGACGCTCCCACGCCCCATTCGCCGCCCATGCCGATGCCAAACAGCGCGCGCAAGACAAAAAAGACCGTGAAATTCGGCGCGAAACCGCAGAGCAACTCGATCACTGAAAAATAGATCACGTTGGCCATCAGCGGAATGCGCCGGCCGTAACGGTCCGCGAGCAACCCAAAGAGCAGCGCTCCCACCGGCCGCATCGCCAGGGTCGCCGTCGTGGTCAGCACGATTTCGCGCTTGCTGACCCCGAACTGGCGCGCCAGCGTATCGAAGAGAAACACCACAATGAAGAAGTCGAAGGCGTCAAGCGTCCAGCCGAAAAATCCGGCCAGCACGGCATGATGATTTTTCGCGCTGGCCGTGCGTTGCGGGGCAGCCGTGTGGGGCGAGGCCATCAGGGAATTTACCGGAACCCTTGCGTCTGCGGAGTCATTGCATCACTGGCGCGCGCGCGGCACGCCCAGGAAACACGCCCTTCACCAATTCACCGTTCTTCACCACCGGTACTCCGTTCACCAACACATACGGAATGCCCGCGGAGTATTCCAGCGGATCCTCGAACGTCGCTTTGTCGATCACGCGATTCGCATCGAAAACCGTGATATCCGCGTCGGCGCCCGCGCGAAGGCGCCCCTTCTCCTTGAAGATCGGCGCGCGCTTCTCGAGCCGCTCGGCCGGCAGCAAGGTCATCTTCCGCAGCGCCGTCATCAGGTCCAGCACTTTCTCTTCCCGCACATAATGTCCCAGCACGCGTGAAAACGTTGCCTGCCCGCGCGGATGGACCTTCGGTCCGGTGATGGGCATGCCATCGCTTGCGACCATAACGATAGGATTGCCGATAGCCGCGCGCACCGCGTCCTCGGGAATCGAATGGATGATCACCACTCCGCCCTCTTTGCGGTATTTCTCGAACGTTTCCGCCGTTAGCCGTTCGCCCGTCGCCGCCCACTGCACGTCATGAAACGTTATCCCCATGCGCTCCTGCCATCCGGGATCAAAGATCGCCGATTGCAGCGCCGTACTCCCTGCCGTATAGGGATAGCACTCCGTCGTCGCATCCAGTCCTCGCTGGCGTGCTCCCTCGACCATGGCAATCAATTCCGGCGTGTACTTCAAGCCCATGCTCGTGATGTGCACAACGTGCAGCGGTGCTCCCGTGGCGGCCGCGGCGGCGATCACTTCCTCGATCGCGGCCAGCCCCGTTTCCGGCTCAATCAAGCCGCCGTAACGCAAATGCACGTGCACCGAAGCGTGGTACTTTGCCGCGATGCGAAACATCTCCACGATTTCCCATCGCGTCGCTCCCGGCGTGTAGTTGATGCCCATGCCCTCGGCCAGCGCGCCCTGCCGGAATCCCGTTTCCATCAGCTCTTCCATCCGCGCCATTTCCTCGGGAGTCGCCGCGCGGTGCGAGGCCGCTTGCGCATCGCTCGAGTTCTGCGAAAGCAGGGAAGTATCGCCGCTCATTCGCGCCAGTACGCGCGTCCGCACCGGAATATGCCCGATACTCACGCCGTAGTTGATGAGCGCTTTCCCTTCGCGTTCCGCGTACCACTGCGCTACGTTGTCCGTTCCGGCTTCCAGTTCGAGCGATGTTGTCACGCCGTCACGCGCCTGAAACTCATAATTTCTCGGCTCCTGGCCGTGCTCGTGCATGTCAATGAAGCCGGGCGCAACAACCAGCCCGGTCGCGTCCAGGGTTTCGCGTCCGGTCAGCGCGCTCTCGGAGATCGCCGCGATCTTCCCGCCGCGTATCCCCACGTTGCGGACCGCGTCGAGGCCCGATTCCGGGTCCATCACGCGCCCGTGCAAAATCACCACATCGAATCCCGAGGAAGCCGCCCCGCTGCCGCATCCCGCGCAGGCGACGGCCGCTCCGGCCGCGAGCACGCCCGCTAGAATCATTCTCCTCGCCCTAACGCGATCCGGCATAAAGCAGCTCCCACTCCGCGCGACGCAGCCAAGAAATCGCAGCCGCTAAGTCTCGCCGCCGTTGCCCATCCTGTCAAAGCAATTTTGCTGCGGAGAAGTTCCCGAGGCCGCTAGCATGCGTCATCCATTCCGCGCAAAGAAAAATCCCCGGATCGCTGGGGGCGGCGACCCGGGGCGGGGGTACTGCTGAGGGGGGCCGGAGGAAACTCGTTCGAACGGCGTCTTCAGTGCACGTGATGCACAGCCAGCAAGCAAATCTGCCGCAACTCTTCGTAGGTAAAGAAGATCTCTTCCTCGTTGCCGGCCTTTTCCGTATGGCCGAAGCCGGATTCCGCGGAAATCTCGCGCAGTTCTTTTTCCGTCATTCCGAGCAGAACCGCCGCGCGCCGCCGCGTCACGTACTTAATCTCTTCGCTTTTCATGGCCATCCCTTTTATGCCGGAAGCAGCGCCATGGCGTCTTCTTCGACCGCCAGCACCATGGTCTTGTAAATATCAATGTCCCAGCCGTCGCCAACCCTCATGCGCAGCGTCTCACCCGCTTCCTTTAGCAGCTTGCCCCGCAGCGGCACTCGAATATCGCCCAGTGCCACTTGCAGCACCACCGATTGCCCAATCCAGCTCTGATACGCCCGGTCCATTTGCCCTCCCTCAGAGACGTACCCCGCGACGTCACGAGGATCGCCCCTGCCTCCGCCGCTCACAATGGTACAGAGGGGGTACCAAACTAGCCGGAAAGTACCGCCTGTTATTCTTTGCTTCATTCTTTCCGCGGGTTTCCACCGAAGTACATCCGTACTGCCTTTTCAGGACTCTCTGCCCATCGTTCAAAGCAAAGCCGCAGGCGATCATCTGCGCGTGACTCCGCAGGTCCATTGCACCCGTCCGCAATCGCCAATGCCCGAGCCTTCCCGCGGCATCGGACTCGCTCTCGGAGGCGGCTTCGCGCGCGGATTTGCCCACCTCGGCGTGTTGCAAACCCTCGAACAACATCGCATTCCCATCTCCCACATTGCCGGATCGAGCGTCGGCAGCATTCTCGGCGCCGCCTACGCCAGCGGCACGCCGCTGGAATGCATCATTGCCGCCTGTCGCGGCCTCAGGTTTCACCATATCGCCAGTTGGCGGCCATCCCGCCTTGGCCTCGCCAGCAACCAGCGTCTTGCCGGCCTTATTTCTCGTGTTTTTCATGCCACTCAATTCGAAGACCTGCGTATTCCTCTCGCGGTCGTCGCAACCGACCTCGCCTCCGGTGAGCCGGTCATCTTCACCCAGGGCCATCTCGTGGACGCCATTCGTGCCAGTTGCGCCTTCCCCGGCCTCTTCGCTCCCATCGAGATCGGCACGCGATGCCTTGCCGATGGCGGCCTGGTCGCTCCCGTTCCCACGCGCGCGGCGTGCCTGCTCGGCGCCACGCACGTTCTCGGTGTGTCCGTCGGAATTCAGGACCTCCACCGCGGCGCCCCGACCAACATCTTTCAAGTCGTTGCCCGCGCCGTCAGTGCCGCCCAGAAGCACCAGCTCGAGACCTGGGAACGCCACGCCGATCTCGTTCTTCGCCCGGATGTGCAGTCGCTCTCCTGGGACGCCTTCCACAGAGCCGAGGAAGCCATCGCTGCCGGTGCTGCCGCAGCCCGGCGCGCCCTGCCGCGTATCGCCAAAATGCTGCAATCGCCGCCCCTCGAATCGCCGAGGTTGCAGCCGCAGCCAAACGTCTCGGGCCAGTCCGTGCACCGCTCCGGTCTCTGGCTTGCGGAGACTCTCCCATGAGCCGCTTCGCCCCCGTGCTCCCGGACCTGGCCGCCTGCCTTGTCCTTTGGCAGCAATGCGGAGAGAACCTTCCCCTTTTCTGTTACCGTATTGGCATGGACGCCTTCGCCTTTGCGCGTTCGCGCGCGGTGGACTTTCCTCCGCTCGCCTCCATTGACGCTAAACTGAGGGCCTGGACAACCACCGCGTGCTCGAGACTATCCGCCAACTCCTCCATCGTATTTACGACGTACAAGGATTGATTCAGTGGGGCGGCCCGCTCCTCGTCTGCGTGATCGTTTTCATTGAGACCGGCTTCTTCGCGGGCTTTTTTCTTCCCGGTGATTCGCTGTTGGTGACGGCGGGAATTTTTGCCGCCGCCGGCAAGATTTCGCTTTCCGCCCTTGTTGTCCCCGTCACCTTATGCGCCATCCTCGGCGATCAAATCGGTTATTGGATTGGCCGCGCGGCGGGCGCCTCGCTTTATAAGCGCGAGGATTCCCTCATTTTCCGCCGCAGCCATTTGCAGCGCGCCCACGAATTTTTTGAAAAATACGGCGGCAAGGCCGTGATTCTCGCGCGCTTCGTCCCCATCATTCGCACCTTCTGCCCGCCCGTGGCCGGCGCCGCCCGCATGCCCTACCACCGCTATGTGACCTTCGATATTTTCGGCGGCATCTTCTGGGCCAGCGGGCTCATTCTCCTCAGCTACTCCTTGGGGAGAACCATTCCCAATATCACCGAGCGCATTCATTACGTCATTGCCGTCGTGATCCTGCTCTCCATTCTGCCGCCCATCATTGGCCTCCTGCGCTCACGGCGCGGGCGCCACTCCCAGGATGACCCCGCCGGAGCTCGCAAATTCTCCAAGAGCGAAAGCGATTGAGGGAGAAATCGCGCATGCCCGTGCCGAGCACTAGCACTAGCACCAAAATCAAGGCCCTCATCTTCGATATTGGCCGCGTCTTGATTCGCGTGGATATCTCCCGCGCGATGGCCGGCCTTTCCCAGTCCATTCCGCTTTCCCCGGAGGAGATCTGGACGGCCCTGCAGAAAGACCCGCACTGGCTCGATTGGCAGGAAGGCCGCATCACGCCGCGCGATTGGCATGCCCATCTCTCCAAGCGCCTCGGCGGTTCGCTTTCCTTCGATCAGTTCGTGAACGCTTGGAACGCCGCTCTTGATCCCGTCCCCATCCAATCCGAGGAACTTCTCGCCGGCTTGGCCAGGCGTTACAAGCTCGCTCTGCTCTCCAACACCGATCCCATTCACATGGATCACGAAGAAGCGCGTTTTCCGTTCTTCCGATTTTTCCCCGTGCGCATCTATTCCTACCGCGTCGGCGCCAGCAAACCCAATCCGCTCATCTACCGCGAAGCTCTGCGCGCCTGCAAAGTCAAAGCCGAAGAAGCCGTCTATATTGACGACGTTCCGGCTTACGCCGAAGCCGCCACCAAGCTCGGCATGCGCGGCATCGTCTATACCACGCCCCCGCAGTTGGTTGCCGACCTCGCCTCCGCCGGTGTGGTCCTTGCGTAGACCCTGCAGGACCCGCGCGCCCTGCCTTCGCGACGAACTTCCTTCCGAAAGCAAAAAATCCGCGGAACGCCGGGCTTCGCGTAAACTTTGCTAGGACTAGTACTGTCACCGCGCCGCAACCTTCCAGCCAACTCACTGTAATTGCTAAACTTCCGCTCCCCTCCCGCTCTTGCCCTTTGGTGCAGGGCATGCTCTTCCCTTTGTTGCCCGACGGCCCTCAATGCAATGTGCCCGACTCGGGGTGAGGAGAAAACACCGTATGTCCGAAGATAGAATCGAAACCAGGACGGAATCGCCATCCTGGCATTTGCCTGCAATGATCGTTCTCGGTCTGGTTGCGCTCGGAGGGCTCGGCTTTGGCTATAACGCGTCCTCGAAGCTCGAGGCGACCCAGCAATCCGTAGACGCCAAGCTTAAGACGCAGGATGCCGCTGTTCAGCAGGACCTCAGCTCGTTGAAAGACCGCATCGCTCAGGATGAGAAGGCCAATCAGGATCTGCAGGGCGACCTCAAGGTGGTCACCGGCAAGCTGAAGATCACCCAGAGCCAGCTCAAGAAAGCACGTGAAGAAGCAGCGCAGCTCAACGATGCCACAACGCAGAAGCTCACCGCGCTGGACACCTCTGTTCACACGGAATTGGCCACCAAGGCCACTTCGGACGACGTCAAGATGGTGGATACCAAAGTCGGCGGCGTGCGCACCGATCTCGATGCCACTCGCGAAGACCTGAAGATGGCGCGCAGCGAAATGGGCACGCTCATCGCGCGCAATCACGATGAAATCGATCAGCTCCGCCGCATGGGCGAGCGCGACTACGTCGAGTTCACCATCACCGGCAAGAACAAGCCGCAAAAGGTCGGCAATGTCACGGTCGAGCTCAAGGGTGTCAACCAGAAGAAGAATCAGTTCAGCGTCGCGATGACCGTCGAGGACAAGCGCTTCGATAAAAAGAATCGCGCTCTCAACGAGCCGATCTTCTTCTACACCTCTGGCACCAAGCTGCCAGAAGAATTGGTCATCAACAAGGTCGCCAAGGACACCGTCAGCGGCTACATCAGCATCCCCAAGGCAAACTCTCAGCAGCAGGCGAGTTCCACCACATCCGGCCGCTAAGCCGGGTTGGGCCGCGCCACATCGCAACGGCTGCCTCGAACCAGCAGCGCTTGGCGCTTCGGCAGCCACGGCAAAAGCCGGGCAGACATCCTGCCCGGCTTTCTGCTTTTTGCCGCCAGGCGCCACTACGAAATAAACGAAGATATTTTCAGCCGCGATTCCGCCCCTCCCACTGGTTCCGCTACACTAACGGAGAACCGCGGAGCCTCGTTTGCGCCAATCCTCTACTGTTCTCTACCTCGCCCTGGATGCCCTGATTCCGCCCCGCGGCAGACCCATCGCCGGCCTCGATGAATTCACGGCCACCCTGGAAAAGGAACGTATTCCCCTCGTTTGGATCTCCAGCCGCAACCGCTTCCAACTCGACCCCGCCATTCGCAGCCTCGGTCATGGCCATCCCTTTGTCGCGGAAGGAGCCTGCGGCGTTTACCTTCCCGAAGGCTATTTCAACGTTCGCCCCGCAAAGACCGTTCGTTTCGGCCGCTTTACCTGCATTCCCATCGCCGAGCGACACCCGGCTGCCGCGGAAGCTCTCGAAGCCGTTTCGGAGGAAACCGGCGTGCCGGTCGTTTCCGCCCGTTCCCTTTCTCCTCGCGAGCTTGCCCAAAACTCCGGTTTGCCATCCGCCGAAGCCGAGCTGCTCCGCCACCGCGATTTCGAGGAACTGTTCTTTTTCGCCGGAGCTTCCGATCGGGACACGGACCGTTTTCACGCTGCCGCCCGCCAAAAGCGCTTGCAACTCCGCTCCTCCGGTACGTTTTGGTCCGCGGCCGTGGGAGCCAGCCTGTCTCGGTGCCTTCGGGAATTGAACAGCTTGTATCAGCGCGCCCTTCGTCAGCGGCCCTATTGCATCGGTGTCGCCACGGAGGAGGCCGCAGCGGAACTCCTTCCTCTCTGCGATCAGCGAATTCTGCTGACCAGCCACCCCCGTGAATCATCGTCCTTGTTGCCGGGCGCTGCTCAGTTGCGCCTCTCAGATCCTGGCATCTGGGAAGCTCTGCGCTCCGCTCTTGCCCGGCGAGGCTGACGTCTGATCCCGCCCGCTTGACGCCCCGGAAGCTGTCACACAGGCCGCCGCAGCCAATAGCCGCGGGACATCCTTCGAGAGAACTCCATTGCCCGCTATCGCTCAATGTAAGCAAGGGTTTCCTCGGCTAAGTTCTAGTACCTATCAGTTTAATCTGTTTGTTTTGTGTGCTTTGCAAAAGACGTGCCACTTCATCCTTCTGGTCTTGCCCTTGCTGTTCCCCCTAGCGTTCCGATCGCGAACTCAATCGTAGTCGCGCTGCCTCGCAGCTGGATCGAGTCGCGACGATGACTTGGGAGACTTTCACATAATGGCTTGGTTGACCCGCGCCTTTCGTATTCCTGCCAGCGAATCCAAGATTGCGGTCGTGCTTGCGTTCTCTGCAGTGACCATGAGCCTTCTCTCCGCGGCCCTGGTCTGGCAAGCGCAAATCATCGCCGCCCAGCGGGAGAACATTCATTGGCTCCAGCAGTTGCGCTTCGGGGGCTGACGGCTCGCGACCAAACCTCAGTCTGTTGCGGGCGGCTACCACGGAAATGCCCTTCCAGAGTAGCTAGATCGTGGCCGTCGAAGCGGCACCACCAACGGTAAAAGGTCTGCCGGCTGATGGCGAAGTGCCGGCAGGTGCGTGCTGCCTTGCGGCCATTAAAAACGTAGAACAACATCCACAGGAGCCTGTTTTGGGCTGGTCGGCTCAAGGTCCTGCTGAGGCGCGCGAGTTGGCGCGCCTCGGGAAGCTCCCACCATCGAATTCTTGGCATCCTGACACTCTACCGGGTGTCACCAATCACCATCGCCGTGCTGGCTGCCGTGTGGCGGCTTTCACCCACCATCACACGGATTTCGCGACGTCAGAAGCATCATGGACTTCCCCGCCCGTCACCTTCCCGCCCCCTCCCGCAAAGTCGGCGCGCCTTGCCCCCCATTTTGTGCTTCAATAGGGCTTGCAGGGTCCTGCGGGAGAAGGAACGTGAAGCGTTACTCGGCTATTTGGGTTCTTTTTTTTGTGGGTTTGGGGATGAGCGCGACGGCAAGCCAGGCCGCGCCCCCTAGGGCGTCCGCCGAAGCCCTTGCCAGCCCGGCGCAGACTCCTAAGAATCCAGCGTCAGCGCACGACCGGCATGGACACACGCGGGGCCGCCGCCATCGGCATCATCACCGCAAAGTCTCGAGCGCACGTCACTAGCGGAACTTCCAGTCGGAGTTTCCGAATCACAAAAAAAGCACCGGGAGAACCTTTGCGGTTCCCTCGGTGCTAACTTTGCAGAGTCGCTTCGGAAACGGCCAGCAAACCCCGCTTTCCGCGCGACAGCGCACCGCAAGAGCGGTGTGTTCAGCTTTTGTGCTGCTCGAAGCCCGGTGGAGTCATCATCCCCTCCGGAGCTCTTAGAGCTCACGAGTCTTTCTTACTCCTCCGTTCCGCGGTCTGCAAGGGAATTGAGCAAGCAGAGAATTTTTCCACAGGAGCACAGCGGCGCGACGAACCCAGCGCCGAAAACGCGAGGAATCGCAAAGTTCCGCCGAAGGGAACTCACGTCCTTGCAACCTGTGGCTTGTCATTTGATGAAGAGGGTTTCGCGCAATTGGTCGCGGCCGACAAAAGATTTCATGGTGCGGTAGCGGCTGAACAAATCCTGAATTTCGCGATTCTGGTAGACCTTTTGCGCCGGGCAGATCACCGGGGCCGAAACGACCTGAAGCGTGCTGGAATCGGCGATGCGGTAGCGCTGGAACGTTTCCGGCTTTTTGCTGTGGAACATGGCAAAGACGACGCCGCCGCCGCGCACAAGCTCCGTCAATTGCGCCACCAACTCTTTGCCGAGGTTAGGTTCGAGATAGTCGAGAAGGTCCCAAAGCAAGATTGCGTCGAACGAACCCTTGCTGTATTCGAGATTGCCCTGAAGGAAGCGGAGAGCGCGTCCGCGTGGCGTCAAATCCAGCGTGTCACGCACGCTGTCGTTCTCGCGGAGCCGGGATTCCTCCTCATCCAGAAACATTTTCCAGCTTCGGAGAATATCGTCCGAGGAAACGCGGAAGCCGCGCTCGATGAAAAAACTCAGCGTGGTCTGCCACGCCGGCCCGAGGTCGAGCAGCGTGCCGCGGCCGAGCCCGTCGAGATTCCAGAGCAGCTCCTTCAATCCGTTCGAGACGCGGGAAGATTCGGTCCGCTCCGGCATGCGCGGAGCGCCGATGGCGACTGATGCGCCGCCGTGATGGGGATGGCCGTTGGACGGAATCGGCCGTGAAAACTGGCGGTTCGTCCCAACCCCTGCTCCGATTCCGAGTTTGTGGAGAAAGTTCATCGCTCAGTCCGCCGCCGTTTCCGAGCCGATGGGTTTCGTCTCCGCTACTTTCGCGCTGACGGAAGCCGATGCCGCCGCCGCTCGCGATTCCGTGGCTCTGCCGGTGCTCTTGCCCGCTTCCACTTTGCCGCGCAAAACAGCGCCTTCCTCGATGGCCAGCCGCTCGGTTTGCACTTCTCCGTTCACACGCCCGGTGCTCCAGAGCTGGACGCGGTCGCGCCCGGAGACCTTGCCTTCGACTGTTCCGCGCACAATCACTTCACGCGCGTTCAAATCGGCTTTTACGGAGCCGTTGGGGCCGACCGTGAGGCTGCCGTTGGAGAGGCTCAGCTTTCCCTCCACCTGGCCGTCGACGAAGAGGTCCTCGCTGCCGCTGACTTCGCCCTTGATGCGAATGCCCTGGCTGATGCACGCAGCGGCTCGCGGCGAAACCGGAAGCGGCACCGCCGCGGGCGGAGCGCTATGCGCCGGTGTACTCGATGCGATGGGGACCGGAACGGGCGCCGGCGCAGGAGGCGTTTCTCTGATTGCGCCTTGCGGTTTCACATCTTCTTTTTTCCACATTGGGGACACCTCGACGACCGAGGGAATTTTCTAAGTCGCCTTCATCGGCTGGAGTGGAGACTGCGACTGAGAAACGCGAACATAGTACAGGACTTACGGGGTGTAAAGGAGAATAGAAGGTAGCAGATGTGGGGTGTTGCGAGTCAGGCTACACTACAGTTAGTGGTCGCTAGGGCATGGCGTCCACTATGGATTGGGTAGCTTCGTGGCGCTCGTTTGTGCCGCGCAACTCCCATTTCGCGACCACAAAGGCGATCCACTCCCGAGCTAACTCCTTTGTGGAGTTACGCTTCTCCCACCAGCGCTCGGGATCGAAGTCGCCGTCGCGAGCGCTCGCCACGCGTAGCTCGATGTCCTGTGGAAAAATACGGCGAAAGATGTATCTGGCGCGGCGGGTGTCGTAGTTCGAGGTGACGAGAATCACGCTCTTGATGTTGCGCTGACGCACGAAGCCGGTGAGCTGTTGTGCTTCCTCGATAGTGCTCGCTGCGCCGTGAGAGAAGCGCAGGATGTGTTCCTTAGGGATGCCCCGCTCGACGAGGTCGTGCGCCATCAACTCGGCAATATCGGCATTCGGGCGCAGGCGGCGGCCGCAGGCGATAACCACAGGAGCCAGGCCCTGCCGGAAAATCTCCGCGGCGCGTGTGGCGCGGTCGCCGTAAAAATTGTCATCGCCGAGGACGACGATCGCATCCGCGTGCCGCAGCGGGTCTTCCACAATCCACCGGTTTGCGGCGAAGCGCATCAGCGGATGCCTGGCGAGGTAAACGCCGAAACACAGAAGGGAGAGAAAAAGGAGACCCAGGAGCGTGCCGACGATGCCGCCATGCTCCGCCGCGCGCGAAAAACGCGGGCCCGCGAGGTTCATGAATTGGGGTCCAGGCCGCGCAATTCCTCCGCCGCTCGTTCGGGGAGCAGCGAATTGAAATAGACCTCCTTAATGCTGTAGGAGCGGCTGCGCCGTTCGGCGATAGGGAGGATTTCAATGTGCCAGTGATAGTCCTCGGCAAGGGTTTTCCAGTAGCCGGCCAGTTCGCCCTTTTTGTTTTTCGTGTTGGGCGCGGTGTGCACTACGAGATGAAAGGCAGGCGCGACTTTCTCGATGCGGCGGAGGACGCGGCCAAGGAGCGCGGCGAGTTGCCGGCGATTGGAGCCCGGTCGAGGCTGCTCGAAGAGGTGGTTGTGCCGGCGATGGGCGAGCCAGATTTCATAGGGAACGCGGGAGGCGTAAGGACACAGCGCATAATAGTCTCCCTGCACATCCACGATGCGCTTGCCGAGCTTTTCTTCCTGGCGGACCATGTCGCAAAAAATACAGCGCTCCTTCTGGCGAAACCAGTCGTGGGCGGAGCTTAGTTCGTACTTGATTCGCCGGGGGACGAACGTGGTAGCGGCGATCTGCGAATGGGCGTGCGGCCATTCCTCGCCGGCCAGCGAGCCTTGATTCTTGTACACGCTGATGTACTTGAAGCGCGCATCTTTCTTGAGGTCGGCGACGCGCGACGCCCAGACCCAGAGCACGCGCTCGATTTCCTCGTCAGTGAATTGGGAGAGACTCCGGTCGTGCTGGGGAGTCTCGACGACGACCTCATGGGCTCCGAGCGCGCCCATTTTGTCGTACATGCCTTCGGCCTGGCGGCCAAGTTCGCTCTCGATCCGGTAGATGGGAGAGGGATGAGCGGACACGCGGACCTGCCAGGGTCCCTCGGCAGGCCAGACAAAGATGGCCGGCTGGGCGGCCACGGTTTCCGGCTCGAGGGGGCACTGGGATGGAGGTTCGCCGCCTCCGCCACGCTCCCCCAGGACGACCCAACTTTCAGTGATCGGATCCCTTCGCAGTTCCATCGGGCTCGTTGACTCGCCTTTTGTGAATTGGCGTAGTTTGGTTTGCCGCGAGAGGGCTTGTCAAGGCGGGCTTCCGCATCGCGGGTTTTGGCGGCCGCGTTGCTTTGCGGGAAAGGCCTCTCACCGTAATATGAATCTGGCGATGGAAACACATATCTTGATGATGCAGGCGGCTCTAGGGGAAGCGCGCGCCGCGGCGGAGGCGGGCGAGGTGCCGGTCGGCGCGGTTCTGGCCGTGAATGGGGAAATCGTGGCGAGCTCCGGAAACCGCACGATACGCGACTGCGATCCCACCGCGCACGCCGAAATGGTGGTATTGCGGCAGGCCGCGCGCACTTTGGGGAACTACCGGCTGGGCGGAACGACGCTATACGTCACGGTCGAGCCGTGCATCATGTGCGCGGGTGCGCTGATTCAGGCGCGGATTCCGCTGCTGGTCTATGGCGCAGACGATCCGAAGGGTGGCGCCGCGCGCACGTGTTTTCAGGCGCTGGCTCATCCGGCGCTCAATCACCAGGTGGAGTTTATTGCCGGGGTTTGCGCGGAGGAATCGGCTGCGCTTCTGCGGAGTTTTTTTGCCGTGCGGCGCTAAGGCGCAGAGCGGAGCCGCTCGGCATGAAAGCAGGCCGGCGCGATGCCCGCGCGGATCCGTGGCTGAGCTTTGCGCTTCGGTTCCCACGGTGCAACGTGCAATTGCCCGCACTCGGAGCGCTCTGTTAAACTTGCGGCTGTGCACGGCGCGGAGAGGTGACTGAGTGGTTGAAAGTACTCGCCTCGAAAGCGAGCGTACGGGAAACCGTACCGTGGGTTCGAATCCCACCCTCTCCGCCATACCTATTCTT